>Ga0209594_1000008_pt1 | contig 201737 bp, 165 predicted proteins | sample AshMeaCrysSpring_FD_184126 | JGI IMG/M metagenome (GOLD analysis project Ga0209594, IMG submission 184126) | Groundwater microbial communities from Big Spring, Nevada to study Microbial Dark Matter (Phase II) - Ash Meadows Crystal Spring... | ecosystem: Environmental > Aquatic > Deep...
TAAACTTGAGAGCGAAGTCACTAAGTTTTAACGGAATTTTCCAGCAAAGTTTGCTACAGAAACTCATGACAGATTTGACGGTATTTGACTACATTTGACTACATTTGCGTACAACGTTTATGATACTTGCCTATGATGGAATGTGAACTCTGCCAGCGGGAAATGGAACAATTGACGGTTCATCATCTGATTCCCCCGACAAGCGACCAAGCGTAAAAAGGTTAAACCCAGTCCAACAATTGAAATTTGTTCAGCGTGCCATCGTCAAATTCATGCTTTATTTGATAATAAACACTTGGCGAAGCATCTCAGTACCGTAGAAACGCTCAAAAGTGAACCCAAAATGCAGAAATTTTTGAGTTGGATTGGCAAACAGCAAAGTGACAAAAAAGTGTTTAGTGCGCCGTCAACGGTAGCACACTGCTTCTGTTCCCTCTACTAACCCAAGTTGCTAGTTATGAGCTTACACCTTTTCGATCCCCCCTTAAAAATGGGAGTGGGGGAACTTCGATCAGATTCCCCCTTGTGAAGGGGGGCTAGGGGGGATCGAACCGCTAACTTATGTAACTAGCAACTGACGTTACTAACCAATAACCAATAACTAATGACTAATGACCCATACAAAAATTTTGCATAAGTTCAACTTCATTTGATATATGTCAGTATAAAGCTTGACAAACTGTCGAAAGGGCGATTGACAACAGTGGTGAATCACAATTAACATTTGCACGCTGAAGATCATGAGGAGATTAAGCCATGTACAGAGTTATGAGTAATGGGAGACTGGATTAAGAATTGTGTGGGGAATCCTGAACATACTGTTGAAGGAATGATTAAACACATTTCTCTTGGTGCGCGTTCGCGATTCGGCTTGCAAAGCCGCAGGGTCGCACCGCTTTATGATTCCTTTATCACAGCTCACGTTATATCACAAATTATATTATCTACCAAGATGCAAACATTCTGGATTGTCTGGCTCGGGCAAATTATTTCAACATTAGGAACCAAAATTACGGAGTTTTCTCTGGGAGTTTGGGCATATCAGACCACGGGGTCAGTCACCCAGTTTGCGTTGATTCTGGTCTTTAGCTACCTGCCTAATTTTTTAATCTCTCCCTTTGCCGGAGCATTAGTAGACCGCTGGAATCGTCGCTGGGCGATGATTCTGAGTGATTCAGTCACCGGACTAACGGGTTTGAGTCTGATGGTTTTGGTTGCCTCTGGACATCTAGAAATCTGGCATATTTACATCAGTGTTTCCATTGGTTCCCTCGCAAAAGCCTTCCAATGGCCTGCTTATGTCGCTTCCATTCCCCAATTAGTGCCACGACACCGACTGAGTCGGGCAAATGGGATGGTGCAAGTCTCACGGGCGGTCGCCAGTATTCTTGGCCCGACCATTGCCGGGTTTTTGGTTCAGGCGATTCAAATTCAAGGGGTTTTACTGATTGATGTCGGCACTTACATCATCGCCTTGATCTCTCTGTTTAGTGTGCAATTTCCGACGGTTACCCATCCCAAAGCCAAGCGTCAACTGATCAAACTGAATCAACTGTGGTCAGAAACGGTTTCCGGTTGGAATTACGTCATTCAACGTCCCGGCTTACTGAGACTGATTATGTTTTTTAGCGTCACTTACCTGACGGAAGGTATGGTTCAGGTGTTGTTTTGGCCATTAGTCTTGAGTTTTGCTTCAGAATCTCAATTGGGTATTGTTCTGTCCATTAGTGGTTTTGGAATGTTACTCGGCAGTGTCGTGGTCAGTACTTGGAGTGGACTCAAACAACGCATTTATGGCGTGTTATTCCTGGTGGGTTGGCAGGGACTCTGTTTATGTTTAGGGGGATTTCAACCCTCAATGATTGTGGCTGCTATTGGCGGATTTGGCTATTTATTTGCCCAACCGATTATTGTTAGTTGTAACCATACCATTTGGCAATGTAAGGTTCCAATGGAATTACAAGGACGGGTATTTGCCCTCCAAAACCAAGTGGAAAAAGCAATTTTAATCCTGACTCAACTGAGTATTGGCCCCTTGGTAGAAGGGGTATTTGAACCCTTAATGATGCCAGGGGGTTTGTTATCCAATACCATTGGACAGATGATTGGAGTCGGTGAGGGTCGAGGGAGTGCCTTGCTTCTGATAATTGTCGGCATTACCAACTTATTTGCGGCTGCTATTGGTTATCATACGCCGAGCCTGCGACGGGTTGAAAAAGAACTCCCTGATGCCATTATGAGTTAACATCGCGGTGAGTTATATGAAATCCGCTTGAATACTTAACGTATAATGAGGATGTAGAATTCAGATCAAGTCCGGATCATGAGGGATCATCAAAAGAAGAAAGTTGATGAACTGAATTTCTTTGCTCCTACACCCCACACCCCACTCCCGACTCCCGACTTCCAGAAGATGTGTATAGTGTTCAGCCGGACATGATATTAGCTAACCCAGCGGCAAGCCCCACGCTATACCGCTGGACCGCGTCTCAACAAGAATTAATGTAGAGACGTTAAATTTAACATCTCTACAGGGTAGTCAGTATCATCCTAATTATCTCTATCCTCCTGATGGCAAAGGTTACAGCCTAAATTCACCTCACCCTCTCAAAAAAAATCTCAGATCTCCGAAAAAAAGTAGCCCTACTACAGAAAACTATATGAACCCTCTGTGCCAACCCAGACTCAACTGGGCGGTCTTAAGTTCCTCAGTCATTGTACTGAAGTCTTGAGAAAGATGTAGGATTAACTTCACATTAATTAACAAAAATAATATCTAATAGTCAACTCCAAAAAAGCTATTTTTTCGGAGATTTTTTATAATGAAAAAATGTTATTTTTAGATGATTACTAGAAATAATTAATAAAATTAAATACAAACAAAATAGTTTATAAAGAATCATTAAATATTGAATGTTTTTGATGGGCAAACGAATAAATTGTGATATTCTGATATTAATGAGTCACATAAAACTTTCAGTAACCGTTCTGAATTCATTAAAGAGTTTCAGGGGAATGCATTTGATGGCAATAGATAGATTCTGTTGCTAAATTAGATCGATGCGAATAAAACAATAATGAATCAGTCATAATTTTCTCAGGGTAAATATAGTTTTGACTGAAAGAATGAGCAGGATTATAAATATTGATCCTATTAATCTGGTCATGTCTGATTAAAATTGCAGTTTTCTGTCGCTTCGGTCTAATCATTGTAATGATTTTTGCCTTTACAAAATACAAAAAGAGGTGCTTATGGCAACTGTGAATTTTGGTTTAAATTTTGAAACATCCAATCAAAGTCTCTTTGGCCCTGACGCAGCATTTAGCTATATAGATGACAGGTTTATTGGATTTGATCTTGATGAATTGATCAGTACAGATTTTTTGGAGATTCAAGGTCAGGCTGGCGTTCAAGAAACTTTAGAATTAGATGGAGGTACGGTTAATGCAGTCATTCCAATTGAGCTATCTTTAGAAATTCCAGATGAGCCTTTAGAAGAAGGTGAAACATTTTTCATTCAATCAGGTTTCTCTTTTGGAGACAATAACGTTCCTTCTTTCACAACTTCTAGCCCGAATTCTGCTTATAATTTAGACTTGATTTTAGAGGTTGACGCAGATCTCAATGTTCTCGGCTTTAACACCAGTTTTAATATCGATGAAACGGTAAATCTGGCTCGTTTTGATAGTACTCAATCTTCTAATGTCTTCATCAATCCTAATCTAGACAGCTTCAACGTATCTATTCCGAATATCAATACTGTTGGAACCGAAACGGCTTCAGGATCAGATACATTTATTAGTGGTAATGTTGATTTTGATGCCCTTGCAGCCAGTGTATTGGGACTGTCACCTCTTCAAGGAGAGATCACACTGGTAACAGTACCCTTTGTTGATGATTTTGTATTGAACTACAACCTTTTAGATATCAATACGGGTGGGGATGTATCACTGATTCAAGCGTTTTCTTTAAGCGATATTACTTTACCCGCAGTATTGACCTTAGAAGATGGAACAACAATTCCTTTTATTGTTGGAGATGAGATAGAGGTTACAGTACCGAGTAATGTGGGTTCATCCCTCGATATTAGTGCCGTAATTGATATTAACGCACTCTTTAGTAATCAAACAGACTTAGAAGTCGATCCTAACTTAGACATTCTCGTTGGGGAGTTTACGGTTCAAGGGCCTTTTGGTTTTAATGAGACTTTTGGTCCTGTGTTTGAACAGAGTTTTGATCTTGATGCCACTACAATTGAGGTGTTTGACGACACATTTAACTTAGGCGGCTTTAACCAGGAGGAAGTCAATTTCCAAGTAGAAGTCATTGATCAACCTGTTCCACCAGATAACGATATTATTGGTACTGATGGCGATGATGGTACTGATCTACTCCGAGGCACTGATAACGGTGAACGGATCTTTGGCTTGGATGGAGATGACCGGATGCGGGGTCGTGATGGTAACGATATCCTCTATGGCGGCCCTGGAGATGAAGAACGGATGCGAGGGGATGCTGGTGATGATACTTTAATAGGTGGCCCTGGTAACGATGTTCTATTTGGTGATGATGGCAGTGATACCTTTGTCTTAGCCGTTGGAGAAGGTACAGATACTATCCGAGACTTTGACTTAAGCGAAGGGGATAAAATTGGCTTGGCTGGCGGTTTACAGTTGGGTCAGTTGAGTTTTGATGGTGATAAGATTCTGTTTGGCAATGAAATCCTAGCAGAAGTTAGCGGAATTGATACGGCTTCGCTGACCTCATCTAACTTCGTAACCGTTTAAGTTAATTGTAGGGTGTGTCATTGACGCACCCTATGGTGTTCTCTTGTTCAAAAGGCCAATCTTCGTTAATCTAGAGGATCGTTAACTCAAAAAGGATATTGATCCCCTCCTCAAACGTCTATGACTTGGAAACCGCAAGGCTTGTACCGGACTCAGTTTCTCAACAAATTACAGACTGTTTTAACGGTGAGAAACCGCTTGAGAATATTCAAATCTCGTCCCCGACCGTTATTGTTATGGATCAGTTGTATTATTCTTGGCATTGCCTTTACCCAAGTTAACGCCATTGCTTCTCTCAACCTTAACCGCCCCTCAGCCAAGCCTGAAGCCGCCTCTAACACTGTTGCCACCCTTTTGAGTAATGCCGACCATCAACGGGAATTTCGCGGGGTTTGGGCGGCTTCTGTGGTCAATATTGACTGGCCGTCTAAAGCGGGTTTACCGGCTTCCCAACAACAAGCCGAATTGGTGAATTTACTCAACCGGATGCAGGAATTAAACCTAAATGCTTTGGTGTTGCAAATTCGCCCGAATGGGGATGCATTATATGCGTCTGAAATTGAACCCTGGAGTAGTTGGTTAACCGGGACTCAAGGTCAACCGCCTGCCCCTTATTATGATCCGTTAGCGTTTGCCATTGAAGAAGCCCACAAACGTAATATTGAACTTCATGCCTGGTTTAATCCCTATCGCGCTAGATTAACAGATAAAGAAAATTCTGCCTTCGCTGCCAACCACATGGCGGTTCAATATCCTCAATATACCTATCGCTACGGTAACTTAATTTGGATGGACCCTGGCGTTAAGGAAATTCAAGATCGCACCTATAACGTGATCATGGATGTGGTACAACGTTATGATGTGGATGGGATTCATTTAGATGATTATTTTTATCCCTATCCTCAGTCGGGTATTGCTTTTCCTGATAACAATACTTATGCTGCTTATCGCGCCACAGGCGGTACATTATCCCTGGCGAATTGGCGGCGACAAAATGTTAACCTAATGATTCAACGGTTAGCAGAAGGGATTAAAACTGTTAAGCCTTATGTTAAATTTGGCATTAGTCCATTTGGGATTTATCGCCCTGGAAAAGCCCCCGGTATTGTGGGCATGGATCAATATGAAGCGTTGTATGCTGATGTTAAACTGTGGTTAGAACAGGGTTGGGTTGATTATCTTGCGCCGCAGTTATATTGGAGAATTGACCCACCGCAACAAAGTTATCCGGTATTGTTAAATTGGTGGCTACAGCACAACCCAAAACATCGTCATATTTATGCCGGAAATTACCTCAGTCAGTTAGATAATGGTTGGTCTATTTCGGAGTTTGAAAGACAGGTGGCTATTTCACGACAATGGACTGAACAACTGTCTTTAGGCAATATCTTTTTTAGCATGAAGATGTTCCGGGATAACCGTCAAGGGGTAAATAATGTATTTAAAGCTGCTGTGTATCCGACTCCGGCGTTAACACCAGCGATGTCTTGGTTAGATAATGAACCCCCAGAAGCACCGCAAAACGTTGAAGTTAGTGGTAATGTGGTTCGTTGGAGTCCTACGAATACAAATGATATTCGATCTTGGACTATCTATCAGCAACAGCCAGAGGGTTGGCAGTTATTAGAAGTTTTGAATGGGGAAACAACAACAATACAAGTTCAACCTGGAGTCTATGCCTTACGGGCTGTTGACCGCATGGCAAATGAAAGTTCAGAACAAGTGATTACGGTGCCATAATATAGCGTTATGCAGGAGGTAGGAGGCAACAATAGTCATCCGTTATTTGTTATTTTTTATTTGAAGAATAACTAAGGACAAATGACTAAGGACAAAGTCTTCCCATCTCCGCCTCAATCTTATTAAACACTCTATTCGGATTTTAAATAGGATTTAAACAAATCAAATAAATGCCGAGATTCGTGATAAACATTATGTTGTTGATCAACTGCTTTTGCTCCCAATTCCCCCATTTTTTCTAAGGTTTCTGGCGGGGTTTGTAAGGCAGATTTCATCGCATTTTTTAAGGCTTCTACTGAACCAGCTGGCACTAACCAACCATTTTCACCCGGTTTTACCAGTTCTGGAATACCAGCCACATAAGTTGTAATCACCGGACGACCTAAAGCTAAGGCTTCCATTAAAACCACAGGTAATCCTTCCGCAAAGCTGGGTAAAACCATGACTTGACTGGCTAAAATATACTGCTGAACTTCGGTATTAGTAGCCCAGCCCGTAATCTCAATATATTTTTCCAGTTGCAGTTGATGAATTAAGGTTTCAATGGGTTTTCTTAACTCCCCATCCCCCACTAAAACTAACTTAAAATTTAATCCTTCCGCTGCTAGTTGACTTGCCGCTTCAATTAATAAAATATGACCTTTTTGTTCACTTAAACGGCCGACACAAACAAAGCTGGGTGTTGTAGGAATAGGAGTAGGAACTTGATTGAGAAAAGAGCGATCTACACCACAACGGACAATATGAATTTTAGACCATTGTTTGTAGTCGCACCAGCGAAACAGTTGACTTTTACCAAACGAACTAATGGCTACCACAAAAGCAGCGCGGTTAATCTTTTCAGTCAGTCCAATGGTCGTGGCTTTATCAAATTCTTCTGGCCCATGTACAGTAAAGCTGTAGGGAGGGCCGCCTAATTCATGACACAGCATGGCAACGGTGGTAGAATTAGTGCCAAAATGGACATGAACCTGATTAATTTGATCGGCTAAAAACCACCAGAGTAGGGTACAGGCTTCTATCAGATAAATGAGGTGATAAAGAATGCCCCGTTCAGATTTCCAACCGACTTTGTAGGCTAACCGAATAGCTTTAAAAAAACGAATCGGACGGGTAAAAATTGTTCGGAGAAAACTAAAAATAAAATGACCTGGCTTTGTGGCCAAAACATATCGAGTTTTTTTTAGTTCTTGTTTATCGGCTTCATCCACCAGTTCAGATTCTAAGGAACGGATAGAAAATCGTTCTACGGCTAAGCCACAGGTTTCTACGCCAATAATTTCTCGACGGATAAAGCTGTGACTGACTTTAGGATATTGATTAACAAGGTAAGCAACTTTTTTCACGAGATTAAATGGCTTGAATAAAGTGGTTAAGGTTTAGGGGTTTGAACAGAATCTCGTTGGGTTCTGACCCAATCTTTTTGGGGTTTAAAGACAAACGCAAAATACAAGGGAATTTTCCACAACACATAAAAGGGAACTGACAATAACGTTTTCCCGGAAATTTTATCACGGCCAAAATTTACCCAAGCGATTACAATTGCTGTGATAATTAATATCCCCTCAACACTGAATAACAGCGTCGGCATCCAAATTCCTGTGAAGAGACTGAATAAACCTGCAATGGCTGTCGCAGCCAACCATAACATTACCAGCAAAGACAGGGGCGGTACAGACAAATCTAAAGCTAAGGCGAGTAAATCTCCTCGTTGTTGGCTGAGGGCGGCTTTCACTAACCGAGGAACTTGAGTCAGTAAGGTTTGTAGATGTCCATGTTCCCAGCGTGTGCGTTGACTCGTTGCTGCTTCCGCCTGTTGTGGTAACACTCCCGTGACTTGGGCTGCACCACAAAAATAAGGGGCGTATCCGGCGATCGCTAAATCCAAGCCCAATTGCATATCTTCTACAATATTACCACTGGCTAGGGAGATGGTTTGCAGAACACCCCAGGGAAACGCCATGCCTGTCCCCGTGAGTAAACAGGGTTGTCCCAACTGAGTCAACCCTAACGGACGCACTAAGTTTTTTACCAGAAACGCTAAAGCAGAGATAGAATCTTTTGGGGAAGGGGTGGGGGGCGTTTCCATTAAATACAATGCTTGTACAGGTTTTTGCCGCGTAGCCGCCTGCTGGGCAATTTTTTCAATGCCTCCGGGTTCAACGCGACAGTCCGCATCCACCATCACCACCACATCTGGTGGGTCAGCCGATAACTGGTGTAAACCGTAATCTAATGCGTATCCTTTCCCCCGTTGCTGGAGGTTTTGTCGTTCTAGGACTGTTGCGCCCTGCTGACGGGCAATGGCTGCTGTCTCATCAGTACAATTATCCGCAATCACAATCAATTGATCGCAACGGTTAAGCTGGGGAAGTAAAGCTTTAACCGTTGCGCCAATTTCTGAGGCTTCATTGTGAGCCGGAATTAAAATTGAAACTTTGATCTTTTGACTGCTAACTGTTGAATTGGACAGAGTTGAATTCAGTTGGGATTTACCCCAAATTGCTGCCCAACATTCAATCCACAACACACAAATTGGCAGGGCTAGTCCAATGGCAATTATGATTAATACAGCAGCGAATAGCCCCATCACAGGTATTTCCATTGCAACTTTTTAATTGAATTTTATCAAGAAAAATTTGAACCTGACAAGAGATGCAAACCCCCTCAGTTGTCAGCTTAGTCAATGAAGGGCAATTAATCACCCTACTTGCTAGTTTATGCCTTTTCGATCCCCCTAAATCCCCCTTAGCAAGGGGGACTTGAAATCTAGTTCCCCCCTTCACAACAGGGACTTGAAATCTCGTTTTCCCTTAGCAAGGGGGACTTGAAATCTCGTTTTCCCCTTCACAACAGGGACTTGAAATCTCGTTTTCCCTTCACAACAGGGACTTGAAATCTCGTTTCCCCCTCAACAAGAGGGACTTGAAATCTCGTTTCCCCCTCAACAACAGGGACTTGAAATCTCGTTTCCCCCTTAGCAAGGGGGACTTGAAATCTCGTTTTCCCTTAGCAAGGGGGACTTGAAATCTCGTTTTCCCTTAGCAAGAGGGACTTAGAATCTCGTTTTCCCTCAACAAGAGGGACTTGAAATCTCGTTTTCCCTTCACAACAGGGACTTGAAATCTAGTTCCCCCCTTAACAAGAGGGACTTAGAATCTCGTTTTCCCTTAACAAGAGGGACTTGAAATCTAGTTCCCCCCTTTTTAAGGGGGGCTAGGGGGGATCAAAACCTTCATTTGGGTAAATAGCAACTGGCGTTAACAGTTTGCCTCTGTATCCAAATTTATCCAAAATGACTAGAACAAATCCGGGAAAATACGAATTTACAGCAGCACGGTAGACACAGTTTCAGTATTTTCTCGTATTATAATTGGTTGATCGCTAACTTTTCGAGACCTAGAGACAATTTCATCAAATCTTAAAAAAAAAGCTGAGGGATTTTACAAAAGCTTTATAAAAATCCCCCATTATTGCAAATACATGATACCGCGATCGCAACGTTAATATTTTCTCAGAGGCTGCATCCCCTGCTTACTGGTGATTTGGGATGCTTTTGAAGGGATGATCCACAAGGATCTGATTCTGTATCGTTAGCGATCAAGTTGTGATCGCTTTCTGTATATAATATTTTAGCTTGTTGTAACAGAAGTTACAATCCCTTCAATGTTCTTTTGAACCTGTTCAAGTTGTTGACGTTTTTGTTCAATCCAAGCTTGATCTTGTTGTCGTTGTTCGAGGGATTCTTGATTTGCTTTTTCATTTTGTTTCAAGATATTATCATAATGCATGATAATTTCCTGAATCGCTGCTTCAGCTTGTTCTAATCTTTCATCAAAAGTAGCTATAATTATGTCAGAAATAGCATCAATTATATTATCTACAGAATTACAAAATTGTTCACATCCTGCTTCAAATACCTTACCTCTAATTTCGTTGTCTATAAACAATAAATTAACTGTAGTATACCCTATGTTCCATCCACCTACTATACTACCTATGAAACCAGCAATAATAGCTATCGGATTAGTAAAGCAAACAAGTGGAACTAATACTGCTGCACCTAATCCAAGCCAATTTAATTCATGATTTATTTTAGAGTTAATCTCAAATTTATAAGTAGATGATTCTTGAGAATTAGCCGATCCTTGATAAATTGAAATGATAGTTTCGTGAAGTTCTTGTTCAAGACAAAAGAGTTCTTCTTGTATTTTTTTATCCAGTTGATTACCATACTTAGTTAATATTTTTGCTTTAAGTTCATTTTCTATCCATCCGTTTAATTCATCAGCAATGTTGTCTTGAAACTGATTGATATAATCTTGAATCAATTGATCACGACTAAAGAATGCAGAATACTCCGATGACCAATTTTCAGCTAGTATTGGTAAACGTTCATCTAAATATTCAAGCCATGTATTCCAAGATTCATCAAATTCGCCTGCTACTTCCTTGAATAACTCTTCAGCAAATTGTTTGATTTTAATATCTCGTCCGCTAGCTTCTCCTATTTTTTCTATAATTTTTTGAGATTCTTCTTCTGAAACTTTTAACTGACCGTCTAGAATTCCTTCAGTTATAAGTAAATCACTTTGTGCCGATTTAACTAACTGATTAATATCTTGAGACGCTTTCTGAACTTCTAAAATACCTCGTTCTTGAGTTAAAAAATGTTCGAGAGATTGTGTAAACTGAGAGAAACTATGGACATACTCATTCTCTGTTCCCTGTAATATAGCATCTAACGTTTGCTGTGCAGAAATATAGTGAATTCGGTTATTTCCTGCAATAATTTTATTCTGTTCAATCACTAAGTTTTCAACTCGCTTCTGTACCTGCTGACGGCTGGTTTCAGTGCGAATTAAATCCCAGAAATTAACCAACATAAATAAGTTATTTGCGGGTTCATTTTCTTTGCCGCCATTCATTTGATTTTTTAGGTCTTGGAGTAATTCTCGTTCACCTTGAGTTAATAAACGGGACGCATTCGCCACAAAAATTACAGCATCGGTATCCTTTAGTAATGTTTGGGTGATTTCTGTTCTTGCTGGATGTTCATTTAACCCCGGAGAGTCAATAATTTCGACACCATATTGACATAATGCTAAATTTGGATGTTCAAAAATAATCTCACTAATTTCAGAATTGCTTAACTCTTCTGTACGACTTCCTAAAGCTGCCTCTTCCGAAATTGCGGCTTTTTCGTGATATTTTTCTAATGAGATTTCTTCCTGTCGCTGGTCTTTATAACAGCAAATCACCCGTTTCTGGGGGCCATATCGTAAAACTGTGACAGCGCCACTACAGGGAATATCTCGCACGGGTTGAATTTCTTCGCCCAGTAATGCATTTAAAATTGTTGATTTTCCTTGGCTAAATTCCCCGACAACTGCAACCCGAAATTTTTGAGACTTTAGCTTATTGGAAACTTTGTCAATTTCTTGAATTAAAGACTCTTGCAAAAATTCCCGGTTAATACATTCTTGCACAATTTGATTGAGATTAAAGCATTTTTTATCTAACTGAGTTTTATATTCTTGAAAGGCTTGTAATTCTTTGTAGCGAACATTTGCCTGTTGCTGAGTCTGTTTTTTCTCTGTATTTTCCGGAAAGATTTTTAAGATTTGACTGGCAGCTTTAACAAATACTGAATCTAAATCATGAAACCAGACGGGGTCAAGTAAAAACCGAACTTTTTCGATATCTTCTTTTGCAATAGAAACATTACCACCAAAAGCAGATTCTAATGTATTTAAGTGTTTGACTTTAATATTTAGATGGTTAGCAAGAATTTCTAGATACTGTTTTTCTCGTGTATCCATACTACCATCAGCGGCGGACATTTCATATCCTAAACTGATGAGTAATAGTTTCTCGGATTCTGAAAAAGGCGTAGTTAGTAACAATAAATCCTTGATATTTTGATAGGTTTTTTGTTGCCGGACTCCTTTTACCATCAATTTAACCAATTGAACCATATTTCCTTTATTTGGAATAAACTGACGTAGGGTTATTTTGAGGCGTTGTACTTCTTCTTCCGTGACTTGGGTATCAACATAAATCACACCTAGTAATACAGAGACTAATGCTGCTAGAAATAAAATGGTTGGATTGATATCTTTTTCACGTAGTTTCAATCCAGTAATATTAGACAGTAAATTTACAGTTTCGGTTTGAATTTGTGATACATCCATAATTCGGTATTTTCCTCAATATGAGTTAATTCTTGAGATGAAAGAAATCTTTTGCGGTTAGGGTAATCTATATTTAATGCTCTCAGTGAAGATAGTATGCACCAAATGAGAAGCAGAATTACACTCGGATAAAAATTAAAATGATTAACTATGTTTTTAGTGCAGCCGGTCAAGCATTACTGAATTCTGGTCAACTGACTCAAGTTATCAGTAAAACAGGTCAACTTTTAGGAATGTTACGAGATCCGGCAACAGGTCAAATTGTAGAACATGCGAAAGGTGTAGTGAGTAATGGTGATTTTTTATCTCCTTTAATAGGGTTAAATCCTCTAAATGCTGTTATGGGTGTAGGAGAAATGTATCAAAATTATCAGGGGTTTAATGCCGTTTTAGGAAAACTAGGTAGTATTCAATCTAGTTTAGGTATTTTACAAGCTAGTACAGCTTTTATTGGTGTCGGTGTTGTGGCAACAACCGCATTATCTGCTGTTAATTTATGGCAAACTTTAAAGCTAAAAAAAGAGGTACAACAGTTAAGAGTAGAGGTTAAAGACGGATTTATTGACCTGAAACAAGCTTTAAGAAATCAAGGGGTTGAAATTATTCAGCATATTAATCAGGTTGCAGAGGATATCGAGTTTAAGCAACACCGCTTAGAATATATAAAAGCTTATGCTCGGTTTATTGAAGCTTATAAATTAATAAAAACTGCAACTTCACTGGAAGATTTAACAGCCCGAAATATCGACCTGGCAAACGCTCGTCAAACGTTAGGGGAATCTTTAGCTATTTATAATAGTCCCCATTTATTATCAGAAACATCTGCACCGGGAAAACTACGACGATATGAATGTGCTTGGGCAATTGAACAAACCATGGCGTTGACGTATCAATTACAAAATGAGCCTAATGCATTGAAAAATCATCTATTAAGTTTACAAGCAAAAATCAGACAAGATTCAATTGATGTGATTGAGAGTTGTAAGTCTGAAGAAGAATTAGATTTTATCTTTCCTGAAATTACTTATATTTATAATCATGATTTAGCAGCTTTAGAAGCATGGCAATATCAAATGGATTGGCTGATTGCTTTACCTGCTGATGAATTAAAGTTGTTAGAAAGTGCTGATTTTCCAGTTGAAGAAAATGCAGAAATAGAAACAGAATCGGCTATTGTTATAGAACCTGCAGAAGTTAAACAATACCAAGAATTACAGGAAAAATCCGATGCGGTTTCCTTACAGAATCAATTGCGGTTGTTGATGCAGCCAGAATTACGACAAACATACGAAAATTATATTATTCAACAGGCAAACCATGCCGGACTTCAAATGCTCAACTCCACCCATTTAAAACAAGCTTCTCACATGACGCTTGCCAACTTACACAGGTATTTCACGATCCAAGAGCAGCCCCAAACTGTATAATATTATGGTATGAAGCTGAGTGGCTCGATGACATGAAACTTCAAAGAAACTAGACGAAAGATCTGACAACCCCTTCGAGAGTACGCTATATTAAAACAAATAGCTCTGTATTGTCGATCAATCCGGTTTGAGCCATTGCATGGGCAAAAGCTTGCTCTGAAAGGATTCAGCCAATTCACCACCGCAGAGACTCAACTTGATGAGCCTCAATTCAATACAAGGGAGAACGGGTGCGATTAACTCACCGCAAATCGAATGAACTTCAGCAATTTCAACAGGAATTGCATTACACCCCATTGGAGATCCAAACATTCACCTCTGCTCTATGTTCATCCACTCTCTCGGTTATCACTTAACCTCTGTTGCTTTAATCACAGGAGTTAGTTTGACTTCGGCTTTACCGTTGTTGGCTCAAGATGCTCCTGCTCCTCTGTTGCCCTCGCTCGACACAGGAGATACGAGTCGGCTGGAGTACACTTATACTTTGGGGGTTGGCGATCGCCTGCAAATGAGTATCTTTAACGTGGAAAAGTATACGGGAGAATACCTCGTGTTAGCCGATGGTAATATTAACTTGCCCGGGGTGGGACTCGTCTCCGTGCAAGGCTTGACACTGCCGGAAGCTCAAGAACGAATTTCCCAACGCTACAGCGCTTTATTAAAGCAGCCTGTGGTAACGTTAGCGTTGGTGGCGACTCGGCCGATCCAAGTGGCCATTTCGGGAGAAATCTATCGTCCTGGATCTTACCAAGTTGGCGAGGAACAAAATAATAATAATAACGGCGGGGGACAATTTCCGCGATTAAGTCGCGTGATTGCTCAAGCGGGAGGCATTACTCAAGTAGCCGATATTAGTCAGGTACAGCTTCGGCGAGGCCAGCCCAATGGCACAGTGGTGACGTTAGATTTAAGTGAATTGCTGCAAGAGGGGAACTTAACCCAAGATCCGATTTTAATGGATGGAGACAGCATTTATATTCCCACGGTTACCCAGGTTGATCAACTGCAAGCTCGCCAAATTGTCAGTAGTAATCTTGCCCCTCAAACCAGTGAAGCAGTGCAAGTAGTAGTGGTAGGGGAAGTCTATCGTCCGGGCGCTTATACGGTTGGCTCCATTACAGGCACCGTCGATAGTGGCAATGTCGTAGGAGGGCTATCCAATGCCCGAGATCAGTTTGATCCGCCCACAGTGACCCGTGCCATTCAAGTGGCGGGGGGCATTCAAGATTTAGCGGATATTCGCAATATTGAAGTGCGGCGGATCACTCGCACAGGCTTACAGACGATTGAAGTCAATTTGTGGGAATTACTCGCTTCAGGTGACATTAGTCAAGATATTTTCTTACAAGAAGGGGATACGATTATTGTGCCAAAAGCGGATGAAATTGCTACAACAGAATTGGATGCGCGGGCAGATGCCAACTTTTCTCCAGCAACGATTAACGTCAATGTTGTGGGTGAAGTGGTCGAACCCGGTGTGGTTCAAATTCCCCCCAATACACCGTTAAATCAGGCTTTACTCGCTGCTGGAGGATTTAATAAAATACGAGCCAGTCAAGGTTCAGTGCAGTTAATTCGGGTCAATCCAGATGGAACCGTTTCTCGACGTAAAATTCCCATTAATTTTTCTCAAGGCATTAGTGGCAATAATAACCCGATTGTTCGGAATAATGATATTATTATAGTAAACCGATCCATCGTCACTACGTTGGCAGATACAACCCAGGAATTAATTCGCCCGTTTGAAAACTTCTTATCACTGACTGCTTTTTTTAGAGTATTCTTTCAAAGCGATTCTAACTAATGCTAAAGTGAACAGGGGGGCAGACAGCGAATCGAATAGCAAGGGTGCAACAAGCTTTAAGTTAATCAATGCGTTTACTGGTCTATCGTGAAAGGATTTTAACCGAGTAACCTCTGGATTAAATTCAACAACTCTGTTGAAATCAAATCTTCACATTACTCATTCCCGAACTTAGAGCATTTTTTAAGTTTATGATATCCACTTTAAGGTGTAGCACAATATTAGGTAATCATGCAGCGTGATCTTGTAGCCACTGAGCCGAGTGCAATCAAAGGCACACCCGTTTCAGATGATACGGAAGAATTAGCCGCTTCATCTCAGGGGGGATTAAATTTCCAGCCCTTGCTGAGAACCATTCAACGCAAAGCACTATTAATATTAGGAATTGCAGGGATTACAACGACGCTAGCATGGCGTTTTGGCGGAGAAACTGATCCCCTCTACACAGGGAATTTTCAGATGTTAGTCGAACCTGTTACTTCAGCCGACAAACTGACTGATCCGTTAACTTTAACCCGAACGCAAGGTTCTCCCAACGATAACTTATTTGAGATTGACTATCCCACTCAGTTAGAAATCTTAAAAAGTCAAGGAATTTTGGATGAAATTGTTCAAAAAGTTCAATTACAATATCCTGACTTTCAGCTCACTAGCCTGCAAAAAAATCTTGAAGTTGAACGGTTGGTGGGAGAAAATAAACGGTTTGATACCACAAAAATTCTAGAAATTCGCTACGAAGGCAAAAATCCAGACTTAGTTAAATTAGTTTTAGAGGCTACAAAAGATCGATACTTGCGCTACAGCTTAGATGAACGGAAAAACCGGATTAGTGAAGGGGTTAAGTTTATTGATGAACAATTACCCGAACTGCAGCAAAGAGTGAATGAATATCAAACAGCGCTTCAAAATTTACAGCAACGCTATGAACTGATCAACCCTCAAATTCAAGGGGAGCAAATTTATCAACAAATTCGAGATCTCGATACCCAACGCTTAGCAACTCAGCGAGAACTAGAAGAATTACAAACCCAGTACCGTAATATCCAAAACCAACTCCAATTAACGCCAGAAGAAGCGATTGCTGCTTCCGCCTTGAGTGAAGATCCAAACCGCAGTCAATTATTATCCAGTTTAACTGAAATTGAAAATCAAATTGCTCAACAATCTGCCATTTATAATGAGAATACACCTGAGATGCGGCTGTTACGACAGCAGCGTCAAAATATTCTAAATCTTTTAAACAAAGAAACCGGAAGAATTTTAGGAGAAAATTCAGCCAGTACCAACGCCAATCCCTCTATTTTTACCTACCAAAATTCGATTCGGCAAAATCTGATTGGACAACTGGTACAGGCGCGGAATCAAATTGCGGCTTTAGAAGTGCGCTTGAATCAACTCACCGCTACCCGAGAATCTTTGCAGTTCGAGGCTGAAAAATATCCTCAAGTGAGTCGTCAGTATACGGATTTAACACAACAGTTAGAGTTAACAAATCAAAACCTCAATCGGTTTTTGACACAACGGGAAACATTGCGGGTAGAAGCGGCTCAAAATAATATTCCTTGGGAAGTGATTTCACCACCCAAACTCAAAGTAGATGAGTTGGGACAACCGGCTTCAGTAGCAGAGGAAAATACTCAAAAAATGATCGCAATGGGTGCAATGGCAGGATTAGGACTGGGTATTTTATTGGCAATTTTACTAGAGCGGATTCATAATATTTTCTACACCACCGAGGATCTCAAAGACAGTATTCAAGTGCCATTTTTGGGAGTTATTCCCCGACAAAAAATGCAACCGTCTCTCAACTTATTCAAACTCCCTGGTTTAGCAGATCCGACCCGAACCGCTTATGATGATCAATCCAGCTTTATCGATGCCTTTGATTCACTTTACGCCAATCTCAAGTTCTTGTATGCGGATGCCCCTCTCCATTCCATCGCAGTGTGTTCAGCAGAATCTCGGGATGGCAAGTCTACTGTTGCGTTACACCTGGCTCAAACCATTGCTAATATGGGTCAACGAGTGTTAATTGTTGATGCCAATTTACGTCATCCTCAACTTCATACTACATTAGGCTTAGCCAATCAAAAAGGACTCGGTGATCTGCTGACCACGAAGTTAACTCCTAGTGCTGTGATTCAACGCTCTTTAATCTCAGAAAACTTGTTTGTTTTAACCGCAGGAAATCCCACCTTAGCTGCAATTAAATTACTCGGTTCCGGTAAAATGCAGCATATTATTCAGGAGTTACAACGAACGTTTGATTTAGTGATTTATGACACCCCTGAATTAAATCAATATACTGATGCTACCTTTCTCTGTGGGCATTTAGATGGTTTAATGATGGTGGTTGCTGTTGCTAAAAGTCATAAATCAGTCGTTGAGCAAACCTTAAATCAACTCAATACCTTCCGCTTACCTTGCCTAGGAGTGGTTGCCAACCATCTCAGACGACGATCTGCGAGTACAACACCCCATCTTTCTGAACCAACTCCAGTTCATAAAACTGAAGAAATTGAACAGATGATTTAATCATTTTTGCAGTCAAATAGGGTTAATTAAAGGCTTTGATCAACCCTGTCATTGATGAGAATGATTGTTGTTGGCAGACTCGGATGCTGCCTGTTCTGTGATCGCCTGAGAACAAACCCAATCACTAGAGACTAAAGAAGGCCATCCCATTCTTAAAGCTTCGTGACAAACAGTATGAACTGTCAGTTGACAATCTAATAAATGTAAGCCTGATTTTTCTGCTTGCTTCATGCCAATTTTAGAAATGGAATCATTTTTAAATTCAATGGTGCGATTACATTGAACACAAACTAAGTGATGATGATGGTGGGGAAATGGTTGATTGATTTCATAATGTTTATGTCCTTCTGCAAACTCTAATTCTCGTAAAATTCCCATTCTTGCCATCAACTTTAAGGTACGATAAATTGTTGATAAACTAATAGGTTCACCTCGGCTTTTTAATAAGTTATAAAGGTCTTCTGCACTGAGGTGATCTCCCCTTGGAAGATTTTGAAAAACGTGTAAAATTGTTTCTCGTTGAGGAGTTAAGCGCCAACCTTTATGATTGAGTTCAGAACGAAAAGACTCAGAATTATATAGTGGCATGGGAGATTCTCAATAACGCTGATATACTGAAAATGATACACAATATTTCTAACGATTGTCAAAAATGCGGCTTATTGAGAATAATTGGCTATAAACTGCCGTATATATATCGTCTGACCTTTCACAGCGTCAAACCCTGTACAATTCCTTGTTTTCTTTTAGGCTATGGAGGGTTGTTGTTCAACTGCATCTGAAGGGAGGGAAATTAAAGGAGAACGCACACACAGGTAAAACAGCGGACCCAACAATGGGATTAACGTCACTCCCCAAAATACAAGATCGCTGTTCATGTTGCGCTTTGCCATATCATCTCTCAGCAACGTGGGAAAGAGAAGTGACAGCAGACAAAAATCTAGACTCATGACATGAATAAACCGATCCGTTTGCCATTGAGTGATAAAGTCCCCCCAGTTGCCCCCCAGTAAACCATAACTGATGAGAGCGATCACGATCAAGGTTAAAAGAACGCCCGTGATGCGAGCATCTAACACCTGAATGACTCGATTTTTAACCCCGCTAAATACTGGGTTGGGTTGACGTAACCCCAAGTAAGGCAATAGGGCAAATGCACCCACCCCAAAAGAGGTGAGTACAAACGGCCAAGCGGGGAACGGTTGCAGACGACCATCGGCGATCAGGACACAGCTATAAATCAATGGCCAGATTCCCATCAGATTAAATAAGGTGACAATCAGGGGGTTAATTCCATCCCAATCCCCTGTAGAAAGCCGTTGAATCAGTTGAAAGGTATCCGGTTGGTTGGGTGGGGCAAACCCAAATGCATAGATAATTAAACCAATCCAAATCCCCCAGAATAAAACTTTCCTGACCATAAAATTGATGACTAAAATTAAGTCTATTTTAATGAACTCAACTACAACTCACCATGAGATTAATCATAATTCCTTTAATTTAAGGTAAAAATCTATCTAGTGCGGCTTTGAGCGCTTCAATTTCATCGTCAATATTGCCCTCTTGAGCAGCACGAGCTACACATTCGGTTAAATGTTCATCTAATATCATCCGAGCCACTTTATCCAATGCACCGCGAATAGCCGCGAGTTGAATCAGTACATCTGGACAGGGGCGGCTTTCTTGTACCATCGTTTTAACCCCGCGAATATGTCCTTCAATACGGGAGAGACGGTTAATAATTTTTCGCAAAGATTCTTCGTCATGAACATGGTTATGAGTCGAGTGTTCATGGGGTGGAGTCGCTGGTGAGGGTGAAGTGAGGTGTTGGGGAGTTAGATCAGATCCAATCATTCTAAGTTATTGCTCTATCGGATTACATTTCGTTCTTCGATTGTACCGCAGGGGAGCTGCACCACAGATGACGGAAAACAGCAAAGAGGCATCTGTAGTATAAACCTTCAACCTGAAATGACGAACATCCTAATGATCAATTAATTACAGACGAATACAACTTTTGGAAGCGTCATACTCTCCTAAAACAGCAGGGTCTGAATCCTGCTATGATCGCTGCGATGTTTTTAATCAATTTTTCCAGTTTGCTCAGTCCTCTTGTCGCCAGTTTGGCGTTGAATTTTTCGATAGTCTCCCTTGTAATGGGGTCTGAGTGGGAAACCAAAGTACTATTGCCGTTTGGCGATCAACAATCTGCCGTTGCTGTCTCTACGAGTTATCCTTCCTGTAGTGAGCCAGGTTGTCTGATGACCGTAGATGCTCTGATTAACCCGTTGGTGCAAGCCTTACCCAGTTATACAAACCGAGTGTTGCAGCGTTCTCCAGAAGTGGGGTTGGGTGAAAAATCCGGGTATGTCATTTCTGCAACGGGTTTAACTCAAGCACCGTTTGTTCTCAATACTGAACTCATTGATCAAAACAATCTATCATCAATCTATCTTGTGACCAGGGAACGACGATATCGGAATCAAAAGGTCTTCAACGTCAAACGATATCATTGGTTGTTTCTACGCCATACTCCCCACGGGTGGGAAGTCGTCAAACTCTTTTCTCAGTCTGGTCCCTATCCGGGTTATAAGTTATTTCCTGAACCCATGGATACCACCAAAGGAGCCATGGCTGAAGCCATTCGGCTTTGGTTGAGAGATTGTCAAAGTCAGAAAGAGGTTATTAATCATTAGTCATTGGTCATTCGTTGTTGGTTATTTGAGGGGACAGGAATTAGTGAGTCTTTACGGTGGCGAAGCGTAAAGCCCCCGCATTTTAATCGGGGGATTGCTCTGCGAGGGAGCCATTTTTAAATGGCGGTGTGCATGTTAACCATGATGCGGGTCGTTAATGTATTCAAGTATTCTTTTGCTGCTTATTTTCCCAGTGGTATCGAACATATAAGAATGAGTCCACAAGCTAGGAAGTTTTTGTAGTTCTGGAAATTCTTGTCTAAGAAATCGAGACGTTCTACCCTTAAAAGCTTTGACCACTTGAGCAATAGTATGATGTGGGTCATATTCCACTAAAAGATGAACATGATCCGACGCGACCTCCATAGCTTTAATAACCCACTTCTTGTCGTTAGCTACCGACTGGAAAATCTCTATACACCTCAGTTTTAGAGGTTCATTCCGGTAAAACAGTTTTTTCCGGCGACAAGGAATCCATACTAGATGCACAGTCGCACTTCCGACAGCATGATTAAAGTGTCTATATGTTGATTTCACATTGACAGGTTGCAATAGTCTACAATTCATGTTATCATAAATAACTATGAAGACACTAAAGTTTAAGCTCTACCAACACAAAAGAAATAGGGTTCTCAAACGTGCTATTAATGCAGCCGGAGTTATATACAATCACTGTGTTGCCTTGCATAAACGGTACTACCGGATGTGGAGCAAGCACTTAAACTGTGCCCAACTTCAAAAGCATATTGCCAAGCTGAGAAAGCGAAACAAATTCTGGCAATTAGTAGGCTCTCAAGCTGTTCAAGATATTGAAGCGCGCATTGAAAAAGCCTATCAACTATTCTTCAAACACAACAAAAAAGGAGTTAGACCACCTAATTTCAAGAAGGTTAAAAAGTACAAATCATTCACCTTAAAACAAGCTGGCTATAAATTCCTCAGTGGCAATAGAATTAAGATTGGTGCTAAAGTCTATCAGTTCTGGAATTCTCAAAATATCGAAGGGAAGGTTAAGACTGTAACGGTTAAGAGAACACCTCTTGGTGAGATGTTTTTAGTGGTTGTTGTTGATCATAGCAGTCACACCGAAATTAAATCGGAGACAGGTAGAATCGCTGGATTTGATTTCGGACTCAAAACGTTTCTCACCTGTTCAGAGGGTTTTTCTGTTCAGTCACCACAGTTTTTAAAACAAGCTCTCAATGATGTTAAGAAAGCCTCTCGAAACCTGTCTAAAAAACGTAAGGGTTCTAATAACAGGGAGAAGGCAAGAAAACATCTTGTTCGCCAACATGAAAAGCTTGTAAATCGTCGTCGAGATTGCTTCTGGAAGTTAGCTCATCAACTCACCGACCAATTTGATGTTCTTTGCTTCGAGACTTTAAATCTCAAAGGAATGCAGAGACTTTGGGGACGAAAAATAGGTGATTTAGCCTTCGGTGAATTTATTGAAATTCTTGAATGGGTTGCCACTAAGAAAGGGAAATTAATCGTGTTTATCGACCAGTGGTATCCCTCAAGCAAGACTTGTTTTCACTGTGGTCATGTTCTAGAAAAACTAGAATTAGATATTAGAGAATGGCGTTGTCCGTCATGTTTAAGAATTAATGGACGTGATGAAAATGCTTCATTGAACATTAAAAGAGTTGGGGCATCAACTCTTAAGTTAGACGGTGTTAGACAGGAACTTCCTGCAACTGTTGTTTGAACTTAGAATCCCCGCTAATTTATTGCGGGGAGTATGTCAATCTACCATCAAGTTAACTGAGTTATAGCCAGTTACAAAGAACAAACAACGAATAACTAATAACTAATGACTCATGACTAAAATTATGAAAACTGAGGAATTTCAGAAGATTGGATTGTGGATAGGGTGGTAGACTCAACGGTTGGGAGATATCCTAACCATTGTTTAGATAGTTGAGAAAACTGTTGCGGACAACCACTAACGCAAAAGCGAGTGAGTTGAGCCGTCTGAGTATTTCGCAGTCCTAACATCTCTAATTCTTGGGTTACTGCTTCGACTAAATGAACCGCTGGGTCAATCAGTTGAACCGTTGGGGGTAAAATTGAGCGTAAGACTGGGGCTAGATGGGGATAGTGAGTACATCCATAGATTAATGTGTCAATCTGCTGATGCATTAAAGGAGCTAAATATTCCTGCGCCACTTCACGGGTATGAGGGTCATGAATCCGATTTTGTTCAATTAACGGCACAAATTCTGGACAACCCACTTGCCAAACCGCAATGGCAGGATTAACTTCTTGGATGGCTTGGCGATAGGCATTACTCTTGGCTGTGGCAGGGGTAGCAATGACACCAATGCGCTGACCGCATTTGACTGCCGCCCTTGCCCCCGGTAAAATCACCCCTAAAATTGGAATATCAAATTCCGATTGCACGACTTCCAGGGCTAATGCTGAACTGGTATTACAAGCCATGACCACCATTTTGGCATCTTGGTGAATTGCCCAAACAATGATTTCACGGACAAACTGCAAGATTTCCTGAGGGGAACGAGTGCCATAGGGCAAACGGGCTGTATCGGCGAAGTAGAGAATTGATTCATGAGGGAGTTGTCGGTATAACTCTCTTAACACCGTTAGTCCCCCAACACCACTATCAAAAATTGCAATTCTTTGTTGTTTTTTGTCCGTTGTCATGGGCGCTTGTCAGTTATGAATGGTGGGTTATGGCTTCGTCCTAAGTTAGGAACAAAAGAAATCAGAATTAGAGAATTGTCCAGCTTCGGCTTAGACGGCTTAAAACAGGACACAGGGTATCAATCCTTTACAAAGGATGATGGGAGTTGAATGTACTGTAATACAGCACGACTGTTTTGGGGAGGTACAACAGGAAATTTGTCATTTGTTATTTGTTGTTGGTCATTTGAGTGAACAGCTCATTAGCTTGTACGGTGTGGGTTGTAGGCAATAACCAATGACTAACACCTATTTCCCTCTCTCCTTCCTTCCTTAAAATCACAGACTTTTCCTGAAAATGTCATCATTTCTTGACACAGAAGTTGCTAAAACGAAGTCGTTATGAGTATGATTTAAATATCACGACGAACTCAAGTACAGCCTATGCAGATTAAGGAAATAGCGATCGCGAAAATTCGCCGTCCTTTACCCCGATCCACGGATCAAGAAAAAGTGAAAACCCTAATGAAATCGATTCAGGAGATTGGTTTGCAGGAACCCATTGATGTGTTAGAAGTGGAAGGTCAGTATTATGGATTTTCAGGATGTCATCGTTATGAAGCCTGCCAGAAATTAGGTTTAGAAACCATTCGCTGTAAAGTCCGTCAAGCCCCTCGTTCAGTGTTACAAAAACATCTAGCTTAGGAAGGATTGACTCAACTTCAGAATCAGGTAGGATCACCTCACCAGAATTTCTGAAAATGTTCCGTAGATTGGATAATTTAAAGATTATTGAGTGGAGAACAAACCAATGAGTACAACTAGCCTCAAAACCCGCCTGTATTCAACCCGAATTGATTTGCCCGAAGATACCCGCACCCAAGTGGTTGAAATTCTTAACCAAAGTTTGGCGGCGACATTAGACTTAAAAACCCAAGTCAAACAAGCCCACTGGAACGTCAAAGGGATGAACTTCTATCAACTGCATGAACTATTTGACGAAATTGCAGGGGAATTGGAAGGATATGTTGATATGATTGCAGAACGGGTAACCGCTTTAGGTGGTGTCGCCCTGGGAACAGCGCGGATTGCAGCATCTGAGTCGATTTTGCCGGAATATCCCTTAGATATTGTCGATGGCAAAGATCATGTGACTGCTTTAGCAGAGCGGTTCGCCCCTTATGCCAAAATGGTACGGGATGCCATTGACAAAACCGATGAATTAGGAGATGCCGATACAGCGGATCTCTACACAGAAGTATCCCGAACTATAGATATGCGCTTATGGTTCCTCGAAGCCCATCTTCAGGGAAGTGATACCCCTAACAGCAATGGCAGTCACCGTTAACGTTGAATTGAGAACCCATTTGTCCTGATGAATCCCTCTTCATCCCCCGATTATAGCCCCGAGTTGCACCGCTTGATGGCGCAAGCGGGGCTTTCTAGTGTGTCAGAACTCAGCCAAAAAGCTGGGGTTTCAGAATGGCAACTGACTCGACTGCGACGAGGTTTAGCATTAAAAACTCGTGTAGACCTCTTGCTGAAAATTAGCCAAGGATTAAATATTTCTCTAGAAGAGTTGTTGGCTACTTTTGCCCCCACTGCAGTGTCAAACACCCGAAAATCTGAATCAGGTATTGATCAAGAGTATCAGCATTTACAGGCACAGATGGAACAGCAACGGGAAACCCTGATGGAAGCATTTCAAGCCGATAGCTTACAGCGGTTAGAATCTTGGTTGTTGCAGTGGCCAACAGCAGCTTATCGTGCTCAACAAAATCCTCAGTTAGCCGCTGTAAAATTGTTACCGTTGTTGCACCCTGTGGAACAGCTTATGCAACAATGGGGAGTGGAGGCGATCGCGCTCGTAGGCTCCCAGGTTCCTTACGATCCGCAATATCATCAACTGATGGGGGGAGTTGTTGAGCCTGGAGAACCAGTTGTAGTGCGATACACGGGTTATCGATATCGAGAAAAACTACTCTTTAGGGCTAAAGTCAGCCCCGTGTCATCCAGTCTGTGAATTTCGATAACCTCTAACAAACAACTGTTAACTCTTGTCAGGGCTATTCTCAGTCGTTGTGAGGAGTTAACTCAGGGTCATTAATATCAGTTTTCCTGAACTTGCTGAGAGATTGCCGAAGTGATTATTTGTCGAGCAGTCAATTGCAAAGTTATACTAAACGGGAAACAGGCAAGTTTTTTGATGCTGCAATTCTAGATAAAATTATGAGTTCTGACGTTAAAGTTCTTCAACCGCAAGGTATTTTAGACGGGACAAAAGCTACTCAATTCCGTCAAGAAATCAGTGATAGTGTTCTAGCTGGTGCTAAAACTGTATTAATTGATTTTCAGGATGTGACCTTTATGGACAGCTCTGGTTTAGGAGCGCTTGTGTTAGCACTGAAAACTGTTCGAGCTGCCGGAAGTAAGCTCGTTGTCTGTTCAATTAATGAACAAATTCGGATTTTATTTGAACTCACCAGTATGGATCGAGTCTTTGAGATTTTTGAAAGTCGAGAAGTATTTGAACGGGAATTAATGACTCAGAATACTTAGAGCAACCTTCACAGAAGAACATTCGGTTTGGGGATGATTAGATTAAATTTTAATATGTTTTCCCCAAATCAACATTTATTTACTTAATTAAATAAATTAATTAAATTGAAGTTTAAGCAAAGAAAAATCATCATCAAACGGATGACCGGAGTTAATTAATTTCACAGATTCTAGAACTGTATCGAGATGACGACCATTACTAGAGGGAGCTGAGTTAATCAGCAGATCAACAAACGCATCTAACCCAAAAATCACCCCATCCGGTTGATGAATTTCATAAACCCCGTCACTGAAAATGTACAGGTTACTTTCAGGTTCAATGTAGCAAGTATCATCTGTGTACTCAGCTTCTAAAAACATTCCTACAGGCATTCCTGGAGTTTTAAGCCGCCGCACCGCTAAGTCTTTACCGGAGTAGCCTGATAACAAAATAGCTGGGGGATGACCGCCACTGGCGTACACCAGTTGCCGTGTGGCTCGATTGTAAACTCCATACCAAATAGTAAAATACTTGTCATTTTGGTAGGTCATTTGGAAGGTTGTATTCAACGCCCGCAGCACGTCACTGGGTTGATAATAATCAATATTGGGTAGCGCCCGAGAGCGGAGTAAATTCAGTACTGACACCGAAGGTAACGCTGCTCTTAACCCATGACCCGAAGTATCTAATAAGTAGATGGATAAATAGTCAGAGTCCAGCCAACAATAGTCAAAACAATCTCCCCCCAGTTGGCGGGAGGGGATAAATTTAGCTTCAATTGAGACGGGTTCTGTCACGGGTTCCGGCAGGAGCGATCGCACATAATCCGCTGCTTCAGCCAGTTCAGCTTCTAACAGTTGCTTTTGAGTTTGCAAGTCTTGACTGAGTTGATACAGTCGAAGTCCAGCCCGGACTCTGGCATACAACTCATTCATCTCAATCGGTTTAGCAATAAAATCATCCGCACCAGCATCCAAACCATGCACACGATCCGCTACTGATCCCAGGGAAGTGAGTAAGAAAAATTGAGTGGTAGACAATAGAGAATCATCTTTGACTTGAGAACAGACCTCAATCCCACTAATCCCTGGCATAATCCAATCACAAATGATTAAAGCGGGACGTAATGCTTTGGCTTTTTGAATGCCTTCTTCACCGTTGCGGGCCACTGAAACATCATAACCCTGCTTTTGGAGTGTTCTCCTGAGCAGCTCCCGAATGACTGTGTCATCATCTATTACTAAAATTTTAAACATGGGTGCTTCGACGAGATTCTTCTAGGGTTCAAGGTCAGTCATATCAAGTTCAAGTCAATTTTGAGCCTAAATAGAGTATAATCTACTCAGATAGTCGCCTGGTATTCATTACCAAGTCAGCTTCCAGGATATTTAACCTGTCTGTTGGTAATGGGAGATAAGCTGTTAAAGATTTTTTGCTGTTCTATGCTGTTGAATGAAGTTGGAACTCATCGGACTAAGATTCAGATCTTGAACCATTTTTCCCCTAAATCTTTAGTGTGATTGAAATTCAAAAATTAGAGTCGATCCCCTACACTCATCAACGGCGAGTCCCTTCCAGCTTGACCGCTTTAGTTGATGTCCTTTCCTGGTTTGCGGAATTAGCCCATCCTTTTATTCCCCAATCTATTTGGCTGCGCTGTCAATTGGCTTTAGCAGAAGGATTTACCAATGCTGTTCGTCATGCTCATAAAAATCTGCCGCCAGAGGGTTTATTTGTTGAGATGAAAGTGAGAGTCTCGGAGACACAAATCATCCTTTTGATTTGGGATTATGGCCCGCCCTTTGATTTAAGGCAGAAGTTAGAACAGATTTCCGCCAAAACAGTCGATAAAAATGCCGGAGGAGGAAGAGGGCTGAAGCTGATTCAAGATATTGCCGATGAGTTATCCTACGAACGCACCGAGGATAACCGCAACTGCTTAAAGATTGTGAAATATTGGCAACCTCGAACCACTTAAGTTCTGGGGGCGAGGGGATTAAGCCAACGCAGCACTTCTTCTCTTAAACAATAAATATCCTGATAAATTTGTTGTTTCACCCATTGACCCACAGCATCAAAGGGGGTAAAGGTTTCTCCCACCGGCCAGTTTAAATCCTGTGCCAAAGGGGTTTGATGATCCCCATTTAATCGCACAACGGTGACCATTCCAGGAAATCGGGCTTGTAGAATTTCATTTAGGGGTAAGGTTTGATCAATGGTATCTTTACTGAACTGAACTAACAAATTTCGCCGGACTTGATAGCGTTCTAAGACTAACTGATTGGTTTGGGCAGGAGAGGGAGAAAACTCCACCTCCACCATAGATGATAGTTGCTCAACTAAGGGAATCGACTCACGGGCTGCATAATTATTAAAACACATTAAAATATTACCTGCCCGCTCCACCGGAAACAGTGAGCCAATCAACAAATGTAATTTACATCCCATGCTATGTCCGAGTCCATAAATCGGTAACATTCGTCGCTGCAGAAGTCGTGCTGCGTATAAATCTTCCAAACAATCCTCAAAGATCCATAAGACTTGTTTGGCAATCAGATGATGATCGAGGGTATTAATAAACGGGGTGGCAACAATAGCATATCCCTGATGCGCTAACTGTTCCAGCAACCAGCGATAGGTGAATTGCGGTGCACTGGCAACAAATGCGCCTCCCAGAAAATGAATAATCGCTTTGGGTCGCAAGGGGATTAATACCCAACAGTTAGAAATTTCTATCCAGTCCATAGGTTACTGTGTAGGGATCTGAGGGTTAAAATCTGAGGTCAACTCAATGGCAGCGCCTGGGTCAACTGTCATCATTCTAAAAGTCAACTTGCCCCTCAGGGCTGTTAAAGGCGATACACCTGACGGCACGCTACGCGATCGCATTTTGAGATATGATAATGAAGTTATCAATTCGGTAACAAGTTCTGCATTGAATCATTATAAGCTGCTGGAGAAGCTCCATGGTAACCTTAAAAATCGTTGTTAATATTGTCGTATTGTTTTTCGTGGGTCTGTTTATCTTTGGATTTCTCTCTAACGATCCAGCCCGCAACCCCAAGCGCAAAGACTTAGACTAAACTCTTTCAGAGCAGTATTAGCTGAGTGAACTCAATAATGCTGCTCTCTGTTTATTCTTTCCTTATGAAGCTGTTGTATCAGGGTTTCCCGATGTGGGCATCTAACCCATGCTTTCTAATTTGCATCAGTCATGATCTGATTGCTATCATTCTCAACGCAGTTTGAACTGATAATCGTGGTGATCTGCGTCGTTTTTGTTGCTAAACTATGCCCTATCCGCTACCCCCTCCTGAACCCCCTGCAATTATTCAAACAGTTTCTTCTCCGGTCACGGTTCCCGCTTCAACGGCTCTGAGTGATGCCGCAGTTGAATCAGAGTCTCAGCCCTCTGTTTTATATGGGGAAACGGTGGTTTATCAATTGCAGATACCAACTGCTGCGGATTTGGCATTACAGAGCAACACTTCAGCCGAACTTCTCGGATCAACGTTATCTCTAAAACCAACAACTGTCAGCCAGCCAGAGCAGGGATCTGAAGTCTATTATCAGTTTAGCCCAAACTCAGTCTTGACGGCTTGGCAACCCACCACAGGGTTTAATCCTGCCTCCTTCTGGTCGGGTTCAATCGCTGCACCCACTGATTTTACCCAAACTCCGCCGCAACCGGAAAGTCCCGATCCTAATACTACTACTCCCCAAACACCGGTGATTATACCCGCTGGTTTAGTAGAAGTCACCGCCGATCAACAGGAATTCGATCAAATACGAGAAATCATTACAGCCAAGGGAAATGTTACGGTTCGGTTTCGTCAGACGTTAATTGAAGCTGATACGGTTCAGGTTAATTTAACTACTCGTCAGGCTGTAGCGCAAGGCAATGTCTCCTTAACCCGTGGAGAGCAAGTGGTGCGGGGACAGCGGATGGAATATAATCTGGCGGCAGAAACAGGAACCCTTTTTGAGGCGCGGGGGGTGGTGTTAACCTCAACCACGGCATCAGATTTTGCTGTGGCTGAACCCACAGAATTAGCCCCTGGTGTGTTGCCGAGTGCCCCCATTAGCGATCGCATTACCGCTGCCCAGCCCGTGGGTCAACTGCAAACGGGGACGGGGGCAGATGTGGAATTTTCCGGGTTTTCACTGCCCAATGTGGCTGGGAATGTCAATCGGTTACGCTTTGAAGCGGAACGAATTGATATTATGCCCAATGGGGAATGGCAGGCAACCAATGTCCGCATTACCAATGATCCGTTTTCCCCCCCTGAGTTAGAATTAAGAGCAGATGTGGCGGAGTTAAACCGGATTTCTCCCTTGCAGGATGAACTGATTACCCGCAACTCTCGCTTAGTGTTTGATCAAGACTTTACTTTACCTTTATTTCGCGATCGCACTGTGATCGATCGCCGCCAACGAGAACCTAGCCCGTTTTCTATTGGGTATGATTTGGATGAACTCGATGGCTATTTTATTCAGTGGAATGTCTCGCCGTTAAGTGTCGGTTCGTTTGAATTAGATGTCTCCCCTCAACTTTTAGTTCAACGGGCTTTTCAAGACAATCTCAGTCCTCTCGATGAACGATTTTATGGCTTGAGAACTGAACTGTCTGGGCGAATTACCCCAACTACAGTCTTTGATGGCAAATTATCCATTAGTGATTTTGAGGATTTTCCCAATCTCGATGAAGAAGCTTACCGTACCAATCTCCGACTACGGCAACAAATTGGCGGCTATACTTTAACCGGAGAATACAGTTATCGCGATCGCCTGTTTAATGGAACCCTGGGTTTTCAGCGGGTTCACCAGAGTATTGGGGCGGTTTTGACCTCCCCAGAAATCAAGATCGGCAATTCTGATGCTACCTTCGGCTTTCAAACCAGCTATCAGGATATTAATGCCCGCACGGATCGCTTGGATTTACTGGAAATAGATCGCGATAATGATCGCATTAATCGCAGTCGATTTCAAGCCTTTGCCACCCTAAGTTATCCGATTTTTCTCTGGCGAGGGGAAGCGTTACCCCCGACCCCAGAAGCTGGACTGAGATACACCCCTAGACCTGTTGCCCCTTTTTTGCGGTTATTTTTCGTTGTACAGGGAGTCACTAGCCTTTATAGTGAAAATGAATCCCAATCCTACCTGAGTGGAACGGTGGGTCTACAAGGCCAGTTGGGTCATTTTTCTAAAGATGTCTTAGACTACACGGGCTTTAGTGTGGCTTATACTCAAATTGCCCTGGATGGTGAATCTCCTTTTTTGTTTGATCGCCGAGTGGATGAAAGAATTCTTTCTCTAGCTTTAGTTCAACAAATTTATGGCGGTTTACGGGCAGGACTAGAGTCCTCTATTAATTTAGATAATGGTTTGGCTGTTGATAATCAATTGACTTTAGAATATAGTCGGCGAACCTATGGATTGTTATTGCGGATAAATCCTGTGCGTCGTGTGGGTTCATTAAATCTCCGAATTAGTGATTTTAATTGGACAGGGGGATCGGAACCCTTTTAGCAATTCATTACAATCTTGATTAACAGACCTATTATCCCCAACAAAGAACAAGTAACAAATAACCAATGACTCCCCCCTTGATTCATGATCGAATCACCCTATGATTCCTGTGCTCGTTCTATGGCTTTACTGAACCAGTATAGCTTTGATTTGGCTGATCAAACCACCGAGCAAGTGATCATCGAATGGTTGACAGAATATCCCCCAAACTGGATTGATTTAGCTGTGATTGAAGCCCTGTATCAAGGGCGTTATAAAGCAGTTTCAGCCCGTCAAATTCTCTCTTTGTGGCAACGACGAGGAAAACCCACCTATCATTTTACGGCTGAATTTGAACATTTAGTGTGTCAAAATATCCCTAAAAACTTAACCTCAGAACAGGAAGAATCTCAAGCCTTCTCAGAAGAGATTGATGATTTGAATAACCCCCATCAATCTCAATCTGAATTTTATCCTCCTATGGGGGAAATTATCTTGCGTCCGATTCAAAAAATTGTCGTTCCTATTCAATATCCGGACTTTTTTGATAAATTGAAAGCCTTTGTTGAAATGGGTTCAGATTTTCTCAAAGAATCTGAAGATGAAGTGAATCCAATTGATATCATTGATGTTCCAACTGTAGAGACTTCTAAAATTATAGAGAATGACCCTCATTAACTAATATAGAGATTTGATTTCAGTAATATTCATCGTTTTGAGTCCATTTAAATCAGTGTGTGAGGATGAATCAATTGATATCCTGCTTTGAGAATTTTTTGATTAGAGAGTTTAACATTATAAGGACGTTTGTTAGGTTGAGATTCATCCCAAATAATCGGTTCTAAATGATGTGTTTTACAAACTAATTCAACTAATTCTCGCAGCGTATAATTAGATTGATCGACAACATTATAAAGACCCTGAAGTTGATTTTGACGGGCAAATTCAATTGCACCCACGATATCATCTAAATGAATCCAATGAGTTGGATAATTGCCATCTCCTGGACGAGTTGTACCAGCAACACGACTCCAAATTTTGACTAATTCTCGATTCGGTCCATATATTCCTCCTAATCTCAGAATACAGACTTTAAGCGTATCTCTCCCAATATTTAGTAAAATTTCCTCAGTTTTTGCTAGAATTTCACTATTTTCACTCGCTGGATCAATGGCAGTAGATTCATCAACTTCTGCCCCATTTTGATCTCCATAAACGGCATAACTTCCGGTGTAAATTAATTGTTTTATTTTCGGTAGTTGAGGCAAAATGTATGCTAAAGTTTCAGCCGTTTCCAGATAAGCGTGGCGATAGGCTTGTGCATCTCTATTTTTGCCTTGAGCCGCAACGCTGAGCAGCACCACTTCTTGATCTTCTAAGATAGATTTTAAGCGGTTTACATCATTCCCTTGAACCACTTGAACCCGATCGGCAACAGCATTAAGAGATTGAATTCGTTCTCGGGTTGTTGTGGTTGCTGTCACGTTTAACCCCACCGTTTGCGTCCAGTAACGGGCAACGGCTGTACCTACATAACCACAACCCAGAATAGTAACGTTCATTGATATTCATGAAAAAATCCTTTCTAATTTTACCAGCCTAGAACGATTGTTGAAAATAGAATGATGGAGATTTCTCAAGACGTGACTTCAGACGAATGACCCCAAATAGTGATAAGCTAGTAAAAGGGTTAAACTCAATTTAAACATCAACAGATAATAATCATGGTGACATCAGTTCAGTTTATTGAAGGTTTAGATGAAGAAATTACCGGAGTCAGCTTACGTAAAAACCGCAATTCCAATACAAACATTGTTGTTTTAATCTTTGAACGGTTGCAAGCGATGGAACGGCTACGGGCGTTTCGGAATCAAATTACAAATTTGTGGTTAAAAGATGATGACGGAAATATCAAAGTTACCCCCAGTGGCATTAAGTTTTTTTATGCTGGGGATGATGATATTGAAAAAATGGAATGTTCTTTTGAAGTCGAATCTGAAGAATTATTAGAAAGGGTAATGCAATTTCTCCACCGATATGCACAAGATCATGGCTTTGAATACCAGTCAAACTAACTAAACTTTATAGCAATCCTAAATCATGGACAAAAATCAAAAAAAGTTAATTCTCTAGAAGATTAAGCAAATTTCCTTGTTTCCTTTTAAAATAAAATTGGTGATAAAACCCCGATCAAATTGCTGTATCATAATGGGAGGCTATTATGAGTGCTCATTTAACTCTAAAATCACTAAAAGCAGAAGGGATTAATTCTGAGCAATTTCAATCATACGGACAGGTTATTTTTGCGAGTGCTGACGGTAAACCCTTTGATCGAGAGGATGCCCAATTAAATTTAAGTCAAGGTATTCCTCGATTTTATATTATGCGTCTGCATCACAAAGGTCGCCAATTTAGTCGAATTACTCGTCATCAACACTGTACGCAATGTTTAGGATCTTTAGAAGGAAAAGATTGGTTCATGGCTGTTGCACCCCCTTCTCAAACGGATGAACCGGATTTAGAACAGTTAGCCGCTTTTCGGATTCCAGGAAATTGTTTTATTAAGCTAGAAGTGGGAACATGGCACGCTGGACCCTATTTTGATCATGAGTTTGTTGATTTTTATAATTTAGAACTGAGTGATACAAATATCGTTGATCACTTTACTCATGATTTTGGTCAAAGTCATCAATTAAAATTTGAAATAGTGAGTTAATTCTTGAAAGTCCGCCATGAGTTATGATCTGATTCTTCGCCAAGGATTTTTGCTGCGTTCTCCTGACTGTATTGAACAGGTAGATATCGGGATAAATGACGGAAAAATTGCTGAAATTTCTTCCCATATTGTGGCAGTAGCATCACAAGAAATTAACTGTACAGGAAAGTTAGTCAGTCCGCCTTTTGTAGAATCTCATATTCATTTAGACTCGGCTTTAACAGCAGGAGAACCCCGATGGAATCAGAGTGGAACATTATTTGAAGGAATTCAAATTTGGCAAGAACGGAAACAGCATTTAACCCTCGAAAATGTCAAACATCGAGCCATTGAAACCCTGAAGTTACAAGCCCAACAAGGAGTGTTATTTGTCCGAACTCATGGGGATGTAAGTGAACCCAGTTTAACCGTTTTACAGGCTTTATTAGAAGTCCGAGATCAAGTCAAAGATTGGATCACAGTTCAAGTGGTTGCTTTCCCTCAAGACGGGATTTATAGTCATCCCAATCATCCAATTTTATTGGAAAAAGCCCTGGAAATGGGGGCAGATGTTGTGGGGGGAATTCCTCATTATGAATTTACCCAAGAAGATGGCATAAAATCTATTCATTTGATTTTTGAACTGGCTCAAAAATATGACCGCTTAATTGATATTCATTGTGATGAAATTGATGATGACCAATCCCGTTTTTTAGAAGTCGTTGCCGCTTGTGCCATTCGCACAGGATGGGGTTCAAAAGTAACGGCAAGTCATACCACGGCTTTGGGTTCTTATAATAATGCTTATGCGTTTAAGTTAATGGGATTATTACAGCGATCGCAAATTAATTTTATTGCAAATCCCTTAATTAATTTAACCTTACAAGGACGAACCGATACTTATCCTAAACGTCGAGGAATTACCCGAGTTAAAGAACTCTGGCAGCAGGGTTTAAATGTGAGTTTAGGTCATGATTGTATTCAAGATCCTTGGTATAATTTAGGGACAGGAAATCCTTTAGATGTGGCTTATGTTGCCATTCATGGTTGTCACATGACTGGTATTAAAGAAATTGAAGCTTGTTACAATATGGTAACTTGGAATGGGGCAAAAACATTATTTTTACAAAAAGAATATGCTGTTGAAATTGGAAATCCTGCCAATTTAATTGTTTTAGATGCAGAGAATAGATATGAAGCCATTCGGAAGCGTTCTACTGTAGAATATATCTTTCGAGAAGGTCGATTATTGGCTCAAACTCAGCCGATAATGGTAACTTTTTATGGCTAAATTTTTTTGATAAAAATTAATGATTAACTGAGACTCGATAGATTACTATATATAAATTTTCCTCCTGAGTCTGTGATCTAAAACACATTTTACTAGAGAGATCGTTCACAAAATTGTTGTGTGGCTTATCACATCTAGCTTCGATCAATTTCACGGTCAACTGACACTTTTATAGGGACAATAAGCACAACGGGCACAGGAGACAAACCGTCTGATTCAGAGTGCTACGAGGTCAACATGAAAGGCTACAAAAAACAGCTCAAGGTCAACCCGTTTACAACATATCGTGATCCTCAAACAGGACGCTGGGTTGTTGTAAAAACTGAGTATCAGGGTGTTAAAAAAAAGACAGCGGCTTGACTGATTAACTGATGATCAGTCGAAGTCGATCGCAATAGCACCAATCTCCGTATAGGTGTAGTTTTCCGTTACTGCACCTAATTTATTAGGAGATTAGCTTGAGATGTTTAGTTCTGTAATATTAATTGGTGAGGTGCGTCAAATTTCATGAATAGCCTGAATAAATCCCACGGATCATTTGACGCACTTAAGCAAGAATTAATCAATATTATTAATAAATGAGGGCTGAGTCAAAATCGACGTATTAAAAGGATTAATTAAGTCAGGTGTCCGGATAATCGGATCACTAGCGACCTGTCTCAGTAATGTTTCTTGATAAACTTCGTTTAACCGTCGGGCATCATCAGCAATTAATGCTTCAGGAAACGCATTGAATTTGAGAGGCCAAGGATAACTGATTCCCAAGAAAAATGAAAGTTGTCCGACAAAGGATTGAGATCTGAACACACTTCCAGAATTTCTAGAAATAGCTTGATTAAATTGGGTAGCAAAAGGTTGATAACCGGTCTCAAAATAATATTCATCGGCTTGAGCCGCAGGGGCTGCAGCCCAGACACTGGCAGTTCCTACTGCCACCAACGCACTACGGCAAATTCTTGAATAAAGATTCATCTGAACGGTCCTCTTGAGAGATGTCATCTGAAGTTTGCCAACTCAGACAAAGACTGGCAAATTTAAGGATGGAACGTTTACTTCCACCTGCTTTATCTTAATGCATCAAAATTATGAGTCAACCATCAAAGCCCACTGATTCATCTATTGCTACCCTCGACTTAAAAAGTCTACGGACATGGCTATTAGACTTTTTTTGTCAATCGGCTTATCAAGAAGGGGACTTTATCTTGTCTTCCGGTCAACGAAGTACCTATTATATTAACGGCAAACAGGTGACGTTACATCCCTTGGGGGCATTGGCAATTGGTCGTTTACTGTTGGCACAACTTCCGCCAAAGACTCAAGCGGTAGCTGGGTTAACCCTGGGGGCTGACCCCATTGTCAGTGCCGTGAGTGTGGTGTCGGCTTATGAGAATCAACCCGTGATGGCGTTAATTATTCGTAAAGAAGCCAAGGGACATGGAACTATGGCTTACATTGAAGGGCCACAGTTACCCCAGGGGGCTGATGTGGTGGTGTTAGAAGATGTCGTTACCACCGGACAGTCCGCCCTCAAAGCTGTGAAGCGTCTACAGGATGCCGGTTATCAGGTTAACCATATTATAGCCTTGGTGGATCGACAACAGGGGGGCGCACAACTGTATCAGGAGGCAGGCTTACAGTTTAATGCCCTATTTACGATTGATCAGTTGCAAGCTTGGAAATCTCAATCCCAAAAAAATGAATGAATTGGGTAAAAATCTGAGAATGAAGCGGAAATTCCAAACAATTTTTGATATAATTTTACATAACGATACAAATTAGCCGTAATTATGAGGAGAATGTAATGGCAGGATTTTTCGGCTTATTCGGCAGAAAAGATCAACCTGATTATTATTTAGAGCAAGACGATGCTCAAAGCTTTGGTAATGCAGAGTTTATGCGTCGTCCCCAAGAGGTGAAGAAAACCTTCCCCAAAATTTCAGGTGGACAAGCGTTTACCCCGCCCAAAACTTCACCGAAAGCGTCTTTTGAGACTCCCACAACTTCAGCCTCAACTAACGGCAGCTTCTCAACGCCATCTTCTAATATAGGAACACCCAGCGAACGCCGCCAGGCAGATTCTAGTATGGATATGTTCCTTAATATGGCGAAGAATCTGAAAAAGTAAGGTAGTTTAACTGCTTAACGTTAAGTTGGTGTCATGATGTCAGCGGCTAGACAAACTCAGCCTCAATTTTGGGGTTAGTGGGTCTAGCCGCAACTGTTATAGCGCTATGTTCTCTGGTGTTTGACAGTTCTAAATCCACCGAATTCTCTCAGCCGAACGGTCGCACCGCTTTGACAGTCTGCTGTTCCCAGATCCGCTGTTCCATCTCTTACAACGTTGCTCATGGGGAGGGGCTGTGTCCGCACGTTGCGCTGTTCCCGCGCGCGTAGCGCTATAACTTATAGAACCCTGATGAGATCTGTTGATCCTCAAGTTAGAAATGTCGGTTCAATAACTTTAATTTCTGCTAAACTTTAAACTATTGCGATACCCAAATTGTTCAAATATTTACTGGGCTACCCCCTTTGGAAAGTTGGCTATCGCCAAACATTTCTAAAACTTTTTTCAATGATTGTCGGTACAACGGAAGCGGAAAGTTGGCGGAGTGGTTTGCCCTCCCGCCAAACTTTTCAAGAGAGCAGCAAAAATCTTAAAGATCTCTACGGCCCGCCTCAGAGTCCTGCTGATGGCAGGAAGAGTTGAAGGGGCTTACAAGCGGAAAGTTGGCGGTGTCGGTTGACCTCCCGCCAAACTTTTCAAGAAGCCGTGCAATTCTCTGAGGCAATCCCATTCTTTCTCAGAGACTGCGCCAACAACACCCGTCGTCGGCTCACCCACAAACGGCATTCTCAACCTTTATGGACATGAGGTGGAAATACTGGGAGGATGTCGTGTGGTTTATCGCCCCAATGGTTCCAAATATGGTGCGAAGGTTTGGATTGAGACCCTGTACGATGTCGAAGTCATTGCTTTTGATACGCCTGCCTGAGGGATTTGCAAAGGCGTAGAGTCGTACCACTGTTGGAACTGAAGAATTTTGTGTTTCTCTGTAGATCCCAGTAGATCCCCTAAGGGTTCTATAGATTCGCGATCGCGTTGCGGGTGACAAACTGCGGTATGCTAGATTCTGAAGGCTTAAAGGTAAGATGTATGCGATACAGGCAAGCCCACGCTTCGCGAACGCGAATCTTTCCGGTTGTTCTCGTTTCTATCTTAATCGGAATGATAACTTGGCTCTGGATACCCCCTGCTCTAGCTGCTATCCAGATGCAGGTTTCTAATGTAGATTATAAAGACTGTCCTCCTGAATTAGCAGAGGGAGCTGTTTCCAGTTTTTCCAGTCAAGAAGCCAATTGTTTTCTCGTCACCGGAACCGTTAACAATACATCCGGCAAGTATATTTATGATGCTGATGTTTTCGGCAGAATTTATGATGCCAACGACAACCGAGTCATGCAAAATCGGACTCGCCTGGGGGGAATTGATGAAGTTCCTCTGGGAAAAAGCGAGTTTGAAATTCGGATTTCTGTACCGACAAACCTGCAAACCCCTTTACAATTAAAGCAGTTTAAAGCATCGGGCTTTGCTGGTCGAATTGGTCGTTAGGTTAAAAGCGAAATATTTTGTAATGTTAACAGGCTGTTGAAAGCCTTTGTCATTCCAACCCCCCTGATGAGATTGAGAATCAGGGGGGAATTTTAAATTTTTCTGTTAGACGTTAGGATTATCATATTTACGCTCGAAAAACTGTATTAATAAATACATTTTTGTTTTTATATAGAATGTTAAAATTAAGTTGAGCATTATGTAGATGTCTTTCCAATTGTTAGGATTTATAAAATGAAGATTAGCAATCCGGAGCGCAACGAAATCGGAGGGATTGGTCAACTGGTTCAAGAAATTCTGACAACAGGCTATCTCAGTATAGAAGTTGAGACCCAGCTTCGCTACTTATTACAGATGACTCATTATAGCCAGAAAGACTTTGAAGCATTTATTCAGTTACAGCACGCAGCGATTGATGGTTTGATTCGGCAAGAATCTCGTGAGATGCTATTTTTAAAGTTCTCTTCATTGGAAGATGCAGCCTAAGTAACCAAGAGAATAAAAAAGGGCTTGAGTGTTTCATGTTGCCATTTTTTCCAATGACAATACTGAAGTTCCGTTAAGCCCAGAATGGATAGATTGTATGATCCGATCTCAGAGAAAATCGATGATTTGGCTTCAAAATAGAGCAATTATACTACTGGTTAAGGTTTGAAAATGCTCAATCATCGCGGTATTGAAATGACGAGTAATGGGTAAACTATCAATCACAATGGCAACACATAACAACATCATGTAATAAATCGAGTATTTAAATAGTGATCGCGCCACCTCTCGATCTTCAGGGGTTTGTAGGAGTTGCCAAGCTTTTTGTAAGAAAATCCCTCCTAAACCAATCGCCAATCCCGCATAAATTAAACCACTCGCCTGTAGAGGATAAACCAAGAGTAAGGTGGTAGGAATTAGCAGTAAACTATACACCCAAATTTGTTTGGCGGTCAGTTCATCTCCTTCAATCACCGGTAACATGGGAACCCCAACTTCTTTATATTCATCTCGAATCATAATGGCAAGTGCCCAGAAATGAGGGGGAGTCCAGAGAAAGATAATGATGAATAATAGCCAAGCGGCCCAACTTAAATCGCCCGTCACAGCCGCCCAACCGACTAATGGGGGAATGGCTCCTGCGGCTCCACCAATGACAATATTTTGTACACTATGGCGTTTGAGCCAATGGGTATACACGGCAACATAAAAGACAATGCCGCTCATCGCCAGTAATGCCGCCAGCAGATTGGCAAAGAGCGTTAAGAGGGTAAAGGAAATCAGGGTTAATGCCGCTGCAAACAATAAAGCATGGCGAGGTTTGACCCGCCCAGAAGGGATCGGCCGCCAGCGAGTCCGCTCCATAATATAGTCAATATCGCTGTCATAGAGACAGTTAATTGTATTCGCAGCGCCGGAAGCCAGTGCGCCCCCGGTTAATGTCACGAGTAATAATACGGGGTCAACTTCCCCTTTTGCCCCCAGCCACATTCCAGCGGTTGTTGTAATTAGGAGTAAAAGAATAATTCGGGGTTTAGTCAGTTGATAATAGCTTTTAGCAACCTGAAGTAGGTTGTCATGATGTCGAATGGCTGGGTTTTGGATCAATTCTTGCATGGATATTTTCTGTCACTAATTAAGAAATGAAGGATGAGAAACAGAGCAGATGTAGCAGCACCTGACAACAGTTCAGCTTTACTGCCAACTGACCCGCCCATCTCGAAATCCTAAGACGGTGAAGGCGACTAAAGTGCCCAACAGGGCTGCACCAACGGCTTGATGGCTGACGGTCAGGGGTTCAACTTGCAAATGGAGGCGGAATGTAGCGACACCAATCAGAATCTGAGCCACTAAACAAATTCCGACCCAATGGGATAAACGATGTAGCAGAGGATGAAGGGCTGAAGTGCGCCAAGCTAGAATCACCACCGCTAAGCTGGCGACAGTAGCAGGGACAATCCCGGCAATGTGGCTATTCATGACGAGACACAGTTGATTGCTGCCAAAACATTGGTGTAATGCCCAGCGAGAAGCGACCAGTCCCCCTAACAGACTTTGCAAATAAACGCAAATTGCTGCGATTAATCCCAGCCAGGGTAAACGCCCGACGGTATTAATGCTGTTGTAGGGCATAATCGCGCAACCCATCGCCAATAAAGTACAAAAGAACAGTAAGGCAGTGCCTAGATGAGCCGTGACAATATCAAAGCGTAATAGTTCCGTAACCGTGAGTCCTCCTAAGATGCCTTGAAAGACAATCAAAAATAGGGCAAATGTGGCAGCCCAGGGAAACCAACGGGGGAGTTGGAGTCGATGCCACCAAGATAAACCGACCAGGGCAATTGCGCCGATCCCAATTAAAGCCGCATCTAGGCGATGAAACCATTCGAGAAATACTTGTAGGTTCATCTGAGCCGTCGGGACTAATTTACCGTAACATAATGGCCAATCGGGACAAGCCAGTCCGGCATTCATTACCCTGGTGGCGCTCCCAATCGCCATGAGGAGAAAAGTGGCAATACAGAGCTTCCACACCAGGCGACGCACCTGATCTTGAGCTGAAGTTGGGGAGGAAATCTCGATTTTCTGATTGAGAATAGTGTTTGCCATGAGTTCTCCCAAAACATAAAAACATAAATGGATAATAGCAGTGTTTTTTTTAGGGGGTTAAGTGGTTTGAGTTTGATCTCATCATTATCATTGCGAGTATGACACCCCGGTTTACGATCGTGTTTAACTCAATTCCCCCTCACGTCAGCCAACTCATCAATCCAAACATATTGTGCTATTAATCTACCTTAACGACGTAGACCCAAAATGAACAGACTTTTATAAAGTTTTTGGATTCTGATTGTTTATTACCGTTCCTTACGGCAATTCTCATAAATTTTAAAGAAAAATTTAATTTTTAATCAGAGGATTGCTCCACGAAATCTCGTTGGCTTCGGTCTTGATTGTCAGCAAAGTTCTCATCATTGCTCCGGATTAAGTCCCATAGACTCTAAAAAGTAGCCGATTTTACTTAAATCGGAATCCGCTCACTCCACTCGGGGAAAAGGAATGATAAAATCACTACGGGTATGGCAATTGATCTGACCCTTCAGATGGATTCCCATAATTCTAAAGAAAATCCTAAGAATTGCTAGGGATTCTCACGGAATTTTGTGATCTGTTTTACTTTAAAAGAAGACAGTTCCAGCTCACAATCAGATGAGTCCGAAGGGGGTTAAATCCTATCTTCCCTTGGCAATTCCTTTAAGATTAAAGAGAGAAACATCATCAGTATTTTCCCTCAGTTTAAAGGGAGAGAGTACAAAGTTAAGGAGGTATTTGGTGAACATCCCCAGTACAATTTTAACCATGCTATTCGGGATTGCGATTACCCTCGCCAGTCTCTGGTATGGTCAACATAATGATTTAATGCCAGTAGCCGCCTCGAATGAAGCGGCAGAAGTCGATACTTTATTCCGGGCAATGCTAACCGTGGCTTTTGGTTTAGCATTATTTGTTCAGTGTATCCTGGTGTTTGCGATGGTGAAATTCCGTCGTCGTCCGGATGATAAAACTGATGGCCCACCGATTCATGGCAATATTCCCCTAGAAATTGTCTGGACAGCGATCCCAGCGTTCATCGTTTTAGCCATTGGCATCTACAGCTTTGAGATTTATACCCAAATGGGGGGCTTAGATCCCATGGTAGCGAATCTGGATATGCACGCCCATCATCACCGTTCCGGTGCGGCGATCGCAGCCCCCTTGCCGGGAAGTGAAAATGAACTCGAAACCCCTGTCACTCCCAGAACTCAAGTGGCGATTGGAATTGGCGCATCTCCAGCAGCACAAGGACGAACGGCTGATGTGGTCGTGGATGTCATGGGCTTACAATATGCCTGGATCTTTACCTACCAGGGAAGTGGAGTGGTTGCTGGAGAACTACACATTCCTGCTGGTAAAGAGGTGCAACTCAACATTGCAGCCCAAGATGTTCTCCATGCTTTTTGGTTACCAGAACTGCGTTTAAAACAAGATGCCATTCCTGGCAGAACCACTGAACTGCGGTTTACCCCCACAAAACCAGGCACTTACTCAGTGGTTTGTGCCGAACTATGTGGCGGTTATCATGGCTCAATGAGAACGCAAATGGTAGTTCATACCCCAGAGGAATATGACGCTTGGGTACAAGAAAACACTGTAGCGCAAAACCTAGACAATCCTCAGGTTGTGGCAATGAACCTGGCAGAGATGACGAATGAACAATTTCTCGCCCCTTATGCTGAAGATTTGGGTGTAACAGCCCAAACCCTGCATTCGTTACATTCGACTCACTAAAGGATTCTTTGAGCGCTCAATTTTAATTGTTTGAATGGCTGACGGCTTAAATGGTCTGAATTTTCTTATGGCACAAGCACAACTTGATCTCTATGCCAATATAAATGCCGAACATACCGAAGCAGAACGGCGCTGGCAAGATTACTTTACCTTTAATACGGATCACAAAGTTATTGGGATTCAATATCTCGTCACCTCTTTCATCTTTTTCTTAGTGGGAGGGGTATTAGCGGGAGTGGTTCGGACAGAACTGGCGACTCCTGACCCAGATGTGATTAGCCCTGAACTGTATAACAGCATTTTCACCATTCACGGAACAATCATGATCTTTCTATGGATTGTTCCAGCCGGGGCGGGGTTTGCCAACTATCTCATCCCGCTGATGGTGGGGGCAAAAGATATGGCCTTCCCCCGACTGAATGCGGTAGCATTTTGGCTGATTCCCCCTTCCGGTATTCTGCTATTACTGAGTTTCTTTATTGAAGCCCCTCAAGCGGGATGGACTTCCTATCCCCCCCTGAGTTTAGTCACTGGTAAGGTGGGAGAAGAAATCTGGATTCTCAGCTTACTATTATCCGGAACCGCATCGATTTTGGGGGCAGTTAACTTTGCCGTAACGATCTTTGCCCTACGCATTAAAAGCATGGGGTTAAACCAAATGCCCCTATTTTGCTGGGCGATGATTGCGGCTTCGACTTTAATTTTGTTATCAACCCCTGTCCTGGCAGCAGCCTTAGTCTTACTCTCGTTTGACCTATTAGCCGGAACCAGTTTCTTTAATCCCCTGACAGGCGGAGATCCCATTGTTTACCAGCACTTATTTTGGTTCTATTCCCATCCAGCAGTTTACATCATGGTACTGCCGTTTTTTGGGATTATCTCCGATGTGATTCCTGTTCACGCCCGCAAACCCATTTTCGGCTATCAAGCGATCGCCTATTCTAGCCTTGCCATCAGCTTCTTGGGGTTAATTGTCTGGGCACACCACATGTACACCAGTGCCACCCCCGGTTGGTTACGGATGTTCTTCATGATCGCCACCATGATTATCGCGGTTCCCACCGGGATTAAAATCTTTGGTTGGTTGGCAACCCTCTGGGGCGGTAAGCTTCGCCTCAACAGCGCCATGTTGTTTGCCATGGGTTTCCTCTCTACCTTTGTGATTGGTGGGGTAACCGGAATTATGTTAGCTTCTGTTCCGTTTGATATTCATGTTCACGATACCTATTTTGTCGTGGCACACTTCCACTATGTGCTGTTTGGTGGGGCCGTATTTGGCATTTATGCTGGGATTTATCACTGGTTCCCTAAAATGACCGGACGGATGATGAATGAAACTTGGGGACGGGTTCACTTTGTCCTCACCTTAATTGGGGCTAACCTCACCTTTATGCCTATGCACGTCCTCGGTTTACAGGGAATGCCACGGCGGGTGGCGATGTATGATCCCAAATTTGCCGACTTAAATATGATTTGCACCATTGGGACGTATATTCTGGCGGTTTCCACCATTCCGTTTCTGATCAATGCCGTTTGGAGTTGGATCAAAGGCCCCAAAGCACCCGCGAATCCTTGGGAAGCTTTAACCTTAGAATGGATGACTTCCTCTCCACCACCGATTGAAAACTTTCTGGTTGATCCGGTGATGAGAACTGGCCCTTATGACTACGGAATGAAGAAAACCCTAGCCATCCGCGCCCGTTTGAAAGCAATGGCGGCCGCTGTTCCTCCTCGTCAGAAGGAAGCGGGTATTCCCTTGTCAGAAGCCCAATCTTCCACATTATTGGGTGACTCGTCTTCAGAAGGCGATCGCTAGAATTTTTTGTTAGTCCCTAGTCATTCGTTATTGGTTGTTTGTCATTTACCCTGTTTTCCGACTAATGACTATCGACGAATAACGAATGATACATCACAAATGACCACTACTATCAAAAAAATTATTCATGCAAGGTTCAACAGTTAACGATTCTCAAAGTGTGCTGGGATATCAGCCCCAAGATGTGGCGGCTGAGGCACATCATGCAGAACATCCTGATGTCCGTATGTCAGGGATGATCGTCTTTCTAATTGCAGAAAGTATGATTTTCCTAGGACTATTTAGTGCCTATTTAATTACGCGAGCCAGTGCCGATGTTTGGCCCCCAGAGGGGATTGAACGAGAACTTGTACTCCCTGGAATTAATACCCTGATTCTGATTTCCAGTAGCTTTGTGATGAATCGCGGTAACGCTGCGATTAAAAAAGGAGACGAAGCTGGATTAAAATCGTGGTTTTTAGCCACTGCAATTATGGGAATTATCTTCCTCTGTGGTCAGGTTTATGAATACACCAACCTGGAATTTGGTTTGACGACCAACTTATATGCCAGTTTCTTTTATGTGTTAACAGCGTTTCACGGGATGCACGTCACCTTTGGGGCGCTACTCATCCTCGCTGTTCTCTGGCGTGCCCGTCAACCGGGTCACTATTCTGCCTCCTCTCACTTTGGGGCAGAAGCCTCTGAACTCTACTGGCACTTTGTGGATGTGATTTGGATTATTTTGTTTATTTTGTTGTATTTACTTTAACCCTCACCCCATGAATAATAATGGGATTTAGGTTAAGCTAAATTCAGATCAAAGCCTTGCTTTGCAGGGCTTTTTTGTTAGTTATTAGGATGCGCCCCTTGACGCACCCTATCATTTTACGGATTATCGATGATAACGTTGGGTGAGAGAGAGTAAGCGATCGCTAATTTCTGAGGTTAATAAATCAGAACTTTCATAACGCCAACGCCAATTTCCTTCGTTAATACTGGGGTCATTCATGCGACCCTCAATTCCCAATCCTAACAGATCTTGTAGGGGAATAATGGCTTGATTTGCCACAGAACTCAAGGCATATTTAATCAACTCCCAGTTCACTTCTGAGATTTCTTCTGGGGAATTAAAACCGAGGTATTTAGCAACATTTTGCTTCTCCTGTTCACTGGCTGTTGACCACCATCCTAACGTTGTATTGTTGTCATGGGTTCCCGTATAAACTAAACAATTTTCCACATAATTATGGGCTAAATAAGGATGATCTTCATCTTCACCAAAAGCAAATTGCAGAATCTTCATGCCAGGGAAATCAAAATAATCTCGTAAGGCTTCAACTTCCGGGGTGATAATGCCTAAATCTTCCGCTAATACGGGTAAACTCCCTAAACGTTGACGCAGGGTTTCAAAGAAGTCTTGACCGGGGGCTAAAATCCATTCTCCGTTCATCGCAGTGGTTTCTCCTGCTGCAACCCGCCAGTAAGCTTCAAAGCCGCGAAAATGATCGATCCGGACTAAATCTGCATAGTCTAACGTGGCTTTAAATCGATCAATCCACCATTGATAATTGGTCTGCTTTAACGCATCCCAATCATAAACCGGATTGCCCCATAATTGCCCCGTGGCGCTGAAATAATCAGGGGGAACCCCTGCAATATATAAGGGTTCTAAGGTCTCTGGATCGAGTTGAAAATCCTTCGGGGAAGCCCAAACATCGGAGCTATTATAACAGACATAAATAGAAATGTCTCCAATAATTTGAATATTTTTGTTATTGGCATATTCCCGGAGTTTTGACCATTGTTCAAAGAACTCAAATTGTAAGAACTTATGATAAAGAATGGCATCTTTCAATTCTTCCGTTTTCGCTTTTAACGCTTCTGGTTGACGATGCACTAACCCATAATCCCATTGATTCCAAGGATTGCCATGATTCTCATCCAACAATGCCATAAATAAGGCATAATCATCCAGCCAATAAGACTTTTCTTGACAAAATTGTTCAAACTCAGCCGATGGTTTTGAGTCTTTAAAACGCTGGTAGGCTTGTTTTAAAAACTTCATTTTGTGGGGAATTACCCGATCAAAATTAACGCGAGTCGGGACAACATCTTCGGTTTGGGGTAAGGGGGTTAATTCCTCTGCTTTTAATAATCCTGTTTTAACTAATCGCTCTAAACTAATCAGTAAAGGATTGCCCGCAAAGGTGCTAAAGTTCATAATATAGGGGGAATGTTCATACCCCGTTGGCCCCAGGGGCAAAATTTGCCACAAGGTTTGACCACTTTTTTCTAAAAAGTCGATAAATTCATAAGCAGAATGTCCTAAATCGCCAATTCCATGGGGACTGGGTAAGCTAGTAGGATGGAGTAATATGCCGCTGGCCCGTTTAAACGTCACAATCAATTACCTCGATTAAATTCATTCAGGAAAACCTGTATTGCATTTCCTTCAGGTTCAACACACAGATGCTATATCCTGTTTAGGGTGTGTTGAGTCCTCGTTTATTTTCTCACGGAAGGCTAACGCTGTAATCTATCCCCAGTGTATAGTTTGCTAGGCGCTATTGTTAGAGTTTAACGCTTTCCCTTGCCATGATTTTATCGTTGAATCCAAAAAATGGGGTGAGATTGATCCCACAGAAAAACAGTCCATTTTGTGAGTCCTTATCTTTTTGCCGGGGAATGGGTAACCTGTTGTTATTCAAATTGAGTTAAGATGACCAGATGAAGTTTTCATCCGATTTTGTCTGAACTCATCTACAATTCTTTTAATGGTAGATCCCAAACCTTCTCCTATGCTGACTAAAAAGAATCCACAGCCTCTACGTTGGCAGCAAACGAAATATTCTCCGTTTACACGGCAACTGGATGTGTTTATGGCTGCTGGAAAATTTATGTTTTTTTTGTGGTGGGATCGATTATGGGTGAATAATACTTCTGCCCAAAAACGACGGCGGGCAAAATGGCTGGTGAAAACCATGCTGGATTTAGGGCCAACATTTATTAAAATCGGACAATCTTTGTCTACGCGGGCAGATATTTTACCCTTAGAATATGTAGAAGAATTAGAACAATTACAAGATAAAGTTCCGGCATTTAACACTGCTGAAGCCATTGCGATTATCGAATCAGAATTAGGAAATTCTTTATTTAGTTTATATCGAGATTTTAATGAACATCCTTTAGCCGCAGCCAGTTTAGGACAAGTTCATCGGGCGCGACTTCATACTGGGGAAGAAGTAGTAGTAAAAGTCCAACGTCCCGGCTTAAAGCAGTTATTTGATATGGATGTTCAAGCCGTTGGCAAAGTGATTCAATTTTGTCAACGGTTCTTTCCTTGGGCAAGGTTATATGATTTAGATGAAATTTATAATGAATTTTTCATGATTTTATATCAGGAAATTGATTATATTAAAGAGGCAAAAAATGCTGAACGGTTTCGAGAAAATTTTAAAGACTATTCTCATATTATAGTTCCTAAAATTCATTGGAGTCATGCCAATCATAAAGTATTGACGTTAGAATATTTACCGGGAATTAAAATTGATAATCGAGTCCAACTAGAAGCGGCTGGAATTAACATTAAACGATTAAATCAACTCGGGATTTGTTGTTATTTAAAACAGATTCTGCAAGATGGCTTTTTTCAAGCCGATCCCCATCCCGGAAATATCGCGGTTAGTCCCGATGGTAGTTTAATTTTCTACGACTTTGGCATGATGGCGGAAGTCAAACCCATGGCAAAAGATCAGATGATTAAGACGTTTTTTGCTGTGTTACGAAAAGATACGGATGTGGTGTTAAATAGTTTAATTGATATTGGATTAATTGAACCGATTGCAGATATGACTCCTGTGAAACGATTGGTGAGATTCTTATTAGATGAATTTACCGAAAAACCGATTGATTTTCATGCCTTTAATGAAATTAAAGAAGAAGTTTATATCATGTTTGAACAGCAACCCTTTAGATTGCCTGCACAAATGACGTTTATTTTGAAGTCTTTAACCACCTTAGATGGCATTGCCCGCACCCTCGATCCTCAATACAATTTAGTCATTAGTGCAACCCCATTTATTCAGAGTGTGACTACTGCAAAAGGGCATAAAATAGGGGTGAGAGAATTAGTGAAGCAAGCTAAAGAATTTGTTCAATATAAGTTAAAACAACCGAGTAAATCTGAAAGTTTAGTCAAACAACTCGAACAACGCATTGAAGAAGGCGAATTAAAATTTAAAGTTCGTTCTATCGAGAGTGAACGGGCGCTGAGACGGGTGAATTTAGCCCTAAAAACGTTGATTCATGGCTGTTGGACTGGATTTATCCTTTTATCTGCTTCCGTGCTGATTGTGGGCAATTATAAGACGCTAGCAATGGTTGCTTTTATGATGGCAGGATTAGGAATATTTTTGTTTATGCGATCGCTCATGAATTTATCCATTCGAGAACGATTAGATAGAATGGCTGAATAGGAAAGCAGGTAGTGGACTGACACGCCTAAAATGTTGCTTTAGAAATTTGCAGGTCTTCTTTACTTTTAATGCTTATAAATTACATTAACTGAATAAGCCCGAATTGCTAAATCAACTGTTGCAATTATTAGACTATTTTGTAGTGCTTGGCAAATCAGTATTCTGTCAAATGGATCACGATGCAAGAGTGGTAACTGAATTAACTGGGCTACACTCTTTTCATCTAAACTCAGACTACAAATTTGATGCAGATCGCGCTGCTTTGGTAAGTAAATTTCGGGAGACTCCGGAAGTGGTAGTTTACCCAATTGATACTTGATAATACACTCCCAAATTGAGACAACACTGAGATAGACTTCATTGTCTGTATCACAAATTGCCTCACGCATATTTATTGATAATCGACTATCTCCACTAATAAACCACAAAAAAATATGTGTATCTAGCAAAATCTTCATCACTCATTAAATGAACTTAAAATATCATCGGGTAAAGGTGCATCAAAGTCATCAGGAACTTGAAATTCTCCCGCACATAAACCGTAAGGTCTCTGGGGTTTAGTATGAGTTTTCAAGGGTCGAATTTCTGCGATCGGCTGATTTTCTTGGATGATTACAAAAGTCTCACCTGCTTTGACTTGACTCAGATATTTCAATGGGTCACGTAAGATTTCATCAATAGTTACATTTGACATCAGTTGTTCCTCTATTTATCTTTCTTCGTTTTTAGAAAATGCTGGCTTTCCATCACCTTCAGGGCCACCTAATGGCTCGTCAATATGTCGGACTGGACGAGCATAGCTTGAGTAATCAATATAACAATCGCTAGCATCTGTCATCTTTATAACTAATCGGTTAAAGAGTGAGTACAAAGCACCTATAGTAATTGAAAGCTGCTGATAATCTGAATCTTGATAGAAATGACCATGAGCTGGCTTATTTCGTTCTTGTAAGGCAGCTTTTTCTACTTCTCCAACTGGAAGAGATAACACACTAAAGAATTCATCATACTGCATATTAGAGCTTTTGTAATTTATGTTTTCTAACTTTTTTCTCAATATCTCTAAACTTTTTTCATCACTATCTACTTTATCTATATTATTCATAACTTCATCGAAAATATTTTTAGGAAAAACGCCATGCTGCGTTACATTAAAAGTTAAGGGTGTAGTTACAGGAGACCATTCCAGCCAGTCTAAATTTTCCATTTTGTCATGATTTATTGTTCGTAGTATTATATAAGTCTAGCAAAGATAAAACAGAGTAGAATAATCAAAATAGATAAACATGACCATTATCACCTTATCCCAAGAACTAAACCCAGTAGAGAATAATTGGCAGTTTACTGAGGTTTGGATTGACCAAACGTTAACACCTCCCTATGTATTATTACTCTTAGCTGATGCCACGGGTAAATGTCAAATCTATGATTCTACTAAAGGTTCGGCATAATTCTCTTCCATCAGTTACAATCAATAAAAGATACAATTAATTAAAACTGTAAGCAAATTGACCCAAATAGTAAATTACGATGATAGAAACCCTAAAACCTAGAATTAAATTTCTTAAACAACCCACCTCTAAAGCTTGGATAGAACAAGCCATTGCCAATTTAGACACCATTTTAATTGATCACTCTCATTGTGAACGAAAAGCCGCAGGTGCAGCGATTAATTTGATGTTTCGCTATCCTTCCAGTGCCAAATTAGTGCGAACATTAACCGCGATCGCCAAAGAAGAATTAGAACATTTTGAACAAGTGAATCAATGGTTGGAACGTCGCGAAATTCCTTTACAGCCACTGAATTCTCCTCCCTACGCTTCTAAATTAAATAAACAACTTCGGCACAATGAACCTGAACGAATGCTGGATTTTTTATTGATGTATGCCTTGATTGAAGCCAGAAGTCATGAACGTTTGGGATTAATTGCTGAACATTGCCCAGAAGCCGAATTAGCCCGTTTTTATCGGGGATTAATGGCATCGGAAGCCCGTCATTATGGGGCTTATTATGTCTTAGCAAGCACTTATTTTGATACGGAAATAGTCAATACAAGATTAGATGAACTGGCAACTGTTGAGAGTGAAATTCTAGCAACACTTCATCCTGAACCCCGAATTCATAGTTAAAAACTTATGCAAATTCAGTATAAAGATTTTATCATTCGTCCCTGGGAAGCGCGAGATCGCCAAATTGTAGTCAACTTAATTAGTACGATTTTAGAAGAATATGGATTAGGTTCTGAACCCTGTGGCGCGGATAAAGATGTTGAAAAAGTGGAAGAATTCTATCATCAAACTGGGGGAGAATTTTGGATAATTGAAAAACTAGATAATATTGTAGGAACTGCGGCTTATTATCCCATTCAACGGGGAAATAATGCCGTTGAAATTCGGAAAATGTATTTAATTCCTGAAGTCAGAGGAGAAGGTTTAGGCAAGTTTTTATTAAAAGAATTAGAGAATAGAATTCAATCCCAAGGCTTTCAGGAAATTTACCTAGAAACAGCCACAGTTCTCAAGGAAGCAGTTAAACTCTATGAACGTTGTGGCTATCAACAAACGACCGGAGTTGAAACAAAACGCTGTGATTTAGTGTATAAAAAAGAGTTGTAGGCTGCGTCAATGACGCACCCTACGGTAAAACTGTCAATCAATAATATTATTCTGAATACTACTCAAATGAAACCGTTATCTTTACTCAATTTATGTAGTTTATCATTGGGATTTATCCTGTGTTTTCCTAGTGTCAGTTTAGCCAATCCTCCTAGGGATTTATCAGAATTATTGATGGTTACTGCGACCACACAAACTGAAATTTTACAACAGTTAGAACAAGCAGATGTTATTTATTTAGGAGAAACCCATAATGAAGTTTTAGATCATCAAGCTCAGTTAAAGATTATTCAAGAATTATATCATAAAAACTCTAAAATAGCAATTGGCTTTGAAATGTTTCAATGTCCTTATCAAACGATTTTAGACCAATATATTGCTGGAAATATTACAGAAGAACAACTAATTGAACAAAGCGAATATAATCAACGCTGGGGATTTCCTTGGGAATATTATGCAGATATTTTGCGTTTTAGTCAACAGTATCAGTTACCGATTTTAGCATTAAATACCCCCAGTGAAATCACTCGAAAAGTGGCGCGGGAGGGGCTAAAAAGTTTAACCGCAGAAGAACAACAGTATATTCCACCCTTGGAAGAAATCAAAACGGATAATGCAAATTACCGTCAGATGTTACAAGAAATTTATCAACAGCATCATCATGATGGATTTGGGAATAGTCAGGCTTTCGAGAACTTTTTTCTAGCCCAGGTTTTATGGGATGAAACCATGGCAGAAAAAGTGGCTGAATTTATTGCAGAAAACCCAGATTATCAAGTCATTGTTTTAGTGGGAGAAGGTCATATTGTCTATGATTATGGGATTCCCAGCCGTGTAGAAAGACGGTTAAATTCTACTGGTTTAACGCAGTATTCTGTTTTATTTCAGTCTCCGGATGAAGATCCAATTCCTCTAACAGAAAATATTGCCGATTTGATTTGGAAGCATGAAGAATGAATGTAGAAAATCGACCTAAAATTGTTGTCATTGGTGGGGGTTCAGGAGTCAGTACTATTTTACAAGCCTTAAAAAATGTTGCTGATGTAACGGCTGTTGTTTCAATGATGGATAGTGGGGGGAGTAGTGGTCAACTGCGTAATGAACAAGGAGTATTGCCGCCTGGAGATGTATTAAAATGTATCTCTGCTTTGTTACCAGAAAATGAAGAAAGTCGCAAATGGAGAGACTTATTAAATTACCGTTTTCATAAAGGCAATAGTCTGAAAGGACATAGTTTAGGAAATCTGTTATTAACGGCTGCTTATGACTGGGAAGGGGGTACTTCTTTTGGGATTGAATCCATTTCTAGACTGCTTAAAATTCAAGGTCGAGTCTTGCCAGTTACCTTAAATGATGTGGATTTAATTGCTAAGTTAAATGATGGTACAGATGTGATTGGAGAAACTCATATTGATTTACGCACCAACTTTCAACATCATATTGAATATATCTATCTATCCCGTCGCGCCCAGGTTTATAAACCTGTGGTTCAGGCTATTCTAGAAGCAGATCAAATTGTGATTGGCCCAGGTAGTTTGTTTACCAGTATTTTACCCAACTTTTTAGTTGAAGGATTACCTGAGGCTTTAGCAAAAACAACAGCAGAGAAAATTTATATTGTCAATTTAGTCACTGACCCTTCAGAAACTCAGGGTTATAAAGCGTCAGATTTCATTAGTAAAATTGAAGACTATTATTGTGATGGAAAACTATTAGACTATGGAATTGTGAATACTGCTTCAATTTCACCGATGTTAACTCGTTTATATGCCACAGAACATAAATTTCCAGTCGAACCAGACTTAGAGACTTGCCAAAAACAAGTGACTCAAGAGATCATTGCAGGAGACTTTGTGGCGGGAAAAACTATTCTTCGTCATCATAGCCAACAGTTAGCAAAAATGTTGATTCAGTTATACAATCGCGGCTGTTGACACCGATAAAAATCCATCTTAAATTTGAAAAATTAAAGCATTATCGATCTAGCCCTAGTGAAACCATCTCTGATTAGTTGTAGCATCGCCATCACCACTTTACTCACCCTTCAACCTCTGGCTGAAGCCTCAGTCTTCCGTACCCAGTTTAAAACAGATTCAGCCTATTTGGTGGTGGAAGTTTTGGATGAGGATTTGATTCATTTTGAACTCTCTAATACAGGTCAACCCCCTGCTTTAAATCAGCCCCTTTATACCTCTCCAATGGTCTTTAAAACCGATTATTCAGGGCCATCTAACCTATTCCAACAATTTAATATTATACAAACCCGTGAACTGAAATTAGAAATAGTCCCTGATACCCTTTGTATTCGGGCTTATGACCGACAAAAAGCCAATGCATTTTTAACAGAAATTTGTCCCCTCAGTTATCAATCAACAATTCAAGGATTTGAGATTGAACCGGGAGAAATAGAACATATTTATGGTCTTGGACAACAGTTTAAAAAACTGGGTTCAGCCGATGGAGATTGGACAACATTAGGGGTTCGAGAAGGATTAGAATTTGGCAATGGTTTTCAAACCTTTCAAAACGCTGCGGTTGGTAATATTCAAATTCCAGTGTTTTATGCAGTTGGAGAAAACAACCTCAATTATGCCGTTTTTGTTGATAACTTTTACAAACAACGTTGGGACTGGACAACCTCTCCTTGGCAAGTTCAATTGCAAGGGAATCCTTTACGATTTTACCTGATGAGTGGGGCAGATTTGCCTGATTTACGTTCAGATTTTATGGAATTAACGGGTCGTCCACCCGTTCCCCCACGAAAAGCTTTTGGAATGTGGGTGTCAGAATTTGGTTATGACAATTGGCAAGAAATTGATCAATTAAAATCTGGATTACGAGAGAATAATTTTCCGGTTGATGGGTTTGTTTTAGATCTAAATTGGTTTGGTGATATTGCCCTAAATAACCCCAGTAAAAGTAATATGGGAAGACTCAATTGGGATCAAAATCAAACTGAATCTATTCAGAATAATTCCTACTTTTTTCCTAATCCTGATGATAAAATTAAAGACTATAAAAATGATTATATTCATCTAGCGGCGATAGAAGAATCTTATTTAGCAAATACAGTGGATACGTTTACCGAAATGCCGCCGAATTTAACCGTTTATCAACCTACAAATGGGGAATGTGATTATAATCAACAATCCAATCCGGTAACGAATATTGAAGGATTTTGGGGAACAGGCCAGATGATAGATTGGTCTGACCCAGATGCTGGAAAATGGATTCATCAGCAACGTCGTTTTCCTAACTTAATTCAAAAAGGAATTCATGTTCATTGGACAGATTTAGGAGAACCTGAAAATTTTGAAAGGATGGGTTGTTATGATGGGGTGAAAACGACCGCCAGTCAACATCAAACTCAACACACTGATGTTTATAATCTCTACAATTTATTATGGAATCAGTCGATTTGGCAAGGATATTTTGATAAACAAAATCAACAAGATGCTTTCGGAATGATTAACCCCCGTCCTCTAATTTTAACCCGTTCTGGAACGGCTGGAACCCAACGATATGGAACAGCAATGTGGTCGGGTGATATTGCCTCGAATTTACAATCTCTTGCCACCCATTTTAACGCCCAAATGCACATGATGTTCTCGGGAATTGATTACTATGGGTCTGATATTGGTGGATTTCGTCGAGAAGTGATGCCTTTTAATGATAAACAGGGGTCTTATCGAGGCTATGAAGAGGAATTATATACTCAATGGTTTGCCAACGGCACTTGGTTTGATATTCCAGTTCGTCCTCATACAGACAATGAGTTTGTCAAAGTCAATCCTCCCTATCAAACCTCCCCTCATTTAGTGGGAAAAATCAACAGTAATTTAGCCAATCTTCGTCAACGTTATGAACTGATTCCTTACTATTATTCTTTAGCTTATCGTGCTTATTTATATGGCGAACCCTTAATCGTTCCCCCTGTATTTTACTATCAAAATGACCCTAATCTGCGGCAGATGGGTCATCAAAAATTAATTGGTAAAAATATCTTGGTTGGTGTGGTCGCAAAACACGGAGAATATGAACGAGATATCTATCTGCCAGCGGGAAAATGGGTGAATTATCATTCCCATGAAACCTTTAACAGTTCGGGAGAATGGTTTAAAAATATCCCCATTTATCGCAATGGAATTTTACGCCTGCCTGCCTTTGTGACAGCCGGGTTAATTTTACCTTTAATGGTGGTTGATGATAATACCTTAGATGCCTTCGGACATCGCCGCGAGGGAACACCTCAGCGGGATGAATTATTGCTTCAAGTTTATGCAGATGAAAAACCCTCTCAATTTACATTCTATGAAGATGATGGAGAAACCTTAAATTATCAAGCCAATGGTAGACCCATTTATGATTATCGAACCACAGAAATTCATCAACGACAACAAGGCAATACAGTCACTGTTAAAATAGATTCTACTATCAATGTGAATAATAAAAATGGCTTTAAAGGTGCGAATAATCGTCGCGCCAACGAAATTGAATTAATTGTAGATAATGCTGAAGCTACTGCTGTCACCTTAAACAATCAACCTTTATCTCAACAGTCTTCTTTACTCAAATTTCGATTAGCTGATAGCGGTTGGTACAATGCTGGAAATAACAAGATATTAGCTAAATCTGGGGCTATTTCTGTAGAAAATCCAAAAGAATTTAAGTTTGAATTACAGTCAATTTATCCAAAAACATCTGTTAACTTTGTCTGTGATAATGTCTCACTCGATTCTACTCAAGTTGATGTCGTTGGAAATTTACCAGAACTAGGAAGTTGGGATGTTGATTTAGCACTTCCCCTATATCCTAGCATTAATTATGAATATATTAAAAATCCTCCCCAAAGTGGCAATCGCCTCGGCCCCTACGCGCAAATTTGGACAGCAATAATTGACAATCTGCCGCCAAATCAAACATTAGAGTGGAAGTGTATTCAACGCAATTCTGCTGAGGAAATCATCTGGGAATCTGGAGAAAATAATACCCATCTAACCCAAGGAAGGGGTTATAGTGGACGCAGTTATGGTCAGTTTTAATACAATCGACTGAGAACATAATCCGCCAGTTCAATCAGGACACGACTAGACTCAGAAGCCGGCAATTTTGAAATGGATTCCACCGCTTTTTGAGCATGATGAGCCGCTAATTCACGGGTTTTTTGAATACCTGAACTTTCTTTAATTAAAGTTAGGGCTTGTTCTAAATCTCCTTCTTGGGCAAACTCCCGTTCAATTAATGTTTCTAAGTAAGGTTGTTCTTGCAATGCATAAAGGGTGGGGGCAGTTAAATTTCCGCTGCTTAAATCTGAAGCAGCCGGCTTTCCTAAATCTTTGGTTGAGCCTGTAAAGTCGAGAATATCATCGACAATTTGAAAGGCTAACCCAATGTTACGACCATAGCAATATAAATCCTCTGCCAATTCTTCAGAAACCCCACTGAGAATCCCTGCTGCTTTGGAACTATTGGCAATTAAAGAAGCAGTTTTGTAATAACTTTTTTCTAAATAAGCCTCGATGGATAAGCTGGTATCAAATCGATTCAGTCCTTGTTGAATTTCTCCTTCTGCTAAATCCATAATCACTTGGGACAGCAATTTTACTACCTCCAAGTTATCCAAATTAGCCAAATACCAAGAAGACTGGGCAAATAGAAAATCTCCAGCGAGGACTGCTACACGATTACTAAATAGGCTATGAACCGTTGGTATACCCCGGCGGAGTTCGGACTCGTCCACAATATCATCGTGAACCAGGCTAGCAGTATGAATCATCTCGGTAATCTCCGCCAGTCGGCGATGCTTGGGCGTAATCTCTTGGTTGGGTAGGGTTGCCCGTGAAATCAAGAGGACAATAGCTGGGCGCACCCGTTTTCCCTGAACACTAAAGAGATGCTCTGCTGCCGCGTACAGGATAGGGTGACGCGCACCGACAAGCTGCTTAAGGTTATCCGTTAATAATTGTAAGTCTGTTTCAACCGGAGAAAATAAAAGAGTGCGAGAGGTCATGGATAGGCCGACTCAGGCTTGAGTTTAACAAAATTTTACATATTATAATATTATTTTAGGCGATGGCTCTAAAATCGGGAAGCGATTCCAGAGAGAAGTTATGAGGGAAGTCCCTGCATATCTCTCTAACGCTCGTCCAGTCAAGCGTTGACCCACCCAACTGCCACTTTAAACTTGAATCTTGGTCTTGATTGATTGACAAAAGTCCCTGGAACGTCGAACACTGTCAAACTCATCAGTTATCCTGAGGTTTCTTTACCTAATGTCTGAAATCTCACCAGCTTCTAGAGAAACTTTACGAGGATATCACAAAGATTTATAACTTTTCTGTTGCCTAAATCACAATCTAACAAATCGTGATACAATACCAATGGATTGGGAAAGGTTAGAATTTAACTCCAATCATTGATAAAAAAAATAATAACCTGTTACCATTCTTTAGGGGAATCACACAGGTTATTATCAGTTCGTTCTCATGGATTATTCTAAACCGTTTCTGGTGAACGGCAACTCAAAACATTAACGTAAGATTCGAGCAGTTCGCTTGGCTAACATTAGGAGTAAATACACCGTCAGAATGTAAGCTGTTGCCAGAATCGGGATGGTTAAGGGAAGGTCATAGTATGTCATAGTCACAGCAAATAACAAAGAGAGGAGCAAAACAAAAACACAAAATTAGGATGAAACTGGAGTTTAAAAGAAACTACCCAACTTTAGGCGCTTTAATCATAGCGGCGAGATATTATAGTGACAGCCTTACCTCACCCACATCTAAGGGAAATCCTGAGCTGGCTTATCACCCGCTTTTACTGCCTACTCTTTAGATCGAAAACACTCCTATACCTAAACACCTGAGTTGCCTCAGGCAACTCATCATTATCTTAGGAGATACTCTATGCCTGACCGAGAGTAGCCAAGTTGGACTATCCCCCTGTCATTCAATAATTCTTGCAGCGGCAGGTATCCATATAATTATAAGACTCGCCTTAGCTGCCCTTGATGTGTAGAATTATCTAAACTCTTAATTATTAAGATAACATAGGATGTGAATTTTTGAGTAATTTTTTTGAAAAAATTGTCATCAATTAGTTAATTTTCGGATAAATTTTTGTAATAAAAAGGAGTGTGTGACTTGAGGAGCAAGATCCGAGTTGTTGATCCCCAGCTTGATCTTGTGGCTCTTTGTGGGTTAGGTATTGTCTTTTGGAAAAAGGAGCCTCATTCATCCTCTAGATGAGTCAGTGAAAGTAATGCGCCTTAGGTAAACCGAAGGCGGATGCGATCACCTCCCGCGTCGGTTCATCCACTGGTTCAGTAAACAAAATGGTAATTTGATCGGTTAAATATAATACATCCATATCCCCCTCAACCTGATACAGGTGACTAGCATATTGAGTTTGATCCGATTGTCGGACTGCATCGCTTCATCCAACTCTGTTGCTTGCACTTGAACCGTTTTCTGGGGTTTGGATAACTTCAGGGTAAATCGATCTGGGAGTTTCTGGATGGCTAATTCTTCACCCCCCTGCTGTAAAATGCCGCCAATACTCTCTTCCGGTACACCAATCCCTTGATATTTTGGGTTTATCCTGGAGTTTGATCAGGTCATAAGCTGATTACATCAATAACAGAACCGATTCAGGGGTTGAGATCATGGATCAATCTGCCTTTTACCCCCTGATCCGGATAGCTTTACCAAAGCTTTACAAAACTCTGGCAGAACTTTACTAAAGCTTTTTAATCCGAGGGGTTAGTCTCTTTTAGAATATAAAGCAACAGATAACAACTGGTTTAGCCTACCCCAAGGGCTATCTTTCTATGAGGTTGTTAGATATCGCCTGCTGTAATGTGCCTGACTGCCCAATCAAAAGCTCGTCGATGCTATCGGCTGAGTGGAGCTGAGGGTTAATCCTGATATCTCTCAAGCCTAAAGAAAGTTGATAAACACGTCATACTCTATTGCTTGAATGAATTATGTTACCTCAGCCTCAAGTCAGAATGAACAACAATCTCAAACAAACCCTATCCCAAATATTAGAAACGGGTAAAATTACCCGTCACGACCAATATAAGTTATGGGATTTAATGTCCTCTAATACCAGCTTGGGTTTTGAAGAACAAAAAGGGATTAAGCAAATTATTGATGGTTTGCAACAGGGATTATTTCAGATAATGGATTAGCAAAGATTCATTTTTGCTATAAAGCATCATCAATCTGCATCCTATTAGCGATGTAGATTATTTTGCATGAAGAGATCAGAATTGACTATTGAATAAAATTATATTGTGTTTTATTGCAAGAGTCGCCAAGGTGGGTTAATCCTGTTTTCTCCAGCATAGTAAAGACAAATAATATTGCCATCGGGATCATGTAAATAGGCTTCTCGCCATAGCCAACTTTGATCAGCCGGTTCAGATTCAAAACAATAGCCTGCTGCTTTTAATTCTATACATTTTTCATCGATATCGTCACATTCAAAATAAATAATGATTGTATTTCTTTGGGGAACAGATTTTACTCTTTCTAAAGAAAAAGTACTGTTACCTTCTGGACATAAAAACCGAGAATAGTGTAAGTCATCAGTTGCAACAATTTGAATTAATCCTAATCCTTGATAAAACTGGATTGATTTTTTCATATCTGTAACACCGATGGTTATTTGATTCAGTCTCATCGTTAGTTATTAGTCATTGGTTATTGGTTATTAGAAGGCAGCAGGAAGTAGAAAGGTGGATTTTTCCCGACTCCCTACATCCAAACTCCCTACACCCGAACACCGCTATACTACTGATTTTTAGCCGCTTTATCCATCAAAATTTGATGAGCACTCAACTGTGGTGCATTTTGAGCCGGATGACGCTGGATATATTGACCATCAGGCTGTAAGTCCCAAGCTTGGCGATTATCTGACAGCATAATCCCCAGAATTTCTTGTAAGTCCTTGGCTAAGCGGGAATCTTCCACGGGAGTAATGGCTTCAACTCGGCGGTTGAGGTTACGCGGCATCCAATCAGCAGAACCGATATAAACCTCTTCATCACCCCGATTATAAAAGTAAAAAATTCGAGAATGTTCTAGAAAGCGACCGACAATACTAATCACTTTAATATTCTCACTTACCCCTTCAACCCCAGGACGGAGACAGCAAATTCCACGAATAATCAGATCAATACTGACTCCAGCTTGAGAAGCTTCATACAGCTTGGCAATAATTTCAGGATCAACTAAAGCGTTCATCTTGGCAACGATACGACCCGTTTCTCCCTGTTTGGCATGGTCAATTTCTCGATTAATTAAACTCAAGAACCGTTCCCGAATATTAACCGGCGCAACTAGCAGTTTACGATAGGATTTTTGACGAGAATATCCCGTTAGGAAATTAAATAAATCCGTTAAATCAGCTCCTAAATCTTCTCGGCAGCTTAACAGCCCTAAATCTGTATACAATCTCGCCGTTTTGGGATTATAATTTCCGGTACCAATATGAACATATCGACGAATTTTACCCGCTTCTTGACGTACAACCATCACCACTTTGGTATGGGTTTTTAATCCCACTAAACCATAGACCACATGAACACTACGGGCTTCTAATTTTCGCGCCCATTGAATATTATTTTCCTCATCAAATCGAGCTTTTAATTCAACCAGTACAGCGACTTGTTTACCATTTTCAGCCGCATCAATTAACGCTTTAATAATCGGAGAATCTCCAGAAGTCCGGTATAATGTCATTTTAATCGCCAGGACATCCGGATCGTATGCCGCTTGCTCAATAAATCGCTCTACCGTCGCACTAAAAGAATCATAAGGGTGATGCACCAATACATCCCGCTGACGAATCACGGCAAAAATATCCTTTGCTTCTTCTCCATTAGGAGAGAAGTCATTTACTGCTTCACTTTCACTTAGCCAACGAGGAGTTGTAGCACTCCAGGGAGGATCTTTTAACTCTGATAAAGGTAACTTCATTAAAGACATCAAATCCCCTAAGCCAATCAGTCCTTCGACTGTATAAATCGCTTCAGGTTCTAACTCCATTTCTGCGACTAATTTCTGGACTAAATGAGGCGGCATTGTCAAATTCACCTCAATGCGAACCACTGACCCCCCAATCCGACGCTTTAAGAGTTCTTGTTCAATGGCTAATAGTAAATCATCCCCTTCATCCCCCTGAACAGATAAGTCCGCATCCCGTGTAATTCGGAACGGATAATAATCTTGAATATCCATTCCTGGAAACAGAGAATCAAGATTGTGAGCAATGACTTGTTCTAAAGGAACACCTGTCCAAATCGAAGGTTTACCATTTTCTTTGATGCGTAATTCTTCCGGCAACGGCACAAACCGAGGCAACAATCTAGGAACTTTAACCCGGGCTAATAAATCTTCTTTTGTATCTGGATTTTGCAGGACAACCGCTAAATTAAGACTTAAGTTAGAAAGATAAGGAAAAGGGTGACTGCGATCAATGGCTAATGGCGTTAAAACTGGAAAAATTTGTTCTTCATAATATTCTTTTAAATAGGTTCTTTGTTCTTGATTAAGATCAATATAGTTGAGTAAATGAACCCAATTGGCTGCCAATTCTGCCTTAAGGGTTTGATCAAAATATTGATGGGGTTCTAACACCATCGAACTTAATTTTTGATGAATTTCTTGCAGTTGTTGTTGAGGTGTACGACCATCAGGGGTTAAGGATTCTACCTGAGCCTCAACTTGTCGTTTTAAACCCGCAACCCGCACCATAAAAAACTCATCCAGATTAGAACTGAAAATGGCTAAAAATTTCAACCGTTCTAATAAGGGAGTCCGAGAATCGAGGGCTTCTGCTAGCACGCGACGGTTAAATTCTAACCAGCTTAGCTCTCGATTGAAATAATACTGCGGAGCTTGAAGATTAATTTCTTGATTGACTATTTTATCTTCTGTTTTTTTCGTTTTTGCCATTTTCTATAAAGTTATAAAAGTTATAAAAGTGAAAATACAATTTTGTGAATCCACAAATTACATTGATTTTTTGAGGGTATACTGGCAAATATAAGACACTCCCCTCAAAAACACAAGATAACTTGAGAACAGTTAATCTTTTGATAACAATCCAGCAGTTGTTCTTAAGAATAGAGAAGGCAGCTATGCTGAAGTCAGAAGGCAGCTATGCTGAAGTATAGGTCATTACTCCTGACTCCCACCTACTGCCTACACTCCACACCCTACACCCCACTCCCTACACCCCACTCCCTACCCCCTACATCCGTTGCGCCACTTGTTTCAAACGACGCAGTTGGGCTTCCATGTCGGCTTTTGTCCAAGATGCCGCAAACTGATTAAAGCCAAAGGCAACAATGGGATTGGGAATCTCAAATTCAAAGCAATTGAGGAGCTGAGTTCCTTGGTCATTGGGCTGACATTCCCAGCGATCGCGTCCTTTGAAAAATCCGTCAAACCCCCAAACAATTAAACCAGGTCCCCGTTCAATCACGGTACTTTTCAGGGTGGGCTGCCAAAGGGGGATCTGAATCACAAAGCGAAATTCCCCACCCAGTGAAGGATTCCACTCGCCAATGGGATCACATCGTAAAGCGGGATTAAGCCAGCGGTGCATTAATTCCCGTTCCGTTAAACACCGCTCAACGAGAGTGGCACTGGCCTGAATCTGAATTGATTGTTTAAATACTTGACGAGATGGCATCATAACCTTCAAGCTATAGGCAGATCATTACTGGCATAACGGCATGAATACCATTATGCAGACAAGAACGGAGAAAAAATGAGAACTCCAGAGTCCCTCTAGGTTCCTCGTCCTCTTTCTCAGAAATATCTGAGGTTTCTCCTTAATCTAGAGTAATTGGAAAAGATGTACTCAAACTCTTTTTTACTGAGAGACAATTGCTCTAATATTTTCACAGGAATCTCACCTCATCAGGTTGAGTGTTCCACCTGTAATGGTCTGAATCTAACGTTTAGGGGAGTGATTCCCTAACAGGGATTGAGACTCCCTTCATTTAAGAGAGCTATGATTGTAATTTGGAACGAAATACCACAGTTGTTGGGGAGTGGGATACCCACCCTATCCCATCTTCAGTTGGCTCAGAATGGAACTGCTGATCCTTTAGGACTCAGAGGATTATCCATTGGTTCATTTAGTGTACTTGATATCATCGTCGCCCTAGCGGTGTTGATTATCGGTTATATTGTTGCCCTGTTTGCCAAAGCCTTAACGAAGAGCCTTCTGAAAAAAACGGATGTAGACAACAAGATTGCCTCTTGGGTATCCGGTCGCCGGGATGGAACAGATGCTCTGCCGATTGAAGATTGGATTGGTAGCATCGTTTTCTGGCTAATTTTTCTGTTTGCGATTATTGGCTTCCTCGAAAGACTTCAGCTCACTGCTGCATCTACTCCGCTGACTGCACTGCTGAATCAAATCACTGAGTTTATCCCTCGGGTGCTGGCAGCCCTGGCTTTATTAGGGCTAGCTTGGATTGTGGCAACTTTAGTCCGAGGATTAGTGGTTCGGGTTCTAGACACGTTTGGATTAGATCGACGATTAAATACCCAAGTGGGGAGCAGCACCACAACAACAAATCAGTTTTCCTTAAGCGAAACCATCGGAAATGCACTGTATTGGTTCATTTTCCTGTTGTTCTTACTACCCATTCTGGATACGTTGAGCTTAGAAGGTTTGCTGACTCCCATTCAGCAAATGCTCAATGAAGTCCTGTTTATGCTGCCGAATATTCTGGCAGCCATTTTAATCGGTGCAACCGGTTGGGTGATTGCTCAGATTGTTCGTCGGATTGTCACTAACTTACTGAGTGCGATTGGTACAGATCAGTTTGGTAGCCGATTTGGTTTAGCTCAAACCACTGGGACTCAGAGCTTATCCTCGATTATCGGAACGGTTGTTTATGTTCTGATTCTGATTCCGATTGCGATCGCAGCGCTCAATGCATTGCAAATTGAAGCGATTTCTGTCCCCGCCATTGAGATGTTGAGCCAAGTGCTGAACATTATTCCTCAAATCTTCGCCGCTGGCGTGATTTTGGTGGTATTTTATGTGATTGGTCGCTTCGTTTGTGAGTTACTCACCAGTATCCTCAGCAGTTTTGGCTTCAATAAGCTGTTCTATTGGCTGGGATTACAATCGACTCCCCCCATCGATCCTACAGTCCCTGAACCCCCTGCGGCAACCGAAGCGGGAGAACCTACTGTTCTTCAGTCTACAGGTAGCACTGGTAAAACCCCTTCAGAGATTGTGGGTATTGTGGCATTTGTCGGTATCATGCTGTTTGCTGTGGTCACCGCCACTGATATTCTCGGCTTGACTTCTCTGACGCTGATCATCGAACAAATTATCGTGATTGCCGGCCGAGTTCTGATTGGTATTATCGTATTTGCTGTTGGTTTGTACTTTGCCAACTTAGCCTATAAACTGGTTAGCAGTTCCGGCTCTGGAACCTCTAAGCTCCTGGCTCAAACCGCTCGGATTGCCATTATCGTCTTTGTCGGTGCTATGGCATTGCAAATGATGGGTATTGCCAGTGATATTGTTAACCTCGCCTTTGGTTTACTTCTCGGCGCGATCGCCGTTGCTGTGGCTATCTCCTTCGGTTTAGGCGGAAGAGATATCGCGGCTGAGGAAATTCGTAGTTTCCTAAGTGGATTCAAGAAAAGGTAATCAGTAATCATTAATTAACTTCTGACTCACTGATTAGTCGATCAATTTCCCCTGTCCATCTCATCAAGACAGGGGTTTTTCTATATTGTTTAACTATAAAATAGAAATAAATAAAAGATATCAACCTAAATATAGATAATACAAACTACTCGCTTCTTGACTCAGCGAAATATTTTTAAACGATTAAAACGGGAGTTTTGACTTCAATACTAACTTTTAACAAACATGAAAGAATAATCAGTCTGAACTCCAGTTAAAGCCAATCAAAATTCGTTTATTGTTGTTGACGTTTATGAGCCAATAAACCGAGAATACCCACACCAATAAATCCTAAAGTAGAGGGTTCAGGAACTGGAACAACATTGACGGTATAAGTACTATCTTGAACAAAATCACCAACTGAACCGCCAAAAGAAATTGTATATTCACCAGGCGTTAAATCTGTTACCATCGCCCAGTAACCATCGGATACACTAGGGCCATAAACTCCCGGTGTCACTCCAAAGAGATTCCCATCCGGTAAGTTGACATTAAAGGTAGGAGACTGTTCCCGACGATTAAATAAATTCGGGATTTCAACCCCATCAATTGTCGCAAAAAGACTGTCTACTCCATCAATAACTGCTGCCGCTTCTGCTCTTAATTCTTCCACAGTTTGCGGATTACTCGGATCTAAAATATTAACAGTATTAATTAAGGGAAAGAAGATACCTTTTCCTTCTGTAACAGTTACCTGGCGGTTGACGGGAACTAAATCAGGAAGAAGAACTCCTGTAAGATAAAATACTGGATTGGAAGGATCATTAAAAGCAGTCGTCAGGTTGCCATCTGGATCGGAATTTGCCACGGGATTTTGATCAAATGGTGTTTCTAAAACGGTAGTCCACCAGTCAGCACTCCATTCCCCTAAGGTGTGTCCGGCAAATGATGATCCGGGTTCTAGTACCGTCCCATAACTCGGAAGAGATGTGACTTCAATGGCACTCAAGCTGAGTACAGTTCCAACGGCGACGGAAGCTAGTTTTTGATACTGAGTCATTGCTATCTCAATCTATTAACTAAAGTTGGTGTATTCAATCAAGATTAACCTTTGACTATTTTAAAAGCTCTGTGTTTTCACGGATTTCATCAAATCTTTACCTAGTTTTTCCGTGATTTTACTGAAGCTTTATATCATTCTAGCAACAGGTTGAAGTCATAAGAGAAAAGTTTCCTATGGGTTTCAGTAAACTTATATCAAAAACACTTTGATAATATTAACTTTTAGCAGCAGAAACTGCACCAAAATTTATATAAGCATAAGCTTCTTCTGGTTGGTCACCTTTTAAACTTTTGATTTCCTATTTGTAATAAAAGAAGCTAGGATATTCTTAATCAGATTTAATTTTAATCCGTTGACCATTACTTCCCTGAGGGGATTTAATCTGGGGTAAAGATTGATCAGATTTTTTGAATAGTTTCAATTGAAAGGTTTTTGCGATCGCATAAAAGACAGGTACAATATATAAACTTAATAGAGTAGACACTAACATTCCTCCTAACACGGCCATGCCAATGGAAATGCGACTAGCGGCACCTGCGCCTGTGGCAAATGCTAAGGGAAACACGCCAAAAATGGTTGAAAAAGCCGTCATTAAAATCGGACGAAATCGGACTCTTCCGGCTTCTATCGCAGCCGATGCAATGGATAATCCTTGCTGTTGCAGTTGGTTGGCAAATTCTACAATTAAAATTGAGTTTTTAGTGGCTAAACCAATTAGCATAATTAACCCAATTCGACTATAAATATTTAAATCTAATTGGGCAATCCACAAGGCACCAAAAGCGCCAAGGAGAGATAAAGGAACTGCTAACAAAATAATGATGGGATCAATATAACTTTCAAATTGTGCAGCTAAAGTTAGAAAAATAAAAGCCAACGCTAAACCAAAAATAAACACTGTAGCTTGACCGGCTTCGGCAAATTCTAAAGATTCTCCCGCCAAGGCGGTTTGCATATTTTGAGGTAAAATTTCATCCGCTAAGTTCTGTAAGGCGGCTAAGGCTTCTCCTATACTCACACCCGGTGCTGGACTCCCTTCTAACTGCGCTGAACGAAAGCGATTATAATGATTAATTTGAGGGGGGGTCGTTGAAAGTTTAACATCCACTAAATTACTTAAAGAAATCATTTGACCCGAATCACTTTGGACATAAATTTCCTCAATGTTATCAGGATTTGAGCGATAAATTTCTTCGGCTTGAACAATCACTTCATACTGTTGATTTCCTTGATTAAAATTGGTAATACGTTGACCGCCCATCATAATTTGTAAGGTTCTGGCAATTTCCTGAACAGAAACCCCTAAATTTGCGGCTTGTAATCGATTTACTTCTAGGACTAACTCAGGTTTATTAATCTGCAAATCTGTCTCTAAGTTAACCACCTGAGGCAGTTTTTCTGCTTCTAGTTTAAATACTTCGGCGACTTCTGCTAATTCTGTTAAATCATTTCCTTGAATCACAAATTGTATCGGTTGACCTTGATTATTTCCCGGTAAAGAACTGGGATTGATGGCAAATACTAAGGCATCTGTAATTTGAGAAAATTGACCAAAAAGTTTTTTAACAATATTCTGTTGAGACTGTTCGGGTTCTGTTCGTTCTGACCAGGGAAATAGTCGAGTAAAGGCAAATCCTCGGTTGACTTGAGAAGCCCCTCGACCAAATCCAGCAATGGTAAAATAAGTCCTCATTTCAGGCACATCACCCAGGATTTCTTCGACTTCTTGAACCACGTTATCTGTATAGGCTAAACTAACACCTTGAGGGGCATTAATGGGAATAAAAACTCGTCCCCGATCTTCAGTGGGTAAAAAGCCTTGCGGTAACTGTGTAAATAACCAAGCTGTCAATCCTAACGAGAAGATAAATCCCAATACAATTATTGGCTTAAATTCCATGATTAAACTTAAGGATTGACTATAAAAATTTTGTAACTTATTTAAACACCATTCAAATAAATTTAAAGGAATTTCTATTAATTTATGAAATACATTTTTATGGGTTTTTTCAACAGATGCAGGTGGAAGCACTCGGGCTGAAATAGCAGGAGCTAAAGTTAATGCCACAAAAGATGAAAAAACGACTGCCGCTGCAATTGTAATGGCAAATTCATTAAATAACCTACCTGTTGTTCCCCCTGAAAAACCCACTGGAATAAAGACAGCAATCAGGACAACTGTCGTTGCAATTACGGCAAAAACTACTTCTCCAACCGCATTTAAAGCTGCTGGGAAGGGTTTCATCTTTTTCTCTTCAATATAACGGACAATATTTTCTAAAACAACAATGGTATCATCTACCACTAATCCCGTGGATAAAGTGAGGGCAAATAAGGTCAAAATATTAATGGAAAATCCTAAAACAAACATGATGCCAAATGCACCAATTAAAGAAACGGGAATTGTGATCGCGGGGATCAGAGTAGCTCGCCAACTTCGCAAGAAAATAAAGATCACTAAAATCACAAATGCAACGGCTAAAAACAAACTATGCCATACTTCATCAATGGCAATTTGTACAAAATCAGAATCATCTACCGCAATGGTATAAGCCATTCCTTCTGGGAAGTTTTTTGATAATTCTGCAATTTTTGCTTTGACAGCTTCAGCGACTTCTAATAAATTAGATCCCGATGTTTTACTAATCCCTAAAGAAACAGCAGGCTGACCATTAAACCGAGTAACAGTTCGATCATTTTCCGCCCCTATTTCGGCATATCCAATATCTTTTAATTGAATTTGAGAGCCATCTTCATTGCGACGAATCACTAAATCTTTGTATTCTTGCGGGGTTTGTAATCGTCCTAACGTTCTAATGGGATATTCATTCATTTTTCCTTCAATTCGACCGCTAGGAATCTCTACATTTTGTCGTCTTAAGGCTTGTTCAACATCTAAAGCGGTTACATTTCGCGCTGCCATTTGTTTTGGATTTAGCCATAATCGCATGGCATACCGTCGTTCACCGGCAATAAAAATATTACTGACTCCATCAACCGTTGATAAGGCATTTTTAATGAATTGATCTGCATAGTTACTCAGTTCTAAATTAGAATAATTTTCCCCATAAATCGCAATCCACATCATCCGATCGCCCCCACTATTACTCTTAGAAACAACTGGGGGATCAACATCATCCGGTAAGCGTCCAATCACGCGGGAAACTCGATTTTGTACCTCTTGTGCGGCGACATCTAAATCTTGATTCAATTCAAATTCAACAGTAATTGAACTTTGTTCTTCTTGACTGGAAGAGGTAAGAGATTTTACTCCTTCAATTCCATTAATTTCTGCTTCTAGAATTTCAGTCAATTCCGTTTCAACCACTTGAGGATTTGCCCCTCGATAGATGGTCTGAACATTAACCACAGGCGGTTCAATGGTCGGATATTCTTGCACAGGTAAACGAGTATATCCAATCCAACCAATTAAAATAATCAGCAAAGAACAAACAGAAGCAAAAACTGGCTTTTTAACAAAGAAATGAGTAAACATAAGAATTATATGAATTAATAAAAGAGATTATTGATCATCAGTTGGATTCACTTCTATCCCATCCGATAATCGTTGAATGCCTGAAGTAATCAGTTTTTGCCCAGGTGTTAATCCCGTTTTAACTTCAGCGCGATCGCCTTGAATTAAACCCAGTTGAATGGGTTGTTTTTTAGCAATTACAGGATCACTGCCTTCAGCCAGATAAACATACTGTTGTTTTCCTTGAAAAATGACTGCGGTTAACGGAATCACAATCTGATTTTGACGTTGATTCCAGACCACCGTTGCCTTAACAAATTGCCCATCTTTTAATACTGAATTGCCCTGCGTTAATGTGGCTTTTGCCAATAGGGTTTGAGAATCTTGATTGACGGTGGGAGAAATAAAACTGAGACGACCCACGCCTAAATCATTCCCCTGTGGATCACGAATTTCCACGGGTAATCCTAAGCGTAAATCCGATTTCCGTTCTAACGGAATGGGCAGCCTTAATTCTAGTTGTTGATTTTCGGTTAAGGTGGTGACAACATCCCCTTGGCGGACATAATCTCCCGGCTTGATTAACACATCTCCAATCATCCCTGAAAAAGGCGCTTCAATTGTCATTTCTTGCATTAATACTTCATAACGCCGTACTTCTGCCATGGCTTGAGCAACCTGTGCCTCAGCTTGCTGAATTGCTTCAGGACGATTCCCATTTTCGAGTTGCCGTAAGGCTTGTTTTTCCTGTTCCACCACCGCCCGACGTAAAGCCATTTCAGCCTGACGATTTTGTTCCAGTTGTTCTAAACGCCGCTGAGCCGCTTTTAAATTGGCTGTAGTTGTTGTTTCTTCCGATAATAATTCATCAAATTCATCCCGAGAAATTGCCCCTTGTTGGCTTAAGGATTGAAACCGTTCGACTCGTTTTTGAGCCAATTCCTGAGCCGCTACCACAGCATCAATTTGCGCTTTAGCTTGATTAATTTCTGCTAATAAGCTCCCGGATTGAGCATTATCTAATTCGGCTTGAGCCTCAATCAACCTGGCTCTGGCTTGGGCAATCTCTTCAGGACGACTGCCCGCTTGCAGTTCAGCGAGTCTGGCTCTCGCTTCTACGAGATTGGCTTGAGCCGCTCGCCAATTGGTTTCTAGCTCATTACTATTAAGACGCGCAATTGCCTGTCCAGGTGCAATCAAGTCCCCTGCTGCGACTAAAATTTGGTTAATTCGCCCTTCAACTTCAGAGCGCACTTCAACTGAACGGGTGGCGTCTAACGTCCCGACAAAGTCTGAGGTTTCCTGGATTGATGTGGTCTCCAGTGACATCAATTGCACAGGAACACTAGGATTTTTACTAGGAGTTTCGGGTGCTGAAGCGGTGGAAGTTGGGCGATTGGCCCACCACTGCCCCCCGGCAAAGCCCATTCCTAAGGTCAATAAGATTAGGAGAAGGGTGGATACTGAACGGTTACGGGGAGAGTGTTGCAATTCTTGCAGCCGATGCCCATTGTTTTGTTCATCCAGAATAGACTGGGAGTCTTCGGAAGTGGTAGGTTCAGAGAAGGGGGAATGAGGCATTAAAATAAAGTCAACAGACTAGAACAGGTCAGTTAATCTTTATTGTAGACATCTTGACTGAGATTCCGATTTAAACTGTTTATTGTGAGGTTAAATGATTCCGCTCTTGGAGGGTTTGAGTTGAAGAGGTTAAGCACTCCAAGGATTGATAAAGCCATTGAATTTCAGACTCCAGCAAGGTTTGGGTTCTCTCTAAAATACTGGCTTGATAAAAATCACTCAAAAGCTGTTCAATTTGTTGATGATTGAGATCATCTCGACGATGATGACAAACTTGTAAGCGTGCCTTCAGCAGTTGAACTCGCATTTGGGGTTCTAAATCACCAAAAAAGAAATACTTCACCATAAACCGGGAACGGCTTTTAATCCAACTTTCATGGGGTTGATCTAGCATTTTTTGTCGCCAGCGATCGCGTCCAGAATCTGTGATACAGTAAATTTTACGACTTGATCCGGTTTTCCCCGCTTCCTCCATCAGGACTTGAATTTGACCTCTTTGTTCCAACCGTTTTAGTAATGGGTAAATTGCGCCATAATTGACACTCATACAACTCCCCATAAACAATTCCAGTTTTTGCTTAAGTCGATAACCATGCAGAGGTTCTCGCTGTAATAAACCTAAGGCAGATAACTCCAGCACTTATGTTGGGATAATAATATCAGTAGAATGTATCAAATTTTAACTTTTAAGTTTTAATCTCGTCAAATGTATAGTCTTTGTGATAAACTAGCGCTCCTTACTGAGTTCGCGTTGATAACATGGAGCGAATTGTCAGAAGTGGACTAGGTTGGCGAGTCGGATGGGATGCTCAAGCCACTGAATTTAAAGGCTTAGTGGGAAGCGATCAATGGGCGTTTGAGTTAACAGAAGCGGAGTTCCATGATTTTTGTCGGTTACTGAGCCAACTGGCAGAGATGATGCATCAGATGAGCCACGAATTAATGGATGAAGAAAAAATTACTTGTGAAGCTGAGACGGATCTACTGTGGATGCAAGTCGAGGGCTACCCTCACGCTTATAGTTTACAACTGATTTTGAATCGGGGACGGCGGGGTGAAGGCTCTTGGTTACCCGAGGCTGTGCCAGAGTTGATCAAGGCGACAAAAATTTTGAAAGTTTTTTGATTTACAATTTTTCGTTAAAGGTGTTATACTAGGAAAGCATTTCGGGGCGTAGCGCAGCTTGGTAGCGCACCACTTTGGGGTAGTGGGGGTCGTGGGTTCGAATCCCGCCGCTCCGATTCATACTTCCTCACCCTTGAAGGGAGTATTGCTTTGACATACTCCCGGCGCTGAATTAAAAATTACAGCGCGGGATTCTCACAGAGTGATTGTTGTCTATCATTTAGAGATTTAGGCGTTAATTCCCGGTATTTAGAACATCGTTGCGTGGGCTTTAACTCCCACCCCGCTGGCGCTGAGGGTGGGGACAGACGCGAGGACTTTCTATTATCCCTCGAATTTTTGGTCACGTCATCCGGTTTCAGAGTCACTTATGACTCCACTGCTTCCAAATATTGAGTTTCGATCAAAAATGCCCCCTTCTCAAACCGAACGCCCCAATATCCCCCCGGTCGTCGTTCTAGAACCACACCCACTTCTCCTAACTTCAGTACACTTGCAGGACGTAAAATGGGCATGGGTTCAGCGGTTTTAACATAGGGGGGGAGGCTAATCACTCGAACTTTTTGGTGAATCACAAATTCTTTTGACATACCTGCATTGGCTATTTCAGCGAGTAGAGAAGATGGATGGCTTGATACCACTTTGATTTTCAATTTAACAATCTATAGGATTTTCGAGCAAATTGTAAGATTAAGCTGAATTATAGAGGCGATTTGTTCGTCATCACGATACTATTAATAAAGTTCCACCATAATCAATAAGGGGGTAATCATCATGGCTACAGGTCGTCGTGTGTCCCGCATTGCTGCCTTAATTAAACGGGAGGTCAGCCAGATATTGCTCCATGATATTAAAGATGACCGAGTCGGTAGCGGTATGGTGAGTATTACCGATGTTGACGTATCGGGAGATCTCCAACATGCTAAAATCTTCGTGAGTATTTATGGAACGGAAGCTGCTCGTCAAGAAACCATGGAAGGTCTACGTTCTGCCAGGGGCTATGTCCGTTCCTATTTGGGCCAGCGCATTCGGCTGCGGCGCACACCTGAAATTGTGTTTGTCGAAGATCGTTCTTTAGAACGAGGGGATAAAATTCTCTCGTTGATTAATCAAGTCAATCAACATCCTTTATCTGAAGAAGTAGATCGTTCAGAACAGGATGATTGGGAGGAGTAAGCTGATCCCCTAGGTTTTGATTAACGGTCATTCTTTGCAGGGGAATTAGGGATAAATCAAAGCTTGTGAAATCTGCTTTAAAATTTTGTTAACAAATACCCAAATTGAGCCTCTAGTGATCTATGGTAATTTATAGAGGCTAGAGTTATCCCTGATCGATCTCCCCTCGGAACTTCCATCGGTTTTTACTGATGCTCAAATTCCCCAAGCCCAATCGGTTGCGATGAATGTTTTGTTTTAATCTTGAGTTGTAGGAGCAACAGAGGCGTTAAGAGAAATTCAAACTAGCCAGACTGAGGATGTGTTCCCTCCTTCAGGAATGAATTGAATCAAGCAAGCTTTTCCTTAAATCAACATCAGTATCTGAAATAGCTATTAGAAGACTCAGTTTGGTTTTTAAGTCAATCTTTGCTGTAGTTTGAGGATAGACCATCGGGAGAAGGAAGATCAGGCAAATTGCATAACACTCTGGTTGAGTTTTGAGTCGGATTGGAGTTGGATTTAAGCAAAACTTAAACTTTTACATTTTTTTATGAGAGATATTAGTGAAATTGTATTCACTTATACTGACAAAACCCCTTCCCTAAACTCAATTTTTCGACTATCATAGGATACTGATGCCATAAACACAATAGGCAAATACGCCAAGAGGGCGAATTATGACTTACACCACTGTTCAATACTCACTCGACATTATCCGTGACGAAGCGCGTCAGCTCGTTAACAAAGGAGTTATCAGTCGTCAGCAGCCCATTTACACACTCTGTCAATATATTCCAGCCCGGGACTGGATTTGTGTTGAGGAAGAGTTAGAAGATTCTGACTATCTGCTGCGCGATCGAATCGGTGACTTGATTGGCTGTGAAAAATGGGAGAACGACTAATCCCTGGCATCAGCTAACCCACTTCATTCAATGAAGTTGAGATGATTTAAAATTTATCCACCCTACGGTTGAGACTGACCCCTATTCATTTGCTGAATTGAGTTGCCCTGGGCAGTTAAAAGTCAATTCATTCAATGAACTGATATAATCCCCTTTGAGTCCAGGAGTCGTTCACTGAAATTCGACTCACATCTACCCAAAGCAAAAGTTCAGCCCAATTTATTCAACAGATAGAAAAATACAAAGGCTCAGCCAATACTTTGGCTGGAGTGAAATTCAAAAAAATCCAAACATTAAGATCATTTCTGCTCATTGAAAAAAACAGAGATTCCCTATCAAAACTAAAACTCAAGAGCATCGACTCACTCACCCAAATCGGCTAAGTTTAATCTGGCGTTTGGGTGAGTTCATTTAATAGCCCCTTAATCTTTTAAGTTTTCCAACTCAGTCCTAAGGGCTGCAATTTCTTGGGTTAAGTCCTGAATTTCTGTCACTGAACTAGAGTCTGAAGAAGAGGTATCAGGAGTCTTCACCTGAATTGAGGAGGATGCCGTTTCAGTCGTTCGACTGAAACCGCCTGATTGTTGAGCAATCAAGGAGTCAAGAAACTTGCGAGCTTCGTGTTCAGTCACTTCACCTTTGGCAGCTAATTCTTCAGCCAGTTGACTCAGTTCGGATTGAATTTTCTCTAGATTCTCATTTCGTTTTTGGGTATCCTGTAACATTTCTAGCAGAGAGGAGGTTGCGCCTAGGGTAACACGAAACCCAGTCTGGAGTAATTGAGTCAAATTATCAACATTCATGAGAACCAAAAATTAAGTCAGTAATATAAAGTAGACAGACTGATCAAAAGCCTGTCATTTGACTTCTTATTTTAACACTTGATCTCCCCATCCATCATTCGTTATACATTTTCATGTCAGGGTTGAATTGGATTTCAACTGTTGAGCGCGATCGCGTAAAATTTCAGCCTGTTTTTCGGCTTCTGCTAAACTGTCTCGCGCCGCCTGAACAACTTCTGGATCGGCTTTTTCCACAAAGTTTTTACTACTCAACCGCTTAGAAACCGATTGAATTTCTTTCTCAATTTTGCTGATTTTCTTCTCAGTTCGGGTAATTAAAGCCTCAATATCCAACACACCGGCTAACTGAATTAAAGCTTGAACGGTTCCTACAACACCGACAATGGTTTGACCTGGATTTTCAGGTAAAGTCTTAGTAATCGTTAACTGTTCCACCTTACATAAATCTTTAACATATTGTTCTCCCTTTGTCAAGATATTTCTTTCAGATTCGCTTTCGGTTTGCAAAATCGCTGATACCTTGACTTTCGGTTTAATATCTGCATCTGCCCGGAGATTTCGCAACGTCCGAATAGTTCCAATAATTAACTCAAATTCCTCCTCTAATGCGGAGTCAATTAAAGCTTCATTCAGTTGCGGATAAGCTTGAACCGCTAAACAATCTTCGTCCCCCGTTTGAGTTAACGTATGCCAAATTTCTTCAGTGATATGAGGCATAAACGGATGTAACAGTTTTAAAATCCCTTCTAATACTTCTGCCAAAACTTGCTGGGCTAGAGTTTTTGAGGTAGTATCATCCCCCCAAAAACGCGGTTTTACCAATTCTAAATACCAGTCGCAGAAATCACCCCAAATAAATTCATACTGTTCGCGGGCGGCTTCTCCTACCCCATAAGCTTCCATGTAATTACAGGTTTGCTGAACAGTTTTATGGAATCTAGACAATATCCACTTATCACATAATTCCAATTTTTCTAACTCTGGCTTACCCAACTGTTGTGGTGTTTTTTCTTCTAAGTTCATCATCACAAACCGGGCAGCATTCCAGATTTTATTGGTAAAATTGCGAGAGGCTTCAACCGAGGCAGATTCATCTTTTTTGCGGTCATATTCTAAGCGAATATCTTGCCCAGCCCCTATCACTTCTCGCATTAACGTATACCGTAAAGCATCAGTTCCGTACTTTTCTATTAATATTAAAGGATCAATTCCATTTCCGGCAGATTTTGACATTTTCTTGCCTTGTTCATCCCGAATTAATCCATGAATATAAACGGTTTCAAAGGGCATTTTATCCGTTAAATATCCTGCCATCATCGTCATCCGGGCAACCCAGAAAAAGATAATATCAAATCCCGTTGACAGGGTACTGGTCGGATAATATTTCTCTAAATCTGCAGTTTTTTCCGGCCATCCTAACGTCGAAAACGGCCATAAACCGGAAGAAAACCAAGTATCTAAAACATCCGGATCTTGTTGTAATTGAACGTCTTCACCATATTTTTCGATAGCTTTTTCTTTCGCTTCAGTCTCGTTTCTGGCGACAACAAACGGGGTATTTTCTGTAATTTCCCCATGGGTTTCACTCACCGCATACCAAGCTGGGATTTGATGCCCCCACCATAATTGTCGAGAAATACACCAATCTTCTAAACGAACTAACCAATCTCGATAGACTTTTCCCCAACGTTCCGGGACAAATTGAGGAGAATTTTGCTGGTCAAAACAATCTAAAGCTTTATCGGCTAACGGGCGAATTTTCACAAACCATTGTGTTGATAATAAGGGTTCAACGGGAACTTTTCCTCGTTCACTATAAGGAACACTATGTTGATAGTCTTCCACCTTAACGAGTACCCCATCCGCTTCTAATTGTTTCACCACATTTTTGCGGGCAGTAAACCGATCTTGTCCTGCAAACAGCCCCGAATTTTCATTCAAGGATCCATCTTTATTCATAATATTAATCATGGGCAATTGATGGCGTTGACCAATTTGAAAATCATTGGGATCATGGGCTGGGGTGACTTTAACACATCCCGTTCCAAATTCAGGATCAACGTGTTCATCGGCAATAATCGGAATTTCCCGATTCATAATCGGTAAGATTAAAGTTTTGCCAATTAAATCTTTGTAGCGTTCATCTTTAGGATTAACAGCAACCGCCGTATCTCCTAACATGGTTTCGGGGCGAGTGGTGGCGACTTCCACATAGCCACTGCCATCGGTTAAAGGATAACGAAAATGCCATAAATTCCCGTTAACGTCTTTATTATCTACTTCTAAATCCGATACGGCTGACTCACTCGCCGGACACCAATTCACCATGTATTTTCCACGATAAATCAGTCCATCTTCGTAAAGTCGATTAAAAGCCTCCATCACCGCATTGGATAAGCCGTCATCCAGGGTAAAGCGTTCCCGACTCCAATCAGCAGAAATCCCCAACCGTCGCAACTGATTAACAATTGTACCCCCAGATTGTTCCCGCCATTGCCATGCCTTTTCTAGGAACTTCTCCCGACCTAAATCGTAGCGGGTTTTGTTTTCTTGTTTGAGTTGTCGTTCTAAAATGGTTTGTACCGCAATACTGGCGTGATCGGTTCCCGGTAAATACAAGGTATTATTGCCCCTCATGCGATGGTAGCGAATTAAGGCATCAATTAAAGAATTATTGAAGGCATGGCCCATGTGGAGGCTGCCGGTGACGTTTGGCGGCGGAATCATAATACAATAAGACTCACCCGCTTGTTTAGGATCGGCTTGAAAGACTTGATGTTCTTCCCAGTATTGTTGCCACTTGGCTTCTGTGGTGAAGGGATTATATTGACTGGGTAAGTTGGGAGTCGATGAAGTCATGGGCGATCGCAAACCAGATAAGAATATTTCAATAACTCCTAATATTCTGCCACATTCTTTGATCAGATTTCGCCAATTTGGCTGATCAGTTATGGGTCGTTAGTCATTTGGGTGTAGGGTGTAGGTTGTAGGGATTTGACCTCTGTCTACAGAGGGGCAAGCTTTGATTAGGGTGAATTTTCTGCTATCTTTTCTAAGCAACTTGCAGATAACAAAATATGCTGTTCTGTTTGTAAAGCTGAACAGGCTTCTATGGCTTGAGACAAGACGGGAATTTGTCCTTGTTGCAGTTGAGTTTGAACAGTACTTTCCTGGTCAACGTCTCGAATCAATTTTTGATCTTGAATATAGTCTAGTTCAAAAGCTGGACGATCTAGCAACCAAAAATCAACCCCATAGTTTTGAATAAATTGTTGAATAGTTTGCCAGTTTGTACTGTATTGGGCTTGAATTAAATCAATTGTTTTTTGATACAATGGATTATAGTAACCTTGATGATAGGGTTGACTATATTCTAAAGAGGCTAAGGTAGAACGTTGGGCAAAAGTGGGCAGATAATCAGCTTCTTCTGAAAGCGTAGCCACTAAAGTATCTTTGGGTTGAGTTAAGAGAAATTGATAAACTTCTGGGGCTTTTCCAATGCGATAAAGTCGTTGAGAGGTTGCCATGGGGGGGAAAAAGGGTAGAATGATTAATATTAATCCCAAACTGAAAATTAGTGCAAATTTTATCCATTGTCTTCGACTCATTCCAGATTGTATTTTTTGAGTCCAGATTCTGTACTGTTGGTCTAACAAAAGAGTTAGTGTAACCCCAGAGGCTAAAACAAGTGTTACTCTCACACTATGGTAAATATATCGGTTAGGTAAATGAAGTTGAAAGAGAAAAAGATGGGATAAATAGAAGAGTCCAACTGAAACCAACAGAATTTGCCGGAGAATTATAAGATGTTCTGAAACTTGATAGCTTAGTGGAAATTGTTGTTTTCTTCGCAAGAGAAAAGGTAACGCAACTCCTGTTAGTGCTAAAGGAGGTAAAACCCCTAAAAATAAAATTCCACTACGGGGACTAAGTAGCCAATAAATGAAGGGATTATCAGGAAAAAATAAATTTCTTCCCCACTCTCTTTCAATGAGATTAAAGGTTGGAAGTAACTTGGCTTCAGCAACGGTTATTATTGGCCCAAATTCGTTACTGGTCAATCGGTAATGAATTAAAATTAGTCCTGCAACAAGCGTTCCCAGCAATAAAGTTTTCCGACAAAATTTATCAGAAGCTTTATCCACCCATCGGATAGTTAATAGACACAGATAAATTAAAACAAATTGGGGATAAAATAGTCCTTGTAAAATAATAATTAATAAAACAGCAAACAGCCTTCTTTCAAATAAATAATATAAAAATGCGATAAAAAATGGATAAATAAAAGCCCTCGGTGTAGCAGATATTAAATCATCTTCCATCCATAATACTTGATTTAATAATAGAGTTGTGATCAATCCATTGATCGGCAAAGGTAATATTTTTAGGCTGAGTTTAAAACCATAAATTGTAGTTAAAACCCCTAAAAATGCTGGGATAATTTTACCTGCAAAAATAGGATCAATCCCCATTTTTGCCAATAACCAATAAAGTGTTTGATAACCCCAAGGCGCAACTGATTGAAAATAATCGGCAATTAAATCTTGAGGAAATAGTTCGGGATCGATAAACCGTCGTATCCAGAAAATATGCTGTCTAGCATCATCTTGAATAATTTCAGGATGAGTTAACGCAAAGTGAATTGATTGTATTCCATAAAGAATCGCCACCAGTACACTCAAACTGAACCAAAACTGATGTTCTACATGAGAGTTTTTAAAACACTTTAATCTCATCCACGAGTATAAATCTGAAGCAAATTGAGGATTGGAAGATCTGATAGATTTTGGTTTAAACATAGTTCTGAAATTCACGCTTGAGTGGATTGAAATTGGCTAAACTCAAGGGAACAATTACGAGGATTTAACTAAACGAATGCGATTCTCTGGTTTAAGATTAAGAGGAGATTGACTGCGAATATAGTCCGTGACCACATCTGACAATAAAAATCCAGTATCTACTTGATTGTGTCCTTTTGTCAAGACCTGATATCCATCGCCCCCCTTCATCATAAAGTTATTCGTGACGACTCGATAAATGGCTTGAGAATCTAATGGTTTTTCTTGACCGTTTGAACCTATAATTTTAACAGAGGTAATTCGAGATCCGGGCGCTTGTTGAGGATTCCAGGTCAATCGAATTCCGGCTACATGAACAAATGCGCCCTCTCCTGATTCTACTCCACTGACACTATGTTCTAAGGCTTGTTTCAGTTGTTCTCCGGTTAAATCTAATCGCGTCACCGTATTATTAAAGGGTAACACTTCTAAGATTTGCCCAATTGTAATATTTCCGGAGGGAATACTAGCCCGAATTCCTCCCCCATTGACCATTGCTACCTGTACACCATCAGGCTTAAGTTTATTTAAAATTGCATCCGCAACTAAATTGCCTAAATTTGTTTCTTGTGTGCGAATTTTAGGGCGATCGCCTTCTAATTTAACTAAAGTTTGACCAATCACTTTTTGACGCAATTCTTCTAATGGCTTTTTAAATGCCTGAAGTTTCATTTCAAATTGAGGTGAAGGTTGAATACTAGCATCGATCGCATGAGGAGAACCGTTCCATTGTGTGATATGACCTTGATTATCAAACTGAACTTGTAAATCTCCTAAATATTTACCCCATTCCCAAGCTGTTGCCACCAAAATTGTTTCTCCATTGGGTGTTTTTTCCACAATTGGATAAGGTTGATTAGCTCCCGGCATAGAACCAAGGGGAGTATGAGAATGCCCCCCAATAATAATATCAATACCATTCACTTTTTGAGCCAATTCTAAATCATGAGATAAGCCTAAATGGGTTAAGGCAATAATCTTATTTACCCCCTGCTGAGTCAGTTCTTGTACGGCTGTTTGAGCCGCCATGACTTCATCATTAAACTGCACTTCTTCTCCTGGACTGGATAGGGTTTTGGTTTCGGGGGTTGTTAATCCTAAAATCCCTATTTTTTCCTGATCTATGTTCTTAATCATCCAAGGTTGAATCAGGGCTTTTAATGGAGAATGATCGGCGATGTCAAGGTTGGCGGATAACATCGGAAAATTCGCCGATTTAATAAAGTTTGCTAGCACTTGTGAACCTTGATCAAATTCATGATTTCCGACCGCAACGGCTGTATAATTTAAGTGGTTATAAAAGGGTAAATCGGCTTGACCTAAATAACGATTAAAATAAAGCGTTCCTTGAAAAATATCCCCAGCATCCAGTAATAATGTTGGGGTTGGATTGGTATAACGCAGTTGATCAATTAATGTTTTTCGTTGACTAATTCCGCCCAACAGTTGTTGATCGACCCTCACCGGTTCTAGGTGAGCATGATGATCGTTGGTATGTAGAATTCGCAGACTAAAACTTTGATTCTGTACCTGAAGATGATGAAACGCAAACGCGACGAGTAATCCCCAAATGATAAGAACAGCATATAACCGTAAAGCCCACTTCATAGTATTTCCTAGTCAGTTAATTCAAATTTAAGAGGGTCATGTTTAGGCTTTTTCTTGATTTTACTGCTAAAATCCGGACGTTTTCAATCAAGGGGGGATCACAAGAATTCAATAAGCTAATTTCGTGATTTTTACGATTGTGGAAAGTTTTGAGGAGAGGGATAATCTGAATAATTCATCTCAGCCGTTTCAGGATTTTCAACGGGTGGAACTTGATAATGAATATCACGATAAGCTGATTTTAACTGTTCTGCTTCAGGGGTGTTATTGACGACAATAAATTGTTCCGGGGACAAAATCACATTCTCATAATCAAAGCCCCCGGAAATGGCGCTATCAGGTATCGTTAAATCAACACTGTAGTTTTCCTGAGGATATTTATAACATTCTATGATCGTGCCAATCGTGCCTTTCGGAATCGAACGCTGACTAAACTTAATCTGAATATCTATAATCGTCTGAATTCGATCATAAACTTGAGCTTTCATGACTTGTCCTTTGAGTGAATACCTACCCATTAAATCTCTGAAATGTTGGTCTGGTTACGATATGAATGATGAAAACAACTGCTTTCTATTGATAATCGCTATCTTCCCAGCTTCAAAGCTGTCAATATCATATCGGAAGATGGACTGATTGGAGCGATTCACAGGGGTTAACCCCCTAACCCGGCAATTTCTTTGGTGATTTCAATCCTATTCCAAGATGATATAGATCACAATAAGCTTTGACGGGACTCATTTATCAAAAATCCAATATCCGGCATAGTATTGATCATTGAGTTTCCTAAGGGTGTGCCAATGAACCTAAAAACCATAGCCACCGCAATGTTCATGATGGCAACAAGCCTTGTTTCCCCTGCAATTGCCGAAAATCCCGCACACCTCAAGCAGTTACTTGAAACCAAGGAATGCGTTGGTTGTGACCTCAGTGGAGTCCAGTTAGCAGGGGCTGATCTCAGCGGCGCTAATTTAAAAGATGCTAATCTCAGTGGTGCTAACTTAGCTGGGGCTAACCTCAACGAAGTGAACCTCAACCGGGCTGAATTGATTGAAGCCAATCTTCAAGATGCTAGTTTAGTTGTTGCCAAACTCCATGGGGCCAATCTGACAGAAGCAAATCTCCAGAATGCCAACTTAAGTTTAGCGGGAATGGTGATTTCAGATTTAACCAACGCTGATCTCACTGGTGCCAACTTAATTGGGGCCAATTTAGAAAGTGCAGATTTAACGGGTGCTAATCTCAAGGATACCCGTCAAACGATTAGCCACTTAGGTCATATTCAGCTTCAAGAAGGGAGTTTACAACCCATTGATATCGTTAACGGCGTGAATTTACGAGATGCTAATTTAACCAATGCTAACCTGACTGGAGCCGATCTAACCGCTTCAGATTTAGGGGGGGCAAAACTGGAAAATACAAACTTGTACGAAGCAAAGCTGATGAATATCCTGCGGTAAGGGGCTTCATGACTGATGATGCCAATTCAAAAACAAATCATGACCAGTCTAGGGCAAAGGGGAAAATGATTTAACCTTTTGCCCTTTTCTATCAGTGAGCAACGGATTTAACCAAAACGGCCTGTAATATAATCTTTGGTACTGGTTTGAGTTGGGTTTTGGAACATTTTTGTGGTGGAATCAAACTCAATCATCCGACCAATGCGGCTTTCATCAGTATTGAAAAAAGCCGTATAATCAGACACCCGAGACGCTTGCTGCATATTGTGAGTCACAATCACAATCGTAAATTGTTCCCGCAGCTTACTCATGAGTTCCTCAATTTTTAAGGTAGAAATCGGATCTAAAGCTGAACAGGGTTCATCCATTAACAAGACTTTGGGCTGTACCGCTAAAGCGCGGGCAATACACAACCGTTGTTGCTGTCCGCCGGATAACCCTAAGGCAGACTGTTTAAGTTTATCCTTGACCTCTTCCCATAAAGCCGCATTCACTAAAGCCGTTTCAACCGCTTCATCCAGTTGAGTTCGGTTTAATCCACCCATCAGTCGTAAGCCGTAGGCAACATTATCATAAATACTATTAGGAAACGGATTGGGACGCTGAAACACCATACCAATTTGACGGCGCAGACGATTAATATTGACCCGCGGGCTATAAATATTTTGGCCAAATAGTTCTACTCTTCCGATCACGTGAACTTGTCCTTCTAGTTCACCGATGCGGTTGAGGGCTTTCAAGAACGTAGATTTTCCACACCCCGATGGTCCAATCATGGCTGTAACCTGATTGGGATAGATATCCATGGAAACGTGTTCCAGGACTTTATTCTTGCCATAATAAAAACTCAAGTCCTCGACTCGCATAGCGGGTTGAGTGAGATTCGATCCGAACGTTCTTTCTGCTGTCGGATAGTTCATTTCATTGACCATCATTCAATACGTGTTGTCCAGGGAGAAGGTAACAGGCAATTCAATCAGTCTGCATTGATATCATACCGAGATTCTCCCGGCTCACAAGACTTTTAACCAGTTTTTAACCGATTTTTAACTCATTTTTCCAGCTTCCTATCCCAATCGTATTCACAGGTGATTCCGAAGTGGAATTCCTTAGGATTTTGACCGTTTTTGAATTACCACCCGAGACAGAATATTGCTAATGAGTACCATCATTAGTAGTACCAAAGCTGCCGTCCAAGCCATCTGATTTTGTTCTTTAAACGGAGAACTGGCGTAAGTATAAATCAAGACGGGCATTGAAGGGGTGGGACTCATCAGCCCTTCCGGCCAGAATTGACTAAATAAGGCCGTAAACATTAAGGGGGCTGTTTCTCCCGCGGCCCGGGCAACAGCCAGCAAAATCCCTGTGGTTACAGCGGGTAAGGCGGCAGGAATGATAATTTTAAAGATGGTTTGATGTCTGGCCCCACCCAAGGCAGCCGAGGCTAAACGATAGGATTGAGGAACTAATTTTAGGGCTTCCTCGGTGGTTAATGCCACAATCGGTAGCATAATCATACTGAGTGCAAATCCCCCTGCAACGGCTGAAAATTGCTTAGTTGTTAAGACAATCACCCCATAGGCAAACACCCCCAGAATCACCGACGGAATGCTACTGAGAATCACAACCACAAAGCGAATGCCTTTGGCGATGGTTCGGGTGCGACCGACTTCTGACAAAAAGATGCCCGTCATCACCCCAAAAGGAACACTAATTAATGCCGCAATTCCCACCATTACTAATGTTCCGACAATGGCGTTGGCAAAACCATTGGGTTCATCTTCTACGCCTACGGGGGCTGGTAATGACACGAGGGTTTCCCAAGTCAGGTGTCCAATGCCTTGCCGCAGAATTTCAATCACAATTGAAAATAAAGGCAGTAAGGCGATCGCCGTTAAGGCAAAAGCCAGAATTGTCATGCCTTGATTAAACCAAGTGCGGCTGATTGACAGGGGTTGATAGAGTGCGTCTTCTTCAATCAAAGGTTGACCAGAATTCATAATATTCAGATAAAAATGAACGTTTTACGGGACAATAAAGGATAGGGAGAGAAGTAAACAGCGAATGACAAAAGACTAATAACAGGCAAATTATACCCGTGTTTTTAATGCCGAATGGCTTTGTTACCCATCAGTTGTACTAAAGCCACGGCAATGATATTGACGATTAAAGTAATCGCAAATAACAACAATGCCAGATACATTAAAGAACCAATGTGCAACTCATCTAAGGCTTCACCAAACTGATTGGCTAACACAGCCGGAATAGTATATCCTGGCGCTAACAAAGAGGGACTAATTTGAATCGAGTTGCCAATCACCATTGTGACTGCCATGGTTTCCCCCAAGGCGCGTCCCAACGCTAAAATCGCAGCCCCTAGCATCCCTGAACTGGCTGTGGGAATTAAAATTTTCCAGATGGTTTCCCAGCGCGTTGCCCCCAATGACATGGATGCACTCCGCAAGTCTGGCGGAACCGCTAACAATACATCTCGGCTAATGGCAGCCATGGTGGGCAAAATCATAATCGACAGCACCATTCCTGCAGAAAGCATCCCAAACCCAAACGGTTCAGTATTAAACAGGGGTATCCATCCTAAATTTTGAAACAAAAACTGCTGTAGGGGGAGGATAATCGGTATAAACACAAAAATCCCCCATAATCCGATAATTACGCTGGGAATCGCGGCAATCAGTTCCACTAAAAATGCGATAGGTGATCGCGCCCAAGGTGGCAAAAAATCCTCACTAGTGACAAGGGCTACTGCTAAACCCATGGGAACTGCCAACAGCAACGCTAACAAAGAGGTGATCAGGGTGCCATAAATGAAGGGTAGAGCACCAAAGACTAACCCAGCCACATTCCAGTTTTGACTCCATAAAAAGGATAAACCATAAGCTTGGATCGCAGGTTGAGCATCTCGAAAGACAATCAGACAGATCCAAAAGAGGACTGCGGCTGAAGCCAGGGCAAACCCCCAAACAAAGAAATTGAAGGCAAACTCCAGCCCGTTGATTTCTCCAGGTGCCTGGTTAATATCCATCTCACTCCCCGGCGGACTGGAGTGAGGAAATCTAGGGGTTTTTGAAAACTGTGCCATATTCAATACTTGAACACTTGAATCCCTCTTGATTTGAGGGCGATCGCAGGTATATTATCACGATATTTCTATTTAACTTTTATTTAAACTGTTTTATTGTTTTTTACCACAATCGTCAGCAGAGATTGACCACAAAGAGACAAAGCGGTGCGACCCTGCTGCTTCGCAAGCAGCCAAGGAATGCGCACCAAGAGAGGACACAAAAAAATCTCTCTCTGTTCTCTGTGCCGGGTGTAGTATTTAATCGTCTTGATTCAGTTAACCCTATTTAGCAGAAATAGCGCGATCGTCACCCAAGGGAGGGTTAAGGGATTTAACATCAGGATCAGAATTAAAATCTTTTGAAGAATGAGATCCATTTTGGCTTGATGATAGCGGCGAGATTTCAGCATCAACCCCAGAAACAAGCTTGCCCCTAAACTCGCCCCGAAGCTACTCCAAAAGATCAGTTTATATTGAGGTAAAGCAGCAAGTTGGGAATGAATATATAATGAACATAACCAAAACAAGAGTAATCCCACCCAAAGGGATTGAACTAAATAAATGATATTATATTTGAAAGGATTCTCATAAAATTGCTCCGCTAACTGATTTAATTCTTGAAGGACTAAGTCACATTTTTGTGAAAAATTCTCTAAATCTTGAATTTCAAATCGAGGATCAGACATAGCTCGTTCCCCTAGCCTGATCATTCGGATAATTTTTTGTTTGAGTTCATTGGGTAAACGACCTTGATCCCAATTTATTTTATCGTTGAGGCTAGTACCTTTTAAACCTAGCTTCATGCCTAAAGTAGCCTCAATTTCTTGACAGTATCTTAATATAATTGTGATAGATTCTTGACGGGAATGAAATGGATATTGCATAATTTTCTAGATGGGTTTTGCAAACAGGCAAATGGGGGAATCACTCAAAAACCTAAAACGAGATAGCTGCACGACGCGATTGAAGCTGCACCCTCTGTCATATCCGTTAAATTGTGAAAATCCTCAAATTTTGAACCCAAGATGTGTAGAATGGTAATCAACGGCTGCACCCATCTGAGTCACTTTCTATTGTTACTGTTGTCCCAACAGATTATACAGTCCGTCTTGCACCGATCAGGATTGGCGACAAAGCTTAATTAAATTATAAGCTAATTTTAAGCAGTTTTTAATCTCAGTATTTCAAACTAAAGCATGGTAAACTCTCAAAAGGACTCGGGGCTGTTGAATACGAGTGTTGCTGCAATTGAAGTCAATCAACTGACTAAAACATTTAAAAATAAGATTGCTCTCGATGCCGTCAGTTTTATTGTTTATCCAGGAGAACAAGTGGCTTTAGTCGGCGCTTCCGGTTCAGGGAAATCGACTTTATTACGGCATCTCAATGGTTTAGAAAAAGCAGAAATCGGGGGAGTAAGCCAGTTTGGAATTTCCTTACAAACCGATGGACGGTTTCACTCAAAAATCCGCCAATTACGAAGTCAAGCGGGGTGTATTTTTCAACAATTTAACTTGGTCAAACGCCTGAGTGTGCTGGAGAATGTTTTAGTAGGTAATTTAGCCAGAATGTCTATAAGTCGTTCTCTGTTGCATCAATTTACCCATGCAGAAAAAATTCAAGCGTTGACAGCTTTAGAACGAGTTGGTATTTTAGATCAAGCTTATAAACGAGCCTCAACTTTATCAGGAGGACAACAACAACGGGTCGCGATCGCCCGATGTCTCGTACAAGGGGCTAAGATCATTTTGGCTGATGAACCCATTGCCTCTCTTGATCCAGAGTCGGCACATAAAGTTATGCGGCTTTTAAGTGAATTAAACCAGCAACATGGAATTACGGTTATTGCCTCTTTACATCAAATTCAAATGGTACGACATTACTTTAATCGAACCATTGCCCTGAAAGATGGAAAGATCGTGTTTGATGGCGCAACAAGCCTTTTAAATGATGATAGGTTAAATCAGCTTTATGGCTCAGCCGCTGAAGAATTGGTGTTAAGTGGACATGGCGAATTAATTTAACCTAACTTTAAATTAAATTTATTATTCAAGGTATAGAATCGGCTCGAATTATCGATCCAGTAATTTTTTGTTCATTCGATTGTATTTTGACCCAAAAGCATAATGTACAGACGTTATTTTATCCGCTCAGCTTCTTTATTTGCAGCATCTTTAACCACTGCAAAGTTATTATCCAGTTGTTCATCGAGTAATCAAACTGAAGCCAATTCAGCAACACCCACTTCAGAAACCAGTGAACCCACTGCTGCAACACCTCCAGAAGCTACTAATGTTACTGCTTTAGATGCAAATATTGAAGCCTTAAGTTTTGGGATTATTTCAACAGAATCTCAAGCCAATCAAAGACCGATTTGGGAACCTCTCATTCAAGCCATGTCGGAAGGGTTAGAAATGCCAGTTAACGCCTCTTACGCCACCTCCTATGCCGCTGTGATTGAAGCCATGCGGTTTGGTAAAGTGCACGCTGCTTGGTTTGGGGGAAAATCCTATATTGAAGCGGCTAAGATTGCTAATGCTGAAGCTTTTGCTAGAACGATTGCAGATGATGGTTCTAAAGGATATTATGCTCATTTAATCACCAATAAAGATAATCCCATTGTCTCAGAAATTCAGAATGGAAATGGGGATCAATATGTGATTAAAAATGCTTCTAACTTAACCTTTGCTTTTAACGAACCCAATTCGACATCCGGTTTTTTGGTTCCCAGTTATTATGTTTTTGCCAAAAATAATGTTGATCCTAAAAAAATATTCAAAGATCTAGTTTTTTCCGGTAGTCATGAAGCCACTGCTTTAGCAGTCGCTAATAATCAAGTTGATGTGGCAACTAATAATAATGAATCTCTGAGTCGTTTGGAGAAAACTAATCCGGAAGCGCGAGAACAAATTGAAGTGATTTGGACTTCTGTTGAAATTCCCAGTGATCCCCTAGCTTACCGTAAAGACTTACCAGAAGCATTAAAAGAAAAGCTGCGGAACTTCTTTTATAACTACAAAGATGAAACCGTTTTAGGGCCGTTAGAATGGTCTGGATTTGAAGCGGCTCAAGATCAGGATTGGAATCCGATTCGAGAATTGGAAGTGGGTAAGCAAATTTTGGAAGTTCAAAGTAATGAAACGATGGACGCAGCCCAGAAAGAACAAAAAATTCAGGAACTCCAGAAACAATTAGAAGCCTTATCTTAAGTGAAAATTACATTTCAATGAATGATCGTACTCAAGCTCCGAACGGAAATCAGCCTGCAATGGATTGGATTACATCTCCCGCAGTGGTTGAGATGTTAGCGCAAGAGAAAAAGCGAGTGACAACCGTTCGGATTTTCTTTATCATTGGTATACTTGTCATCCTTTTGTTGTCCTATTTTCAGTCCGAACTAAATTTTTTTACCCTGTTTAAATATAGTGGCAATATGGTGAAGTATAGCCAATCTTACTTTCCTCCAGATTTTTCAGATTGGCGATTTTATTTAGAAGAAACCATTATCACCATTTCTATGGGGGTTTGGGGGACTTTAATGGCAGCCATTGCTGCGATTCCCTTATCAGTTTTAGCTTCAAAAAATGTCAGTCCCGTTTGGATTGTTCAACCCATTCGTCGGATTTTAGATGCAATGCGAGCCATTAATGAAATTGTATTTGCATTGATTTTTGTCGTGGCAGTGGGTTTGGGGCCATTTGCAGGGGTTTTAGCTTTATTTGTGCATACAGCAGGCACATTAGGAAAGTTATTTTCTGAGGCAGTAGAAGCTATCGATCCGGGGCCAGTGGAAGGAATTCGAGCCACCGGAGCCAATCGAATTCAAGAGATTACTTATGGAATTATTCCCCAAGTCATGCCGTTGTGGACTTCTTATATTTTATACCGATTTGAATCGAATGTGCGGTCTGCTTCTGTTCTTGGAATTGTCGGCGCGGGTGGAATAGGAGTCTCATTATATCAGAGTTTTCAGGCATTTCAATATCAAAAAGTCTGTGCAATTTTGATGATTTTAATTGCCGCCACGACAACGATTGATTTTTTATCCTCAAAGTTGAGAAATTGGTTAGTTTAATGGGTTGAGGGATAAGGAACCAAAAAGTTACAAAGAACACAAAGAAAGAGGCGTTGGTTATTGTTATTCATTATTGGAAGAGACTAGGAGAGTGGTAAATGAGGAGATTGATCTGTAGCAGACATCCTCATATTTCATATTATTAGGCAGTTTATAATAAATTAAGTTTAACCTGAAGATTAATTGGGTTTAACTTTTAATATATAAAATTGAGTTGAGGTTTGTTCTGAAAAGAAGGTAGGAACGAACTCGGCTAATTGGAATTGGTTGTGAGGTGTGATTTGTGGTCGTATTTAAAGTTTTATTGATTACTTTTCTCTATTTATTGATTGGGGACTTTATTTCAACCTTTTTCTATCATGTTCCTGAACATATTTTTGGTAAGTTTCATGCAATTGTTCATCATAGTCCCAATCGTAGTTTTATTCGCTATGCTATCATCAGTCGTAAACCTTTAGTATTAATTGCGGGGTTTTTATCGGCATTTCCATACCTATTATTAATCCCAATTTTTGGGTTGATTTCACCCACGGGAATGATCACTGGATTGATTTTAGCCTTGGTTCATGTAGAGTGGCGACATTTACCGGAAGAAGCTTGGAAAACTCCAGCATTCATTCAAAAAATTTGCCAATTTTGTTATATTACAACACCTGAACGTCATTGGCAGCATCATCGCAATTCTAGAGTGGCTTATGGTGATGTTTTTACCTTTTTTGATCAACCGGCTCAAGCTTGGTTTAAGTGGTTAGTTCAGTTTAAAAAGAAGCTTAAAGCAAGATATAGTTAAAATAAGGTTTTACTTTTGTAGGTTGGCATTGAGCCAAGGGCGAAACCCAACAAAGATCTATATTACCCCCAAATTTGGGGGGTTAGGGGGGCTTGTCAGAGTTGGGTTTCATTTCATTCTACTCAACCTACCAATTTTTGATGTAGTAAATCTTGAACAACATTGAGAATGAATTGAGCAGAACCGACAAAAAAAGATTGATCTAGCGTGTCTATTGTATCACTCGGTTGATGATAATGGGGAGAGCGTAATTCAGCCGTATCTGTGATTAAAACAGCAGGAATTCCTTGATACCAAAAAGCTGCATGATCGCTGCGTAAAACGTCTGGGGTAAGTAATCCTTTAAATGGCACAGGAACAGTTACAATTGGGGGGATTTTAGGGGTTTTATTCCTAGTGGATTGATTCCACTTTTGAAAAAATTTTAACAGTTCTAAATGTTCTGCTTCTCCCACAACAGCTAAAAACTCTCCTTTATCGGGAGATTCAACACCCGCTGCTTTTAATAAGGAGTTAACGGCTAATCCTTGAGGATAGGTTTGACAACCGGAAGTATGGCAAGCATAACCCACCATATCTAAAATAATGACACCTTTTAAATGGGCGATATTTTCAGGCTGACTCGTAAAGGTAAAACTACCTTGAAGACCATTTTCTTCTTGGTCAAAAAAGGCAATTTCTAGGGTGAGGGGAGTTTGAGTATTTGCCAATAAACGAGCAATTTCTAACACTACGGCTAAGCCTGTGCCGTTATCATCTGCACCGGGAGAGTTTTGCACAGTATCATAATGGGCAGCAATTAAAATTGACCCAGTATCAGGATCTGTACCGCTTTTTCTCGCCCAAATATTAACCCCCGTTTCAAAGGAACTTAAGTGAGGAGAAAAACCAAAATCTTGAAGCTGATTCACTAAATAATTGCGAATGTATTCCCGATCAAATTCGCTGTATCGTTCTCCAACGATAGCTTCTAAATGACGATAAAGTTGTTGACTATCAATCTGAATGGGAGTGGGAAGGGGAGGTGAGGTTGGTGGATTTTTTTTCAAATTTTCAGATTCTCCGTTAGATAAATCAGTTGTTGGTTGAATTTGTAACTGAATTGATTCCTGTGGATAGAAATAGCCTAAAATCAATCCGGCTATTCCCACTAAAATGAGTAATGAAAGAATCAGTTTTCTCATGAAAGTGATTCGGGATTCCAATCCATGGTTGTATATTGCACGGTCCAATGATTATCCTGACGTGCAAAAATAGGAAGATGCACTTCATTGACTTTTACTAACTCTGGATGTTTAGGCAGCCATGGATAAAGTGGAGGGTGAAAATCATGGCTGGTTTGTTTGAAGGTTTGTAGTTTTTGCTGGAGATAATCAACAATTTGATTAATTTCTTCTGCTTGCTGACAAAGTGTTGGCCAGAGTTGACGGGCTTGCATTCGATAAATTTGGGTTTGTTTCACAATCATTTGGGTTCGTTTTTTCTTCAGTCGCACACGAGTGACTCTGAGACTTTGATGCAATGTTTTGAGATTAACCGACCATTTTGCGACTTCCTCAGCCACCTGTTGATGAAAGGCTTCTAAGTCTTCTGGAGAATTGCCTTGGGGAAACATTAACTGTACTTGAAAAGCTGAACGTTGACGGCATAAACGATTATATTCCGCTTGAATTTGCTCAACTTCTGCATGGAGTTGTTCAAATTCAGATTGGAGTCGTTTTAAATCTTTAGTCATGGGTTATTTGTTATTGGTTATTGAAGGGAGTAGGGGGTAGGAGGTAGGGTGTAGGTAATCAGGAGTCAGAATATGTTTTTCCTGAATACTGTGTTCTGAATTCTTATTGATGAAAGATTTCTCTTGATCTTCCCCACACCCCACATCCCACTGCCTACACCCTATTTCCTTCAAGACTATACCAAGTTTCTAAGGCAGTGCGATGAACGGTTAACCAACTGACTTGATGTTGTTGGGCGAGTTGTGCACAATCTTCATATTCGGGATGAACATTAAAAATTTGATCTCCATCAAATCCCACTTTAACTCGTACTGAACCATAAACAGTTTCAACGCTTTGAAGGGTTCTGGCTAAAGCAGTTCGCTGTTGTAAGGAACGACGAATTCCCAGGGTGGTGGTTTCTTGAAATAAAATAGTTTCACAAGCAGGAATGGCTTCAGGAGGGCAAATAACCGTGAGTAATACCCCCAGGCGAGACTTTTTCATGGTGACCGGTTGGGTAAACACATCCACTGCCCCGGCGTTAAATAATGCATCAAAAGTATAAGCGATCGCTTGGGGGCTGAGATCATCAATTTGGGTTTCCAACACCGCAACAGTTTCTTGAGTGGACCTTGTCTGCTGTCCCTGTACTTGAGAACCCGAGGTTTCCCCTAACCATAATCGTAAAATATTGGGAAGGGGTAAATCTGTTGAACCCGCCCCTAAACCGACTTTTTGCAAGGTCATGGTTGGCGGAGACCCAAAACCATTTGCTAAGGTAACTATAATCGCTGCCCCAGTGGGAGTGACTAATTCTTTGTCAATGCCATTGCTATAAACTGGAACCTGTCCCATTTCCATTAACTTTAACGTGGCGGGGGCAGGAACAGGCAACTGACCGTGGGCAGCCCGAATGATGCCACCGCCCGTGGGTAAAGCCGAACAGTACAGTTGCTCGATATTCAGCCAATCTAATCCTAAACAGGTGCCCACAATATCCACAATGGCATCCGTTGCCCCCACTTCATGAAAATGAACCTTTTCCGGTGCAATACCATGAACCGCTGCTTCAGCCTTTGCCAGTTGACGAAAGACCTCTAAACTCCATGTTTCTGCCCGTGGAGGGAGTTTCGCCTGCAAAATCATCTGTTCAATATCGGGTAGGCGACGATGGGGCGTATGATGGGGTTTGGGAAATGATGGGGATGACGACTGGAGTAAGTCAACAAATACTTTTGTCGCAGCTTGACCCTGGCGGTGAACTGTTTCCGCGCGGAGTTGGTATTCCTCAGATATCCCCAACAGTGCCAATTTTTGGCACAAGTCATTTAAGGGAACCCCTGCGTCTACTAACGCCCCGAGGCACATATCCCCGGCAATTCCTGTCGGACATTGAAGGTAGGCAACTTGAGTCATCAATTATTTACCCATTAAATTCAAGTTCAAGTTATGGCAACCTATTACGAAGTTCATCCCCAAAATCCTCAAGAACGCACCATCCGTCAAGTGGTTCAAGATTTTAAAGATGGGGCAGTGGTACTTTATCCCACGGATACAGTTTATGCGATTGGCTGCGATCTCAATGTTAAATCTGCGGTAGAACGGGTACGACAGATCAAACAACTGTCTAATGATAAACCGTTGACATTCCTTTGTTCATCCTTGTCTAATATTGCCCATTATGCCATTGTCAATGATGGGGCGTATCGGATTATTAAACGCTTAATTCCGGGCAGTTTTACGTTTATTTTACCGACAACGAAGTTAGTGCCTCGGCTAGTGATGTCTCCCAAGCGGAAAACCACAGGCATTCGAGTGCCCAATAATAAAGTTTGCCTGTCCATGATCGAAACCTTGGGAAATCCGATTATATCGACTTCAGCCCATATTACCGATGATGATGAAGGCTTTGCCCCACTAACGCGCCCCATTAATGGATCGTTTGGAAAAGCTGAGTTGTTTGATTCACTCGAAAATTTTGTGGATGTGATTGTGGATGATACCTCTGATCCAGGATATCAGGTCTCAACGATTCTAGATTTAACGCAAAATGAACCTGTTTTAATTCGCAAAGGCAAGGGTTGGGAAGAATTAACAGAGTTGTTTTCTGAGGAGGAGTTAATTTGAACCTTGTCAGAGATCCATGAATCCGTATTTTCCGGGTTGATACAGCTAGCAAGAGAGTTAGACTAGAAGTAGGGAACGATACAATTTTAGCTAGAGTAGTTCCCTCACTCCAGGGCTGCAACGGGTTCTCAGTTTTGTCTCCAGAAAAGTAAATCGCTATGAACGCTGATACCTATAAAAGTTATTCGGTTACCTGTCCTATTTGTCATCAGACTAGCATTGTACCCTCTGTTGGGATTTTAGGAGGGTTATTTACCTGTCCTCACTGTCACACACATTTTGTCATCAGTCATAGCGGACATTATGTGCGAGATCCGTTTTGTCTCAGACGGTGGGCAGTTGGTCAAATGCTTCGTCGCCAAAGTCATCCTTTAGCTAGAATTGGTCGAGATTTTTCGTTAACGAAACGTCTTCCCTTTGCAGCGGTGATTAGTAGTTTGTTGTTTATTAGCTTAGCGTTAGCGGTGACAAACCGACTCGCCTCTGAACAACCGAGGTTAGAGGCGCAGACTGAGTCGGTAGAAACCGATCACACTCAATAGTCAGTTGACCCCGGTCTCAGGACACGGGGCTTCTAATCTTTCTATTTGACAACTCTCCCATGCTTGAGTCTAATGTAGCACTACGCTGAGGGAGTATGTTTGACATTTGTAAAAGCGGAAAGTTGCCCCCATCTAAGCATTTCATGCAGGCTACGCCAACACTCTGGGTGACAGGAGAGGAACGACTGACAAATGACGGCGTGTAGGGCTATAGAATGAGAAACCAAGAATAGATTAAACTGAAGAAGTCAATGAGTGATTTGTCGTCTTTTGGGGGGGATTAAATTGCGTTTTTTCTGTGCGTAACTCTTGCTGAATGGCGATCGCTTTTCCCAGAGAAGAAATCGCTTCTTGATATTGCTTGAGTTTCGATAATAATGCACCCCGATACCGCCATGCTTCCGCATCTTTAGGATTAATCGAAATTGCTTGATCATAAGCTGCAACTGCTTCCCCAGACCGTTCCAGCTTTTCTAAGGTAATCCCCCGATACCGCCATGCTTCGGCTGAATTTGGGTTCAGGGTAATCGCTTGATCATAAGCGTCTAAAGCGGTTGAATATTGCTTTAAGATCCCTAAAACGCGACCTTTACCCAGCCAAGCTTCATCATAATCTGCTTGGGTTTGAATTGCAGTTTCATAGGATTCTAAGGCATCGGAATATTGTCCCAGTTTCCCTAATACTAAACCCCGATGAGTCCAAAGACTGGCAGAATTAGCATTTAAAGCAATGGCTTGATTATAAGAATTTAACGCTTCTTCATATTGTTTGAGATTACATAAAGCCGCCGCCCGATGTGCCCAGGCTTCATATTTTCCGGCATTGACTCGAATGGCTTCATCGTAAGATTTAATGGCTTCTTCATATTGCAGTAATTTCCCCAGTAAATTCCCCCGGTTTTGCCAAGTTTCATATTGATTGGGTCGCAGTAACAGGGCATGATCATAAGCGGCAAGGGCTTCTTGATAGCGATGAAACTTCCGTAATAATGTCCCGCGATTATGCCAAGCTTCATAATCATCCGGCTGAATTTCTAACGCTTTATCAAAGGATTCTAATGCGGTTTCATAATCCTTGATTCTCACTAAAACATTGCCGCGATTATACCAGGTTTCATATTTATCGGGTTGTAATTCAATCGCTTGATTATAGGCTTCAACCGCTTCAGTATATTGTTTTAAGCGGGCTAATGTGTTTCCTTGTTGATACCAAGCTTCACTCAATTGCGGATTCATTAAAGTTGCTTTTTTAAAAGCCGTCAGCGCTTCTACATAACGTTTTTGATTGACTAAAGCTTCTCCCCGCTTTAAATAATCATCTGCAATTAATTGGGATTTTTGGGGACTGGGAACGGGTTGAACAGTCTTGTATTCTAGGCTGCTGAGGGCTGCTTCGGGGAAAATTGATTGAAAAAACTCGGTATCATGGGTTTGAGCCGTTTGGGGCGCTTTCTGAAGGCGCTGATGGACTCTCTGAGTCGGGGATGCAGGTTGTGTTTCGGCTTCAGTCGAGTGACGTTCAAGCTGAGTTAAAATAGTCTGAATTTGTGTAGAAAACTGTTTTTGTAACTGTTCAACTTGCTCAATAGAAACTTTGGAAAGATTAGCTTCTTCCTTTAAAAAATCAATGGCTTGATGCAGTTCCTCCATGTTAAAGCCGACGGTTTCCAGCATCTGATAAAACTCATCTCGTGTCGTGTTGAGTTGTCGTTCTAAATGCTGAACTCGGCTTAATCGTTGATTCATTTCAGCCATGAGTTCTCTCACAACCAACCGACGAATTAACCAAAAGAATAGTAGGGTGACGGGGGGAACTAAAACTGCAAGAATTAATAAGACATTCAGCCCAGTCAGAATGGTATCTTCATCGGCATTGGTAGGGGTTATATTGAGTTGGGCGATTTGAGTAGAATTGGCTTTTAAAGAAGAAGAATTAAAGGTAAATTCCGGAGTATTCAGCCGTTCCGGTAAACTAATGGATAATCTAGGGGCAACCGGAATTTTATCAATAGCATCCTCAGACAGTTGAGTTTTGGGGGGGGTTTGAGGAACCTCAGAAAACCCGGTATTAGGGGTAGGGGTAGCCTCGGTATAGGAATCTTGCGCGGCAACGGCTGCCAGCGTCATCAGTGTGACGGTTGATAACTTCATCGGAGTTAACTTATGGGGGGTGTAGATAGAAATAAGCTGTCATGCATTTCAATGGACTGTTGTCGGGGCAATATGCAAAAGTCAGAAGCCTGCCCTCATGTAGATGGGGGTAAAACGCTTGCTTGACTGAGGTTTGAGAGAAAACTCTATCCTAACTATCCTGGCAATTGCTATTAAAATAACCCCGACTCAGTACAACGGATAATAAGGGACAGCGGGTCATTGCTGATCAGAAACAACAGTGGACTCAGACCAATGACGGAGTCCTGTCACCCATGGCTTGTTTTTGACAAGAAATGGGGTAGGCAATCCAGTCTGCTATTCTTTACTACAGGATCTATCAGGCTTTTCAGGATATTGAATTTGTTTTTTAGTCAATTTCAGAACTGTCTCAAACCAGCGATTTGAGTTTGCTGATTTCTGCAATAATGAATTTAAAATCCTTTGAATTGATTCATAAAAAACCGAGCCTATTCAATAGACTCGGTGATGAAGAAGGCTTAAACTTACTAAACTTTTGCTAAAATCCGTGTCTCTTGTTGAGAAGGAATTGAGTTAGATTCTGTATTCGTACAATAAACTTCACAGGAATTATTCGGACTTTCAATCAGTTTAATTTTATGCAGTTGTGCGCCTAATTTTTGAATTGGACTTTGCAGTAAATCTAGAATATGAACCGCAATATTTTCGGTGGTTGGCACAACTTGAGCAAAGTAGGCAATATCCTTATTTAAAAAGGTATGATCAAAGGGTTCAACCACATAATCATCAATTGCGGTTTGTAAAGCCACTAAATCAACAATCATACCAGTGCGAGGGTCGATGTCTCCCTTAACAGTGACTTCCAGATGGTAGTTATGACCATGTCCATGAGGACGGGCGCATTTACCATAAATTTCGCAGTTTTTTTCATAACTGAGATTAGGTAGTGCTAACCGATGGGCGGCGCTAAAATGAGTACTGACGGTGAGATAAGCTTCCATGCCGTTTCCTTGATAATCAGCCCAAAGTTGGGGATGTTCAAACAGTTGTATATTGGTGATGGGGAGATGAGGCGCAAGTCGCTGCCAAATCACCCGCGCCGTATGTTCAGTGGTGGGCAGGGTTTGCTGGAATTCAATCCAGGTATCATTTAGAAAGGAAAAATCCAGTTGGCTGGTGACTTCGGCTTTAATAATGCGTTTGACATCCGAAAGATTCAACACCATGCCATATTCATCCAATTTCCCTACCATCGAAACATAAAGCACGTAGTTATGTCCATGACCGGGAGCGCGGGCTGTTGGCCCAAACCGCTCAAAGTTCTCCGTCGGACTCAGTTCCGGTAACCAGTAGCGATGACTGGCGGAAAATTGTGCCCGACGTTTAATGATGCATTGCATACGTGCACGTCCAATAGGATTGTATAAGTTGACTTGTCTCTTGGTGCGCGTTACGCAGAGCGGCTTACGAAGCCGCCGGGTCGCACCGCATAGTATTCAGTTTAGAATAATTTACAAAGGTTCTGGGACAAAGCGGTTCTGGGGAAGCGAAAATGGCCCGTCAACGTTCAAAATCTGATTTACCCACCAAAGTCTGTCCGGTTTGTGGTCGTCCGTTTACCTGGCGCAAGAAATGGGCCGACTGTTGGGATGAAGTGAAATACTGTTCCGAACGATGTCGGCGGCGGCGTTCACAAGCAGAATAGAATATTTAATTTTGTTAAATTTGACAGGAAGGTAACGGCATCAATTGACGTTGAACTGTGGTTTGTGTAGGGTCATAACTGACTAAAATCACATCCCCATTTTCATCTCGTATCCACCCTCTAGCGGGAATAATATCCAAACTAGAAATTGGCTGTTCATCTATTCTAATAGCTGAATTATTATTATGTGAAGACTGTTGAGATAAAGTATGATTGGGTCGAGAAACAGGTTCAACTAAATCCACTTCAATTTGAGTTCCATCCCCTTTATCATTCGGATTAACAGCAATTCCTCCTTTTCCTGTTACAATAAATTCACTTTCCCCTCGTTGTCTACAAAATTCTGCCGCAATTAAATCATTCGGATCAACCACTGCAACTTCTGGAATTTCAGCAGGTTTAAACGTCACAGAAGAATCAATCGTTAAATTTCCGGCTGCAATAATTTGGCTATCAATTGACTGCACAATCACAATGTTTTCATCATTAAAAGGACGAATGTTAATATTACTGCCGCCTGTGGGGTTAGATGCATCCGTGACAATCTGACTCCCTTGTAATAACACCAGTAAATCCGCATCAATTGCAATATTTCCTTCCAACGTCTGACCCGTTTCACTGCCTGTCGCTAAAATAGAGCTGTTATTAAATAAGCGAATATCACTAACTTGTAAATTAATACTGCCCCCTTTACCCGCTTCTGAATTGGCATTGAGAATAGACTGATTATTTAATTGTAAATTGCTGGCTTCGATATTAATATTACCCGGAATTCCAGTAGAAAATGACTGTACATTAATCTCACCTTGATCTTGTAAAATTAAATTGTCTGTTGTTACCGTAACATCCCCTGCATCACCCGTTTGTTCTGTCAATGCCGTCAAAAATCCGCTATTTTGCAACACTACAAACTCGGAAGCATTCACTTGAATATTTCCCCCATCTCCCGTACCTATACTACTAGCTTCCACGCCAGAATTGCTTGTTACGTTAAACTGATTTGCATTAATAATAATATCTCCGGCATTTCCTGCCGCTTCCGTTTTTGCCGTAATTAAACTCGGTTGTTCTCCGGTCAATTCAATCTCACTCACTGTTAAATTAATCGTTCCAGCATTACCTGCATCCGTCGTACTGGCAACAATTTCAGCTCCATCTGCTACAGTTAAATTCTGGGCTTGAACCGTAATATTTCCTGCATTTCCGGTTCCCGATGTCGAAGCTCTTAACTGAGAAGACAATTGATCGTTTATTCCTGTTAAAATAATAGAATCGGCTGCGATCGCAATTTCTCCAGCATTGCCAGCATCTTCAGTTTCAACTTCAATTCGACCCCCATTTTGTAGTACTAAATTTTCAGTAGTGATAGTCACTGTACCAGCATTTCCAGTTCCGAATGTTGTGGCATTCACTTGGGAGGGAAGCGCACCTTCTGAGCTTATTCCTGTAATTTCTACTGTATCAGAAACAACGATATCAACTGTACCTGCATTACCTGAACCAAACGTTCCAACGGCTAACAATGCGCCATCTCTAATCATCAGCCGAGCTGCATCAATATTGATATTACCTGCATTTCCAGTGTTAAAAGTCGTTGCTTGTATTCCGTTTGTCCTATCTTGATTAAACTGATCTCCTATCAGCTCAACCACACCTGTTGCAAAAATATTAATTGCTCCAGCATCTCCTGCACCCCTTGTCAAGGCGGTTAGAAGACTATTATCTTGAATGCGTAAATCTCCAGTGTTGATATTAATTGTTCCAGCATTGCCATCTCCCAGGGTTGCTGCGGATATGTTGGAGGTCAGACCCTCTGGTGTGATGCCACTAAGTTCAACTAAATTAGTTGCATTAATATTGATATTTCCAGCATTACCATTTCCCAGAGTTCTTGCGGTGACACCAGCGCCATTTCTAATTGATAACTGTCCTGTATTCAGAGTAATATTTCCAGCAGTACCAGAACCGATTGTTTCAGTCGAAATAACAGTCGGAAAATTACTATTGAGGGGTGTTTCTGCATCATCCAACAGAATTGATTCTGATGCATTAATATTAATATTTCCGGCATTACCATTACTCAAAGTAGCAGCAGAAATATTTCCTCCAGCTTCTATCCTAAGCTGATTAGTATCAATCTCAATATCCCCAGCATTTCCTGAACTTGCAGTACCTGCATTAATAGTAGAAGGAAGCCTTCCATTTGCTGAAGTGCCACTCACCTCTACAGACTCAGCAGCTTGAATATTCACAGAAGCAACATCACCTGTTTCACCAATGTCTACAGGACTGATAATTCCTCCCACTGCTGCGCCATCCTGAACCTTGAGTCGATCCGTTTGAATCATAACTGCTCCAGCATCACCAGCGCCAAAAGTTGCAGAAGCAATAGCACTAGGAGATATTTCTGTGGGTGTTGTTCCTTTAACAGTAACTTCAGGTGAGATCACCGTAACAACGCCACCTAAACCCGTTCCAGAAGTATCAGATGCAATGCCTGCGCCATCCTCTATTGTTAGACGTTCTGCTGCTTCAACTAAAATATTACCAGAGTTTCCTGCATCAAATGTTCCTGTAACGACACGGGTGGGTGCAGAAGTGTTAGGATCGATTCCACTGAGATTAATTTCAGTTGCCTTAATATTAACTTGTCCCCCTGGATTAGCATCAAGGTTAAAAGACTGAATTTCTGTCCCTTCACTAGCTGTAACCTGTTGACCGACAATTTGAATGGCTCCGCCGCCTCCGACACCACTAGCAATAATTCCGGCTCGACCGTTAAATATTAATTGTTGAAAGTTTTGAGTATTATCATATTCTAAAGTGAGTCCGGTTTCTGTTGGGATAAAATTCACTAAACTGTTACTTCCCACTGCACCTAATTCAATGCGACCAGATTCTGCTTTAATTAAACCACCATTAATATTTAAATCTCCACCAATTAACCCCAAAGTTTCTCCGGCTGGAACAGATAATCCTCTATTTTCATCTAATACAGCTTGAACCACTCCAACGAAACCAAATCTAGCTTGATTCAGTCCTGAACCTTGAACTGTTAATGAACCTGGATTTTCCCGAAAATTTAAACCAATGGGAATATTAATAGTAAGTAATGGCGGCGCTTCTGGGTTACTGGCGGCAAATTCAAAGCCATTTTCAAAGAGTAATCCATCGGCACTAGAAGCAAAAAATGATCCATTGACATCTAACCTGGCATTCGGCCCAAATACAATCCCATTGGGGTTAATTAAAAATAAATTAGCGTTTCCTAATACCCCTAAAATTCCAGAAATATTAGAAACATTTCCACCTGTGACTCGACTGAGAATATTGATAATGCCTTCAGGATTAGAAAAATAAGCGCCGCGACCTTCATTAATATTAAACTCTTGAAAACTATGAAATAAATTATTGCCACGAATTGCACCACCGTCAATGCGGTCGTAAAGCGTGCCGTTAGGCGTATCGCTGTTAATTAAATTACCATCTGAACCCAAAATATCTACATTGGGAACAACTATTGAGTTCTCAGTTCCGAGAGAATTATCCGGTACGATTTGAGCCACCACCCTAACCGATTTTGACATTAAAAGTGTAGCGGTTAAACTGAAGACAGATAGGAAGCTGACAAGATACGGCTTCATGGGTGCTTTACTCTCGAAAAATTCTATTTACTATCCTCCAATAAAAAGGAAGAAATAACAATGGGTCCAACAGCAGATGGGTTTTATTTACTGAGTGATGAAGCAGACAATTTCACCATTACACCGGGTTTGTTAGATGACTTACCCAATGGTCTGTTAGGGTTAGCCGGAGATGATACAGTGACAGGATCAGACGGGTCAGATACAGTTAATGGCAATTTAGGTAAAGATATTCTATTTTTGGGTGGTGGTGATGATCGGGTTTGGGGGGGTCAGGATAATGATGCGATCGCCGGAGAGGATGGCAATGATATTCTTAATGGTAATCTCGGTAGTGACTTTGTTTTCGGTGGAGCAGGTAGCGATACGCTACGGGGTGGCAAAGAGGCGGATGTCATTACCGGAGAAGCGGGTGATGATTGGATTAGTGGGGATTTAGGGTCAGATGTGTTGATTGGTGGTGATGGCAGTGATACCCTGGTTGTCCAAACTGAAGCGAGTCCCGATGGACAAGTAGAACCCGATCAAATATTAGACTTTGCTCCTGGAGTTGATACAATTGGTTTACCTGGCGGTCAAACCGAAGCTGATTTATTATTTGAAAATGCGCCAATAGATCTATCTCAAGAGTTTTTTAATTTGTTTAGCACAGCAATAACACAGGGTGCAGAACTTCCTCCTGGCTTTGAAGACTTACTGACTCCTGAAGTAATACGTCAGACTTATTTACAGCTTTATGGTGTGGATGTTGATCCCGATGGTGATGGTATTGTTCAGGGGACGGGAATTGTTTCTCAAACCAACGGTTTGCAAGTTGCCTATGTTTTTAATGTCACCCCAGAAGATTTAGCAGGTCAATTTGTTTCTTTGTCCGATGAAGATTTGGCGGTAGGATAACCTTATTTGTAAAATGATCTGTGTGAGGAATCTGGCTTGCTGTACAGCTTTGATTGGGATATCGCAAAAGAGGCGAGTAACCTGCAAAAGCACAAAGTATCTTTTCGTCAAGCAACTTCTGTCTTCCAAGATCCTCGTCAACTGTCTATTTATGACTCAGAGCATAGTCAAGATGGTGATCGTTGGATTACCCTTGGGATAGATAGTAATGGTATTGTTCGAGTTGTTGTACACACCTTTGAACAAATTAACGATAAGCTATGTCATATTCGTATTATTTCAGCTCGAAAGGCAACCCGAAAAGAGATTTTGCAATATCAGGAGGGTAACGAATGAAGGCGGAATATGATTTTTCTAAAGGAGAACGTGGGAAGTTCTACAATGCTGAAGCAACGTTTAAACTTCCCATTTATTTAGAACCGGATGTTAATGAAGTGATGAGCCGTTTGGCAGAGGAAAATGGAATACCTATTGAGACTTTAGTGAATGAGTGGTTGAGAGCTAATTTAAAGCTGCTTGAGACTGTTAAGCGGACAGATCAAGGGGTATCATCTGAGTAGATTTTTGGGTGCGTCACTGACGCACCTTTAATCACAATTATCTAAATTGCCAGTAAATCTGTTGCACTTAAAGCGGGATTATTATCTAATGTCACTAACTGTGTCGCTGGCGTACTTCCTGTGCCGTCGGAATCGAAGAATAAACTGCCCGTTTGATCATTATAAATGAAGCGATCGCTTTCATCTTCTGCAACAGTTCCGACAACAAATTGTTCCTCGGAAATCTCTCCGGGAATTAAACCCCCACCAAAGTTACTGGCTGAAACTACAATTTGATCGTTATCCGGTTCAAAATCAGTAATTCGATCAACTTGATCATCCGGACGATAGAACATAAATTGATCATTTCCTGCACCCCCTGTCAGCGTATCTTCGACTAAGACTTCTCCTAATCCTTCTGTCACGGCTTCCACTAAATTTGAACTATCTGAACTCAATTCAACAACTGTTCCTCGTCCCAGTTCATCAACCAGTTCTTCATAAGTCTCAATTTGGTCAGAAGTCACTGCAAATATAGGAGTAATATTTGATTGAACTAAAGCATTCTGTACTTGCTCAATACTGGGATAATCTTCACCTGTTCCTGGAGGATTTCCATCTAAAATTGCATCACCATTATTAGGCGTTGTAATTCCTGCTTCAGCGCCATCTCCTGCTTGAAAAAAAGAATCATCAGTTGCAACAACAACTATTCTGCGAACATCATTACGAAATCCTAGTTCTTCAGTACGAACTGCTACTTGTAATAAAGCTTCAAGTGAAGCTTCTGGAAATGTGAAATTGTCGATTGTTTCAAAATTGTCAACTGTTGATTGTAAAAGTTCTAAGTCAGATGTTAGAGGTTGCTCTGTACGGTAAACATAGATTCCACTGGTTTCACTAGCATTAGGCTGTATCGGTTTATCGACAAATGATGCTGCTCCAAATTGACTGCTTGGGGAAATTTCTTGTACAGTAGTAATTAAATCAGGTATTAAATTTCTAATGACAGGTAAATCATTTGCGAAAGAAGCTGATAAATCCTGCAACAATACAACATCTAATGGTACAGTTTCACCAATGGCATCATTTCCTAAATCTCCAATAATGACATCATTACCGTCTCCGCCATTAACGGAATCGTTGTCTTTTCCACCAAACAAAGTATCATTTCCGCTATCACCATTTAGGATATCATTTCCCTGATTTCCATAGATTAAATCATCTCCTAAACCGCCATTAATTATATCTTGATCTTCTAAATTACTTGCTGGAACATCACTGCCAGTTCCTCCAAATATCGTATCGTTGCCTTCTCCTGCGTTAATAATATCGTTATTATCGTCTCCGAAAACAGTGTCATCCCCTGCTAATGCTGTAATTTCATCAGCTTCAGGGGTTCCTTCAATTAAATCATTTTCAGTAGTGCCATTCAGAATTGCCACGGTTAATGCTCCTTTGTTGCCGTTGTGTAACACTAAGAATATGATTCTCAGTTACCCATATATATTTCTGAGGTAACGGAACTTATGTAAAATTTGTGAAGTGAAGTGCTTCTAAAATATAATCTATGCAAAAGTTTAATTAACCTGTGTGAAAACAGATTCTCTTTTTTATCGCATCTTCCAAACTGCACCTGAAATTTTCTTTGAGTTAATTGGTCAACCGACTCAACCTGGCTATCAATTTCAATCTGTTGAACTCAAACAAACCGCATTTCGGATTGATGGGGTATTTTTACCACCGTCAGAGGCTGCTCATTCAACGGTTTACTTTGTTGAGGTGCAATTCCAAAAAGATCCCCTACTGTATCACCGACTATTTGCGGAATTATTTTTGTTCTTAGCACAAAATCCCACAACTGTCAACTGGCAAGCTGTTGCCATTTATCCAGAACGGAGTCTCGAACCGGAACAAACCCAGCTTTATCAGACTCTATTAGACAGTTCTCAAGTGCAACGAATTTATCTCAATGAGCTTTCCAGCTCATCGGTAGAATTGGGTATTGTGGAATTGATTCTCGAACCCCAGGAAACCGCAGCCGATAAAGCCAAGCAGTTGTTATCGATGGCACAACAGACCCGACAATTGCCGATAGAAGTCATAATGGAATTAATCGAAACCACAATGGTTTATAAGTTTCCTCAGTTAAGTCGTCAGGAGATTGTTGAAATGTTAGAATTAGCCACAGAATCTAAACAAACCAGAGTTTATCAAGAAGGGTTAGCAGAGGGTAGACAACAGGGACTACAGGATGGAATGCGTGTCGGAGAGCGATCGCTTATTCTATTATTACTCACTCGAAAATTTGGTGTAATTAATCCTGAAATTCGTTCTCAGATAGAATCTCTTTCTTTACAACAATTGGAGGCTTTAGCTGAAGCATTTTTAGATTTTTCAACATTGGAAGATGTCACAAATTGGTTGAATATCAATCAACAGTAAGCTAGACGGTGCGTCTGTCGGACGCACCCTACAATACTTAAATGAAGTTATCAACGGTTAGAGTAGTGGCATCAACATCATTCAAGATGGCTAATATTTCAGATCCAAAAGTAATTAAAGTTGAGGTTTCATCCTGTTCTAATATAAGTTGTTCAAAGGTTAAACTGTCTCCTAAAACAATCACATCTAATTCAACTTGGAAGTTGGTAATGGTATCTGTACCATTATTGGCAAATAGAACAAATTGGTCACGATTTTCACCCCCAGAGATTAAATCATTACCTTCATCGCCGAAGAAAATATTTTCTCCTGAATCACCTACTAAAGTATCATTTCCAACTCCACCATATAAGGTATCATTTCCCTCATTACCGCAGAGTAAATCATTGTTCATGTTTCCGAATAGTAGATCATTTCCGACTCCACCACAGAGAGTATCTGTACCAAAATCTGCCTCAGTTAATTCGGGAACCAGTTGATCACCAAACAGGGTATCATCCCCAGTATTTCCGCAGAGGTAATCATCTCCTAAATCTCCAAAAACTAAATCATTATCCTCACCACCATAAGCTAGATCGTCATTTTGACCCCCATGTAAGGTGTCATTTCCTTCATTTCCTTCGAGAGTATCGTTATCATAATTACCGATCAGAATATCTTCGCCTAAACCCCCCACTAGCCGATCTGATTGAATCAATCCAGATTCAAATTCTGTGTTATCTCCGATTAAAGTATCATTACCCTCTTCACCGCGTAACGTATCACTACCTTGATCTCCCCAGATTTGATCGTTTCCTTCACCGCCATCAGACCAATCATTAGACTCACCAGAATAGATCAAATCATTGCCCCCATAACCAATTAATAAATCTTCTCCAGTGTTGCCAAAAAGGATATCTGCGCCAGATTCAGTTGCTGTATTATCTCCAACAATAGTGTCATTACCTGCATTGCCAAATAAGTCATTATTGCCACTATCTCCAATGATAAAATCACTATTTTCTGTCGATGTTTCTGAAACCTCTGAATCTATATTCTCAATCACAGGAATATTTGGAATTTCTGGTAATGGCAGACAATCGCAATTGATTTCATCTGCTGATTGATCGCGAGTAATACTATCTGTAGAACCTTCTATTTCTAAGGTGACAGTTGCTTCTTCTGATACCCCGCCATTGCTGTCTCTGGCAACATAATCAAAAGAGGTTTCTCCTTCAAAGCCTGGGGTAGGTAAAAAGAATAGTTCGCTGGCTTGTTCTAAAGTTAAATTTTCTACCTGACCTAAATTGGTAATTCCATCAAAGAAAATCAGAAGAATTCCTGTTTCAGGATTGGGTAATTCAGTAATCGTATAACCCACAATGTCACCGCTGAAACTAAGTGCATTTAAATCAGGAACTTTAATTGCTTCACCAAAATTACTAAAAATTTCGATAAAAAAATCTTCAGCAATTGGAAACAAATTAATAGAGTCAAACGGTGAGGTTATGTCTAATTCAGAGGTAGGTACGACTACGACTTCGTCAACTGGCGTAACCGGTTCTGGCGTGGGTTCCGGTTCTGAGTCAGGTTCAGGTTCTGGAGTCGGTTCAGGTTGCGGTGTTGGACTCGGTTCAGGAGTTGGCGTGGGTTGAGGATTGGGTTCAGGAGTGGGTTCAGGAGTGGGTTCAGGTTGAGGTGTTGGAACTGGACTCGGTTCAGGAGTTGGAACAGGTTGAGGTGTTGGAACTGGTTCGGGTGTAGGTTCTGGACTCGGTTCAGGAGTTGGAACAGGTTGCGGTGTTGGAACTGGACTCGGTTCAGGAGTTGGCGTGGGTTGAGGATTGGGTTCAGGAGTGGGTTCAGGTTGCGGTGTTGGAACTGGACTCGGTTCAGGAGTTGGCGTGGGTTGAGGATTGGGTTCAGGAGTGGGTTCGGGTTGAGGATTGGGTTCAGGAGTGGGTTCGGGTTGAGGTGTTGGAACTGGACTCGGTTCAGGAGTTGGCTGGGGTGTAGGGGTTGGAATAGGGTCGGGTTCAGGTATTGGAACAGGTTCGGGTGTAGGTTCAGGAGTGGGTTCTGGAGTTGGCTGGGGTGTAGGGGTTGGAATAGGGTCGGGTTCAGGTATTGGTTCTGGAGTTACAGCAACATCATTATCCAGAATCTCCAGGGTGGCAGAATTCTGCGTTCCTATAATTGTTCCCGCGCTAGAATTTGTAAGAGTTAACGTTAAATCTTCATCGACTTCTTCGACAGTATCGTCATTAATTGGAATAGTAAACGTTTGACTGGTTTGTCCTGAAGCAAAATTAACGGTAATCGTTGTATTATTAAAGTCCGTTCCGCCTGTGGCAGTACCATCTATGAGTTGAATTTCTACCGTAGAATTGGTATCAGTATCACCGATACGATTGAGTGAAATAACTGCTTCATTTCCATCTTCGGCGACTTGATAAGTAGTCTGAGAAAATTCAATTTCTGAAGGTAAAACTACTTCTTGGGGAATTCCTGCACCAAAAATCGTCTGAGTAATATAGTTCGTAGACTCTCCAGGATCGAGACGAAAATCATGTTGTAGTGCCAGAATCACATCATAAGATGCAGAATCTACAAATTCGTCCTCATCCGGGCCATCTCCTCTGACTTCATTATCTAGGGGTAAACCATTTACAAGATAAATGGGAAACAGAGTTAGAAATCGATTATATTGATCAATATCGAAAGCAGTAGAAAACTCGGTTAGTCCACCACTGGCTGTAATTCCGAGAAAAGTGGTTGAAAATAAGGGATCATTCCCTGCATCTGTTTCAAATAAAATCTCTTGACCGTCTAAAAATAACCGTCCACCTGTGTTGATATCGCTGCCATCAAAGGTTAAGCTGCCATCTATATAACGGATAATCTCAAATTCAAGAACTTGATCGCTAGTATTGGTAATATTATAGGTTTGAATTAAAGTACTACCGCTACGTTCATCACCGACTAATAGTTCTTGAACCGTTTGATTGAGAGTAAAATCTAGGTCTTGAAAATTAAAAATACTCTCAGCATTAGTGGCGTTAGTTTGTATAAACTCTGGATCATCTAAATTACTGAGTGCAGCAATTTCTCCCTCTGTTAAAATGGTACGACGACCTGTATCCCCAAAGCGAATTGCTAGACCGGATGCCTTGACTGTGTTTGTTGCTGCTAAATCTCCAATTGGATCATAAACCGCCTCAGACTCTCGAAAAGGTTCATCAAGATATAGCTCAGGACCAAATGATCCAAAGCCATCAACACCCACTGCTAAACTGCCGTCACCTAGCGGTGTACTGAGTACGACCATTGTCTAGACCCCCTTAATTTCGATAAATATACTGAAATACTCAAAACTACTGTTACCTTAACATGCATTAATATTGGGAGTTATCTCGGAAAGGATAATTGATTTTTGATAAAATTTAAAATGTAATTATAAAATACTGAAATATTTTCTACTGACAAATTGATCTGTGATGACTTGCTGTATCGTAGTTGCACGCTCAGTTCTATCTAAATCAAAAAATAAATTACCTGTTTGATCATTATAGATAAAGCGTTCGCTCTCATCTTCTGTAGATGTTTTCCATCTCTTCTCAAATTTTCTCAACTACATCTGTAATTGTTCAGCAGTTTACACTCAATATGTTCCAACAACACCCTACAATAGATCCGGCTCAGTTGATTGAATGGAAGACATGGTAAAACCTAAACTGATTATTCATGGTGGTGCAGGCAATTCCTTGGCTGGCAAAGGAACCCTGATGGAACTTCGCAAATCTCTGTACAGTGTTTTAGAAGCCGTCTATCCGTTGCTACAACAGGGGGGAACGGCGAAAGCAGCCGTGGTGAAAGGCTGTCAATTATTAGAAGATGAACCTCGGTTTAATGCTGGTACCGGTTCAGTGTTGCAGTCTGATGGCCAAATTCGTATGAGTGCCGGGTTAATGGATGGTTCAACTCACTCGTTTAGTGGTGTAATTAATGTTTCGCGGGTAAAAAATCCGATTGATTTGGCGTTAGCATTGCAAACGGCTGATGATCGGATTTTATCGGATTATGGCTGTGCTGAGTTGGTACGAGAATTACAAGTTCCCATTTATAACCCGATGACAGATAAACGCCTGCAGGAATGGATGGAAGAACGCAAAGACAACTTTCAGCGGAAAATGGCGAATGTGGTAGCAGAAGAAGCGGGACGCGGTACAATTGGCGTGGTAGCATTAGACAGTCAAGGCAGACTGGCGGTGGGAACCTCTACGGGGGGGAAAGGCTTCGAGAAAATTGGTCGGGTGAGTGACTCTCCTATGCCTGCGGGAAATTATGCCAATGAATATGCCGGGATCAGTTGTACGGGGATTGGGGAAGATATTATTGATGAATGTTTTGCAGCGCGGGTTGTGGTGCGGGTAACGGATGGGTTAACCTTACGGGAAGCGCTAGAACGTTCTTTTAAAGAAGCCACAGACCGTAAGCGAGATTTTGCTGCAATTTCTATTGATGCTAAAGGAACTATTGGATGGGGAAAAGCTTGTGATGTGTTAGTGGCAGCATTTCATGATGGTAACAAAATTGGGGACAGTTTAGAAGCTGAACCAGGAACACAAGTGTTTACTTTGACTCCTGAGGAGTAAACAAAGACTGGAGTCAAGACTCCAGTCTGAATATCAGTTATTATTTTGGGCTGATTGAAGCTAAAATTCGATCAATATTGAATTCTATTTTGGCGGGATTTTTGATTGTTTGGATGTTCTTTGGTATTTTGTGAAGCGATGATATCAAGAGTTAAATCAGTGCAGAACGTTATTGAGAAAATCACGAAAGTTGGCTCAATTGCCGAAATCTGGGAGTGCCAACAAACGGGTAATAAGTCCCTACACGCTGCTATCGAGTTCACACCTGGACAAGTGATCCAGAACTTTGATTCCAAAGAAGTTTTAGATCAGCCTAATTATTTAACGGTTCAAATTCGCGATCGCCAACATATTATGCTCGATCCTGAGTTTTTGCAATATATCAATCACAGTTGCGATCCGAATGTTTTCTTCGATACTCAAAAGATGGCGGTCATTGCCATCAAAAATATAGAAGTGGGTGAAGAATTAACATTCTTTTATCCCGCCACAGAATGGTCTATGAAACGAGCATTTGATTGTCTGTGTCAAAGTGAAAATTGCCTCGGATATATTAAGGGGGCGGCTCATTTACCTTTAGATATTTTGATAAAAAATCAATTGTCTGAATACATTCAGAGCAAGTTAAAACTCGATCAATGAGTTATGAGTAGCCGATAAGTTTTTCTGAATTGAGAGGGCTAGTCACCCTCTAAAAATTGGAAAGATAATAAATTACCGATAACGATAAAATGGCAAATAAAAATGTAGCACTGACTAATCTAACTGGAGATAAAATCTATACTGAAATTATTTTTAAGCAGGTTTGGGGAAAGGCAGAAGCCTATCAAGCGAGCAATCCTCAACAGAAAATATTAATGATGGCTTTTGGAGATACTAGTCAGCCTTTGCCAGCAACCGTAACGAAGGCTTTAGTTGATGCCACACATCGTTTAGGTGATCCGCAGACTTATACAGGCTATGAAGAACTAACAGGAAATCAAGCTTTAAGACAAGCAATTTGTGACAGTTATTATCGGCAAAAGTTAGGAATAGAAATTAACGCCGAGGAAGTGTTTATTGGCGATGGCGCTCAATCAGCTTCTGTTAATCTTCAAGAACTGTTTGCTCCAGATAATATTATAGCGATACAAAACCCGGCTTATCCTTCTTTTAGGGAAGGAACTTTACTGGCAGGTCGCCCTTGGGTACAGTTGCCTTGTTTAGAAGAAAATGACTTTATACCGAAGCTACCCCAGGAAAAAGTCGATATAATTTATCTCTGCTTTCCCAATAATCCAACAGGGGCAGTGGCTACCCGCAAGCAGCTTCAGGGGTTTGTAGACTATGCCAAAACTCACCAAGCAGTGATTATTTTCGATGCGGTTTATAGTCCGTTTATTAGCAGCCCAAATATACCTCGAAGTATTTATGAAATTGAAGGGGCAACTGAATGCGCGATTGAAATTGGTAGTTTTTCTAAATGGGCAAATTTCACAGGGTTGAGAGTGGGTTGGTGTGTAATTCCAGAAGCTTTAACGATTAATAATACCGTACCCGGAGAATTAAATCATTTGTGGCGAATTAGAAACTCGATTAAATTTTGGGGGACTGCTAATATTGCTCAGTATGGCGCGATCGCCACTTTATCGCCAGCAGGACAGCTTGAATGTCAAGAAGTGGTGAATTATTACCTAAACAATGCTCGCTTGCTCAGAAACGGTTTAGAAGCCGCTGGGTTAATCTGTTTTGGCGGAATGGATAGTCCTTTTGTTTGGGTGAAAGCACCCCTAGGTTTGTCTTCTTGGTTGTTTTTTGAGAAACTGTTAGAATCAACTGGAATTGTCGGTGTTCCCGGTTGTGTGTTTGGCTCAGGAGGTGAAGGATTCTTACGTTTGAGCGCCTTGGGTCAGCAGGAGGAAATTAAGGTTGCTGTAGAACATTTGGCTCAATTCGCAACAAGGGTTTAAACTGTGGCAGTACTGTTACTTACAGAAATTAAACAAACAGATCCATGGTTTGCTGAATTTATCACCCAATTGCAGCAGCGCCAACCCGATCTAGATTTACGAGCCTGGCCTGAATGCGGGAAGCTTGAAGAAATTGAAATTGTGCTGGCTTGGCAGCATCCATTGGGCGTGATGCAAAGATTTCCTAATCTGAGGCTGATTATTTCTTTAGGAGCTAGCGTTGATCGGATTCTAGCAGATCCTGATTTAGCGGATCATATTCCCATCGTCCGTGTTGTCTGTGATGGTAAAATAGTGGAAATGGCGGAGTATGTTACTTTGGCGGTTTTGCTGTTTCGACGACGACTGATTGAGTATCAAGAATTACAGCGATCGCAGCGTTGGGAATATTTAACCACACCAAATGCTAACACATTTACAGTTGGGGTTTTGGGGTTAGGAATTTTGGGTTTGGCGGTGGCTAAACAGCTAGCAGCAATGGGGTTTTCTGTGCGGGGATGGAGTCGCACACCTAAAGCTATTAACGCAGTAGAATGCTTTCATGGGCGTGAACAGTTTAAGGGTTTCCTCAGCCAATGTCGAGTGCTCATCTGTTTATTGCCTCTAACGCCAGAAACGGAAGGAATTTTATGCCATGAGACGTTTTCAGCTTTACCGCCAGGGGCTTATTTAGTGAATGTCGGTCGAGGTCAACACTTAGTGGAAGCAGATTTATTAGAAGCATTAAATACAGGTAAAATTGCTGGGGCTTGTTTGGACGTATTTGAGACTGAACCTTTGCCAAGAAATCATCCGTTTTGGTCTGATCCGCGTATTATTGTAACTCCCCATATTGCGGCTGAGGGTCAGCCTAATGATGCCGCTGATTACATTATAGATGTGATGATTCGTTATCAAACCGGACAACCCTTAAAATATATCATTGATCGAAATCGAGCTTATTAATACTAACAAATAACTCTTAAGCAATACTTCCCCGTTTCCTGGCTTCTTTATAAGATATTCCCACATTCTTAATTCCTGCTTTAATCATTTGTTGTTCTAGTAAGGCAAAAAATCGACTGCGATCGCCACCTTTCACGACGGCTTGGTTGTGGGCTTCTGCTAAGGCAACGGGGTAACCATATCCTTTCTGAACTTGGGCGATCATCATCCCTAATGCTAACTCTAATAAGTCGGGATTTTCGGCTACCCAGGCGGGGGTTTCTATCCGGGCAATTTCTGTGCCGACATTGACATAACAAAAATAGATTTGATGATGATCATATAAATCTAATATTCTGGCTTGCGATCGCCACAAAGGACTGCGTTGACCTAAACTTAATTTAGAAGACCAAAGAACGGTATCTCGCAAGGGTTCAAAGGCTTGACATAAGGCTCTTTTTGTCATTCCATTAGAAGCTATTGTACCAGCGCTGGGGCAATATTTCATGCAGTCGGGTTGTTCATGGGGACAGGCTTGTAATCGTAAAAAAGAGAGGCTTTCACTACTACGAGAAGCGCTAACATAACTGAGAAGTGGAATGCCCGCTAGGCGTAATTGTTCCCAGGCTTCTAATATGGGTTCTAAGATTAAATTTCGGGCTTCTGAGGGCAATTGTTCCAGAAACCAATAGGTTAAAGAACCATCGGATAAGGCTAGGGTTGGAACCTCTTTTTGTTGGGGATATTGAGACTGAATTTGTTCCCCAATATCAGCGAGCATAATAGTTTCTGATGCGGTGCGACGATAGCCCATCCATTCATCAGTTCTAATGCCCCATTGTCGGGCAATATAAAGGTCTTCGGGCCGATAAAATATCTCAGGAACACTGTCTAAAATAGGGCGACGGCTTTGATTATAATGGAGAATAATCCGACTAATATTGATGAGATAACAGTAGGCAATTTCATGGGCGCTGGGGGCAATTTGAGAACCATCTGTGGCAATAATAGTATGGGCTTTTGGCGGGGCGGCAATATAGGGACAAGTATTGAGGGGTTCAGCCGGAATTGCAGGATAAAATAACAGGCGTTTTTCCCAATTTTTGTAGGTTTCTAGGAGTTGAGTTTGATTTGGGATCGCAGCTTTGAGTAAGGTTTCTGCAATTTCAATTCGTTTTTGGGCGGCTTCTACTTCTTGAGTCATGTGTTGACTCATGCCTTGCATTTGTTGGGCAATTTTGGTGAAGTCTAGCATGGTTTTTGGGGATGAGAATGAACCACAAAGACACAAAGAAAAAAAGGGTTATTTTTCTATCAGTTTATAGTTACCAGTGGGAAAAGTCTTGAGTAAATTGAGATAAGGTTAATAATTTGATTTTAGGATGGCTGACTGTAAATTTTTTTTCTACTTGAGTATTATATCCCCAATCGGCTAAAAAGAGGCGAATTTCTGTTAAGTCTGGCTGTTTCTCAACAGCCAGTAAGGCTTTGAGGCGGTCTTCGATAAACCAAATTCTTGGGGGGGTTTCTGGGGTGAAAAGGAGTTGACGTAGGGTTTCATATTTGGGGCGTTTGCAGCCTTTGCCATAAATGGTGCCATCGGGCATAATAATATTTTGTTGTTGCAGGAGTGCCCTGACAAATCGTTCTTCTTTTGTGGTGATAATAATAGGTTGAATTAAAGGTGGAAAATTGGGATTAAGCCACTGTTTTAGTTGAGGAATAATTCCGGGGTAAAAGCGATGTAATCTTAACCATCCATCAAAGTCTGTTTGAATCCATTGATCTCGAATATTGTCTAATAAGGGACTAATATTTTCGGATTTTAAGTTTTCATCTTGGATGATTTTTTTACAAATAATATTCCAATCTTTGAGAATATTAAGTTCAGAAATACCTAAAATTAATGCCCGCACTAAAATAGGCATTTCCCAACCGATTTCAATGACGGGACGAGTTCGGTAAAATGATTGAGCAATTTCTTCTGAGGGGGTAGAATTAATGGGTGACCAAACTTCACAGTAGGTAAGCCAAGCGGTTTGAAAGTATTCAATCATTCCATCACAGATGACTCCATCAAAGTCAATGGCAATGATTGTCGGTTGTTGGATCATAGTAATTTAAGCTAATGTAATCGTGTTAAAGTTTATTAGCAGCCATGACGATTGAGTTAAAAAATGCGATTCAAGCCCAAGCTTTAACATTAGGATTTCATAAAGTGGGGATTGCTGCTGCTCAGCAGTATGAAGCAGAAACCCAAAAATTGCAAGCTTGGTTAAGTAAAGGTTATCATGCTGAAATAGGGTGGATGGCAAATCCTAAGCGTCAAGATATTTTTCAGGTGATGCCAGAAGTCCAATCCATAATTTGTGTAGCTTTGAATTATTATACGCCCCATCAACGTCCACAAGGGAAGGAATATGGTAAGATTTCTCGGTATGGTTGGGGACGAGATTATCATAAGATTTTACATAAAAAATTAAAGGCTTTCTCGAATTGGTTAGAGGCACAAAATGAGGGAATTTTAACGCGATATTATGCAGATACTGGCCCCATACAAGATAAGTTTTGGGCGCAACAAGCGGGGATGGGTTGGATTGCTAAAAATAGTAATGTAATTACGCGGGAGTATGGTTCTTGGGTATTTTTAGGGGAGATTTTAACCAATTTAAAGTTACCGCCAGATACGCCTCATACAGAACATTGTGGTACTTGTACTCGTTGTCTTGAAGCTTGTCCAACTCAGGCAATTGTACAGCCTTTTGTCGTAGATGCTAATCGTTGTATTGCCTATCATACGATTGAAAATCGCGGGGAAATATTACCTGAAAATCTTCCTTTGCAGGGTTGGGTAGCGGGGTGTGATATTTGTCAGGATGTTTGTCCTTGGAATCAACGATTTGCCACGGAAACGGATGTTGAAGGGTTTCAACCTTACCCGGAAAATATTGCGCCAACGTTAAAGGAATTAGCGACAATTTCTACAGAAGAATGGAATCAACGGTTTCGCGCTTCTGCCTTAAGACGGATTAAACCGGAGATGTTAAGGCGCAATGCTACAGCTAATTTAACACAACAAGAAACTGAATTTTACTAAAGTTTAATGGTTTAAAGGAAAACTGGATTAAGTTAAGGGATTTGATTATAGAAAATAATTTTTACTTTGACACATTGTCAATCAAAACTTTATAAAAATTTTATCTGTTTTACTGACCAAAATTATGAAAGTTCGTTTAGAATACCAGCGAGTGCAACTTATAGCACTACGCTATAGTCTTTACTCTGCTGTAAATTCTACTACAAACTGATCGATTTTATGGATTTTCTATCGGATACAGTGGTTTTGTCGCGGATGCAATTCGCGCTGACTGCTATTTTTCACATGTTGTGGCCTGTCCTCACCACCGGGATGGGAATTTATCTCGTTATTGTGGAAGGACTTTGGCTCAAAACACGCAATAAAGACTATTATTATCATGCTCGCTTTTGGTCAAAATTCTATGTTTTGAATTTTGGAATTGGGGTTGCCAGTGGAATTCCCATGGAGTTTCAATTCGGCACTAATTGGGCACCATTATCCGAAGCTATTGGTAATTTTTTTGGCAGTGTGATTGGGTTTGAAGCCTCTTGGGCGTTTATGTTAGAAGCGGCATTTTTAGGCATTATGGTGTTTGGCTGGGAGCGAGTTAATCCCGTTATTCACTATATTGCAACGATTTTAGTGGCGTTTGGGGCAAATCTTTCCACATTCTGGATTTTATCAGCAAATTCTTGGTTACAAACCCCAGCCGGAGTGGAATTAGTCGATGGCGTTTTTGTGGTGAAAGATTACTTTAAAGCGATTTTTAATCCCTTCATGCTGAATAGTTTTCTACACATGTTTTTTGCCACATTAGAAACCTCTTTATTTGTGATTGGGGGAATTAGTGCTTGGTATATTCTCAATAAACGTCATCCGGAATTCTTCGCTAAATCATTCAAAATTATTCTGATTGCAGTCATTGCGGTTGCACCTCTTCAACTCTATATTGGACACCTTAGCGGTGAACAAGTTTATCATTATCAACCCACTAAATTAGCAGCAATGGAAGCCCAGTGGGAAACCACTCCGGCAGGACAACCCGCAGATTGGAGTTTATTGGCAATTCCGGATAATAAAGCAGAACGAAATTCCTGGGAAATAACAGTACCAAATGCTTTGGGATATATCCTCGAATTTAAAAAAGAATTGTCTGAACCTGTTCAAGGTTTAAAGGAATGGAAACCGGAAGATAGACCCCGTTTAGTCGGGCTAATTTATTATGCGTTTCGCATCATGATTGCCATTGGGTTTTACTTCGCCGGATTAATGTTAATTACTGTCTTACAATGGCTACGAGGCAAGCTTTCAGCGGAAAATATTGCCCAACAAAAATGGCTGATGATGGGTTGGATATTATCTGCACCGTTGGGATATATTGCAGTAGAAGCGGGTTGGACAGTGCGCTGTGTTGGGCGGCAACCTTGGACGGTTTATGGTCAAATTCGTACGGTTGATGCCGTCTCTAATTTACCACCAGGAGATGTTTTAGGTACTTTAATTGCGTTTGCCACAGTCTACACATTTCTATTTTTTGCTGCTTTATATTTTGGCAGTCGAATTATTCGTAAAGGCCCTAACTTTGATTTACCCATTCCAGGGGTTGAAGAACAGCCAGCGCTAGATACAACACCAGGAGAATTTCAACCGGATGAACGTCCAGTGGAAGCCCAACAATAGGAGAAATAATGGAAACTTTAGATTATTTATTGCCTCAAGTTTGGTTTGGGATTCTCGCTCTGTTTTTGTTCCTTTATGTGATGTTAGACGGCTTTGATTTAGGGGTAGGAATTCTCTCTTTAACCTCTTCTACAGAAGAACGTCGCAGCATTTTGATGACCAGTTTAAGTAATATTTGGGATGCAAATGAAACTTGGCTGGTGTTGATGGGTGGCTCTTTATTTGGGGCATTTCCGTTGGCTTATAGTACCATTTTAACTGCCCTACATATCCCAATTTTCATTATGATTTTTGGCTTTATCTTTCGTGGGGTTGCCTTTGAATTTCGAGAACAATCCCGCCGCAAATTCTTCTGGAATATTGCCTTTGGCGCAGGTAGTTTTCTCGCCGCTTTAGGTCAAGGATTTGCCCTGGGTGGTGTATTGGAAGGAATTCAAGTTGATGCAGCAGGACATTTTATTGGGGCAAGTTGGGATTGGCTAAATTGGCGCACCATTCTTGTGGCTTTAACCCTAATTCAAGGGTATGTTTTGATTGGTTCAACTTATCTGATTTGGAAAACAGAAGGAGAACTGCAACAAACCCATTATCGCACGGCAAAACTCGCGGCAATCACCACTTTAATCGGGGCAATTTTAATTACCATTGCCACCCCTATCTTTTATGAATCTGCTCGAACTCGGTTATTTTCTCAACCGTTAGTCTATCTTTTTGCTTTGATTCCGTTATTGGGTGTGATTTTGATTGGATTATTGCTGAGAAGTCTAGATAAAAAATCCGATAGAATGCCGTTTATCTGGACAATATTGCTATTTCTACTGACTTTTATCGGATTGGCTTTGGTTGTTTTTCCCTATATTATCCCTCCCACAATTCCCATTTATCAAGCCGCAGCCGACCCTAGTTCGATGGTGGTTATGATTATTTTTGTGGGAGCGCTGATTCCGGTTATGTTGTTTTACAACATCTATCAATATGTTGTATTTCGTGGAAAAGTAACAGCAGGTTCTTACGGAGAATAAAGTCGCTTTCATCGGATTGAGTTACATCTCAGGCTAAGAGTAGGGTGCGTCAAGCTTTCCTTAGAATCTGATAGATTGAACGCACCTGAAATCAGTTAAATGACTCAATAGAGGAATTTTATGCAATATTTCTATCAAGCTAATATCTGTACCGAATAAAAACATAGGCAATATGATAAAATAACTTAAATAGCCCTCTATATTTTTCAATAAAATGGAACGCTCTAAATTAATTGCTTATATCACAGGGATTATTTCTATTGTTTTAGCTCTGGGTTACTTGCTATTGGTTTCTTTACTGGATTTTCGGGGTGAAATGATTCCCGCCCCCACAGACTCAATGATGATTATAATAAACATTCAGAAGCTAGTTTCAACGGTCTTCTGGGCTAGCTTCTGACCGGCTAAAATAGCTATATTAGTTACATCAACTTAATGGCTTTAATCATGTGATAAGCAATCAATAACTGAGTTAAAGCTAAAGGATAACTCTGTAAAGTTTCTCCAGTAGTTCCTACTAAAGCACCCAATTCTGTGCTGTCTCCTGTGCTACAAAAACTCTTTAATGTAGGAATTTCATTACAGAGCATTTTTTCTAAGTCATTCACCTGTTCTAACGTGGCGTGGCTATCAATTTCTAATACATCAACGGGTTTCCCCATATCCCTCGTTAAGCCTAACCGTACAGCCGTTAACGGATGATGGCTTTCATCGCCTAAAATTTCAGTAAAATCCGGGTGCGGAATGGTAGGGCGTAGTACTAACTTAACATTCAAACTAGACCCATTCTCGCTATTGTCTGGGGGATAAAATGTAACAATCACATCCGCCCATTTTCGCTGAGGACGAATAAATTGTTCTGAGTCCGGTTCCCGTTTTTCCAGTGCCTCCCGTACCTGTTCTTCTGAATATCCTCGCTTCAGGGTATCTCGTTTAATTTTCCACTGGGTACGTAATGATTCAGGGGGAGCTAGATAAACTTTAACATCATAACAATCCCGTGCGCCACGAGTCGAATAGCCCAGTAATCCTTCTACAATGACAAAACGACTGGGTTTGATGTATTCTGGGGGGTCAAACGCGCCAGTATCGTGGTTATAAATCGGTTTGAGAATCGGTTGTCCAGTTCGCAGCAATGTGAGATGCTGTTGCATAATATCCAGATAGTTACAATCTGGGTTTAATGCTGTAATTCCTAATTCAGCCCGTTGTGTGCGGTCATAACGGTGATAATCATCTGTACAGATAACGGTAACATTTTCAGTGCCTAAAACTTGAGCAATTCCTCGGGTTAAGGTGGTTTTCCCCGCTGCACTATCCCCCACAATTCCTAGAATAATTGGCCGATGACTCATTTGTTCCCTTTAAGACAACAGTATTGATTTGTAGCTATTTTAGGGTGAATTGTCTTTCCCGACAAGATATAAAATGAAGGACTTTTTTCATTGAAGCGGCTAAAAATCAGCCTTTAATTGAGAAAATTTATCAAGCTATAGCAGCTACATTATTCAGTGAGGACATCGCGGATTTTCTTAGAGGGGGTGTAAGGAATAGTAAAATGTCTTAACCAAAGAACGTAGCGCTATATTTAGCAATCAGAAATAGAAAACCGGACTCAATGTTTCAAAATTTTAATTTTTTTATATTTTTTACTGAGAATTAATGACTTGGAGTCATCATGTAAAATGCTCTAATTGCTTGATGAAAAGACATCATTATTTTTGCAGCGGACGGTAAAGTAACAGTCATTGAAACGTTATTGATATGAAAAATTATATTGTTTAGCATATTTCATCAAAACTGAAGTATTTTTAGTAGAAAAAATACCCTTCATGTAAACTATTGTGTAAAGACTTCATCAAATGCATAGCAAGGGCTTGCAATTCCTAATCTCCAATCGTTATATTGCAATCAAACTCCCATAAAATAGTTGTTTGAGTGAATAATTTGTGGAGTAAAATTCTGTCAGTCATGACTGTCAATCTTAATGACTCTCAAGGGGAACACTCAGCATTGAATTAAAAATAGTCCACAAAACTGGGGTGTGTTTAAGCAAATGATTCACAGATACTTAAAACCTAAAAAAATTCATAATACCCTTACCCATATTGAAACCTGGATGCACTCCTTCCACCCTTGTTCCCAAAAGGCATTACAAAGGAAATTAGCAATGAGAGTATTAGTTTGGGGTTTAAATCATGTTGGTGTGACGACGGCAGTCGGTTTAACTCAACTGGGTCATGAAGTCATTGCCATTGACTCCAATTTAAACCGAGTCAAAGCCTTTAATCAGGGACAAAGTTGGATTCAAGAACCCGGACTGGCTGAACAACTCCGTCAAGGTTTAGCCAGTCAGCAACTAAGGGCAGTATTAATGGGGATTCAATATGTATCCTGGGCCGATATCTCTGTCATTTGTACCCATCCCCCCAATGCACCCGATGGTTCAGCAGAATTGCATGACATTAAAGAAATTGTTGCCCAGATTGGAGAAGGGTTAAAATCGGTTGCAGCCTACCATGTGGTTTTGGTTCGTAGCGGTGTATTTCCGGGGATTAGCCGCAATGTTTTGCTGCCGTTATTGGAAAGCCATTCCGGGAAACGAGTGTGTCAAGATTTTGGCTTTGCCATTAATCCTGAATTTATTCGTAAGTCCACTGCGATGGCTGACTTTCATCATCCTCCCTATACCATTATTGGTGAACTGCATTCTCGCTGTGGCGATATTGTAGCTGCACTCTATCAAGGGATTGAAGCCCCTATTTATCGAATTTCCCTGGAAGAGGCTGAATTGATTAAATTGGTCAATACAACATTCCATGCCTTAAAAGTAGGATTTGCCAACGAAATGGGTCGTTTATGTGATTCTCTTGCCATTGATAGCCATACCATTATGGATTTGATTTGTAGCGATACGCGCTTGAATACATCGGGTGCTTATTTACAACCGGGGTTTGCTTTTGGGGGGGCTTCTTTACTGCGAGATTTACGTTCAATTAATTGCTATGCCAGTCGTTTAGGGATTAAACTCCCCATATTAGATGCAATTTTACCCAGTAATCAGTTTCATATTGAATCCACCCACACCAAAATTTATGCCTTGGGGGTAAAACGCATTGCTATTTTGGGCGTCAGTTTTAAACCCTATTGTGGAGATGTTTGTGAGTCCTCCGTCATCCCTTTAATTCAGAAGTTGTGGCAAGAAGGATTTGAACTGGCAGTGTATGACCCAGATGTTCAACTCCATCAAATTAGCCCAGAAACCCAAGCCTATCTTGACCGTTATCTTCCTCAATCGCAACAGATTTTTAAGTCTTCTCTGGAAGACGTTCTCCATGAGTGTGAAACTGTTGTCATTACTCAAAATCGGCCAGAATTTCGAGCCGTTGCTACCCATGTTCCCCCCAGTTTACCCGTGATTAGTTTAGTGCGGCTAGACCCTTCATCCGAGTTACTGGTACAAACCTTGGCAGAACATTCCCCTGCTGCTTCTATCAAAACATTATCTAATGAAAGCGCACTGGCTTAAAGATTAAACGGCTTCAATCGGATGAAACTGTTAATTTTTGAAAAAATACCTGACCTTGGGTTACATTAAAATTAATCACAAAATTTTGATGGAGGGGGTCAGGATTTTTGTATGCAGGTCATTGATTGAAATCATGATTCCCGTCTCTTGAGGGAATGGAAGCCCTTTTGCCAATCTTAAACTGTAGTGTTATCGATTTCAAACAATTAAGTGATTCATAGATTGTTCTGCTTTTTATGGATTAATAATTGATTTAAAAGGCTGAATAATGATCAAAAAAAAATCAAGTTCAGGAGTAGAATTGGCAATTGTTTGTGTTGATGATGATCCCACAATTTTAGCCAGTTTAACAGAGCAACTTAAACGCTATTTTCACTCACAATATCTGATTGAAGAAGCCAATAATGGGGAAGTGGCTTTAGAAATTATTGCCGACTTACACGCCCAGGATATTGCAGTGGCGCTGGTGATTGTGGATCAAATTATGCCTGGGATCAAAGGAGATGAATTATTAATTCAAATTCATCAAAATTATCCCCGTACTTTAACCGTGATGTTAACGGGACAAGCCAGCGCCACAGCAGTGGGAAATGCAGTCAATAATGCAAATTTATATCGTTATTTGAGTAAACCCTGGGAAGAAGTGGATCTGATTTTAACGGTTAAAGAAGCCCTCAAACGGTATACCTGTGCTCAAGCTTTAGAGGATAAAAATCAGGTTTTGCAAAAGTTAACCACTTCCTTAGAACAAAAAGTGATTGAAAGAACCCAGGAACTGACTCAAATTAATGCTCAACTGCAACAAGAAATTCAAGAACGGCAGCAGATTGAGACCCAACTAAAAGCGTCTTTGCAGGAAAAAGAAATTTTACTCAAAGAAATTCATCACCGCGTTAAAAATAACCTCCAAATTATCTCGAGTTTATTAGACTTTCAAGCCGCTACCGTTGAGGATAGCAAAATTCTCGATTTATTAGCTGATAGTCAAAACCGCATTCAAAGTATGGCTTTGATTCATGAACATCTCTATAAATCTCAAAATTTAGCACAGGTGCAATTTGATGAATATGTTAATCGCTTGGTTAAACATCTTTGTTTTAGCTTTGATGAAAGAATGGGTGAGATTAAACCCGTGATTCAAGTCAACCCGATTCAACTGAATTTAGAAACGGCGATTCCTTGTGGATTACTCGTAAATGAGCTGGTGACTAATGCCTTTAAACACGCTTTTCCGGAGAATCAGTTGGGAACCGTGGAAGTCCATTTTTATCAAGATTCCCAACAGAATTTAAATTTAATCGTCTCAGATGATGGAATTGGGATTGACCCGGCTTTGGATGGGGAGCATTGCGAACGCCTGGGTTTAAAATTAGTTAAAATCTTAGCACGACAGTTAAATGCAACGCTTCAGTTCGAGACCGATTCAGGGACAACGGTAAAACTCACCTTGAGGCCATTGAAATATAACCCTCGGTTTTAGGGAATAGTTTTATATAGATAGCGGTTCACAGTGATGGTTGAAATTGCTGCCATCGGCTGACATCACCTGGGATGCTTTCATCAATTGAGGATTGCTATCGATACCCTGAAACACTTCTACTTCACCTGAGATCATGGCTGTCAAACCCGCTCTCAAATCAACTCAACTCTCACTACGTGGGATTCTTATGCTCGTTTTTGCAGTCCAACTCCTAGCAGTGACGGGGGTTGTGGGTTTGTTGTCCTTTCGCAACGGACAAAAAGCTGTGGGAAAAATGGCTCAACAGTTGAGTCAGGTGGTCAGTCATGACATTGAACATTATTTAGAAGACTATTTAAACGAACCTCATCAATTGTTACAAATCAAAGCTGCAGCCGTTAAAAGTGGGATGTTAGATTTAACCAATTTGTCTCAACTGCAACGGGACTTTTGGTATCTCCTGCAAACTCAAAACAATATTCACCACATCTTTTTTTACAATCCCCAGGGGGATCACATCAGTGTTCAATATCCGGCTCATCTGTCTCCCTACCCGGAAGTCTCCACCGCCTGGATGTCTGTTCAAGCGCTGTCTCAACCCACTTGGAGTGATGTGTATCATAATCTCAATACCTCTACCCTTGCCATAGATGCGCTGGTTCCCCTGTTTAATGCTGAGCAGGAATTTCAGGGGGTGATGGGGATTGAGGTGCAACTGTCTCAGTTAAGTTTATTTCTGCGTGAATTACAACTTACCCCTTCGACTCAAGCGTTTATTTTAGATCGTTCTGGAAATCCCATTGCCCATTCTACCGTCGATCCGGAGTCTACTGCCGCAATGTTGCAGGCAGCGATACGTGCATACGGCACCCAGTCCGTGAATGCAGACTTAAACCAAGCAGACTTAAACCAAACACTCAGTTCTCTGCAACAAATAGATCAACCTCACTCTTGCCAGTTCTCCTTCCAGGGAAAACAACAACTCCTGCATATTTTACCCTTTCAAGATGCCTACGGCTTGGACTGGGTAATTATGGTGGTCATCCCGATCACAGACTTTACCGACTCCTTGCAGAAACCCACTCAACTCAGCCTCTTCTTTTGTGGGATCGCCCTCAGTTTAGTCAGTGGTTTAGCCCTGTTAACCGCCCGTTGGATCTCCGATCCCCTACAACGTCTCAGTCGCGTCGCCGCTGCTATGGCAAAGGGTGAAGTGGTGCCTCAGTTTAAACCAGTGGGAATTAAAGAACTCAATCTCTTAGGAGACTGCTTTAATCAAATGGTTCAACAGGTACAACAAACCCATCAAGCCTTAGAACAGCGGGTTGAAGAACGTACCCAACAACTGAAAACCTCCCATGAACAGTTTGCTCAGGTATTTCGTCATTCTCCCGTCGCCATGTCTATTAGTCGGATTAGCGATGGCTATATTTTGGATGTGAATGAAGCCTTTGTTCATTTCCTGGGATACTGTCGAGAAGAAGCGATAGGCTACACCAGTACAGCCTTAAATCTCTGGGTTGATCCTGAGGATCGGGATCAATTAGTCCAGCAACTCCGGCAGCAGAGAGCAATTACTCATTATGAACTGCAACTGCGAGCCAAGTCTGGTGAAATTATTGACGTTGAGATGTTTGGTTCCTTAATGGAAGTCCATGGTCAAACCTGTTTGCTGTTAGCCGGTTCAGACATGACCCAACGCAAGCGGGGAGATACAGAACGGGATCTTTATGAAAGTCGCCTGCAAATGCAGCAAATTGTGATGATGGAATTAGCAAAATCCACCGAACTGCAAGCCGGGGATCTCAAGGCTGCCTTACAAAAACTGACCATGACCATTGCTCATTTGTTAGATGTCGATCGGGTGAGTATTTGGTTTGATCAGGAGGATAACCGCTTACTGCGTTGTGCCAATCTCTATCAACTGCACTCCCGTCAACATTCCTGGGATCAAGAATTGTTAAAAGCAGATGCACCGAATTATTTTAACGCGATCGCTACCCATTCTTTAATTGTGGTGGATGATGTGGAAAGCGATCCTCGGATGCAAGACTTGTTCTCGTCTCATCTGAAACCATTAGGAATCACAGCCCGTCTGGATGTGGCGATTTGTTCGGAGGGGAAAACCGTTGGCATTCTCAGTTTAGAACAGATGGTTCGGCCTCGTCAGTGGTTAGTTGAAGAACAAAACTTTGCGGCTTATTTTGCATATCTGATTGCCTTAGCGATTGAAGCGCGAGATCATGCCGAAGCAGAAGCCGCCTTACGCGCCAGTGAACAACGGTTTCGTCAATTGGCGGAAAATATTGAAAATGTCTTCTGGATGCTTGATCCCCATACCCAGCAAGTTCTTTATGTTTCCCCAGCTTATGAGAAAATTTGGGGTCGTTCTGCGGCTGAAGCTTACGCCTCTTATCAGACCTTTCTAGAAGCCGTTCATCCGGACGATCAAGTGTTAATCAGCAATGCGATGAAGACCATGACTCAAGATTGTCCTCAACCCAAAGAAACGGAATATCGCATTATCCGACCCAATGGAGAAGTTCGCTGGCTGCGGGATCGAGCGTTTCCCGTTTACAACGATGCCGGAGAACTCTATCGAGTGGCAGGCATTGCGGAGGATATCACCCAGGATCAACAGGCGGCAGTGGCGTTACGACGGAGTCAAGAACGACTGCAACTGGCTTTAGAAGGGTCTGAGAATGGGTTGTGGGATTGGAATTTAACCACCGGAGAACTGTATGTCAGCCCCCAAGGCATTCAAATGTTGGGGTATAACATTGAAGAGTTTCAGGGGTCAGCCAACCAATGGCAAGAGATGATTCACCCAGAGGATCAGCTGTGGGTGTTACAACGTTTGCAGGAGCATCTAGTAGATAGTTCTTCTCCTTATGCCTTTGATTATCGCCTGCGAACCCAGTCTGGAGAATGGAAGTGGATGGCAAACTATGGTAAGGTGGTTGAGCGAGATGCTCAGGGCAATCCTGTACGAATGACAGGGGTGCAACAGGATATTACGGAACGCAAAAAAGCAGAAGAAACGTTACAAACTTCTTTACGGGAAAAAGAGGTATTACTGCGAGAAATTCATCATCGGGTCAAGAATAATCTTCATATCATTTCTAGCTTACTGGATTTGCAATCAGACACGTTAGAGAATGAGGAACTCATTGAGATCTTTGCCGATAGCCAAAACCGGATTCGCAGTATGGCACTCATTCATGAGCAATTGTATCAATCTCCAGATTTAGGACAAGTGGAATTTGGAGAATATATTCATCGATTGATGAGTAATTTATTCTTTTCGTTAGGGGATCGCCTCAGTGGGGTGAAGCCAGTGATTGAAGTCGATGCAGTTTATCTGAATCTAGAAACGGCTATTCCCTGTGGGTTATTAATTAATGAAATTGTCACCAATGCGTTTAAACACGCTTTTCCCAATGATCAATCCGGTGAAGTTTATGTGAAGTTACATCAACACCACAATCAATTAACCCTGACCATTGCTGATAATGGGGTGGGAATTCCAGGAGGAGTCAACTGGCAAAATTCTTCATCTTTAGGACTGAGGTTAGTGAAAATTTTATCTCAACAGTTAAAAGCTGAAGTTAAAAGTGATTTTAGTCAAGGGACTTACTTCCAGTTTGTTTTCTTTCCCTTAAAATATCAACGTCGCTTCTAAAAAAAATATATTTTGTTATAGAAATCAGTATAGTTTTTTTTGCTGTGGTGAAAGATACTGGAATTAATGAAGTGAGTTTTGTCAGCTTAAAGGGTATACTATTAATGTTCATAACAATGAATAACTGAATTCAATTTATTGAAGGGTTTTAGGGCTTTGATAGAAATATGGGAAAACTATCAATATAGATCATTGATAGAATTAATGACCCTCCTCTAAAGGTTTAAATAAGTTCTGAAAACTGCTATTTTGATCGTTCTCAATTTAATTGATAGAAAATACTACACTGATTGAAAGAGAGTAATGGTCTTGAACCCAAATATAATCCGATTTGTTTTTTGATTTTTTAAAGAGGTTATGAGTGATGAAAATTGCATCTGTTATTGATAAACCCAAAATTATGATTGTTGAAGATGAATTAATTGTTGCAGAAAATCTGGCTCAAAATTTGCAAAGACTCGGCTATCAAGTCAGTGCAGTAGTAGACTCAGGAGAAGATGCCATTCAAACTGCTCTTGCTATCCATCCAGACATTGTATTAATGGATATTATGTTACTGGGAGAGATTGATGGAATTGAAGCCGCGTCACAAATTTATCTTCAGTTAAAAATTCCCGTGATTTATATGACAGCTTATGCGGATCAAAATATTTTAGAGCGTGCCAAAAAAACGGAACCTTATGGTTATCTTGTCAAGCCATTTAAGCCTCAAGATATCCAGACAACCATTGAAATTGCTTTTTATCGATATCAGGTTGAGAAAAAGATCGCACTCTATCATAAAAGTAAACTTAATGAACTGCAAGATAGACTCAGATTGTTAATTCGAGAACAGCAAGAAAGTAGAGAAAAAAATGTCATGCAATCCCTCCCTTTGAACAGTGACTTAGCTACTGATTTACAAGATGCGATTGAACGGGAAGAATTACAACTCTATTATCAACCTCAAGTTAATTTAGAAACCGGAAATGTCATTGGTGCTGAAGCGTTGCTGCGTTGGTTTCATCCCCAGAAAGGACTCATTTCCCCCGCTGAATTTATTCCGATTGCAGAAGAAACAGGCTTAATTATTGCAATGGATGAGTGGGTGTTTACAACAGCTTGTCAACAGATTAACTATTTGCATAAAAAGGGATTTAGCGATCTTAAAGTTGCCATCAATTTATCCGGGGAACAGTTTAAAACAGATAACCTCAATCAACGCTTACTTAAAATTTTAAATACCGTTGATTTAACTCCTCAATTTATTGAAGTTGAGTTAACAGAAAGTACATTGGTTCATGATGTCAAGTTGGGGATTCAAAACTTGCAGGGATTAAAAGCACTGGGAATGACAGTTTCTGTAGATGATTTTGGTACAGGTTATTCTTCTTTAAGCTATCTCAAGCACTTTTCCTTTGATATCTTAAAAATTGATCGCTCTTTTATTCAAGACATTCATCAAGATTTCAAGCAACAAGCCATTGTTAAAGCCATGATTTCCATGGCTCATCAACTGAACTTAAAAGTGATTGCAGAAGGGGTTGAAACTGAAGCGGAGTTAAATTTTCTACGACAAAATGGCTGTGATGCGGCTCAAGGATACTTTATTAGTAAACCATTACCTTGGCAACAATTTAAGCAATTTATTCAACAACCTGCCACACTGCCTGTCTCGAGTTAGGCAAGTTGTACAATCCCTCAGTTGGCATGAGTACAACTTGCATCCTCAACCGCTTTAGTTCTTAATAAATGTTGAGAATTTTTATTTAAAAACTTGTGCTAATAACTGAGTGGCATTCTCACCCCCTTTGCCTTGAACATAAGACAAAATGATCGGGACAAACTGATTAACCATTGCCGGATTTAAACCTAATTTAGAAAAACCACCGGCTAAAGCTGCAATGTTACCTACGGCTCCCGGTGCCCCCATCGCTGAGGCTAAACCCCCTAATGCGCCAGCCATACCACCTGCTTTCGGTGCAGCAGAGATCATATCCCCAATGCCGGGGATATATTGGGCCACTTGAGCAAATTGATCCCCTTGAAGTTGTTCTTGAGCCAGTTGAAATAACAAACCAGCACCGCCTTTGGCTTGCTGTTCTTCAACACCAAGTTGACTGGTAATCACGTTAACGAGTTCTAGCATAATTGACCTTGGAATAAGGATTGACACGTACAACTTTTATCATGATTGCTACCACTGAATCGCATCGATTTGTAACAATGATTGGCTCACATTCTTAAGGTTTGTTGCCAGAAGGGGTAAACTGATCCTTTAAGAAATTCTTTAGAGTTGATTAATCCCCTCATTGTCTTTCCGGTTGAGAACGTGTCAAACTATTCCATGAAGTCGATGAAGGGGTCTAGGAACTGAATATGGCTGTTCGTCAAGATACGATTTTTGAACGCTTTCTCGCTCCCATCTTCCAACATTTTCTGATTGATCAAGAGGCGATGGAGCAATTTTATCGCAGTATTGACTGGGAAAAGACTTGCGATCGCCTCAAAAACCCCAATTTAATTTATCCTGACTATTATCAATCTCAAAATTTTCATGGGATAGAAGGGGGTTATCTCACCATTGGTGCAGCCGTCTCCTATGATCCCATCACACAATACGTTTTACCCCCCAACGAAACCTGGGTCAGACAAGGAGTGATTCAAGCGATTGATGTCAAACCCCGCCGTATTCTAGACTTAGGGTGTGGCACTGGTTCAACCACATTACTGTTAAAACAGGCGTTTCCCGCTGCAGAAGTCATTGGTTTAGACTTGTCTGCCTATATGTTAGCGGCAACAGAAGCCAAAGCCAAAACCACTGGAGTTGATCTTCAGCTTGTTCATGGCAACGCCGAAAACACAGGGTTGGCAGCGGCATCATTTGATCTGCTGACCGCTTCCTTGTTATTCCATGAAACGCCTCCTAGCGTCACTCAAACCATCCTCAAAGAATGTTTTCGACTATTAAAAACAGGGGGACAGGTGATTATCCTCGATGGCAATCAAAAAACCCTCCGTCAGGTGGAATGGTTGACGCAGATTTTTGAAGAACCTTATATTCAAGCCTATGGGGCTGGGAGTCTCGATGCTTGGCTGGGTGCCGCTGGGTTTGCAGCCGTCCGCACTGAAGATTGGTGGGGAATTCATCAAATCAGTTGCGGCGTTAAACCCTTACAAAATAATTCTGTTAGCGTGGATCATGCACTCCAAGAAAAAACTTTTTCTGGATTACCTCAATGGCTATAAGCTCCCATGATAAGATTGAAAACAATGAACCCATAAACTGTTGATCGGGTGAAGCGATCAACAAGGGGGAGCAACCTGGAAAAATGCGTTTTTTCATCTGATGCCTAACTTCCGATTCCTAAGCGCTCCGCGCTACTTTGGAGAGGAAAAGGTGTTCAAGTCATTAATTTTTATGGTTCTTAAAGCAGTTTTATTTGATTTTAACGGGGTCATCATCAACGATGAACCGATTCATGAAGAAATTTTAGAACAGTTGCTATTAGAAGAAAATATCAAAGTTAAACCTCAGGAATTTCGAGAACATTGTTTAGGTCGTAGCGATCGCGCTTGTTTAACGAATCTGTTAATTCGTCAAGGTCGTGTAGTGCCTGAAGCCTATCTTCAGCAATTATTGAATCGTAAAGCTGAAGCCTATCGTCAAAAAATCCAAACTTTAGAGCCACTTCCCATTTATCGAGGCGTTAAAGATATTATTGATAAAATCATTGTGGCTGAATTAAAGATGGCAGTCGTCAGTGGCGCGATCCGTTCTGAAGTTGAATTTGTACTAGAAAAAGCTGGACTCATTCAACATTTTCCAGTGATTGTTGCCGGAGATGATATCACAGTCAGTAAACCGGAACCCGATGGCTATTTACTCGCCATTGAACAGCTCAATCAAATCCATCCCGACTTGGATTTAAAGCCAGATGAATGTTTAGTAATTGAAGATACTTTTGCCGGCATAGAAGCCGCTAAAAAAGCCGGAATTCCCGTGGTGGGAGTGGCTCACACTTATCCCTTTCACATGTTGCAACGCCTTGCCAATTGGTGTGTTGATTATCTGTGGGAATTAGAATTAGACCGAGTTCGACGAGTATACCAGTAAAAATCAGTTGTGGATTTAATGATAATAATACAGAGAATTACTCAACCCACAACAACTTAATTTTTTTGGTAAAACCCCCTTTGGAGGCTCGTTTTTGATCCCGTTCTAATAAAATTGATTCTTGGGAAATCCCAACACTTTCCATTAACGCATCAATCACATCCAGCAAATCTGCTAATTCACTTCCTAACTGTTCTGGAGTGGCTGTGGCAGCTTCTTGAGCTTCTTCTATCAGTTTATCCCGTAGAGCCTGTTGGTATTCTTCTTCAGACAACTGAACCGTATCACACTGATAACCCGACTCCTGAATTAAATCAGGAATTTGATCCCGCACTAACTTATTATACTCTTGACGCACAGAGAGTTCTCCTATTCCATATCCGCTCAATTATCTTACTTCAGTTCTGAAAAGATGAAAATTTGGTCTCGTTTGACTTTGCTTGTGATCACTTTCCTGTTCACAGGACTCAGCTTGACTGCTTGTACTCTGTTACCATTCAGTTCTGTCATAACCCCAGACAGCGTTTATCAACAGCGCTGGTTTCATAACCCGGAAGGCATTGGTAAATTTTATATGGGCCGGGAAATTGCTCAAGTCATGGGACATGAAGGGGCAGCTTGGTTAGAACGTTCCCGACGAGAAGCGACAGAACAGCCTCAACAAGCCATTCAGGCATTAAACCTCAAACCAACCGATATCGTGGCTGATATTGGTGCTGGAACCGGCTATTTTACATTTCGCATTAGTCCATTCCTCCCTGAAGGTCAAGTGTTGGCGGTGGATGTGCAACCCGAAATGTTAAAGTTAATTGACTTTGTTAAAACTCAGGAACAAATTACCAATGTTGAGACGATTTTAGCCGATGTTGCTCATCCCCATTTGCCAACTTCTACTGTTGATATTGCTTTGTTGGTAGATACCTATCATGAGTTGGAATATCCTCAAGAAATGCTACAGGGAATTTGGGAGGGATTAAAACCGGGTGGACGAGTGGTATTAGTAGAATATCGTCAAGAAGATCCCTGGATTATGATTAAAGGTTTACATAAAATGACCAAAAAACAAATTTGTAAAGAACTTGAAGCCGCAGGATTTGTCTGGCAAGAAACCAACGAAATGTTACCCCAACAGCATTTAATCATCTTCCAAAAACCGCTTCTCACCTTTCATTGATGATTACTATAGGATTAAGGATGGGGTCTCATTGCAAGGATTAATGAAAAACAGGATTTTAATCTCAGGATTATTAGGGATAGGGTTACTCTTAACTACTTGTTCAACGCCAATTGCTCAAACCGCTCAAAATATTAAAATCATCAAGCAGCAACATGAAGCCTTAATCATTGGTATTGTTCCTGATTTTGATCCCCAAAAGCAACAGCGTCAATCTAAAAAATTAGTAGCTTATTTAGAATCTGAGTTAGAAATTCCAGTTCAATATCGCACCATTCCTAACCCAGGTGCAGCGGTGACATCCTTTGCCATGGGGGATTTAGAATTAGCTTGGTTAGATGGGTTAAGTGGGGTTAAAGTCCGGTCAAAGGTCAGGGGTGCAACCGCAATCATTCAACGGGAAATTGATGAACAATTTCATAGTCTGTTTATCGCCCATAAAAGTAGCGGATTGTTGCCGTTTAATCACATTTCTGAGTTAGAAAAATTGCAGGGAAAAACCATTATATTTTCGGGTCAATATTCGATTTCAGGACGGCTCATGCCCCAGTATTTTCTCCAACAAGCGGGGATAACGTTAGAGGACTTTAGGAAAACACCCCGTTTTTCTGTTACCCCTGAATATGCTATTCAAAAAGTTGAAACGGGAGCCTATGAAGTGGGAGCGGTGAATGAAGCAGTTTGGCAGCAACAAGTTGATACGAATGCTGTTAATTTAGAGGAGGTTTATGTGATTTGGCGTACCCCGGCTTATTCTAATTATCACTGGGTGATTCATCCCAAAATACAGGAGAAATATGGTGAAGGCTTTGTGCAAAAAGTACAACAGGCTTTTCTCAATCTTGATCCCAGTATTCCCAGTGAAAAGGAAATTCTTGATTTATTTGATACTGAACGGTTTATTTTGACAAACAATAAAAACTATATTCCGATTGAAGAAATCAGCAAAGAAATTGATTTAATTCAATAAAAACTGGAGCCAAATTCCATGAGTTTATTGTAAAAGTTGAATTTGATATTGAGTGTCTTTATATCCTCCGGTTAATCCTTGTTCTAAGTACAGCTTACCCGACTTTTGAAAATCACTAATCGCTCCTTTTTGATCTCCTAAAACAGCTCGGACTTGACCCCGTCCATAATAGGCGGCTGCATAGCTGGGTTTAAGTCGAATCGCTTGGACATAATCGGCGATCGCTTGTTCATAATTCTCTAATTGAAAATAGGCAGCCGCTCGATTTCCGTAGGCTTCTGCATCATTAGGATTCAAACTAATCGCTTCTGTATAATCTGCAATGGCTGCCGAATAATTCTGTGCAGCCGATTGTGCCATTCCTCGATTACTATAGGATTTACTATCATGGTCATTGAGGGCAATTGCCTCAGTACAATCCGCGATCGCCTGAGGATATTGTTGTAAATTTAAATAAGCCACACAGCGGTTATTATATGCCACACTACTGGGTTGTAATTCAATGGCTTGACTGCAATCCTCTACGGCGGCTTGATGCTGACTTAAATTGATTTGAGTACTGCAACGATTGGCGTAAGCTTGTTCATTTTCGGGTTCGAGTTGAACCACTTGGTCATAATCTGCTAATGCCCCCTCATAATCCCCTAAATGAAACCGAGTTCTACCCCGATCATAATAGGAAGCGGCATCTTCAGGATTCAAGCGAATAGCCTGGGTATAATCAGCTAATCCCCCCTGTAAATCTCCTGCTTTAATGCGGGCTGTTCCCCGAGAACGATAGGCTAACGCCTGTTCTGAATCTAGTTCAATCACGCGAGTATAATCTTCAATCGCCGCTTTAAAATTATCTTGTTCATAATAAACCACACCGCGTTGATAATAGGCATCTATATCCATAGGATCGAGTTCTATAACGCGGGTATAATCTTGAACCGCTCCTGAATAATCTTTTAAATCATATCGTGCCCAACCTCGATTAAAATAAGCATTTTTATAATCTGGTGACAGTTGAATTGCTTGATTAAAATCATTCACGGCTTGCTGAGGGCGACCCAACTCATAGTAAGCATTACCTCGATGGTTAAAGGCTTCAGCACTATTGGGATTGAGGCGAACAGCTTTTGTTAAGGTTTTCACAGCCCCTGAAGGATTATCATTTTTCAGTTGTTCAACCCCGCGTTCAAGGGCCGCTTCAGCCTTTAAGGGAGCTGGACGATTTAAGGTTTTTAATAAACCGACTAAAACCAATACACTCACACAACTGACGACTGCAATTCCAATCACTTTACTGCCTTGATTTAAGTCCAGCCTGACAGAAGAAGACTTTGGGTTTTTGGCTGCTTTTTTCTGGGATGAAGCCGGAAGATTTAGTTGTTGTAAATCCGTTAAAACCTCTTCAGCCGAGGGATAGCGCTTGCTACAGAAATGGTGTACCATTTTATCAATAATTTGCCCCAATTCCCGACTAACATTCGCCCGATGTCGCCAACTGACTTCTCCAGTACTCGAAAGGCTCGGATCTTGGAGTTTCGGTAAGTCAGAGGATTCTAACCCTGTCATAGCCTGAATGGCAATCATGCCAACTGCATAGATATCACTGCTAAATTGGGGGTTCCCTTGAAACTGTTCAATGGGCATATAGGAAGGGGTTCCTGTGGCAATGGTTCGCATCGTTTGCCCATTCCCATTCACCAGTTGAGTGCTGACCTCTTTAACTGATCCAAAATCAATTAAAACAATCTTCTGGTCAGATTTGCGGCGAATAATATTAGATGGATTCACATCTCGATGAATCACATTATTCTTGTGAACAAATAACAAAACGTCTAAAATTTCAGTTAAAAGCTGAATCACTCGTGCTTCATGCCAAGGACTTCCCGGAATCATCTCTTTACTCAAGGGATGTCCTTCAATAAATTCCTCTACTAAGTAAAAATTATTATTTTCTTCAAAATAGGCAAGAAGCATGGGAATTTGAGGATGTCGCCCCAATTTTTCCAGAATTTCTGCTTCTTTTTCAAATAAACGTAAGGCGGTTTTAAGAACATGAGAGTTATTATTAGGAGGGCGCAGTTGTTTGACCACACAATGGGGATGACCCGGACGACGCATATCAGCAGCTAGATACGTTTGTCCAAAGGCACCTGAACTGAGGATTTGAACAATGCGGTATCGTCTATCTAAGAGTTGACCAATCATTTCCATCTTTCAGGTTGAGAGGTAGATTATTATTATGATTAGGAGCATTTGTCCCTTTGCCACAACACGAGCAACCTTACGACTAAAGTCACGCTTTACAAACAGGCTTTATTGACTTTTTTAGTGCAACCCTTCATGATTGGAATTCTATCGAGTCTTTCAGTTGAGATCAGTGGGCTTGAGAATTGTCATCTGCCGATGAGCAACTCAGAGCCAATCTGTGTCATGGGAAAATGCTGACTGAGAATTGAACCCAGAGCCAGTAAGTTTATTGTGGCACAGAATGCTCCTAGACGCTGCATCTCTTAAGGAATTGAGAAGGAACAGCGGATCTGGCAACAGGGAACGGGAAACAGCGGTCAGACCGTGCCGCCCCTCCTAGAATGGGGAACAGGCAGACTTCCACAGGATGGGCTACGCTTAATGACACTGATAAAATTTTCTGGATTTTTTCATACCTATATCTTTCTAGTACCAGTTTTACCGCCAATGTTCTCTTCAGTTCTTGAACTTTTGGATGAGCTTTAATAAAATCTTCGAGAATCTTTATGGAATCTTTGTCAATCTTTGTGTTTTATAGTTATTGCAAACTTAAGGAAAAGATCTGACGATGAAAACCATTGTAATTTTTGATATTGATGGGGTATTGCGGGATGTGGGCGGTTCTTACCGACGAGCGATCGCAGATACGGTAGAACAGTATACAAATGGCATTTATCGTCCTACGATGGAAGATATTGATCGCCTCAAATCTGAAGGGATCTGGAATAATGATTGGGAAGCCTCACGGGAGTTAATTTATCGCTATTTTACAGGGCAAAATCAACCCAGAGATCAAATTAATCTCAATTATGGGGAGATGATCGAGTTTTTTCAATCTCGTTATTTAGGGCCAGATCCGCAACAGTGGACGGGTTATATTTGTCATGAACCGTTACTGTGTCATCCCGGCTATTTTGAACAATTGACCCAGGCGAGGATCATCTGGGGATTTTTTAGCGGGGCGACTCGGGCAGAGGCATTGTATGTACTTCAGGGTAAACTGGGAATGGAGCAACCCGCCTTAGTGGCAATGGAAGATGCACCGGGAAAACCCGATCCAACAGGGTTATTGGATGTGACGCAGCAGTTGATCCAGCAGTACCAGGGAGATGAAACCGCCCCTGTCATCTATCTGGGGGATACGGTAGCCGATCTCTATACCGTTGAGAAAGCCCAACAACAGCAACCCCAGCGCACCTGGATCGGGGTTGGAGTGTTGCCCCCTCATGTTCAAACCACTGAACAACGTCGGCAAGGGTATATGAATCATTTACAGAAAGCCGGTGCGAAGCGAATTTTAAATAATATTGAGGAGTTAACACCCACACTAATTGAGCAGTTAATTGAGAAATAAAGGGTTAAGAAAGCTTCTAATTTATTCCACTCTTAATCCACTAATCTTCTCAATTTCGATTAAAATTAGGGGGGTAGGCACGGCACGAACTAGGAAAAAAAGTTCCCGTTCGAGTTGAACTTCCTGGAGTGCTAAACGCCCCTCATCGGTGATCAAAATTTGATGGAGGAGATAGGGAGACCCATTCGCCATTTCTGTTACAGCATCCTTACTAAAACGGGCAATTTCCCAAGGATAATCTACTAACGGAGGGGCAACTTTTCTTAAATATTCCTTTGTCTTCTCAACCAGGTGAGTCAAAATTCGGGTAATTTCTTCGGGTGGCATGGATGAATGAGTTTTAAAACCTAAACAATAGCTTAGCGTAACACCAGGATTAATCCGGATTGATCCTGTTGTAATATTTATTATTGTATGTTGAGAAACTGATCCAATGCTTCTACCAATTTCGGCGGCCAGCGTCGTACATTTGCCACCCAATTCAAGTCTTTATAGCGCCTATCTAACCCCACTGCTGCCACCCAATTACTTTCTGCTTCTCCTAGAAAACCAGCCTGCCATAAACAAGCTGTTAAAGCTGCTCGGGTATCAGCAAAATTTGGATATTTACGCACAATATTTTTAAGGGTTTGAATTGCCTCTTTTTCTTGTCCATTCTGATAGAGAGCAATGGCATAATTGCCTCTAGCGAGGGCATAATTAGGTTGAAGTTCTGTTGCTTTTTGATAATCTGCGATCGCCGCTTTCCAATTGCCTAAACCCGCTTCTGCATTGCCTCGATTATTATAAGCAATAGCATCATTGGGTGTGAATTCTAAGACATGATTATAATCAGCGATCGCTTTTTCCCACTGTTGTAAACCTTCATAAGCCACCCCCCGGTTTAAATAAGGATCGGGAGCATTAGGAGCCAGTTCAATCGCTTGATTGTAGTCCATAATTGCGGCTTCTAACTGATTTTGACTGACCCGAATATTGCCCCGATTACTCCAGCCGGCTGGATTGTCTGGATATTGTTCAATTAGTTGACTCCAAACCGATTCTGCTGTCACAAAATCCCCTGTGTTGGTAGCGCTAAAGGCTGGCTCCACTAACTGATTAATTGTGGATTCAGAAACAGTAGAAACTGTGTTTGCTGAATGATTGAAGCTTAACCATCCAGGAATAATGCCAACAACTAGAATAATAATTGTCCAGATATAAGTCATTTTTTTTATAGAACGACTGAGATTTTAATGATAGTAGCTTGATAGAGAAAATAATTTTACCCAGGGTAAAAAATAGCCTGATTGTACAATAAATAGTACGCTAAATAATGATCAACTTTTTAAGTGTTTTCCATGATTGACCATCCGATTGTACAACAGTCGTTTCAAATCATTGACCGTGAAATCGGTTCCCATCATTTTACACCCACAGAATACACCATTGTCCGGCGCGTGATTCACAGTACCGCAGATTTTGACTTTACTCAACTGATATATTTTTCCCCAGGGGTCATAGAACAGGCAATGACAGCCATTCGTCAAGGCACTCCAATTATTACAGATGTCAGCATGGTCAAACAAGGGATACAAGCCTGGGTCAAAAAAACCTTCAATAACCCCCTATTTTCTGCGATAGAGTACGCAACGGTTGCATTGCCTGGAAAAACACGCACTGAAACCGGACTATTAAAGCTGGCTCAACAGTTTCCCCATGCCATCTTTGTGATTGGTAATGCGCCGACTGCTTTACTCAGTTTGTGTGACTTGATAGACCAGTCCCTGGTGAGTCCAGCCTTAGTCATTGGTGTTCCCGTTGGCTTCGTTTCAGTTGTAGAATCAAAAATAGCTTTAGCCCAATGCTCTGTTCCTCAAATTCGAGTGGAAGGACGCAAGGGCGGTTCTCCTGTGGCTGCAGCCATTTTAAATGCCCTGATGATTCTCGCCTGGGAACAGGTATAGCGCTACGCGCAAGTCAGAAGGTAGAAGTCAGCTATTCTGAAGTAGACTAAAACAGACTTTTATGCGTAATGCTATACATTCAAAAAACTTGTAATCATTTATAGAAATTAAGTTAAGAAACCCTTGGTAACGATACATATAGTTGGAATTGGATTAGATGGAGTCGCTGGACTAAGCGATTCTATCCGAGATATTGTAGAATCAGCCGCATTACTATCAGGAAGTGAGAGACATTTAAGCTATTTTCCTCATCATCCTGCCCCGCAAATTGTATTGCGAGATTTAACAGAAACAGTTGTTGAAATTCAACAGCGTTTAGCCGCATGGCAACAACAAATTACACCCTATGATTCGGAAGATTTAAGTATTGAAGGGTTTTCTTCTTTGATTCAATCTCCCTCCCTTACACAACAGTATCATGTGGTGATATTAGTATCTGGCGATCCCCTATTCTTTGGATTAGGACGATTATTATTAACCTGGTTTCCCCCCGAAGATCTGATTTTTCATCCCCATGTTAGTTCCATTCAACTGGCATTTAACCGCATTAAAGTGCCTTGGCAAGATGCAGTAATTGTCAGTGGACACGGACGATCTTTAGAGAAACTAAATCAAGCCTTACAACAAAATGCTGAAAAAATTGCTATCTTAACCGATAATAATAATACCCCTGCCGCGATCGCCAATTTATTATTAAGTTTAGATTTACCCAATACCTATCAATTTTGGGTGTGTGAAAACCTAGGCGGAACAGAAGAAAAGGTTCAATCTTTTGCAAGTGATCGAGTCGCATCTCAAACCTTTGCAGCCCTAAATGTTGTGGTTCTCATTCGTCAATCTGCCGACTTTAAAGCACCGTTAGACTTATCTCAAATTCCTTGTTCAGGAATCCCCGATCAATACTTCTTAAGTTTTAGCGATCGCCCCGGCTTAATGACAAAGCGAGAAGTCCGATCTTTAGTGTTAGGAGAACTAGAATTACAACCCAATCAAATTATATGGGATATCGGTGCAGGAACAGGTTCTGTCTCAATTGAAATGGCACGACTCTTTCCGGAATCTACTATTTATGCGATTGAAAAAACAGCCGCTGGAACTAGCTTAATTGAACAAAATATTCATCGGTTTCAAGTCAATAATGTAATTTCAATTCATGGAGAAGCCCCCGATATTTTACATCGATTACGTTCACCCCATCGGATTTTTATTGGCGGTAGCGGCGGACAAATTAGTGAAATTTTAGGACTTTGTAGTTTACGTTTAATTGCTGACGGAATTATTGTGATTGCTTTAGCCACTTTAGAACATTTAAGTACTGTTTTAGATTGGATTAAGCAGCGACAAACGGTAGAACCTGGATGGCATTATCAACTCTTACAAGTTCAACTCTCCCGTTCTGTTCCCATTGCTAATTTAACCCGTTTTTCCCCTTTAAATCCTGTCACTTTAGTTCAAATTAAACTTAATCAATAAAATGTAGGGTGGGTTACGGCACTAACCCACCACCTCCTTAATTGAATATCGGGATACCCTTATCAATTATTCATTAACAAAATTATTGCAATACTTCCCTATTTCTGATAAAATAGAAAATTATAAAATGAACTACTCTTCAGGTTCAATACCTACCGCCCGCAGTTGCGCTGCTAAACGTTCAGCCCGTTGAGTGGCTAGTTCAGCCCGTTGACGTTCCTGTTCAGCCAATTCAAACCCCCACAATAATACCGTTCCCCTTTCATCCCACCACCGCAACCAATTTCCGCTACGGTTGTTACGAGTCCCTTGCCAAACCCCCAGAAATAGATTAATTTCCGAGATCCAATGCTGTTGATTTTCATCCGGTGTTTGCAATTTATACTGTCCAGAATCATCGAGTCGATACCGTTCTAAAATCCCAGTTATGGGATTAAAAATGACGTAATTTGGAACTTTTAAAACCTGTTCGTAGAAAAACCACTTTCCTGGCGGATAAGTCGGTTTAATTGAATATTCTGCCCCATCTGTTTCTGAGAGAAACTCCATCACAATAACAGGAATATCTCCTTGCAGTTGAGGGGTATAACTGCGTTCAATCTCATCACGAGAGGCTGTAATTTCTGGAATATATGCCCAGTCTGGTGCTTTAACCACCACTTTATCATTTACCGTGGCACAGATACCATAATTTGTGGGGGTAATAGACTGAGGCGAGAGTATGCCAGCCACTTGTAAACTATCTGTTAACGCCGATGCTAGCAAGGGTTGAGTGATATTATCCACAGGATCATCAGGTAGGATAAAATCATCGGGTAGTTTTTCCCAACGAATTTCTAAATCGGTAGAAGTGACAACCATTATTTTAATTTCTACCAGTGCAGTTTATAAGAGGTTTATAGAATCCATTTTAAGAGCTTTTAGAGAAGATATAATAAGATCAAAAATATATTCTGATTGTTTGCAGCTTAAATAACTTATGCTTAGCTTTTATAAGCTTTTAAATTAAAAATCCATATATTAGTTAAGTATTGATAACATTGTAACGAATAATTATGAATATAGATGGTACGAGTTTGCGTGGGTTGACAGCTCAGAATCGATTTTGTAAGATATGATATATAGAGTAAACTTAGGTATGCTATGACCTAAAAATTAAAAAATAGGGACGTACTCGCTTCAAACCTTGATTTTATCTAACTAAGCTGTTGTAACCTAAGCCAGTTGATGTTACTTCGACTCTATGTAAACCGAACAAGATTCACAACTTTGATTAGATAGTAATTTGACAAAAATCAAAAAATATGCATTACCAGGTAGCGAGTTGAAAAATCAAACTTAACGCTCTAGAAAGAGACAGCAGATATATCCCGTCAAGTAGCTGAGAGATTCTAGAAAGCTAAAACCGATAATTGCGATCGCGCACCCATAAACTCATGGGAATAGCTTTCCCTTTCTCATCGACTTTCACTTCCACAACAAAGGCTTCGGGTTGAGTTTGTTGGGTGATATTAATTTCTTGATTAATTTGTTCTCGTTGATTTTCTGGCATATAATACTGTTCTACCCCATACTCGACATTCCAACCCTGATATTCTCCGCGAATAGCAATCTGATTTTCAGGTAAGTTTTCAGGTTTTTCTAAACTAATTTTAATCGGTTTCCAAGCAATAGGCAATTCAGATTCTGTTTTAGGCTTTTCTAATGTCACATAAACAATTTTGTTAGCTGAAATTTTAGGACTTTCTTCAGCGACTTCTTCCCATCCGGGTAAAGTTTTTAAAGTATCTATCTCGGATATTTCATAATTGAGGGTTTGATAATAGCCCCGTAAAAAGTCATAAGGATCAACAGGCATTGTTTGTAAAATAACTGTTTTCCCGGTTATATAAGTATAAACGGCTTGAGCCGGAACCGATAAAATTAAAGCCAATTGCAATAATAAGGGAATTCCCAAACGCCAAAACGGTAGTTTTTTTGTAGTAATCTCCTTTTGTGCAACTGAAGTTTGAATTTCTTGGATATTTTGAGAATCTAATTCAGACATAATTGCTTTTTCTCCAAAATTAAATGTTTAATGTTGACGAGATAGATGTCGTTCAAACCAAAATCCAGCTATCATCACGCCAATCCCACAAAGGATTAAAACAAAGGCTTTAAACAGTAATTCTGTATTATATTCTAATGTACGACTAACGACTTGTGAGGTTAATAACACCATTCCACTCCAAAAAGCATTGCGGTTTCCCTTGGCTAAACCAATCCGAATTAATCCCCCCCCTAACAGGAACATCTGAATATTAAAAATCAGTGTTGCTACAACCGGAATTTGATAAATACTCAAGTGCCAATAAGTGATTACACCACTTATTACTGAAAATCCATAAATAATGGTGCTAATTTGATCAAATCCCCAGACTTGGGTGGGTCTGATGGGGCTGGGTTTGGCTAAGTTAAACCATTCCCAAAGCATTAAAAGACCTAATAAAATAACATCAATTAATCCAAAAGCAGCCCGGACAATTTTATCATCAGGATCTGTAATGGTTAGAAATTCCCAACTATCATGAAAGGAAAAACTAAAAAATAAAATTCCCAGCAACCACAAAGCAAAACTCCGGGCAAGGGGTTGAAATCTGCGGCTTTCAATGTAGGGAAATAGAGTATCATCATAACCCCATAATAACAGAATAGGCAGAATAATCGCGATCGCCCCCCATAACCCGAAAGGCAAATTCAAACTCAGTAATGTAGCAATATTAACTTCTAATGCCGGAATTAATAGCAATAAACTGAAGACAAAAATAATCCGGGATTGACACCAATAAGCCAGGGGTATAAATAACAGTCCAGCGATGATTGCAGTATGTTCCAGGAGAAATTTTAACCCAGAATATTCCCCAGCCCTAAAAGCGTTACCATCAGCAACACCTTGCCAATAACCGATAATCATTAATACAGTGGCAATCAATCCTAGGGAAGTTAATTGTATGCCATAAGCCATGGCTAATACCCCCAATCCCCACACTAAAAACAGTCCATAAGGGGAACCGCTAATATGAAACATTTGCGCCATCAGCGCAATATTTGCCCCCAAACTGAGGGCACCAAAAATCAATAATCCTTCCCCAAAACGGCGTTTAACGCCCCCAGTAGAACTTGTATTGGTTTCGGCACGCCAGAGATAAAAACCTATAATATTAACCCCTAAAAAGACCGTGAGGAGTAGTGTTAACTTAACTGCTTTAGACCAGTCTTGCCAGTTGGCTGCAACAAAGGTAATCACCCCCAGTCCGAGTAAAATACCACCCAAACTGAATAGAATTAAAACAAAGCGGTTACTGGCTGCCTGTTCTAGGCTATTAAATTGGTAACGTTCAGCAAGCTGTTGATATAAGGAATCATCTATTAATGCTTCTTCTCGCCAAAGATTTGCTTCTTGACGCAATTGACGGCGAAATTTTTCGTTGGTCATTGGTTATTTGTTATGGGTTATTCGTTATGGGTTATTTGTTATGGGTTATTCGAGGAAACAGGAGGAAGAAAAAGTACTCTTGCAAAACGAATGACCAACAACAAATGACAAATAACCAACAACAAATGACAAATAACCCATCACTATCCTGAAATTTGTCCTGGTGGAATATTCCCATGGAGTTGTTGACGGCCATTTTGAATCACCCGTAGCATTTCTGCCAGTTGTTGTTCGATAGTTCCCAAAACATGCTCAGCATATTCATCAGCACCGTTTTGAATTTCTTCACATTCAGCGATGGCGCGAGAGCGAATTTCATCCAGTTCTTGCTGCGCTTGATAGCGAATTTGATCGACTTCTGCTAACGTTTGTTGTTGCAGGGACTCACAGTCTATTTGAGTTTGTTGTCGCAGTTGCTCCGCTTCAATTTGAGCTTGTTGAACGATACCCATTTCATTTAAAATTTGGGTAGCCTGTTGCTCAGCGGCTTCAATAATTTCTTGAGCGTATCCTTCTGCTTCTTGGAGAATTTCGTCTTTATGACGGGCAATAATTTCGGCTTCCTGAAACGCACCGGGTAAATTTAGACGAATCAAGTCTAATTGATCGAGTAATTGCTCTTCATCAACTAATGTCCGTCCTGTCCAAGGAACACGAGGACTATCTAAAATCATTTCCTCCAGTCGGTTCAGTTCCCGCTGAATATCTATCCCGGCGGCTCCAGTTGCTGGAGTGGGTTGGGGAACTGGGTTGAGTCCGTTGGCTTCAGATTCGGTTCGGGGTGTGGGTTCTTGGCGTAACATCTATAGATATCTCTAGCAACGTGTTTGGGAACAAGATGATCAACGGAGCCACCAAATTTGGCAATTTCCTTAACGACGCTACTTGATAAAAAGCTGTACTCGTTAGAGGTTGCTAAGAAAACTGTCTCGATTGTATCAGATAGAGTTTTATTGGTGTGAGCCATCTGGAGTTCCATTTCAAAGTCTGAAAGAACCCGTAAACCTCGCAACAGAACCTGTGCATTTCGTTGCTTGGCATATTCCACAGTTAGACCTTCAAAGCTAGTCACTTCTAGGTTTGATAAATCAGCCGTGGATCGACGGATTTGCTTGAGACGTTCCTCCATCGTAAACAAAGGGACTTTATTGGGGTTGCGTAGAACGGCAACGATCACTTGTTCAAATAGTTTACACCCTCGTTGAATAATGTCCAGATGACCTAAGGTAACGGGATCAAAGCTCCCAGGATAAATGGCAATCACAATGATTCTTTTGTAAAAGTTCTCTTAGGTTAGAATAACGTTTTCGCAGGTTTAAATTGACGAACAGAACCATCTGCCTCAATACCCGCCATGCGGAACCGTCGATCCAAATCAGCTGGTTCGGGGGAGGCTTTTTCCGCTTCTTCCATACTAATTCGCCCTTCTAACACTTTATCAAAGATAGCTTGGTTAATCACCTGCATACCTTCGTAGGTATCCGACTCCATCAATTGTAGGGCGCTTTCTTCATCCCCCTTGAGCAAGAAATCATTCATTGCCGGGGTATTAATCAAAATATCATGGACCGCAGTTCGACGATTTTCAACGGTGGGAATTAGTAACTGTGCCACCACAGCGACAAGAGAATCACAAATTTGTACCCGCATCATCGGTTGTTCGTCCACATCAAACAGGTTCAACAGACGGTTAACGGAGTTAATCGCGTTACGGGTGTGCAAGGTTCCCAACACTAAGTGACCCGTTTGAGCCGCTTGTAGCGCTGTATTGACGGTAATGCGATCGCGCATTTCCCCAATCAGAATCACATCGGGATCTTCCCGTAACACTGCCCGTAAAGCGCTATGAAATTCTAGGGTATGAATTCCCACTTCCCGCTGAGAGACTAAACAGCGTTTAGAAGGATGGACAAATTCAATCGGATCTTCAATGGTTACCACATGACGTTTGGCGATCTCATTCAGGTGGTTAATCATCGCCGCCAAAGTCGTGGATTTCCCCGAACCCGTCGGCCCGGTGACTAAAATCAATCCTTGGGGATAACCAATAATCTTTTTCAGAACTTGCGGCAAATTCAATTCATCAATGGTGGGAATTTTCAGACTAATCAGTCGTAACACCATTGCTCCCCCACTGAGGGTATCAAAACAGTTGACCCGACAGCGCACCATTCCCGGATAAAAGATCGCCGTATCCAGTTCTTTTTCTTCTGCAAATTTTTCCCGTTGACGGGGATTTAAAATTTCTTCGAGGTAGTGTTCATAGAGTTCTGGAGTGACTTTCCCCCAATCTTTCGCCCGTACCATCTCCCCTTGAATTCGTAACCTGGGAGTATGTCCCACCCGAATATGGATATCCGACGCTTTCATCTGAAACGCCTCTTTCACCATTTGCTTAATGCTACTTTCAGAGGCTGATTTTTTGGGCGTTGCGTGTTCAGACGGCTTTGGTGCAGGGGGGACTTTTGGCAGAGGATGGTCAGGGGATGAGGACATGGCTTGATTGCTCATCGGTTAATATCTCCTGTTGACGGACTCCAAATCGCAGAGGCCAGTAAGATGTTCTGGCAAAAGCCGTTGATTCTCCCCCTGAAATCCATTAAGAGTCAAAGGTTTCATCAAAGCGGAGCTTTGTCCTGGGATCTGTGAATTGGATGTTTGGTGTGGGTCTCAAGCTCAAAGACTCGTTAAATTATCAATCTTATAATGGGGGTTGGAGTGGAGTCAGGCTTCCGTTTGGGTTAGCCTTGATGATAGGCAAATGCCCACCAGATATTCCACACCGACTATTTGAGTCAGTTGACAACTTTTCTTGAGTTGATTTTAACATTGATTTTTTGATGAAGATTTTTAATCCTGTAACAAACTGGCTCGAAACCCATGGAGTTGCTCCGGCTTATGGGGGAGGATTACTCAGTTTTCTGGCAGTATTTTTCTTTGGGGCTGCCACTAATACGATGGCAGGTTGGCTTTATGTCATTAGTGGAATTAGTTTAGCGTTACTCGCCATTGCGGCAATTTTACCGATGCGATCGCTGCGTCCTATACAAGTCCGTCGTTCTGCTATTCAACCCGTGAGTGTGGGTGATGTTCTTACTGTTGAGTTAGAAATCTATAATCCTACCCCTCAACCCAAAACCTTAATTCAGGTTCAGGATCAACTGCCTACAACGTTGGGAAAAGCAACCACTGTCATAGAAACCTTACATCCTCAGGAGGTTTATCCTTGGGTTTATGATATTCCCACAGCCAAACGAGGGGTTTACCATTGGCAACGGGTGCAACTGCGAACCGGTACCCCTTTGGGATTATTTTGGTGTCGTCGCGAGCGCATTACCCACGGGACAGCCGTTATTTATCCTCAAGTGTTTCCCCTCAGCAGTTGTCCTCTAGTGGATAATATGGGACAGGAATATAGCCCTCACATTGAAGATCGTCATCGGTTTCAACTGGCAACGGAAGGGGTAACACGCACCCTCAGACCCTACCGTTATGGCGATCCGACTCGGCTGATTCATTGGCGTTCGAGTGCCCGTTACGGGGAATTGCGAGTACGGGAGTTAGAACGTTCCACTGGCGGACAAGAAATTATCATCTGTTTAGATAGTGCTTTCCCCTGGCAACCAGATGATTTTGAACAAGCGGTGACGGTTGCGGCTTCCCTCTATTTCTACTGTTGTCGGTGTCAACTGAATGTGCAACTGTGGACAGCACAAACAGGCTCAGTTCATGGTCATCACGTCGTTTTGTCTACCTTGGCTGCTGTACAACCAGCTGAGTCCTCTCAGGCAGAGGTTCCCCCATTCTTACCTCTGGTTTGGCTGACTCAAAATCCATTAAGTTTAACCACTTTACCCCCTGGGAGTCGTTGGGCATTTTGGGGAATATCTTTACCTCAAGAACAAACCACGCCTCCAAAACTGTCTGATGCTGGGATTTATATTGATTCAACTCAACCGTTACCACCTCAGTTGCAATCTTCTTTACGATTGTGATGCGTAAAGCCCCCGTGATTCATCCGGGGGATATAAGCGAATCGATGAATTTATTCATCCGTGATGCGGGTCATTGATATACGCCAGCACCTTCTGAGTGCTAATTTTCCCCGTCGTATCAAACATATATGAATGTGTCCAGAGACTCGGTAGTTTCATTAATTCCGGGAATTCTTGCCTGAGATATCTAGACGACCTTCCTTTAAAGGCTTTGACCAGTTGTGCTATTGAATGATGAGGATCATATTCGACTAATAAGTGAATGTGGTCTGAAGCTACTTCTAGTGCCTTAATCACCCACTTGTTATCGTTAGCTACTGTATTGAAAATCTCAATACATCTTAGTTTTAATGGTTCATTTCTATAGAATAGTCGTTTTCTCCGGCAAGGTATCCACACTAGATGTACTGTCGCCATCCCGACCGCGTGGTTAAAATGCTTATAGCTAGTTTTCATGTATATAGTTTGCAATCATCTACAGTTGATGTTAACATGATTGACATGAAGACACTTAAGTTCAAATTCTACGCACATAAGAGAAATAGATCCCTCAAAAGATCCCTCAATGCTTCTGGGGTGATCTATAATCATTGTATTGCTTTGCACAAGCGATATTATCGAATCTGGGGCAAGCATTTAAACTGTGCAAAACTTCAAAAACACATAGCTAAACTCAGAAGACGTAATCCTTTCTGGCAGTTGGTTGGTTCTCAAGCTGTGCAAGATATTTGTCAGCGAATTGAAAAAGCCTACCAGTTGTTTTTTAAACATCAAAAGAAAGGGGTGAGACCCCCTAACTTTAAGAAGGTTAAAAAGTATAAATCATTCACGCTTAAACAAGCTGGATATAAGTTCCTGGGGGGTAATCGAATCAAAATTGATAAGAAAGTCTATCAATTTGGGAAATCCCGACCCCTAGAGGGAAAAGTCAAGACGGTAACCGTTAAGAGAACGGCGTTAGGGGAATTGTTTTTAGTTGTAGTAGTAGATGATTGCTTACAACCACAAGTCAAAATCGAGACGGGTAAAATAGCTGGCTTTGACTTTGGGTTAAAAACATTTCTAACAGGTTCTGATGGTTCTAAGATTGATCACCCATTATTCCTCAAGCAATCTCTCAATGATTTGAGAAAGGCTTCTAGACAACACTCAAAAAAACAGCCCCGTTCTACTAACAGGGAGAAGGCTAGAAAACATCTTGTTAGGCAATACGAGAAAGTATCTAACCTTAGACGTGATTGGTTTTGGAAGCTTGCTCACCAGTTAACTGACAAGTTTGATGTCCTATGTTTTGAGACGTTGAATCTCAAAGGAATGCAGAGGCTTTGGGGTCGGAAAATTTCGGACTTAGCATTTGGTGAGTTTCTGCAAATATTGGAATGGGTGGCTCTCAACAAAGGCAAGCAAGTTATATTCATTGATCAATGGTATCCATCTAGCAAGACTTGCTCAAATTGTGGACATATACTAGATCGTTTGGATTTGTCGGTTAGACAATGGCGGTGTCCTTTTTGTAACTCAATTAATGGAAGGGATGAAAACGCGGCTCAAAATATCTGTGCAGTTGGGGCGTCAACTGTTAGGTTAGGCGATGTCAGACAGGGTTCCCCTGCTATTGCTGTTTAACCCTAGAATCCCCCGTGATTCATCCGGGGGAGTACGTCAATGAGTTATAGCGCTGCCCCTTAGGGTGTAGAAACTGGGAAAAAGAGGAGAGAACTAGGAAACTCATCATCAACCCTGACTCCTGACTCCCTACACCCTACAACCAACCCTTTCCAATAACCAATGACCAATAAAGATTATTTCCGGAATCACTATCCACTGAATTGCAATAACTCAATAGGTCCAATGGTAATCGTCGGGGATGGAGAACATTCAGGAAAAGCTGTTCCCTGTCCCTTTATTCGTGAGAATTTAATTATGATTTTGCCGCAAATGCTCTGATCTTTGTTACAATCTGTAAACGATACATTAAGGGAAGGCAGAATGCGGTTTGCGATCGCGGGAGCAGGATTAGCAGGCATGGCAACGGCGGTTCATCTCGTCGATGCTGGACATGAAGTAGAAATTTTTGAATCTCGTCCATTTGTGGGCGGAAAGGTCGGCAGTTGGGTTGATCAAGACGGTAATCATATTGAAATGGGGTTACACGTTTTCTTTGGCTGCTACTATCATCTATTTGACTTAATGAAAAAGGTGGGGGCGTTGAACCATCTGCGTCTCAAACAACATACCCACACCTTTATCAACAAAGGTGGCAAAACGGGCAGTTTAGACTTTCGGTTTATGACCGGGGCACCGTTTAACGGCCTCAAAGCTTTTTTTACCACCTCCCAACTCTCTGCCGTCGATAAAGCCCTCAATGCGATCGCTCTGGGGACTAGCCCTTTAGTTCGCGGTTTGGTAGACTTTGAAGGGGCAATGAAAACCATTCGGGAACTGGATCGCATTAGTTTTGCCGATTGGTTTCGCAGTCATGGCGGTTCAAATGGTAGCCTCAAGCGAATGTGGAACCCCATCGCTTATGCATTGGGTTTTATCGATACTGAAAATATTTCTGCCCGCTGTATGTTAACCATTTTCCAGTTCTTCGCGGCGAAAACAGAAGCTTCTGTGTTACGAATGTTGGAAGGTTCTCCCCATGAATACCTGCATCAACCGATTATTAATTATTTAGAACAACGGGGCGCAAAAATCTATACTCGACGACGAGTAAGGGAAATTCAATTTACAGAAATTGAAGGAAAAACCGTTGTAACGGGGATGGTTGTGGCTAACGGCGACACTGAAGAAACCATTACCGCTGATGGTTATGTTTGTGCCTGTGATGTGCCTGGAGTTCAGAAAATGATTCCCCCCGCTTGGCGGAAATGGCCCCAATTTGAGAATATCTACAAACTCGATACGGTTCCCGTTGCCACCGTTCAGTTACGGTTTGATGGTTGGGTCACCGAACTCAATGACCCCCAAAAACGCCAACAACTCCAACAGGCAGCCGGGATTGATAATCTGTTGTATACCGCAGATGCTGACTTTTCCTGTTTTGCCGACTTAGCCTTAGCCAGTCCCGGAGATTACTATAAACCCGGAGAAGGATCGTTATTGCAACTGGTGTTAACCCCCGGAGATCCCTTTATTAAACAGAACCCGGAAGCGATCGCTCAACACGTCCTCAAACAAGTTCATGAATTATTCCCCTCCTCACGGGAACTGAACATGACCTGGTATAGTGTGGTTAAACTGGCTCAATCATTATATCGAGAAGCACCGGGCATGGACCCCTATCGCCCTGCCCAAAAGACCCCTGTCAGTAACTTTTTCTTAGCGGGAAGTTACACACAACAGGATTATATCGATAGTATGGAAGGAGCCACAATTTCGGGTTATCAAGCGGCTCAAGCTATTCTGGAAAGCGCAGAAAACTTGACGCAACCGCCGCCTGTAATGGCAGCTCGTTAAACATTTTACTTTCTCAACTCCAATGACAGATTGGTTAGAACACAGCGTTCAAGTTGAAATTCCAGTTTCCATTGAGGTGGTCTGGGATCTATGGTCAGATCTCGAACAGATGCCGCGCTGGATGAAATGGATTGATTCAGTTTCCGTTCTAGAAGATAATCCTGAACTCTCTCGCTGGAAACTGGCTTCTGGAGGGTTTGAGTTTAGCTGGCGATCACGGATTTTGAAACAAATTCCTCATCAAATTATTCAATGGGAATCCGTTGATGGTTTACCTAATCGGGGAGCCATTCGATTTTATGATCGTCATGGGAGTAGTATTGTCCGTTTAACCGTTGCCTACGGCATTCCTGGAATTATTGGTAAAGTCATGGATAATCTATTTCTGGGAAGAATTGTAGAGTCTACCCTAGAAAAAGATATGGAACGGTTTCGAGATTATGCCCTAGCGGCGCAAACAACCCAATCTTAGTCTTGAGAGGGAGTAGGGAGTGGGGTGTAGGGGAGATAGGGAGATGGGGGAGACAAGGAGGACAAGGTAGATGAGGAGAAATCTAAAATTCCCTGTTGCCCATTGCCTGTTGCCTGTTGCCCATTGCCTGTTGCCCGTTGCCTTCTTCTCACTGTTTATAATTCGTAGCAAACAGCGCTTAAAGTTTTGCCAAAATAGAGATATAGCAACGATTGTTTGTCCAGTCGTCAACAGCGCTTATGTTAACGCTTTATATCCTCTGTCTGGTCATCGGTGGTGTTTTCGTTGCACTGGCTGCCTTGGCAGGACTCGATGGAGTTGATTTTGATAGTGATTTTGATCCCGATATTGAACTGCGCGATCAGTCCAATTCCACGAACAATCCTGGAAAGAGTGGCTTTCGTCGGTCTAAATTTCCGCAGTTAGGACTCCCCTTACTCAGCTTACGATTTTGGACATTTGGAGGCTGTTTTTTTGGATTAACTGGGGTAATTTTATCCTTCCTGACTCCCACTTTATCAACCCTATGGATTGCAATCATTGCGATGATCATGGGTATATTTTGTGGAACAGCGATGGTGTGGACATTACGCAGTTTACAGAGGCAGCAAGCTAATAGTTTAGTGGGTTCTCAAGACTTACTGGGGTTAGCAGGAGTCGTAGAACTGCCGTTTGATCACCAGAGTCAGGGGAAAATTAGGATAGCGGTGAAAGGATCAACCGTGGAGTTTGTGGCAATGACAACGGATGAAACAACTTTTAACCCAGGCGATAAAGTCTTTGTTATCGGTCGAGAAAATCATAAGGTTTGGGTCGTTTCAGAAAAAGCGTTCGGAAATCTTTCCCACTGATTTGTAGGTGTTCTTCAGTGTTTTATTCATCTATGTTTGTTTAGAATCACACAGAAAGGATTTAATTTAAAGTTAGTCTCTTAGGCAAAACTATGAACAATCGATATCTTATCACAGATGACGATAACGTGATTACGGTAGAAGTTGCTCAAGCACAAACTGACCCCGTTAATAACACCAAAACCAATGATTTAACCGGGCAAGTTCTCACCAGCTTACCCATTGCCTTATCGATTTTTGGGGTGATCATTGTTATTGCATTTTTAAATACTTTTTTGCAAATTTGTAAACCCAATGAAATCCTGATTTTGTCGGGACGCAAACATCGTACCAAAGAGGGTCAAGAAGTGGGATATCGGGTGATTTTTGGCGGACGCACCTTATGTATCCCCATTCTGGAAACGGTCAAAACTATGGACTTACGGACTATGCCCGTTCCGGTTGAAATTAAAAATGCTTATTCTCAAGGGGGTACACCGCTGAATATTCAGGCGATCGCCAATGTTAAAATATCCAGTAATCCGCAGATTGTCGGAAATGCAATTGAACGGTTCTTAGATCGCGATCGCTCCGAAATTGTCCGCGTTGCCCGTGAAACCCTAGAAGGTAACCTCAGAGGGGTTGTGAGTACCCTTACCCCTGAACAACTGAATGAAGACCGTTTACGCTTCGCTGAACGCATTGCTGAAGATGTGTCTCGGGACTTATGTAAACTGGGACTGCAACTGGATACATTGAAAATTCAGAGCGTTTCTGATGATGTGGATTATCTCAGCTCTATTGGTCGTCGTCAAATTGCCCTGATTGCCCGAGATGCTGAAATTGCGGAGTCTAACGCTGTTGCTGAAGCCGAACAAATTGAAGCCGACTGTAAACGACAAGCGGAAGTGGCGAAAACTCAGGCTAGAACTGTAATTGTTCAGCAAGAAAACCAACTGCGTAAAGTCAAAGCTGAACTCGAACAACAAGCCCGTTCTGAAGAAGAGCGTACCATCGCAGCCGCAAAAGAAGCCAGAGCCAGAGCCGAACAACTATTGCAAACGGTACGGGCTGAACTCGAACGCCTCCGCCTCGAAGCCGACCAAGTTTTACCGGCTGAAGCTGAACGACAGGCCAAAGAACTGCAAGCCCGAGGCGCTGCGGCATCACTGGCGGAAAATGCCCGTGCGGCTGCCCAAGTCAACGATTTGCTGGCTCAAGTTTGGCAAGAAATTGGCTCAGATGCAGGAGAACTGTTCTACTTACAGCAAATTGAGATGATTCTCAAAGAAGCTGCCAAAGTCCCCAGTCGCGTCAATTTACAGAATGTCAACGTCATTGACAACGGAGACGGCAAATCAATCGCCAGCTTAGTTCAAGCCTATCCTGAAATCTTCCATCAATTCCTTGACAGTGTCAATCAAATTCTCGGTATTAATGTCGCAGGCCGTTTCAGTTCAACTAATGGACATTCTCCTCAATTGGAAGAAATGAGAGGGTGAGGGGAAGACCAGTAGATAGGGAGATGGGGAAATAGGGAGATGGGGAGATAGGGAGAAAAAAAGTCTGACGTCTGACCCCCACCGACACCCCACACCCCATACTCTACCCCCTCTAAAGACCAACAACCAATAACCAACAACTAATAACAAACCATGGGTATTATCATCGCATTAATTGCTGTTTTAGGTGCAGGTACAGGTGCTGGATTGTTTATTATTCGTAACCTGTACTACATTTGCCAACCCAGTGAAGTCTTGATTTTTGCTGGAGGTCGTCGCCCCATTGAAACAGACCGAGAAGTAGGATATCGTTTGGTCAAAGGAGGGAGTAGTATACGGATGCCTCTATTAGAACAAGCCTTTCGCATGGACTTAACCAATATGATTATTGAGTTAAAAGTGGCGAATGCTTATTCTAAAGGAGGTATTCCTTTAAGCGTTGAAGGAGTAGCGAATATTAAAGTAGCTGGGGAAGAACCGACCATTCATAATGCCATTGAACGACTGTTAGGAAAATCCCGTCAACAAATTGAACAAATTGCCAAAGAAACCTTAGAAGGAAATTTACGGGGAGTCTTAGCCAGTTTAACACCCGAACAAGTGAATGGCGATAAATTAGCCTTTGCTAAAAGCTTGTTAGAAGAAGCAGAGGATGATTTAGAAAAGTTAGGATTAATTTTGGATACGTTACAGATTCAAAATATCTCAGATGAAGTCGGTTATCTGGATTCAATTGGTCGAAAACAACGGGCAGATCTGTTACGAGATGCCCGAATTGCTGAAGCCCAAGCTCAGGCACAAGCTGCTATTAAAACAGCAGAAAACCAGAAAAAAACCGCACTAAAACGGTTAGAAACAGATACAGAAATGGCAAAAGCCGAAGCGGAACGACGGGTACAAGATGCGGTCACAAAACGCAATGCTGTAATTGCAGAATCCGAGTCAGAAATTGCCTCAGAAGTTGCCAAAACTCAAGCAGAAGTTGCTGTTCAAAAAGAACGGATCAAACAAGTTCAGCAACAGTTACAAGCGGATATTGTAGCTCCGGCTGAAGCCAATTGTAAACAAGCGATCGCCCAAGCGAAAGGGAATGCTGCTAAAATTATTGAAGATGGAAAAGCCCAAGCAGAAGGAACCCGAAAATTAGCTGAATCTTGGCAAGCAGCCGGCTCAAATGCGCGGGAAATTTTCCTGTATCAAAAACTAGAAACATTATTAAAAACTTTAGTTTCAACTGTTCCCAATGTTGTCGTTGATAACGTTACAGTGATTTCTGCTAACAATAGCAGTAGTGCTACAAAAACAGCAAGATTTCTGGAAGAACTGCGACAAACTACCGGAATTAATGTTGCTGAAGTGATTAATAACATGAGCGGCAATTCTGATGCTAAATTGGTTTCTTCAAAAGCAATTCAGCCAGCTACCATTTCTCAATCAAAAAATACTATTAATCCGGTTGATCCGCAATCATTACAATCATTAAAATCGGATGTTGAACAATTTCTTGATCAAGTAGCTGCCAATACCCAAACTAACATCGAAGCCGAAAAACAAGTTCAGCAAACTATTCAACAATCTCCTAAATTTAAACGTCAACTTCAAAAAGTATTACAAGTAGGGGGACAGGAAACTTTGAAAGCAATTTTCAATCATCCTACGGTTTATATCCCTACTGCAATGTTAATAGCTTGGCTGACTGAAGAGTAATCGTTTCTATAGCAATTATAAGCTCCCAATATTGGGGGTACTCTGCGAGAAACCCTTAGACAATAGGAAGACAAATGATGAACTCTGTTCCTCTTCCTAAATTAGACTGACATTTGATAGTTCCACCATGTTTGTCTTCCACAACTTGCCGAGAAATCGATAATCCTAAACCCGTTCCTTTACCAACAGGTTTTGTTGTAAACAAATGATCAAACACTTTCTCCTGAACTCCTTCCGACATACCTAAACCATTGTCTTTAATTTTAACAATCACCTGTTTTTGGTCTTCTGTCAATGCAGTACTAATCACAATTTGAGGATTTTCTATATTTTTACCCTCATCAAACACATCAATGGCATTGGCAATAATATTCATAAATACTTGATTTAACTGTCCTGGAAAACCTAAGATTTTTGGTAAATTGCCATAATTTTTAATCACGTTAACTTCTGCACGTTTTTCATTGGCTTTGAGACGATGTTTCAGAATTAACAAGGTACTATCAATGCCTTCATGAAGATTAAGTTCTACTTTATTATCTGTATCAGAACGAGAGAAAATTCGCATAGATTGACTAATCTCTCGAATTCGATTCACACCGGTTTTCATAGAAGCAATCATTGCGGGTAAATCTTCTAGCAAATACTCCAATTCAATCTCTGAACCATAGTTAGTGACGGCTTCACAGGCAGGATGATATTTTTGATACAGTTGCAGATAATTGAGTAAATCTTGCAATGCTTCCTCCGCTTGATTAACATTACCAGAAATAAAACCAACGGGATTATTAATCTCATGGGTAATTCCCGCCATCATTTGCCCTAAAGCTGACATTTTTTCACTTTGAACCAGTTGTACCTGTGCTTCTTGTAAATCTTTTAATGACTGTTCTAATTGTTGAGCATAATCTTGAGATTTTTGATACAGTTGAGCATTTTCTAAAGAAATTGCAGCTTGAGAACAGAGGAGCTTTAAGACTTCAACTCGTTCATCTGTAAAGGCTCCAGTTGTTAAGTTATTCTCTAAATAGAGAATTCCTACAAAATGTCCCCGATTGCAGATTGGCAAACATAACAAACTCTGGGGTTGTTGTTGCATCAAATAAGAATCAGATACAAACTGAGTTTCAGGTGAAAGATTATCAATTTTTAAAGTTGTTAAGCTTCGTTTGACAGAGTTAATTATACTCAACGGAACTTCTAAACTCTCTTCAACCCGAATCGATTGTTGAGTAAAGTCAATGGTTTTATCATTATTAAAATGGTGATTTGAAATAGCTTTAATGGTTAACTGTTCTGCTTGAGATAAGATTAAAACCCCTTTTGTTGCCCCGACATTTTCCATCATTATCTTCATTAACTGAGAGATTAATTGATTGAGTTCAATTTCATTGGATAAAGCTTGAGAGGCTTTCACCACACTGGTAAAATCTAGTGCATCTAAAATTTCTGTTGCATTGCTGCTAATTGTAGCTTGAGTTCGACTATCTGTTTTTAAGAAACTGGTAAGCGTTCGGAAAGAATTTAGACTAATTTTTTGCTGTTCTAAAATCGGTGCTAGTAATTGAGGATAACGTTGTTCTAAATCCTTGACTTTTGCTTTTGCACCCCAATGAGAATAGCAATAGTAAGCATCTATCATGTAAGTTTGAGCAACTTTTTCTCGTCCTAATTCCAGGTAAAACTTAGCAGCAAGTTCGTTAGCTAAAGCTTCTTCTTGAAGATATTCGTTTTCTTTTGCTCCTGCAATTGCTTTGTCATAAAGTTCCATTGCCTCTAGTTTTTGATTAAGAACTCTACACTTTTCTGCTTCTACTAAATTTACTTTATGTTGATAATTCATGGGAGCATAAACTGCCCATTTCTTCATTTTTTGCTGATTAAGTATAACTTTATCCATTAAAAGCTTCTGTTCTGAATTAACAGTATGAGAATGCATTTCTAGTTTTACGAGAGAATCATAGAAATAAAAAGCTGGAACAAGTATTGTTGCAGTTGAACCATCTAAATACTTTTCTGCATGAACTGAATTTTGACTAGCTTGACAAATATCACCAAACAAATAACAAAGTATAAGTTTACTCAAATATAATTGGTTGAGAGCAGTCCTATCCTGAGCTTCAATATGAAATGTGACCATCTCATTCTCATTGTAGTTTTTACAAACTAAATAGTAATTATTAGCTTGACAGTTTATTAGATTTAACACGCACTGATGCCAAATTTCATTGTAAATAAAAATATGCTCCTGATTCATATGACTAATTGCTTTACCATAAGTATCCATATTATTCTCAAGTTCACTTAGTTCTTGACTAGAAAAGAATGCAAAGTAACAATATATTTGTATAGAAAGAGCAGAAAATTCTAAATCTCCAGTATCTAAACCGAATAAATAAGAATTTAAAAAGAGTGGCAAGCTTTCTTTAAAATGTTCTTTCCAAGGTTTAATATGATTGGTAATAACAAATAGAGTTCTAGCATAGTATTTTTTATAATAATTTTCAGACAGCAAACATGAAGCAAGTTGACCAAATTGATAGCCTAAGTCAATTTCTTCTAAAACTCCACAAAGGATTAATCCATACATGCTATATGCAAAAGCGGATTCGGATGCGTTACCATATTTAAGTGATAACGTTACTAATCTAGAGACAATAATGGGTAACATAGAAGGAGCTGCTTGAAAAGCAGAAGCTATCACACTTAAAAGAATAGGCATTGCAGCTTTTGCATGTAAATCAGTCATTTGAGGTAGATTAATTAATTCATGGGCTTCTTTATTTTTAAGATTGATTTTTACCTCTTCTAAAGCAGAAATTACTTCATTATATTGAGGATTTAAAGATAACTTTATATTTAAATATTTTAAAGAAAAAATAGCGGTTTCTACCGCTTTAATTTGTTTATTTTGTGATGCATAATATTGGATGATTAATTGATAAGTTTTTGCTGTATCTACTGAACTTTTAACATTTTCAAGTATTTTATAATTCCAGGTTTTCATCTGCTCGAAATTGCCATTTAAGTATGATGATTCAGCCATAGCTTCATACAGTTCTAAGGTTATTTTATATTGCTCTTGCCATCTATGTTCTGCAAGTAATTGAATTCCTTTATTAAAGTAATTAATAGCAGATTGATATGCAGTAGAGCTTTTAGCTTTTTTTCCAGCTATTAAATTTAAATAAGCCAGTTCATCTCGTTCTTGTTGTTCAGAAATCAATTCAATACCATAATTCAACTGATTAACAATTTCAAATATTCTTTCCTCTTGTTGAGATTCTGGGATATTGTTTAACAATAATTGTCCAATCTTTAAATGAGTTTCTTTTTTCTCTTTCTCCGGAATCAAAGAATAAGCTGCCTGTTGAATGCGGTCATGCAAGAATTTATAATTTGCTGAGAGATAAGTCTCTTTAGCGATCTGAATGTCTTGAGTGTCAGCCGTATAAAACTTATAAACTTCTGTTGTGGGTAAAATTAACCCTTCTTTCAATGCTACCCATAAATCTGTCGCGGTTTCTAACTCTGACGTTTGTCGTACAATTGCTAATGTTTCTAAGTCAAATTCATTGCCAATACAAGCGGCTAATTTCAGTGCATCTTGGGTTAAAGGATTTAACTTTTGCAACCGTTTTCCAACAAATTCGACAACATCTTCACTCACTGCTGCTAATTTAACTTGCGCTAAGTCACATTGCCATAACCCTTCTTCTGGGTTAAAATAAATCAATCCATCGACCTGTAATGCTTTTAAAAACTGAGTGGCAAAGAAGGGATTTCCTTTGGTTTTTTGATAAACGGCTTGAGTTAGGGGTAAGGCTTGTTTTAAGGAACAATGTAAGGTATCAGCTACTAATTGATTGAGATCATATTGCCGTAAGGGAGACAGGGTAATTGTATTAACAATTCCTTGATTGCTTTGAATTTCATCTAACGTTAACATCAAGGGATGAGCGGGACTCACTTCGTTATCTCGATAGGCTCCTATCAAGAATAAATATTGACTGTCGGCTGCATTTATCAACAATTTCAATAGGTTTAATGAAGCGGAATCTGCCCATTGTAAATCATCTAAGAATATCACTAATGGATGCTCTTTTGTCGTTAAAACTTGGATGAATTTTTGAAACAGTAAGTTAAACCGATTTTGGGCTGCATTGCCTGAGATTTCAGTAACAGGGGGTTGTTGACCAATAATACTTTCAAGTTCTGGAATTACATCTATAATAACCTGTCCATTGTCTCCAACTGCTTCTAAAATCTTCTGTTTCCATTGTTGGAGTTGAGTCTCATTTTCACTGAGTAATTGCCCCATTAAATCTCGGAAGGCTTGCACAAATGCACTGAAGGGAATATTGCGTTGAAATTGATCAAATTTCCCTTTAATAAAATAGCCTCTTTGTCGAACAATGGGTTTATGAACTTCATTGACAACGGCGGTTTTTCCGACTCCAGAATATCCCGCCACCAGCATCATTTCTGATCCTCCCCCCTTACCCCCCTTACCCCCCTTTTTAAGGGGGGACTGAGGGGGGATGGGGGACTGAGGGGGGATGGGGGACTGAGGGGGGATAGGATTAGCGACGCGATTAAATGCCTCTAATAATTGTTGAACTTGCTGTTGTCGTCCATAGAGTTTTTCGGGTATTGTAAAGCGATCGCATATATCTTGTTTGGCTAGTTCAAATGATTCTATTTTTCCAGTATTTTCTAACTGTTTTAAACAGGTTTCTAAGTCTTTTTGCAGTCCCCAGGCACTTTGATAGCGGTCTTCGGCATTTTTTGCCATCAATTTCATCACGATATCAGATAGTATTTGAGGAATTTCTTTCCTCTCTTGGTCAGCATTCCCTAGGTCGGGAAACCCGACCGAGGTCGCACCGCTGTTGCCTGTTGCCTGTTCCCCGTTCCCTAACACCTTCGGTGTCTTAGCAATATGACAATGGACTAATTCCATGGCATCTGTGGCTTCAAAGGGGAGTTTTCCGGTTAATAATTCATATAAAGTCACACCTAAAGAATAAAAGTCTGTACGATAATCAATGCCTCGGTTCATGCGTCCGGTTTGTTCGGGGGAAATATAAGCCAGCGTTCCTTCCAGGATATTGGGATTTTGAATAACTTGGGTTTCTTGAGGTAATAATGAGGCAATACTAAAGTCAATTAACTGAATTTCTAAAGTTTGAGGATGAATTAAAATATTAGCGGGTTTAAGGTCTTTATGAATGATGCGATGGTGATATAATCCTTGTAAAATCTGTGCTAATTTAATGCCGATTTTGAGGCACTGTTGAAGGGAGAGAGAATGATTTTGTAGATAGTCATTCAGGGAGATTAACCCTTCGTCTGGCATGACTAAAATCAGACTATTGCGATATTTTTCTAAGGCTAAGGGTTGAATAAAGCCAGGAATTTCTAAGTGTTGAGTCACGGTATATTGATGACGAAATTTCACCAGTTCGTTGAAGCTGGGATATTCACTTCGCAGTAATTTGAGAATGACAGGTTTATGGTCTGATAAACGTTGACCTCGAAACACGAGGGATTTTGCGCCTTCATGAATTGTATCGAGGATATTATAACCGTCAATTTTAAGGGTTGAAAAGGTCATGGTGTTAAATTCTTCAAAAGAGTTGAATAATTCAGCGCTAGCCTTGGCTTCAATTTCAAAGAAAGATTGTGAAAGAGTTGTGACAGCTCAACGTTAAGATGCTTGCATAGGATGTCGTCTGGTTTTGAAACCATTGCTGGAACTGAGCTAATTGTAGTTTTCCCAAAAATTCAGCTTTTGCTAAAGGGTCAATGATCAATAAAGACACCTATCAACTCTTGCTGACCTCAAGCTGAGACAGATTGGCTGTTCATACCATTTTGCTAAATATTTGCGACACTCAGAGAATCTAAAATAAAAGATTATCAAGTTAAGGAAGTCTCTATAGTGTCTCATACTTAGAGGAAAATGGTATTAATAATACCTCCGAGTCTCCCTGATTCTCTTATGTAGCCTTCTAGACAGTGCCTTGATAAACAGTTTAGAAGTTCAACAAAGTCGCCTACAAATGTACGTCGTAGACCGCCCCCAAAGTGGAGATTTAATCATTCGTCCTGAAGCAGTTTACGGTTAAAGAATTCAGTCTTAAAATATTCATCCCGCGCCCTTACTTTTGAAGCATACATACTTGTCTTCTTAGACAGTTAGTCATTTACTGAAGCTGAACAACCGTCAAAAAACTTTAATGGCTAAACACGCGGGTTTTAGTCGGTGGGTGTACAACTGGGGTTTAGGGATGTGGCGAGATGCTTAAAATCAAGGTTTAAAGCCAAACACCCTCACTGAACCTAGAAGCTTAAAGTTTATTCTACGAATGGGCAATGTCTTTTTCTAGCCTTAAAAAAAGGGCTTTTACCATACTATTTTGGTTTTGTCAACTTGCCATCTCAGAAGATAATTTAACACCTGTTCAATCTCCGCGGGAATTGATGCCACCTGAACTGAATCTGAGGGGGAAAACTAATCCAATGAAGACAGGGTGTAAAATTGACAGATTAGCCTACACCAAGCCCTTTTCGTCTGAGGAGACCTGCGACTATTTTATCTAAACTAATCTAACTTATTAGGTTATCGGACACAATCATCGCCAATTTTACTTTATACATAGTATTCTACCCAACCGGACTCAGAGCTGTCAACCCCTGCAAATTCGTGCAAAAAAGAGCCGTATTATTTTGTTACAATGTCATTATTACGTGACAAATATATCGATTTTTAATTGTTAACTTTACTTATGTTAAGTATTTATTATAGAAAACAGAGACTTGCTGTTATGCATTCAAATTGCATAGGGAATTTACTGTTTAAGGAATTAATTAATTTTCCGTTAGCTAACTCGTTTGATAACTGTGATAAATCTCATTTAATTTTGCTTGCACTGCGGGGGGTTTGGCTGTAAACCGAATATAAAATTGTTTTTCAATCATGGGTTGATCTAAAACTTTGGCATAAACATCTTCTGTTAATTCAGCCGTGTCACTGATTAAGTTAATTTTAATATTCGTGAGGGCATCGGGTAAGGTTTGATCCGTTGCTTCAACCCGAATTAATGCCCCATGCTTTGACATTTCTTGAATCCAACCTTGATAAAGGGTTTTACTGACGTGTTTCCCTTCTAAAATTGTATATTGTAACGGGATAGATTTAGGCAGGGTCAAATATTCTTCGGCTTCTTTCTCAAGATAAAGATGATATTCCCCATCAATGCCACTAATTTCATAAATTTTAATCGGTCGTTTCACCCCTTTTGGCTGAACTAACTTCTGATTTTCCACTTGAATAATGGTTTCTCCAGCGGCTTGTAAAGTCGGTTCAGAAATAATAATTTGTCCCCCGGTTGTATAAGATTCAATGCGATAGGTTAAATTGACTTGACTGCCAACAACCCCATATTTTGTGCGTTTTTCTGACCCTAAATTCCCCACTACCACTTCTCCCGTATTAATCCCAATTCCCATTTCTAAAGCCGATAATCCCCATTCTTCTAACTGTTGATTTACTTGTTCCATAGCTAACTGCATCGCTACCGCGCAAGCCACAGCCCTTTGAGCATCATTCTCCCGGAGGTTGGGCGCACCAAATAAGACTAAAATTCCATCTCCCATAAACTCATCAATGGTGCCTTGATAAGCAGTAATTACATCTGCCATTTTGGAGAGATAAAAGTTTAAAATTCTCACTACTTCTTCCGGTTGTAACCGTTCCGAAAGAGCGGTAAATCCTCTTAAATCTGAGGTTAATATAGTAATTTTACGGCGTTCTCCACCCAGTTTTAATCCGTCTGGATGTTCTAATAAACTGGCAACAATTTCATCGGTTAAATAACGTCCAAAAGTTTTCCGAATATCTCCAGCGCTACGGGCAATATAAGCAATAATGGCAATAGTGGAACCGATTAAGCCTAAAAAGGGCGGAATAACAGGCAACCACCATCCTTGAATAAAAGCTAAATAAGTACTTCCTAATAAAAAGCTTAAAGTAATTAGAGAAAAGCTAATTTGTTTAACTAAAAATTGCTTCAGTTTCCCCGTTAAACGTAATGTCCAGGTTAAGGTTGCGCCGACACCCGACCAAAATAAAATAAATAGCCATTCAATCGGTTCAGAAACTGTTTTAATTAAAGGACGATTGTCTAAAGCGGCACTGAGAATTTGACTGGTAATATGGGCATGAATTTCCACCCCACTGAGGCGTTGATCGGCAGATAATGTATAAGGGGTTGAAAATAAATCCTGAAAACTTTCCCCAACAGAACCAATCAAAATGATTCGATCTTTAGCCCAATCTGGAGAAACTTTTTTTTCTAGAATATCCCTAACAGAAACAGTATCAAAAGGTTGAGGTTGATTGCGATAGTTCAATAATACTTGATAATCTCCCGCGTCTGCCCGAATATACCCTCCATCATTCGCCTCAAATGGAACAAAAACCACCTCACCAAACTGCCACCAATTTTCGGTATCCGGCACCACTTGAGGGCCGATGCCTTCAGCCGATAGGTACAACATTGCCAGATACAAACCGAGGCTGTAAACTGTTTCTCCTTCTGGAGTATTAATCATTAAAAAAGCACGGCGAATGGTATTATCTTTATCCACCATCAAGTCATTTGCTGTAGCGCGGCCGTTTTGTTTAAGAATGGGAGGGGGTTTAACGGTTTCTCGGTTGTTATCTCCAATGACTTTTTCAATCCCGACTAAATTTTCAGTGGATTCAAATACTTGTATTAATTGTTCATGACCCGGTTGATAGGGTAAATCTCGATAAATATCTAAACCAATCGCCCGAGGCTGCATTTTTGCCAACTCTTGAATCAGTCGGGCGTAAATTTTATCGGGAACATACCCTTGACCAATATATTCCATATCCGCTTCATCTAAGCCCACAATAGCAATCCGTTGATCGACAAATTCTGAGGGACGCAGTCGTAAATATTGATCAAAAATAGACCATTCTAAAGATTCTAATAACCCCCCCCAACGCAGTAGAATAACGACCACTGTCACGATAGGGGCCGCTATCCAAATACCGCGCCAATTCCAGAAGAGTTGTTTCAAGTTTTTGGTCATTGGTTATTTGTTATTCGTTATTCGTTGTTTGTCATTGGTCATTAGTCATTTAACTCTAACAGTTAACCAATTTCCCCTACTCCCCAGTCTTTTTCAAAAAAACAATAACGAATCACCAAGAACAAATAACAAATAACGATTAGTTTTGAATCATTGGGGCAGTGGCGATCGCTTCTAAACCAACAGATTGGAGGAATTGTTCCCATTCTGCCGGATTAGACTCTCGTAACCCCACCATTAACATTAAAGTATCTTGCCAAATCCGTTGTTGGGCGTAAAGTTCTGCTTTTTTTAGCGGTTCATGAGTCGCCTCAATTTGAGTTTTGAGATCATCATTTAACTCGATGCGTTCGATGTCTCCTTGAATAGACTCAAAGGCTGAGGGGTTGTCTGGATCACAAGAGATTGTGATGTTCCAGCGATAGGTTTGACCCACCTCCAGAGAGACGTTTTCAGGTAATGAAATTTGCAGGATGCCAGACGTTTCAGGTAACGCTAGGGTATCAACATAAACATCGTCCCCAGTGATGTCTGTCAAGATAAATTCAAACGTTTTTGCAGCGGTTTGAGGAACAAACAGGAAAAAATCAGGACGAGGTGAAATGGTTTTTTGGACTTCAATATCTTTTGGCATTAAGGCCATCAGCGGCGTGTCTCCTTGGCTACAAACTTTCGCGATTTCTGGATTTCCACTGCGAGTACCGCCCCCAGCGCTACTTTGAGCACTTTGACGATTCGGAGCGGGGGGAAACTCTAAACTCATTTGTATAGCAGATTCTGACAACAATGGACTGGCTGAACTGACCGTTGTTGCCAACAGTATGGCTGCCGTTGCACCGATGCTTTGTAAGGACTTGATCAACATAAAAACTGTACCTCCTGCAAACCTATTCCTCTTATTCCAAGTCGAAAACTCCTGATTCCGAATTCTATCAATTCAGTGGATTGATTCTTCAGACCGAATCTTTTCTCCCAAGGTTCAAAGGAGCCGATTTTAATTCCCAACATACCCAGTTTTCTGATGTTATTGATCCGGATTACAAGCCTTTGTCAGCGGTAAGGTAATTGTAAATGTTGATCCCTCACCGAGTTGACTGTCCACTTGCAGGGTACCGTGATGCAGTTCAACGGAGCGCTGGACAATGGCTAATCCCAGTCCCGTCCCTGGAATGCTTCCCACATTTGCTGCTCTAAAAAAGGGTTTAAATAACTTGCGTTGATCTTCTGGAGCAATCCCAATGCCCTGATCTTTGACTTGAAAACAAATGTTTTCATGCTGGCGCCACACCCGTAGCTCAATCCGTCCGCCCTCTGGAGAATATTTAACCGCATTGGATAAGAGATTATTCAATAAATGCCATAAGAGTTTTTCATCTAAACAAGCGGAAGAGCAATTCCCTTGATGACTAAATTTAAGGGTATAGCGCTCACCCATGCTGATTTGCATGGACTCCACTAAATCCTCACAGAAGCTAATGACATCGAGTTGCGCTGGATTAAAATTGACTTGACTCGATTCAGCATGAGCTAAAGTTAAGATATCTTCAAGTAGTTGATTTAAGCTATCGGTTGCTTTTTTAATTCTTTGTAAATGCCGATGTCTTTTGTCTTCACTCATTAATTGGCTATAATCTTGCAATAAATGAGCTGAAATTTTAATAATAGAAATCGGAGTTCTCAAATCATGAGAGGCTCTCGAAAAAAATTCATTTTGTAATAAATTATTGGTTTGAGTTTTTTGCTGTTTTTGTTCCGCTTGTTGAACGGCTTTTTTCATTTCAATCTCTGCCTGATGGCGAGAAGAGGCAATTTCGATAGTGACTTGAAGTTCTTTTGCTTTAAACGGCTTAATTAAATACCCAAACGGTAAAGTTCGACTGGCTCGTTTTAACGTTTGATCATCTGCGTTGGCGGTTAAATAAACAACAGGTATCTCCAAAGAATCACTGATTTTTTTAGCCGCTTCTACTCCATCCATTTCCCCCTGCAGCATAATATCCATCAGCACCAAGTCAGGTTTCACCTGTTCTGCCGTATCCACTGCATCTTCCCCGGAAGCAACAATACCAACCACACTGTACCCCATATTTTTTAACAGAATGGCAATATGTTCAGCGATAATTGCCTCATCTTCAACCACCAAAATTTTGAGACTTGACATTTAGTTCTATCCTCCGCCTATGTTTTAGGTTGAGAAGATCTCCTGTACACCTTAGCCAGATTCAGTATGATTTAAAACCTAGCATACTTACATTGTATAGTGAAACCTCTGTCAAAACATAAATTGAGAGTTCACCTATCAATAGTATGGAGCCATTCCTTTAAATAAACGGCTAAATCCGTCTCCCAATTCTGCAACACTCTTAAACGCTGAATGGAGCGGGATGATCATCAGTGACACCCTAGTGGTCATTCAGAAAATCGGTTATCTCATTCTTCAAACTGCCTGTTCAAACAAAATCAATATTTGTCTTAATCACCTATAAACTTTTTTTCTGTGAAACCGTCAAAGTTGAAGTGTTTGAAGGAACAAACAACAAAAATCGACTGGTGACTTGACCTAAAATCTGTTGAGAGGACATCCAACCAAATGCTCGGCTATCAGTACTTTCATCCGGATTATCTCCCTGAACAAAACAAGAGCCATCCCCTCGCACTTCTACTACTCGTTTAACAATTCGAGTTTGGGGTTTATAAGGATGTTGAGCTACAATAATATCTCCCGGTTGAGGCGGATGATTTCGATAGGCCTTGAAATTCACTAAAATTTCATCTCCGGGTTGTAGCAAAGGTAACATCGACAAGCCTGTAACTCGAAATCGACGGCGCTGGCGGGTGAGCCACAGTAACGCATCCCAGCAGCTACTGGGTTTTAAAGCAGGTTTCATCCAATCTTTCTATCGTTCAAACGGTAATGGCTCATAATAATAGGCACGGCAATGCCGCGCCTACTCGATATGATATTTAATCAGAAACAGAGAAGCGTTCTTTAGCTAGCCTTGTAGAAGCTGACATCGCGATCTTTGCTACCCCAGAACATATTGTGGATTTTTTCTACCGCTTCCATTAATTCGTTAGCGTGTTCTAGACTGACTTCAACTTTACAAGCAGAGCAGAGCTTCGCAGCTTTCCAGAAGGTATCATGTAAATCAGGATAGGCTTCTAAATGAACGGGCTTAAAGTAATCAGTCCACAAAATCAATAAGTCTTCTTTGGTTTTTTGAGCTTGCTCTTCTTTGATCGCGATATAGCGCGATAAAGTATTGTTGTAAGCCACCATAGCCGCTTTGTCACCACCAGCAGGCTCCTGTAGATCCAAGATTTTTTTAGTCATGGATAAAACAGCTTCAGCCGTAATTCGAGCTGAAGCGGGATCATAGACTCCACAAGGGCCGTCACAGTGCGCTTCAACTTCCGGTGCTGGGAACCAGTTTTTCAGGGTTGCTACTATTTTCTTCAACATGGTACAAATCGTGCTTATTTCTAAAGTGATTTTTGGAGAGCTGTAAAGGATAGGTATTTCAGGCTAGATCATATAACATTTAGCCGATCTATTGCATAGAGATATCCTCTATCCCTTACAATTGAACACTTGATCCCTGTGTGTTTACCTATCCCCCCCCTCCCCATTTAGTGTAGTGTGAGTCTAGATTCGATGCAAGGTTCTATGGGTTATTCGTTATTTGTTGTTTGACTCTTACAGTTCACTTTTCTGCCTATCCTCCCAACACCCGACACCTAGCACCCGACTCCCTTTTTCTTTCTTACCCTTTCCCCGTCTCAATCTGGGTTGACGAGTCGAACGAGTTTTTGTTTGACTTGAGTATCAAAAACCTGCCATTTCATCTCAGAATAGTCTTTGTTTTCACTAAACCCCGAAAGAAACCCCAGGGGAATTTCAAATCCTCCCGCTTGGCTGCGGCCCCCTCCAAAAAACTTACCCGTGACATCCGTACCAAATGCATCTTTAATAAATTCATCAGGATCTAGGGTGATTTTATTGGTTCTCAAAGACCCTGTAACAATTTCAACTTCATTAAAATCATCATAAACAATTCCATAAACCACTGCGGTATGAACGTTTTCTTCTGTGAGTAAAAAGTCGGCTGCCTGGGGAATAGCATCTCGATCATTCGCTCGTAAATAGCCGACTCCTGAAATTGAAACGTTATCTTGAATTTTGCGGTTGGATAACGCCCGTTCAATTACGTCCATCACCCGCTTAGAGCGGGCTGAACGCAACACTGCATCTAGGAGTGAGCTATCATAAAATTGGCTCAAATAAGCAGCCGCTAAAAACTCTTCTCGTCCGGCTTGTCGCAGTTGATTAGTATCGGCTCTTAACCCATGCATCAAAGCCGTGGCACAGTTGACATGAGTCGTATTATTGCCATCAAATTCAACTAAACCGGCTTGAATATACTGCACTAAAATGGTTGCAGTTGCCTTAATTTGCGGACGAATATCTGCAAATTCCGGTTTAAATTCTTGCTGTTGCAAGCTATGATGATCAATGAGGACAATAACAGGAACTTTTGCTTCAATCACCAACGGGGTCAGTTGGCTCGTAGTGCCTTGACTATCGAGAAAAACACAACCGTTATAACTTGAAAAATCCTTTTTTTTGGCTGCTTCTAACGTCCAGCGTTGTACTGGTAAACTGGTGAGTTTAACTAAAGCAATATTTTCCTGATGACTCAGGGTTCCCCCATAGACAATATCACAATCAATCTCAAATTGCTGGGCAATTAAAGCATAAGCCCAGGCAGAAGACAAGGCATCCGGATCAGGAAAGTCTTGAATAATCACAAGGTGACGTTCCCCAGCGTGTTGCCGGAGCGTTTTTCGTAAAGCTTCAGACTTTTGAGGAATTGACGCAGGTTCTAAGGCAATCGCCAATTCGCCATTGGCAGAATGATTTTCTGTAATGATAGATGAATTCACGTAATTAAATAATAATTAAATTTAAATTATAAGCGAAACCTCTCTAGTCATGACTGGAGAGGCAAACAGGACTCAATAATTGTGTTGGAGGATACTGAAATTAATGATTCATTAGGGATTTTTCAAAATCCATCCGTTGTTTCACATTATGGAGAAAGTAACCGCTCATCATTGCTGAAGTTAATAGCTGAGCCAGCTGATTCCGGTCTGTGGTGATGGTAACATCAAAATGTTCCGAGGGTAAGCCGCCCAGCATTTGCATCAAATTGCGTTCCATAATTTGGGCAACCTCAGCATCAGGTTGAGACAATTTTGTCGCCACTTCTGGGTGCATAGACTGGACATATTGCCACAATTTATTTTCTCCAGAAGATGAACGGTCAAACTGTTCTGCATTGCGATTTGATAAGTTTTTCATACTTATTGCTGGTAACGACTGAGTATGGCTGGACTGTCTACTACTTATAAAATAGCCTGAGTCATCTACCTGTTTGCAGTGAGTAAAACCGAACTGAATGGAGAGGTTACCCTCTGTCAAGTCAGAAGTCAGAAGTCAGAAGCGCAAAGTGCGGTCTTGGGGTCTCCCCAAGTGAAGCAACTTTGCAAGAGAGTTAGAAGTCAGAAGCTTTTTGAGTAATATTCAGATCCGGTTGATTGATACTCCGGTAGAGACGTTAAATTTACGGAAAGTTGGCTGTCTTGACGGGTTGGCTAACGCCAAACATTTTCCTTAACGTCTCTACCCAGAAAACTGATTTTTAAGAGGGATTGATTCAACGGATGTCATATAAGAAGTTAGAAGTTATAAACTATTGCAAGAGTGCAAGAGTGCCTTCGCAAAGCGCTATAACTGACTAACTTCTTCAGGGGTTAAGTCTCGCCATTGACCGGGTTCTAATCCTTGCAGTTGAAGGTGGGCGATCGCTACCCGCACTAAGCGTAACGTGGGAAAGCCTACAGCCGCTGTCATCCGACGCACCTGACGGTTACGACCTTCGGTGAGTGTCATTTCTAACCAAGCGGTGGGAACGGTTTTGCGAAAGCGAATGGGTGGATCACGAGGGGGTAAAATGGGTTCTGAGGGGAGTAACTTGACCTGAGCCGGTCGAGTGCGATAGTCTTTAAGCTGAATTCCTTGTTGTAACTGTTGCAAAGCCTGCTGATCCGGAATGCGTTCAACTTGAACCCAATAGGTACGGGGATGATGAAAGCGAGGATGACTCAAACGATGTTGAACTTGACCATCGTTGGTGAGTAATATTAATCCTTCACTATCTCGATCTAAACGACCGACTGCATAAACCGATGGAATTGGAATATAATCTTTTAGGGTTTTTCTGTTAGATTGGGGGTCGGTAAATTGACAGAGAACATCATAGGGTTTGTAGAATAAAATATACTTTTTATCAGTCATTTGTCCTGTGTTATCTGTTATTTACTATAGAAGGGTTTCCTGTTCTCAGGTCGGCTGTTTCTTGTTCTTTATTTCCTATCACCTACACCCCAAACCCTAAACCCTCTAATAACGAATAACAAACAATTAATATCCTTCAGGGCTAATAGTGGTTTGATCGCAGTAAGCCTCACTCAAGTCCGCTTGCTTAGATCGGAACAAATTACACCCGGACAAATTCGCTGCTGTGAGGCGGGTTTGCTCTAGGTTAGCACCACTCAAGTCGGCATTTTTGAGATTTGCACCGCTTAAATTCGCTTTGTATAAATCAGCGCCCTGCAAATTCACATTGGTGAGATTCGCACCTTGTAGGTTAGCATAACGCAGGTTGGCTCTGGATAAATTACTGCCTTGTAAGTTGGTTTGAGATAAGTTAACTCGAACCATCTGAGCATCCCCAAATTCAGCCTCTGTGATTGTTGTGTTGGAGAGATTAGCGTTACTTAAGTTGGCATAGGGCATATAAACTTGATTAAGGTTACTGTCTTGCAAGTTAATCTCCTCTAAATTAGCTTCAAATAAGTCAACTTGAGTTAAGTCTATTCTGTTGAAATCTTGTCTCCCTTCAGCATACAAAGCCAGTAACTCCTGTGCCTCTAGCTTTTGCCAATTGCCCTGATTCTTGTTAACCTCGCTACTCATAAAACCAGCAGTTTGTCAAGTCAGTATATGTGCTTACTGCTATGTTATGGCGTTGTAACAAAAGGTTAAGCTTTGTTAATTATTTTTTTATGCTTCTAGAGAAATTTTGAAATTGACTTCTGAAGGCTGCTGTTAATTAAGCAAACACGCTCAAATTCAATGCCTGAGCTATCTTGGTAATTAGCGCCAGTCCTCCAATGGAGTTCCCCTGAGCATCTAACGGCGGACTGTAACAAGCGATCGCTCCTTGCTGGGGAATGACGGAGAGTACAGCGCCGCTAACCCCTGACTTGGTCGGTAATCCCACTTGAATAGCAAATTGAGCTGAAGCTTGGTATAAACCACAAGTCATCATCAAAGCTTTGACAATTTTACAGGGTTGCAGTCCAATTGACTCAGGGGGTTGAACCAGCATCATACCTAACTTGGCTAAGTCAACCACGGTTCCAGATAAACAGCAGATTAAATTATAAGTTTCTAAAGCCATTTCTGCATCTTGAATTTGACCTGATTTTAGTAATGTTTTAGTTAGGGCTTGATTATTCGGGTTAGGTAAAGATACAACAGAAGCATAGACCGATTCATCTAAGGTTAACTGACAATTTCCCCATTGATTCAGCCAAGTTCGCAGAGTTTCACAACGGGCGATCGCTGTGCTTCCAGGTAATTGATCGGCAAGAGTAATCGCCCCACTATTAATCATTGGATTTCGAGGTTTTCCGCTATCTGCTCGTAATTGTGCTAAGGAATTAAAAGGATATTCAGACGGTTCAATACCCACCTTTTTCAAAACAGTTTCAGTCCCTAATTCTACCAATAAATGTAACAACAAAAATGGCTTAATCACACTCATTAAGGGAAAGCAATAAGTCTCATTGCCTGCCGTTTGAATCCAGTCATCTTGAGAAATAATACAAACGGCAAAGACTTCCGGATCGACTTGAGCCAGTTGAGGAATATAATGAGGCAGATTACCTTGACAACTCTTCAATTGAGCCTGTTCGACCCAATCTCTGAACTGAGATAAGGATAAATTGAGTTTTAATGAGGTTTTCAACTTTAATAATTTCCTGTCTAAATTGTAATTGATTTAAAAAATAATAAACTAAAATACAATAAAGTCAAGTGACTATCAATAGGCGATGAAAATGTCAACCCTGAAACAGTTTATTAAGGAGATCCCTAAGGCTGAACTACACGTTCATATTGAGGGAACCCTGGAAGCAGAACTAATGTTTAAACTAGCCCAACGCAATCAGATTCAGTTACCGTATCAATCTGTTACTGAGGTTCAGCAAGCCTATCAATTTGAAAATCTCCAATCTTTTTTAGATATTTATTATGCGGGTGCAACTGTTCTACAAACCCAACAGGATTTTTATGACTTAACTTGGGCTTATTTAGAAAAAGCAAATTCCCAGAATATTCGCCATACTGAAATCTTTTTTGATCCTCAAACTCACACCATGAGAGGTATTTCATTTGATACGGTTTATAGGGGAATTCATCAAGCCTTAGAAAATGCTCATAAACAATTTGGAATCACAAGTCATTTAATTTTATGTTTCCTCCGTCATTTGAGTGCTGAAGCAGCAATGGAAACCTTAGAAATGGCATTGCCTTATAAAGAAAATATTATTGCAGTTGGTTTAGATTCTTCGGAGTTAGGAAACCCTCCTAGTAAATTTAAAGCTGTATTTGATCGTGCTCGTTCTGAAGGCTTTTTAACCGTTGCTCATGCGGGAGAAGAAGGATCAAGTGATTATATTTGGCAAGCGATTAAACTGTTAAAAGTTACTCGAATTGATCATGGGGTTCAATCTCTTCAAGATCCTAAACTGGTTGATTATTTGGTGCAAAATAAAATCCCATTAACGGTTTGTCCATTATCGAATGTTAAACTAAAAATATTCCCAACAATGGCAGAACATAATTTTAAAAAATTATTAGATATAGGAATTTTTGTAACCATAAACTCAGACGATCCTGCTTATTTTGGTGGATATATGACTGAAAACTATCAGGCAACTCAAACGGCATTAAATTTAAATAAAACTGAAATTTATACAATGACTAAAAATGCTTTTGAAGCTGCATTTTTAACGACTAAACAGCGCGATAAATATCTCCAAGAGCTGGATGATTTTATGATAAATTATCGGGCTTGATTCCTTTGATAAGCTAAGCTTCCTAAAATATAGGTTGCCTGAATAACTCGATCATCTCCTAACATCATGATAGCAAACATTAAATCAGCTATCTCTTCCAAAGTTTGAGCAGGATAACTATTTTCAGTTCGGAGTTTCATCAGTGGGGTTGATTGAGGATTAACCACAATAAAATCGGCTTCTTTTCCGATTTCAAAATTACCCAGTTTATCCTCTAAAGAAAGTGATCTAGCACCCCCTAATGTTGCCAGAAATAAACCCTGTAAGCCTGAGAATACGGTTCCTTGAAGATGAGTGACTTTATAGGCTTCATGAGCGGTTCTGAATAGGGAAAAACTACTTCCTCCACCTACATCAGTTCCTAACCCTATAGGGATAGGATAATGGGGAGATTTCGCTTGATTAAGTTTAAATAAACCACTACCAATAAACAGGTTAGATGTGGGACAAAATGCAATGGTTGATTGGGCTTGAGACAGGCGATTAAATTCAGAATCTGACAAATAAATCCCGTGAGCAAAAATTGATTTTGATGTCACTAAATTAAACTGTTCATAAACATCTAAATAATCAGAACTTTCTGGATATAACTCGGCTGTAAATTCTAGTTCCTGTTTATTTTCTGATAAGTGAGTATGGAGATAAACATCAGGAAATTCTTGAATCAATTGTCCAGCTAATCTTAACTGTTCTGGGGTTGAAGTAATGGCAAATCTCGGAGTAACTGCATAGAGTAAACGATCTTTTTGATGCCATTTTTGAATCAGTTGGTGACTGTCTTCATAGGAAGTATTAGCCGTATCTAGTAAGTTTTCGGGTGCATTTCGATCCATCATTACTTTTCCGGCAATCATCCGTAAATTTCGCTGTTTAGCTTCTTGAAAAAATGCATCTACTGACTCTGGAAAAACTGCTGCTAAAACTAAGGCTGTGGTTGTTCCATTTCTGAGTAATTCGTCTAAAAAGAAAGCCGCTATTTTTTGAGCATATTCAGGATTTTTAAATTTAGCTTCCGTTGGAAAAGTATATTTATTTAGCCATCCTAAAAGTTGTTCTCCATAAGCGGCAATCATTTCAGTTTGAGGATAGTGAACATGTAGATCAATCAATCCCGGTAAAATCAATAAATTTTTATAAGACTGAATAGGAATATCCCAGTATTTTTTATGAAGTGATTCATAACTGCCGAAGTCTTGAATAAGACCATTTTCAACCACCATCAATCCATCAGGAATATATCGAATACTGTCTTTTTCAGAGGTATAAAATGGATCATCAATACAATCTAAAAAACAACCTCGAAATCCGTTTTTTTTAGAAATAGATAAATTTAAATTTGACATTAATTGACAGAAACTTATTTAAACTAATTTTAATTATACTAAAAAGAGAGCTGAACTGGAGTCACTTCTCCTCAAAATATTGATAATGACTTGACAAATAATTTTTGATGGAGTTTGATCAGATTGAAGTTTTTGAGTTGAGATCAGATGAATCCCCATCCTCAATATTCCCCTTCGGGGTGGCGAGGGGCAATTGCCCGCTATTTTAACTTTAACCCGCTTCAGACTAACTTTCGTACAGAAATTGTAGCCGGGATAACAACTTTTATGACAATGGCTTATATTTTAGTCGTTAATCCTTTGATTTTATCCGATGCAATTTTTCTAAATCAATCCGGAGATTTATTTTCAGAATTAGTCGTAGCCACTGGACTATCTGCCGCAATTGGTACATTAATGATGGCATTGTTTGCCAAATATCCTTTTGCCCAAGCACCGGGCATGGGGTTAAATGCCTTTTTTGCTTATACTGTTGTTTTAGGATTAGGAATTGACTGGAGGTTAGCTTTATCGTCCGTGTTTGTGGAAGGAATAATTTTTATTATTTTAACCCTCACAGATATCCGTCGTCAAATCATCAAAGCCATTCCTTTATCCTTAAAAAATGCAACGGCTGCGGGAATAGGTTTATTTATTGCTTATATTGGTTTATCCGGTAATCCCGAAACCGGGGGTGCGGGAATTATTGTGGCTAATGCTGTCACAAAAACGGCTTTTGGTAGCCTCAAAGAACCAACAACAATAATGGCAGTGATTGGACTTTTTATTACAGCCGCTTTGGTCGTGAGACGGGTAAAAGGGGCGTTATTATGGGGGATTTTAGCCACTGCAATATTAGGCTGGATTTTAAATATTACTGCTTGGCCAACAGGACTATTTGAGATGCCGCCTTTTCCTCAACATCTGTTTGGACAAGCTTTTTTAGGCATCACTAACCTCAACGCCAATAATTTATTAAACTTTATTGCAATTACATTTGTCTTTTTATTTGTGGACTTGTTTGATACCATTGGAACCTTAACAGGATTAGGGATGAAAGTGGGTTATATTGATAAAAATGGGGAACTTCCTCGGGCGAATCAAGCCTTAATGGCAGATGCGGTTGCCACCACGACTGGGGCTGTTTTAGGAACCTCCAGTGTGACCAGTTATATTGAGTCAGCTGCGGGGATTTCTGAAGGGGGTAGAACCGGATTTACGGCTGTTATTACAGCTTTATTGTTAGGTCTTTCTATTTTTTTTATTCCCCTAATTCAAGCCATTCCTGCTTATGCGACCACACCGACTTTAGTCATTGTTGGGGTGTTGATGTTATCTAGTATTCGTCAAATTCCGTGGCAAGATTTAGGGGAAGCCATCCCGGCATTTTTAACCTTATTTATGATTCCCTTAACCTATTCCATTGCGGAAGGATTAGCCATTGGATTTATTAGCTATCCGGTGATTAAAGCTTGTCAAGGAAGAGCCACAGAAGTCCCTAAATTAACCTGGATTTTAGCTGGAGTCTTTATTCTTCGCTTTGTATTTATGACATTTCAGTTTGAGAGTTAATTTTTGAGGAAATTATTGTGATAGAGCGTTTAATCTCATTAGTCGGGATTTTAGTATTTATTGGTATCGGTTATCTGATTTCCGCCAATCGTAGTGCGATTAAATGGCGGCCTGTTTTATGGGGAATTGCATTACAGTTAATCATTGCTGTAATGATTTTAAGAATTCCTCTCGCTTATGGAATTATTAGCTGGATAGGAACAGGAATTACAACCTTTTTAGAGTTTTCTAACGTCGGCGCAGAATTTGTATTTGGGGCAGATTATGAACAGCATTTATTTGCCTTTAAAATTTTACCGATTATCATTTTCTTTTCAGCTTTTGTTTCTATTCTCTATTATCTGGGTTTACTCCAACAAATTGTTAAAATAGTGGCTTGGGTGATGCAAAAAACCACTCAAACTTCTGGGGCAGAATCCCTGTCTAATGCAGCTAACATTTTTGTGGGAATGACAGAAGCCCCCTTACTGGTAAAACCGTTTGTGCCTCACATGACTTTATCGGAATTAAATACAGTGATGACAGGGGGACTAGCAACAATTGCGGGAAGTGTTTTAGCCGCTTATATTTCCTTTGGAATGCCCGCCCAAGATTTAATTACCGCTTCTGTAATGGCGGCTCCTTGTGCGTTAGGAATGTCTAAATTACTGTATCCAGAAACTGAAAAACCCGAAACGGCTGGAACCCTAGAATTAAAGGTTGAAAAAACGGCGATTAATGTCGTTGATGCCGCTGCGGCTGGAGCCTTAGAAGGAGCAAAATTAGCGGTGAATATTGCTGCAATTATTATTGCATTTCTTGGACTAATTGCCTTTTTCAATGCAATTTTATCAACCCTAGGAGGATGGCTAGGTTATCCAGAATTATCATTAAATTCTATTTTAGGAATTTTGCTCTATCCGGTTGCAATTCTCACCGGCGTTCCCCTACCTGATGCCAGTCCAGTAGCGGCATTAATTGGCAAGAAAATTATTTTAAATGAATTTATTGCTTATATTGATTTAGGGGAATTAATTAGAAATAATGCCTTATCAGAACGTGCCAGTAAAATTGCCACATTTGCCCTCTGTAGCTTTGCTAATATTGGTTCACTGGGGATTCAAATTGGCGGACTGAGCGGCATTGCGCCCCAACGTCGCAGTGACCTAGCTCAATTGGGAATTCGAGCGCTCGTGGGTGCGATTTTAACAAACTTAATTGTTGCTGCAACAGCCGGATTATTAATTTAACAGTTTCAATTTGTTAAAATATAGAAAAATCCGAATAGAATCCTTTGGGATTAGAAAAAATAGCAAGATAGGAGGGTTGGCACAATGCGAACGATGGTTTTATCTCACCCCAAACAGCCCTTAGAATTAAGAGAATTACCCATACCCCAACTGCAAGAAACCCAAGTCTTAATTCAAGTCAAAGCCTGTGGGGTTTGTCGAACCGATTTACATATTCTAGATGGAGAATTAACCCAGCCAAAACTCCCCCTGATTATGGGACATCAAATTGTTGGAATTATCACCCAAACTGGGGTGAAGGTGAAGCAATTTCAACCAGGGCAAAGAGTCGGAGTTCCTTGGTTAGGAAAAACCTGTGGTCATTGTTCTTATTGCCAAAAACAACAGGAAAATTTATGTGATTATGCTCAATTTACAGGATATAATTTAGATGGGGGATACGCCGAATACACCGTTGCAGATGCTCAATTTTGCTTTCCTCTAGCGGATAATTTCTCAGATTTACAAGCAGCACCTTTATTATGTGCCGGATTGATTGGTTATCGCTCTTATAAGATGACTGAAAATGCCCAAAAAATAGGTTTTTATGGTTTTGGTGCAGCGGCTCATGTCTTAATTCAAGTGGCGAACTATTTTGGTAAAGAAGTCTATGCTTTTACTCGTCCCGGAGATCAACGTTCACAACAATTTGCTCAGGAATTAGGAGCAGTTTGGGTAGGAAATTCAACCCAGTTACCGCCAGAACCACTGGATGCAGCCATTTTATTTGCTCCGGTTGGCGCTTTAGTACCTCAGGCTTTAGCTGCTGTGAATAAGGGGGGAATTGTGGTTTGTGCCGGAATTCACATGAGCGATATCCCTTCTTTTCCCTATCGCTTATTATGGGAAGAACGGGTATTGCGTTCGGTTGCCAATTTAACTCGTCAAGATGGTGAGGAATTTCTAGCATTAGCGCCTCAAATTCCCATTCGGACTCAAGTCAATCCTTTTCCCCTCGAACAAGCTAACGAAGCCTTAGAATCTCTCCGTCAAGGTCAAATTGATGGCTCTGTTGTGTTAACACTTTAGCTCAGATTAAAACCTCACTCTATATGCTGTTTAGCGTTTTGGAGACTGTTACAACTCTGATTTTTTCTAGGGATATTTAGTCCTTTTAAGCACACCAAGTTTTAACGACACGACCCTTTAATTCTTGTTTCATCCAAGGGGTATTGGTTGCCAATGAATGAAGTTGAGAGGACTCCACTGTCCAGGATTGATCAGGATTAAATAAGGTTAATTCTGCGGGTTGATTGGGCGTAATTGGATTCATCTTTTGACCCCAACATAAAGCGGGATTCAGGCTTAATTTTTGCCATAATTCTAAAGCAGACCATTGCCCTGACTCCACAAATGTTTGCCATAGTAAAGGCAGGGCTAATTCTAAACCAATCACCCCAGGAGGCGCATCGGCAAAAGCGACTGTTTTCTCTTCATAAGTATAAGGGCTATGATCGATAGCGATCGCATCAATAATACCCGTTTTCACTCCTTGAATTAAGGCCGTTTGATCTTGAGGATTGCCCAAAGGCGGATCAAGATTTAAATTGGGATCATAGGGTGTAATGAATGAATGATGACCACTCATTGCAGTGGTATTCAGCAATAAATGCATCCAGGTTGTACTCGCCGTTATCGGCAAATTTTGGGCTTTTGCCTGTTGAATTAACGCCACACTGCGGGCAGTAGACACCCGCATAAAATGTACAGGGGTTTGAATTTCAGCGACTAATTCTAACACCGTTGAAAGGGCAGCCGTTTCTGCATAAACGGGGATTCCGGGTAATCCGCTGCAAATGGATTCATTGCCTTCTCGCATCACCCCATCCATGGCTAAAGCGCGATCACAACAATATAAAGCAACAGGTAAATTAAACGATTTTAAATATTCTAATAAACGCCTTAATAATACCTGATCTGAGAGTGGTTTTCCATCAGCAAATCCGATGACATTAGCATTGGCTAACTCGGCTAACTCCGTCATCTGTTTTCCGGCAATATTTTGAGTTAATGCCCCCCAAAAATAAAGCTGAGGTAAGGATTTAGAAATAGACGGAATTTTGTGTTGTAATAAACTTAAGGTAGCGGGCGTATCAACTGGGGGAACAGTATCGGGTAAAATGCCAATCCGGGTAAATCCTCCGGCTAAACCCGCTTGTCTTAATGAGGTTAAAGTTTCTCGATCTTCAAACCCCGGTTCCCCCGTATAACTATACAGATCCACTAATCCCGATCCTAAGATCATTCCCTGACAATTGAACACTTGAATTGAATCTAAATCTGTGACAATTTCAGGTTGAATCTGTTGAATGATTCCATCAATAATTAAAACATCAGCCTGTCGATTAGTCTCTGAAACAGGATCAATAATTCTGACATTTTTTAATAATTCACCACTCATTATTTACATTAAGGAACAGGGAACAGGGGATATACAAGTCAGAAGTCAAAAGTCAGAAGTTAGAAGTTAAGAGTATACCAATTACCAATTGCCAACGAATAACAAATGACAAACAACCAATGACTAGTAGTCAATTTTATAATGCTCCTGCTGCGGTTTGATCCAGAATATTTCCCCCAGAAAGATGACTGGTAATATTACTGGCTTGTAAAACAGGGGGTGCATCAACACCGTGGGGATAGTCAATCACAGTGATTGCGCCGTTGCCTTGTTTAAAGTTCCAAAAATGTTCTGGAGGCAGTCCAAACAGTTGACAAAGAATGGCTTTGTTGACTGCATCATGGGCAACCACTAACACCGTAACGGGTTGTTGGTGATGGGATTGAACGATTTTTTTCCAAGCGGTTGCGACTCGCTTCCAAACCTGTTCTAAGTTTTCTCCTTCCGGCATTTGTACGGTTTCGGGTGCAATTTTCCACTGCTTCAAGAGTCCCGGATAAGATTGTTCAATTTCCGGTTCATAACGACCTTCCCACAGTCCATGGCTAATTTCTTTAAATGCATCTTCTAACTGAAGTTCCAGATGAGGATGAAATTTAATGATAATTTCTGCGGTTTCTTTCGGGCGCAACATGGGGCTAGTAATGGCAACATCTAACTGAACATCCTTTAAGAATTCTGCCGCTTTACTGCCTTGTTCTCGACCATTTTCATTCAAGGGAACATCAATTTGACCTTGAAATTGTCCATTACGATTCCATTCTGTTTCCCCATGTCTCACCAGCAATAAACGCGGGCCTTGATGGCTGGGTCGGGGTTTGGGAAATTGATCCCCAACATGGGTGGTCACGTTCATGGATTCTAACTGAACGGAAGCGGGTTGAGGTAATTCTCCCGGTGTAACCTCCGAAAAATTTAATACACTAATGCCACAATTGGACTGTTGAATAGATTGATAATATTGAGGTTCAATTCCTAAAGCCGTAGCAATTAAACAGCGATTAATCCCATTATGGGCTATAACTAAAACCGTTTGGTCTAGATGACGCACCAGAATTTCTCGCCAAAATTGTTGAGCTTGTTCAAATAATGCTAAAACGGGAAAATGTTGACGTTCACCATTTTCATCCGCAACAGTCATAAAAAACTCATGGGGACGTTCTTGCCAACAGCGATAATCTTCTACAAACTGTTCAATCACGGCTTGACGTTCCATCCCCGCCCACAAGGGCAAATCAATTTCCAGTAATTGCTCAGTGGGTTGGAGTTGAGGTGCGGTATTAAACTGAGACACAATCAATTCTGCTGTCTTTTTAGCCCGTTGTAGGGGGCTGCAATAAGCCGCATCAAACTGAATGCCGGAGAGGGTTTGTCCCACAATTTCTGCCTCTCTACAGCCTTTCTCGGTCAGTATCGAATGATCTAAACGACCTTGAATGCGACGTTGAGCATTATAGTTACTCTGACCATGACGGACAAGGATTACACGAGTGGTCATTTTCCAGATGAGTTAGATTTCAGCGTCTTGAACAGCAAGCCAGATGCATTGTACCGTGTTTTGGGAATTTGTTATTCGTCATTTGTCATTCGTTGTTCGCCAGCTCAACACTCTCCCCCCAACACCCGACACCCAACTCCCTACACCCACCCATAACAAAGGACAAAGAACCAATAACCAATAGGTAATTACTCCTGCTAAAGTTAGATTTTTTCATTTGCCTCTTGTCAAGATGACCTTACAGTCAGACACTTGAGGTGGGAAATCATTGGCAGTTGAGAGGTCATTCCAGTGAAAAGAGTTTTAGCAATTATTTTAGGAGGCGGTGCCGGTACTCGCCTCTATCCTTTAACGAAATTGAGAGCCAAGCCCGCTGTACCGTTAGCGGGCAAATATCGCTTGATTGATATTCCGATTAGTAACTGCATTAACTCAGAAATTCTTAAAATTTATATTCTGACGCAGTTTAACTCGGCTTCTTTGAACCGGCATATTGCCCGGGCTTACAATTTCTCTGGCTTTACCGATGGCTTTACCGAAGTCCTAGCCGCCCAACAAACCAGTAGTAACCCCAATTGGTTTCAGGGAACAGCCGATGCAGTACGGCAATATTTGTGGCTATTTGATGAGTGGGATGTGGATCATTATCTGATTTTATCCGGTGACCATCTGTATCGCATGGACTATCGGGAGTTTGTCCAACGTCATATTGATACAAAGGCTGATATTACCTTATCGGTAGTTCCCATTGATGAAAAACGGGCTTCTAGTTTCGGCTTGATGAAAATTGATGATTCAGGCCGAGTGGTAGACTTTAGTGAAAAACCCAAGGGAGATGCACTCAAGCAAATGGCGGTAGATACCACTACCCTAGGTTTGTCTCCAGAAGAGGCAAAAGAAAGCCCTTATATTGCTTCAACGGGAATTTATGTCTTTAACAAAGATGTTTTGATTAAACTACTGAGTGAAGATCAAGAACAAACAGATTTTGGTAAAGAAATTATTCCAAATGCTGCTAAAGATTACAATGTTCAAGCCTTTTTGTTTAACGATTATTGGGAAGATATCGGAACCATTGAGGCTTTCTATGAGGCTAACTTAGGTTTAACTCGCCAACCTCAACCGCCCTTTAGTTTCTATCACGAAGAAGCACCAATCTATAGCCGTTCTCGGTACTTACCTCCCTCAAAGTTACTCAATTGTCACGTGACAGAATCGATTGTTGCAGAAGGTTCTATCTTGAAAGAATGCCGTGTTCATCACTCTGTATTAGGCTTGCGGACGCGGATTGAAAGTGGCTGTGTAATTGAAGATAGTCTGTTGATGGGGGCTGATTTTTATGAGTCCTTTGCTGAACGGGAATCCGGAGCAGGTAATGGTAAAATTCCTGTTGGTATTGGTGAAAGTACCACTATTCGTCGGGCAATTATTGATAAAAATGCTCGCATTGGTAAGGATGTAAAAATCATCAACAAAGACAATGTTGAAGAAGCAGAACAGGAGGAATTAGGATTTTATATCCGTAGTGGTATTGTTGTTGTTTTGAAAAATGCTGTGATTAAAGATGGCACAGTAATTTAATTCAGAGTACAGAGGCGGTTGATTAATCGCCTCTATTTTCAAAAATGCTATCAGTTTGTCTCTAAATAGTTTTTGAGATCCGCCGATATTCTAATCGTAACTGAGTTATATTTTTATCGGCTTCAAAAAATTCATCTCTTTTGATTTCTGCTAACCCAAACTCTTGAAATTGATTCAGTTCTTGTTCAGATAACGCCCAGGGGGGACCATCGGGGGCGGCTTCGGTTTCTCGATAACGAGTCACCATTAATAATTTACCATTTTCCGCGACTAAATCGGCTATTTCTTTAAGGGTTTGCGATCGCAAATTTAACGGTAAGGCTTGAATGGTGCGGGATTCTAAGACAAAATTAAAGGCATTTTTCCAGGCAGAATTCAGGTTAAATAAATCAGCCACTTGATAATGAACTATTGAATGAGGAAAGCGTTGTTGACACCATTCAATAGCGGTTGGAGAAATATCAAAAGCAGTGACTTGAAAGCCGAGTTTTGCCAAGGCTTCGGCATCATCTCCTAAACCACATCCCACAACAATAGCAGTTTTTCCAAAAGCTTCAGGAGAATTATTTTCTAACCAATTTTGAATATAAGTATGGGCAGTCGAGTCAGCCCAAGGAATTTGAGAAATCGCGCCATTTGCGTCTTGATAAAGGGTTTCAAACCAACCCGTTGGATTAGATTGTTCTAAAGCCGCTGTGGCAAGAGACATGACTTTTTGACGTAAGGCTTCTAAAGAGGGTTCAGGAGTCATCATTTTGGGGTTGAGTCAGAATTAGGCTAGTTCCAGTTTAATCATTTTAACTTCTGACCTGCCTCTATCATCGGTTAGCTTTTGACAGGTCTCTCTCCCTTTCCCCATCTCCACAGCTTCCCTCCCTAGACGTTTTCATCCTGAAACGATAGAATAACACCAACGCTTTAACAAAAATTAATAATCGTTTACTTTTTATTAAATTTAAGACGGTTCAGGTTCAGTCGGAGACAGTTCAATGCAGCTTACACGGAGTGAAATACAACTCCCTTGGAAATTCATCGTTTTGATCTCGCCTTTCTTCCTCTGGGGAACAGCAATGGTGGCGATGAAAGGCGTTATTCCCCATACGACTCCTTTTTTCCTAGCGGGAGTCCGTTTAGTCCCAGCGGGTGTTCTGGTGTTACTCTTCACTTTAATTCAAGGACGGCCCCAACCTCAAGGATGGAAAGCCTGGAGTTGGATTGGATTATTTGCCTTGGTGGATGGCGCTTTATTCCAAGGCTTTTTAGCAGAAGGACTGGCCCGGACTGGGGCGGGTTTAGGGTCAGTGATGATTGATTCTCAACCCTTGGCGGTTGCCGTATTATCCTTATGGTTATTTAAAGATTCTGTAGGTTTATGGGGTTGGCTGGGGTTAGGAATTGGGATTTTAGGGATTAGTTTAATTGGCCTACCCGATGCTTGGATTTTAGGGGGATTTAACCTAGAGGCTATCGAACTCTCCCTCAGTAACCTATTTCAAAATGGAGAATGGTTAATGTTGTTGGCGGCCTTATCCATGGCAGTGGGAACGGTTATGGTCCGGGGTGTGTGTAAATACGTTGACCCTGTGGTAGCAACGGGATGGCACATGATCTTTGGGGGACTGCCTTTATTTGCCCTCTCGGCGGGGTTAGAATCTCAACAATGGCAGATGATTGACTTTCCCGGTTGGATGGCTTTAACTTACTCCACTGTCTTTGGCACAGCGATCGCCTATGGTGTATTCTTTTATTTAGCCTCACGGGGATCACTCACCAGTTTAAGTTCCCTGACGTTCCTCACCCCTGTTTTTGCTCTGTTGTTTGGGAATTTGTTTTTAGGAGAAGTCCTCAGTCCACTACAATCAGGAGGAGTTGGTTTAACCTTAGTCAGTATCTACCTCGTCAATCAACGGGAAGTGCTTGCCAACAAGCTGAGAGGGAATCATTCAACGTCTGGAGAACCGTCTCAACTCCAGTCTTCCCCAAGACTGATTTTATCTGAGAAAAAAACCGTTAATATTCCCCTGGAGGTTGCTGTCAAAGAACAGGAATCTGAACATTAAATCGAAGTCAACGATGAGGATGTATCAATATGAGAGTCGGGGCAAATTATTGGGACGATGGTCGTTGTGAGTTTACGGTTTGGGCACCGCAACGACAACAGGTCACACTGCAAGTCTGGACACCAGAAGAACATTTTGTGCCGATGGAGAAGGATAGGGAAGGCTATTGGTGCGCCGTTTTAATGGATGTTCCGGCGGGTAGTCGTTATCAATACCAACTTGATGCTGAACTCAGTCGTCCTGACCCTGCTTCTCATTATCAACCAGAAGGGGTTCATCAACCCTCGGTTGTGGTGAATCATCATTTATTTCATTGGCATGATAGTCACTGGAACAGTATTCCCTTAGAAGATTTAATTATCTATGAACTCCACGTTGGTACCTTTACCCCGGAGGGAACTTTTGAAGCCATTATTGATCGCATTCCCCAACTGTTAGAATTGGGCATTAATGCCATTGAATTGATGCCTGTGTCTCAATTTCCCGGCAGTCGCAACTGGGGATATGATGGGGTTTATCTGTATGGTGTCCAGGCTTCTTATGGTGGTCCGGAAGGGTTAAAATATCTCGTGGATGCCTGTCATCAACAAGGCATGGCTGTAATTATGGACGTGGTTTACAACCACTTTGGGCCAGAAGGAAATTATACTTCAGATTTTGGACCCTATTTTACGGGGAAATACAATACCCCTTGGGGTAAAGCGATTAATTTTGATGATGCCCATAGCCCAGCCGTGCGGAATTTCTTTATTGAAAATGCCCTGTATTGGTTGAGAGAATATCATATTGATGCATTACGATTAGATGCCATTCATGCCATTTATGATTTTGGGGCAAGACATATTTTAGCCGAGTTAGCTCACGAAGTAGAATCTTTCTCTCAACAACAAGGTAGAAAGTTCCTGTTAATCGCAGAAAGTGATTTAAATGATGTGCGGGTGATTCATCCTAGAGAAAAAGGCGGACATAGTATTGATGCCCAATGGAGTGATGATTTGCACCACAGTGTTCATACCTTATTAACCGGGGAAAATAACGGATATTATCAAGATTTTGGCGAGTGTTATCATCTCGAAAAAGTCTTGCGAGAAGGCTTTACATATTCCTGGAATTATTCGACCGATCGAAAGCGCTATCATGGCAGTTATGCCGGAGATTGTCCCCCCTCTCAGTTTGTGGTTTGTAGTCAAAATCATGATCAAGTGGGAAACCGGATGTTAGGGGAACGGTTAACTACGTTAGTGTCATTTGAAGCCTTAAAATTAGCCGCAGCAACTGTCATTCTTTCTCCTTATATTCCAATGCTGTTTATGGGGGAAGAATATGGGGAAGAAGCCCCTTTTCTGTATTTTATTAGCCATACTGATCCCGGTTTAGTCGAAGCCGTTAGAAAAGGCAGAAAAGCCGAATTTGAAGCCTTTCATGCAGTGGGAGAACCCCCCGATGCCCAAAGTCTGGGAACCTTTAAACAATGCATTCTCAACTGGCAGAAAAGAACGCAAGGAAAACATCAGGTATTATGGAATTTATATCAAAAATTGATTCAACTCCGCCGTCAAATTCCAGCGCTAAAGCAGTTACAACGAGAGGGGTTTGTTGTGGAAAGTATAGAGTCGGAAAAAACGTTCATCGTTCAAAGGCGTTATCAACAGAGTCATGTCTTTTATTTACTCAACTATAGTGACCAAAATGCAATGGTTGAGACTCCCGCTGTCAGTGGCACCTGGCACAAGCAGCTAGACTCTTCAGAAACCCAGTGGATGGGGGACGGTTCATCCCTACCAGAAACGTTAACTGCACCCCAAAAACTGACTTTATCCCCACAAAGTTTCGGACTTTACGAAAAAGCCGATCACTGATAATCTAGAATTGAACTGGAAAGAGGGTTTAATCACATTAGGTTGATAGCTGATTTTAGAAAAAACACTTTCTCATTGATTAGGTGATAATCCAAGTTAAAGCTATCTCAAAAGGCACCTATCCCTCTTTCTTTTCTTATATCCCCAAAAATCCATTAAAAAAGCTTTCCCAGATTGTGATAATATCAATCTAACTAGCCAGGTATCTATCTTAATAAATTTACACCCTTTAATCTACTAATATAATCCTTATGAGAATTCCTGTTGCAACCTACCGGATTCAGTTTAATCCTAATTTTGGCTTTGATGCCGCTCATAAAATTGTATCCTATCTCAAAGAGTTAGGGATTTCAGATTTGTATGCTTCCCCAATTTTTAAAGCCAGACAAGGCAGTATGCATGGTTATGACGTGGTTGACCCTAACCAACTTAACCCGGAATTAGGAACTCGTGAAGACTTTGATGAACTGATCGATCAACTTCATCAGCGAGAAATGGGATGGGTTCAGGATATTGTCCCCAACCACATGGCTTATGATAGTCAGAATAAGCTGTTAATGGATATCTTAGAGTATGGCGCAGATTCAGAGTATTTTGATTATTTTGAGATTAATTGGGAACACCCTTACGAAGATACGCGGGGACGAGTTTTAACCCCTCTCCTGGGAGATTTTTACGGAAACTGCCTAGAAAATGGGCAATTACAATTATCTTACAATGAAGAGGGTTTAAGTGTTAACTATTACAGTTTCAAAGTTCCTCTAAAAGTTGAATCCTATGGTGAGTTTATCAATCATAACTTAGAAGAACTATCTCAAAAATTGGGCAAGAGAAACCCTGATGTCATTAAATTACTGGGGGTATTGTATATTATTAAAAGCATTCCGACAGAAACCTCCAGTCAACAGCGCAAAGATCAAGCCTTATTTGTTAAGGGTTTATTGTGGGAACTCTATCGAGATAATCCCGAAATTAAAAAATTCATTGATAACAATATTGATTATTTCAATGGCAAACCTGGAAAGCCAGAAAGCTTTAATCCCCTTGATCATTTATTACGAAATCAAAACTTTCGATTATCTTTCTGGAAAGTGGGTGCAGAGGAACTAAATTACCGTCGCTTTTTTACAGTTAATGAACTCATTTGTGTTCGAGTCGAAGATCATAAAGTTTTTGAAAAAACTCACGATTTAATTAGTCAACTTGTAAAATCAGCTCATTTCACTGGGTTAAGAATAGATCATATTGATGGATTATATAATCCGATTCAATATTTATATTGGCTTCGAAATAAAGCAAAAGATGTCTATATTACAGTAGAAAAAATCTTGGAATTAGAGGAAGATCTTCCCTTGACCTGGCCAATTCAAGGGACTTCTGGTTACAATTATTTAAACTACGTCAATGGTGTATTTTGTCAAAACAAAAATGAAGAACGATTTAATCAAATTTATCGCGGTGTTTCTGGTTTAACGGCTCATTATCAAGATCTGGTGATTGAGAAAAAGCGATTAATTGCCAATAAAGGTCTAGCAGGGGATGCGGATAATTTAGCCTTGTTACTCAAGCGAATTGCAGGACAATATCGTTACGGCCGTGATTTTACAATGCTGGGCTTGAAAACTGCCATTATGGAAGTATTGGTGCGTTTTCCAGTGTATCGAACCTATATTAATGAGGATGGCGTGAGTCGAGAAGATCGAGTTTATGTCCAACAGGCGATTAAAGGGGCGAAAAAAGCACTTCCTGAACTGTTAAATGAATTAAACCTGATTGAGAAGCTATTACTCCTCGATTATGATCCCGGAATGAGTGAGGAAAACCGCCAACTTTGGTTACTATTTGTGATGAAGTTTCAGCAGTTTTCTAGTCCCCTGACTGCAAAGGGAATTGAAGATACATTATTCTATGTTTATAATCGTTTCTTATCCCTGAATGAAGTGGGAGGATCGCCCCAACATTTTGGAATTACAGCAGAAGAATTTCATCAATTTAATCAAACACGGTTAAAAAATTGGCCTCATGCCATGAATGCCAGTTCGACTCATGACACAAAGCGCAGTGAAGATGTTCGCGCCCGTTTGAATGTGATTTCAGAATTACCCGATGAATGGGAAACCCAGGTCAGAAACTGGATCCAGTTAACTCGAGAGTATAAAATTGAGGAAGAAACCCGGTTTATTCCAGATGGAAATGATGAATATTTTCTCTATCAAACTTTAGTGGGTGCTTATCCCTTTGTAGAAGAAGAATATCCCAACTTTATTGAACGAATTAAGGAATATGTTGTTAAAGCAGTTCGGGAAGCTAAAGTACATACCGCTTGGTTGCGTCCTGATACCACTTATGAAGAAGGATTTGTAAATTTTGTGGATAAAATCCTGCAACCCACTGAAGAAAATGAATTTCTAAAATCCCTCAAGCATTTTCAAGAGAAAATTGCCTTTTATGGTATCTTTAATTCCCTGTCTCAAACTTTATTAAAACTCACCAGTCCGGGGTTGCCTGATATCTATCAGGGGACAGAATTGTGGGATTTAAGTTTAGTTGACCCCGATAACCGACGGCCTGTTGATTTTGAACAACGACTCTCTTTTCTGCAAGAAATTCAGCGACGTTCTAAGACGGGGATGCAAAGTTTAATTGATGATTTAGTCGCCACCCGTGAAGATGGACGGTTAAAACTGTTTTTAATTGCGCGAGTGTTAGAAGGACGGCGACAATATCTTGAGGTATTCCAACAAGGATCTTATCAACCGTTAAATATTGTCGGTCAATATGCCAATCATATTATTGCCTTTGCCCGAACATACGAACAAACCATAATCATTGTGATTGCGCCGCGTTTCTTAACCTCTGTGGTGGAGTTGGATCAATTTCCCCTGGGTGAGTCCGTCTGGGGTGATACTGCAGTTGAAGTTCCGAAAGGATCTGAATATACCTGGCATGAAATGGTTACAGATCATGATGTTACCAGTGGTAATTTTATCAATATTGGTCAAGCTTTAAGCCATTTTCCGGCTGCATTAATTGTGAATCAAGTCTCTAACAATTAAGTTTAGGAGTGATAAAATAATCGTTTTCTAGGTTAGTTAAAGGGCGGACAGGCAATTCAAGATTGATCGGCTTGATTCGTCCTTAAACCGATCAATTTGTCCAACGTTTGTCACTTGGAGAGTTTGAGACCATCGGATAGGTATAAAGACAGCCAAAAGTTAGCAGTATACTCAATGTGGAGAGATGACTACTGCTATGAAACAATGTTGAGTGATGAAAAACTTGAACTCGGCTTTGGCACAAATCATGATCTGAATCAATTCACCTTGAGATGATCCTAGAAAGACCCATCCGAGGGAATAACAGAAAAGGTAATCGGGAGTCTGGCCGAGTTTCGACCCCAAATACCTTTTCTCACAGACCTCACTCCTCACACTGCTACCAATATACACGATTATTGGGGATTGTCAAGAACAATATCGAATCCCGACTCTTGACTGCCTCTAATAACGAATTCTAGGATCAACATAAGCGTTCAAAATATCAATCACGATACTCGCCAACACAACTATACTGGCAAAAAACACCACAATTCCTTGAACCGTGGGATAATCTCGGACAGTAATCGCCTCATAGAGTCGGTTGGCTAACCCTGGCCAAGAGAATGTCACTTCTGTTAGAATAGCTCCGCCGAGTAAGGCGGCAAACGTTAGTCCTAAAACGGTAATCACGGGAATCATGGCATTTTTCAAGGCATGACCCACCACAATTTTAAATTCTGGGATCCCTCTTGCCCTGGCGGCTTCTACATAATCAGCTTGCAGGGTTTGCCGTAAATTCACCCGGACAATTCGTTCAAAGATCCCACTTAATAATAAGCCTAAGGTTAAACTGGGCAAACACAAGTAATAAAACGCGGTGAAAAATAGATTCAAGTTTCCCGATAACAAACTATCCACCAAATATAATCCTGTCCATCCTGGCGGCGGGGGAACATTCACGGGAAACCGAGTTCCTAAGGGAAACCAACCCAACTGTACCGCGAAAATCAGTTGAAACACCATCCCCGCCCAAAAAGGGGGAACCGCATAGGTAATAATCCCAAATAGTCGTCCTCCCGTATCCCAGAGGGTATTGGGACGAGAAGCTGCTATTGATCCAATGCTAATTCCGAGTAATAATGCAATGCATAAACTCAGAACAGCTAACTCTACAGTTGCTGGGAAATAATTTTGGATAATTTGCCACACTGACTGTCCTTGCGTGGTAATAGAGGTGCCTAAATCTAAACGGAGTAAATCCCCCATATAATTGAGGTATTGTTGAATTAAAGACTGATCTAAGCCCAGTTGCGATCGCAATGCTTCCTTCGCCGCTAGAGGGGCGCGGGGGCCAAGAATAGCATCTACAGGATCCCCCGGTGTTGCCCGTAATAATAAAAATACAATGGTTGTAATCGTCCATAGCATTAATGGCGCGAGTAGCAAACGAGTGAGAACATAAGATTGAAGTGCTTTAGAACGAGACATAAACCCAGACAGAATCTAAATATTGAGATTTTATCGCAAAGAATCTAATTAATAGAAATTTCTCAGTTTTTTACTATTTATCTTCAATTCATTCATCATCATACTATGTCCGAAGGAAGATATACTCATCGGTTTTTGTCATGGCAAAATCGGCTTGGTAACCTTCTGGTTGAATCACTTTAACCTAAAGCGTAACAGTCTGTTTACTCCTTTGTAAGTTGGTTGATTTTTACCCTAAGATCAATAAAAAGAGGTTCAAACTCAGAATTGCGCTGAGCAATTCTTTTTAAAATACAGCAATTATTAACACCATGATCCAGTTGCCCGAAGCCCCTTGGAGTGTTTCATCTCAAGACATTCTGAAATCTCTAGAAGTTGACCGTGAAACCGGACTATCTGAAACTCAAGTTGAACAAGCCCGTCAAAAATATGGCATGAACCGCCTCCAACAGGCTCAACGACGGGGGGCGGGAAAAATTTTGATTGATCAGTTCAAAAGCCCGATTATTGGGCTATTAGCAGGGGCTGCGGTGCTGTCGTTTATTCTACAGGATTGGGTAGAAGGCATCGCTATTATTGTGGCAATTTTAGTCAATACCATCATTGGTTTTGTCACGGAATTGCAGGCAACTCGTTCCATGGAAGCCTTGCAGAAGTTGAGTAATACTACTACTAAAGTCCGTCGCGATCGCGCCTTACAAGAAATCCCCTCAGAAGAATTAGTGCCGGGAGATATCGTCATCCTTGATAGTGGGGATATGATCGCGGCAGATTTACGCATTATTGAAGCCAATTCCCTCAATGTGAATGAATCTTCCTTAACGGGGGAGTCTGTCCCCGTCACTAAACAAATTCAACCCCTAGAGGCAGATTTACCCTTAGCCGATCGACACAATATGCTGTATAAAGGCACTGCCATTACTCAGGGATCTGGGGAAGGGGTTGTCATTGCTACGGGAATGAAAACGGAATTGGGGCGAATTTCCGAGTTAACTACCCAAGGCACCCAGTCTGAACAAACCCCCCTAGAAAAGCGTCTCGATCAACTGGGGAAACGCTTAATTCAATTAACCTTACTCATTGTTATTTTTGTTGCAATCTCTGGCATTATTGGCGGACGAGATCTAATCTTAATGGTGCAAACTGCGATCGCCCTGGCGGTCGGGGCTGTCCCGGAAGGGTTGCCCATTGTGGCCACCGTGGCGTTAGCGCGGGGAATGTGGCGTATGGCCCAACGTCAGGCTTTAATTAACCGCTTATCGGCAGTGGAAACGTTAGGGGCAACGGGGGTAATTTGTACCGATAAAACTGGAACTTTGACAGAAAACCAAATGACAGCAAACCGTATCATTACGGCATTGGGTGAGGTAGAAATAGAAGGGGAAGGCTTGGAAATTCAAGGGCGTTTTCGTCACGAAGAAAAAACAATCAATCCTTTAGATGAAGAACTCTTGAAGGTTGCCCTAGAAGTCGGAGTATTATGCAATAACGCAGCTTTACAACCCAAAGACTCGAATGAAAGCCGGGTGGTGGGTGACCCCATGGAAGTGGCACTATTGGTGGCGGGGGCAAAAGCTAAATTGTATCGGGAAGAGTTACTTCAAACTTTACCTGAAGTCAAAGAAGATGCCTTTGATCCCGACTTAAAGATGATGGCAACCTGGCATCAAATGGGGGATAAGTATCGGGTTGTGGTCAAGGGGGCACCCGAATCGGTGTTAAATTATTCCAGTCAAATTTTAACCCGAGAAGGGATAAAATCAATCAATGAATCTCAGCGGAATTCTTGGCAAGAACACAGCGAAAAACTAGCCAGTCAAGGGTTACGGATATTAGGTTTAGCCCAGAAAACCGCTTCAACGGATGAAGTTTCTGCTTATGAAGAGTTAACCTTTATTGGGTTAGTCAGTTTACTCGATCCACCCCGTGAGGATGTTTGTGGGGCTATTAAAGAATGTCAAAACGCTGGAATTCGGGTAATTATGGTGACTGGAGATCAACCGATGACGGCTTTTAATATTGGTAAAGCTGTTGGTTTAACCCATGAAGAAACGGTTGATGTCGTTCAAGGTAAGGAATTAAAAGAAATTGAACAACTCTCTAATTCTGAACGTCAACGCTTACTCAATGCCTCCATTTTTGCCCGTGTTTCTCCTGAACAAAAGTTAAATTTAATTGCTTTACATCAAAGTAATAATGCCGTTGTTGCCATGACCGGAGATGGGGTAAATGATGCCCCCGCCCTCAAAAAAGCCGATATTGGGGTAGCCATGGGACAACGAGGCACACAGGTAGCCCAGGAAGCAGCAGATATGGTGTTACAGGATGATGCCTTTTCTACGATTGTAGAAGCTGTAGAACAAGGGCGAGCAATTTTTGATAATATCCGTAAGTTTACGATCTATTTACTCTCAGGAAATGTGGGAGAAATTTTAGCCGTCGGAATTATGGCGTTTGTCAATGCCCCCTTGCCGTTACTGCCGTTACAGATTTTATATATTAATTTCGTCAATGATGCCTTTCCAGCGTTGGCGTTAGGGGTGGGAGAAGGATCGCCCAGAATTATGGAACGTCCCCCCAGAAATGCTCAGGAGTCGGTGTTAACACGCCGTCATTGGGTTGAAATTATGGGGTATGGGGGGGTAATCGCAGCGGTGATTTTAGGGGCGTTTATCTGGGCTTGGCAAGGGCTAGGGATGAATGAAACAGAAGCGGTGACGGTGTCATTTATGACGTTAGGCTTTACGCGATTGTGGCACGTCTTTAATATGCGCGATCTCGGTTCAGGATTTTTCCGCAACGAAATTACTAAAAATCCATACGTTTGGGGGGCATTAATTCTATGTAGTGGGTTGTTATTAATGGCGGTTTATTTACCCGGACTGTCTAATGTTTTGAAAACTGCTCATCCGGGGATGGAAGGCTGGTTCTTAATTATAGGCATGAGTTTTGTCCCTTGGGTGATTGGACAACTCTCTAAGCTACTTTTGTCCAAATAGATGACAGCCCTACACGCCATGGAATTAAGGTTTAATGAGAATTCGTCATTCATTATTTGTTAAACGAATGACGAATTCTCCATGACCCTGTAAATTAACTCGGTTCAGGAATCGTAATATCAATGGCAGTAATTTTAGGATTATTGCCTAAACTGGTTAAAGGTGGCTCAATATCCGTTTGATTTCCCACCACCAGGGTCACTAAATTCTTAGGATTGAGATATTTTTGTGCCACTCGTTGAACATCTGCAATGGTGGTTGCTTCAACTTGATTGCGATACTGAAAGATAAAATCGGCTGGATAACCATAATATTCATACCGCATCAGTCGGGAGAGGGTTTGTTCAGGAGAAGCAAAGTTAAAGATAAAAGAGTTTAACGTAGACTCCTTAGCGTAACTTAATTCCTCTGGAGTAATGGGTTCAGTTTGAATCCGTTTTAGCTCTGTTAAAATAGACTGAATTAAAGGGACTGTCGCATCAGAACGAGTTTGTCCGCCCGCTATAAATACGCCGGGATAATCATAATTGACTCCCCAATATCCATACACTGAATAAGCTAATCCTTGACGCGATCGCACATTATTAAATAACCGTCCACCAAAGCCATTTAACACCCCATTCATCACACTTAGTTTTGGATAGTCCGGATTATTTAACTCACCCCCCAAATGACCCAGTTGGATATAACTTTGATTCAGTTGAGGCTGTTCGACAAAAAAGATGCCCCCAGTTTGGGCTTGGGAAACTTGGGGTAAGCTAGGGGTTGGTGCGGCAGTTTGAGGGTTCCAATTACCAAATTGATCCGCAATCAGTAACCGCATTTTTTCGGAGTCGAAATCCCCATAAATGCCTAAAATCATATCTTGGGGATGAACGTATGTTTGATGAAATTCAATTAAATCTTCTCGGGAAATATTACTGAGAGTTTCATACTCCACCGTGCGGGCATAGGGACTCTCTTCACCGTAGATTAACTTTTGAAATTCCCGACTGGCAATATCACTCGGATCGTCGTTACGACGGCTAATTGAACCTTGGGTTTGAGTTTTCGCAACTACTAATTGTTCCGGTGCAAAAACCGGTTCTTGAATCACCTCTGCAAACAATTCAAAAACCGTTTCGAGATCTTCGCTGAGTGCATTAAAACTGGCACTCCCAGCCGTGTCACCAATACTGGTTTCCACAGAGGCCGCTTTTTGTTCCAGTAACTGATTTAATTCAGCAGCCGGATGACTTTGAGTGCCTCCCGTCCGCATTACTTCCCCGGTTAAACTCGCCAGTCCTACCTGATTGGGCGGTTCAAAGCGGCTGCCTGTTTTAATGAAGGCGCTTCCCCCCACTAACGGCAATTCGTGGTCTTCCATTAAATACACGATCATGCCATTATCCAGTTGATAACGATTATAGTCAGGCAGTTTAATTTCGGGTAAAGGAGGGAACGTTAATTCATCATAATGTTTAGCAGCCGCAGCCACAGCCGGGGGCCGTGACAACAACACGCTCAAGCAGGTGAGGATGACTAAACTGAATAAAAAGAGTTTAGATTTTTTCAATCTCAATCTGACAGTCATGGCAATTTTTTCAGTGATGTTTAATGGAAATTTAGTTGTAAAATCAGGCAGCACAACTTAGAAAAATTCAGCAATTTTCCCAATTCATTCTTGAATCTTTTAACGTTCTGCTGATAACAATCGACCCTCAGTACGATTTTCCGGGCGGAATGTGGCTTGGGCGACTCGCTGAATATCGGCGGGTGTGATTTGTTCAATGGCTTCTAACTGTTGAAATAAATTCTTCCATGAACCCGTTTTCACTTCATACTCAACCAATGCAAACGCCATTCCCATGTTCGAGTCCAGTGAGCGTAATAAATTAGCTTTGGCTTGATTTTTCACCCGTTCTAATTCTTCGGCTGAAACAGGTTCAGTTTTGAGGCGTTCAATTTCGGTTCGCAATGCCTCCGCCACTTCATCCACGGTATGACCAGGAGCCGTCAAGGCATAAAATAGCATCAAATTGGGGTGTTTATCTCCGGGATAACCATTTAACCCTTCTGCGGCTAAAGCCACTTGTTGTTGCTCAACCAGAGACTTGTATAAACGAGAGGTGCGACCATCCCCTAAAATGCTGGTAATGGCTTCATAAACCACCTGATCGGGATGATTAAACGCCGGACGGTGATAACCTTCCAGATACCAAGGTTGGGAAGGTAATTCTTTGGTTAAGGTTCGCAGTGCAGTTTGAGGCGGTTCAACCGCTTCAACTTTGGGGGGTTCAGGTTGAGCCGGATAACGACCAAAGTAAGTTTCCGCCAGTTGTTTGACTTCTGTAGGGTTCACATCCCCCACCACAGCCACAGTTAAATTATTGGGAACGTAATAGGCATCAAAAAAGTCCTGTACATTTTGCCGGGTTAAACTGGCTAAGTCTTCCGGATACCCAATCACCGGGCGACGGTAGGGATGCACTTCAAAGGCAGTATCCAGCAACGCTTCTAACATCCGACCCACAGGAGAATTTTCACTGCGGAGTCGGCGTTCTTCTAAAATCACTTGCTTTTCTTTATAAAATTCCCGAAACACTGGGTCTAAAAACCGTTCCGACTCCAATGACATCCACAGTTCTAGTTTATTAGCAGGCAAACTATAAAAGTACATCGTGGCATCAGCCGAAGTGGCAGCATTCATTCCTACGCCTCCCGCTTGTTCCACAATACGACCAAACTCATTTTGCTTGACATATTGAGCCGCTTCTTCTTGAACTTGCTCAAATTGCGCCGTTAGTTGTTTCAATTCTTCCGTTTTCCCTGCCGCTTCAGCCTGTTGCATTTGATCAAAAATCTGGTCAAGCTGTTTGAGTAACGGTTCTTCAGCTTGGTAATTTTCTGTACCAATCTGTTTTGTCCCTTTAAACGCCAAATGTTCTAAATAATGAGCCACCCCGGTTTGACCATTGGGTTCATCAGCACCGCCAACATCGGCATAAATTAAAAAAGAAACGACGGGGGCTTTATGACGTTCAAGCACCAGAAATTTCATGCCATTGTCCAGGCGAAACTCGGTGACTTCTTCAATTACCCGATTCAAATAAGGCTGAATTGAGGTTGAAGGGGTGGGGAGTTCATCGGCTTGCACCCAGTTGGGGGTGATGTTCCAGAAGGCTACCATGTAGAGAATCAGAATTAGCCCTGAAATCAAGCGGCGGTAGGCTGGCATTGGGGAGGAGTGAGAATCAGATAACCGATTTGAGAACATAACTGTGTATTAGAATGAATGGCGCTCTGCCATGGAGATCTGCAATTGAGACTATTGCTTACTGGCTTTCATCATAAACTATAACTTTATGGACGTGAGAACTCAGGAGTCAGAAGTCAGAAGCCTGCCCCCGCCTACGCGGGGGTCAGAAGTCATTACTCCTACCTGTTCCCTATATTGCCTACACCCTACACCCAACTCCCTACCCCTTGTTAGCTCACAAGACGTATCATAAACGTTGTACGCAAATGTAGTCAAATGTAGTCAAATGCCGTCAAATCTTTCATGAGTTTCTGTAGCAAACTTTGCTGGAAAATTCCGTTAAAACTTAGTGACTTCGCTCTCAAGTTTAA
>Ga0209594_1000011_pt1 | contig 190393 bp, 166 predicted proteins | sample AshMeaCrysSpring_FD_184126 | JGI IMG/M metagenome (GOLD analysis project Ga0209594, IMG submission 184126) | Groundwater microbial communities from Big Spring, Nevada to study Microbial Dark Matter (Phase II) - Ash Meadows Crystal Spring... | ecosystem: Environmental > Aquatic > Deep...
TTCAGGGAGTTGAAGCATTTGTTTTCAACAAAGTAACTTATTGAAAATAGCTTCTCATCTTTTGAGAAGCTATTTCCTTCTATCCCTTATCCTATCTGAAGTTCACCCCTAGTTGTCGCCCCTCCAGGTTTATGACATTAAATTACTTTCACGCCGGGTGCATTTACATAAATTTACATTTATAAGATAATCTTTGTAAGACCTATCTGATCTTGATATGTCCTTTAGAGACGTTCACCTTAGAACGTCTCTGTCAGTGAACTGTTAAACCCTCTCAAATGATATTTCTAAAACTGACAAACATATTTGGGTTTGATTGGGCAAGTTTGATCTTCAATCGGGTTATCACGCACAAACAGATAAATTAACCTTTCTAAGGGTTTTAAAGGGGTGATATCTGTTACTTTATTATTGGTTAAATTGAGTTCATTCAAATTCATTAAAGATTGCAGTGGTTCAACCTGTCTAACTTGATTGTAACTGAGATTTAAAACTTCTAAGTTACTCAGAGAACCCAAAGGTTCAACATTAGAAATTTGATTATAGCTTAAATCTAAAACCTCTAAATTTTCTAAAGATTGCAAGGGTGTAATATCAGAAATTTGATTATTAATCAGCTTTAATTCAACCAGATTATTTAAAGACTGAAATGGCCGAATATCAGAAATTTGACTGCTACTCAGGTCGAGTTGAGTCATATCTTGTAAATTTTGTGAGGCACGACCACAGTTAAATGTACCCGCTTGTTGTAAAATTAAACTGACTGTTCGTTTGGCTTCGGGATCTAAGTTTTCGCGATTGCGACACCAATCGGCAAAGGTTTCAAACTGACTTTCGGTTGGGGTGGGTTGAGTTTCTTGTGTGAGTCCATTATCAGCAAAGCCGAATATTATCAACAATCCTATCATTCCAATGTTGATATACTTTTTCACCCCTTTAAACCGCCTATAATGTTGCATTAAAACCCATAAAAGTTGAAATTTTATTAATTTAAATGGCTGCATTTTAATTTTTAGATTTGAATTCACCGATCTTTTCATTCTCTAGTTACCTAATTGTGGGTTTTCCTCGAATGGTTAGTGATGCCTAACTCCCATATTTTTTAATTTTTGGAGTTAAAAGGCGACTTAAAGATATAGTCTCTCTTTTAGTTTAAAGTGTTCCTGGAAAATCGCCAAGGATCTCAGGGCTAAACTAGCAGATTTAACCTTTATCTTAGAATAATTTATGGTACAGTATCGCCAGTGGATTGCACGTGATAGACACTGAAACATTCAAATGATTCAATATCTCATGCATTTAATGAGCACGGCTTCTGATTCTATTCTAGATGCTTTTAGGCAGCCCGTCATTCGTCAACCGATTGCGATTAGTCTGGGTGCAATTGCAGGCGCTTTAACCCGCTATTACTTAACCCTTTGGTTTGCCAATCGTTTTGGTGTGGGTTTTCCTTATGGGACTTTTTTTATTAATTTAACGGGTTGTTTTGTCATGGGATTTTTTGTCACAATTGCAGAACAAGTAGCCCTCATTCGTCCTGAAATCCGCCTCTTAATTGCAGTAGGTTTTTTAGGTTCCTATACAACTTTTTCTACTTATGAATTAGATACCCGAAACCTCATGCGACAGGGAGATTTTATCTGGGCTTTATTTTATTGGCTGAGTAGTGCTATTCTGGGAGTAATTAGCCTGCAACTGGGTATTATTTTAGCTCGATTACTGACTCGCTAAATGAACGACTATGCAATCTTGGAAAAAACTAAAAATTTATCTGACTGAAACCGATCAGTGGCATCATCAAGTTCTGTATCAAGTGATTTTTGAAAAAGCCCGTCAATCTCATCTGGCTGGCGCAACGGTGACTCGTGCTATTGAAGGATTTGGCGCAGATCTTAAACTTCGATCCTCTAACATTCTTGCCCTTTCAGATAATTTACCCATCATCATTTCTATTGTAGATGACGAGAAAAAAATTAGAGATTTTTATCAAGAAATTAAAGAAATGATTGCTGGAAAGTTAGTGATTCTTGAACCGGTTGAAGTTTTGCAGTACGATCCCTAATTTTAGAGTTTAAAAGATGCGTTTAACCTCTTTAGATATATTCCGAGGCATTGCCATTGCTGGAATGATTTTAGTGAATAATCCCGGAAGCTGGAATCACGTTTATCCTCCCTTACTTCATGCTGAATGGCATGGATATACTCCAACTGATTTAGTGTTTCCATTTTTTCTATTTATTGTGGGGGTAGCAATGGCATTTTCTCTCGGAAAATATGCCCAGGAAAATCACCCTCCTGAACAATCAATCTCCCCTCATCTTTATCTGCGGATTTGCCGACGGAGTATCATCCTATTTTTACTGGGATTAGCCCTAAATAGCTTTCCGAATTATGACTTTAGTTCCCTCAGAATTATGGGAGTTTTACAACGAATTAGTTTAGCCTATTTATTCAGTGCGATCGCGATTCTTCATCTCTCCCGTAAAAAATTATGGATAGTATTGATAGTGATTTTATTAGGATATTGGGGAATAATGCAAGCTTTTCCTGTCCCAAATTATGGGGCTGGAAATCTCACTCCAGAAGGCAACTTAGGGGCTTATATTGATACCATCATTCTTAGTACAAAACATCTCTGGCGTGGTGGCCCTTATGATCCAGAGGGATTATTGAGCACTTTACCTACGATTGGTACGGTTCTGATTGGTTACTTGAGTGGGGACTGGCTGAAGCAGCAACCCACCCAAACAAAAACCAGTATTAGTTTAATCATTTTTGGCTTATCTTGCCTGATTATTGGGCATTTATGGGGGGTTTGGTTTCCCATCAATAAAGCCTTATGGACGAGTTCTTATGTGTTCGTTACGGCAGGTTGGGCGCTATTATTATTAGCCGCCTGTTATGAAACCATTGAAGTTCGAGGTTGGCGACGATGGGGATACCCATTTCAAGTCATGGGAATGAACTCAATTTTCCTGTTTGTTGCCTCTGGATTCGTTGCTAGAATTTTAATTTATACTCATATTGGTAACAGCGTAGATGCCCCCACGACTAAAACCTGGATTTATGAAAATGGCTTTCAATCTTGGGCAGGTTCTTTCAATGGTTCTCTACTGTTTGCTGTAACAACTGTTGTTTTATGGTGGTTAATTTCATACGGAATGTATCGTAAAGGTTACTTTTTAAAAGTTTAATGTTAAATTTCATAAAAGTTAGATGATCATCAATCAATTAAACCTCACTTTAGCGAGTCAATTTGCTCAACTGGCAATTAATTGCATTCATCAGGAATATCCTCATGTTCATCGTTATTTTTTAAATCATCCAGAGGATTTAATTCTTCCCCGTCAACTAAATCCTGTATTTTATGGTTGTTTAGATTGGCATTCTGCGGTTCATAGTCATTGGATGTTAATTCGACTGATGCGCTACTTTCCTGAGGCGGCTTTTTCATCCATTGCCCGAGAAGCAATAATAACAAATTTCACCACCGATAAAATCTGCCAAGAAGTGGCTTATTTAGACTCTCATTCTCAGTTTGAATGTCCCTATGGGTTAGCCTGGTTGTTACAGTTATTCGCTGAGTTAATAGAATGGAATAATCCTCAAGCCAAACAATGGCTTAAAATATTACAACCTTTAGGAGATCGGGCGGTTTATAATCTGCAAAAATGGTTACAAAACTTATCCTGTCCTAATCGTACAGGAACCCATCAACAAACGGCATTTTCTCTCAGTTTAATTTGGGATTGGGCGATTTTAAACCATCATCAACTCTTGCTAAATTTAATCTCAAATTTTGCCCAAACCTTTTATTTTCCAGATAAAAACTATCCTTTAGATTTAGAACCTTTGGGCTATGATTTTCTCTCCCCTACGTTAGGGGAAGCGGATTTAATCCGCCGTATTTTGCCCACAGCAGCCTTTGCAGAATGGTTAAGTCATTTTTTGCCTCAACTGCCCACAACAGTGGATACAGACTGGTTAAAGCCAGTGAAAGTGAATAATCCAGAAGACTATCATCATGCTCATCTGGATGGTTTAAACCTCAGTCGCGCCTGGATGTTAGATGGAATTATGGCGGCACTTCCCCAACAGGATCAGCGTATTTCCAGTTTACAAGCGGTGGCTGATAGTCATCGTCAAGCCGGTTTAAATCCAATTTCTGCCACTGAATATAGTGGCAGTCATTGGTTAGGGAGTTTTGCTGTTTATTTAGCGACTCAACGGGGTTTATCTTTACCCACTTTTACGGCTTGAGTCCAGTAATAGGATGCACTTTTTAACGCACCCTAAAAAACGTTTCACTTAAGCAATTTCAAATTGATTCACACCCAATACTGGCTGATCTTCTAAAGTTGCTAAAATGATAGAACTTTGACTCCCAACCCCATCAAGATCCATGCTGAGGATGCCTGTATTGGTATTGTAAAGAATGTTGGCACTGTTACCAATCGGTTGGGGATTGATGCCACTAACAAATACACCGGTGGGGGATACTGTACCATTACTCAGCGAAGTATTAGGTTGTAAACCACTGCCTACAAAACCACTCGCATTAATCTGGAATATATCGCCCTCTGCGGGTTTAAAATCAGTCAAAATATCCTCCCCATCAGCTAATTTAGTATAGATAAATGTGTCGGCACCGCCACCGCCCGTTAGTTCATCATCTCCTTCGCCACCCAGAATTTCATTATTACTATCGTTCCCGAAAATAACGTCATCAAAATCAGACCCAACGATATTACTAATATTGCTGAAATCAGTTTTAGTTCCGGCAGCATCTAAGACCGCTTCATAATAAAAACTTGCCATCTTTTCATAGCCTGCGGCGGTGGGATGCAGACCATTATCAACATCAGTGCCACTCATATCTGTGGCTGTAATTCCATTTGGTTCTTCCCAAATGTCAACGAAAGAGATGTTCTTTCCTAAAGTGTCGTATTTATTGACAATGCCAGGAATTGCTTCATTATAGGTTGTAATGGTTGCATTACGAGTTTGATCATCATTACGTTCTTCACTGACAGGGGGAATACTGGAAATAATTAACTCTGAATTTGAGGAGAGGTTATTAAAGATTCTGGGTACTAATTTAGTATCCAGGTTGTTAATCATATTCGTGGCTTGTCCACCGGTATCATTCGTTCCGATCATTAATAACACAATATCAGGATTGGCAGCAGGCAGCCAGACCTCAACACCTCCCTCCCCATTTATACCAAAAGTAATTTGATTAATATTCCAGCCGGGATGTCCTTGGTGGTCATTATCAAATCCGGCTTTCCCATTAGATTCAGACCCAACAAAATCGACTTTTAATCCTAACTCATCAAAAGCGGTTTCTAGAAGATTACGATAGCCAGAACGTAATGCTGTAGCTTCATTATCATCAATTTTACCTTGAGTAATTGAATCTCCTAACGGCATTAGTTTAATGGGATCATCATACTTCAGCTTAATGGCAAAATCTTGATCCAGTCGGGCTAAAATGGGTTGATTGGATTGGCTATAACTAATCGTTTCACCATTAATATCAGGGTCAGGGTCAGTGTTATCCTCCGCAGCCGGAATAAACTGAACATAATCTACTCGGGTTGATTCTCCACCTTCCCGTTGTCCGGCTAAAGAAAAGGTATCTCCAGTATTAATAGTAATATCTTGAGCAACAACCTGTTGTACGCGATTAGTTGCACCGACTTTGCTATTACCTAGATTTTGATTAAATGTCAAGCTATCAAGCAGTTGTCCATTCAAATTGGCAGTTAAACTACCTTGACCATCGCTTTCATCGAAGTAGGTAACAATAACGTTATATTTACCGCTTCCCCCTGTAAAGGTATAATCGGCTGTACCCGTTTCATCTCCCCCCCCTAAAAACTCAATGGCGATGAGTTCTCCACCAGATACGATATTGGTATCATAGCCATTCTCAACAGAGTAATTTCCCCCTAAGGTAAAATCTTCGGCCTCTACCTTGAGTTCTTCTAAGTCAGTGGATTGAATATTAACATTAAAGATTCCAAGATTCCCTCCAACTAAAGCATTGCCGCTAGTATCAATCACCGTATTTCCTGCAACAGAAACCGTATAAGTTCCGGCTTCATTCGTATCCCAACTGCCGCCGGGTGCATTTAAACGATAGGTGACAACACGAGGTGAACCGTTGCTGTTGTTATCGACTCCGACAAATTCAACCGTTTGATTGACTCCATTATCATCTTGAACGGTGATGGCTGTATTCAGATTAGAAATATCAACCGCTTTATTATCCTCAAATGTCACCGTAAACGTATAAGCCTCTGTACTGTTGAGGTCAGTGTTAAAGTTGTTGGCTGCTAATGTAGCTGTTGGTGGGGTTGTATCGGCAATAACAGGAATAAATTGAATCCCATCAATGGCAACAACTTCCCCTTTGTCCATCGCGGCAGCAATTTCAATGGTATCACCAGGGTTGATTTGTAATCCTTGGAATACAGTCCTCTCAACTTGATTATCTACCGAAGGACGAGAACCCGCAAGGTCTTGATTGAAGGTAATCGTCTGCTGATTATTGCCAACGGTCAGTTTAACTGTTCCTTGACCATCAGATTCATCATAATGCTTTAGAACAACATCATAAGTTCCCCCAGTGCCGTTAAAAGCAGCCGTGGCTTTACCAGTTAATTCTGTGAGATGAATCAGTTGATTATTATCTGCAAACGCTCTATCTTTGATGACATACCCCTTATTGAGGGTCATGTCTTCAGCTTGTAGCGTCATCGGATCGGCAATTTCTACAGTAAATTCCCCTAACGTTCCTGAGGTCACAAAATTGCCCGCAGTGTCACTGACTTGATTGGCTTCTAGGGTGAGGCTATAAGTGCCTTCTTGCCAAGATTGACCGCCTGCTGGGGTGAGGCTATAAGTTGCTGTTAGGGGTGTGCCATTTTCGTTGGAGTCCGCCTCTACAAAGGTCGCCAGTTGATTCAAGCCTCCTGGCCCAGTGACTCGAATATCATTGTGATCAAAACTCGAGGGATCCACCCCATTGTTATCACTATATTGGATGGTAAAGGTATAATCAGCGTTAAGATTGCCCGGTACTAGATTGAGAGGATTAGCGGTAACCGTTTGAACGGTGGGGGCTACTTCATCCTCGGGCAATGCTTGAATTAATTCCAATTCAACATAGTCTGCCCGTAAGGATTCTCCATCGGTAGCGTTCCCTCGGGTTCCGATTAAAGATAAACTCTCTCCAGAATTAATCAGGGTTTCCTCAGCAATCACTCGCGTCACTCGATTGCTTTCCCCGACTTTGCTATTCTGAAGCTGTTGATTCCAGATCCAGTTATCCAGTTCTTGCCCTGCTAAATTAACGGTCAATTGGCCTTCACCATCATTTTCGTCAAAGTAAGTCAGGGTGATTTTGTATAGACCTCGGTCAATATTTAAATTCGTTTGGGCTGTTCCAACTTCGTTACCTAAGCCAAGAAACTGAACAGCGATGACTGTCCCTTCGGATGCAGCATCATAACCGCTGCCGTTATTATTGTCTATCTGATAGTTTCCACTTAAGTTAAAATCTTCTGCTTCCAAGCGTATCGCTGCCATGTAAGTTCCCCCAAAATATTGTGAGTTTCACGTAGACAGCACCCAGTGTGATAATTTTTGTTTTAAATTTTATAGAAATTTCACTCTATTAAGTTGTAACATTTTAAGTTTGAGGTCAACGGAGTTTTACTGAATCTTTAATTTGGAACGGTTTCTTTTTAAAGAAAATGTAAAATTTTCTCCAAAATTCAAAGCTTGTGTAAAGTTTGCTCAGGGATCAGATATTCTATTGATGAATCCCTATTTTTGATATCAAGTCTAGAGGACCCAAAAAAATATCAGTTAATTCTCTTAAAAAATCTCCGTTCTTGACATCCCCTCAAACTGACAAAATTTAAAATTGATTCAAAGAGTAGCAGCAGCAGTTAGCAATATGTTATTTTTTGATAGAAGGTCAATGGGTACGGATAATTGCTAAAAGGTGACAATATGGAAAATATCAAGGTTGAATTTTAGCATCAATGCCTTATCTAGGATGCATCACGGAAGTTGAATAAATCGTTAACCTATGGTTTCTCCTTTCTGCTAGATCTTTCCAGTCGGATTTTTACCTATGAATCAAAAGTCTTGGCTACCCCTTGGGGTGATTGTGTTACTCGCCACTCTCTTACGGTTCTATCAACTCGGAACAGAAAGCCTCTGGGTTGATGAAATGTTGAGTATTGGAGATACTCAGCGTCTCAATGAACTCTTGACATTACCCTATGTTCGTCCTTTTTATTTCGTGCTTTTAGCAGGCTGGATGCAGTTGGGAACCAGTGATGTTTGGTTAAGAGGGCTGTCCGTCATTTTAGGCATTGCCAGTGTCTTTTTAACTTATCAATTGGGTCATCGTTTGGTGGGAGAAGCCACGGGACAAATTGCGGCTTTGTTCATGGCCCTCTCGCCACTATTTATCAATCACTCCCAAGAAATTCGGATGTATACCTTGGTGAGTTTTTTGAGTTTAGCGGGGACATTAGCCTTGAGTTATGCCCTAGAACGTCCCACATTTGCCAACCTAGCGGTTTGGACTGCGGCTCGGACAGCACTACTGATCACCAATGTCAATACCGTTCTGATTGTATTGCCCGATTTACTGATTGTCTGTTGGACATATCGCCAGAAAATCCGCACTCTGTTTCACTTTGCCATTGGGTTTGCCGTCACAGGTTTATTCTTCTTGCCGCCATTTTGGGCTTTAACCTTTGGCGGTGTTTCGGAAGAGTTTATGTCAGATCAAGTGGGAGATTATTCCAAACCGGGCCTGCTGCAAGTGGTGGGCATGATCACTCAATTCGTCGTGTACTGGCCGTTGCGCTATTTACTAGAGTCCAATCAAATTTCCCTCGGCAAAGGCGAGTTAGGAGACGCTTCTTTACTCAGTGGTCTGTTGGCGACGCAAGGACTGACGTTACTGTTTTATGCTGGATTTACGGCTTTACTCTGTGGGTTGTTGGGTTTAGCGCTGATGGCGGTCTTGACAAAGCATCGTTCTGAACACCTGGTTTGGCTCGTGGCTTGGGCATTGATCCCGGCGATCGCCACTTTTGTATTATCCTATTTACAAAGTTCCATTTGGTTTCCTCGCTATTTGATGTTTATTGCCCCCTACTTTTTAATTCTGGTGGCGGGGGGATTTATGGTGATTTGGAACTGGCGTAAACCCGCAGCGATCGCAATTGTTGCAGCTTATTTAATTGCTGTCAGTGGGGGTTTAAAAGACTATTACACAACACTTTACCGCAATGATTGGCAAGGGGTGGCTGAGTTTATCCAACAAAACGAGCAACCGGAAGATGTGATTGTTTATTACTCCGTTCAGCGGTTTTTTAATCAATCCTTACCCCGATACTACAAAGGATCTGCGCCGTTATATCCCATTAATAAACCCAGTGCTGATTCCTTATCGGCTGCTGATATTCAACAAGAATTGGGTTCTCTCCCCACTGTTGAGTCCCGTTTATGGGTCGTGTGTTGGGTATTCTGCCAGGATCAAGAAGGGATTGAGAATGTGTTTGAAACCCTGGCGGGAGATAATTTTACCCTGGAAAACCAAACCACTTTTAAAAGTTTAGAGTTTGACCCAGTAAAAGTTTTTCTTGTCAGTTCCGATGCGGATCCCGTTTCAGTGAACTCGACCTCAAAACCCTGACTCTAATCAATCATCAATCACCCTAGCCCATCAACTCAGGAATTGCCATTTCATTGCCTCTGGGGATTGAGGTAAAAATCAAAAATAGTCCCTCTAGAACAATCGGAAAGATTACAGTAAACTAAGGAAAGCATGAAGGCTAGTGTGCATCAATAATAGTGAACCGATCAGAGCGCTTTGACATCTTCCCAGTGGATCAATTGCTTCAATTCTTAACCATTACATTGAAAATTGGAACCCACTCCCTTCGACATTCATTCACAGGACTTGGACTTCTGAGTAATCTATTCACCTTCTCAAAAATCACATGAATATTTCTCAAGTTGATCAAATGATCTCATCTCCGGTTGAGCGATCCCAACAGCCTCAGGTTTCCGTGGTGGTTCCCATCTATAATGAGGTGGAAAGCATACCCAAGCTTCTCAATAAAATCCATGATAGTTTGGAAAAAACGGGATTAAACTATGAATTGATTTGTGTTGATGATGGTTCTTCAGACGGATCAACCGAATTATTAAAACAAGAAGCACAACAGCGTCCTTATCTCAAAGCGATTATCTTACGCCGTAATTATGGACAAACTCCAGCCATGGCAGCCGGATTTAACTATGCTACGGGTGAGGTGGTGGTGACCTTAGATGGTGATCTGCAAAACGATCCCGCCGATATTCCCATACTGCTGGATAAATTAAACGAGGGATACGATGTGGTAAGCGGTTGGCGTAAAGACCGACAGGATCATTGGACAAGGGTTCTGCCCTCTAAAATTGCTAACCGATTAATTGGAAAGATGACGGATGTCAGACTCCATGATTATGGCTGTTCTCTCAAAGCCTATCGGGCAGATGTGGCAGCCGATATGAAATTATATGGCGAACTGCATCGCTTTTTACCGGCATTGGCAGCAATTGAAGGGGCACGGATTACAGAAATTGCAGTTGACCATCATGAGCGTCAGTATGGTCGTAGTAAATATGGATTAGACCGTACCTTCCGAGTGGTCATGGACTTGCTCACTATTTCCTTTATCAAGAAGTTCCTGACTCGACCCATGCATGTGTTTGGGTCACTGGGTTTTGTAGCGCTGCTATTGGGAACTGCGTTTGGCGTTTATTTGACATTTGCCAAGTATATCCTCGGGGAAGCCATTGGCGATCGGCCATTGCTGATTTTCTCTGTCCTGTTGACCCTGACTGGAATTCAGCTTTTCTGTTTTGGTTTGCTGGCTGAATTATTGATGCGAACTTATCATGAATCACAGAATCGACCCATTTATCGGGTGCGAGAGGTGCTCAACCGTCATCAGACTCCCCTGCCTCTATCTCCGATACAACCGAACCAGACTGCTACTCAGACAGCTCATCAGGAAAATCCCCTTAATAAAAATCCGTAGGTTCTTCAGACAATGTAGGCATTTGAAAGATCTGACACATCATATACTGGGGTAAACCGCGATCCGACTGACCGGGAATACAAGAATGATTGTGAGCCGCTTCAGTCGGATTGTGGGGGGGAACCACACAAATTGCCAATTGTCCGATCCCAACCATCAAAGTATTCATCCGATGCAGCAGATGACTTCTTTCTTGAATGAGTTGATCGGCAATCACTTCATCAGGGGCAACAATAAACAAGGTTTTGATCCCAGCAGAATTGGGAGCCATACCAAAATAACAATCCGCGAGTAAGGCTTGAGTTGTAGGGGCTAAATCATCAATAAAGCGAGCAATGAGCGCTTGATAAAACGATTCATTCAGCGCATGATTATCAAAGATAGGTTGATGTAGCATTAGATGTCCTCACTTCTCTACATTGGGGGGCAGTCAAACTGTTCTTTTCTTATAATTTAACATTTATTAACATCATTGAAGTATTTAAAATCAGTAAGAGACTGATAAGCTGGTGTATCTATGAATGGCTAAGAGTGACCTGAGGCAGACAACTGTCAACCCCTCTGTCTGTCTGTTCACGAAATCTGTAAAATGTGGGGACAATTAACGCCTAAGTCCGTAAAATAAGCTGAGGGCGATTTATAGCAATCAACTTCAGTCCTATTTTTGTCTATGTTCTTCCGTGATAAATTGCTATGCTGATTGTTCAAAAGTACGGTGGTACGTCTGTTGGTTCAGTAGAACGCATCCAAGCGGTCGCCCAACGAGTGGCAAAAACCGCTCAAGATCATTCGATGGTGGTGGTGGTATCCGCGATGGGCAAGTCAACCGACCAACTGGTTAAGTTAGCCCAACAAATCTCTACAACACCAAGCCGCCGCGAGATGGATATGTTGCTGTCCACTGGAGAACAAGTCAGTATCGCCCTGATGAGTATGGCGCTGCAAGAATTGGGACAACCGGCGATTTCGATGACGGGGGCGCAAGTCGGTATTGTGACCGAAGCAGAACATACTCGCGCCCGCATTCTCAATATTCAAACCCAACGGATCGAACGTCATCTCCAAAAAGGTAAAGTCGTCGTGGTTGCAGGTTTCCAGGGCATAACCGACCGTGAAGCCCTAGAAATTACCACCTTAGGACGGGGGGGTTCAGATACCTCCGCCGTTGCCTTGGCGGCTGCCCTACAAGCCGATCAATGCGAAATTTATACTGATGTTCCAGGGATTTTAACCACCGATCCGCGCATTGTCCCCGATGCCCAGTTAATGACGGAAATTACCTGTGATGAAATGCTAGAACTCGCCAGTTTAGGGGCAAAAGTGCTACATCCCAGGGCGGTGGAAATTGCGAGAAATTACGGCATCCCCTTGGTGGTCCGTTCCAGTTGGAGTGATGAACCGGGAACTCGTGTGACTTCGGATCAACCTCAACCCCGTCCGTTAGAAAACTTAGAACTGTCTCACCCGGTTGATGGGATTGAATTTGATCTCAATCAAGCGGCGATCTCGTTATTACGCATTCCCGATCGTCCCGGTATTGCTGCTAGTTTATTCGGCGGAATTGCCCAACAACAGTTAAATGTGGACTTAATTATTCAATCCATCCACGAAGGCAATACTAATGATATTGCTTTTACGGTGGCTCAACAATGCTTTAATCAAGCAATCGCGGTGGCAGATGCGATTTTACCGACGTTAACCACAGGATCGACTCAACTCGAAGGGGAACCGGAAGTCAAAGGAGATGATGCCCCCATTGCCAAAATCAGTATCATGGGGGCAGGAATGATTGGCCGTCCGAAAGTCGCTGCCCAGATGTTTACCACTTTAGCCGAGGCGGGAATTAACCTCCAAATGATTTCGACCTCAGAGGTCAAAGTCAGTTGTGTGATCGCCGCAACAGACTGCGATCGCGCTGTTGCTGCTTTAGCAGAGGTGTTTGATGTCAATTTAAGATCCCCTAAACCTGCTGTTGAAGCTGTCGAGGATCTGCCTCCAGTCAGAGGTGTTGCTTTAGATCGCAACCAAGCCCGGTTTGCCATTCGTCATATCCCGGATCGTCCCGGCATGGCAGCCCAACTGTTTGCATTACTGGCTGACCATAATATCAGCGTCGATATGATTATTCAATCGAAACGCTGTCATCACATCAATAACCAATTAACCCGGGATATTGCCTTTACCGTGTCTCAAGCCGATGCTGATGAAGTCTATCAATTATCAAATCAAATTGCCCCAGAGTTAGGGTGTGGTGAAATTGTGATGAACCAGGCGATCGCCAAAGTCAGTGTTGTGGGATCGGGGATGATCAATGCTCCAGGGGTAGCGGCTAAAATGTTTGCGGCTTTAGCGGCTGAAAACATTAATATTTCCATGATTGCTACTTCTGAGATTAAAATTAGCTGTGTTGTGGATGAAGATCAAGGGGTCAAAGCCTTACAAATTATTCACGCTGCTTTTGGTTTATCTGGCGATCGCACGACTGTTGTGCCTGAAGCTGTTAATGTCAGTTAAGGATCATGAGTCATTTGTTGTTATTAGTTATTTGTTGTTGAATTTTAACAGTTAACTCTTCGCGCCATCTCTCTATTGCAGGAGTGCATTCTTTTTCAGATTCCCTCAAATAACCAATTACAAATGACGAATAACAAATAACTCACAACCAATCTTTATGAACTTTTCAGATAAACTGTTAGCCGCAGTTGAACATAATCAAAGTTTATTGTATGTTTCTCTCGCGCCAAATGCTGAGTTACATTCCCTCGTAGGGCAATCAATTAATCAGTGGAAAGATTATCTCCAGTCAATTATTTTAGAAACGGCTGATTTCGTTTGTGCTTATAAATTTCCTTTGGGATTTTATCAGTTATGGGGTGCAAAAGGATGGGAATTATTAACCAATATTTTAAGATTGATTCCTGAAGAAATCCCGACTATTATCGATGCAAAATATAGTGATTTAAACAGCAGTAGTTTTTTTGCTGATTTCATTTTTCAAGGCTTACAATTTGATGCCTGTACTATTTCTCCCTACGCTGGAAGAGATCAAATTAGTCCATTTTTAGTGTATCCTGAAAAAGCTGTTTTTATCCTGTGTGCCACCGCTAATCCTTCGGCAACATTTTTACAAGAATATCCCAATTCTCAACATCCACTTTATCTTAAATTAGTCCAAGAAACGCAAATTTGGGGCACTCCTGAACAGTTAGGATTACAAGTGGGTATTATGCCGGATATGTTGGCTAGAATTCGCCAAACAGCACCGGAACGTTGGATGTTATTAGAAGGGGATTTTGCCGAAGAAAATGATCTAATGGATGATGATGATCTCAGTCAAACCTTAAGGGCAGGACTTGATAAAAATGGCACAGGGTTAATGGTGCCTGTACCGCCGCAATTATTAGCAGAAAAACAGATTAAAACTTTAGTAAAAGATTTTCGCGATCGCATCAATCAATCTCGCCAACAAATGATGGCAGCTAGTCCAAGCTGTGATTTATGGTTGCCCAATATTTGCTTTATTGAACCCCAACCCCATCGGGATTTAATCCTACAATTGTATGATATTGGTTGTATTATTTTTGGAGATCATGTGCAAGCCTCTGGGGAAACTTTTCCCTATTATATTGACTTGCGACGGATTATTTCTATCCCTCAAATTTTTCACCAAATTGTCGAAGCCTATATAGACCTTTTAAAACCCTTAACGTTTGATCGAATTGCTGGGATTCCTTATGGTTCTTTACCGACAGCAACTGGATTGTCTTTGAGATTAGAAAAGCCGATGATTTTTCCACGCAAAGAAGTGAAACAACATGGGACGGGGCGATTAATTGAAGGGCATTTTCAACCGGGTGAAACGATTGTTGTTGTGGATGATATTCTGATTACAGGCGGTAGCGTGATGAAAGGTGCTGCTAAAATTGAATCGGCTGGGTTAAACGTTAAAGATATTGTGGTGTTAATTGATCATGGTAAAAATGTTATGGAAAAATTAGCGCAAAATGGTTATCAAGGTCATGCTGTATTAAATTTAACTGAAATTGCGGAAACCTTGTATGAAGCCAATCGCATTGAATCTCAACAATTGGAACTTTTACTGGATTGAAAAAAACGAGTAAGCCGAGATTTTCTTGCCTGACAAACATCACCTATCATCTTTTTATTGTTTAAAAAATCAAGTATATGCTCAAGTTAGCCCTATAGCTTAATTTTAGCAGAGAGTCATAAAATCTGCAATGGATTGGCTGCTTTTTTTCTCTCAAAGACAGACAGAGACGAGGCATCAAAATCTTGTGAACTGACTATTGTGCCTCATCTCTGCCCACGACAGAAATTATTTAATCTTCTGCAAAAATATACCGACGTAATTCACTCGGATCGGGTTCTGGGCTAGATTGGGCAAATTCAACGGCATCATCGACCGTCGCCTGGATCTTTTGGTCAATAGCTTTTAATTCATCTTCATTAGCGAGTTGATGTTCTGCTAGATAAGCGGCAAACTTTTTAATCGGATCGCGAGCGAACCAGTAATCTTTTTCATCTTGATCTCGCAATTCATCGGGATCAGCCAGGGAATGACCTCGGAAGCGATAAGTTAAGGCTTCAATTAACGTTGGCCCTTCTCCGGCTCTGGCACGGGCAACCGCTTCTCTGGCTAAAGTATGCACCGCCAAGATATCCATGCCATCGACTTCATGTCCCGGCATTCCAAAGGCTGGTCCTTTCTTGTAAATTTCGGGGTCAGAGGTTGCCCGGTCATGGGCCATACCAATCGCCCATTTATTGTTCTCAACGACGAAAATAATGGGTAATTTCCATAACGTCGCCATGTTCAGACATTCATAAAACTGACCATTATTACAGGCTCCATCTCCAAAGAAACAGGCTGTGACTTCTTGGGGACGATCGTCTCCCATGACTTCTTGGCGATATTTGGCTTGAAAGGCGGCTCCTGTTGCCACCGGAATTCCTTCGGCGACAAAGGCAAATCCCCCCAATAAGCGATGTTTTGAAGAGAACATGTGCATTGATCCGCCCCGACCCTTGGAGCAACCTGTTTCTTTCCCAAATAATTCCGACATCACTTCCCGCGCCGGAACCCCAGCACTGAGGGCATGAACGTGATCGCGATAGGTGCTGCAAACGTAATCTCTGTCAGCATCTAAGGCTTTGATAATTCCAGAAGAAACCGCTTCTTGACCGTTGTAAAGGTGGACAAAACCAAACATTTTGCCGCGATAATACATCTCAGCACACTTGTCTTCAAACAAGCGCCCCAAAACCATATCTTCGTAAAGGATCAGACCCTCTTCTGGGGTGAGAGAAGCGGTCTCTGCCTGAAAACTAGGTAATGTACGTTCTTGAACCATCGTTGTCGTTATACTTTTTAAGCAAGTTCAGTAGAACTATTTTGACACGAGGCTATGGGATTACGCGATTAATCCAGATTCTGATACACTAATGGGGTATCACCAATCAAGGTTAATTCTGGGGTTAAAACAGTTCCCCACAGGCAAGATTAACGGCCTGAAGGAGCTGTTGACTGGAGGGAACTTGAGGGAGTGTTAAAGGAAATACTCCGATTGGTAACAAACTTCGCTACTATAGCTACATCATTCGCTCACTGATAGGGAAAGTGGCTCGTGCGTATTCCACTCGACTACTACAGAATTTTAGGCTTACCGATTCAGGCAACTGCTGACCAACTGAAGCAAGCCCGGAGCGATCGCGCATCTTCGCTTCCTCGACGGGAGTATTCTGAAGTAGCGATCAACGCCAGAAAACAACTCATTGATGAGGCGTATACGGTTTTGTCTGATTTCGATCAGCGTAAAGCATACGATATGGGATTTCTGGCTAAAACATACGACCCAGAGTCTGAACTGAAAGCTCAAGGGTTAGAGGAAGAACCGTCATCCGTGTCTTGGACTCTGGATAAAGATTCCGGTTCCCCTACCCCCAGTATTGAGATTGAAGATTCACAGTTTGTGGGGGCGTTACTGATTTTCCAGGAATTGGGGGAATATGAACAGCTAATTCAACTGGCTCAACCCTATCTGGGTAACGGTAGCATGGGGATTAAGGATGGCCGTTTTGGCGATCCAGACTTGATTTTGCCGGATATTGTCTTAACAGTTGCTCTGGCTTATTTAGAACTGGGGCGGGAACAATGGCAGCAGGGGCAATACGAAAAGGCGGCTGCATCTCTGGAAGCGGGACAGGATTTGCTGTTACGGGAAAATCTGTTTCCCAGTTTACGGGGTCAGATGCAAATGGACTTGTATAAGCTGCGTCCCTATCGGATTCTGGAATTGTTGCAACTGCCAGAAGACAAAAGCAGCCAACGCCGCAAAGGCTTGCAATTGTTCCGGGAAATGCTGCATGAACGGGCTGGAATTGATGGTCAGGGCGACGATCAATCGGGTTTAAGTGTGGAAGATTTCCTGCGGTTTGTGCAACAACTACGCCGCCATTTAACCAGTAGCGAACAACAGGCCATTTTTGAAGTGGAAGCCCGTCGTCCTTCTGCGGTGGCGACTTATTTAACGGTTTATACCCTACTGGCGCAAGGATTTGCCAAGGCACAACCGGCTTTAGTGCGGAAAGCCAAACTGATGTTGATGCAGTTGGGACGGCGACAGGATGTTCATTTAGAAAAAGCAGTTTGTGCGTTATTACTGGGACAAACGGAAGAGGCAAACCGGGCGTTAGAATTGTCTCAAGAACGGGAACCCATTGCTTTTATTCGAGAACATTCCAAAGACTCTCCTGACTTACTCCCAGGACTGTGTCTGTATGGGGAACGATGGTTACAGGATGAAGTGTTTCCCCATTTTCGAGATTTAGCCCGTCAACCCGTTTCCCTCAAAGATTATTTTGCTAACCCCAATGTTCAATCTTACTTAGAAGCTTTACCCTCAGAAATGGAAGGGTCGAATGAGTGGGTGGTGGTGCAACCGCGACGAACTCCAACTTCTTCAATTACCCCCTCTTCGACCTTGCCATCCTCTGGGTTATCCCCCTCAGACCAAACCCCCAAAGTATTAGGCGGGGCAACTGTTGCGGGGATGGGAGCAGCGGCAGTGGGGAGTTCTATGTTGGGTCAATCCGGTGCGGCCAGTCGGTTAAACGAACGGATTCAATCTCGCATGGGAAGTCATCGTTCTAGCTCAACCCCAGAAACAGAAACCCCTTCAACGACTCTGCAAACACCAGTGGTGAATTCTTCTACAGAATCCTATTCTACTGCGGTCAACTCCCCAGAATTACCGCCAAATACTGTTAATCCGTCCACTTACGAAGGAGCCGGTCACCCGGAACCGGGAGCCGGGATGGAAATGAAACGATCGCGTCGAAATCCCAATCGCTTGGACAGTCGCAAAATTCTGCGGTTAATTTTATTGGGTGCTATTGGTTTACTGGCGTTGTGGCTGCTATTTTTCATCTTGTCTCAGATTTTTGGGTGGTTTGCCAGAGCGTTAAATCTAGGGGGATCAACGCCAAGGTTAAGTGGTGAACAGGCGATGGTTCAAATTGAACAACCCCCTCTGGAAATTCCCACAACGGCAGCCAGTACTGCTCCTGTAACGGGTGAGTTAACCCCAGAAGTGGCAGAGCAAGTGATTAACAAGTGGTTATCGATTAAAGCCGAAGCGCTGGGGCCAAACCACCAAATTGACCAAATCTCACAAATTTTAGTCAATCCTTCCTTAACGGAGTGGACTGAGTTGTCACGGGCGATTGAAGGGGATAATGCCTATCGGTTATATCAACATAGTGTTTCTATTCAAAATGTGGAGGTGGATAGTCAGAATCCAGAACGAGCGAGCGTCACGGCTGAAGTTCAAGAAGCGGCTCAATTTTATGAAAATGGGGAACAAGTGGATACCAAAGATGAACGGTTGGTGATTGATTATCAACTGGTGCGTCAGGATAATCAATGGAAAATTGAGGAGTGGAGGGTGAATTAGAAAAAAGTGGCTTTTTTTGAGTAGATCCGATCTGTTTCCCCCATTTTTCAATCACTTTTTGATTGGGTTTTAAGGTGGCTTCTAAGTTGCCACCAATTTCTTGATCAATGTGTAACTGAACACCAAAGCCAAATTTTTCTTGACTATATTGCAACCATAAATTATCAATCTAATTACCTAAAAGTTTAACTAAACCAATTCCTCCAAAATATAAACCGAGAATTGCACCGCCGAGTAAACTTTGGGTTAAAGGGTCAGTAGAAGGGGTTAACACAGCACCCACAACGGCTGCACCCACCACAACATATCGCCATCCTGACAACATTTGTTGAGAAGAAACGATTTTTAAACTTCCTAGTAAAGCTTGAATGATAGGGATTTGAAATGCCAATGCGGTGCTAAAAAGCAGTAGTAAAACAAACTCAAAATATCGTTCAATTGACCATAATTGCTCGACTACATCTGCCCCATAACTGACAAAAAACTTTAAAGCGGCTGGAATCAAAGCCAAATAAGCAAAGACTAACCCTAAGATAAATAAGACGGTTGAACCGAGAAAAATTGGCCCTAATAGTCCTCGTTCTCGCCGAGTCAGGCCGGGTAAAACAAACTGAGTAATTTGATATAAAATAAACGGACTTGCTAATAATAAACCGCTATATCCAGCGACTTTTAAAGAGACAAAAAAGTATTCTCCAGGAGCCAGTTGTAAAAACTTAACGCCTTGGGCTGGAACTTCTAGAATTTGAACAATGGGTCGAACCACAAGGAAACACCCGACAATTCCTAAGCCGACCGCAATTAATGAGTAAAAAATCCGCTGCCGTAACTCCTCGAGATGGTCAAATAAAGACATCTCAACCTCATCAGGAATTTCATTGAGATATTCATCCGGGGATGAGTGATTGTCAGCCACAGTATCTATGGCATTCTCAACGTCTGTCCCAGTCGATGCAGAGGAACTTAAACCGTTTTCAGGGGTCTCCGGATTAGAAGAAGGTGTCATATCTTAGTGATTTCAGATGGATTTTAGCGCCAGTTGACAGCAATTTTTCCGCCAACCCTCAGTCAGATATGAACTATTGTATCGTTTGTATCGTTATTGGTCATTCATTAGTCATTAGTCATTAGTCAGGAAACTCTTCTTCTCCAAGAGTGTCTATTGCCAACTTAATCCCTATTGCCCGTTCCCTGTTCCCTTCTCTATTGCCTGTTCCCTCTAATAATAACAACAAATAACGAATGACGAATAACCAATCACCAACGGTAATGTTGTGTAACAAACTCCGCTGAAATTGAATGGCTCTAGCTATCATAATCTGCTATAGCCAAATGACTCTCCTCTGAGCAATGAAACGTCTTTCACAGTCCATTGATCGATTCCGAGTATTTTTTGGCCAGGGTGTCAAGAAATTTTATTGTCTAAGTGGCCGTTTACAGATTCAGCAACGGGTTAAATTTGCAGTTTTAGGGTTTTGCCTCATTTTGTGGAGTAGTGGCTGTCTTGCCAATACTAAAGTCGGGCTGACTCAAGTTCCTGACCCAGCAGTAACCCGATCTATCACTGCAATGGAACAACGGCTAGAACAGGAGTATGAAACGTATTTTAACCGTGAACTGGCTGATACATCCCTGGACTCGAATGAAATAGCTCAAGTTTTATTACGCCAGATTCGTCAAACAGACCGTAAAGCAGCGGTGTTATGGGTGATGCCTAAACCCGACCATTTGCGTTTAGTGTTAATCAATCCTGGCGCTTTACCAGTGATTCGTGAAATCCCAGAAGCCAATCCCACAGAATTATATAACGTGGTTCGTCGATTTTTTATTGAAGTGACTAACCCTCGTAAACTAACAACCACCTCTTATTTAGAACCCGCCCAACAACTTTATAACTGGATGATTCGGCCAATTAAAAGCGATCTCGAAGCAGGTGGAATTGAAACGATTTTATTTTGTTTGGGAGAAGGCTTAAGAACGTTACCGTTAGGAGCGTTGCACGATGGACAACAGTTTTTAATTGAACAATATGGGATTACTCGAATTCCTGGGTTTAACTTAATGAACTCTGATTATATTAAACTCAACGATGCAAAAGTATTAGCGATGGGAGCGTCTCAGTTTCAGGAACAAGACCCTCTGCCTGCAGTTCCGGTTGAACTCTCTACTATTGTTCAAAAAAGTAATCCTAACCCAACCGGATTATGGCCCGGAAAATCTTTTCTCAATGATGGTTTTACCCTCAATAATCTTGACCAACAACTGAGCGCAGACGACTATCAGATCATTCATTTAGCCACTCATGCTGAATTTCAACCGGGAGAACCTAATCAATCTTATATTCAACTGTGGGACAGCCAACTCCGACTCAATCAAATGCCCGAAAGACATTGGAATCAACCGCCGGCGGAGTTATTAGTGTTAAGTGCCTGTCGGACGGCTGTAGGGAGTTCAGATGTTGAATTAGGGTTTGCGGGACTGGCGCTACAATCGGGAGTGAAATCAGCTTTAGCGAGTTTATGGTATGTCAGCGATATTGGCACGTTGGGATTAATGAGCGAGTTCTATCAACAGTTAAAAACAGCCTCAACGAAGGCTGAAGCGCTACAGAAGGCGCAAATTGCCATGATTCAGCAAAAAGTTCGTTTTGACAAAGGTCAACTGATTACCTCTACCAACCATCTCTCCTTGCCATCCGAGCTAAAAGACTTAGATGATTTTAAGATGTCTCATCCCTTCTTTTGGTCAGGATTTAATTTGATTGGCAGTCCTTGGTAATGGTTAGTTGGTGAGAGGCCAATTCTACGGGAAATTTTTTAAGATTTAGTCCTGACTGGCAATTGCACAATTGTTAATTATAGTAACGCCAATTACCGACGCGGGAGCGCGCGATTGTAACGATTGATCTGATCGATCTGCGGCATCTCCAACTGCGATGGAAAGATTCTGAATATAATCCGTTGATTGGACTGTCTAAGAAATGTATTTCGGTAACAGTCAAATCTTTGATTGAGGGTATACCCGTCATGGCACTTATAGCCCTACGCACTAAGATGTTGACAAATTCAGAGGAAAAAGAGTGGCTCAAACCTTTGTTTGACAAGGTTTTTCATTCTCTGTTCCCCGTTACCGGTTCCCTGTTGCCTAGGGCAGCGCTATAAAAAACCCTCAGATCTTCACCTGCATTTTTTTGATGTTTCTTTACAGACCAAACTGATCACAGAATACTGTCATTCTGGGCGCTACCGCTTCGCTCTCACCTCCAAGTTTCCCAAACTCAGTGGTAAAATTCAAGCAAGATATCTATCTATGACTATGCATCAATATCGAATTAGGATAACGCCCATGAGATCGAAAATAGTCATTGTATTGGGTTCAATTTGTCTGATGCTGTTTAGCACAGTAACCCGTGCTGTAGCAAACATTCGCACTGACGATAAAACCTATCCTCAAAAATTCAATGAATGGATTTCTCCAGTGGAGGCAACTCAACAAGAGTTTACCATTCGTGAGTCTCAAAGCGAATTATTTTCTCAACCGACCGTTGCAGAAGATGAATCTCGGCGAGAATTTACTACCCAGGAAACTCAACCGATTCAGGAGTCTCAACAACAGTTTTCCACGGATGAGTCTCAAAGCGAATTATTTTCTCAACCTACCGTTGTAGAAGATGAATCTCGGCGAGAATTTACTACCCAGGAAACTCAACCGACTCAGGAGTCTCAACAACAGTTTTCCACGGATGAGTCTCAAAGCGAATTATTTTCTCAACCTACCGTTGTAGAAGATGAATCTCGGCGAGAATTTACTACCCAAGAAACTCAACCCACTCCGGAGTCTCAACAACAGTTTTCCACGGATGAGTCTCAAAGCGAATTATTTTCTCAACCTACTGTTGCAGAAGATGAATCTCGGCGAGGATTTTTCAACCGTGATCCTCAAACCGATTTATTTTCGCAACCCTTTTATGAAGGGAGTTCAACCCCTATCCGGCGTAGAGTGTTAGAACGAGGAACTCAAGGTGCTCAGGTTCGAGGCTTACAACAACGGCTACAGGTTCATGGCTTTTATGACGGTGAGGTGGATAGTTTATTTGGTCCTCGAACAGAAGCTGCTGTGATTGCCTTTCAGCAGGCTAACGGCATTGAAGTAACGGGACTGGTGGAACGGGATACCTGGAAAGCATTAGAAGCTGATCCTACCCCTAAATTATTAACTGAAGTCTTAACTAAAGGCGATCGCGGTTCTAAGGTTCGCACATTACAAACTCGTCTGCAAGCCAAAGGTTATGATCCAGGCCCCGTGGATGGCGTGTATGGCGGTCTGACGGAGTCGGCTGTTATTGCCTACCAACAGTCAAAAGCACTGGATGCCAATGGTGTGGTTGATGCTCAAACCTGGACAGCGTTAAGCCAAGAATGGTCACAATAATGAACGATTGCAAATCGTGGTGTGAGTTTCCTATCCAATCTAAAATCCATCGGGATAATCCCTTAAATTATCCCGACAAACTGTTCCCTTTTTATCCCCTACCTACTCGTTCGTCAGGTGGGGGAATTGTGTGAAGGTTGGTAACAACATTAGATTTTTCGCTACAAATTTCGCTACTTTATTGAGAATAAAGAGCCGATTTTCTCAGAAAAGTATCAAGTTATAGCTCAACAAGTAACGGTTGAAATTATCTTAGACTCAAGACACTGCAAAGACACTGCTTTAACTCCTCAACAATTAAGTGATACTTCCAAACCATAAATTATTGGACTCAAGTAATCATTTCGATTGTATTGTTCTTGTCACTCGTTGCTGTAGTTAATTGTTATGTATATTTGAGGGTAAAGATTAAGATAGACGGGCCTTATTTTCGGGAACCTAAATCTTATCCGTCCAAACCCTATTGTCCTGAACCTAAACCTTATCCTGATCCTTGTCATCGATTATAGATGAAACACTTATTTTTGCAGGATTAAAGTCGGTGTAGAGTGCTGTAGCTGCTCCATTTAAAGCTGACTGAGCATCAGTATTCATTGGAGTTTCCCCTAGGAAAAAAATGGTACTATTTTAATCAGCATTGCAATCCGACATAAATTTCAACCCATGAAAAATCTCTGGAATGACCAAGAAGCCGCCCAATATCAGGGAGATTTAGAATTAAGAGTTTATACCTCACGACTGTTAGGACAAGATCCGGCTTTAGTTCTCCATGGCGGCGGCAATACCTCCGTTAAATTGCAAGAAATTAATTTAGTCGGAGAACCTGAAGATATCCTTTACGTGAAAGGCAGTGGTTGGGATTTAGCCACTATTGAAACGGCAGGATTTTCTCCAGTGCGAATCCCTCATTTATTAAAATTAGCGAAATTAGAAAGCTTATCCGATTCTCAAATGGTGAATGAGTTAAAAACTCAAATGACCCGCGCCAGTGCGCCTTCACCCTCGGTGGAAACGATTTTACACGCCACATTACCCTACAAATATGTCGATCATACCCACGCCGATGCCATTATTGCAGTTACTAATACAGCAAAAGGATTAGAACGAATTCAAGAAATTTATGGGGAAAAAGTGGTGATTATTCCCTATATTATGCCGGGATTTGATTTAGCAAGATTATGTGCTGAATATTTCAGTAAAGATGCAACCGAAAAAACCATTGGTATGGTATTGATGAATCATGGGATTTTCTCGTTTGGCAATACCGCCAAGGAGTCATACAATCGGATGATTGATTTAGTGGGAATGGCAGAAGCCTATTTAGAGGCTCACACTACTGCTAAAACCGTTGATATCCCCCACAAAACTGCCCCTAAAACCGCTGTTGCGCCGCTTTTAGCTCAAATTCGGTCTGAAATCTCGAAAGTAGCGGGCTGCCCGATGATTGTCAGCTTACAACAAACGGAGAAAACCCTAGGGTTTGCTCAACGTCCGGATTTGGAGACGATTTCCCAACAAGGACCAGCAACCCCGGATCATGTGATTCGCACTAAACGCATCCCATTAATTGGAACAGATGTTCAAGGCTATGCCACCGCTTATCAAGCCTATTATCAGGATCATGCCACTCCAGAACATACCATGCTTGATCCCGCGCCGAGGGTGATTATTGACCCCGATTTTGGCTTATGTACGGTGGGTAAAACGGCGAAAGACGCGCAAATTGTTGCCGATATTTATGACCATACTATTGATGTGATTAAAACCGCGACTCAATTAGGGGGATATCAGGCGTTATCGCCACAAGAATTATTTCAAGTAGAATATTGGGAATTAGAACAAGCAAAACTGCGTAAAGGTGGACAGAAACCGCCGTTTACTGGAGAAATTGCTTTAGTTACAGGGGCAGCTTCTGGCATTGGAAAAGCTTGTGTAGAATCATTGTTAAGCCGGGGTGCAGCGGTAATTGGATTGGATATTAATCCGGCAATTGAAGCGTTAAATTCTCGGTTAGATTTTCTGGGAATTCAATGTGATATTACCGATGAAACGGCTATTTTAGAGGCACTTGAAACCGGAATTCGACGGTTTGGCGGTTTAGATATGTTAATTCTCAATGCGGGTATTTTTCCCCGGAGTTGTCCGGTTGAAAATTTAACCTTAGAAACGTGGCGAAAAGTAATGGCGGTGAATTTAGATGCTAATTTAGTGTTAATGCGGGAATGTTATCCTTATTTAAAACTAGCTTCGAATTCCGGACGAGTTGTGATTATTGGCTCTAAAAATGTACCTGCTCCCGGCCCTGGCGCGGCTGCTTATTCGGCTTCTAAAGCTGCATTAAATCAGTTAATTCGGGTAGCAGCGTTAGAATGGGGACAAGCTGGAATTCGCCTCAATTCTGTCCATCCTAACGGGGTATTTGATACCGGAATTTGGACGGAAGAAGTGTTACAATCTCGTGCCGATCATTATGGCTTAACGGTAGAAGAATACAAGAAAAATAATGTGTTAAAAGTGGAAGTTTCCAGTCACGCTGTAGCGGAATTAGCGATTGAAATGTGTGGGGATTTATTTGCTAAAACGACAGCGGCTCAAATTCCAATTGACGGAGGAAATGAACGGGTGATTTAAGGATAGAATTTTATAAGAAAACTCCTGTGATGGACTGAATCTAACAGGAGCTTTCTTATGATTGAATATGTAATGATGAGGAGTACTTCTCCAACTGGCGTGAGCTAACTCTGAAAATTTTGCCGCTTTGCCTTTTCAGGGGTTAATTTAAAAGAACTGAGGAACTTCAGTGAACTGTATCTATCTATACTTCATCAGGGTATGAGACAATGGAATTCATCAGCCATGATGCAGTTAGGCAATCTTGAACTGAGATAGTGTGGAGAAGATCTCGTCTAATTCATCAAAAACTTCAAATACCCGGTCGAGTTGAGTAATTTCTAAAATCAATTTTGCCGTGGCTGAAAGGTTGCAAAGCACGAGTTGACAACCTCGGTTTCGAGCAGATTTGAGAGCATTGACTAATACTCCTAAGCCAGCACTATCTATAAAGCTAACATGGGTCATATCAATAATCCACAATTGATGATGGTCTTGAATTAGACTCTTCAATTGTTGCATTAACACTTGGCCGCCTGGTCCATCTAAACGAGGCTGAGGCTGAATGACAATGTGTTGACTGGTGTTTAAACACTCCATTGTTACGACTCCTAAAATACGACTACAAAATAGTAAACAAACCCCATCTAATTAAATTAAAAGAATAAAGGGGTATGAACTTACTGAGGTTTTCAGCCTGATTTTGTTCCCATCATCAAACAGTTGATTTGAAAGAGCTGGCGCGGCTGTTATACATTTGCCCATACTCATGGGGTTGATCGTCCGTTTGAACGAAAATAGACTATTGTATGGTAAGGGAAAAACCATAACGTTTTTGTGAAGAAAACATGAGAAGTTCCTCATAATCTAGTGATTGTTACATAAGATTCCTCCTTTCGCTGTCAATTGATCAAGACCCCAGGGGTTTAGCCCCTTGATCTCCCTGCCTCAGGCAAGTATGGGAGTCATACAATATTCATCAGGAAGTCAGGATATTATAGAACTATAAAGCTTTACGAAAAATTGTGAAGGCAGCATAGAATGACATTTGAGTTTGTATCCTTAGACACAATTAAAGAAATTGCTCATCAATATGGCTATTGGGCTGTGTTTTTGGGGATTACCTTGGAAAATGCAGGAATTCCTCTCCCTGGCGAAACCATTACTCTAGTGGGGGGATTTTTAGCTGGGAGTGGTGAATTGGGTTATTGGCCGGTATTGGGTAGTGCCATTGTTGGGGCGATTTTAGGAGATAACTTTGGCTATTGGATAGGACGCTGGGGCGGCTTGCCATTACTATTACGTTTAGGGAAGTTATTTCGGTTCTCTGAACACCAACTGAATCAGGTTCGGACGCAATTTAGCCAAAATGCAGCGAAAGCTGTATTTTTTGGACGATTTGTTGCCTTACTGCGGATTTTTGCTGGCCCCATGGCTGGCATAGCCCGGATGCCTTACTGGCAATTTTTCTTATGCAATGCCGCAGGCGCAGCCGCTTGGGCTTCAGTCATGGTCAGTTTAAGCTATTTCGTGGGACATCTGATTTCCTTAGAACAGTTAATTGCTTGGGTTTCCCAATTTGCCTTGTTAGCATTGCTGATTGTTATAGCTTGGTTCACGGTTCCAGCCTGGTTAGAATCTCGTCAAGCCAATGATTTAAGTTAAACCATTGAGGGGTTTGAGGAACTCAAATCTCTCCAATGAAATAGTGAGAATTATTCTCATCCTCAGAATAGCTGTTCGTCATTAGCTGTCCATTTCTGACTTTTGACTTCAAAAAATGACTCCTTCTATCCTTCCCTTAAAAATGCCTCCTCTGGAAAACGGTGACCAACTCACCCGCTATGAATTTGAACAGCGTTATGCTGCCATGCCTCACGTTAAAAAAGCCGAACTGATAGAAGGATTTGTTTACATGGCTTCTCCTCTCCACGCCAAAGCCCACGCTGAACCCCACGCCCACATTATTGGATGGCTTGTTGCTTACAAAGCAGCGACCCCTGGTGTACAACTGCTTGATAACGCAACGGTTCGACTTGATAGCGATAACGAAGTTCAGCCCGATGCTTTGCTTCGCATTGAAACGAATGGACAATCGGTAATTAGTGAGGATGATTATGTTGAGGGTGCACCCGAACTGATTGTTGAAATTGCAGCCAGCAGTGCTTCAATTGATTTAAGCCAAAAATTTAATGCCTATCGCCGTAATCAGGTACAGGAATATTTAGTTTGGCGAGTTTACGATAGAGAGTTTGACTGGTTCTGTTTACGGCAGGGTAAATATATTCCCCTGCAACCTAACGCTACAGGCTTTCTTTGTTCGGCTGTTTTTCCGGGGTTGTGGCTAGCCAAATCAGCATTATTATCAGAAGATATTGCTACTGTATTGGCGGTATTACAGCAAGGATTAGCTACGCCAGAACATCAAAGTTTTAACCGTTAAATTCCCTCCCTCCCCCAATCCAGGATGTTAAAATCATATAGCTGTAGTCCCGTAATTCCCATTCTACAGCCCCTAAATTCTTCAGCAGGGTTGGTGTTAATTGAGTAACTTTATCATGCTCAGGAATGAAAAATCGATTCTCTATAATTGATTTTAAAAAAGCTGTATTCATCTCAGTTATTAAATCCATCTATCTAGCTCAATTAAATTAAATAAATTAATAAAACCTTGTATGGGAAAATGACAACTGATGATAGGAGAAGAAAGAGACAGAGCCTGACACAGAGTAATAAAGGAACTCAACTTTTTAACCTGTTTCCAGCATCTTACTTGCATTCAAACCTAGACACTAACAGGGACTTGGTCTCTAAATGTTGATTTAGGCTGGTTAAAGCAGTGGCTTTATGCTCAACATGAGCTTCAATAAATAAACCAATGGTTTCTGCCATTAAATCTCGCAGTAGATTCAGGGGTTGAGAGGCAGGATAATCCAGATTTGTTGTGCCAAGGGTTGTATCCAATGGATAGGTCATTAAAAAATGATTGGCCCCTTCTAATAACATCAAATAACTATCCTTTCTACCCCCTATAATTGCTTCTTTAAAAGTACGTTGTACTGGGGTAATGGGTTGTTCCCAGTTGACCCCATAAAAGTGACCGTTATTGGCAATCACCCCATCACACGTTCCTCCCATTAACATCAATGGTAAAGCATCGGGTAAGGATAAAATCGTCCCTGATGGATATCCCAATGGTGAACCAGCAGCCGTGTGGGCACCATAGGCAAAAGCCGCCCTAATTTGTGGAAAAAACTGGGGGTTTGCACTTTCAATAGCAACGCGACCCCCTGCCGAATGTCCGCCTAAAATAATTTGTTGTAAATCTAACAGTCCTGCTAGAACTCCCTGAGTTTGTAGCCGTTCTAAGGCTGTTAATAGGGTGGGTAAAGCAGAAGCAGTCGGCCCAGAACCATAGGTATTGGGAGTTAACATTTTGAGGTCAACACCAGGAGTAATGGTAACGGTTGGAGGCATATTCTGGGCAACCCAAGCAAAAGTGACCACCACCAGTCCCCGTTCTGCTAATTGAACTGCTAGCCACTGATAGAGTTGAGGGTGACAGTTAATCCCATTGAAGAAAATCACAATTTTAAAGGGAGCGTGTTGGAGATCAGCCGGAATACTATCCAGCTTCTGTGGGGAATTGGTGCTAGGATAGAAGACTTTTAGATGAAGGGTGTCATAGGGAGAAACCCCATTTTCCACCTGAATGGCTTCAACAATCGCTCGAACAGTCATGCCTCAACAGCTCGCTTATTCCTTCAGACTGAGTTTATCATGAATGGACGTCAACTCAGGATGTCAACCCAACTGTTTAGGTCTTGTGAACCACATTAAGTTTAACGTTGACCGCGTTAATCCCAATTTTATCAATGTAAAGCAGTAGGGCATGAATTAAGATAATGACCCCCACCATTTCCATCGATTCTTCTATGGTTGTAATTAGGGCATAGCCAAAATTTTGTTCTCCATAGAGATATTTGTAATATCCACCGACAACCTCAACAATAATTGCACCCCCAATAAAAGTAGAGATTGCTAGTAACATTAAACGTTGCATATATCGAGGTAAATGGATAAAAAATTTATAAAAAATGACGCAAAATATCCCGATAACAATGATCCCTGGAATTACCCAAGCATTATGGAGAATGCCATCAACGCCTAATTGATGCATGGGTTTTGAGAAATGTTCATGAATGCTGAGGAGTTCATCGACTGCGAGATAAGTGAAGATCCCAGATAAGGCTTTCCAAGATAGGGTATATTTGTCTTTCAGTTGAGCTTTGTGTTGAGCAATAATCCAAAATAAGACCGCGCAAAAAAATAAAGCAACAGATGAATATAAGGTGGGAAAAGTCTGTTCTTCATTGAGGGCAAACTTACCCGCTAAAAAGTCCCGCAGGGGAAAGTCAGGCAAGAGATAAAGTGCCCCATGGCCTAATATGGATAGGATTACGAGAACTCCAACAACATACAATAGAAAGCGAGTTACTTTCCAAGCAGAAATAGAAGATTTAAAACTGAGAGAATCTAAATCGAGGGCAGAAGAAGCATTAAAGGGAGGATTTTGCTGAGGTTTCATCGGTGGTTTGCCTAAAAATAAAATCAATTTCAATGAGTTACTAAAAGAGAGCGAAAATCATTCAAGTCTCTTTTTAAGTCTTGAAAGTTCACCTTTTAATTCAGAATAATTCTTGGCAAGATTAGAATTTATAGTGTTGATTGATGACGATGACCTGAACTTAGCAAGATTTATTCTGGATTACGGAATACCATGTCTAAATGCAGAAAAACCCAATAAATCTCATGCTAAATTGAGCAAACTTCAGAATTGAGTTTGTTTAAAAGTAGCTCTGATTGGGGACAATTAGAATTTTAAAATCCCCTATTGTTGATTTTGATTAAACAATCAATCACAACCCTGATCAGTAGATGCTTACAAAAACAGGATAAAAGCTCTAGACCTTACTCATTCACAAGAGAGAGCACCAACTGTTTTAACTTTTACTTAATCTAAGCTTAATCTAACCAAAATGAAATGTCAATTTATGTTTTGATGAGGACTGACATCATCTTAAGTCCGGCTTCTTGACCTCTTCAACAGAGATAACCAACCTATTCGTGAATATGTCTTTCGATAGAGAAACGCTTCACATTTTGTAAAATTCCCTCATCCGATAGAGGATATGCCCGGTCAAATTTGGTGTAATGAAAGCGATGTCAAACAAAGAGGTCTTTTATGCCAACTTTAAATATTGGATTAACAGAAGAACAACGCCAAGGTGTGATTAAAATTCTGAACACCGATTTAGCAGATCTCTATCTTTTATTAATTAAAACGAAAAAGTATCATTGGGATGTTGTCGGCCCTCAATTTAGAACCCTACATGAATTGTGGGAAGAGCATTACGAAGCATTAACCATAAGTATTGATGAAGTCGCCGAGCGGATTCGTGCCTTAGGGGGTTATCCCGTAGGAACAGCTCAAGGATTCCTGGATTTAGCCACGTTGAGAGAGCATCCCAATGACTTACCGAATGCCAATGAAATGGTACGACGGTTAGTGAGTGATCATGAACAAATTATTCGGAATTTACGGGAACACATCGATCAATGTGCCGATAATTTTCATGACGAAGGAACCGCTGATTTCTTAACTGGACTGATGGAAGGACATGAAGAAATGGCTTGGATGTTACGTTCCTTTATCGAAGGAGAAAGCTTAAATCCTACCGATTCTACTCCAGACCAGGTACAGTTTCCAGCGGGTGTGAAGTAGAGCCTGAGGATTGTTCATTAAGAAGGAGTACAAAAGAATGTCAAACGAATATCAAGCAGAACGCACAATTACAGCCGTTTTTAAAGAAGAACAACAAGTCAATGACGTGGTTCGACGGTTAATGGATCGAGGAGTTTCTCAGGATCATATTTCCGTCATGGGTCGAAATTTTCAGTCTAATACCCGAATTACAGGCTTTATTACTAAAAAAGATGTGATTTTGGGTGGACTGCGAACCGGAGCCATTTTTGGTTCTCTGTTTGGTTCATTATTGAGTCTGCTCACTGGAGTTGGTGTTCTGTTTGTACCCTTCATCGGAACTGTGGTCGCCGCAGGGCCGTTAAGTTCTGTACTATTAGGCGCGGCAACCGGTGCTATTGCCGGAAGCGCGGGAGCTGGTTTAGCCTCTGTCCTGACCACCTTAGGAATGCCAGAAGAAAAAGCAGCGATCTACGAAACTCGCTTAAAAGCTGGGGAATATCTGGTAATGGCCGAAGTATCGGCTGAGAAAACCGGAGAATATCAACTGCTGGTTGAAAGTGGTGGCGGTGAAGAAGTTCATGTCAGCGATCGCGCTTTACCCCGTCCTTGTCCCGGTCGTTGCAACAGTGCAGATGACTTATCCCCCGAAGTCCGTGCTCATCTGTCGGAAGAGGCTCAGCAAACCTTTATTGAACGCTATAACCAAGTGTTTGATCAGCGTGAAGATGAACAACAAGCGGAGCAAGCGGCATGGAATACCATTCATCAACAGTATGATGAAGATGAAAACGGAATCTGGTCAAAAGCCAAAGTTACTGCTTAATTGAAGTAGAGACGTTATGTAGGAATCATAAATTAGAAGTGAGCCGATCGCAGTGTGGGCATCTTGCCCACTGGGAAAAAATTTTGACACCGCTATCTATAACGTCTCTACTATAAAATTTGAAAAAGTATCAGTAGGACAAAATATCGATGGTTCCTTTGCGGGATGAAAACCCAACTCGGACAACCCCTTATGTGACTTATGGCTTAATTGCCATTAATATTTTCATGTTTTTAGTGGAGCTATCCATTGGCCCCACTCAACTCAATCAATTTTTTCATTTATTTGCGGTAGTTCCCCAAGAATTAACCGCTAGTTTTAATGGAATAACAGTCGGTCAACCCATTCCTGAACCCTTAACGTTAGTCACGTCCCAATTTCTCCACGCGGGTTTTATGCACGTGGGATTTAATATGTTGTTTCTCTGGATTTTTGGGAACAACATTGAAGATGAACTAGGACACATTAAGTTTATCCTATTTTATCTCAGTTGTGGGGTGCTAGCCGCCCTAGCACAATGGTATTTTGCTTCCCAATCTTCCGTTCCTTCTTTAGGGGCTAGTGGTGCAATTGCGGGGGTGATGGGAGCCTATATTCTGAAGTTTCCAAAAGTGAGAGTGCTGACGTTAATTCCCTTGGGAATCTTTTTCTATACCGTTAGAATTCCTGCTGTTTTCTTCCTCGGATTTTGGTTTGTGCAACAGGCATTCAGTGGAATTTCAATGTTAGAAGTCCAGACCTCTATTGGTATGAATACTGGCGGGATAGCTTATTGGGCGCACGCAGGCGGTTTTGTGTTTGGCGCTATTCTTGCACCATTGTTAGGGCTGTTTTCTAACTCTTCTTCCAATGACTCTTTTGCAGAATTGTAGTTCAAGAGTTCTTCGTGATTTGACATGAGTTATCTGATTGTTTTTTAAGCGCATTTTTAAGCGCGATCGCAATCTGAGTCACACTTGACTGAAACCTCTTTAATCACTTTACCAGTTGCTGTATCAATGGTTTGATCAAAGCACTGTCCATTTGGCTTTTTAACTCGTCTGAGAATTCGAGTATCGGATAGTTTCTTTTGACATAGTACAGTATACTCTTCATTACTTTGTGCCAAGTGAATGGGAGAGGGAAAGTCAGTGGCGATCGCTGCTGGTGTTAACCAGTTAGCCATCTGTTGAGTCTGGTTAAATGTATTAAATCCAATCCAGCGATAAGAAGGCTGAATTTTACCATTCACGGCAACCAGAACATCTTTGCTCGGGCAGGCTGTTACGCCAATTTTAATCCCTTTATCGTCTACTTCTGACCAGTAAATAGGTGAGGTTCGAGCACATTCAAAGTTTTTATTCCATAAATTGTTTTGCTCTCTGGCAATTTGTACCTCATCAAATGGAACATCTAACTTGACTGAATAAAAGATATTCATTAAGGTAGGAATACTCCCTGAAATAGCAATGAATAGTGTAGGATACATTAATATCCATTGCCACCAGGTTAGAGATTTTTTTTCCAAATAATCGGCTGTTTTCTTCATGTTATTTAACCTCTGAATTGAAAGTAATATCAGTCGAGCCATTGCAGCGTTGAGGATCAGATGATATCCATAATCATCCTGTAGAGATGTGCCATTGGTTATCCCTACCCAGAGAATTAATTGTTAATCTCGGTTTATTCAACAGATATCATCTAATTTTCGTTCAATTGTGTATTGAACTTTTGAATTTAACTGTCAAAAATCTAATGAAATCAAGAAATATACCAGTCCATAAATCAATTTAAACTTAACAATTTTATCAAGCTGGTTACCAGTCACTTCTTTGAGTGACACTAATTTTAGGTAGAAGCAACAATGAGTTGAAATAAACCGTCATCCAAGTCATACCCTAACATTTGAGACATGGATTTTAATTTAGAGATACTGGGAATTCCTTGTTGATGTAACCAGTCTGCTAGCACAAAGATTTTTTGCATTAAAAAAATTTCTAAGGCTTCTGGATTATACTGAATGCCTTCTGTACGATGAAACTGATGGGGAACCAACATGGCAGTGTAACGCGCCAATTCCCCCCCTTTCCAGTCTAACAAGTAAGGCAGCCAGGGATAACGGGCATCCAAACGAATAAACCATAACCGCACTTCGGGAACTTCTGAGAGTTCACGGGGGTCTTCTGGAGAACGGGGATAATCAATCTCAAAACAGACTTGCTGTTCATAGTCAGTGACTTGCGCCAGCATGGGTTCAATCACAGCTTGTGCGGCGAATAAATCGAGATTGTGAATAGTCTTAGGGTTGAGGGTGATGGTCGTTGTCATGCAGTGTTAACCTTGCTAGAAATCAACTCGGATTTTTAGGATTTCATCTAACAGGTTACAGGAAAGAGGGAGTTGGGGGTAGGGAGTTGGGTATGGGGGGTAGGGTGTGGGGTGTGGGGCAGATGGGGAGATGGGGAGACAAAGGGGACAAGGGGAACAAGGGGAACAAGGGAGACAAGGGAGACAAGGAAGATAAACTGTTGCCTGTGCCTGTTGCCTCCACCATAGCTGTTCCCCACTCCCTACACCCTACACCCCACTCCCCACACCCTAAGTTAAATGAGTTCATGAAATCGAAACAGATTAGAGTTAAAAATTTGAGTTAATTTTTTCCAGATGGGTTGTTGTCCGGCTGCTAATGCTTGTTGATACATCAGATAAGCCTCTTTCTGTTGACCGAGATGATATAAAGCCACACTACACAAGAATAAAGCCCCTTGATGATGGGGTTGAATCTTAATGGCTTGCTGAAAACTGGTTAAAGCCGCTTCATAGCGTTCAAGATATAACAGCATATTTCCCCTAAAAATCCAGGCTGGATGACTGCCCGGTCGTAAGCCAATAGCCTGATCGATGCTGATTAAGGCTTGTTGATAGCAACCAAACCGCGCTAATATTTTAGCTTTTTCGAGATGAAGTTGATATTGGGTTTCTTGATCAGTTTCGGTCTGATTTTCAGAAGGATTTTGATCAACTTTTAGCAAAAAATCATTAACTAACTCAAAAAACTGTTCTGGAGAATAGGACGTTTGATCTGGGTATAGAGGCTCGTTGTTCATCTTAATCTATAGTTCACTTTCGACGATAACTACCAACTGAATCACCCCGCAAAATTGTGAAAACTTTTGATTGGACTTCTTCAACCCACTAGACAGCTTGAGCATTTCTCTGAGTACCTTTAAACTGGAACTCTCACAGCCCGAGTAGAGTTTGGGCATTTGGTGTGAGCCAGTGAGGGATTAACTTATTCTTCATCACCTCAGCACGTTATCCGGTGAGTCAAACAGAAAGGTGACAATTGATTGAATTTAACTTTAACCTTTCACTTTCCTTGGTAGAGCTGCTATCGTTGAACTTTGCTCACTGGCATGGGTAGTAGATCTTGTGTTCAGATTAAGCTTTGAGCTGGGATGCAAGGCTCAGCAATGAGTCCGTATAATAAGGATTTCGGCTGTAACTCACTTGACTCCCTCCATCATTGATGGGGATCAATTGCCAGAGGCAATGAAAAAGTTGAACATCAGAGAAACTTGCCGACTATAACCCAGTTTGTGTTAGAACAGCCATCAGTTCTCTTTGACTTTGATGAGAACAGGTAAACTCACATCAGGAGGATAACATCCCAATGAATAAAGAACAGCTCGTTGATGAAATTGCCTTGAAAGTTGGAGGTATAACCAAAAAAAAAGCTGATGCCATTTTGAGTGCGATGTGTGAATGCATTATGGATGCCGTGGCTGAGGGAGATAAAGTCAGGCTTGTGGGTTTTGGATCATTTCAAGCCAAAGAGCGTAAAGCGCGTGAGGGTCGTAACCCTAGTACCAAACAACCCATGATGATTCCAGAAACCACGGTTCCGGCGTTTTCTGCTGGGAAAGCATTTAAAGAGAAAGTAGCCAACCACAGGGATAACGCAGACGAAAGTGTCGCTTAATCTGGGAGTCAGTGTTAACCGATAACATCAAGGTTGAACGACTCAGACAAGACAGAACTGACGAGGGTAGAAATTTTTTAGGGTGTGGGGAGTTGCAGAAATGCTGATGATCTGGGTTGTTTCTTCCCTTTCTGTTCTGTTTTCTTCTCTGTCGATACTCGTAAACTCTGTTCTGGCGTATTTGAGAAAATATGGGACTCAAACTCAATCAAGTGATTCCTTGGGGGCGAAGTTTAGCGGAATATATCGAGATGTTTCACCTCACCCCAAAAGCGTTATCGGGTCAAATCCTTGATTGTGCCGCTGGCCCTGCCAGTTTTAATGCCGAGATGACTCGTCAAGGCTATTTTTAACCCGTATATTGCTATCTTCTCACCTCGTCGAACTCATGTTAAATTTAAGGTAAACCCTGCCAAGCTTCCGCCAATAACTCACTCAACCACAATCGCTGTTCAGGGTTTAGGAGGTTATCATCTGCTAAAACTTCCGCTTGTAGGTCTTCAAAAGTTTGTTGTCGAGAACGAGCAATTTTAATCACACCAGCAATTGCAGTGGCAACAACTTCTTCACTCACAGGCTGTTGTCGTAAGGCAATCATTTCTTGCAGAGTCGTTGGAATTGAGTCCTTCATGAAGTTTTCCGTATGGATTGTGTAAAGATTCGCGAGGATGGGGATCAGAGGGATTCCATGAATAACCTCTTACCCAAAATATTGAGTCAGTGTTGTTATTGTTAATTTTAAATCAAGCACCATCTAGTACAAACTTGATTGATAATTATAGAATACTGTGTTCAAAACTCATGTCTTCTTAGCATGGGATGTAGAACGACCCGCTTGACCCTGACAGCAGTCCTAGCGATTATGCTAGAGGGAGTAAGGTCTTGATATTAATCTGGTTTCCTTTCGTGCTGCCATGGAACTCCTTCAATTCGTTGGCAAAATCATTCTGATTCGACTGTTACGGTTATTGGTCTGCATTAGCGTTGAAGCTTGGGTCTTAAAGCGGGGACTTGCCATTAGCCCAAGAACCAGTGTGGAATATGCAGCAGCCATTAACTTATTAGCGAACTGTGTCAGTTGGCTGATATTTTTTACTTTAGAACCCATTGTCCCCAAGTTTTTAAAACAACAGCTTTTATTAAACCTTGCCTTTGGTGTTGATGATATCTCTTTAATTGTCTTAGGTCTCAGTGTTTTAAACTTTTTGCTTTTTTTAGTAGTTAAATGGCAAGGATTAGAGCTAGTGAGAGTCCTCACTCATTCAGGAACAGTCAAGCAAGCTGCACCTCTTCAACAGGGATATCAATTTAGAATCATAGTTAAAGCGCATACAATGAGTCATGTGGCAATCTTAATCATCTTTTTAATCAATAAGTTGTCAATCAATTAAAATTATAAAAATTAACCGATCAATCATGAAAGATGCCAAAGATTTTTTCAATCCTATTCTTCCTCCTCAAGCCTTTCATTGGAAAACATTTTTATTAATTAGTATTTTAATTTGGTTGTTGTCGGCTGTAGCAGAAGCTGATATTTCTTTGAGAGATCGTTTAGCGATTCTCAGTTTAGTTTTTCTGATTATTGGAATCTGTTGGAGAACAAGCCAGCCGCCGTTTGTCATTTATGGAATTCCTATCAGTCCCTGGGTTTCTGGCGCATTGATTAGTTTATTGCTTTCTCAAAAGATGGCAGTTATGCCCTACTTTCCATTACAAGTTTTTCCCATTCTTTCAGGATGTCTCATTTATATCGTAGAATTTTTCAATGAAAAATTGAATATTCGCCCCTCACCCCCTCTGATGCGAGCTAATTTTATCATTGTCATGTTAAGTCATTTATTAATAAGCTGTTGGATTAAGTTTTATTTTATAATGGCAGGTGAGCCAGGAATATTCAGAAACTCACCCATCATTGAACAAGTATTACGATAACTTAAATTGAGATGAGAACATTGACTATTGCTCAGAATACCTTTTGGCAAGTGATGCGCGATCGCATTCTTTATGTCATTGGAATTTTTGCCCTCTTAATAATCGCTGCAGCACAACTTTTGCCGGAGATCTCAGCAACAACAGAAGATAAAATTACATTGGACTTTGGTCTAGCAGTTATCGATTTTCTCAGTTTAATGATTACGATTTTTGCTAGTACTTCCCTGATTAATCAAGAGATTGAAAAACGCACTGTTTATTTACTGGTGGCTAAACCCATCAGTCGCTTAGAACTGATTGTGGGTAAATATCTGGGTTTATCGGCTGTTTTGTTAGTTCTGATTGCTGGGATGATGCTAATTAATTTTATCATTCTCAGTGGGAACCAAATTCCTTATCCAGGAGTGAGTTTAAGCCTGTCTGGACTCTTTCTTTGGTTGAAACTCTCCTTAATTGTTGCGGTGGGTTTGTTATTCGGTGTGTTAACCAATTCTCTGTTAGCTACCCTCCTAACTTTAGGGGTTTATATTATGGGGAGTTTAAGCCGAGATTTACTGAATATCGGTCAATTTAGTGAAAATCTAACTATTGAGCGATTCATGACGGGATTATATCTAGTGTTGCCAGATTTAGCCAGATTAGATCTGAAAAATGATGCCGTTTATGGACAACTTCCTAGTCTTACTATGTTAGGAACTAACATCGCCTACGGTTTTCTATACACCATTTTGCTGTTATCGATTGCCATTGGCATTTTCTCACGACGGGAATTTTAAAGGGTGTTGGGGGTAGGGTATAGGGTGTAGGTTGTAGGGATTTAATCCCCTTTCTCAACTACGGGGTCAGGCATGTATCTCCCTCTCTCCTGGTAGGTCACAACGCTATAAAAGAAAGAAAGTGGAACGCTGATTTTGAATAATCTAACGATGGTAGAACAAAAATTAAATCAACTGCGATCGCTATTTCAACAGATGGATCGGGCGTTAATTGCCTATTCTGGTGGGGTTGATAGTACTCTGGTGGCAAAAATCGCTTATGATGTGCTGGGCAATCGCGCCTTAGCTGTGACAGCGGTGTCTCCCTCATTGTTACCGGAAGATTTAGAACAAGCCCGCTTACAAGCAGCCCTAATTGGGATTTCTCATGAGGAAGTTTACACCCAAGAAATGGAAAATCCTAACTATACAGCCAACCCTGTTAACCGCTGTTACTTCTGTAAAAGTGAATTGCATGATACCCTCAAACCCCTGGCCTTAGAACGGGGTTATCCTTATGTGATTGATGGCGTGAATGGAGATGATTTACGGGATTATCGCCCCGGTATTCAAGCCGCCCAGGAACGAGGGGTGCGATCGCCTTTAGCAGAAGTGGGAGTCACCAAACTGGAAGTTCGGGAAATCTCAAAACAGCTTGGGTTATCCTCCTGGGATCAACCGTCTCAACCCTGCTTAAGTTCTCGGTTTCCCTACGGCGAAGAAATTACCGTGGCTAAACTGCAACGGGTCGGACGGGCTGAAGTTTATCTGCGTCAACAGGGATGGCAAAACCTCCGCGTCCGTTCAGCAGGGGATACAGCGCGCATTGAACTGCCTGTCGAACAAATTCAAGATTTTGTCCTCAAAACTGATTTACCTACCCTAGTGGCTGCATTTCAAGCCTTAGGTTTCTTGTATGTCACTTTAGATTTAGAAGGATACCGCAGCGGTAAACTTAACCGTGTTTTGTCCCCAGAAATTGCAGGGGTTTCTTCTCAGATCTAAAGGTGAGTGGGATTAACATTATTTCTTTAATTCAGTAACTCATGAGGGACAGTTAATTAATTGTCCCTTCTGATTCGTTTTAAATAAACAACCCCACCACTGAGTCATGGTAGGGGGCAAAAACAGTTAAGCGCTATACTTATTCTGCTCGGAGTTCAGTTAAAGCACTAACAGTTATGTGACGATTTTATGACTGTCTATCAAGGGCGGAATAACTCCTACAGCCAATTGAATGAAGCAGGGTCTTCCCCCACTACATTTTGCTAATAATCCGTTGTAAAATCTCTAACCCACTGATAGCCTGCCATCCAAATAGTCCTAAGAGGGTGACATTTAGCCCAATATGAGTATATCTTGCCCAGTTGACTCCTTTTTGCATCAGAGGCGTGAGAGCAGCCGATATAGCAATCATACCCGTCATCCCTAAACCCACCAGTAAATGGGGTCCAACGAAGAGTTTATTGTTATTGATGTAAGTGACTGCCATACCACCCAGGGTTCCCAATACCATAAACGCCAGGAGGATAGAACCCACTTGGTGATGCTTAATGATGAACTTTCCTTTCACTAAATCTTTGCGGGTTTCTGAGTCAGCCGTTCGGGTGCGACGAACTTGAATTCCTAGATACAAGGCATAGATCGACAGTCCAAGTAAGATCCACATTAAAGCAGGATGGAAGAAATTAAGCCAGGGTTTAATGGACTCTGGGATTGGAAGCTCCATAGTTCAGATTCAGGATCGGTAAAAAAACTTTATAAAACTTAGCATATCAGGCTCTGGAGTTCTAGCAAATAGTCAGTTTTACTTATGTCGTGTCGGCGATCGCGATTGTGACCCCCGTCCCCGTCTGCACAGGGACAAGGGTTTGATTGGTATCCCTTAATCTCCCAGACTCGCTTTAATCCCGGTTGAATTCTTGCAATTTCGAGAGAGAGAATTGATAGCCTAAAAAGTCCTTAATTAACTCAGCAACCACATCAGGTTCAGAGTCGGGTAAATCATGATTGGCCGAGGGAATTAACTTGAGTTCTGCTAACGGTGCCATCTGAGCATAGGCTTCACTCAATGATAATGCGATCGCATCATCTTGAATTCCTTGTATAATTAATAAAGCTGACTTTAAATCGCAGAGTCTTTCATTCAGTAATTCAGCTTGATATTCTGCCCAGCGTCGTTTTACCAGTAGTTGAGTTGCAGCAGGGTATTTTAACATGACTTGACGCAGTTGAAACAGGGCTTCAATTTTCTGATGTTTTCCCAACAGTTGAGCAAAGGGATAAATAAACTGTAATCCCCACAATAAAAAGGCAGGGGGGCCGAGAAGCGATCGCATCCGTTTCCATCGTTTCTTTTGACCTTCAACCTGAATTCCTTCAGGAGAAATCAAGACTAAATCTGCGACTTTTTCTGGATATTTGAGGGCAAAACTAGCGGCAATCCAAGCCCCCAGAGAGTGACCCGCAAAGTAAACCTTTTCGAGTTTAAGCATCTTCAAATATTCAGCCAAACAATCCACCATTAAATCAATGGAATAATGAATGTTAGGGGCATCAGATTCCCCAAATCCTAATAAATCCGGGGCAAAACAATGATATTTGGTGCTTAATAACTGAATCACAGATAACCACTGGCTGCTATCATGCCAAGAGCCATGTAAAAAGATCAAGGGTGAATTGTCTTGGGAACCGACTTCCCGCCAAAATAAATTCCCCTGAGACAGTCGAATATGAGAATGACGAATCGATAAATACATTGCTATTTTGACTGGGTTCGCGTCATGACTATCACTGGATGAGTCCCATTCGGACTCCCCAGCATCCTGAACACACCTCACCTGAAAGGAGTGATTTCAGTTTTTGATTGAATTGGAGTTTATTGGATCTACTCCGGAACTCGACTGAGATCCGTTTAAAATCTAGGCTGTCAATCTCTATCCTAAATTGTCTGTAAATCTTGATGAGTTTCAGCCTCTCACTGACATCCTCATCCTGCTGCTGAACCTTCCCTATAATTCTTCCTAAGATACTATAGAATTCCCAATATATCAAGTTAGAGTGGTGCGACCGGCAAGGTAATCTTGAATTTGACGCTGATAATCATAACTGAGATCCTCCATCGGCAACGCATCAACTGCAAAAGCCCTGACTTCGCTAATTTCTAAGGTGTCTTGAGGCTGTAACGTTCCCTTGACATCGGCTTCAACTAAAACACAGATTGAATGCAGTCTCGGATCGCGGTCGGGTTCTGAATAAACCCCAACTAAACGACGAATTTTAATCAATTCTAACCCGGTTTCTTCAGCCAGTTCTCGACGAATGGTGGTGGGAATGGTTTCACCCCAATCCACCATTCCACCGGGTAAAGCCCACTTGCCATTGTCTTGTCGTCGAATCAATACAATTTCACCGTTTGGCAAAATCGGTACAACACTGGCACCGGTAACCGGATGGCGAAAAATGATCCCGAGTACTGTCTGTACAAACTGCCCGAATCGTTTGATGGATTGACTCAAAACTTAATCCCTCACTGGCGAAATGGTTATCTTAGCTTAATTCTTTCAAAATCTCAGCGGCGTGGGTGCTGGGTTTAACGCGGCGGTAAATTTGCTCAATATAACCTTTTGGATTAATGATAAACGTATGCCGGTAAATCCCCATAAATTCTCGACCCATAAATTTCTTTAAACCATAACTTCCATAGCTGGTCGCCACTTTTCCGCCCTCGTCACACAATAAACGAAAAGGCAATTGATATTTTGTAGCAAATTTAGTGTGGGTTTTGGCATCATCAGCACTAATCCCCAAAATGACCACATTATGAGCTTGGTACTCCGGGTACAGATCTCGAAACCCACAGGCTTCGGTGGTACAACCAGGGGTATTATCACGGGGGTAAAAGTACACAATCACTCGTTGACCGAGAAAGTCACTTAAGCTGACGAGGTTGCCGTCTGCATCAGGGAGGGTAAACTGGGGGGCTAAATCGCCAGGACTCAGACTCATGATCAATGACTCAACAATGGGGAAACTGAAAAAGATGATTAAGATTATAGGCTAAACTCAGCTTATTGTTAGATTAATCGACCCCTATCCGCTTAAATCCGGACAAATAGAGGGATTACAATTATAATTAGTTTGATTCGCATCTTTTTATACAATCACGTTGAGCAATTATTGTCCTGAATTCTTTGACTCTGGGGGTTATGAATTGTTATCTCAAGTATCCTTTGATGGGTTTGCCATTGGGTTTAATTTTAGTGGGAAATGTTTCACTGGGAGTAGAAAATTCGACTCAGCAACCCCAGTTTAAACTTCAGCCCAAAAAAACTGATTCTTTTTCGTTTATTTCCCAGACTCAGTTTCCTTTAGTTCAAAATTATTCCTCAGAACCTTCTGAGGAAATCTCTACAGAAAGTTGTCCTCAAATTGAAGAACGCTTAAGCCAGACTCAGCCGATTCAAATTTGGATTAACCGACTGGGACAAGCGATCAAAAATGAAAGTACTGTTTTAGATTCACAAGAAATTGAAAAAAATATTCAACCAATTTTAAAACAAAAAAGTTTATCTCAACAGGAATTAGAAACCGCTATAGCCAATACTATTACTTTAAATTATCTAGAACAAGGATTTATTACTTCTCGGGCAGAAGTGGTTCCCTCTAGTACTGAAACTATTATGATTAAAGTCATAGAAGGCAAAATTACAGCCCTGCAAATTCAAGGAAGAGAACGATTAAATCAATCTTATATTTGCAATCGCCTTTTACGGGGGATTACGACACCCTTTAATACATTGCAACTTGAAGATCAATTACGACTATTTCGTTCAGATCCGCTGTTGAATAATGTTGAAGCGAGTCTCCGCCCTACAGGCAACCCAGGAGAAAGTTTACTCAGGGTTAAAGTGGAAGAAGCCCAGCCTTTTTCTATGGGGTTTAGTTTTGATAATTATTCCCCACCCAGTATTGGTTCAGAACAGTTAGCTGTGGGTTTAAGTTATCTCAATTTAACCGGAATTGGGGATATTGTAACTGCTTCCTATCAACATTCTACCACGGGGGGAGCCGATATTTTAGATGTTTCTTATCAGGTTCCTCTTAATGCCAGGAATGGAACGTTACAACTGCGAGTTGCCCCCTATTGGACAGAAATTACCCAAGCCCCCTTTGATCAATTAGACATTCAAGGGCAAACCGATCGCTATGAATTATCCTATCGTCAACCTTTGATTCGATCCACTCGTGAAGAATTGGCTTTATCGCTGGGTTTTACTTATCAAGATGGTCAAACGTTTGTATTTGAAGATCGTCCTTTTCCCTTTGGAATTGGGCCGGATGAAGATGGCGTGAGTCGCACCAGTGTGTTTAAATTTGCCCAAGAATATATTCACCGAGATCCGTTAGGATCTTGGCTATTACGTTCTGAGTTTGGGTTAGGAACAAGCTTATTTGATGCCACCGATAATTCTGGTTCAATTCCCGATGGTCAATTTTTTAAATGGTTAGCCCAAGCCCAAAGAGTTCAGCAACTGAATCAGAATTTACTCTTAATTCTTCAAGCTGAATTACAACTCTCCGCCGATAGTTTATTGCCCTCGCAACAGTTAATTTTGGGGGGCGGTCAATCGTTACGAGGTTTTCGTCAAAATGTTCGTTCTGGAGATAATGGCTTCCGTTTATCTATAGAAAATCGCTGGACAGTGGCGCGAAATTCAGCCGGATCACCCATTATTCAAATTGCACCTTTTTTGGATATGGGGGCAGTTTGGAATGTTCCCGATAATCCCAATTCTATCCCGGAAGAAAATGTGATTGCCGGGGCAGGTTTAGGGTTTTTGTGGCGTGATATTTTTGGATTAAACGGATTAAGTTTACGATTAGACTACGGCTTACCTTTAGTTGAAATTGAGGATCGCGGCAATAATATTCAAGATGATGGACTGTATTTTAAAATTAATTATCAACCGCGATTTTAATTTTTTAAATTAGATAGCATCAGCGGTAGAGTGCGTCACTGACGCACCCTACTACTACAATTTTTTGCATCAGACAGTATAGCAATCAGTTCTTATCTATAGTAATCCTGAATGACTTGTGAACATCAGGTCATAATTTTTCCCAGTGGGCAAGATGCCCACACTCGTAATCTTTTCACCTCTCATTTGCGATCGCTATATTAACAAATTATTGAGTTTAAAAAGAGGGAGAAGCTTTGAAAGAATCGGCTTTTTCATCTCCCACCCCCTACTCCCTACTCCCTATCCCCCACACCCTAGCCCATAGCGTTATAAAATAGAAGATCTAGAGTCCATACCTTATTACTAAACGATTCTATGACTGTTTCTTCCCGTGCATCTTCTCAACCTCAGGAATTACCCCCTAACGCTGACTATCGACAGCTTGATCCCAGTAAGTTATCGGAGATGTTGCAGCGTTATATAGAGGTGAAAGAACAGTATCCTCATACGTTACTATTTTTCCGCGTGGGTGATTTCTTTGAATGTTTTTTTGAGGATGCGGTGATTATTGCGCGGGAATTAGAATTAGTTCAAACGACAAAACATGGCGGTAAAGAAATTGGTCGAGTTCCGATGACCGGAGTGCCTCACCATGCCGTTGAGAAATATAGTGCAATGTTACTCGAAAAAGGCTACGCCGTCACCATTTGCGATCAAGTTGAAGATGCCGCGATCGCCGCCAAAGAACGACGACAAGTCAAGCGAGAAATTACCCGCATTCTGACACCTGGAACCCTCACGGATGAGGAAATGTTAAAGGGTCGTCAGAACAATTATTTAGCAGCAGTTGTGATTGCGGGAGACCATTGGGGATTGGCTTATGCTGATATTTCAACAGGAGAATTTTGGACGACACAATCTCAAGGGGTAGAACAATTAACCCAAGAATTAATGCGGTTAAGTCCTTCAGAAATTTTAGTTCCTACCAATGCCCCAGATTTAAAGAAAATCTTACGTCCTGGGGAAATAAATGATGATCTTCCAGATTGTTTGCCCAACTGTTTTTGTTATTCTTTGCGTTCTCAACGTCCTTTTCGTTTAGAAGAGGCAAAATCACAACTTTTACAAGAATTTCAACTGCGTTCTTTAGAAGGAATTGGTTGCGAACGCTTACCGTTAGGAGTACGGGCGGCGGGTGGATTATTGGACTATTTAGAGGAAACGCAAAAAGATAATCCGGTTCCCTTAAGACAATTGAAGACTTATTCTCTTTCGGATTATTTAGTTTTAGATTATCAAAGCCGCCGTAATTTAGAAATCACCCAAACGGTTCGAGATGGCACATTACAAGGTTCTTTGTTATGGGCAATTGACAAAACCTCAACAGCGATGGGCGGACGAGCCTTACGCCGTTGGTTATTACAACCTTTATTGAATCTGAAAGGGATTCGCGCCCGTCATCAAACCATTCAAGAATTTATAGAAAAAGCTGAATTGCGGCAAGATATTAAAACAGTTTTGAAACAAGTATATGATATTGAACGATTAGCCGGACGGGCTGGAAAAGGAAGCGCAAATGCCAGAGATTTAGTATTTTTAGCAGATTCATTAAAACGATTATCTAACTTGTCAGAATTAGCAATTCTAGGGAATTCACCCTATTTAAAAACCCTTCATAATTTACCGCCAGAACTCAAAAATATTGCTACGACTATTAGCAATTATTTAGTAGAAGAACCACCTCAGCAGGTGAAAGAGGGGGGATTGATTCGTTCCGGTGTCAATTCCCAGTTAGATGAGATGCGGCGCTTAGCAGAAGATGATCAACAATGGTTAGCTAATTTAGAAGTATTAGAACGAGAACGCACCGGAATTCCGACTTTAAAAGTAGGATTTAATAAAGCCTTTGGCTACTATATTAGTATTACCCGCGCCAAGTCCGATTTAGCCCCAGATGATTATATTCGTAAGCAAACTTTGACTAATGAAGAACGCTATATTACACCGGAGTTAAAAGAACGAGAAGCCCGGATTTTAACGGCAAAAGAAGATTTAAATCAGTTAGAATATGAACTGTTTATCCGGTTGCGAAATGAAGTGGGAGAAAAAGCAGAACTCATTCGTAATATATCTCAAGCGGTGGCAGCAATTGATGTATTATCGGGGTTAGCAGAAGTCGCAGTTCATCAAAATTATTGTTGTCCAGAAATGCTTGAAACCCGCGAACTTAAAATTGTAGACGGACGACATCCTGTGGTAGAACAATCTTTACCCCCAGGTTTTTTTGTTCCTAATACCGCGAAATTAGGAGGGTCAACAGAAACAACATCTTACCCCGATTTAATCATTTTAACGGGACCAAATGCTAGCGGTAAAAGCTGTTATTTACGGCAAATTGGTTTAATTCAATTAATGGCACAAATGGGGAGTTTTATTCCGGCAACTTCTGCCAAATTAGGAATCTGCGATCGCATTTTTACCCGTGTTGGGGCAGTAGATGATTTAGCGACAGGCCAATCTACCTTTATGGTGGAAATGAATGAAACGGCTAATATTCTCAACCATGCAACGGAAAAATCTTTAGTTTTATTAGATGAAATTGGTCGAGGAACCGCTACGTTTGATGGGTTATCCATTGCTTGGGCGGTGTCAGAACATCTCGCAACAGAAATTCGTTCTCGCACTATTTTTGCCACCCATTATCATGAACTGAATGAGTTAGCTTCGATTCTTTCTAATGTAGCCAACTATCAAGTCACCGTGAAAGAATTACCTGATAAAATCATCTTTTTACATCAGGTTCAACCGGGTGGGGCGGATAAATCTTATGGCATAGAAGCGGGACGGTTAGCAGGTTTACCCGATGTGGTCATTCGTCGGGCAAAACAAGTCATGGGTCAAATTGAACAGCATAGTAAAATTGCCATGGGGCTGCGGAAAGGGATTCAAAAAGAAACGCCGAACAATACCTCAATTGAACAATTAGATATTTTCTAAAGATTATCGATACAATCAGAAACAACACAAGGTCATAGGTGGGTGACAGTGCAAATTCTAACTGAATCTGTTGATTGTTGAAAATCTTGCCACACCTAACCCACCTTACACCAGAGGATCAAACTTTTTGTGGGAAACTGGCTCAAAAGGGCTGGAGGAGATGGTGGTAGCGGAAATTGATGCTATTGGAATTGAACCACAGAGGCTATTAGGACACAGAGAGATAGGAGGATTGGTTTGATAGGATGATTTTAGAGTTTTGGTGAAGTTGACGACAGTTTTTTTATGTCTCGAAAGTTTGTCCTAAAAATCGGTTTGATGACCTGTTTGATTGTTGTTTTATTTGAACTGATGGGGGGATGGAGTTCACAGGCTGTTCCCCCTGAGTTTAAGTTAATGGCAACGGGAAAAGGGATTGAAGTTTATAGTGATTTCAGGGGGAATTATATTCAAAGTATTGATTTAACTAAAAATGCGGGGATTGTGTTTTTGCAGGGTAAACAGGTTGGGGAGGGGGTGAGCGCAGCTTATGGCGGAATTAATCCTCAGTTTCAACGGCAATCTTTATCTACATTTTGGCAGGATTTAGTACAACGGTATAAAAATCGTGCTTTTTCGGTGTGTAATGGTCAGTTTTTTAAAGGGGGAGATCCCACGGAGTTAGCATTTCCGGTACAAACTGTAGGGAAAATTGTTAGTACAGGTTATGCCGGGATGGAAGAGTTTCCGTATGAAAAAGTGGTATTTGGAGTCAGAAATAAAACAGCAGAAATTGTTGCTTTTTCAGAAGAGAGCAATTTTAACAACACTAATTTTCCTTATGATGAAGCTATTGTTGGGATTCGGAAGGATGGTGCGATTGAACAAAAAGAGTGGTATTCTAAATATCCTTTGATTGAACTTCCTCGGACATTTTTAGGGGTTGCAGACCGAGATTTAGACAATCAAAACGAAACAATATTCATTTTAACTTCAAAGAGTCAAACCCAAGTGGGTGCGGCTCAGTTATTGTCTAAGTTTGGTGCAAGTGAGGTGATGATGTTAGATGGGGGAGGGTCTACACAACTAAATATTCAAGGAAAAGAGGTACTATCGTCAACAGATTCTCCATCAAGAATGATTCCTCAAGGGATTGGTATTTTTCAAGGATTTTGATAAGATTGATGAAGTTTAAACTCTGATCAAACCTGAGAAAAAATTAATTTAAGATTCATCTCCGCCTCAGGAACACTTCAATAATTTTTCAGAATGACTGTTTAAGCTCATAACTAAGTCAAGAAAAAAAGAGTTAACAACTTGAGGAGGTTATGATGAAAACCCTATTATCTTTCGCCAGTTTAGTTGCCATTTCAATGATTCTCATTCCCATAAAACCCGCCATGTCTAACTCAGCCAATGATCTGGTGTGCAAGTTTAAGTATAAAATGGGAGATCAAGTTTGGGTCACAGGTAGCGGACAAGGAACCACTCGGGCTTTAGCTGAACAAAGCCGTAGTAAGCGGATTGACTTTCTGAAGTCAATGGCACAAGAGAAAAACCAAGAACTTCAAGTGGTTTACCTACATTGTAATGATCCATGGGGTAGAAATTAGCAGATTAACTATTGATTGAACTTCAAGATGACTGTCTGTGAAATTTTTTAAAAAAAGTTTAGAAACCTTCCGTGTCCAACTTAAAATTTGAATCAAAGTCATAAAAAGAGGGGAGTCTGACATCCCCTTTTTTGGTGGCAAAAGCAATAGTTTGAAGTTGAAGTTATTTTTATCCAGCCTTAACATCAATCACAGTTTCATTGGCTGTCGCCGTTTCAGGAGTAGCCTCAGCGGCAACATTATTGCGTTGACGACGTTGAAGTTGTTCTAACATTAACCCGGAAATCTCAGTCACGAGTAAGGTGGCGACCACGCCGTCATCAATCCAGCCTAAAATAGGGATAAAGTCGGGTGCGATATCAATTGGACTAAATAAGTACATTAGCGTACCTATAATCAGTACCCAGCGATACTTTGTATGGCGTAGGGTTTGACGATACCAAGTGTAGAAGGACTCAACTAACTGTTTCATTTTGTTATCTCAACGATCTCTAGTTATAGAATCGCAGGTTTCTTAACCGGGTCAAAGTGTAGATCTTTCTCCCTATCGGGGGGGTTGTTTCACCTGCCGGATTTCCGGAATCCACTTTTTCCCTATTGTAGCCCCTAACTTTTAACGGGTCTTCTACCGTGAGATTGAATTGATGAATTGAGAGATAAAGGAAAAAGAGAGAGATGACTCTATTTTTATCTCATGACAGAGAGGAGAAGGAATTGATGGGTTAAGTTCATTAAAATAGAGTATAGATAAAGTATCTTGAATCACTATGTCTGCGAAGGATCGTTTTCACGAAGCTGTCAAAACGGCTTTAATTAAAGATGGATGGATTATTACCCATGATCCACTCTTTTTAGATTTTGATAACGCTCGTATCCAAATTGATTTAGCTGGAGAACGATTAATTGCAGCCGAGCGAGATCATGATAAAATTGCTGTAGAGGTCAAAAGTTTTCTGTCTGCTTCTACAATTTATGAATTTCATTTAGCAATTGGTCAGTGTTTTAGTTATCGAATTGCGCTGCGTTCACAACAACCTGAACGTCAATTGTATCTGGCTGTACCCACATACACTTATGATGAATTTTTTCGTCGTCCATTTGCACAACAAACAATTCAAGAGTCTCAAACTCATTTATTAGTGTATGAACCTACTCAGGAGGTAATTTTGCAGTGGATAAATTAACTCAATATCGTGATTTAATTCAGCAAGTTCTAGAACGGCATAGTCAGGTTAAGCTAGCTAACGAAGAGATTAAAGTCTATCAGTTTTTTGATTCAAAGCATGACCATTATCAAGTCTTTCATGCAGGCTGGCAACAACATCACCGTGTGTTCGGGCCGCTAATTCACATTGATATTATTGACGATAAAATTTGGATTCAGTACGATGGCACAGAATATGGCGTTGCCAATGAATTAGTAGAATTAGGAATTCCTAAGGAAGAAATTGTATTGGGTTATCATGCACCCTTGATGCGTCAATATGATGAATTTGGTGTCGGTTGAATTTGATTATCCTTATTGGATAGAGACAGAAATTATATCCCTTTCTGTTATACTAGAGTCACACTCAAGCCGCCAAAAAAGCCGACATTGATTAAAATGGTAACAGTCTTTGGATAGGGGAAAGAACCTCATGGATCAGCAAGAATTTTATCATCAAGGCTTGGAAAAGATGGCTCAACAGGATTATCCCGGCGCAATTGAAGCATTCAAGCAGGCGATCGCGATTAATCCCTATTGGTCTGAAGCTTACTATCAACGAGGTTTAGCCTATTTTGATGGGGGACAAATTCATGAAGCCGTGTCCAACTACAGCGAAGCATTACAACTCAATCCAGACAATACATTAGCTTACTATAGTCGAGCGTTAGCGCGATTAAGATTGAAGAATTTACCCGGTGCATTAGAAGATATTGATCGTGCTATTCAACTCAATTCTCAGTATGCAGCCGCTTATCAATTGCGGGGAATTGTTCGTCGGAAAATGGGAGAAGTAACGAGTGCAATTACTAATTTTAAACAAGCCGCAAAACTCTATTTAGAACAACAGGATAAAGAAGGTTGCCGTCGTTGTTTAGAACTGATCAAGCCTTTACAGCCTCAACCCCTGGTGGCTCAATCTTCATCGTCACCACAACCGATAAAAATGATCTCAGAGGCAGATTTTTATAAACAATTAATTGAAAAAGCAGAACAGGGAGATTGTCGCGCAGCATTGCGAGAAATTGAATGGGTTTTGCAAGCCGATCCCCAGGATGGAAAGGCTTATTGTTGTCGAGGAATTATTCGCTGTAAATTAGCAGATTATCGCAACGCGATCGCGGATTTTAATCAGGCTTTAAAATTAAATCCAGGAGATATTTTAACCTATCGAAATCGGGGAAAAGCCCGCAGTCAATTAGGAGATCATTTGGGCGCGATCGCGGATTTTAATCAAGCTTTACAATCAAAACCAGATGATTTAATGCTCTATATTGCCCGAGGAAATGCTTATCGACTGGCCGGGAATTATCCTGATGCAATTCAAGACTATACTCAAGCATTAAAGTTAAATCCAAATGAGGGAAATGCCTATTATTATCGAGGTATGGCTTATGCTTGTCTAGAAGAAATACAACAGGCAATTGCAGATTATCAACGGGCTGCCAGTCAGTTTTGTGAACAAGAAGATTGGGATCAGTATCAAAGCGTTTTAGAGAGTCTTAAACGTTTACAAGGGGGAATTCCTCAGGCTAGTTCTAACAAGATGTCTGGTCATATGTCTGGGGTATTGCGTCAACGATTGTTAAGATTAGTTGGGGGACATTGGGAAATAGCACAGCGATTGATTGAGCAAGCCAAGTTTAATTATCCCGGCATGGCAGAAGAATGGTACATTGAAAAAGTGATTTATGATATTGAACGGGAGCGATAAACTTGATCTATTTCTAGCTTTTCATCTATGCTAGATGAGTTCAGAGTTAAAGGAAAAAAATATTAAGATTAAAAAAAAATTGACATTTTAAGCGATTTATGAAACTACAAAAATAGCAGTGATCCCGATTCTCTTTTAAGGTAATTTGAGCATGATGACGAGTTTAACTTCTCCGTTTAACCATTTAATCCGTCGTATTTCTCGTCAAGTCTCGTTGCGATCGCTGCTGACTATTCCATTTATCATCCAAGTTGTGGCTGCTGTTGGACTGACGGGATATCTCGCTTGGCGAAACGGACAAGAAACCGTCAACAATTTAGTCACCCAGTTACAGGATGAAATTATTGACCAAATTGAACAAGAACTCAATTCATTTTTAGAAACGCCAAAGTTGGTAACTCAGCTTAATGAAGTAGCCGTTAAATCAAATGAGTTAGACTTACAAAACTTTTCAGCCATACAACGTCGATTATTTAAGCAAATACAAATTTTTGATACGCTGAGTTATATTCAGTTTGCCACAGAAAATGGTGATTTTATTGGAATGGGAAAGCGTTCCGATCAATCTCTTTTTTTTGCCGTTAAAAATGAGGGAACTCAGGATAAAATTCTAACCTATCAATTAGATCAAAAAGGAACTTCAACCCAACCATTAGATCTAACTGTTGAAGGGTATGATCCCCGACAACGATCTTGGTATCAAACTGCATTAAAATTTAAGCAACCCAGATGGATTGATATTTATACTTGGCTTAATCAAGCTGCAATTAGTTTGACCTTTGTGCAACCGCTTCAAAATCAACAAGGAGAGATAATTGGAGTCACCGGTGCAGATATTAGCTTTACCGAGTTTAATCAATTTCTACAAAATCAAAAGTTAGGGAAATCCGGTAAAATTTTTGTGATGGAACGCTCCGGGTTACTAGTGGCTTCTTCTACCGATGAACCTATTTTTAATGTTATCAATAATGAAGTTGTTCGCAAATCAGCTTTTGAAAGTGATAGTATTTTAATTCAGTCTGCGGCTCAATATTTAAAAGAAAAGTTCGGAGATTTTAGTCAAATTAAAACCGTTTATCAGTTCAAATTCAAGTATCAAGGAACTCCTAAGTTTTTGCAGGTCGTTCCTTTTAAAGATAACTATGGGTTAAATTGGTTAATTGTCATTATTGTTCCTGAAGCCGATTTTATGGGGGATATTTATCAAAATACTCGCCATACTATTTTATTGTGTTTAGGGGCTGTCTGTGTGACTATCATTTTGGGTATTATTGCGAGTCGTTGGATTACAAAACCTGTAACTAAGTTAACTAATGCAGCGCGTGCTTTATCTCAAGAAAATTGGAATCAAATCGTTGAAGTTCCTCAGACTCGTGAACTGGGAATTCTAGCTAATACATTTAATCACATGAGCCAACAGCTCCAACAATCCTATCAGCAATTGGAAGAATATTCCAAAAAATTAGAGGAAAAAGTAGCAGAACGAACTCATGCTTTAGAAGATAAAATACAGGTTATCGAAGCTGCAAAGTTAGCTTTACAAGAATCAGAAGAAAAGTTCTCAACAGCATTCCGGAGTGCGCCCAATCCTATTATAATTACTCACTTAAAAAATGGAACTTATTTTGATGTTAATGACAGTTTTTGCAAAATTACGGGTTATTCTCGTGAAGAATTGATTAATCATCGTTCTCTTGATTTAAAGATATGGGTGAACCCAGAGGATTACTATCAGTTTTATGAGACGTTAAACTTACAAGGAAAAATTCGGAACTATGAACTGAATTTCAGAACCAAACTCGGTCAAATTAGAACGGCTTTACTTTCAGCCGATAAAATCAGCATCAATGGAGAAGAATTATTACTGACTAGCAGTCAGGATATTACTGAAAGAAAGCGAGCAGAAGCGGCGCTTAAACATTCAGAAGAAACGTTAAAAAATAAGAATTTAGAATTAGAAAAAGCCAAAGAAGTCGCGGATGCAGCTAACCGTGCAAAAAGCACCTTTCTAGCCAATATGAGTCATGAATTGAGAACCCCGCTGAACGCAATTTTAGGGTTTAGTCAATTAATGAGTCAAAATCCTGAATTTACTAATGCCTCAAAAGATTTAGAGATTATTAACCGCAGTGGCGAACATTTACTTAGCCTAATTAATGATATTTTAGACTTGTCAAAAATTGAAGCGGGAAAAGTAACGCTACAAGAACATTCTTTTGATCTTCAATCCTTACTAGACACTTTAGTAGAAATGCTAAAGCTGCGGGCTGCAAATAAAGGAATAAAACTGGTTTATCAACCGAGTGAGTCGTTGCCAAAATATATTAATTCTGATGAGAAAAAATTGAGACAAGTCTTGATTAATTTATTAGGAAATGCAATTAAGTTTACAGAAACCGGACAAGTGACTTTACGGGCAAGTGTTAAACAACCAGAGGGACAATCTGCCACAGAAATTCCTCAAAAACACACCCTTCATTTTGAAGTTGAAGATACAGGCCCTGGCATTTCTGCTCAAGACCTTTCACTCATTTTTGATGCGTTTGTCCAAACAGAAGCAGGACAGAAATCTCAACAAGGAACAGGTTTGGGACTCCCCATCAGTCAGAAATTTGTACAGATGATGGGAGGAGATATTTCAGTTTCTAGTACCGTCGGAAAAGGTAGCTTATTTCAGTTTAATATTCAAGCCGAATTTGCTTCTGTAGAAGATGTTAAAAGGGCTAAACCCCCTCGACGGGTCATCGCTCTAGTACCGGGTCAACCGGAATACCGTATTTTAGTAGTAGACGAAGTGCCAGAAAATCGTCTTTTAGTCAAAAAGTTATTAGAACCGATTGGTTTTAAAATATCTGAAGCAGAAAATGGATTAGCCGCGATTCAAGCCTGGGAACATCATTTACCTCAACTGATTTGGATGGATATTCGGATGCCTGTAATGAATGGCTGTGAGGCTACACGACGGATTAAAGCTCAACCCAATGGTGACAAAACAGTGATTATTGCGTTAACAGCCAGTGCCGTTCAGGATGAAGAAAAAGAGATTTTATCAGCGGGATGTCATGATGTACTGAGAAAACCCTTTAAAGCTGAAAATTTGTTAGATAAAATGGCTCAATATTTAGGCGTTCGTTATATTTATGATACAGATAGACCCGATCCAATTATTCCGGTCAATTTGACTCAAGATTTAACACCGGAAGCCTTGCAAACAATGCCTCAAGATTGGCTAAAACAACTTCATCAAGGTGCATTGACAGGAGATGATGCTTGGGTGAGTGAACTGATTACCCAAATTCCAGAATCCGATTCTGTACTCATTCAGACGTTAACGGCTTTAGTAGATGAGTTTCGCTTAGATATTATTAGTGATGTTACGGAACCTTTAATCGGTGATGACTCTGATGAACATGGCTGATATTCTGATTGTGGATAATCTACCCAATAACTGACGTTTGCTGTGTGAGATCTTAGAAAAAGACGGACTCAACTTACCATCTCCATCAAACATGGGTAAATCCCAGGGGAAAACCGGGGTATACTGATAAAAAAGATGGAATCCTATTATTTGGGTCTGTGGAACTTTCCTGTAAAAGTCAATACGCTATCCTGGCATTACTAGAGCTAGCCGTTCATTATCATGAGGATGAACCCCGGCAAAGTCGTCAAATTGCAGAGCAATACAATATTCCAGATCGATATTTAGAACAACTCTTAGCCACACTCCGACGTGGGGGCTTAGTGCGAAGTCAACGGGGGGCAAAGGGGGGATATTTTTTAGCGAAGGAACCGTGGACAATTACTTTATTAGACATTTTGGTTTGTGTAGAGGGAACCGATGTCTACAAAATTGATGAAAATACTGCTCCTCAAACCTTGGAAACGGCTGCAGTTTTGGATATCTGGCAGGAAGTGCATCAAAGTGCCACCGCGATTTTAAAGAAATATACCCTGAAAGATTTATGTGAAAAGCTCGATGCTCAACGGCAAGTGAACTTAATGTATTACATCTAAACCATACCATGCGAATTGCTCAAAATATTACTGAATTAGTGGGCTATACTCCCCTTGTCCAATTGAACCGCATTCCCCAAGCTGAGGGATGTGTGGCGCAGATTGTTGTGAAATTAGAAGGAATGAATCCTTCGGGTTCAGTCAAAGATCGCATCGGCGTGAATATGATTAATACAGCGGAAAAAGAAGGGATTATTCACCCTGGTCAAACTGTACTCGTGGAACCTACCTCCGGAAATACTGGCATTGCCTTGGCGATGGTGGCAGCGGCGCGAGGCTATCGCTTAATTTTAACCATGCCAGAGAGTATGAGTACAGAACGGCGGGCGATGTTACAAGCCTATGGGGCCGAATTGGAATTGACTCCCGGTATAGAAGGGATGCGGGGTTGTATTCAACGGGCGCAAGAAATCGTGGAAACCCTACCCAACGCTTATATGTTGCAACAGTTTCAAAATCCTGCTAACCCTCAAATGCACCGTAGAACCACAGCAGAGGAAATTTGGATGGATACGGATGCTCAAGTGGATATTGTAGTTGCCGGGATTGGCACAGGGGGAACCATTACCGGCATTGCAGAGGTACTCAAACAACGCAAACCCCAGCTTCAGGCGATCGCCGTTGAACCCGCCAATAGTGCCGTAATTTCTGGCGGAAAACCCGGATCTCATAAAATTCAAGGCATTGGGGCGGGATTTATTCCCCCCGTTCTCAAGCAAGAGGTAATTGATGAAGTGATTGCTGTCACGGATGAAGATGCCATTCACTACGGCCGCCGCATTGCCAAAGAAGAAGGATTATTATCGGGAATTTCTACAGGGGCAGCTTTATGTGCAGCGATCCAAATCGCTCAACGAGCCGAAAATCAAGGGAAAATGATTGTGATGATTCAACCCAGTTTTGGTGAACGTTATCTCAGTACACCGTTATTCTGGGATTAAACGGGTATGATGGGGAGCGGGTAAGGTTCGAGCGTCGCCGCTCTCCCCTCCCCTAAGAACCGTGCGTGACAGTTACCCATCACACGGCTCCAGCCTTACTTCAAGCCTTTCAACTTGGGTTTTGGAATGTACCTGTTTGTGACAGGCTTTGTGGGGGAGGGACTTTGCCGATGTTGTTCTTTCTCAAAATTCCTTCTTCTCTAGAGATCAGTTTAACAATTGCCTATTTAGGGATTTTTCCTGCCGCTTGTGCCTACATTGCTTGGACTTATGCTTTAGCTAACTTTTCAACCGCACGAGCATCTAGCTTTCTATATTTAGTGCCAGTTGTTGCAATTATTGTTGGTTGGCTATGGTTAGACGAAAAACCTGCTCTTTTGTCTATTGTTGGAGGAGCTACGATTATGGCAGGTGTTGTTTTAGTCAATGACGCTAAACTCAAGCCTAAAAGCTAAGAGTGAAAAAGTGAAGGGTTATGAAATCACTCCAACCATCGCTACTCAAATTGACTCCTTTGTTGCAGAAGGTCGCCCTGTTGCCCCCAGAGTAATCGACATATTCACCTCTGGCGACGTTGAGCCTGTGGCAGATACAACAGTTACTTGTAATGATTCTACTAATATTTGTACCTGTCAATCGACTAGCAATCGGGATTGTGGACAAAAGCTGAGAGCCTTGTGTGAGGATGTTGTTGATTGGAGTGGAAGAGGTTTTATTTTCGCGTTTAAATGAAGTTCAAGCATATGAGGGCAGGGGGCGAAAATCCCCTGGGGAGTCGAACTCCCATTTCAAACGACCAGTTCAGGTCGCGCACGTACTCGACACCCTAAGCTGGCGCTATAGGGGTCGCTTCTGTTCAACCCAGACTTTGCTGCCTGACTATTGGGTTAGTATTTTCCGGTTTCATCCTGTCTAGGTTGACATCGTTTGGTCATATTGCGAATCTTCAAATCTTCAATGATTAGGACATCAGATTTAGCAATTAATTGATTAGCCTGTTCAAGATGATAGTCTATTCCTGATTAATCAGTATAAGTCGGAAAATCGGTATATCCTTCTGCTGTAAAAGAATACCAGATTTTCTGTTCAGCGGGGGGATTCAACGGCCAACCATTGGCAAAGCGTTCCACTAAATCAGGGTTACTAATAAATGGTCGGCCAAATGCAATTAAGTCAGCATCATCCGCTTGAATTGTTGCTTCAGCCGTTTCTTGAGTGTAGCCACAATTGCCAATTAAAGGACGATTAAATATCTGACGAAACTCAGATAAAGTCATGGGTTCTCCTAATTCATGAAAGCCGAAGGCGAGACCATCTAACAGATGTAAATAAGCTAAGTCATATAGATCTAATTTCTCAGCTACATAGAGAAAGGTTTCTCGATAATCCGGTGAACCCATACTGTTATAATTGCCATTGGGAGACAAACGAACTCCCACGCGCTCAGCAGGTAACACAGTAAGAATAGCTTCGACAATTTCTTTAAGAAAGCGATAACGATTTTCTAAAATGCCCCCATAGCGATCGCTGCGGTGATTAGTTTTAGATTGTAAGAATGTATCAATTAAATAGCCATTGGCGGCATGAATTTCTACCCCGTCAAATCCTGCCATTTTTGCCCGTTCAGCCGCCTGACGATAGCTTTCGACAATTTTAGGGATTTCGTTTGTTTCAAGCGCTCTAGGGGTCTCGTAGGGCTGCTTACCAATGGGTGTATGAATGTATTCCTCCTCAATTTTAATTGCAGACGGGGCAACGGGTAATTCACCGTTGGGATGAAAGCTGCTATGGGAAGCCCGTCCACAGTGCCACAATTGTAGAAAAATCGGGGTTCCTTGGGGGTGAACCGCCTCAACCACCTGTTTCCAAGCGATCGCTTGTTCGTCGGTATAAATTCCGGGGGTGTGCTGCCAACCGTTTGCCATTTCAGAAATGACTGTGGCTTCGGTAATTATTAAACCGGCATTGCTGCGTTGGCTGTAATACTCTGCCATCAACCCATTCGGCATCCGTTCGGTTCCCGCCCGAGAACGGGTCATTGGTGCCATCACCACTCGATTTTTTAAAATCAAATCATCCGTAAGATCAAACGGACTCAGTAGCCCTGGGGAGGTGGTTTGCAGCGTCATGAGTGAGTGGATTATAGAGTTACAATTCCGTATTTTGACACATTGTTATCCTCAATTTCCCTTGCTTATCTAAAATCTCGGTTTTTCATCCCACCACAGCATCAGCTTGGTGGTGAGATGAAAAACCGAGCAAAGTCAATAGCGTAGCACGATATAACAAACACTTGACACAAAACCAAAAACTTGTATTAACCTAGATTTAGGTCAATAGTAGTGACATAATATGCTCGTTCTCGAATTTAAAGTCAGAGCAAAAGAGCAACAATACAAAGCAATAGAAGTCGGGAGTCGGGAGTGGGGTGTGGGGTGTAGGAGCAAAGAAATTCAGTTCATCAACTTTCTTCTTTTGATGATCCCTCATGATCCGGATTTGTAGTTGTGGGTGTCAGTTAGGTAGGGATGAAAACAACGCTTTGGGAGAATTGACCTCTACTTTGACGCTCAGCTATCCTGTTAGGGCAAGTTGATTCGTTGAACAAAGAATCTCCCGTTACATCGCTTTGCGATTGACAGTGAGAGTGTCAACCCCTATTCCCTGCCATAGGATAAAAGAAAAAATTACTTAGTTCCAGCGAATCGTATTTTGATACGACGGAAGACAATGTCTAACGCTGATTTTATGGATCAACTCCAATGGCAACCTGAAGCACAAGTCAAACTCAAAAATATTCCCTATTTTATTCGTGCTCAAGCTCGCAAACGCATTGAACAGCTTGCTCGGGAAGCAGAGCAGGAGGTTGTAACCGTCGAGATTGTAGAGCAAGCGCGACAGGAGTTTGGTCAATAACGAACCCCCATTGTTTGATCAAAAATGTCTCCGGAGGCTGTAAACTAGAGTTTTGCGTCTTATATTTATGTTGTGCGGTTATTGAATTGAACAGTGAGAAAAAAGATTATTGCAGGCAACTGGAAAATGTACAAAACTCAAGCAGAAGCAGCGGAGTTTCTGCTTGGGTTCATGACAAAGTTAGATGAAACGCCGGAAGAACGGGAGATTGTTCTGTGTGTCCCCTTTACAGATCTGTGGAGTCTCTCAAAAAGTTTACACGGCAGTCGGGTCAAGTTGGGAGCACAGAATATTCACTGGGAAGATGCCGGAGCATATACAGGGGAAATAGCAGGGGCAATGTTGATAGAAATGGGGGTTCGTTATGTGATTGTCGGCCATAGCGAACGACGAGAATATTTTGGGGAAACTGATCAAACAGTAAATTTACGCTTAAGAGCGGCTCAACGCCATGGTCTGACTCCCATTTTATGTGTAGGGGAGTCTAAACAACAGCGAGATGATGAGCAAACCGAAGCTCATATTTTTGCTCAACTCCAACAGGATTTAGTAGACGTTGATCAAAATAATTTGGTGATTGCCTACGAACCCATTTGGGCAATTGGAACGGGAGAAACCTGTGATGCTGGAGAAGCTAATCGGGTAATTGGTTTAATCCGTAGCAAGTTAACCAACCCGGAGGTTTCTATTCAATATGGCGGTTCCGTCAAACCCAATAATGTTGATGAAATTATGGCTCAACCTGAAATTGACGGGGCATTAGTCGGCGGTGCTAGTTTAGAACCGGAAAGTTTTGCTCGCTTGGTTAACTATCAGTTCAAGCATTGAACGGAGTAGGGGGTAGGGTGTGGGATGTAGGGTGTAGGGAAAAATATAACAACTCCGTCATTTTCAGTCATTCCAGCGCAGTTCCCACCGAAGTTGGGAATGACGGGGAACAGAAGTTAGGAATCACCGAGTCAGGAGGGCAACCTCCTATTGCAAGCATGCAAGAGTGTCCATTACCTACACCCTACACCCCATTCACCTATCTGCCTTTCTCTAGACGTAGCGCTGTATGATACAACCAATAACTCTACGAAATCGAGTATTTGATTGGGGCAGTCGAACCTATCTGATAGGGGTTCTCAATGTCACACCTGACAGTTTCAGCGATGGGGGTGAGTTCTTTAGCTTAGAAACAGCAATGACTCAAGCTCAACGTATGGTTGAAGCCGGGGTAGATATTATTGATATTGGCGGACAATCAACTCGACCAGGAGCAAATGCTATTCCATTGGAAGAAGAAATGCATCGAGTTGTGCCGCTGATTGAACAGTTGCGTCAACAGTCTCAACAGTTAGCTGAGATTCCGATTTCAATTGATACCACGCGAGGAAAAGTGGCAGAAGCTGCGATTAAAGCGGGGGCGGATTTGATCAATGATATCTCAGGCGCGACATTTGACCCCACAATGTTATCCATTGCAGCTCGGCTCAGGGTTCCGATTATCCTGATGCATATTCGAGGCACCCCAAAAACAATGCAGACGCTCACCGATTATCAAGATTTAATGGCAGAAATTACTCAATTCCTGACTCATCGAGCGGTAGCCAGTCAACAGGCCGGAATTGAGAAGGCTCACATTATTCTTGATCCGGGGATTGGCTTCGCCAAGACCTATCAACAAAATCTAACCATTGTACGGGAATTGCCGCAATTACGGGCTTTAGGTTACCCCGTTTTAGTGGGGGTTTCTCGTAAAAGCTTTATCGGTCATATCCTCAATCAACCGAATCCAAAATTACGGGTTTGGGGCACAGCAGCCGCTTGTGCAGCTGCCATTGCTAACGGTGCAGACCTCATCAGGGTTCATGATGTCAAAGAAATGTATGATGTTTGTCGCGTTGCTGATGCTATTTATCGCTAAAGTCGAGATCGATTTCGAGCCATGAGGAATCCAGTCACTATACCTAAGCCGAGTAATGTTGTCGGTTCGGGTACAGATGTCGGGTCATCCGCAGCCAGACCGATAATTTTCAAATCGGGGCCATTATAGGCTTCTCCTTGGCTAATCAGTCGCACTCCAGCAATCCCTAAATCCGCAATGCCGAAATCTGCCAAACTTAAACCCAAGGAACTAACTGGCTGGGCTTCATCAATTTCCATGGTGTCTAATTGATAACCCGCTGGCTCCCACTCGGAAGAATCTAAGCTGAGTAAATCCCCTACTAAATTGCCCTCTGCATCGATCCCTTGAAAATCGACACGGCTATTACTACCCCGTTCCCACAGTAAAAGGTGATCGGCGGCTTCTTCAAAAAACAAATCAATCGCAAAGCGACCCGCTTCTTCCACATCAAGGATACTGCTGAGATAGGGATTCCCTACTGCTTCAACAACTTGTTCGTTGGTGATATTTTCTTCACTCAGACCCACCGTTGCTAGATCTCCTTTGTCAGCACTCGCGCCGCCGCTTTCGCTGCCGCCTGTCCAAACATCGTTACTCACAACAGTGGCTTGATTGATGAAGACAAAATCAGAGAAAGTGTCTCCGTTATACTCCACGGACTCCAGCAGAATGTCTCCTTTCGCTTCATCGGCTCCCGTGAGAGCAGCTTCGTAGTTTGTCGTGAAGGAGAGGGCTTGAGCAGCGGTGGAGAAGACCCCAGTACAAGCCAGAGCACCCAAAATGCTCCTGATACATAATTGATTCATGGTGATGTCCTGATTTCCTGTAGTCAAAATTGGCTCAAGGCTGGCGAATCCGAGGGTTTATCACTAGACTTCAATAAATTATAGTGAACCAGTTTAGTTTGATCATAAGAGGTTATACTGACTTCGTCTAGCAAAAGCGAACAAAATTCACAACGCATATTTGAAGAGTTTTGTCAAATCTGCTTAAAAGTTTGTAACAGTTTAGCCTCAAAACTCGTGCATCGGAAAGAGGATAAAAAGCCAATGTCAAGTCCCTGAGTTCACGAAAAATTGGGGTTTTAGGAGTGCAAAAGAGCGACTGAATAGAACAATGCCTTAGATTATTGAAATTTTACCTGTGGCGCAAACCCTTGTCAATCCGTTAAATGTGAAGAAATTTTTCTTAACTATTAATTTTTATAACTCGCTCTTTTTTTTGAATTTTTAATCTTATCTTGATTTTCAATTAGTTAAACTCATCAAAATTCAGAAGTCATCAAGCTGCGATACCATCAAATTAATCTACATGATTGCCATTGACTCTATCACCCATGATCGAAGTTGAAAACCTGTGTAAAATTTATGGTTTGACCCCGGCATTACAGGATGTTTCATTTTCGGTGAAACCTGGGGAAATTTTAGGCTTTTTAGGGCCAAACGGAGCCGGAAAAACCACAACGTTACGGATATTATCGGGATACTTACCCGCCACCAGTGGAACGGCGAAAATTGCCGGATATGACGTGCATGAACAATCGATGGCCGTGCGACAACGCATCGGTTATCTCCCAGAAACACCGCCTTTATATCCTGATATGACGGTAGAAGGCTTTTTGTATTTTGTCTCGCGGATTAAGCAAGTCAGAGGCAGCCTCCGCAAGAAAAATGTCGAATCAGCTATCGAACGATGTGGACTCGAAGATCGCCGTAACCAACTGATTCGCAAGCTGTCGAAAGGGTATCGGCAACGGGTGGGTATTGCTCAGGCCATCGTTCATGACCCGCCAGTGATTGTATTGGATGAACCGACAGTAGGGTTAGATCCGCGCCAAATTATTGAAGTCCGCAACTTGATTAAAAGTTTAGCGGGCAGTCATACCATTATTCTTTCCACTCATATTTTGCCGGAGGTGAGTATGACTTGCGATCGCGTTACCATCATTAATCGCGGTCAGGTGGTGGCAACAGGTGCATTAGATGAGTTGATGGCAGAATTAACTGCAGGTTCGGGGTATGAATTGGAAGTTGAAGGGGAACTGAGTCCGCAAAACTTGAAAATCTTAGAACAAATCAACGGCGTGCGAACATTACAACAGTTGGAAAATTTAACTCCTGACTCCCCTCGTCATTATCTGCGTGTCTTGTGTGAACCTCAAGTTGAACCGGGGCCAGAAATTGTTTCGGCGTTAGTGATGGCAGGGTTAAATCTGTATGAAATGCGTCGAACTCGCGCCAGTTTAGAAGAAGTGTTCTTAGAGTTAACTACGCAACAGGATACCGTTACAACTGAATCTGAATCTGAAGCAGAACCCGAAGAAACGGTTAATTTAATAGAAGAAAATCCAGACAATATTGACAAGACGGAAAAATCCCAAGAGTTATCTGAATCAGGAGAAGAAGTCAGGTAGGGGCGCATTGCCGTGCGCCCGTACAGAAGTTTGTTAATCACTCTTGTGCTAACCTAATTTTGCCAATCTCCTTGTATAGTAAAAGCAGCCCAATAAATAGAAGTCAGAAGTCAGAAGTTTGTTAATCACTGGCTAACCTAATTTTGCCAATCTCCTTGTATTGTAAAGGCAGCCCAATAATAGGGAGACTGCCATTGCCCTGAATTCCACATTTCTAATTGTGCCTCTCTTAACGCCACCACAGGATTAAGTTCTTCATTCAACATTTTCTGATAAAATCGTGCCATCACCTCAGACGTTGCCAAATCATCAACACTCCATAAACTCACAACAACTCTTCTCGCCCCAGCATACATAAACCCTCTTGTCAACCCCACTAACCCTTCTCCTCTAATATTTTCTCCTAACCCCGTTTTGCAGGCACTTAAAACTACTAATTCTGCGGGTAAATTCAAGTTAAAAATATCATTCAAACGCAAAAAGCCGTTTTGATTTTCTCCATTTTCATCCAATAACGATAACACCACGCCTGATAACTCTGGGTTCACCGGATCTAATAACCCATGAGTCGCTAAATGAACAATTTGATAGTCTGCTAAATTGGGGTCAGTTGCCATAGTTCGAGAAGCCTCAAAATCAAACGCTTTCATCTGTTGAGTTTCCGGCACTAATGCTAAAATTGCATCGGCTTCAATGCGAGTATATTTCAAACGGCTAAATGTCGGTGTAATATAATTTTCTAATCCTAAATTACGGGCAGCGCGAGTCATGGCAGAACGAGATAAACTCTCATCAGCTTCAGTAGCAATTCCGGTAAAGCGTTCATCATTTTCAGAGAATACCGGATCTGCCAATACCGCTAATTTCTTTGCCGCAAGAGAACGATTTTGCAGTTGTTGACGTTGAATAGCCACCGTTGAAGCCGAAGATAACGTGACAATTTCATTCTGAACTAATAGGGGTGTTGTGGGAGAATTGGGTAACGGTAACGCCGCAAACGGCACATATTGTAAAACCCCATCTCCAACAATCAATAATCGTTTATTTTCCAATTGATCGATAACGGGAGAAAGCACAATTTCACTTAACGCAATTCCGGCTTCAAGAGAAGCGCCACTATCAACAGTCACCGATTTTCTAAACGTCTCCGCCGCCGCTTCTATTTCCTGTTGAGACGGCAATTCATAACTATTGATACTATCGGTTGTCACTGCCCACAGATAACTCCGTTCTTTACCCAAAGAATATTCAAGTAATAACGTCTCCTCATCTAAAACCTGCTGTTGAATTTCTGCTAACGTCAATGGTTCAGGGTATTTTAAATCCGCATAAGCCGGACTATTGAAACTAATTTGATCTTCCAGTTGTCTAAGATAACGAAGTGTATCTTTAGATTGTTCTTTAATTCGATCAATTTCAGCTTGGTCATACTGACCACTTAATAACTGATGTTTAGCGTGTTCGAGAGTATTAAGTTGTTCTCGAAGTTTCTTCTCTTTTTCTAGCAATTTAGGATCAACCCCTTGGCGAATATCTACATTGGCTTCTACCAAAAGTTTGAGAAGACCACGAGCGCGGGCACTTTCACTAATATGCAAAGCCTCACTATCATAACCTTGACTAGGGTCTTGCTTATGCAATTGCATCAAGATATCAATATATAATAGATAACTATCATGAAAGTTAGGGGTTATATTTTCAGTTTGAGAGTTACTATAGCTACGGACGTATTCAATTTGATCAATTACACTTTTGATATGAGTTAGTGCTTTCGACAAGTTACCGGAGCTAAATTCTATAGAAGCAATATCACTCAGAGTATTAGCCTCTTCAATCCAATCACCACCCCCTTGTTCAAACAACGGTACAGCTTTTTCGTAGTAATCTAAAGCTTGCTGCTGCTCTCCTGAGTCGTCATAAATTTTACCGATAAAACGAAGTGCTGAAGCTTGACCCATCTGATCATCTATTGATTCAAATAACAATAAAGCCTTTTCGCAGTAATCTAAGGCTTGCTGCTGCTCTCCTAAATCATAGTAAAATTCGCCTATATCGAGCAGAATATGGGCTTCTAGACGGCGATCACCCAAATCTTGATACAAAGATAGAGCTTTTTTATAATAATCTAAAGCTTGTTGTGTTTTTCCTAAAGCTTGAGAATAACTTGCGACAATTGATAGGCTAAAGGCTTGCATTGCTTTATTATCCGTTTGTTCGTACGATGTTAAAGCCTTTTCAAAATAAGAAAGTACACATTGTAACGATTCTGGTGTACCTGCCTCAGGAGTATATATTCCATCTCTATTCATCATTGCAAATATTCCCAAAGCAAAGCTCATTTCTGCTTCATTCAGGTTAACTTGGGCTGCTGCTAAAGTTAAAGGATCAAGCATTCCAGGAATTCCGAAAGTGCCAATTGCTGCATCACCCAAGCCACATAAATTTTCGGAAGTTACTTCTTCAGATTGAGACGGAGGCAAAGCATCATTTTGATTCTCCAATACTTGTAGATTATTTCCTAATTCAGAACGAATTTGATAGATATTGTTAAGGGCGGTAGATTCTCCCGTACTATCGCCTGCTGAGCGATATAGAGTCAAAGCTTGATTGTAATAGTCTAATGCTTGTTGCTTTTCCCCCATATAAAAGTAAGTCAAGCCTATACCCATTAAACTAGTCGCTTGTTTTGAAAGCTCTCCCATCTGTTCATACATACTAGCAGCTTTCTTGAATTCAGTAATAGCAGCCTCCACAGATCCTTTATTTGACAGTTCTACTGCCTGTTTATAGATGGCATCAGCTTCCTCTTCAGGGGACTGTTGGGCGATGAATTGCGGTGGGGTGAGTTGTAGGGGTTGGGCAAGGGCTGGGATATTGTAAAGACAGAGTGCCACGGCAATGATCGATCCGGTTGGTGTCGGTGTCCTCATCATTTGACAAATTTCCCTTAGTTGCTTCTTACAAAGTTGGGCGGGAGGGCTTTCCACTCCGCCCACTTTGCGCTTCTAGTTTATATATATTTCTAGTGTGGCTTAACTTATGCAGCTTTGAGAATAGGGAATTTATGAACCTCATCTCTGTGTCTCAGATAATAACCAATCACTAAATAAATATCCGATAGTTGTAGCGACGGATACTGCTGTTTTATTTCTTCTGGTGAGCATCCTTCTAAGAAAGCTGTTACAACCGTGTCTAGAGTAACACGAGTTTGAGCAACTCGTACAACGCCATGAGCATCGATCTCTATCGGCGCAGCTTCAAGGGCAATTGCTAAAGTCATAGGCTTGATTGTATTTTTTATTCTTACTTCATAGTACTTGCAATTTGTTCACGGATTGATTGACTCATAGTTTTTCCTGTAAACTAGGTTAAAGAGATATGACATGATTTAATTATAAAAGCGATGTCAGAGAAAACATTAGATATTAGTGTAGGGTGTAGGGATGGTGTTCAAAGGTTGCTGAGTGGTTTTGAATGATTGCTCAGCATCACAGAGCATGATTAAGTTATATCACTATCAGATAAAATTGAGTTATCTTTACCAGTGGTGTTGGGAGTTATGGCAGCTAAAGACTTATTTCATGAAGCTGTGAAAAAAGCACTCTTAAACGAGCAGTGGTTGATTACAGCAGATCCACTCCGACTTAAAATTGAGGGGGTAAGATTTGCAATTGATCTAGCAGCAGAAAAAGTTTTAGCGGCTCAGAAAGGCAACCAAAAAATCGCTGTTGAAATTAAAAGCTTTTTAAATGATTCTGCTCTCACTGATTTTCACCTGGCTTTGGGACAATTTTTAAATTATAGACTTGCCTTACAGATGATTGAACCGGAGCGATCGCTCTATTTAGCAATTCCGATTGATACATTTGACTCTTTTTTTCAAGAACCATTTGTTCAGGAATCACTCAAACAGTATCAACTTAAACTGATTATTTATAATCCTGATGAAGAGAGGATTGAAAGATGGATAAACTAGAATATTATCGCCAATGCATCCGCCAATTCCTAACGGAACAAAGTCTGGAAGAAAACTCAGATACGGATGTAGAATGTCAATTTATTTTTGATAGTGAACACGATCATTATCAATTGCTAGACATTGGTTGGAGAGAACTGAAGCGAGTCTATCACTGTTTCATTCATCTAGATATTAAAGATGATAAAATCTGGATTCAACGGAATCTAACCGAGATTAATATTGCTGAAGAACTGGTTAAACGAGGAATTCCGCCTGAAGATATTGTTCTGGGTTTACATCCCCCTTATAAACGTCCCTATACCGGTTATGGGATTGCCTAGTTATTTGAATTTGATCCTGATGGATTACTCGCACAATTTCTTCAGAAATCCATAACGGTTCGTTCACGCTCGCTAATTCCCGTAATGCATTTTTGTACTTCTGACTAATTACTTGGTAAGCTGCCATTGTCTTGTCAAATTCAGCGTAATTAAGATCAGAGGAAGCTTCTAAATCAGTTGTTCCTGCTTTTTCAACTAATGAACGTAACAGCATCAAAGCTTCTGGCAATAGTTCGTCGGGTAATTCTTTAGCAAGAATAACAATTTCTTCACGGATTGATTGACTCATAGTTTTTATTGTAAACTTGATGACAGAAAGATAATATAATTCAATTATAAAAGCGATGTCAGAAAAAACGTTAGATATTAGTCAATTATCCGATCACTTGTTAGATTTATTATCAGACATCCAGAATCAGATCGAAGTGACATTAACTCGCGAAGGTGTACCATTGGCAAAAGTTATTCCTTTAACTGTTGAACCCAAAATGATTCCTAAAGCCGGATTAAATCGAGGGGCAATGGTCATGAGTGACGATTTTGACCAACCGTTACCTGATTCATTTTTGACTTAAGGAAAATATCGATACATTTCCTTGCGATGTAGACACCGAACAAAAGTTATCATATTGTCATCCTGAACAAGAGCAATTCGATTTTTGACATACTCCCGGCGCGCTCATCAGAGATTACAGCGCGGGATTCTCACAGATAGTGATTCGTAATAGTTTCTTCAATGGTTGCTTCTGCGGTAATACCACTACGAGAAATTACCTTGACTTTGGGGAGTGGGGATGGTATTCAATGGTTCCTGGAGGTTAAAGAGCGATTCTCCTGCGGAGACGCTACGCGAACGCGAATTCGTTAAGATGTTATTCCGTAGGGGTCGCACCGCTATTCCCTCTAATAACAAATGACAAACAACGAATAACAAGCAACTAATTTTATGTTTACTGTTTTAAGTAATATCTTTGCCATCTATCGTCGAGAACTGCAAGGCTACTTTGCCTCTCCCCTAGCCTATGCCGTTGCCGGAGTCTTTTGGCTACTCACCGGATACTTTTTTGTCGCCCTTCTATTGGGGCCAGAAGGCTTAATTCAACAAGCCGCCTATCGAGATCAACTGGGAATTACTGACCCTCCCATTGATTTACCCTATCAATTCTTACAAGTGTACCTGCGCCTGTTAGGTTCAATGGCGTTATTTATCCTGCCGATGTTATCCATGGGACTGTATACCGAAGAACGCAAACAGAAAACCCTAGAACTGTTAGCCACATCCCCGATAACCAATTGGGTTGTTGCAGTCGGTAAACTCCTTGGGGTTGCTACATTTTTCCTCACCATGATTTTACCGTTAATGTTGGTTGAAGCGATCGCCCTCAACACTGCTACCCCGGCCCTCTCTCCTGCCATCTTCCTAACCGCCCACATTGGACTGATTTTACTGGCGGCGGCAGTTCTGTCTCTGGGAATGTTTATTTCGTCTTTAACCGAAAGTACTATCCTTTCTGCTATTCTGACTTTTGCCCTCGTTTTGTTTCTGTGGGTGGTGGATTTAATTGGCAATACCATTGGTGGCGGTTTGGGTGATGCCCTCAACCATATTTCTCTAATTTCTAACTATACGAACTTTGTTCAAGGTATTATCGATACCAGCAGTTTGGTCTTACTCGCCAGCTATATTATTCTCGGAATCTTTTTAACAGCCCAATCTATCGATACCTTAAGGTTCCAACGGTCATAAACAGTGATGAACAAGCGCAACAGAATGACTTGGCAATTCCTAAAACTCTTATTTTGGCTTGGCCCAATCTTAATGATTATGGGGTTATCGGCTGGGTTTGTCTCCAACAGTTGGCAACCTATCCCCTTGGGGTTAATCATTGCTGGGGTTGTCATTATCGGGTTGTGGTTTATGTTTCGTCGCTATTTCCAACCAGGGGATAGTTCTAAATATCCCTATTGGAGTCGTCGTTCTACCCAAGCGGGAACCAATGCCGTTGCTGCCACAATTTCTGTCTTGGTGATTTTAGGCTTAATTAACTTTCTAGCCGTCCGGGATGCCTTGCGGGTTGACTTAACCGAAAACCAACAATTTACCCTATCGCCACAGACCCAAACTTTAATTACCAACCTAGAAGAACCGGTGAAAGTGTGGATTTTTGATCAACGTAAAGATCCCCAAGTTCTGGAACTGTTAGATAATTATCGCCGCATTCAACCGGGAAAACTCAGTTATGAATTTGTTGATCCACAATTACAACCGGGTGTTGCAGAATCATTTGGGATTAAAGATTTTGGCGAAGTCTATTTAGAGTCTGGGGAAAAACGACAAGCGGTTCGCAAGGAAGGACTAGAACCCTTAACGGAAGTTCAACTCACCAACAGCATTGAACAACTGATTTCTGATTACACACCCAAGGTTTACTTCCTGCAAGGACATGGAGAACGTTCCCTCGAAGACGGACAAGGGGGGTTTTCGGAAGCGGTCAATAGCCTCAATCAGAAAAACTTTAAAACGGAAACCTTAACCTTAGCCCAACAATCTGCTATTCCAGAAGATGCCGATGTGATTGTGGTGGCTGGACCCAAAAGGCAATTGTTAGAAGGGGAAGTGGAAGCTTTAACCACCTTTGTTAATCAAGGCAAAGGCTTAATGTTGATGTTAGACCCGGAAATTGATGCTGGGGTTGAAGAACTATTGGAAGAATGGGGGGTTAAATTAGATGACCGCATGGCTATTGATGCTAGCGGTAGAGGCCGACTGGTGGGGTTAGGGCCAACTGTAATTATTGTGCAAGAATATGGGGAACATCCTATTACCCAAGAATTTGCCAATGGTATTTCTTTCTATCCTTCTGTCCGTCCGGTCGAAACTCGTCCGGTGGAAGGGGTGTTAGAAAATCCGTTAATTTGGAGTGATAGCCAAAGCTGGGCTGAAGCCAACCTGCAAAACCAAGAACTGCAATTTGACCCCCAAGTAGACCGTCAAGGGCCGTTATCGTTAGGGGTGGCGTTAACTCGTAATTCCCAAGAGACTGCCGCTGCAACATCGACAGAACCCTCTGAAGCGTCCGAGACGACCACGGAAGCCACAGAAGACGGGACAACTCCCACAGAACCTATCACGCAGGAGAATAACTCAGCGTTAGAAACCCCGGAGGCGACAACAGAGACTGAAGCTTCTTCAGAAACAGTAGCAGAGAATACAGACACAGAAACAGCGACGGAAACCGCAGAAGAAACCCCCGCAAAAGACTCTAGGTTAGTGGTATTTGGAACATCCCAATTTGCCGCTAATGGCTGGTTTGACCAACAACTGAATGGAGATGTCTTCCTCAATGCCGTCAGTTGGTTAAGTCAGTTGGATGCGGAGTCCTTATCCATTCGCCCCAAACCCGCAACTAACCGCCGCTTAGCCATGACTCCGACATTAGGGCGATCGCTCAGTTGGATGGCTTTAGTGATTTTACCACTCTTCAGCTTTTTCATGGCAGGTGTTGTGTGGTGGCGGAAACGCTAGGGAAGAGGATGAATTTTGAAGTCAGAAGTTAGGAGTAGGGAGTAGGGAGTAGGGAGTAGGGAGTTATTATTCTTACCTATTGCAAGAGTGCCTATTGCCTGTTACCTGTTACCTGTTGCCTGTTGCCTGTTCCCCGTTGCCTGTTACCTGTTCCCCGTTCCCTCTCAATAACAATTTATGAAATTACAACGATCTACATTAATTCTATTGTTAGTTGCCCTCGGTTTAGCGGGGGTGGTGTATTTCTTTGAAATCAGAGAAACTGAAAAACAGGAACAAATTACGGCACAAAAAGAGAAAATATTTACCTTTTCCCCAGATGATGTCAAGTCTTTTACCGTGACAATACCCAATCAAACCGTTACCGTTGAAAGAGTAGAAGAAAATCATACAGATTCTCCTTCTCCTTGGAGAATAACTAACCCCGTTCAAACATTAGCAAATCCGGCATCTGTTAACTTATTAATGAATCAACTGGTCAATAGTCAAACTGATCCTACGAATAATACAGGTCTTCGACAATTAACAATCTCAGCTACAGAACTATCTAACTATGGCTTAGAAAATTCTCAAAATACAGTTGAAGTTATACTTAAAAACAATAAAAAGCATCGTTTATCTCTGGGAGAGTTAGATTTTAATCAACGTTCTATCTATGGAAAAATCGATCAAAATTCAACTCGGGAAAAAGTAGCAATTTTAGTCATTCCTAAAGAGATTTTAACTGCAGTCGAACAACCATTAGAAGATTGGAAAATGCCGGAAATAGAAGATAAAACCGCTGAACCTAATTCTGAAAAATCTGAGTCGAAATGACCTAAAAAGACGATAATGCAGTATGTTCTAAATATTGAAAAGTGTTAACTGAAATTTAATTATGCTGGCTAAACGAATTTTACCTTGTCTAGATGTCAATGCGGGTCGTGTGGTCAAAGGAGTCAACTTTGTTGATCTCAAAGATGCTGGAGATCCAGTAGAGTTAGCCTCAGTCTATAATGAAGCTGGGGCTGATGAACTGGTGTTTCTGGACATTACTGCTACCCACGAAGACCGTGACACCATTATCGATGTCGTGTATCGAACGGCAGAACAGGTGTTTATCCCTCTCACCGTTGGGGGAGGTATTCAAACCTTAGAAAATATTAAAAATTTGTTAAGAGCAGGTGCAGATAAAGTCAGTATTAATTCTGCCGCTGTTCGTGATCCAGACTTGATTAATCGGGCTAGCGATCGCTTTGGAGTACAGTGTATTGTAGTCGCCATTGATGCCCGTCGTCGCAATGATCCTAACAACCCTGGTTGGGATGTGTATGTTCGAGGCGGCCGACAAAATACAGGGTTAGATGCGATCGCTTGGGCGCAAGAAGTGGAGAAAAGAGGCGCAGGAGAACTTCTGGTGACGAGTATGGATGCAGATGGGACGCAAGCCGGCTATGATTTGGAATTAACCCGAACTATTGCCGAAACAGTCGAAATTCCCGTCATTGCTTCTGGAGGCGCTGGCAACTGCGATCATATCTATCAAGCTTTAACAGAAGGAAAAGCCGAGGCAGCGTTACTGGCTTCCTTACTGCATTATGGCCAACTCAGCGTTGCAGAAATTAAGACTTACCTGACCCAACATCAGGTTCCAGTTCGTCAGCTCCCCGCTTAGAGGCGTGTTATAATTCTCAATATTTTAGTCTCACAAAAATCAACCTACAGGTCGATAATGAGCTGTCAGATCTCAAAATCATCTGTTAGAATGGAGAAAATTGTTACAAAATGTAACTTATGCTCATCCCAATTCTAATGATAGACGTAGCATTAGTTGCCTGGTCACTGCATCTGATGCAGCAGGCAGCCAAGTATCGAGAATTCTCGTTTGTGCTAGCTGGTATTTTAGTGGCTTTATCTGCAGCCGCTGTGATGTTAGTTTACTTTTTAATGGGATCTTGCATCCAGCACTTTGCTCAACTGTCTGATTATTATCCTTATTCATATTAATCAGCCTCTACAGAGGGGTGGCTCACACTAAACCCTTCAACGTGATCGCCGCTTCACAGGTTGTATTTTAGAGCGGTTTCCAAAAAAAAGCTCAAAAGAGATTGACAACTTAGATCACAAGAGGCTATACTATTAAATCGTGAACAAGGGGCTATAACTCAGTTGGTAGAGTGTCACAATGGCATTGTGAAAGTCAGCGGTTCGAGTCCGCTTAGCTCCATCTCTCAGAGTCGTTTTTGAGCTAAACCTGCTGTCTTCTGACTTCTGACTTCTGACTTCTGATTGACTGCTGGCGACTCGCTGCTGAGGAACACCCGATGAATTTACAATTTTGTGAAAACCGTCACACAATTGTAGCCAAGTTATGCTATCCTTTAAATGAAAGATAGAAGTTTCCCTAAACTGATAACAATCCATGCATCCATACGGTTGAGTTGTAGGGAAAGATAACAAACTAAACCATCTGAAATTTCAACAACTTAAGAGGTATTATGAGCCAACAGGTTATACACCCGATGGAAAAATTCCAAGGTCAGGTGAAATCCCTAGTTAATTCAAATATTATTCAACCCACAGATCGGCTTTGGAAAATTGCGTTTCTCTATGAAAAAGACTGGGACTTTTGGAAGAAAGAGCTATTAGAATTTGGCTTTTCCATGCAAGATCCCATTAGCGAACTGATTGCTGTAGATGTTTGGGACGAAGATTAAGCCTGGAATTGTACTCAATCCTGACAAGGAGTGATGAATGGGTAACGAAATCGTTAGCCTCACTCTAGAACTCCTGATGACAACAAAGATTAGTGATCCACACCATAGACAACGCCTTCACAACATCAATCTAGACAGTTCTCTAAAGCGATCGCCAAGGCTTGAGCAGATGGGTAGCGATCGCGGACACGATAGGCTGTAGTACAGTCAATCACATCTCTTAGTTTAGGTGGAATGGTGGGAATAGAGTCCAGATTAAATCCATACCCCTGAGTTTGCTTGCCATAGAACTTAAGTGGACTTTCACCCGTTAATAAGAAAATTAATGTGGTTCCCACGGCATATAAATCCGACTGGGTTAAGGGTTGTCCCCGATCTTGTTCAGGCGCACTGTACCCCTCTGCACCGATGCGAGTGCCAGGGGGAGTCCCAATTTCTTTCACCGCCCCAAAATCAATCAAAATAATCCGCTGATCCCGCTGACGCAATAATAAATTCGCTGGCTTAATATCCCGATGAATCAGCGGCGGGTCTTGACGATGAATGTAAGCCAAAATATCACAGGCTTGCCGCATCCACTCAATACCTTGCTGGGGCAATACCGGGCCATACTGTTGTACCCGTTTTTCTAAATCCTGACCATGAACCATCTCCATCACTAAATATTTTTTGTTGTCTTCAATAAAAAAATCATAGAACTGCGGAATTCCGGAATGACTTAACCCTTTGAGGATACGGGCTTCCCGTTCAAACAATTCTTGGGCTTTAGCAATGCGTGCCATATCTGCATTCATTTCTTTTAACACCACCATCGGTGGCATAGGCAGCCCTTGAACAGCCTCTCTTGGCATCTGGGGGGGATGCCAAGCCACCATGGTTGTCCCCATTCCTCCACGCCCTAACGTTCGCAGGACTTGATACTGGTGCACTGTCCGTTCAACTTTAATCGGATAACCGCAATGAATACAAAATAAATTTCCGGGTGGGTTGCCCCCATGGTTACAGCCACTTGGACTAGGGGTAGTAATAGCAACGGACTGCAACTGGAGTTGCAGTAATGGCCCCCCTCTAGCCAGTTCTAACACCACGCCATTGGAAACAATTCCCTGATTCATTAGAATACCATTGACATAAGTACCATTGGTTCCTTGATTAATTAACCGCCAACCCACCGACAAACCCCCTGGCTTTGAGGGTTGTAACTCCGCATGATAACGAGAGACTAACGGATCAACAATCACCACCTGATTATCACTAGCCCGGCCAATTTTAATCACAGACTCCGCTGGAAACTCCCACTGTTGCAAAGGAGTCTTATTTTTCGGATCAAGTCGGGTCAGTGTCAAGATATCGACCATATTCAGGAGTGATGATTAAACAAATATAGCGCTACGTGCGGTTGCAACAGGTAACAGGCAACAGTTTTAAAGCAGGTTTTAGGTTTATAGCGCTACGGTTAGGACATTTTACATTGCCGTAACGAATAACAAATGACAAAAAACCAATAACAAACTTAATTATCTTCCTCCTTCTCGTTTTGTTGGCGAACAATCTCAACACCATAGGAGGTGCCCAAACGGGTTGCCCCCGCTAAAACTAAATCAGCCGCCTGTTGGTAGGTACGAATTTGACCCGCCGCCTTAATTCCTAATTGGGCTTTTGAACATTGCTTCAGTAACTGCACATCTGACACTGTTGCCCCCCCATACCATCCCGTATTGGTTTGCACCCAAGTTGCCCCTGCATCAATTAAAACCTCCATTGCCAAATGTTTTTCATCATCCGTGAGTAGCGCTGTTTCAATAATAGCCTTGACGGTTTGTCCCGTTTCTTCAACAATTTCCGCAATTTCTCGATATAACTTTTGAGTTTGGCCCTGTTTAATCCAACTGAGGTTAACCATTACATCTAACTCCGTTGCCCCATTTTCCACCGCTTCTTGGGCTTCATAAAGTTTAACTACCGATGTAGTCGCACCGGAAGGAAAGCCAATCACCGTACAGACTTGAGGAGACTTGCCCCTTAACTGTTCCGTGACAAACCGTACAGAACTGGGATAAACACAAACAGTTGCAAACTGATACCGTTGCGCCTGATCACAGTATTGGGCAATCTGTTGAGGAGAGGCAACCGGGTTCAAGAACGTATGGTCAATTAACGGGGCTAAATCAATTTCAATAGATAGATCACGCATGGGGAATGTGAAATAAATAACCAATGACTAATAACGAATAACCAACTACTATTGACAGATGACTAACACAGAATCATGAGTTACCATAACAAAAGTTAACATTTTGTTGCATTCTATAGACACAGGGTTAGATAAATATGGCTGTTCAAGTTGGAGATGTTGCACCCGATTTTATGTTACCGTCCCAAACGGGTGATTTAGTGAGTTTAAGTGACTTTCGCGGCAAAAAAGCCGTGGTTCTGTATTTCTATCCCAAGGATGACACCCCCGGTTGTACCAAAGAAGCCTGTGCGTTTCGCGATCGCTATGAAGTCTTTAAAGAAGCGGGTGCAGAAGTGATCGGAGTGAGTGGAGACTCCAGTCAATCTCATCAACAGTTTGCCAGCAAGTATAATTTACCCTTTATTCTGCTGAGTGATAACGGCAATGAACTGCGTAAGCGCTATGGTGTCCCCTCTACCTTGTGGGTACTTCCCGGTCGAGTGACTTATGTGATTGACCCAGAAGGCATTATCCGGCACATTTTCGATTCAATGTTAGAGTTTGACCGTCATGTGGAGGAAGCGCTTAATACGTTGCAGACCGTTCCGCAAACCTAGAGTTTAGTGATTTGTTATTAGTCATTTGTTGTTACGTGCTGTCCCACAGGCTAAGGGAGGGTTGTTCGTGATTTATCAGTTGATCCAATAACCAATGACAAATGACTAATGACCAACAACCAATTAAACTTCCTCTTGGCTATAAAACAGTCTTTGAGGCAGGCGCATTGTAAAGGTCGATCCCTGACCCATTTCACTCTCCACGCTGAGATCTCCCCCCATCATCAAACAGAGTTTACGGGTAATGGTCAGTCCTAAACCCGTGCCGCCGTATCTGCGAGTCGTACTTTCATCGGCTTGGGTGAAGGGATTAAAGATGGTAGAAATTTGCTGAGGACTCATGCCAATTCCGGTATCAATCACCTGAAAAACGATATTAAATTCCGGTTCATCTTCAGTGGTGGGATCAAGCTGATGGTCAGCGACAGAAATTTCCGCATCGGGGGGGGGAACCACAGGATGATGCTGAAGTGAACTATTTTCCTGCCAAACTTTTAACGTCACTGAACCATTGTGGGTAAACTTACAAGCATTACTGAGTAAATTGAGTAGGGATTGTCGAACTTTAGTAACATCTGTGTACATTAACTTTACGGTTTTACCAATATCAATGGTGAGGGTATTGTGATTTTTTTCAGCCAGGGGAATAATAGTGGATTCCACTTCCCAAATTAAAGTTTTGATATGACAGGTTTCCAAATAAAAATTCATCCTACCCGCTTCAATTTTGGAGAAGTCTAAAATATCACTAATTAAATTGAGGAGATGTTTTCCAGCAACGTGAATATTTTTTAAATCCGCTACAAAATCGTCTTGACCCATTTCTTGGGCTTCTTCTTTGAGCAATTCACTATAACCTAAAATAGCATTCAGCGGTGTTCTCAGTTCATGGCTCATATTGGCTAAAAATAAACTTTTAGCCCGGTTTGCCGCTTCGGCTGCCTCTTTTGCCATCCGTAACTGTTCTGCGCTTTTGCGTTCTGTAATATCTTGAGCCATCATCAACAGACATTGGTTTCCTGCCAAGTCCACCAATTCTAGAGACACAGACCAATCTCGCAGTTCACCGGATTGGGTTTGAATCTGAGTTTCTAAATTATGGAGATGACCCTGTTGTGAAACTTGCTCAACTAAATTGAAATAAAATTGAGGATCAGCCCATAAATTAAGCTGTGCTATCGTTTGATCAATCACTGTGGTTCCCGTTCTGCCTAACTGGGCTAAAAAGCTTTCATTCACATCTAAAAATCGACCCTGTGGGAATGTGGAAATACTCAACCCAATGGGATTGGCTTTAAACGCTTTAGAAAACCGTTCTTCACTCAACCTTAACGCCATTTCCGCTTGTTTACGGTCGGTAATATCCTGTACCGTTCCCGTAATATGAGCCGGAGTAATCATCACCTGTTCACAGACAAATCGAGAGTCTCCATTCGGTAAAATTAAACGATAGTCAATGTAATAAGGTTGGCGTTGGGATAAGGCTTGTTCAATGGCATAACTCACCCAATTTCGATCATGGGGATGCACCTGTTTCAGAAAATTTTCAACACTAGGTAAAACCGGGTTGGAAGTGAGCCCTAAAATCCGATAGAGTTCCTCTGACCAATACCAGGTTTGTTGCTGCAGATCAAAATCCCAGTGACCGATTTTCGCAATGCGTTGAGCATTCGCTAAACTGGCTTGACTTGCCCGTAAAGAGATTTCCGCCTGTCGGCGTTCGGCTACCGTTGCCGCCAACACCAGTCCTGTTACCGCCATCACCATCATAAAGGCTTGTAACGAGAAAATTTGAGGAATATCTGTAGTTCGGTCAATAAACGGCCCGCTATCGCGCACCACACCCCAGATCGCAAACCCCGCAATTAAACCATGAGCTAAAGTGGTTCCCCGTTGACCAAACCGCAACGCAGCCCAAATCAGTAGAGGAAAGGGTAAATATTCTAAAGGATAACGAATGGAAGCCGCCCGAGTCCGAGAACAAAACACAAACCAACTCATTGCCATTAATCCCACTAACCAAATCATGGCCTCAAGCTGGTATAACCCATAGCGGCGAAACGAAGAATGAGTTTTATTCGATGAATAAGAATAAGGTTGAGGGGAAACAGGAATGGGTGGACGCAACCAGAAGCCTTGTAGACCTCGGATCAACCAATTTTGCCGTTGAGAAGTTTGTTGGTAATGCTGTTGCAATCTTGATCCCCAACTCAGCAAAATCGGGGTAACGGTTAAAATACCAATGGCATCAGCCAGCCATAATGACTCCCAAGTATTCCAGCCATTCAGGGCTGCCATCCGAGGCTGTTGAGAAAAATCAATTAAACTAAGGGTCGGATGAACTAAGCTAGAACCCCCTGCAACGACTAAAATCAGTCCTAGAACATCTTTTAACCGTTCTAACTGAGGAGACAAGCCCATACGGTGCATCAAGCGGGTTCCAACGTAAGCTTGCAAGACAATAGCAACCGTTGCGAGCAAGGCAGCCCTGATTGAAGAGGAATCCGTAGAGAGGGATAATAAAAAAGCACCAATAGCAATACCAGACCCATAGCGATAACCCAGAAGAAATAGCAAAGCAGGGGCAATTCCGGCCGCCAGGGAAATTGGAGACACTGTCAGGGGAATCAATAGCGGATTTAAGGTGGATTGAACGGTGACAAAATAAACCGCCGCAATCACACTGGTTATTACAAGGTATCGTCCAATTTTGCCCGTCACGCGGTTGAGGAACTGAGTCTGCATTCTGGTTATCCCGAGTCAGGGAACAGGTAAATCCCTAATTGTAGATTAATCAGCAATGGTCAGATTACCTCAGGATCAATCCAATCCTAGGGCAATCTGATGAAATGAACAATTCTGTCCATCGATGAATTGAGGCAACCAGGGAGAAGTTATCAAGTTGCTTTCGTCCCCATTGTACCTAAAAGCTTTAACAATTTTAGATGGACTCATTTTAAGAAGCTGGAGACTTTGTCATCCATTGGTAAACCTTATAGGGTTCAGAGGTATAGATGTTTTCCCAGCCTTTACACTCTAGACTATCTCCCTGTTCCAGAATCACATGAGTCACGGGATAAAGAGTGATAATTTTGTTTAAAGTTTGGCAACGAGTCGGACGAAATTCTGGACCATAAAATTGTTGTGCCATCATTAAGCGATCGTGCCATTCAATAACTTCAGTATCTTTGTAAGGATGAGATTTCTGATTAATAAAAATGGGGGCACCCGTCTGTAAGCGAAAGGGGATGAAATTCCCAGAGGTATGGGGAACAAGATATAAATCATTTGCTGTTTTATGTTGTTTAACAAACTCCATCACGGGATCGTAAGAATGTTCCCGGTTCAGTTCTTTCAATTGATCGCCGATTCCGACAATAAAAAATGCGGCTAAACCCGCTAAGAAAAAGCCACTGATTATTCGTCGATAATGGCTCAAAAAGGGATTATATTGATTGAAGAGGATACAAACGAAGGCTGCCAAAATTAAAGCGGTTGATATAGGGACTAAAAAAGCAGAAACTCGCCACGGTGTTAGAAAAGCCAAGGTTTTGCTTTGAATGATCGCTTGAACAAGAGTTAAGCTAGTTGCCAAACTAAAAGGAATCAATAAGATTAAAAATATTTGAAATTTATGAACTAAATAGATAGCGAAAATCACGATACAAATTTGCGCCCAAGCCACCGAATTTAGCCAAACTTCTGGAAGAGAATGATGAGAAATTCGATTAATTAATAAAAATTTGGCTTTGTCTGCAATTTCAGGGGAAGTTTCCGGAAATGTAACAGTCATATAGAGAATGACGGGTAAGACTAAAATCAAGGAAAGACCTGCTATAGGGATGATTTTAGTCAGTCTATCTTTGTTTTGATAACGAATTAGTACATAAGATAGGGTTAAAATAGCGGCAGCCGGTAAGTAGGTAGGATGAACAATTGCAGAAATAGCTAAAGCCACAATTGAAGCGGTGTACTTTTGTTGTAGAAATAAGTAAATTGACAAAATAATAAAAACGCCGAAATTACCCGTTTGAAAATATGGCCCTAACAAATATTGCTGGGCAACACCATAATGGAGATGAATATGGGTTTTAAACTCAAAAATATTAATTTCCAAGCAGTGGATAGCCACTAAAAGGGCAAAGTAAATCAGTTGTTGATAATAAGATTTTAAATGAAAAATTATCGAGGCAATTCCTATTAAGCTATAGGCATAAATTCCAAATAATATCCAATAATAGAGATAAAAAAATTCAGGAACGAAATAAGCCTGGGTAAATTGTACTAAACTTGTGAAAACAGGTAAAGGATCTAAGGTGTTAGCCAGCCAATCTTTTTCTAAATAACCATAGCCAGCTTGAGCCATACCTTGCAAAAACTTAGTATTTTGGTTAGAGGTATAAAGGGGTTCTTGTACATAAGAAACCCCTAAAACAATACCTAGAATTAAAATTTTTAATAAGCTCAAAAAAAACGATTTAATTGATTTTAATTCTCTCATTTTATTGATTCTTTGGAATAATCTAAAATACAACTTGAATTCAACACATATAATGTCCGTGTTTCCAAGACAGAACATTGATTCAGGGTTTGAACTAGCGCAGGAACTTGACCCGCTTGCAGATTTTGTTCAATCTTTTGACCTAAGGAATAATACCATTGCGTTAACCATTTATTCTTTAAAATATATTGACTTTCAAATGCCGTCTTATCAACCATGAGAAAATCAACCGCATGAAGCTGAATTAAGGTTTTCATGATTTTTAAATCAGGATGATATTGTGCTGTAATAAAATCAGTTGTTCGTTGTTTGATTTGATTATAATATCCTAAATGATAGGGAATACCATATTCCCATCCAAACCAAATCGAACGTTGAGAAAAGCTGGGAATATTATCTACTTCTTTGGCAATCGAAGCAATTAAGATATCTTTAGGTTGTTGTTTAAAAAATTGATAGACTTCAGGAAATTCTCCGATGATATAACTGGTTTTAGGAAACTTTCCCCAAAAACAAGAGCCTAACGCTAAAGTCAATCCTAATATGCCAATTAACCCTAAAACAGTGACTTGTTGCCATCGTTGAGTATCACGTTGATTGACTGTCCAACGCCAGAAAAGATCTAAGATTAGACAAAGGGCAATTCCTGCGGCTAAAGCCATGGAAATTTGAAAGCTATAGCGGGTGTAACGACTGGGAAGATGAAGTTTAAATAAGAAAAGGTGAGACAAGACAAAACAACCTAAAGATGACAGTAAAATTTGATCAATAATCCTAATTTTTTTTAAGTCTTTAAACTGACAATAATAAACCCTCAGTAGGGGTAAAAATAGTCCTAACAACAGCAACGGCGGACGAAATAAATGGCGGGGAATAAGACCACTCCGTTGCCCAAAAATAAAATACTGCCATAAATTTTTATCAAAAAAAGCACTATTTCCCGCCCCACTAAATTCTGACCAGGTTTGCGCTTCTTCAACCGTAATTACTGGACTATAGTTATTGGTTTGAACGGCATAAAAGAGGATAACTACAAACGATACCGCTAGTCCTGTAATACAAATAAAACAATCCTTTTGATTTAAGTTAATATAAACCTTTCTAGATTCAGCCCTAAATAATCTCAAGACTAAAATTCCAGCAATAATTAAAATATATTGAGGATAAAATAAACCGATTAAAGCAATTACAATTCCTGAATAAACAAGTTTTTTTCGTAATATATAATACAAAAAACCCAAAAATAATGGATAAATAAAAGCTCTGGGTGTAGCAGAAACCAAACCATCATTGAGCCAGAGTTGTTGATTGAGTAAAACCGAGGAAATTAAGCCAGCAATAGGAACGGAGATAATTTCTAAACAGACTTGAAAACAGTAATAGGTTGTCGCTAAACCTAAAAAAGTTGGTAAAATTTTACTAATAAAAATAGGATCAAATTGGAAAAAAGCAAAAACATGATAGAAAGCTTTATAGCCTATAGGCGCAATCGACTGAAAGTAATTAGCAATTAAGTCATTGGAAAACAACTCAGAATCTAAAAATCGTTGCATCCAAAAAATATGTTGTCTGGCATCATCTTGAATCACATATTCACGGCTAAATGCTTCATGTAACGCCAGGGAACTATAAAGCACTGAAACCCCTAAACTAATAGCTAAAAAAATTGAGGGAGAAGCCGGATAAAGCGTTATTTTTAATTGTTGGGTAAAGCGAGTCAGTTGAGAAGAAGAAATCATTCAATATTCACTTTATAACTTAAGATTAGATTGAGGTTCAGCTAAATACACATCAGTCCGATAGATAATATAAACAAATCCTTGGTCATCTTTCCATTTATCATAAAGATTTTCTAGCTTTTGAATAATCTGTTGTGCTGCTTTTCCTTCCACGGGAATATACGAGGCGCTTTGAGTCCGACCAACTAAACCCGGAAAATCAAGTTGTTGTTGATGGGGAATTGCAGAATAGCAAAAATGATTAAAAAGGGAACTTTCTTCTAAATAAGAAATTGATTGACGACGTTTTTCTTTTTCGGCAGGATGATCCTTAGAAGCGCTTTTTAAAATCTGGCTATATTCTTGGGTAAAACTATCCGTTCGGTTACGATGATTCCAAATAATCGCCAAACATCCAGACGGTTTTAAAATACGATAAAATTCAGATAATGCTGACTCTGGATTAAACCAATGAAAGGCTTGAAAAGCGGTGACTAAATCAACAGATTGATTGGGTAAATGGGTCTGTTCTGCGGTTCCAGTTTCAAACTGAACCTGAGGATGAGCCGTCGCCGCTTGTCTCATTTCAGCATTAGGTTCTATGGCAATTACTTGCAATCCTTGATTGGCTAATAAACGTGCAGAAATACCCGTTCCAGCGCCAATATCAGCCGCAATCTTGAGCGGATAATCTCCCCTATTAGCAATCACTTTAGCAATGGCTTCATCAGGATATGTGGGTCTATAGTGAGCATAATAACTGGCTCTTTCTGAGAATCGGTTTAAAGGATTCATGAGATACAGCAGCCTGCCATTTTCATTGACTTCATTCACAATTTAACCTCAAATAGATATCAGTCTGTTTCACCTGACTGAATAAAATTCTCCTAACTATAATGAACCTGAAAAGACATTGTACTATGTTTATTCAATCTTTGCATCAGTTTTTGACCGCAACAGAGAAAAGATTATCCAGTCCCAGAACACTATTTTGGCTTAGTATAACTTTAACATTCAGTGTAATTTATAGGTTATTAGTGCTTCAGCAAGCTTTGGATGGTGACTATATTGTTCAAGATGACCCACGTAAAAATATTTTTTGGATGCGCCGCTTTCTCAATCCTGAACTCTTTCCTAATGATTTAATTGCTGATTTTTTTCAACTGTTCTGTAGAACCAATCGGATTAATCACAGTTTATCGATTTTTTGCATTATTTAATTTTGATCCAATGCAGGGGAATTACTATCTACCGTTAGGATTAGAAATTATCTTGACTTACTATTGCTTTGGAATTTGCTTTCAACTTTTTCCTGTGCCAATGACCGCATTTTTTGCGGCAACTTTACTGAGTCAAAGTATTTGGATGAAGGATATTTTTGTAGCTGCGATCGCGATCAAATTTATAACACTTATTCCTCTTCAATAATTACTGAAAAGCCTTGAGAAATAGAAGTGTTTTCAGGGGGTTGCACTTGAAACGTGACATTATCTTCTACAGTTCCCTGTTTAATAGTTAAAGTCCATTCTCCTGGCTGCATCGTCCAAAATAGAGAGTTTAAAGACTGAGTTGAAATTTTTTGATTGTTAAGCCACCACTCTACAGGTTGTTGAGATACATTACTAATTTTAAACTCCAGCCGTGTCTTTTGACTAGGATAAAATAGAAAATAATCATCCGGTTGAGGGGATAAAATCTTTAATTGATTGAGCATTAAATTGGCTTGAGATTGTCGCGCTAACCATTCATGATATTCTGGGGTAAATTCAAAAGTATTAACTCCTTTTTGGTAGGTTTGAATCTCTTGAGGAGAGAAATATTCTAATACAATTCCCGTTGAACAATTCTCCGTTGGACGATGTCCAGTCGTGGCACAAATTGGCAGTTGAATAAAATCCTTAGGTAAGGGTAAACTTTCAGGTATTTTTGTGCGATGAAGTTCGAGTAAAATCTGACTCCAAAGACGCGCCGCACCCATAACTCCTGACACTTGTTTCATCGGTTTTCCATCAAAATTTCCTACCCAAGTAGCCACAGTATATTGATTAGTAAATCCGACCGTCCAAGTATCCCGATAATCTGAAGAAGTCCCCGTTTTAACTGCTACTTCAAAGGGGAGATTGAGAACCGAATCAACACCAAAAGCAGCAGCCCGCGCTTGATAATCACTTAGCATATTGGTAATTAAATTCCAAGTTTGTTGTTGTTCTTCAGAATAGAATAATCGCCCCAATTTAGTCTGATATTCAGTTTGCTTTTCAGAGTTAAAATCATCATAGTAAAAGGTTTTTAATCCTTGAAACTCTCCCTGATTCGCTAGGGTTACATAGGCTTGCGCCAGTTCCCATAAACTGACTTCTCCACTCCCTAAGGCTAATCCTAAACCATAATATTCTGGAGATTGATTTAAATGTTTAAATCCTAAGTTTTGCAGATGATCTAAAAAGACCGGAACTCCAACTTTTTCTAACACTCTGACTGCTGGAATATTCAAAGAATTCCCTAAGGCAATCCGTACTCGCACCGGGCCTAAAAAGTTTTCATTATAATCCGTTGGACTATATAACTTTGCACCAGGAATTGCATAATAAGTCGGTACATCTGCTAAAATTGTATTGGGGTAAATAATCTCTTGGGCTAATGCGAGTTGATACAAAAAAGGTTTTAGGGTTGAACCGGGTTGACGCAGCGCTTGTACCCCATCATTTTGACCACTGTTTTCCCTATCAAAATAGTCTGGAGAACCGACATAAGCTAGTACTTCGCGGCTATGATTATCAATCACAATAGCAGCAGCATGATCAACATTTTTATCGGAGAGTTGAGTCACAATTTGCTGCACTTGAGCCTCAACAAATTGTTGTAAATTTCGATCTAAAGTGGTTTGAACTTGAGGCGGTCTTTCTAAACGATTAGAATCTAATTGTAATGTATTTGTTAATTGTTGATTTACCCAAAATAAAAAATGCGGTGCGGCTAGAATCCCCTGTTGACGAGGTTGAAGTTTAACGGCTTCTGCATAGGCTTTCTTTGCCTGATTTTTTATAATATAATTATCCTCAACTAGGCGATTCAAAATATACTGCTGGCGTTGTTTTAAACCTTGCCAATTATGATAAGGATTTAAGTCTGTTGGATCGTTCGGTAAGGCAGCCAACAAACTAGCTTGTGCTAAGTTTAAATCAGCAGCGGGAATGGCAAAATATGCCCGAGAAGCTGCCTCAACGCCATATAAATTCCCTCCCATCGGAAGACGGTTAATATAAGCTTGTAAAATCTCATCTTTATTCATTCCGGCAACCAGTCGCCAAGAAATCCAAACCTCTATCATTTTGTGGTAAGCTGTGCGGGGAGAAGGATTTAACATCCGAGCCAATTGCATGGTAATGGTAGAAGCACCACTAACAATTTCTCCGGCTTGTATGGCTTCTAATAATGCGCGAGAAATGGCAATACTATCTAATGCGCCATGATGATAATATCGCTTATCTTCAGCAGCAATAATGGCTTGAATAAAATGAGGAGACACTTGTTGAAGGGGAACAACAGCCGTTTGATTTTGAGTTTGACTGAGTAACGTTCCTAAGGGTAAACCATGGCGATCGCTAAATTCTACAGCCAGTTGTTGTTGTTGGATATCCTGAGAACGAATAGGGATAAAAAAAGGAATTAAACGCACTCCTATTCCACTGAGAATCAGCAACAAAATTATCCGAAAGGGATAGCTTTGCCAAAAGGATTTAACTTTATTGTTATTCGTCATTTGTTATCTGTTATTGGAGGGAACAGGCACTCTTGCAATAGGCACTCTTGCAATAGGGATTAAGTTGACTTTTCTAACTTCTGTAGGGGCGCATTGCAATGCGCCCCTACCTGACTTCTGATGAGTTAATCTTGACCTTCATAAGTAATTCGATCAGATTGATAACGGGGCGGTTCAACATGAATTAAAATCCGTACAGGACTAAATTTTTTCTTCAGTTCGGTTTCGACGGCTTCCGTAATTTTATGGGCGGTTTCTACATCCATAGCATTAACCACCATGTGCATTTCAATAAAAACTTGACGGCCAATCACACCCCGCGAAGCAATATCATGACAGTTTGCTACACCAGGAACAGACATGGCAATAGATTCAATGGTTTCCGGTGCAATCGCCATCCGGTCTACCAACCAGGGTAAGTTCTCTTGCAACACTTCCCAACCACTGCGAAATACTAATAAAGCTACGGGAAAGGCTAAAATCACGTCTAAAATTTGCAATTGAGGCAAGTTCCAAAGATTCCCTTGCCACACCCCAATTAATCCCGCAATCACCGTGATAGTAATCCAAACATCACTCATGGTATGCTTGGCATCAGCCACTAATAAAGCACTCCCTAATTGTTTACCCACTCGCCGTTCGTAGTAACTAACAAAAATATTAATTCCCAAAACAATTAATAAAATCCACAATTCTTTAGAACTAATCTGAATGGGTTCATTTTCAGTAAACAGTCGTTCAACCCCATGGCTGAGAATTTCAAAACAGGCAATTCCGAGAAATGCCGCCACTCCCAAAGCACCCAAAGCATCGTATTTTTGGTGACCATAAGGATGTTCTCGATCCGGCTGAGGAGATGCAAACTGATTAGCAATCAGTCCTAGAATATTATTAGCGCTATCGGTCACACTATGTAAAGCATCAGCGAGAAGGCTAAGGGAGCCACTCACCCAGCCAACAACAGCTTTAATCACCATCACCAATAGGTTTAAACCTAAAGTAATCAATAAGACTTTACGGACTTGAGAACGGTTATCAGTAGCCACGGGTTTTTGAGGGCTTCCAGTATACAGGGTTAGAGATTTTCTTGTAAAATCAAATCGGATTGGGAATGCCGTCTACTATAGCTTGTATATCTTGAAATGAAACCCAGACTTCAACCAATTTTAACGACCTTCGCAACCCTCATTCTCTCTACTGGTATTATTTTATCCGAAGCGATACAACCAATGTCACGCTCCGCGAACGCGGTTGAATTTGACAATACAGAGGTTGAACAGGAACGGTTTATTGCCATGGCTGTCCCTCGTGCCTATGGGTATTCTTTAATTGTGTTAGAACAGATTTCTGATACCCAAGCCTGCTGGAGTGAACAGGGGACTGCTCCCACCATCGTTGATCCGTTGTTAGTTGATTTTGATTTTACAGGGATTTGTGGACGTGCTACCGATAGCAATGGCTATTCTGTGCGGGTCGGAGGAAAAGATTTAGCCCTCAGCCACAGCTTAAGCGTTCAAAGTGTAGACAATGAAATTTTCTTAGTAGCAACTTCACACCACAATGTCGAAACACCACCCATTGTTATTGGTCGCAGTCATGGGATTAGTAATGGTTTTATCAAGATTATTTTAGAACCCGGTTGGCGCTTTACCAAACGGAGTTATCAAGGCAAAACTTTAGGTCATATTTATTTTACTTATGATCAACGACCCAATTAAACGAAGGTAATAGACTGATACAAACCATAGTCAAATGGAATCACTGCAGTTAAAGTCAAATCGGCGCTATCCATTAGAATTGCTATGGGATCTGTACCAACAGAAATCACTAAATCCTCGCCGACAGGTAATACACTATATTCTTCTACTGAGCCGATAATTAGCTCAATTGAGTCTCCTTCTGTTTGGCTAAATCCCTCAATGCGGGCGACTCCTTCCCCACGATAAAATGTCGTCGTTCCTAACAAAAATCCTCTTGAAGACAGAGTAACATCACCAAAAATAAACCGATCAGCCCCAGGACTTCCAATTAAAGTATCAAATTCATCTGATCCATTACTGGTATAAGTCCGTCTGTCTTGACCTGAGTAGAAGCTTTCTACCCCAATAATATCATGGGAGCCAACGCCAAAAGCGGTGATTACATCATTTCCTGGCGTACCTGAAAAAGTAGCAGATCGCTCGGGTTCAAACTGTCCAATTTGTTGATAATGATCTAAACCGGATTGATAAATTCCTGCGGTTACATCAGCCGCAACATCCGGATTTTCAGAGAAATATTCTGACTCTAAAAAGTTTTGTTCTAGGGGTTTTTCGCCGAGGAAAATATAGTTAATCGAACTAGAAAATGCTGCTCCCCCTTCAATCACTGCAATAGCACTACCGGGTGCATTAGAAATGGTAATGTCTGTACCACTAAATACTGTATAACCACTGCCTCGGGTTCCGGCTAGTTGAATAGAATCTAAGGCTGGATCAAAGTTTCTAATCCGAACAATTCCGAGAAATGAAGGATAAAAATCGCCTTTTTCTTTTGTACCCACTACAAATGTATCTGCACCGGGACTTCCGACTAAAATATCATTTTCTCCAATGAAATTTTCATTATCTAATCCATCACTTTCATAAATTCGATTTCCTTCTGCATCTAAACCCACTTCAACCCCAATTAATTCAATTTGACCGACACCAAAACCCGTGACAATATCATCCCCCCTGGTTCCCACAAACGTCACAGAACGAGAGGGTTCAAACTGTCCGAATTGTTCATAATGATCTCGACCCGTTCTAAAAATTCCGGCTTCAACTGCGAGATCAACATCCGGATTTTTGACTAGATATTCTGGTTCTAAAAAAGAACTGCCTAAACGACCTTCTGCCGCCCCAAATTGAATAAAATGTTCTAATCCGTTGCGATAAAAACCCTGTTCAACCGCAGTATTTACATCCGGATTAGTGGTCAAATAAAAGGCTTCGTCATAATCCGATGACAGATGAATCCGACCTTCATTGTAGCCAAACTGAATAAAGTGATCTAAGCCAGAAGCCACGACACCTAAGTTCACACCATTAGCGACATCCGGATAATGAGCTAAGTAAAATTCTTCATCAAAATAGCGAGATACTTCCACATAGCCTAAGGCTTGACCCCATTGTTGAAAATGAGCTAAACCGGATGAAACTAAGCCTTGTTCAATCGCGTTAGCTACAAACGGATAACGTTGTAAGTAATATTCTTCGTTAAAGATATCATAATTCATGGTATTGTTTCACCTCACTCAATACCATCTCTGGTAATACGATCTTAACCACAATGAGTCAGGCTTCACCAGTCGCTTATTTGAGGGACAGCTTTAATTTTAAATTAATAAACTTTCAATAATTTTTATAGACTTTCCTATCTATTTAGCGCCACTCTCCTTGCAATGTAAATGCAGCCCAATAATAAGGAGATTGCCACTGAGGATCTGTTTGCATTTCCAATTGTGCCTGTCTTAATGCTGCTGTCGCAGACAATTTTTCTTGTAACAATAAACGGTAAAATCGTTTCATTATTTCAGCCGTCGCTACATCATCTACATTCCACAAACTCACCAGTACACGAGGTGTACCCGCATACATAAATCCTCTAGTTAATCCCACTAATCCTTCTCCTCTTATTTGTTGACCTAATCCCGTTTTACAGGCACTTAATACCAATCTGAAGTAAAGTATTGACTGCTTTTTCAGCATCGCCATTTTCTTGAAAAACGTTTCCTGCCTGATTAAATACTTCTAAAGCTTTCTCCTTATTACCTAGTTCGTAGTAGATTTTACCCATTTGCCGAAGCCTATAGACTTCTCCACTGAAATCTTCAATTTCTCGATCAACAACAACAGCTTGACTATAAAATTCTAATGCTTTTTCTTTGTTTTCTAAATCGTAATAATAATAAGCAATAAAGTTAAGAGTTTGTGCAACTTCAGCACGATTATCAATTTCTCGATAAATTTTCAATGCTTGATGAAAAATATCAAATCCTTTTTCTAGATTTCCCAACCTGAAATAGATACTTGCAATTTTATCCCGTAAGAGATTGGCTTCTTTGAGGCGGTCGCCACTTTCTCGGTAAACGGTAACAGCATGATTCAAAAAATATAGCATTCTTTCGGAGTTTTCTTGTTTTTCATAATATTCAGAAATTTTAATCAGGAAACCTATTTCTCCTTCAGGATCTTCCCATTTTTGATAAATATTTCTAGCTTGGTTATATACCTCTAATTCATTGATATCATCTCCTAACTGAGAATAAACATTTCCCAGTTTAAACAAAATAATCGGTTGACGATAATCAAAGGTTAAAGCGGTTTCTGAGTCGTCTAACTTTAAGTATAACTGACTTATGGCTTGAGTTTCTTTTAAAAGTTAAGGCTTCCTGATTTTTTTCTCCTAAATTCTGCCATTGTAAGCGAGCTTCTTTCCATTTTTCAATAGCTTGTAATTGAGCCGAAATAGTTCTTTGCTGGGCTAGCTGTTCGGCTGCATTAACAAGCTGCTGTGCTTGTTTCAGGGTGTTATCCTGCTGAGAATGAAGTTCTGACCCTAACAATAAAAGCTTGTTGTTTTGGTGAGGTTCTGCAACAGCTAAGTTTAACATGTAACTCTTGTTTGTATCTTGCTTCGATTAGTTTTAGTTCTGCCTGATACTTTTCTTCAAAATGGATTACTCGCAGGATTAGCAATTCCTTGGTGAATTCTCTTAAAAATCGCCTCAATATTTTCGTTATAACCTCTGTTAAACTACTTTTAGAAAGCGGATTAATAAAATTCGACAACATCACCTATTTTTGAATTCTGTACAACTATTAATTCAGCAAAGCCTTTGAGGAAAACCTTGATAGAATAAGCTCTTTAATTCCCCACTGCCTACTCCCCACTCCCCACTCCCTACATCTCAAGTTGTGACAGCAATATTATCCACAATTGCCTCCATCGTGGCGAAATCTCCTTCACAATATAAGGCTAAATCACAACCCGCCGCTAATGCTGCATTCACCCGACTCACCAAATCACCCGATAACGCATTCATACTTAAATCATCAGAAATTAAGATGCCTTCAAAGCCTATTTGCTGGCGGATGACATCTTGAATAATAATCGGTGAAATGGTTCCACACCGTTCTGTATCGTAGGCTGTATAGATAACGTGGGCGGTCATTGCCCAGGGTGCAGATTTGGCTAAAGCTTGAAACGGCACAAAATCATGGTTAGATAACTGTTGCGCTGCTGCATCCACAACAGGCAAGGCTCTATGGCTATCCACTAACGCCCGACCATGACCGGGAATATGTTTAATGATAGGGATAACACCGCCTGCTTGTAGTCCTTCTATCACTGCTTGGGCGAGGATAATGGTTTCTTTGGGAGTGGTACTATAAGCCCTAGAACCAATGATCGGGTCAGCCCCAGGAATAGGACAATCTAATACAGGGGCGCAATTGACGTTAATACCAACAGCCCGTAACTGTTCGGCATTACGCTGGGCATCGGCTTTGGCTAAACGGGCGGCTTCCTTGAGATCGTGGGTTTGTTGTAGATAAGAACAGGCAGGCGGTGCAACCCACCAGTGAGGCGCTTGCAGACGGGCAACTCGTCCCCCTTCTTGGTCAATTAAGATGGGAATATTGTCTTGGTCAATACAGTCTCTTAAGTCATCGGTTAACTGTTTCAGTTGGGTGGGTGTTTCACAGTTGCGTTGAAATAATATAAAGCCAGTGGGTTGGGAACGGATAAATAGTTGTCGTTCTGCCTCGGATAAAGTGGAGCCAGCACAGGATAAAATCACAGGTAACATCTTTAATCGTGTTTAAGAAATCTCTGAACAGCCTAATATAGCAATACCCACTAGGCAAGAGGAAAGACGGATGAGAGACGCTTTAAATCCAGTTCCCGCCCTTACTAAGGGGGCTAAGGCGTGTTTTCAAACTCGTTGTATTGTAGATTCAGAGGCGATCGCTACCAGGAGAGAATCATGACGAGAGGAGACTTAAAATGACTGATGAATCAACCTCAACGTCCTTGTTGTCCCATCGCCTGTACCCTAGATTTGATTGGCGATCGCTGGACGCTGCTAATTATTCGAGATCTGATGTTTTTTGGCAAACAGCGGTTTGATGAGTTTCTAGACTCTCCTGAAGGCATCTCAACAAACATTTTGGCGAGTCGGCTGAAATCCCTAGAAGCTTCTGGTTTAGTGGAAAAACAGCCTTACAGCAATCATCCTCGACGAATGAATTACACGCTGACAGAACGGGGAGAAAGTTTACGTCCAGTACTTGAAATGATTACAGCGTGGGGTTTGAAGCATCTGCCGAATACTCAAATTCCTGAAAGGGAGTAGGCAGAAGGCAGCGATGCTGAAGATTCTCCCTGTTGCCAGTTAAGCGTTCCCTGTTCCCTCAAATGACAAACAACCCATAGCAAATGACGAATAATGTTATTTTATTCAGCAAGTCGAATTCAGCGACTAATTGCAATTACGATAAAGGGCACAGATGGAATCATTAATTGGACGAGATTTTCTGAGTTTAGCAGATGTCAGTGTAGACGAGTTGCAAAGTTTGCTACAACTGGCAAGTCAACTGAAATCTGGAATGGTAAAGTTGCAACGCAATAAAGTGTTAGGGTTGATGTTTTCCAAAGCGTCTACCCGTACTCGTGTCAGTTTTACCGTTGCCATGTATCAGCTTGGGGGGCAAGTCATCGATCTCAATCCTAACGTCACTCAAGTCAGTCGGGGAGAACCGTTACGAGATACGGCAAGGGTTTTAGATCGTTATCTCGATATTATGGCGATTAGGACCTTTGAACAAAAAGATTTAGAAACCTTTGCCAATTATGCAGAAATTCCAGTGATTAATGCTTTAACAGATCGGGAACATCCCTGTCAAGTGGTGGCAGATTTAATGACAGTCTATGAATGCTTTAATCGATTTTCCGGATTGACTTTAACTTACTTTGGGGATGGTGCTAATAATATGGCACATTCTTTATTATTAGGCTGTGCAATTGTCGGAATGAACGTGAGAATTGCCACTCCAGGAGATTATCAACCGGATGCCGATATTGTTGCCCAAGCCGTTGCGATCGCCAATAATAAAACGGAAGTCATCGTGACAGATAATCCATTAGAAGCTATTCATGGAACAGATGTGATTTATACTGATGTTTGGACAAGCATGGGACAGGAAGAAGAAGCAGCTGCCCGAATTAAGATTTTTCAACCCTATCAAGTCAATCAAGAACTGATACAAAAAGCCTCTGATGATGCCATTGTTTTACATTGTTTACCGGCTCATAGAGAGGAAGAAATTACGGATGAAGTGATCGAAGGAAAACAGTCGCGGGTTTGGGATCAAGCTGAAAATCGGATGCACGCTCAGAAAGCTTTATTGGCTTGTCTATTGGGAAGCGATTAAAATCCATCAAGGGGCGACAAAGTGATCGCCCTTTAATCGTTATGAAACCTCATAATATTTTGTAGATTAACGTAACTAAAATATTGCTCAATTAGAGATTAATATAAAAAAATTCATCCATCTTAACGTGCATAAGCACCATCCCAACGGGTGGGAATTGGATTGTTATATAACCTACCGATGAAAAATCACACGCGGTATTGCTATACAAAAAATCTACCTAACTTCTTTACCAAATTAGGTAGATCAAGCAGAGAATAGAAGTATTGTCTTCCTAGCTTCTTAATCGAAGGGGTCGGTTTTCTGGACTAACTTCTTCAGGATCAATTTCATTAAAATCATCATTTGAATTAATTGAATCTTCATTTTCTAAGGAATCAAATTGTTGTTTAATCGCATATTGTTCTAACCAATCTTCTCCAATTTGCAGGGTCACATCTGAACGAATTGAACCTGTACTTTCAACCACAATTTCTCCAAAACCTAACATTTTTTTGATCACTTCTGCTCCCTCAGTATCCCCATCCTGAGCAATAATTCGAGTTTCTTTTAAGGGTTGACCCCAAGGATTAGAAATAGACACATTCCAAAAACCTTGGTTATTCAGGTATTCCACCATGCCATCGACCGCTTCCCAATTATCCGTACTATCTTGAACCGCAATTCTGAGGTCTCTGGGATCAATATCCTCAAATTCCCAAGCTTCTTCTCCAAAATCAAAATGTTTGGCAACTAAAGCATCCAGACGGTTATAATCGGGCAACCAATAACTGGCATCATAGTTACCCAGTTCGCTAAACTGTCCGGGAACCATTAGCATTTCAACTTCTTCCCGCTTCACTTTTGAGGCGAAACTGACTAATGCCACCAATTCTTCTAAGTTGAGATTGGTATCAATATGGGATTGAATAATCGAGACAAGCTGAGGTAAACGCGCGACGGTTTTTACATTTAATGCCTGTTCCACAAACGCCCGCATTAACATTTGTTGGCGCTGAACCCGACCAATATCCCCTAAACTATCGTAGCGAAATCTGAGAAATTGTAAGGCTTGATCTCCATTTAAATGTTGTTCGCCTTGCTTTAATTTAATGTACAAATGTTGACTTTCATCTATATATTCCATATCTTTGGGAATATAAACGGTTACTCCCCCAATGGCATCAATTAACTTTTCAACCCCTTGAACATTGACGCGCACATAGCGATCAATTCCCACACCCCCTAAGAGTTCGCTGGTTGCCATAGCACTTAAAGCAGGCCCGCCATAATAGTTAGCATCGTTAATTTTAGTCATGCCCTGGCCTTCTACATAAGTGCGAGTATCACGGGGAATTGAAAGCACTTTTAATTTCTGATTGTTGGGGTCAAACCGCGCCAATAACATGGTGTCGGAGAGTCCCTGAAACGAGTCTACTAAAGCGTGATATCCCACATCTTCCTCTGGGACTTCTTCTAGATCTGAGGTGAGAACTTTGATCCCCAATACTAAAATATTAACCGGCCGCGTTAACTCCGGTAAGCGCAGATTCACTCGTGCCATCTCACTGCGAGAGAACACCGCTGCTTCTTCCGGTGTTAATTGTTGCTGCATTAAGGGTGTAGAGGACAGGGAAACCGCTAATAGCGCCCCAGCAGTGGCTGAAATAGTCGCAACTCCCCCCAAACCCAACGCTAACCCAAACCAACGTCCTGGGGCAGATTGTGCCCATTTTTTCAAGGCAGATGGAGACATTGGTTGTTGCAATGACTTTTGCTTCCTCATTTTATCGGCTGACACAGGCTTCCTCACACACAATACGTTAATCTTATCAAGGTTAAACAAACAGCAGTTCTATCAATTGATAGACCGCCTTAGACTAGGATAGATGCTTTCTGAATACTCGCTCTGCGATTTGACTTAACCCCGGTAACCACAAGGACTGACGTTGCCAAATCCGGATCATCAGTCCAAAATTGACGATAAAGTAACTCGTGGTCAAAAGGCTACTGATTAACAACACCGGTAAAGTCAAAGATTCCGAGGCCTGAAAACTCATCCCCAGTAAAACTTGCCCCAATAACCAACTGAGTGCTAATGTGATCGCTAATCGACTAACTGCCTGTTGTTGAGGGGTTCCCTGTCGTTTGTACAAGATCCATAACGCTGGCAAGAAACCAATCACAGGGATTAAGTAAACAAACAACTGAACTCGCCCCACATCCGGACTGTTGCTAGGATTGTTTTTTTTCACAAAACCTCCTGAGTCATGTCATTTCCCCCAGAATGATTACCCCATTAGATCATTATTTTCTTCCATCTCCAGAACAAAGCCTACTCCAACTCGGACAAAAACCACTGTTCTAGATGCTAGAGAAAATAGCAGTCGCACTCACAGTATTTATTGTGTATGGTATATTACTGAACATTTCTACGGCAAACTGGGATTAAGGTATATACACCGTCTGACTCGCCCTCGTGACCTTCCAATCATGGGGATAGGTGGACGACTTTGAAGCTTTGGTTCCCCCCCAATTGGGGGGGTCAATCGATCACCCTTTCAGACACTCACGGTGATGGCAGTTAGACGGTAGCACCAGATGTTTTCTGAGAGTCAGCCGATTTTTCCTCTGCCTCCGTCATCCCAGCAATTTCCTGATACACCTTGATATATTCCGTTGCCGATTGCTCCCAACTGAAATTCTGGTGCATTCCCCGTTGTTGGAGGGCACACCATTTATCTTTATAACGATAACCTTCAGCTGCCCGAATCATAGCCGTTAGGAAGTCCATGGGTTCATAACGATCAAAACTGTAACCCGTTCCGGCGTTATTCATGGGATCATGATAGGAAACTGTATCTACTAACCCCCCCGTATTGCGAACAATGGGGATACAGCCATAGCGCATCGCCAACAGTTGACTAATGCCACAGGGTTCAAAACGACTGGGCATGACCAGGGCATCACAACCGGAATAAATCCGACGAGACAGGGCTTCATTAAACAGAATTTGAGTCGTCATCCGCCCTGGATATCGGGAGGCCATCTGCCACATTTGCGTCTCATAGTAGCGATCGCCTGTGCCGAGCACCACCAACTGAGAATCAGTGTAGGACATAAATTGATCCATAATTTGGATCACCAGATCCAGTCCTTTTTGTTCCACCAGACGGCTGACCATGCCCATCATAAATGCCCCGGAGTTAACTTCTAACCCCAGTTCTTCTTGCAGGGCTACCTTGTTGGTTTTGCGTCGCTCCACCGTATCTGCGTTATAGTTTTCAACGATAAAGCGATCCGTTTCTGGATTATAGGCTTCTGTATCAATGCCGTTGAGAATCCCACTCATCTTACCGCTAACATAAGAGAGTAAACCTTCTAGGGTTTCCCCATAAGCCGAGGTTTGAATTTGTTGGGCGTAAGTGGGGGATACAGTGGTCACTCGGTCAGCAAACTGCACCGCAGCCGCCATGGCATTATGACCTTCCATGTACCAAGGACACCAAGTAATGCGTTCGAGATACCAACGCCAAGGCCCTTGGTAAGCCAAGTTATGAATGGTAAATACCGTTTTAATATCAGCGGTTTCATGCATCCATACTGGAATCATACCGGTATGCCAATCATGACAGTGGATCACATGAGGTTTCCAATAGTTCCAAGCAAACTCAGACGCGCCGCTGGAAAATAAGGTAAACCGCCATTGTTCATCTTCCCCATAATAGACTCGACGGGGCATAAAAGAAGGATGCCCAAACAGATACAGTGGTACATCTGACTTCGGTAGCTTCGTTTCATACACCGCGAACTTCTGGTACATTGCATTTCCCCACCATATCGGTTCGCTGGGAATCTCTAGCTTATCGGGGAGAAAACCATAATAGGGCATAAATACCCGCACATCATGCCCCATCGCCCGTAATACTTTTGGTAAAGCGCCAACTACGTCCCCCATGCCACCCACTTTGGCAAGAGGGGCCGCTTCTGCCGCTACAAATAAAATTCGCATGATTAAGTTGCGTTCCCCTAAAGATGCTCAGTAACGTCATCATACCTGTCTGAGGGGTACTATTTCACAAAACCCCTGAGAAATCTTCCCGGTATTTTGGTAATTCCCAAATAGACAGCTTTTGTACGGTTAACTCGGCTATGAATAGGTATATCTTCGCAATTGAGCAGATTAAGATCAAGGTGGAGTGAATTGAAATGAATCATCAAAGTTATGACCCAAACGACTCAACACTATACTCCCGAACAAACGATTGCTTGGTTACGAGGCTTACTGGCTTTAGCTTGGGCTGATGGCCATTTTGATCCGGAGGAACAAGAATTAATTGCATCCCTCACCCATGAAGAACTGGACACTGAAGCAGATGTTTCTGCCTTAGAACCGATCTCTGCCGCAGAATTGGCAGATGTCTTAGGAAAACAAACGGACACAGCCGAGAACTTCTTAAGAACGGCCGTCATGGTAGCCTTAGCGGATGGGGTGTATTCGGTGGATGAGGATGAATTGCTTCATCAGTTCTGTCAAGCCATGGAGTTGAAAGTTGAAGCGTTAGACTCCCTGCGACATACGTTAGAAGATTTAGCAACCGCCCAAGAACAATCTATCGCTGAAGCCAGTCCTCTTTCCCCTCTCCATAAAGATAAAACCCTAGATGTTTTATCCCCCGTGAAACATTGGCTGGATGACTGGGAAGTCCATGATCCTAAAGTCGCCCGTTTTGTCTGTAAAATGATTCCGCCTCAATGTCCGTTTGAACGAGATGTGAAGTTGTTTGGCCGCAAAATTGTTCATATTCCCCCCATGTGTCAAATTAATCCCCTGTATGAACAGCTTGTCGGGCTGCGGTTCCGGGCACTATCCTATCTCGCAGATGATTGTGGTGAGGATGTTTCAAAATATTGTTAAGGGGGTGTTGGGGGTAGGGAGTAGGGTGTAGGCAAGAATTTGTTATTCGTTATTAGTGGTTTGTCATTCGAGGCAACCAATAACTAATGACTAAGGACGAATGACGAGACGAAGTCTCCCCACACCCCAGATTCAACATCCCACACCCTCTTCGGATTGATTTCTTGCTGGATGATCCCATTGCTTGGTACAATGTTTGACGGCCTGTCAGAGTTGTGTGATGTAGTTCGTATTATTCGCGTTCTCTGTACCATTCTGAGAGAAATTAACTTTCTTTCAGCAGACAGGTTGAGTCTTAGCAAAAATTTGATTAAATTGGACATCTAAGAGGAAAACATGAATTTGATCCTGTCTTTATCCAAGCGAATTGTTCTCGGGATTTCTATTGCTTTACTGGTTGCCAGCAGCTTAGTCTTCAATGCAGCGCCTGCTGCTGCTGCAACTTATGAAGTTAAAATGGGAACAGATGGTATGCAGCTTGCTTTTCAACCCAAGCAACTGGAAGCGAAACCGGGCGATACCATCAAATTTGTCAATAACAAACTAGCTCCTCACAACGTGGTATTTCAGCAAGATCCGTTAAAATCTGCTGGCATGGCTAGCGCCAAATTACTTTATAAGCCTGGTGAAACTTACGAAGTGGATATCCCCAGCAATACGCCTGCTGGCACTTACGATTTTTACTGCACCCCTCACCGGGGTGCTGGCATGGTCGGTAAACTGACCGTTAAGTAAACCTTCTCCCTAGATTTAGGGTTGACGGTCACTGTTGTTGAGTATTCCTCTCTTTGAGAGAAGCCTGTCAACTGTTTGATTTCTGTTTCAGAGGAAAACATGGGACATTCTTCTTTTGAAGAGAGGTTTAGTATATAGAGGCAAGCCTACGCCACAAAACCCCTAAGAGAGAATCATGAGATCCTAACCTCACTTTGTACGGTTATACTGATAGATTTCTTGTCCCATGATAAGATTAACATCAGCTAGAAAAGCCAGAAAAAATCTTGAGTTCGATTGAAACAGGGGCAAGAGAAACTTAATTAAGGCAGTTTTCTAAGAAAAAAACATTCAAAATAATCTGAGGACAGGTCAGTTGAAGAAGATTTTGTTAATAGCTTTTTTAATTATTATATCGTTCAACCTAATCATTGCTGCTCCTACATTAGCAGCTAATCCAACCGAAGGATCTAAAATTTTTAATGCAAATTGTGCAGTTTGTCATAAGAGTGGAAAAAATGTAGTTGTTGCTTACAAAACTTTGAAAAAAGAAGCATTGGCTAAATATTTAAAGGGATTTAATCAAAATGCTGAAGCCGCCGTGGTTTATCAAGTCACCCATGGCAAAAACGCCATGCCATCATTTAAAGGCTATTTGCAGCCAGCAGAAGTTGAGTCAGTTGCCGCTTATGTGGTTCAACAAGCCCAAAAAGGATGGTAAAAGCTTCCTATAAATCAGTGAATGATTTCAGATAATAACAATGGTTTTAATACCCATTACTACGGCGATCGCTCATTCTTGTTGGTCTGATATTCGCTTAGTGGCAACAGATGTTGATGGAACATTAACCCAAGCCGAGAAATTTACCCCTGAATTAATTCAGGCAATGCATCAACTGGCAGAAATAGGCATTGATGTCATTTTAATTACAGGTCGTTCTGCCGGATGGGTACAAGCCTTAAATGCTTATCTTCCGGTTAAAGGGGCGATCGCAGAAAATGGTGGTATTTTTTATCAGAAAAACGAGTCTCAACCGCAGTTGCTGACAGCAATTTCAGACTGGAGTCAGCACCGTCAAAATTTGGAGTCGATGTTTCAAACTTTAAAGGTTGATTGTCCTAACTTACAAGCATCGACGGATAATTTCTTTCGTCTCACAGACTGGACATTTGATGTTCATGGACTAGAATTAAAAACAATTCAACAGTTAGCACAACGCTGTCAAGAACAAGGGTGGGGATTTACCTACAGTACAGTTCAATGTCATATTAAACCCCAATCTCAAGATAAAGCAACAGGATTACAACAAGTTTTATCACAATCTTTTTCCCATCTATCTCCGCAACAAATAATTACTATTGGTGATAGTCCTAACGATGAAAGTTTATTTGATCAAAGTCTATTCCCTCAATCAGTGGGGGTAGCCAATTTACTCCAATATACTCAACAACTTACCCATCAACCCACTTTTATCACCACTCAATCAGAAGTCGCTGGCTTTTGTCAACTGACAGAGGTCTTAGTTAATTCTCATTCCTCAGAATAAGAATGATAGAATTAATAAAAGCAGTAGAAACCCATGAGTCCAACAGTTAATCTTTTTCCCCTTATCCCTATCTTCCCATCTATTTCACCCCTAAAAAATCACAGCTTATGGTTCATTTTAATGTTGATTTTCAACATTTTAACTCCTTTGCAGATATTACCCTCAGTTTAGCCACAGCTTTATCTCAATTACAGATTCCGGTTTCATTAGAACCTTGTGAACTCTCGGAAGATGCCCTTAAAGTGCTCAGTTCTGAAGCGGTAAAGTCTCTAAAGCTTTGGATGAATCAATCCCCTTCTAAATTATTTCAAATTAAATGGTCTCATTACTGGCCAACGGTTCAGAACATACAACTACAAGGGGAGCTAAATTTTGAACTATTTGCCATTAATTATCAGTTGACTCAACTGCAAATGCCATTAGATGATTGGATCGGCAATACCTGTGATAATTCCTATCATAAATTAGCCGTGAGTCAATATTGTAAAAATGTTTTACTCCAAGCGGGATGTCCGGATCATCAAGTGTCTGTATTACCCTTAGGTTGTAATCCATTTTTATATCATTATCCCGATCCAAAACGATTTTTATTACGGAAAGAAAGACCAAAAATTAGACTATTACATTTAACAAACTCCTGGGATTTATATCGATTTGGAACCGATTTATTAATCCCAATTTTTTGTGAAGAATTTTCAGGAAATCCTCAAGTTGAACTGCTGATTAAAGATGGCGGGAGTAATCAGGATGCGGTGACCCAGTTAGTGGAAGCTACCCAAGCGCGGCTAGGATATCCCGTCTCAAATATTCATATTATTAGAAGATTATTAAGTAAAGAAGATTTAGCCAAATTATATTTACTAGCCGATGCTGTCATTGCTCCCTTTCGAGGAGAAGGTTTTGCCATTAAGTTACTGGATGCTTTTGCCGCTGGTTTACCGGTCGCTATGCCCCTTTACGGTGGGCCGACAGATTATGGTAATCCCACCAATTGTTATCCGATTGAGTATGATTTAGTGCCGGTTAAAAATTGCTATGATACTCAATTTTTTACCCCTCAAAATGCTCCCCATTGGGCAGAACCTAGAATAGAATCCATTCGAGAACAGTTGTACCATATCGTCACTGATGAAAATCGCTGTTTTGTAGGGGAAAAGGCAAGAAAAACCGCTGAACAATTTTCTTGGCACGCCACTGCAACTCAGTTCTTAGCAATCCTACGAAAGTTATGTTCAGCCTGAAGTATGGGCTTATAGTAGTACGAGAGGAGTGGAGAACATGGCGGAGATTGTCTATTAGGAGTGTAGGGTGTAGTCAAGTGTTCTAACTATAGAATGTAGTCCGATATCAAGAGAACAGGGAACAGTATTAAGTCTTCTAGAACTTTGCAAATACCCCCGCCTACTTCCCCCCTCCGTGAGAATAACAGAGGACAAGCGTTTAGGATTCTCACCAGTCATTTTTGACGGCTATATCCAATTTAAACAACAATGCTATAGATCAATCTCCCTCTCATCCTTCCTGTTTTAAGGGGGGGATGTCTCCCCCTCAATTAAATGCACGTAAATGTTTAGGTATTTTGTCTTATATTACTTGTTTTATGTTTACATATAATATCCTGAGAACGTTGTTATCGGGTTGTTTGAGATGTCTGTAAATGAGGGAAGCACCATTAAATCCTCAGAGAATTTTTGTAGCTAATAATACATAAAGTAAAAATATCCATGAACTGAAGTGATGGTCGAGCCGGAAACAGCATCAAGAAACTTTGTTTTTCAGAAAGCTGTAACTTCGATCTCAAACTTGATAGAGAATTTACGGAAGAAGCTGTTATAATGGCTAATAAGTTTGGATGAGGTTTATGTAATTTCCAAGAAAATTCTACATCCGGTTTTTTTACCCCTTTTTTAAAGTGACATCAAGGGTGTGGGGTAGAAAAATAAACCAAATCCTTAGCTCAAAATTAATGAATTGATGCAGATTAGGGTGCTGCAAAAGCGTAAGCAATAGCTCGTAGAAAACCGATCATTTTACCAGTTCATCTAAAGCGATTAAGGGTGTAAAGGTTCGGATTTAATCTTTCAGAGATCCTGGAGTTTGTCTTGAAAGAGCGAATCTACAATTTCTTTAATACTTAAAGTAATCCTCAAGGATTGAGACTCAGTGACTGTGTCAATTTGATGCTGAGGCAGGCAAGACATCACACTCAACCTTTTATATAGGATTACTGTATCTGTTCTGTATTTATCGTCGGACTCAAGAGGATAGGATGTTGACCACCGAATCCACCAGAATAGAAAGCATGGTACAAAAATTAGATACCCTCTGCCAAAAAATGGTTACTGGTGATCTTATTTTCGATACCCATGCCAAAGAGGGAAGACTTCACTTTTGTCAAAGTCGGTTACTGTATGCAACCAGTGACGTTCATCGTGTTAGACGGTGGCATAGAGCCATCAAAAAAAATTGCCCTAACTGGAATCCCCAACCGACAACCCTCACTCCAAAGCCAGAGCAACCTTGGGAATATCAACTCTTGCAACAAGGTTTAGCTCAGGAAAAACTGACTTTAGCTCAAGCTAAAACAGTCATTAATTATGTCACCTTAGAAGTTTTGTTTTCTTTGTTTGACAGTCTCAACTTCACGACAGAAACCTTATTAAGAGTCTCTCAATCCTCATCCGAAGCGGTAAACTCTTCCGATGAGGTGACTTTAGGGTTATCCTACGCGGAAGTTGAACCCGTCTTAACGAAAGTCTCTCAACTTCATTTTCAATGGGAAAGCGCTGGCTTAAACAGCTTTAATCCCACCCTTGCGCCGATTTTAAAACAGTCGGTCGATTCCAAAACCTTATCCGGTTGGGATAAATATCTCAATGGTAAATTTACCCTGTGGGATATTTCCTTACGCCTAGGAAAATCGATTACGGCTGTGACTCGCGCTTTACTGCCTTTTATTAAAAAAGGATTAGTGCAATTGCAGATGGTGCCCGATTTACCCGACCCCTTATTGCAGTATTCCCCAGCCAGTGAAGCGAGTCAGTCTCCTGTCAATATCCCAGCCGCATTTAACCCTCAACCTTTACCTGCGGATTTTAAACGACCCTTGATTGCCTGTATTGACGACAGTCCTGTGGTAGCTGAAACCTTAAAAAAGATATTAGAACCCGCAGGATATCAAATTTTTGGGATTCAAGACCCAGTCCAAGCCTTGGCACAAATCGCCAAACAGAAACCGGATTTAATCTTTCTGGATTTAGTGATGCCCAACGCCAACGGGTATACCGTCTGTCAATTTTTGCGAAATGCGCCCGTCTTCCAGAATACACCCGTAATTATTCTCACCAGTCGGGACAACGTCGTGGACCGCAGTCGCACCAAATTGCTAGGGGCTTCTGGATTTCTGGGTAAGCCGCCGAAACCGGATGAAACCTTGAAAATGGTACAGAAATACTTGCCTGCGCCGATTTTACCCTTCTCAGAACAATCCCACTCCAGCGGACAGTTCAACTTTAAGAATGGGTATTGAGGGAGTAGGGGGTAGGGAGTGGGGTGTAGGGATAGGAGAGTGACTTCCTCTATTGCCTATTACCTGTTGCCTGGGCGTAGCCCTACACAATCGAGAAATTGATGCCACAACAATTCATGAATGGAGGTTCTTTAATGTTTAATGTGCTGGTTGTCGAAGACAGTGCAACCGAAGCTCAACTCTTAAGCAATTGTTTACAACAATCTGGCTTTCAAGTCTTGAGCGTCACAACAGCAGAAGCAGCTAAAGTGATGTTGCAACAACAAAATTTTGATGCCATTTTGATGGATGTTGTTTTGCCCGGTCAGAGTGGTTTTGGCTTATGCAGAGAGCTGAGAAACCAAGAAAAAACCGCAAATGTTCCCATTATTATCTGTTCCAACAAATCGGGAAAAATTGATAAAAACTGGGGTATGAAACAAGGGGCATCCGCTTACATTCCTAAACCCATTAATAGCGAAGAAATCATTAACACTCTGAAGCGATTGGTCGGTCAATCTGTATGAACAATCCATCTTCCCCCAGGAAAACAGAAAACTACCTCAGTTTTTATCTCACCCCCCAGTATCAAGCCCTATTATCGACAAGGCAGCTTGCTGAAATTATTCACTTAGAGGCTAGCGAAATTGTTCCCATTCCAGAAATGCCCTCAGCGGTGGCAGGGGTTTGTTCCTGGCAAGGGGATGTATTATGGCTTGTGGACTTGAGTTATTGGAGCGGCGCTGCTCCCCTATTAACCGCTGCACTCACCTCCTCTAAGGGTGCAGAGAAGGGACGTTCTGTTGCCACCGACAACGGTTCAAGTTGCCATTGTAGTGTTTTAAAAGTCAAATGTCAGGGGGGAACTTTAGGACTTTTGGTGCATCAAGTTGGACAACTTCAATCCTGTGAAGTGCAACAGATTCAATCCCTCAAAGATAGCGCAGAACTGCCTCAATTCAACGGAGGCAGCGAAGTTCATCTTACCCCTAAAATATTGCCCATCAGTCCTCACGGACGACCGACGATACGGCAAGAATGTATTAAAGGGATTTGGAAAAATCCCTCAGGAGAACTGCTACCGATCTTGGATTTAGATACAGTTGTGCAACATCTTGTACAATAATTCATATCATTTCATTGAAGGCAAAGCCAATATCATCAATTTTGAGTCGAAACACAGATTAACTTGTGCTAAAAGATCAATTTAGAATGAATTGATTCAGCAAACTTCATCTGTTATTCCACTCATTTCCTCGAACATCAGATGAGAGCTTCAATCGGATAATCAGATAAACTTTGGCTTTTTCACTCTCTTTAGTTCTTCTCTTCTCGTTAAATTTTCAGCATCTACCGACACATTGAGTTTTTAACTGAGAGTCAGTTCACTAAATTTTGCACCCACTAAATGTTTCTGTCATTAGTCTAGTAACCCCTAAAAAAATGACTATTGACAAATGACAAATAACAAAATCTACAGCTCTATTTACTTTCACCATGACTAAGACACCCTATTCTTCTTCAAATTCCTTAAATTCTAACTACACAAATTCCTACAATGTTTACTCTGAATTTGAGGAGCAATCTGATTTTGAACAATCCAATGGCATGAATGACTCGATTGTGATTCCGGTTAAATCCCTTGTCGTTGAGCCGGAAACTCAAGCGGGTTACTCTAACTTTAAATCCCCCGGAGTCAAAGATAAAACGACAGCCATTTCTAAAGAATTATCTATCCTTCGTTCTAATATTGAAGAACGGGTCAGCCAACTACAAACTTTAATTGAAAAAGAAGGAACCTCTGCCGAACGCGCTGAATTGATCAACGAGATCACTTGTCGGATGCGAGAATCCCTGAAGATTGAGAATATCTTCAAAACCGTTGTTGAAGATGCCCGGCTAGCCCTGCAAGCCGATCGCGTCGTCGTCTATCAGTTTCATTCAGACTGGAGTGGGACAATTGTTGCCGAGTCCGTCGATCCCCGTGGCCAAAGTATTCTCGGCGTGAAGATTCATGATCCTTGCTTTGATGATCGTTACGTTGAAATTTATCAAAAAGGCGGAGTGAAAGCCAATCCCAACATTTACAAAGCCGGATTTAACCAGTGTTATTTAGATAAACTCAAATCTTTTGGAGTGAAAGCCAACATGATCGCTCCCATTCGCACAGAAGACACTCTGGTTGGCTTACTGATTGCTCACCAATGTACTCAATCTCGCAACTGGCTGGAAACAGAAATTGACCTCTTCCATCAAATCGCCCTCCAAGTCGGCTATGCCGTCGATCACGCTCAACTGCTGGCTGACAAACAAGCCACCGCCACTCAAGTTGAGCAACTGAATCAAATCTATGCCCAAATTCGTCAATCCTTTGAGATAGAGGATATCCGCAGCGTCACGGTTGAAGAAACCCGGTTGGCTTTACAGACGGATCGAGTCATGATCTATGAATTTGACGAGAAATGGACAGGAACCGTGGTGGCGGAGTCCGTGGGCAGTCACTGGACAATTAGCTTAGGTGCTCAACTCGAAGATCCCTGTATTGCTCAGCGGTATGTGCAACCCTACACACGCGGACGAGTCAAAGCCTTCAATGACATATATAACTCCAATCTCACAGATTGTCACCTCAAACAACTCGAACCCTTTGAAGTCAAAGCCTATATTGCTGCACCGATTTTAGTGCGGAAAAAGCTGAAAGCCCTGTTAATTGCCCATGAATGTTCTGGCCCTCGCCAGTGGAGCCAACTCGAAATAGATTTAGTTCGTAATATTGCAGTGCACGCGGGGTATGTTCTGGATAAAGCCTATTTGGTGGCAGAACAAACAACAGCCACGCGACAAGCTCGATTTTTGAATGAAATTACTACTAGACTGCGTAACCTCGATACCGTTGAGCAGGTCTTTGACCTCGTGGTGGATGAACTGCGGGTGTTGCTGGGCTGCGATCGAGCGATTATGTACAAATTTGATCACAACTCCATCGGGACTGTGATTGCTGAATCTTTGGCTAAAGTCCGACCTTCTCTGATCGGTCGCTCAATGGGGACGAAGGATTGTAACCTCTGTCGATTTAATAATTACACTAAAACCTTTCAACGGGGACAACTGACCGTGATTAATGATATCACAGAAGCAGGCTTAGAAGACTGTCACGTTGAGCTGTTCAAGAAGTACAATATCACAGCCGAAATCAGTGTCCCCATTTTAGCCGAAGGCAAATTGTATGGTCTATTGATGATTCATCAATGCTCAGAACCGCGAAAATGGTTAGATTCGGAAGTGAATTTAATTCAACAGCTTTGCACTCAAATTAGTTTAACGATCGATCAACTGATTCTCCTGAAAAAACAAGCGATCGCAGCCGAACAAGCCCGCCGGATTAATCAAATCACCTCTAGTATTCGTCAATCCCTCGACCAAGAGGATATCTTTCAAACCACCGTTGAGGAACTCAAAGACCTATTGCAGTCTGACCGGGCAATTGTTTACCAGTTTGACGAAAATTGGAAAGGAACCATCGTCGCTGAGGCCGTCTCTTCTGGTTTTCCGGCTGCCTTGCAAGCAGAGATTTATGATCCCTGCTTTGCTCAAAACTATATTCGTCCCTATCTTAAAGGTCGAGTTCAGCCCATCAACGATATCTACAAAGCCGGATTAACAGAATGTTATTTAGGTCAGCTTGAACCCTTTAAAGTCCGGGCAAACATCGTCGCGCCGATTGTTGCCACCGGAAAACTACACGGGTTACTGATTGCTCACCAGTGTTCTGGTCCGCGCGAATGGAGCGAAACGGATATTGATCTCATGCGCCAAGTGTCCATCCAGGTGGGATATGCCCTCGATCAAGCCTTACTCCTACAACAACAGCGCCAGGCTGCCGAAAAAGCCCGAATACTTAGTGAAATTAGTTCCCAGATTCGTCAATCCCTTAACCCCGAAAAAATTATCGAAACCACGGTTAAAGAATCTCTGTCGTTGATGCAAAGCGATCGCATTGTCATCTATCGCTTTGATGAGGAGTGGAATGGTCAGATTATTGCCGAGGCGGTGAAGCCAGATTGGCTAAAAATTATTGATTTAGAGACGGATGTTCCTTGTTTTCCGGCTGAGTATGTCGAACCCTATCGTAAAGGTCGGGTTCAAGTCACTCCCGATATTAGTAAAGCCAATTTAACGGCCTGCCACCAAGAACAACTGGAACAGTGGCAAGTCAAAGCCAATGCTGTGGTTCCCATCTTAGTCAACCAACAGTTGTATGGATTATTAGGCGCTCATTTTTGTTCTGAAACCCATCAATGGTCAGACGCAGAGGTGGAAACCTTTAAACAAATTGCCTTACAAATGGGGTATGCCCTGGAACAAGCCCAACTCCTGGAAGAAGTGCAACAAGCCCGCAGTATTGCCGAAGAAACGTCCCTGGAACAGCAAGAACAAAAGGAATTACTGGAACATCAAATTGAGTCTTTCTTAGGGGATATAGAGGACTCCTTTGAGGGAAATCTTACTGTTCGGGCGCAAGTCACAGAAGGGGTAATGGGAACCGTTGCCGACTTCTTTAACGCTACGATTGAGAGCTTACAACAGTTAGTGTTACAAGTTCAATCCGCTGCCAATGTTGTGACCACCACCGCCCAAGACAGTGAACAGGATATTCAAGAACTGTCCCACGAAAGTCAACGGCAAGCCGAGGCCATTACCAATGCCCTCAACCAAATTCAGATGATGACGGCTTCTATTCAGGCAGTAGCAGAAAATGCCAAAGCCGCAGAAGCCCAAGTTCAACAAGCGGGGCAAATCCTGGAAACGGGGGATAAAGCCATGAACCAAACGGTTGCCGGCATTTTAGCGGTGCAAAAAACCGTTTATGCCACCGCCCGCAAAGTCAAAAATTTGGGAGAAGCCTCAGCCAAAATCTCTCGCGTGGTTAACTTAATTAGTGAGTTTGCCAACCAGACTAATATCCTGGCGTTAAATGCCTCAGTAGAAGCCACCCGCGTCAGCCAAGAAGAACAAGGCTTTGCCACTGTTGCCACAGAAGTCCGGACGCTAGCTGAACAGTCCGCCAATGCCACCCGTGAAATTGAGCAAATTGTGGTTGAAATTCAAACCGAAACTGATGAAGTGATTAAAGCGATGGAATTAGGGTTAAAACGAGTGATGGTGGGTACCAAATACGTGAAAGGAACTCGGAAAATCCTCACCGACTTGGTGAACGTCAGTCAACATATTCACGCACTCGTCGAACAAATTGCCCACTCCGCCGGAACTCAAGCACAAACCTCTAGTGTCTTGTCTCAAACGGTACAGGAAGTAGCAGCGATCGCCCAGCAAACCTCGGAAAAATCCTTAACTGTTGCTCACTCCTTTAACCAACTCTTGACCGTTGCCGGAGAACTGCAACAAGGGGTGACTCAGTTCACAGTTGAGTAGTCATTTAGTCGTTTGTCGTTGGTCATTTGTCATTGGTCATTCGTCATTAGTCTTTGGTGCTATCAACAGCTAATGGCGAATGTTCCACAACCTTCATACATAACGAATAATCAATAACCTGTCATTTGTCTGAGTAACAGCATACAGAACAAACAACCAATAACGAATAACAAATAACTAATAACCAATTATGATGATTGAGACTCAAGATCAGGCTTACGAATTTTTTGTACAAGAATCAACCGAATTGTTGCAGATTTTAGAACAGGGATTAATGAATTTATCCCAAGTTCATGATATGCAAAAACTACACGAACTGATGCGGGCAGCTCACTCCATTAAGGGGGGGGCAGCTTGTGTCGGGTTCATGGGAGTTCAAAGCATTGCCCATGATTTAGAAAATGGGATTCGGGCATTATATGCTGAAGATACTGTTTTTGATTTAGAGTTAGAAGAATTACTATTACAAGCCTTTGATTGTTTGCGATCGCCCATTGTTGAACAAATTGAAACTGGGTTTTCTGATGAAGAAGCCGCCATCACTCGTTCAAAACCCATTTTTGAACAACTCGAAGCCAAACTCGGTCATCCTTTAGAAGAAGCGGCAGAGTTACCGGAAGTGCCGATGGAGGGGGATATGACTGCCTTTTTATTTGATGAAGAAGTCCCCTCTGGTTTACGACGTTGGGAAAATGTTCTGAAAAGCGGTAATGAGTCTAAAATTCAGGCTGAGTTGAAAACCCAAGCCGAAGTCTTTTCCACCCTCGGCAGTATGTTAGGCTTATCAGGATTTACTGCGATCGCAGACACGGTTTTAGAAGCCCTAGAAGCCAATCCTCAAGCCTGTCGTCAAATTGGTCAAATTGCATTAAAAGATCTGTGGGCAAGCCGAGAAGCCGTGTTAGCAGGCGATCGCCGCATCGGTGGCAAACCCAGTGAAACCTTAACGGCTTTAACTCAACCCATCCCCGTTCAAGCCTCAATTGTTGTTGATGTTTCAACCGAGGCAGAAGCCGACGATCCGAGTGATTTATTTATTTTACCACCTTTGCAAGAAACCCTTCCCGCTCAACCCAAAACGATAGAATTAACCGTATACGAATTACTACTGCAAGGATTAGAATGTCTGCGTTTACCGTTGTTAGAACAGATCGAAACTGGTCGTTGGCACGTTGATGAAAGCATTGATCAAATTCAGAAAATTGTCCAACAATTAGAAGCTGAATTGGGATATTCTTTACAAGAAATTGCGACGGCTTCGGATGCGAATACAACCCTACTGAGTGAGATTGAATTCCAACATCAAACCGAGATTGATACTGAGTTAAAAGAAGAATTTAAAACTCAGATGGAAGTCTTTATTACCTTAGGTCAGATGCTGAATCAATCTCAACTCAGTACATTAGCCAGTACATCAGTTGAGGCTTTAGAAAATAATCCTCAGGGAATGTTAACTATTGGCTTATTAGTCTTTGCCGGAATTTATGCTCAGCAAAAAGCAAAATGGCAAGAACAAGGAATTGCTATTCCTGCTTTGAAAGATAATGAAGCAGAATTAGAAGAGAGTGTGGCATCAACAGAAAACCCAGAGTCTACTGCCGTAGTATTAGCAGTTCCTCAAGACTGGCAGGATGTTGAGCTAGAGTTAGACAATGGTTTCAATTCAGAATTGATCTCGGATATTGAGACTGTTGAAACGGAGTTAACTCTTTCTTCTAACCCAGATGAACTTGTTGATGAAGAAACCCTTAATCCGAATATTGCTTCTTTCATTATTGAAGAAAATGACTCCGATGAATCCCTGAGGGAAACAAATCCTTTAGCACTTGAGACTCAACCCGATCAAATCATTAATTATGAGGATAAAAATCCGGAAATAACGGATACGGATGAAACAAAAAATGATACCTATAATTGGGTCGATGAATCTACAGAAGAAACCGATTTAGAACAAAAAAACACCTTAGAAATTACCCACAATATTCAAGATAAACACCCCATTCAATCTTCTTTAAATGGAGTCCATACACGCCCTCAGACTCATCATAAATTACAGCCTCAAACAGTATTTTCTGAGAGTAACAATTCCCTCAAAGCACCCATTCAGCCCCAATTATCCCTTGGGGTGAGAGTGGATGTTCATCGCCTGGATCAACTCAATAACTTAGTAGGAGAACTAGCAACTCAAGATAATAGTTTATTATTACAAAATCAAAAAGCTCAAGATTCCATTGATCTGTTAGAAAGAAGCCGAGAAAAATTTCGGAAACTCTCCGTTGATCTTCAAACTCGGGCGCGGTTTATCAGTCAGCAAAAACAGTCTAATTCTAGAACAGCATTAGAAGTCAATGCCTTATCCAATTCTGTCCAAGAAACTTTAGAAGAATTAGATCAAATTCGTGCTTCTATTTATGACATGAAACTGTTAAATTTACAAAATCAGCAAATCATTAAGAAGCGCCAGCAAACCCTACATAAAGTTCAAAAAAATTTAACAGAAACGCGAATGGTTCCCGTAGAATCTCTATTAAATCGCTTTCCGCGTATGGTGCGAGATTTATCAGTGCGGACACAAAAATCAATCCAGTTAGAACTGACTGGGGAAAAAACATTAGTCGATAAAGCCATTTTAGAAAAACTCTATGATCCTTTAGTGCATTTAGTTCGGAATGCCTTTGATCATGGAATTGAGTTACCAGAAGTACGGTTAAAACAAGGTAAATCTCCAGAAGGAAAAATAGAAATTAAAGCTTATCATCAAGGGAACTATACCTATATTGAAGTGATTGATGATGGTCAAGGAATTGATGTCAATAAAATTCGCAATAAAGCCGTTGCTAAACAACTCATTTCAGTTCAAGATGCAGCCCGATTATCCCAAAAACAATTATACGATCTCTTGTTTTATCCTGGATTCTCCACCACCGAAAAAGTGAGTGAATTATCTGGCAGAGGTGTAGGATTAGAAGCCGTTCGTCGTCAAGTAGAAGCCTTAAAAGGAACCATCACTATTCAGTCTCAACCTGCTAAGGGAACCCAGTTCACCTTACGCTTACCCTGGACACTAACCATTACAAAACTGTTGGTTTTCCGCATTAAAAATAGCTTGTTTTCAATTCCAATGGATGCATTAGCTGGAATTGTTTCGGTGTTAGAAACAGATATAAAAAACGATGAAGATGCACCAATAACAACCGATGAAAAATCTCAAAAAATATATGATTGGTACGGTCAAAAAGTGCCATTAGTGCAGTCTGTATTGTTAGAATATCATCATCCCTCTGCTGCCATTTTAAGCTTCCCTCAATCGAGTGAAACTACTCATCCTTCTCTTCCGGTAAAATCATCGAATAAAGTGATGTTATTATTGATTTCTCAGGGATTAGAGACAGTAGCCCTCAAAATTGATCAGATTTTAATGGAACAAAACCTCACCATTAAACCCTTTGATAAAATCTTGGCAGCGCCCCCCTTCTGTTATGGTTGTACCATTTTAGGCGATGGTCGCTTAGTGCCAGTGGTAGACAGTCCAGAACTGTTAGAACATTGGCGACAACAACAACAGTCTCATCTGAATACATTAACCTTAAAATCCGATCAACCTAAACGGATTTCCCATTCTAATCCCGCCATTTTAGTGATTGATGATTCCCTCACTACCCGCGCTTCTCTCTCGTCAACGCTACAAAAAGCAGGATATGAAGTGGTTCAAGCCAAACAAGGACGAGAAGGATTAACTCAATTGCAAAGACACAGCCAAATTCAAGTGGTTATCTGTGATTTAGAAATGCCAGAAATGAATGGCTTTGAGTTTCTGACCCATTGTCGTCGAGAATATTCTCAAGCAGAACTTCCGGTAATTATCCTCACTTCTCGTAATAATGACCGTCACCGTCAGCTAGCTAAACAACTTGGTTCTAATCAATACCTCACCAAGCCTTGGAAGGAACAGGAATTAATCCAAACCTTACAACAATTCCAAACACAATCAATGGCGGTGGTATAGCGCTAGGGGCTAGGGGCTAGGAAACAGGAAACAGGCAACAGGCAACAGGCAACAGGTAAGAAGTAGCCAGAATGACTTATGACCCCCGCTGACCCTAGGGGCAGGCTTCAAACTTCTGACTTCTGACTTCTGACTCTCTTGCAAAGTTGCTTCACTTGGGGAGACCCCAAGACCGCACTTTGCGCTTCTGACTTCTGACTTCTACTCCCTACTCCCTCAAATAACAAACAACGAATAACAAATAACAAATATGGCAAATGAAGAACAAATCACCCTACTGAAACGCGGTGTGACTGTTTGGAACCAATGGCGTAGTCAGCATGATGATATTATCCCGGATTTACGGGGCGTTAACCTCAGTGGGATTTATCTCTGGGGTGCAAATCTTTGGAAAGCCGATCTCTGGGCAACAGACCTCTGGAGTGCGGACTTAAGAGAAGCCGATCTCAGCGAAGCAAACCTTTGGAGAACCGATTTACGGGGCGCAGATTTACGAGGTACAAACTTAAGTAGTACAGATCTACGTCGGGCCGATCTCCGGGGGGCGGATTTAATTAATGCCAATTTGTCCAATGCCGATTTGATTGAAGCCGACTTACGGGGGGCAAACCTGCAAGGGGCGAATTTAAGCGCCGCCAACCTCTGGCAAACCGATTTACGGGGGGCAAACCTCAAAGATGTTTTTATTGATAATGAAACCAGTTTATACGGCAAATGGAAGCAGGTTTGGCAGATTGTCAATCAAGGGGCAGATCATCTCAACTTAGCAGAAGCCGATTTAAGTGAAGCCAATTTACGGGAAGCCAATCTAGCAGGGGCTAGCCTTATGGGTTCAGAACTGTGGGGAACTGATCTCAGTCATGCCAACCTCTCCCATGCTGATTTATGGGGGGTGAATTTGCAGGGGGCTGATTTAAGTCATGCTAACTTAGAACACGCTGATTTGTGGCGGGCTGATTTAAGGGAAGCCGATCTCAGTGGTGCTTGTTTAAAAGAGGCTAACCTCACCGGGGCTGATTTATCCGGTGTCCAAGCCTTAGGTACAAACTTTGAACACGCCACCCTGACGGCTGCCTGTATTGAAGACTGGAACACCAACCATCAAACCTATCTCTATGATGTGATTTGTACTTATGTTTATTTGAAAGCCAATCAACAAGAACGTTGCCCTCATGATTCAGAAACAACCTTCTTATCTGGAGAGTTTAGCAAGCTGTTTCAGAAGGTGGGAGAAACCCTGGATATGGACTTTGAAGCAGGAATTGATTGGAAGGCATTCTGGTTAACTTTACAGGCGGTACAGGCTCAATATGGTGCCGATCAATGTATGCTACAAACCTTAAAACAAAAACCGAATGGTGTTTTGAGTATTGGTTTAAAAGTGTCGTCTGGGATTAATCGTCTGATACTGTTAGAGCAAATGCAAACGGCTTATGACACCCAACAACAAGCCCAGGCTTTAGAGTCTCAAAATCATCTCCATCTTACCCCCGAACAAATTCAGCAGCAACGAAATCACAATGCCAATTTGTTAGAACTGTTGAAACAATTAGCAAGCGTGAGAGATTAATTTAAAGTTATTTAAAGTCGGCTATCTTTATCTCAAAAAATGTTATAATAGAAATATAAAAAGCAAGAAAAAGAGGGGCTGAGTCCGGGCAAAAGTAGAACTCACCCAAGAGTTCCATTATGTAAAAAATGCCAATCTGTGACGTTCCCCATCTTCAATAAAATTAACTCATTCTTCAACTGGATTGCCCATCAGCCCGATCGGCGTGAGAGAGTGATCAAAAGATAGCAAACTTAAAAACTTTAGACCCAGAAGCGCTAGTCTAGTGTCACTCAAAAAAGCGACTGAACAGTTCAGGAAAGAACTCGCTAGATTTGAAGTGTAATAGCTCGATTTACTCATATCACAAAACTCACCCCGTTGAGGAGGCAAATCATCATGAAAAATACAATTAAAGCGTTAATTACCACTGCAATTTTAGCCAGTAGTTTAGTGGGTGGAACCCTGAGGGCGATCGCCGAACCAGCGACTACCTTCACTCGGGATCGCGTTGTTTTTAAGAGTGTTGAAATCAATGCCAGCAAGCAACAATATGCGACTGTAGCAGAAATTATTCGTGAAACTTTTGATAGCAGTCAAAAAGGCTTACTAGGAGATTATCCGATTATTAAACGGGAAGTGATTCGACAATATCCTGAACCCTTAGTGATTTGGCAAAAAACCCTGGCTTCCACTGACCCAGATGCAGCTTATACCCCCCAACGACGTTCCGAAGCCGTTAGTACTCGTTTAACCAATTTAGCCGCTGCACTCGGCATTGAAACCTTAGAAGAAATGTATCAAGCGGGTGTTTTTAACTCAGAAGCTGTGATTTTTGCCGCCGATAAACCCGACGGAGTCACATTAAATAACGTCGTTTTTACCCTAGTTCCTGATAACCGGGATAATGGAGATGATATTGTCAATCGTCTCAAAGATTACGGCAAAGGCACTGCCAATGATGCGCCAATTTATAATTAGTGATTCGTTATTGGTTGTTTGTTATTCGTGATTCGAGGCAATAGGGGGTAGGGTGTGGGGTGTGGGGTGTGGGGTGATACTGACCCATAATAAACAACCAACAACTAATGACAAATCACGAAATGACTAATAACCAATGACCGATAACAACTGACGAATAATAGAGTGAGGAATACCCCAACTCAGGGTTTGCATCTGTTCAACTTGTTCGGTAGAGGGATAGGTTCCATCCATATATTGAAAGGCTTTTACACCCGAGAGGGGAAATTTAGAACGGCCGTTGATCCCAATCAGTTGACCCTGCTGATTTAACACTGGCCCGCCACTCATCCCGCTTTTAATCTCATTGGTGTAACCCAACTGATAGCCTTCTGCTAAAACCTGAGAGGGCAGCATCCCAATTCTGCCTTGAGTCAGTTGAAAGGCTTGATTTCCCCAAGGACGGGTATCCGTTAACTGATTGGTTGTGGTAAGCTGCCAATTGGGAAACCCGGCTGCAATCACCGTTTCTCCCACTTGTAACCGCTGCCCTGTCTTAACTTCTACCACCGGATAAGATTGAGAACTATTAAACTGTAAAATCGCTAAATCTAAATGTTGCCATTGGCGTGAGGAAATGGGTTGAGCTGAATGTCTTTGACCATCAGCAGTTAAAATGGAAATGCGTTCATGGAGTGTGGCGTTAGCCGTATCGCCTGCAACTGTTCCAATCACATGAGCATTGGTGATTAAAGTATAAGTCTGTCCAGAACGACGAATAATCACCCCTGAACCCACACTTTGATCTGCAAAGATTCTAACCGTAATTTGTTGAGCAAGGTTGTACAAATCAGCCGGAATAGACCCAGAAGCAGGTAAGGCAGCCACAGGAATATCAGGCGGTGTCTGACTCTCTGCTTTCAGGGTCGGCGTGAGAGAAAACAACAGTGTCGTTGCAATGGTGTGACTCCCCAACACCAGTAACGAGACAAACGAGTTCTTTTTTTGCGGCATACCACCTAATCTGGATTGAATTCAGCTAAACACAGAATACTTTACCAGGATGTTGCTCATTTTACTCCCAAAGTTAGAGATTATCATTAATCCCGCTTGAGGGGAACTTCATCAGTTTGTGCGTTTTCAGCAGCGGATTCTAAAAAGTAATCCCGTTTCATTGCCATTAAGATGCCGGCAATACTCACAACAATGACTACAACCTGAAAAATAGAGTAATATCCACTTAAACTTAAGGATAAACTTCCTGTGGCTACTAAACCTAAAATGCTAATGTAAGCCACCTGTCGGCTTGCATTTTTATACCCCACTTGACGCATTTGCCATACCCCTAACAAACACAAGATCACTTCACTAATTAAGGTAGCGATCGCCGCGCCGACAATGCCCCATTTCGGAATCAGTAATAAGTTAATTGCCACGTTTATTAATGCGGTTAACATCAGTAATTTAGGCAGAGATTTTTCCTGTCCAGTGGCTTGTAGAAATCGATGGGATAAGTTCCCGAACATACTAATGCTGATACTGGGTAATAAAATAGCTAAAGCAGAAACTGAGGCAACATATTCTGATCCATATAGTTTAGTGATAATGATTGACTTCAGACAAATTGACAAAATAATGGCAGGTAAAACCGCCGTTACTAATAGACGAGTTGCCTTATAAACTTGGTCAGGCAGTCGTTTCGGTTCAGTGGCATAATATTTGGCAAACCGGGTAAAGATCACTTGAAAGACCACACGAGGTAGGGCTAAAAACATTTCTAAAATGCGGTACGCTGCGTTATAAAATCCCGCATCAACATCAGTGGTCATGGCTTTCAACATGATCACATCCACTTGATAATAAAGAATCCACAAGACCCCAGAAACCGCAAACGGATAAGCCTGTTTAAATAACTGAGTAAAGCTCTGAACGCTCATGGGAGCAACCAGGCTCAGCTTACGCTTGAGATAATATAGCAGTCCGGCGATATCTATTGTCCGGACAATTGTAACGGTAATAATGACTGGAATGAGCTGCTTGGAAACAAACAGCACCATGATCGAAATAAATACAACACTGGCTCGTTCCAGAGCAACCGAAATACTTTCAGCCCTAAACCATCCATGACCTTTGAGAACACCTCGTAGGGTCATCTTCGCTGCTCGACAGAGTTCTGAAGCAATGACAAGATAACAGATGATTAAGCCTTCCCCTTCAAATTTTAAAAGCAAAGCCAGGGGAAATAATAGTAATAAAACCGGTAGGGTATTGATGACTTCGAGCAGAAGATATTGAATCGTTAATTTTGAACCTTCTACAGGATTAGCAGCTACTTCCCGGTTGATTAAAATGGGTAGCCCAAACTGAATAAACAGCGCTAAAATTGCTCCTAAAGCACTAGCGGATGCAAATACCCCATATTGTTCCGGTCCTAAGATCCGAGCCAAGAAAATATAAAAAACAAACGTTAACCCGAGCGTCAGTTCTCCCAATAAAGCATAAAGATATGAGAAGTCAAAGCGAGCTAGAACATTTTTCATCATGTTTATAAAATCTTAAATTTCAAGGGATGTTTGGACTTACACTTGATTCAATCCTATCCCAAGAAGGGTAGAGGAGAATAAAGCTGTGGTTAGCTTGACTATTTATCCGGCAGGTGATAGCCTTTAAGTAGGTCAATTCAAAATATTTCATTAAATCTAGATTGACTTGGGTGCTATTTCACAATCTGATTGCTTCAAGAGCCTTGAGTAGAGAAAGCAGTGTCAAGATTAACGGAAGTTAGCGTTATTAATCTTAAAGCCAAGGTCAATATGTCAACAAATTTAAATTCAGAAGTAGAAGTTTCGTCTAAAACTTCTATAAAAAATAGCCTACAAGTTATAGTTGCAATTATCACCTACAATGGGATTAACGTTATCCCGCTTTGTTTAAAGTCAGTCTTTGAGCAAACCTATTCATCATTTCAAGTCATCGTTATTAATAATGCATCAACCGACGGAACGGTAAATTGGATTAAACAGCATTATCCTCAAGTTCAAGTCATTAATCTTCCCAATAATAACGGGCCTAATTCTGCTAGAAACATGGGCATTAAAAAGACCCCTGAACATGGATTAACTTTACTCATTGATGATGATGCTATCTTAGACAAAAAATGCTTGATGCGCTTAGTGAAAGCAGCTCAAGATCACCCTGACGGAGTGGTTTGGGCACCAAAAATTGTTTATTACGATCAACCTGATACCATTCAGCATTCAGGAACTTTCATCCATTATACTGGCGAGGCAATCCTTGTCAATAGTGACCGACCCGTCCATCAAGAAAACCGAGAATCGTTTAAAGTTCATGCCGTTTCCGGAACCTGTTTACTCCTTAAACGAGAGGCAGCCCTGAAAATTGGTTTATTTGATGAAGATTATTTTTTTGGTCGAACCGATGGAGAATTTAGCTTTAGACTGGCTTTATCTGGACATTCTCTCTATGTCATTCCTGCTGCCACCTGCTTTCATCGGGTGAAACCCCGAGGATTTGCTAAATTATTTTACCAAATTAGAAACCGTTGGTACTTTATTTTAAGTACTTATTCTCTGTGGACACTGCTCATTTTAAGCCCAGCTTTAATCATTTATGAAATTTCTTTGATGGCTTTTTTAATACTAAAAGGAAAGGCGGCAAACTACTTTGAGGCAATGGTTGTAGTTTTTAAAAACTTACCAAAAATATGGCATAAACGTAAATCAATTCAAGCATCTAAAGTGGTTTCTGATCGGTATTTACTGCGAGGAGAAACCCTGTATATGAGACAAGATTTACTCAAAAATGGTTTATTGAAAACACTTAAATTACTCTTAGATCAATTTTTTAGCCTTTACTGGAAATTGGTACGTCCCTTGATTCTTTAATCCATAATTTAAGTTCATTCTATCTTTCTCCATGTTTCTTGCTGACCATTACCTTCGATCATTCTAGAATGATAAAATTGCTGATTATTCAGGGATGAACCTCAGAGAGAAACCTCATCGATCTAATCATTCTCATTCCGGTCAATTGGGTTGAATCCTAAGGGAAAACAAGGTTAACCCTAGGAAAAAGTAAGATTCATTTGAGCCTTTCTAGAGGATATCTGTATTTTCACGTAAAATTTAAGTATCATTACAAGCACTAAAAATCTGTGAAATCAACATTTCGTTTTCAAAGACGACATTGTTATGATTTAGATGGTAGACATCAAGCTCGTTCTCTTCCCCCGGCTATTTTAGTCGGGGTTTTATTCATTCAAAGGACAGATATAACACGAGGTATCAGAGTCGCAATTTCCTTTCAATACCTTTCTCATCCCCTTAAATAATTTGTTACTACTCTATTAATGATTTCAACTGACTTAACGTCAGTTCGGGTTAAGAGCAGTCGTTTAACCTCAATTGGCTGAAATGATGTAATCATATAAAATCCGCTTGAATACTTAACGTATAATGAGGATGTAGAATTCAGATCAAGTCCGGATCATGAGGGATCATCAAAAGAAGAAAGTTGATGAACTGAATTTCTTTGCTCCTACACCCCACACCCCACTCCCGACTCCCGACTTCCAGAAGATGTGTATAGTGTTCAGCCGGACATGATATCACGTTAATCTAACAATAGAATAGCCAACGACAGAACAAGGCATACAGCTTATCCCGAACTCAGGTTGACTTAAGTGGAAAACTCTCCTTTGACGAGCTAAGGAAAACTGAGAAACAGTTCAACTCAATCTTCTGAACTCTTGGAAGGGAAAGATTAAAAGAATCTAAATATCTAGCCTAATGATTTCAATCACACCTGGAATAGAGCAAAATGACGGGTTTGCTCCCAAGCCAGTTAGCACCAACAACTATACAAGGATATATAGTCTCCTAGACAGTTGACAGAGACTGTCACTCAAAAATCTATACTATTGATTACTCTATTATTATCCTATTCCTGTTATGCTTAAAGAATAGGTGCCTATTAAGGATGGACAATCCATCAGTCAAGCTGACTGATGGATTTTCTCTTGCATCTAACTTAAGCTTCAGAGAAGGGATTGCGGATGGAATTGAGCTTAAGTACAACTTCCTAGATTTTTAACAATTTTGGATGCTTTTAACTTCAAAACCTTCTCATCACTGACTATCCCTCCGATTTACATCCTCTAAAAAGGGGGTGTGAAACGGATCAAATTGCTCAATTCCATTGGCGACGCTGGAGAGGTCTGATTGAACAACAATCAAAGGTAGAGAGAGGATAAAATGGTCAAAGATTGACCAATCAGAATTGATGGAGTGATCGGGAGATCGATCCAAAGCATTCTTGCTGATATTTTGTAGAAGTTGCGATTTTTTCCTAATAAACAAGTATTGACTCTTGAGGACAATTACAAAAATCCATGGTGAGGGAACAAGAAAAATAGGTTTATGGTAATAGGTTTATGGTAAAATAATCGCAGATTTTAGGACATCGTACCTTCAGCGGTGTTGTCAGCATAATCTCGGGTTGGATTGTACAGAGAATGATCGAAAAATAGAGGATGGGATCAAGCCAATCGTGAGGGTGCATTCGGAAATCTCCATTAGGCAGGGGCACAGCCCCCAGACAACGATCTAGACAGTAGGTCTCTGAATTGCCCATGCTGTTTCTAGGACATCACCCGATCTGTAAAGTCACAATGATTTGCCGGGGAAACTGGTACTGCTGTCGGCTGGCTTCCCCATCAGCCTGGAGAAGAGATTAAGTAAGTGACAAATTCTTGAGAAGTTGTCAAACTGGTATAACTGATTAACTTTATTTTGCTTGAGGAAACGATTGCATGACTGCAACAACTGCTCGACCCCAGTGTGAGATTAAAGACGCTGCCCTTGCCCCGAAAGGCAAACAACGGATTGAATGGGCAGGACGGGAAATGCCCGTTTTGCGGCAAATTCAAGAACGCTTTGCCCAAGAAAAACCTTTGGCTGGTATTCGTTTAGTCGCTTGCTGCCATGTCACCACAGAAACAGCTCACCTGGCGATCGCTTTAAAAAATGGCGGCGCGGATGCTATTTTAATTGCCAGTAACCCCTTATCCACGCAAGATGATGTAGCGGCTAGCTTGGTGGTGGACTACGGTATTCCCGTTTATGCCATGAAGGGAGAAGATACAGCAACCTATCTGCGTCACGTTGAAATTGCCCTGGATCACCGTCCCAATATTATTATCGACGATGGTAGCGATGTGGTTGCCACCCTGGTGAAAAATCGTCAAGAGCAACTGTCTGATTTAATTGGCACCACGGAAGAAACCACCACGGGTATTGTGCGGTTGCAAGCCATGCTCAATGACGGGGTGTTAACCTTCCCCGCCATGAATGTTAACGATGCCGATACTAAGCATTTCTTTGATAACCGTTATGGTACCGGTCAATCCACCCTCGATGGCATTATCCGCGCCACTAACGTTCTGTTAGCGGGTAAAAACATCGTTGTAGTGGGTTATGGCTGGTGTGGTAAGGGAACCGCCCTGCGTGCCCGTGGACTCGGTGCAAACGTGATCGTGACCGAAGTCAATCCGGTGCGGGCCATTGAAGCGGTCATGGATGGCTTCCGCGTCATGCCCATGGAACAAGCTGCCTCTATTGGGGATTTGTTTATTACGGTTACCGGTAACAAACACGTCATCCGTAGTGAACACTTTGACCAGATGAAAGATGGGGCAATGGTATGTAATTCCGGTCACTTTGACATTGAAATTGACCTGAAAGCCTTAGGGGCAAAAGCCACAGAAATTAAGGAAGTTCGGAACTTTACTCAACAATACAAACTGCAAAGTGGTAAGTCTATTGTGGTTTTGGGTGAAGGCCGACTGATTAACTTAGCCGCAGCCGAAGGACACCCCAGTGCGGTGATGGATATGAGTTTTGCTAATCAAGCTTTGGCTTGTGAATATTTGGTGAAAAACAAAGGGCAACTTGAACCGGGTATTCATTCCATCCCCGAAGAAGTCGATCAAAATATTGCCCGGTTAAAATTAGCTGCCATGGGCATTCAAATTGATAGTTTCACCGACGAGCAAATTGAATACATTAATTCTTGGACAATGGGAACCTAAACCTTAAAAGGTTAGATTAGGGATGGAGAATTGAGATAAAATAGGAATAAATTTTCCTTGAAGAATTCTTGTTGAATCAATTATTCTTCATCCCACCCTATTGGTTTTTCGTAGTAAACTTCCTGTGTCTAAACTCTCTGTTGAACTTCAACGCCATTTCTTCTCAGAAGAGCGTTCAGCCCAAGTGACTCTTGCTAGTGTGTTAGATTTAGCTGGTGAACGAATCTTTGGGTTTTTGTTTGTTTTATTGGCTTTGCCATCTGCATTGCCGCTTCCAGCACCGGGCTACTCAGTTCCCTTTGGGATTTTATTGTTTATTTTAGCCGTTCAACTGATTATGGGACGACAACGTCCCTGGTTTCCTGAAAAATGGTTAAATCATCAAATTCCAATTGAAAAAGTTCAGGGTTTTATTAAAGCAGGATTACCTTGGTTGCGGAGAATTGAGTTACTTTCTCGTCCTCGTTTAACAGCTATTTGTACCAGTTTAGTGGGGCGAATAATCATTGGCTGTGCTATTGCCTTAATGGCAATCTCGATGATGATTCCAATTCCAGGAACCAATACTTTACCTGCAATGGGAATTTTTATTACGGGTTTTGGTTTATTAGATGATGATGGGGCGATTAGTTTAGCCGGGTTAGTTGTTTGTTTAATGGGATTAACGCTTTCCAGCTTTATTCTGATTTTTGGATACGAAGCCGTGAAGGGTGCAATTAATTTGATTCGACAATCTTTATAGAACGTTATTCGTTGTTGGTTATTCGTTAGGGGGGTAGGCAGTAGGGTGTTGGGTGTTGGGAAAAAATACCTCCTACACCCTAAGTCTGTCTACTGCCTCAAACAACAAATAACAAATAACAAATGACTAATAATAAATGAATGCTTGAGGAATTTTTGACTGAGTTATCCGCTACAATCTCACAGCTTTTTACAGTCATTAACCGCCTAATTTTGTTTGAAATTAGAGGAATACCACTGATTGTGGCGTGGTTAATCACGGCTGGGGTGATTTTTACTGCATGGATGAAAGTAGTGAATTTACGCGCCTTTAAACACGCCATAGAGGTACTGTTAGGCCAATATGATGACAGAGATGACTTGGGGGAAGTTTCCCACTTTCAAGCCCTAGCAACAGCCTTATCCGCCACGATTGGATTGGGGAATATTGCCGGAGTCGCCATTGCCATTCGTCTTGGTGGGCCAGGGGCCTGTTTTTGGATGACTGTGGCAGGTTTTTTGGGAATGAGTAGTAAATTTGTAGAATGTACCCTCGCTCAAAAATACCGGATTGTGCATCCGGATGGCACCGTGGCAGGGGGACCAATGTATTACTTATCAGCCGGTTTAGCGGAAATTGGACAGAAAACTTTAGGTCAAATTTTAGCCGTTTTATTTGCCATTTTTGCATTGGCGGGGGGATTAGGTAGCGCGGTAATTTTTCAAGCCAATCAATCTCGGGTTGCAGTAGCGAATGTTTTTCCGATTTTTACTGAACAAGCCTGGATTTATGGTCTATTGATTACCCTTTTAGTCGGTACAATTATTGTCGGTGGGGTTCGACGCATTGCCCAAGTTGCAGAAGCTTTGGTTCCGTTAATGTGTGGCTTTTATTTACTTATGGTTGTTTGGGTTTTACTTTCCCACTGGTCTGCAATTCCTCAGGTCATTCAAGTGATTTTTCAAGGGATATTTTCCCCAGAAGCGGCAACAGGGGGTTTTGTGGGTGCTGTAATTCAAGGATTTCGTCGTTCCGCATTTTCCAATGTTGCCGGGTTAGGAGTCGCTGCTATTGCCCATGCCACAGCCCGCACCAAAGAACCCATTCGAGAAGGAATTGTGGCTTTATTAGAACCGTTTATTGATACGATTATTATCTGTAATTTAACAGCTTTTGTGATTATTATTACCGGAGCTTATAATAATCCAGACTGGATACAGTTAGATGGGGCTGATTTAGCCGCTGTTGCCTTCGGTTCAGTCATCAGTTGGTTTCCTTATGTTTTAGCTTTGATTTTGTTTCTATTTGCCTGTTCTACGATGATTTCTTGGGGATATTATATTCAAGTAAGTTGGCAATATCTTTGGGGAAATCAAAATACTATTATTTATAAACTCACTTTTTTAGCGGCTATTTTTATCGGCGCAATTATGAGTTCTGAAGTCGTGGTTCAATTCGGGGATGCACTCTTATTGATTACATCGATTCCCAATTTACTGGGTGCTTATTTACTGTCTCCTCAAGTCGCTGTTGAACTAGAGGACTATTTCACACGGCTGAAAGCGGGTCAATTTAGAACGCTGCATGAAGCCAATCAGTCGTAAGCCAAGCGCGTAGCCTTGCCATGTTTGCGATGGCGCGGAGCGCTATAAAAGCTTCCTATCACCCCATTTTCTTATTTCCCCACATCAGTCACATCAAACACTGAAACTGGGTATATTAATGCCGTTGGTGAACAGCAATCTTAAAACAAACCCGAATAATTTTGTTGTTATAATCCTATTCCGGTAAGCCAATTGTTCTCGGACTTACGTCCTGCCTGAGAATTGATTTTGTTGAGCCAGAGGTGTAGCAATGTCCCCAATCAACGGCATAATCCTGCAATATTTTCACTGGTATATTGATGCCGATTTAATGTTGTGGAATCAAGTTAAAAATAATGCCCAAGAATTAGCGAATGCAGGAATTACAGCGCTCTGGTTACCCCCGGCATTTAAAAGCTGCAATATTCAACAACCTGGGCGGTGTTGGGATGATACGGGTTATAATACTTATGACTTATTTGATTTAGGTGAATTTTATCAAAAAGATGAGGTTCGGACTCGATATGGAACCCGTCAACAGTATTTAGAAGCGATTCAAACAGCTCATAAAGCTGGATTACAAGTTTATGCAGACGTAATTTTTCATCATAAGAATGGTGGAGATATACCGGAGATTGTCAAAGCTGTTCCAGTCGCTTGGGATAACCGCAATCATGAAATTGGTTCACCGAAGCAGATTAAAATTTATAGCCACTTTAATTTTCTGGGAAGAGGAGAGCAATATTCTGAAATGAAATGGCATTGGCAACACTTTGATACAGTTAATCATAATGCCTATAATTGGGAAGATGACTCCATTTATCGTCTAAAATATAAGCAGTTTGAAACCCCGATTGATCCTCGTCATGGAAATGAAAGCTTTTTGATGGCCTGTGATATTGATACAGATCACGAAGAAGTTCAGCAAGAATTAAAAAACTGGGGAAAGTGGTTTTTAAATCTCACAGAAATTGATGGATTTCGCCTCGATGGGGTTAAATATATTCGTTCAGAGTTTGTTAAACATTGGTTAGATGAAATACGTTACGATTCCCCACGAAAATTGTTTACAGTGGGGGATTATTGGAGTCATGATGTGGAAGCCTTGCATCAATACATTGCCCTGACTGAAGGACGACTTTCTTTATTTGATATTCCCCTCCATTATAATTTTCATCTTGCCAGTCATATAGGTCAATCTTACGATATACGAAAGATATTAGATCGAACTTTAATGCAACAACAACCCACCTTAGCGGTTACTTTTGTTGAAAATCATGAATCTCAACCGTTACGCCCCCTTGAATCCGTTGTAGAATCATGGTTTAAGCCGCTTGCTTATGCCATTATTATGTTAAGAAAAGAAGGATATCCTTGTATTTTTTATCCCGATTATTATGGTGTTCATTATATGGATCGAGGTCATGAAATTTGGATGGATTGCCATCGTTGGTTAATTGATAAATTTTTATATGCGCGTCGATATTATGCTTATGGAAAACAATATGATTACTTCAATCATCCGGATAGAATGGGTTGGACTCGACTGGGTAATCGAGAACATCCTCACGGTATGGCTGTACTGTTAAGTAACGGCCCCGGTGGCAGTCAATGGATGAAAGTAGGTCAACCCAATACCCTATTTTATGACTTGACTGAACACATTAAAGAACCCATTTATACTAATGATCAAGGCTGGGGCAACTTTCATTGCCAGGGGGGATCTGTGTCGGTTTGGTTGCCCAGTTTGGAGGGGATAAACCCTACGGATTAACCTGAATGTGTCCTTGCAAATTAATGTGTTTATCGGCTAAGGTAAATTGTTGAATGTAAACGGATGAACCAAGATCAAGACGTAAAGGATCTAACAAGGTCGGAGCAATCAGGGGGGCAGCTTCCACGATAGGTTCAGCCAATATTAAGGTCTGACCCTTCTGAACTTGTAGTTGAGTTTGTAATTGAAATAGATAATGCTTCCCCCTAGACACAATTTCTCCTGTTAGGATAAAATAGTGATCAGTCAGGGTAATGGATTGAGCTTGTACATCTTGGATGAATTGCAGCAGCCCATCAGACTGTAACCAGGGAAGCAAAACATCCCGTAGAGCATCCGAGAATAAAGGCGCTGCAACCGAAGCATTAAGATCCGCTTGAGTTAGATTCAGTTGACAACTGATAGCAATAGGTTCAAGTAATTGTAGCGGTTTACCTTTCAGAACTTGACCCAAGTTAGTCCGAATTTGAGTGGCAATTAGGTGAACCTGACTGAGGTGCAGTCCTTGATAAACGCCATGGACAGCCTTGAGGATCACTCGAGGAATTTGACCTCGGAACAAATCTTTGTGTCCAGCATCAATCAAGATTTCTAACTGTTCAACAGATTCAACTTGTGATTGCAACCAAAGCGCAACGGCTTTCGATAAAATTGAGCTAATCCACTGGGATTGACGAAACTGCTTCTGTTCGGACTCAACTGAATAGCTAGACAAATTGAGCAACTCCTCTTCCACTCATTGAACCCGTATGATAACGCCCATTGCCATGAAAGAACAAGAAAACCCCAGTATTCTATATTAAAATACACCTCAGGCTCTGGTATTTGTCCCCACTCCATCAGCCTAGGAAGGAGTATCCCTAATAGAGCGCTTCAACGTCTTTCACACAAATTGAATGACCCCAGCGGAATAAGAAGAATTACCGATTGCTGTAATATTTGTACAGAGTCCGTAAAATTGTGACACAATTTAGCGTGGACTCAAAACGACTTACTTTTATAACTGATCGGTCTTCGCTATGGAGGAAAGGATACAAAAAATTATTGCCCATTGGGGAATTGCTTCCCGCCGTCAAGCCGAACAAATGATTCAAGCTGGACGGGTTCGTGTGAATGGCATCAAGGCTGTTATGGGACAAAAAGCGAATCCATCCCAAGATTATATCGAAGTGGATGGTAAACAAATCCAACCCAATCAACAGCCTCAACCCATTTATTTACTGCTGAACAAACCACCTGGGATTGTGTCTACCTGTGATGATCCTCAGGGCAGACTAAAGGTAATGGATTTATTACCCCGTCCTTTACAAAAAGGTCAGGGCATTCACCCTGTAGGTCGTTTAGATGCGGAATCTACCGGAGCATTGCTACTGACGAATGATGGGGAACTGACTTTTCATTTAACCCATCCTCGTCACCAAATCTCTAAAACCTATCAGGTGTGGGTCGAGGGAGATCCCCCCGAAACCACCTTGCAAATCTGGCGGCAAGGTGTCATCCTATCCGGCAGGAAAACCTTACCTGCAACAGTCCGGCGAATCGGTTCTCCATCAAGAGGTCAAACCCAACTCGAAGTTGTTTTGTTTGAAGGTCGCAACCGACAAATTCGTCGGATTGCCGAACAACTGGGATACCCTGTGAAAAAACTACACCGGATTGCAATTGGCTCTATTCAACTCAATCGACCGGGTCAACCCAAGTTACCTCAAGGTCAATATCGCTTACTTACAGAGCCTGAAATTCGCTGTCTGAAACAGGAGTCACAGTTCACCTTAATGCAAGCCAAGGAAACCGCTGTGACCTCATCCATGTGCCATCACCATTCGTGCTAGTCGATCTCCCAGTCAAGACCCAGGAGTACCATGTATGAACAAAAGCCTATTTTCTTCAGCACTCCCAACCCAGAACCGAACTCAACATCCCTTGTTGTCTCAAGCTGAACTGGTTCAGCGATTAACAGAAATTGGGGAACAACTTCGCCAAACCCGTGAATATCAGTCCTTATCGATTCATGTAGTGGCGGCTTATACTCGAATTCGAGTCCCTGTATTACAAGCCTTAGAGCAAGGTCAACTTGAACAGTTGCCGGAACCGATTTACACCCAAGGTTTAATTAGGCGATATGCTGATGCTTTAGGGTTAAATGGCTCTGATCTGGCTCAATTCTTTTTGCCAGAACCCATTGAGCAGTCTGTAACCTCTCCTCTCAAATTACTCTCTCTACCGCAACTCCGACCAACCCATCTCTATCTTACTTATATTTTGCTCGTTATTTGTGCTGTTAATGGTTTATCCTATCTGGTTAAATCAAATCCCCTCACAGATGTCTCTAATCAACCGGTCATTGCCAATACAGATCAGCCAGCCTCATCTGACCCATCTGCCACTAATTTGAGTTCAACAGGACTTGAAGGGAAACTCGTGGCTCAGTCGGGTGAAGCGGTCGCTACCCATTCAGTTTCCTCCGGAGTTAAGGCTAACTCGGATTCCGTTGAAATTGCCTTAACAGTTAAAGATGAGTCTTGGGTCTTGATTGAAGTGGATGGCAAAACGGAATTTCAAGGTATTCTTTCCGGAGGGACTCAGCAAACTTGGAAAGCCAACAAAGAGCTAGTGGTGGTCGCTGGAAATGCTGGTGGAGTCTTAATTACAGTTAATAATGGAGAAGCCAGGCGCTTGGGAGAACCCGGTATGGTTGAAGAAGTCGTCTTTACTTCGGAAACCCCGAATTCTCAGGCACAAAATCCAAAATCATAGAGCGTTATTGGTGATTCGTCATTTGTTATTAGTCATTTGTGATTGGTTGTTTGGGTTTAACAGTTGACTGTTTACAGCTTGGATATTTAATTGACGCTGTTCCCTGCTATAACTAATGACTAATAACTCATGACAAATGACGATTTTAATCCATCGGCAACCGTCCATAGGTTTCTGTCCAGAACTTGAGGCGATCGCCAATTTCATCGGTTAAAACCCCAGGTTCAAATCGCCACGCCCAGTTTCCTTCTGAAGTCCCTGGCTTATTCATCATTGCCTCACTACCCAGTCCTAAAAGATCTTGTAGGGGGAAAATGGCTTGATTAGCGACAGAAGCCAAAGCCAAGATCATCAAATCCCAATGAATGCCATAATCTGAAGCACACCCCAAATATCGAGTTACTCGCGCTTGGGCTTTGAGATCCCGACGATTAAACCAACCTACCGTTGTATCATTATCATGAGTTCCAGTATAAACCACCCAATTGGGACTGCTGTAATTATATGGAAGATAGGGATTATCCCGCCCAGAGTCAAAGGCAAAATGTAAAATCTTCATCCCTGGCAATTCAAACTGATCCCGTAGCGCTTCCACCTCAGGGGTAATGATGCCTAAGTCTTCTGCAATAATCGGTAACTGTCCTAACTTCTCATTTAACGTGGTAAAAAATGCCTCTCCAGGAGCCTCGATCCATTCACCATTGATCGCTGTGGTTTCACCCTCTGCTACAGCCCAGTAGGCTTGTAACGCTCGGAAATGATCAATCCGCACTAAATCCACAAACTCCAGCATTGACTCCATCCGTTGTACCCACCAGGCAAAGTCTTGCTCTTGCAATTTTTCCCAATTATAAACCGGATTTCCCCATAACTGACCCGTTTCGCTAAAGTAATCCGGCGGAACACCAGCCATTAAAGCTGCTTCTCCGGTTTCCTCATCTAAACAAAAAATGTCTGGATGAGACCAAACATCTGCACTATCATGGGCGACATAAATGGCTAAATCACCAAAGAGTTGAATCCCTTGTTCATTGGCATATCGTTTCAGATCCAACCATTGCCGGAAAAACTCATATTGCAAAAATTTGTGGAACAATACCTCATCCTTGAGACGTTCTTTCCATTTCTCAATGGCTTCCGGTTTACGCCAAGCAATCTCCTCATCCCAAGTATGCCAGCTCGCACTCCCAGAAGCATCTTTGATTGCCATGTAAAGGGCATAATCATCCAACCATACCGCTTTCTGAACACAAAACTCTTGAAATTCCTGTTCAAGTTCTGGGGAGGCATCTTTCTGAAAATTTTTAAATGCAGTCTGAAACAAACCCATTTTATAAAGCCGCACTGCATCAAAATCTACTCGATCTAAAGGAAATTGCGGTAAGTCCGCCACATCCTCATCTGTGAGTAATCCTTCGGCAATTAACCGATCTGGACAAATCAGCAATGGATTTCCCGCACTGGCAGAATAAGACAAATAAGGGGAATTCCCAAAACCGGTTGGGCCTAAAGGTAAAATTTGCCACAGTTGTTGTCCAGTATTCTTAAGAAAATCAACAAACTGATAAGCATTTGATCCGATGTCTCCAATTCCAAACCGACTGGGTAAGGAGGTGGGATGCAGCAGAATACCGCTAGAACGTGGAAAGGGCATAACAAACCTGGAATAAACGTGTTTTCAGAATATGCGTGTATTTTGGATCGAGACTGGGCTAAAAATCTCCCCTCGTGTTGCGATCCCCTGTTATAGCACTACGCGCAAGTCAGAAGCCTGTCCCCGCGTAGGCGGGGGTCAGAAGTCAAAAGTCAGAAGTAGACTACATTCATGCCTCCAGCTTTTACTAATGTCCTAACAATTTCTTGTAGTGCTATAGTCAATCTTACTCGCTGTTGAGACTTGCGTTAACACTCTCATCAGTCCACTTCCATCAATTCTGTCTTCTGGTAGAGGGGGATGGGTTGTAGGGTGTAGGCATTAGTTAGAAAGTGGGGAAATCACCAATATTCCCTTTGCGATCGCTTAGTATGCTGTCAGGCTTAAACCCTACACCCTACCCCCGACTGCCGACACCCCACACCCGACTCCCTCAAATAACAAATGACCAACAACAAATAACGAATTACTGAATTGTTATAAGATAGGGGGTGCTTCACCAGGAAAAATTAAGATTCTGATGCCAAAAGCTTCTATCATTGGTTTGGGACGGTCAGGAAATGCAGCCGCACGCTTATTGAAACGGCAAGGTTGGCAGGTAAGGCTGAGCGATCACAACAACTCAGCATCGCTGCAACAGCAACAACAGCAATTGATCGCTGAAGGCGTTATTGTTCAATTAGGACAAGATTTTAAACCCGATGCCTCGATAGACTTAGTGGTCGTTAGTCCGGGTGTTCCCTGGGATATCCCTGCTTTGAAAATAGCTCGTGACCTAGGGATTGAAACCATTGGGGAAATGGAACTAGCTTGGCGATCGCTTTCAACTGTGCCTTGGGTGGGCCTTACAGGAACCAATGGCAAAACCACCACCACAGCTTTAACTGCTGCTATTTTCCAAGCGGCTGGACTCCATGCGCCTGCTTGCGGCAACATTGGCAATGCAGCTTGTGAACTGGCGTTGCAACAACAAGAACCTTCAGCCCAACCCCTAGACTGGGTGATTGCAGAAGTGAGTAGTTATCAAATCGAGTCTGCTTCGACCCTTGCCCCTCAAATTGGAGTCTGGACAACCTTCACCCCAGATCACCTTAACCGTCACTATACCTTAGATAATTATTACAACATTAAAGCTAAGCTGTTAAATCATTCTCAACACCAGGTGATTAACGGGGATGATCCTTGTTTAAGGAAAACGGCGGCTGAACAATGGCCTGAGGCTTGCTGGACGAGTGTTCGAGGCAAAGCTGGGTTAGTGGCTCATCCGGAAACAGGACTGTACATTGAAGAGGGTTGGGTAAAACAACAGAATCAGCCTATTGTGGCTGTGAATGCTTTAAGAATGGTGGGCAGCCATAACCAGCAAAATTTGTTGATGGCCGTGGCAGCCGCCCGTTTAGCCGGAATTGAAGCGGAAGCCATTGCCTCGGGAATTTCGAGTTTTCCAGGGGTTCCCCATCGCTTAGAACAGATTTGTACTTGGAAAGGGATTGATTGGATTAATGATAGTAAAGCCACGAACTATGATGCAGCACAAGTGGGTTTGACAGCGGTGGCAGCCCCTGTGATTCTGATTGCTGGCGGGGAAGCTAAACAGGGAGATGATACGGAATGGATACAAACTATTCATCAGAAGGCGGCTGCGGTGCTTTTAATTGGGGAAGCGGCTCCCCAGTTTGCTCAACGCCTACAACAGTCTCACTATGAGGCGGTTGCCATCGTAGAAACATTAGAAAATGCCATTGCGAAAGCGGCAGAAATTGCCCCTCAGTTTGGGGCTAAGGTTGTGTTGCTGTCTCCAGCCTGTGCCAGTTTCGATCAATATAACAGTTTTGAACATCGGGGGGAGCATTTCCGAGAGTTATGTCAGGCTTTACTCAGGGAATAGCCCTAATGGGATCTATTGGCTTAATATTTCGCAACAAAGCAGGAGCAATACTTAATAATTTGTAATGTCATAAAACACAGCATCGGTGTATAACTGATACCTGAGGGAAAAAAAGAACAGGCAAACAGAAATTAATCTAATCGTCTGTTGATTAAGAAATTTTAAATTCCTCTCATAAACCCAGTAAAATTTTCTAAGATTTCTGAAGAGGGCAGGTTGTATCGCTCAGAGTTCTGGGGCACGGCAATCTGAATCATTCCAGAAATCAGACACATCGGTCAATCGGCTGATTGTTGTCAGAAAGACTTCAGCACTGTTCCCAGGCTGAATGTAGAGTCTGTTGATTCTCAGGCTTTAAACCCAAACAACACTCAAAATTTAAGTAGGAGATTTAATCCATGTTTGACGCCTTTACCAAGGTTGTTTCTCAAGCTGATGCTCGTGGTGAAATGCTCAGCAGCTCCCAAATCGATGCACTGAGCGCGATGGTTGCAGATGGCAACAAGCGTTTAGATGCAGTTAACCGTATTACTAGCAATGCTTCCACGATTGTTGCTAACGCAGCTCGTGATTTGTTTAAAGAGCAACCTCAACTGATCGCTCCTGGTGGAAACGCTTATACTAGCCGTCGGATGGCTGCTTGCTTGCGTGATATGGAAATCATCTTACGCTACATCACCTACTCTATCTTCGCAGGTGATGCGAGTGTCCTCGATGATCGTTGCTTAAATGGTCTGCGTGAGACTTATTTAGCTTTAGGAACTCCAGGTGCTTCTGTTGCTGCTGGCGTTGCCAAAATGAAAGATGCAGCGATCGCAATTGTAATGGATAAAAACGGTATCACTTCTGGTGATTGTTCCGCACTGCAATCTGAAATCGCTAGCTACTTTGATCGTGCAGCTTCTGCAGTCGGCTAATTTCATCCCCCTTCAACGAACAGAAACGATTCTGTTCAACGGTAGTGGCTGTTTGAAAACAGCACTCTTCTAAAACTGAACAACTTTTGTCCACTTGAAACAGAAATTACTTAAGTCAACATGAAAACTCCCTTAACCGAAGCAGTAACCACGGCAGATTCTCAAGGCCGTTTCCTCGGCGCTTCCGAAATGCAAGTTGCTTTTGGTCGTTTACGTCAAGCACAAACCGGTTTACAAGCAGCTAAAGCGTTAACCGAGAAAGCTGATGGCTTAATCAGCGGTGCAGCTCAAGCGGTTTACAACAAGTTCCCCTACACCACTCAAATGTCCGGGAATCAGTATGCGGCTGACCAACGCGGTAAAGACAAATGTGCTCGTGACATCGGCTACTATCTGCGGATGGTAACCTACTGCTTAGTTGCAGGTGGTACTGGCCCCATGGATGAGTACCTGATTGCTGGTATTGATGAAATCAACAAGACTTTTGATCTGTCCCCCAGTTGGTACGTTGAAGCTCTGAAGTACATCAAAGCTAACCACGGTCTGTCTGGTGACCCTGCAGTTGAAGCCAATTCCTACATCGACTACGCCATCAACGCTCTGAGCTAATTGTAGAGCATTTTATGCCCGGAACAATAGATAGCTATTAGCAAACTAACAGAAGTTGGGTTAGTAGTTGTCTGGGGTTCCGGGCATCTTTCGGTTTAAGGCTCAAGCTTCAAAATCCGGAAAAAAACAAGATATCAACTTTAAAAGTTTTTTACTAAATGTATTGGATGGAGGATAGTTATGGCAACAACATTAGTGCCTGCCAATTTGCAGCAAGCGGGGCGACTCGGGTTAGATGCATTTGATGGAAGCTGTGTAGAATTACGTCCAGACTGGACGGAAACGGATCTACAAGCCATCTTCAGCGCTGCCTACAGACAAGTTTTGGGCAATGAGTATATTATGAAGGCTGAACGACTGACCTCAGCCGAATCCTTACTCAGACAAGGGAATATTACCGTTCGGGATTTTGTTCGGGCGATCGCCCTGTCAGAACTTTACAAGAAAAAGTTCTTTTATCCCAATAACAACCAACGTTTTGTTGAACTCAATTTCAAGCATATTTTAGGTCGTCCTCCCCACGATGAAGCTGAATTAGCATTTCATACTAATTTAGTGGAAGATAAAGGCTACGATGCTGAAATTAATTCCTACTTCGAGAGCCAAGAATACGAACAGAAATTTGGCGATAATATTGTGCCTTATTATCTCGGATTTCAAGTGCTTCCCGGTTCGAGAACTGTTGACTTTAGCCGGATGTTCCAACTCTATCGTGGCTATGCCAACAATGATCGGGGTCAAGCCCGCAGCCAAAATGGTCGCCTGTTTAGCGAAGTGGCTCGTAACCAAGCCAGTTCAATTACTCAGCCTTCCAGTGCTAAGAAACCCGAGAAAGTCTTTGGTGGACTCGGAAATCGTCAGCAACGGGTTTATCGCGTCGAAGTCACCAACTGCATTGGTTCTTCTTTACGGGATACCAATGTTCGTCGCTCTTATAAGACTTATTTGGTCAGTTACGAAGATTTATCCAACCGGATGCAACAAATTCTTCGCAGTGGCGGCAAAATTGTGAGTGTGCGTGAAGCCTAATACCGCTGCGCGGAAGTCAGAAGCGCAAAGTGCGGTCTTGGGGTCTCCCCAAGTGAAGCAACTTTGCAAGAGAGTCAGAAGTCAGAAGTCAAAAGTACCTTTTATAGGAGTTACAGCTTTTTTGAAAGGTGTCCAGACTTAGACCAACCTGTACTAATTGAGCTAGGTTTTGTTAACTAGGATAGTAGGCTTTGTCTCAAAACAGCTTACTATCCTATTGCCAATAATTGCTCAAAATCAAAAAAGACTAATCAGGAGTTATATCAATCACCATGTTTGGTCAAAATACATCCATCGGTAGCGCTACCCTGAGTAACAGCAGTAACCGGATGTTTCGGGTAGAAGTAGAAGGGATGGGACAAAATGTTGACCCAGATCGCATTAGCTACCCCATTCGCAGCAGTGGTAAGGTTTACCTCAATGTTCCTTATAATCGCATGAGCGAACAAATGCAACGGATTAATCGTATGGGAGGTAAGATTGTCAGTATTGAACCCATAACGGGTGCTTCCAGCGAAGAAAACTAACTGGCAATTTAACGAGTCAAGCTATGATGACAACTTCAGAACCGTTTGACCCCTCCGGTCAGCCTCCTGAAGAGCTAACGGTTGAACAGGCGATCGCAAATCTTCGACATGAAGAACTCGGTCGCCGTTACTATGCGGCATGGTGGTTAGGGCGGTTTCGGGTCTCTGAACCTGTAGCAGTAGAAGCCTTAATTGCCGCCTTAGAAGATGACTCAGATCGCACTGAAGATGGCGGTTATCCGCTGCGACGCAATGCCGCTAGAGCATTAGGAAAACTAGGAGATCAACGAGCTGTCGATCCCTTGATTCAATGTTTAGAATCGGATGACGTTTACGTGCGAGAAGCCGCTGCACAGTCCTTGGAAATGCTGGGCGATCCCCGGAGTGTTCACCCCTTGCTCAAGCTGTTAGAGGGGGGTGTAGAAGCCGCTAAACCCGTTCCTGGCAAGCCTCACCTGGTACAACCCTATGATTCCATTTTGGAAGCTTTAGGCACGATTGGGGCAACGGAAGCCATTCCCCATATTGAACCCTTTATTCAACATCCGGTGCGTCGAGTGCAGTTTTCAGCGTTACGTGCCATGTATCAGTTAACTCAAAATGATATCTATGGGCAACGTTTGATTCAGGCTTTAGAACAAAATGAATTGCAATTGCGAAGATCTGCTTTAATGGATTTAGGTGCAATTGGTTATTTACCAGCCGCTCAAGCAATTTCTGAAACTTTAGCTGAAAACAGTTTAAAATTAATTGCCCTCAAAGGGGTATTAGAACATCACCTAAATCATACCAATTCTAATCCCCTTTCCCCGGAAGCGGTTGAAGTGATGAATTTAATGGATTCTTTATTGTAAATTTCCTCCCTGAGCCTGCTGCTATTGTATTTTATAGGTCAACAGAAATTCACCTAACTTTCTACTACCCCACTCTCGACCCCCTACATCCTACTCCCCATAATGACTCCATCCGAACTCATTCATGCCGTTGATAAAGCTGACTCTTCAGATGCTTTACTCGATGCTGTAGAAGCTTTAGCAGCCGCTAGTTCACCTCAAGCCATTCCGACGTTAATTGAAGTGTTAGGCTTTAATAATCCTGGTGCGGCAGTCGCAGCAGTAGATGGACTCATTGCCATTGGGGAACCCGCGGTGATGCCACTTTTGGAAAAGTTGGATGGGTATAATTATGGTGCAAGAGCTTGGGCGGTGCGGGCATTGTCGGGAATTGGCGATCCTCGAGGTTTAGATATATTGTTAGACGCGGCTGCTAGTGATTTTGCCCTGAGTGTACGACGGGCGGCGGCAAGAGGACTAGGGGCAATTCGTTGGCATGAATTGCCTTCAGAAGCCCAACTACCAGCCCAAGAACGGGCATTTGAGACACTTTCTCAAGCTTGTGAAGATCCAGAATGGATTGTGCGTTACGGGGCTGTTGTGGGGCTACAGGGGCTAGAAAAAGCCACTGCAACTCAGCTGCCTCATTGGTGGCGGGCTGGAATTGAGTGTTTAGAACATCGGGTTCAACAGGATGAGGTTTTAGCAGTTCAAGCTAGGGCACAATTGGCGTTACATTTTCTTTTAGGTTGAACCACAAAGACACAAAAAACACAAAGAACACAAAGAAATGATCACTCAAAAAAGTGACTGGCTATGAAAATGAAACAAAAGTTATACATAAAATATATTCATTGATTAGATTTTAATTCTCGTCAAATTTAAATGATGAATTTACCTGGGAAACTGACCCAATTAAGTTGCCGCTATCATTGACTGCAACTTGTTGTTTTATGAGGCTTCAATTAACTGATTTAAAGCTGTTACTGGATCGGGTTGTTTCATCAAAGATTCACCCATTAACACTGCAGATGCACCCGCTTCTTGAACAAAATCTAGATCCTTACGGCTGAATAATCCAGACTCGCTGACAACCAGAATATCACGGGATTGAATTTGATTTTGTCGTTCTTTGAGCAGTTGACGAGTTGTTTCTAGATTGACAGAAAAGTCTTCTAGGTTGCGGTTATTGATACCAATTAACTGAACAGATTCTAAGGCTAAAACGCGATCTAATTCTTCCAGGGTATGCACTTCAATCAGGGCTGTCATCCCTAAAGATTGAATAATTTTACTAAAATATTTTAAATCTTGATCCGGCAAAATGGCTGCAATCAGTAAAACCGCATCTGCACCATAAGCACGGGCTAAGTAAATTTGATAGGGATAAATAATAAATTCTTTACACAAAAGGGGTAAGTCAACTGTTGAACGCACTTTTGCTAAGTTTTCAAAACTGCCTTGAAAGAATTTTTTATCCGTTAAAACAGAAATACAACTAGCGCCCCCTTGTTGATAGGCTGTGGCGATTTTCATCGGATCAAAGTCTTCTCGAATAATACCTTTACTGGGGGAAGCTTTCTTAACTTCTGCAATAATTGCGGGTTTTGCTGGACTGGATTTTAAGGCTTGGATAAAATTTTTCGGGGGAGCAGCATTTTCAACTTGCTGTTTGAGTTTAATTAATGGGAGTTGTTCTCGCAAAATTGTAATTTCTTGATCTTTATACCAAACAATTTCTTCTAAAATATTTTGGGGTTCAGCATCATGGGTTTTGACTTCGTAGCTTAAGTGAGCGACCTTAACAGAGGGACTGGGAGGACGACGACGAATTTGCATAAAAATGAAACTAAGGTTTGAATGAATTTAAAATTAACGACTTGAGTTTAATAGCTTAACTGATTCTGGTAATCTTTATCAATAGAAATATTGATTGATGAGAAATAGGATTGTAAAGCCTGAGAATTCCCAGAAGAATTCTATACAGCCATGGGAGGACGAACACCTCTGGGAGTGATCTGGGATTCGAGTTGAGCGGCTAAAGCAATAATCGTCATTTCTGCGGCGGGTTGTCCCACCAATTGCACCCCGATGGGAAGCCCCATCTGATCAAATCCCGTTGGTAATGCGATCACCGGTTGTCCGGTAGCATTGAACGGCGGACAAGGGGCAATCCAATTGATGATGTTTTCGATAGTTTCCTCTGGAGATAAGTTAGCATACTCCCCCACACGAATGGCAGGATGCAGACAGGTGGGTAATACCAATACATCAAACTTTTCAAAGAAACCGACAATGCGACGGGCAATTACCTGCATTTGGGAGACAGCCCGGAGATAATCCCCGACTGAACCGGTTTGTTGCAATAGCCAGCGGTTCATGGGACTTAACATATCCCCTGGAATGCCAGAGGCTGCTACCCCAGCTTGCCAAACCACTTGAAACGGTTCAATTAAGTCCGTCACTTCTAAACAAGCTGGTTCTACCTGATGTCCCATCTGTTCAAGCTGTTTCACCGTCTGCAACACCGTTTCTTGTAAAGCAGGGGTAGCTTTTCCTAGATGAGGGATCTCCGTGGCAAAGGCAATTTTGAGTGTATCTGGGGGCGTTTGAGTGGCGGATAAAAAAGACTGTTCGGGCGGCGGTAACCAATAGGGATCCCCCACAATATACCCCGACATCACATCCAATAACGCAGCCGCATCGGCCACTGTGCGAGCAATCGGGCCGTTGGTCGAAATCCCACTTTGATAGTCTCCCACTGGGGCATGGGAAACCCGACCCCGTGAGGGTTTGAGACCTACTACCCCACAACAAAAAGCCGGCCCCCGAATTGATCCTCCGCCATCAGAACCCTGAGCAATGGGACACAATCCAGCCGCCACTGCTGCGGCAGCCCCCCCACTCGAACCACCAGGAGTATAATCTAAATTCCAAGGATTGCGAGCGGGAGGAAAACCTTCCGGTTCAGTATAAGGTAAGGTTCCTACTTCAGAAGTAGCTGTTTTGCCCAAAATCACAAACCCAGCCGCTCGAATCCGAGTCACTACCCCATCATCCTGGGTGGCTTCTTGATTCATCAACACGGGTGAACCATAAGTACAACGTACCCCGGCGACGGGATTAAGATCTTTAATCGAAATCGGGACACCAAAAAAGGGGGGGAGTTCTACTAATGGACTCAATTGGCTCAAATGTTCCGTTTGACGGGTGGCTACAGCGATCGCTTCTTCAGCCATGACAGTAAAATAACAACCCAGTTGTGGGTTTAACCGTTCAATGCGATCCAAATAAAGTTGAACTAACTCTAGGGGTGAAATCTGCTTTTGTCGAATCAATTGGGCTTGCTCTAGGGCGGAGGCAAATGCTAAATCATTTAAATTCATTGAATATACTCAACGCTAAAGTTGATCTAATTGTCCTTAAGATTGGAGATTTTTTCCAGAGAAGTTTATCGAAATTTGAAATCTGGGGAAATCTGGGTCTAAGGCAACGGATAGAACAACGGTGATCTTGATGAAGATCGAACCGCTCTGGTCTATTAATAAACAGCCTGTTTAGGGCTTGATTGTGATTGAATAACTCAATTCAGTCCTTTTGCTGAATGTCCTACTGCAAAGCTACACTAAAAACGAAGATTACCCTCATCAGCGTCTTAATCAACTTAAGGTAGTGCGTTATGACACAACCCCCACGTCCACCTGCTCCATCTGTTCCCCGTCCACCTGCTCCATCTGTTCCCCGTCCACCTGCCCCGAAGGTTCCCCCACCACCGACGACGGGGATTTCTAATGGAACACCAGCCGCTGCACCGATGGCTGCTGTGCCCCGTAGTTCAGGACATCCCACCCTGCGGGAAATTGTTAAAACCGCCAATGATAACGGGATTTCGGATATTCACCTGGGGGTGGGAGAAGTGCCTCGTTTCCGCAAACGGGGAGATATGACTCCCACAGAATGGCCGGTGATTGATCTCGATACCTTCATGGGTTGGCTGCGAGAAGTATTGACGGATGAAGAAATTCAACAGTTCCAAGAAAACCTAGACTTTGATGGTGCGGCTGACTTAGGATTTGTTCGTATTCGGATTAATATCTTTGATTCTCTCAACGGCCCTTCCCTGGTGTTGCGTTTAATTGGCTCCACCATCTTAACCCTGGAGCAACTCAAGTTACCGGATGTGTTTAAAAAAATCTGTAATTATCATAAGGGTTTAATTTTGGTAACTGGGCCAACAGGTTCAGGGAAGTCTACCACCTTAGCAGCAATGGTGGATTATATGAACAAAAACTATGCCTATCACATTATTACGATTGAAGACCCGGTGGAATTTGTTCATGAAAGCAAGAAATCTCTGATTAAACACCGGGAAGTGGGCCGACATACTTTAAAATTCTTTAATGCCCTCAAAGGAGCACTGCGTCAAGATCCCGATGTGATGTTAGTGGGAGAAATCCGGGATAAGGAAACAATGCAAATCGCCCTGAAAGCGGCATCTACAGGTCACTTAGTGGCAGGAACCTTACACACTAATAGTGCGATTAAAACCCTGACTCGGATTCTAGATATGTTCTCGGCGGAGGAACAGTCTGCCATTAAAGTTTCCATTGCCGAGACACTGGTGGCGATTATTGCTCAATTGCTGTGTAAGACAACTGATGGTAAACGGGCTGCATTTCATGACATTTTGATTAATACAGATGTGATCAAGGAATATATCGTTAAGGATCAGTACGAAGAAATTAATCAAATCATGCTTAAAGATACTTATGAAGGAATGACAACCATGAATAAGTCTCTCTATACTCTCTATCAAGAAGGGAAAATTACTGAAGAGATTTGTTTAGAGGTGTCTCCCTTCCCCAACGAAATGAGCCAGATGTTACGCGGCCGAGTCTAACAAAACTTTAACATTGAGTCAGCTTACCCCCGGCTGTTGGCTTAGCCTGCCGTCAGGCATAGCGCGGGGGCTTTCGCCAAGCCCGACAATTCAGAAAGGAGTTTTTCAGTAGCCTTACAACTCATGTCTAGTCTCAGATTGGGGAGCATTCCACATGAATCATGAACCTCTAGGTCGGCTTACATTCTGGGTTCCTACCCAGCGATACGAAGGCTTGGACTCCAGATATTTTTTCTTCACCGAGGTTATATTCTCGGACGACCCACGTATCCCAAAAGGCTTGCATTGAATACTCTACTCAGATTGGTGAGATCCGCGCCATCTCTTGCCTACTGCTGAGCCTTTGATTGCTGAGTATGACAGTGCCTTAGCAATTTTAGCATATAATAATCGTAGTATATTTCTACGATGATGGCAAGACATAACGTTTTCAATTCACCCGATGATAGGGCAGCCTATTGCCTAATGCGGGAGCTTAAACGAAGTCAGAAGTGATAAATTAATTAGAGGAAACAAAGATTTATATCTACAGAAGAAAAGTCCTACTTCTGACTTCTGACCTCTGACCTCTGACTTCTGAGTTCTAGGGGAGATACTATTTTAATTAATTTTGGAGCTTCACTCAATTCTTGAATCGTTCTCAAACTGGATTTCCTGAGTTATTTAAAGGGATTGCCCTGTTTACCCCTGGGGGAGACCTGATTTACTGCATCGATCCGAGCAAGCGCCGTCGATGGCATCTTCACTTGTGTGTGGCACTCCAAGAAATATTCAGTTTGTCCGAACCGCCTCATTTTTTAGTGCCTTGTTACACAGCGACGCTGGATCAATGGTTTGATCCCATCACTCAAGCCGTGCAACGCTCCGCAGAGGCTTATCCTCCCGTTTTACGATATCAATCTTTGCTGAACGCAATTTTCAATACAAAAGATTTAGTTTGGCAGCCGACCACTCAACCGGAAGCGATTTGTAACCCAGTGGTTTTCGCCACTTATTATCACCAATTTCCTCAACTTTGGGACAATCACGATTTAATTGTCCAACTCTATAAAGATGAGTACACCTCATCAACCTCATCGGCTTTGCTCTCCCCTCCCTCAGTATCCACTGAAATGCCCAATCACCCCCCCGAACCCCAGGGTTATGTTTTGCGCTTATATGTTTCGGGTCATAGTTTAGCCACCTTACGAACCTTAGAAACGCTGCATCAACTGCTGGAACGTTCTTCTCGTCATTCTTACACCCTGAAGGTGATTGATGTACTCAAGCATCCTGAACAAGCGGAAAGCGATCAAATTTCAGCCACCCCTACCCTGATTCGGATCTGGCCGAAACCTGTAAGGCGATTGGTTGGGGAGTTGGATAATGTCAAAACGATTTTACAGTTACTCGGTACAAATCACATCGAAAGCTGAGATCAATCTGATCGCGCTACGTTCTTTGGGTAGGACATTTTGCTACACCCTACACCCCCTATCAGAGAATCCGCGATGTCCTCACTAAATTTTGTACTGCTATATATCTGGAGGAGGCACAACAGCAGCGATATACTGTGTATATTTTGATAACTATGCTGCTGTTAAACTGCAATGTCACGCCCTATCTCTGCTCGACGACAATTCCAAAAGCGTAGCCAACTGTTAAAGCAAGTCAAGCGAGAAGTCAAACAGTTTCGGTTACAGTCTCTACACCGAGCTGTTTTAACTAAATTAGCTCAAGAAACACCGCCCTTACGTATGCGACGAATTTGGGATCTAGAAGCTAAAGTTGGCAAGCAACCCAGTGTTCGTTTACCCCACGACAGTGGTATAACTCCCATTTTTGATCGTATTGGGGGAAAATTATTAATTTTAGGAGCAACTGGATCAGGCAAAACCACCACATTAATGGGATTGACGAAAGTACTAGTGGGTCGAGCGTTGAAAGATGAGGGAGAACCTATTCCCATCGTGCTGGATCTGAGAACTTGGACTCCTCAAAACCCAACGATTGGCAACTGGATGATTGAGCAAATGGAGCGTAAGTATTATATTAGTTCTGATGTGAGTACCTATTGGATTGATCAACTGCAGATTTTACCTCTGTTGGATGGATTAGATGAAGTTAATTCAGACTATCGAGAATTATGTATTCAACAAATTAATCAGTGGCTTCAAAGTGATTTCTCTCCCTTACATTTAGTGGTTTGTAGTACGGTAGAAGGCTATTATTATTGTCAGAGTAAACTTCAGTTAAATGGAGCTATTCTATTACGACCTTTAACTCCAGCTCAAATCCGAGATTATTTACTACAAGCTAGAAGTCGAGAACTCTGGAATGGCATTGAAGACGATGAGAATCTAATGAAATTGGCTCAAAAGCCTTTATTCTTAACAATGATGGCTTTAGCTTATGAGGAAATTTTGTTAGCCTCTTGGAAGCGATTGCCTTCAATAGAGGAACAAACGCGATATTTATTTAATGCTTTTATTCGTCGTCAGATTACGCAAAACCGAGAGGGCTTGAATTCAACAGACTCTTATAGTTTGGAGCAAATCCGGCAAGGGTTAGAATGGATTGCTCAACGACTTGAAGCGGAAAAGATGACGGAATTTTTAGTCGATGAAATTCCAGCAAACTGGTTAAAAGAAACAGAAGAAGAACGAACCTATAGATGGAGAACACAACTGATTAAGGGGATCATTTGGTGGGGAGTCATCGCTGGCATTATATTCGGCTTAATGACTCAATCTATATCATTCGTTCTTTTGAGCATGGGGATGGGTTTTATTTGGGCTTTGATTTCAGAACTCTTTGCTATTGATGCCCTGATTGAACAGTTTATTCTCCGCAGTATTATTTCATCTAAAGGCTATCTTCCTTGGAAATATAAACAGTTTTTAAATGATGCGAAAAATCGTCTGATGCTTCAGAAAGTTGGCGATCGCTATCGCTTTATTCATCGTTGGCTACAGCAACATTTTGCTCAAATCAAAATGTAATTTCCTTGAGATGATGAACACTTGATGAATTAAGGTTGAGCTTCGACCAATGTTGAGGGAGTCACATCAAAAACAACTTTAAACGGCTGATCTAACTCATTTTTTAAAACTTGTTCAACAATTGAGACTTCTTTGGGTGTCACTGGATTAGCTGCTCGAACAATTACTAAAACATGAGCGGGTTTACGTCGCCAATCAATTTTTAAGCCAAGGACTTCAATATCCGATCGATCTATTAAAGAACGGGTTACTAACACTTCTTTAACAGATTGATTCACATTTGCATGATTCATTAAACGCCAAAAACTAATCCCTAATGGTACAGCCAGCATGACAATTAGAAGTAATGATAATCCCCAAGATAAAGTCCTGGCAAGTTCACTACTTTTAGCATATCCACCTAAAACATAAACCGTAAGACAAGCTAAATTAATTCCAATTAAGTTAGTGACATAAAGTAATGAGGCTCCCAAAGCTTCATGCCAACTTCCCTGAGAAATCGCTAAGCCTACCACACAAATTGGAGGCATTAAAGCCACAGCAATGGCGGTTCCTGGAATGGCATCACCAACGGCAGGACGAATTTTTGAATATCCACTAATTCCTCCGGCAAAAATCGCAATTAAGAGATCAATCAGAGTGGGTTGAGTTCGAGATAGAATTTCCGAGCCAAACTCAGGGATATTGATAATTAAACCTAGCAAACCAGAGCAAAAAAAGGAAAGAAGTGTTCCTATTAAAATTGAGCTAAAGCTTAGTTTTAATAGCTTTAAGTCTCCTTCTAATGTTGCAAAAGATAATCCTCTTAATGGCAGCATTAGCGGTGCAATAATCATAGCTCCAATGATAACAGCCGCGCTATTAATCAATAAACCTAATGTGGCAATCAAACATGAACTAACCGTTAACACTAAATAGTTCTGACTGGCTCTAGAATCAGTTAATAAAGATTCCCGTAGCTTTAAAATGGGAACTACTCCCAAACCCAAACTTTTGATGAGTTTCCAGGGATTTTGCATAAAAAAAGATAGTCTAATGAATTACTAACAGAATAAAAAATGTAACAATACTAGACATATTCTAGACATAAATCTCAAAAATGACAATCTCTTTTTGACAAATTAATTCAACGGATATTTAATTATAGACAAAAATATTTATAATAAAAAGCAAAACTAGATCATCAGTTTTGCCTTCAATTAAAATTTAATTTTAGTTTTTACCTAATTGTTTAGCTAGAGATCACTTGACGAGTATTAGATTCAGGATTAATCCGACGATAACGAGCCTGTACTCCCATATAAATACCATAAGCGATTAAACCCAATGCCACAAGACATAAAAGAACTTTACCGAATGGTTGTTGAGCCAGGGTTTGTAGAATACCATCAAGTCCTCGAACTTCATTGGGATCAAATTGTCGTGCGGCTTGAATTAGGAAAAAACCAGTCAGAATGAACACAATTCCTCTGGCTGCAATCCCGATTCTGCTAATATTAACGACGAGCTTTTCTTGAGTAATATTTAATTCCCGTAAATCTAAACGTTTGCGAAATTTAGTATGATAAGCCTTATAGAGTCGATAACAACCCATTCCGATAATTATAGCCCCGACTGTTCCAATCATCCATCGACCAAAAGGCTGTGCTAAGATTTGAGCAGTCCAGCCTTGCTTACTTCTTCCTCCTGAACTACTTTCACCCATTGCTAATTGCAGCGCTGTCCAAGCCAGTCCGCCATAAATAACACCACTAATTAAATAACCAAAACGTTGAATTAACCCTTTAAAATCTGCTCCTTGATGTTCAGGATCATTAATAGCTTGGACAATGCGCCAAAGGGTATATCCCATTAAACCCACTGCAATTAATATAAGAATTAATCTCCCGAAAGGTTGAGTTGCAATCGTTTGAAGTGCACCTTCTGTATCGGTTGTTTCACCCCCTGGTGTTAGAGCGGCCATCACAGCTAAAATACCAATTAATGCATAAACAAAGCCTTTGGTGACATATCCAAACCGAGCTAATCTTTCTATCCACATTGTTGATTTGACTCCAGTGATTTTCCAGTTAATTTTTCGACTATATTAAATTCAAAGAATTATGATTTGTACATCGATCAAACATGGCTTGATATTCCTGCTGTTTTTGGGCATCACTCACCACTAATTCAATGTTTATTTTATGACAACCATGGTTTTTTTGCAGAGAAATGGCTTTAAGAATTTCACTGGCTGCATCAGGAGTAATAAATTCGCCATGAACACTACAACCCTGAGGGTTCATAGCAGTATTTTGTGGAGTTTCACCCTCAACCTTAACCTTTCCTGAAGATAAGTTAATTTCTGCTAAGTTCTCCGTTTGATCTCCTTGAATCTGTTCAACAATCAGTTTTTCTTGACGAACAGGCACTTCAACGGTATTAGTTTCAACGACTTTACGCACCACCACTTCCCCTCGCTTTCTAGAGTCCCGCTTCACGGTTAATCGTTCTTCCAACAAACGAACGGTTGCTTCGTCTAATATGGAGGAGTTACTCATTTCTGAGTCCGAATTCAGTGCTTCATTTTGAGAAACATCATCTGACAGTTCAGCTTGAATCCAGTTATAAGCATTATGAGAGTGTTTGAATAACTCTTGTTTCATATTTTTAGTAAGAAATATGATGAGATAACTTTTTTCTAAATCAACTTTTCTCACCATATTACGACTAACTCTAAATAGGGGTTCTTCTTGATTTGGGGGTGCAAATACAATTTGTAAGTTATTATGTTCATCTCGAAGAATATGTTTAACATCCCCTAATAAATGCTCATGAGTGTCATAAATTTTGAGACTTTGAATAATCTCTTTTTTAAGCTCCTCTTGTTGTTGACTTGTAAGCGCTGAGTTTTCTGTGTTCATATCATTATCCTGACGTTTTAAATTATCTGCAATGAGAGAATAGGTGAATCAATAGTGATCCACCTAGCGCGAATTAGCCTTTATTTTTCTGCCTCAAGCTAATTCTTTTAATTGTTCTTATCGGTTCACAATAGATTGATCATTTGTATCCACTTTCAGCTCTTCTCGACGCAGTTTTTCCTCTGCAGTGACGACATCACGGTCTACTTCTTTGCGAACGTTCACTTCTTCCCGGAGAAACGCTTCTTTCTTAATTTCAGCCGTTTCTTCGTGAACCTCAAACCGTGCCACTTCTTCATCTTTAAAAGCTGCAGTTCCCGGAGCAATAGGTTCTCCTGAATTACTGGGAGTTGTCCGCTCAACAATAACCCGCTCTTTTTCTACCGGGACTGAAGCGTGAGCTGTTTCAGTTTCAACTGTTTTTCCAACGACCACATCCCCAGTTTTACGGCGAACTTTATCCGAAACTAATCGCTCTTCATAGAGTTTGAATTCACCATTATTGTCTGTGCTGGTATGATACAAGTCATCGTTTTCATAGCGATAGTTTTCACGACTATAAGCGGGTGTAGCAGCATTATCTGTACGATATCCAGCACGAACCCGTTCTTCATAATCATAATCGATGACCATGTCATCATCATAAGCGGGGAGAGATTCTACTTGATCTTTGCTGGTTAAACCCAGTGCATAAAGTCTTTTGTTGTTATAATCTAACCGGGCACGACCAACAGGCAATAATACTTTTTTACCAAAGACCCAAAATCCTGTATCAATGACGATGTAACGGATATAGCCAGATTCATCCACTAATGCATCATAAACAGAACCAACTTTATCATTCGTCGTTCCGGCATAAACATCATAGTTTTTAAAGTCATGCCCTTGAAATAAATCATCCACGTAATTAGGATAATAATCTGCAATTTTATGTAAAGCCATAGTGATAAATTTCATTTAATCTACACTTTTCAATCTATCAGAATTCCTTGTCTCATGTATCTGTCCCTTGATATATCTCTATTCTCTGTCACTAGGAGGATGAGGATTAAATGAGTTCTCAAGACAATAGAGAGATGAATAAATAAGTTAAAAGATTTTCAAGCTCATTCTACTAATAGACTGCTTGGAAAAGCTTAACATTATTGATTGCTCAAAAACAGGGAAAAACTATGGCAACAACACATAAAACAACTCAATATAAACGAGGTATTGGTGCTTTTAGAACAGTTGGTGAAACTGAACGAGCCTTACAGCGCTTGCAGGATGCTGGAATTGATATGAATCGAGTCACTGTGATTGCACCCGATACCGATGCAAGAACCATTGATACCGATGTTGAAGTGGAATCTCACGGTAATAAAGCCGATGAAGGGGCAACAGCCGGAGCAGTTACGGGCGGTGCATTAGGAAGCCTTACCGGTTTGTTAGTGGGTTTAGGTGCCCTAGCGATTCCTGGTATCGGACCTATTTTATTGGCGGGGGCAGGAGCTACCGCATTAGCAACCACTTTGGCAGGAACCGCAATTGGTGCGGCGGCTGGTGGGATTATTGGTGGGTTAATTGGTTTAGGGATTCCTGAAGATCAAGCCAAAATTTATAATGATCATTTAAAAGACGGTCATTATTTAATCTTAGTTACTGGCGCTCCAGGAATTATTGATAAGGCAGAAACCATCGTCCGTTCTGAAGGAATTCATGACTGGGAAGTCTACGATGCGCCGGATGTGGAGGCCGACATCGCCCATCAAGAAACACAACCATTGTCTGAGCCTCACACTCGCCGAGAGACGGCGACCCGCTCACCCGCAACTCCTGTAACTTCAACAACCACTTCCGGTGAGCCGCCCGTGGTGATTGTTGACAAACGGGATGATAGTTACAGAAGTCACTAGAAACATTCTGTGTCAATATTGAACTTTTTTGGAGGTCAAATATCAATGAAAATGAAGAAGTTAATTTTATTCTTAATCGGTAGTGTTGCTTTAGTGGGAACTACAGCTTGTGATGTAGCTCGCACCAGTGCAGATGCACCAACTTCTGTTGATGGTGAAGTAGAAGATCCCCAACTGGTTGAGGAAACCAAAGAGGATGCCACCAGTAACACTCGTCAAGCTCAACTGAGTTCTGATATTCGCGCTAGAGAACAGCGTAACGATATCATGGGTAACCAACAGGAAAGAACAGATGCTGATTTAGAAAGTGAAGTCCGGGCAAAATTAGAAGCCAACATTCCCGCTTCTAAACTGACTGTTGAAGCTGAAGAAGGTGTGGTGACCCTGGCAGGAACAGTTCCAAGTCAAACAGAATATGATACGATTCAGCCTTTAGTGGATGAAATCACTGGGGTGAATGGATTGATTATGGACAATGTTCAAATTGTTGAACCCACTGATATTTCTAATTAGTGGTAGGATGGTTACACCCCAGCTCAGAAAGATCGACAGCGCTCTAATCAGGGATATTCAATGAGCATCATCTAGTACTATGATTACCCCCCTTTGGGTCGGGAACAGGGAATAGGGAGAAGAATGAGTCCCAAATATTGGATACAAGCCCCTTAATTCAATAATGGAAAAAAATCAAAGTTCCCTGTCCCAGCCTTGAAGAAGGAAACTATGCGGCAATGACAGCGCGGGAACACGTTTTTGACCGCTTAAAACGGTTCCATCTCAGCAAATTCTTGAATTGAAAAGGATTCAGACTCAGGAGTCCAATGAGAGGGTTTAGGCAGTTTAGGCAATTCAATCGATGCCAGAGAAGCTAATTTCCGCTGACGTTGAGGATGAATTAAAGGAGCCGGCCAGTTAGAAGAGAAGTTGTCAACCCTTGGGGAGGGTTGGGGAATAGACTGAGGTTGAAGTGGCTCCTTTTTCGAAGCAGGTTCAGTTCTGTCCTGCTCCAAGGATGTCGGTAAAGATTCCAGTTGTTCTAACTCAAAATCGTCCTCCTCCTCTGGATTCAAAGAGGCATATTCTGCTCGAATGCGCTCCAATTCCTCTTCGATTTCATCCTTCATCAATGGAGGTTGGGGGATGTCTTCCAGGGGTAAACGGATACCCTTGCGTTGAGATTGGGAAGCCTCTGTGGGCAATTCAGCAGGCCAATCGGTTTCTAACGTTTCTAAGTTCGCAGAGAACTCAGAAGATGCAGCAGAGTTTATCTGCAGCTCAGGGGTTGAAATCACCTGTTCTGAAAGTTGAGAAGAGAATGGGTATTCTTCCTGAGCCTGAATGATCTCCTCTAAGGGTTCAATCGACTCCTCCTCCTCCGTTGAGGCCACAGACCAAGGTTTAACTGGAGGGGCTTTTGGCACAGTTAGCGTTCGCCCTTGCTCTGTTTCCAGTGGGTTAGATGGCTCCGACTTCACTGCTAAAACAGAGGACGAATCCATTGCATCAATCATGAGTTGAGGTTGATTCAAAATCTCCTGGGGACGATGCTGGCTCCATCGAGATTGCATTTCTAAGCACCGTTCTAATGCCGCTTTAAATTGCAGTGTATGGCGTTGTTGGCGATGTAAACGCGATCGCAAATCTCGGCAAGTATTTTGGGCTTGCATTAACTCATGAAATTGCTCGTTATATCGCTGTTGGGTTAATACACAATCCCGTTCCATCTGAGCCATTTTAGTTTGGCTAGTTTCCCATTGCTGAGTCAGGGTTTCTACTAATACCTGTTGTCGTTGAATTACCTGATTACTCAGTTCTTGCTTTCCAAATAAACGGGTAACTTGGGCTTGAGCTAAGGCCAGTTCTTGAGTTTGTTGATTCACAACCACTTCTCGCTCACGTAGGGTTTTCTGGTAGGTTTCCAGCTCTGCTTCTAGTTCTGTAATGCGCTCAATTAAATCCTGGTTACATTCGTGTAAAGCTTGAATCAACTCTGTTGAATTTTCACTCTCTAAACGGGGTGTTTCCTCGGACTGAATCTGCGGTGCAATCTCTAAAAAACTAGGAGTTGATTGGGTTTGAGGTGCAGTCGATGACTCTTGACTAGGATGAGTTGAATCAACCACAGGCAGTTGATCGACACTGATGGCATCCGGAAAATTAACAGTTTGCCATTCTTGCTCAGATTTCTGTTCTGTTGTAGGGAATGTTGGGGAACGAGCAGCCTCAGTTGATTCAGGCTGCGGTTGATTGGGCGGGACATCCGCTGCTGGCATGGCGATCACCTACACCGTTACACAATTGCATTTCCAGTTTATCGTGACTGTTGAACTCCGCGCTACCTGCTGTGACCGTGATCAGTGGTCAGTTCAAACAGCAAGGAGCCTCTCACCTACCCGAAGGGAGGTGACGATAGGAATTGCAAGATCAAAACGAAACGTCCCTTGACCACATCAACCCGCAGGATTGACAGGGAGAGGGGCAGTTGAGTTTTGATCAGTTTCTTTATTTGGCAGTCGGTCAATCCAGTTCTCAACTACTTGCGTTACAGTTTAATGAAAGATGGGTGTTTACAAGGTAATTTAATCAACCTTCCCAAGTTTGGCAAGGTTAAAGTTATTTGGCATCGACCTTTGCCCGACGGTTTCAAAATTCAAACCGCGTCTATCACCAAAAAAGCTGATGGATACTACGTGACTTTAAGCTTGGAAGATGCGACAGTTCCAACAATTAAACCTGATAATGCAGCAATAAATATAAAAAATAGCGCAAAGTGGGCGGTGTCGGTTTCCGTCCCGCTCAACTTTGTAAGAGAGAGCGGTAGGGCATTCCGTTCTTAAAGCCAAGAGCCTCCTAAGCCATAGCCGGATTGTCTTGGAAGCCTACACTGTATGCGAAGCATCAGTGTAGGAGTATGTCACACCCCCCAACTTTTAATCTGAGGGAATAAAGTAGAGACGCTATCGTGTTGATAACGTCTCTACTTTTAATCTAAGAAAGGTTTAGAAGAAACTAGGTTGGTGACGGATTAAGTTGAGAAATTCTTCACGGGTTTTTTGATCCTTTTGGAATGCCCCCAGCATAGCACTGGTAACTGTCCAAGAACCTGGTTTTTGTACCCCTCGCATTACCATACACATGTGGCTGGCTTCCACCACCACAGCGACCCCCTGAGGGTCTAACACCGTTTGAACGGCTTCTGCAACTTGGCGAGTCAGGCGTTCTTGCACTTGCAGTCGCCGAGAATACATTTCCACAATTCGAGCCAGTTTACTGAGTCCGATCACTTTTTGGTTGGGGATATAGGCGACATGAGCTTTACCCATAAAGGGAAGCATATGATGTTCACAAAGGCTGAATAAATTGATATCCCGCACTAAAACCATTTCTTCGTGACCTTCATCGAAAATGGCATTATTGACAAGATCTTCTAAAGATTGGCTATAACCACTGGTGAGAAACCGCATGGCTTCTGCGACTCGCTTCGGGGTTTTGAGTAATCCTTCTCGTTCGGGATCTTCCCCAACACCGAGCAACATGGTACGAACAGCATCTATCATCTCTTCGTCACTGACTTCAATCAAACCCGGTTGTTGAGATTGACCGAAGGTTGTGGAGGAAGACCGATCGGGTCGAGTTGAGATGGCGTTGGGTTTGCTACCGTTTCCGTTGGAGGAGCTAGATGTGTTGGGGTTACCCGAAGAAGCAATAGTCATAATAACAAGTTGATGAGTGTTTAGACGAAATCAAATCAAATGAAACGGATCTAGAACTTTAGAAGGTTCCAGCATTGGGCATCAGGGTCAGTTCTTCAATCACAGCTTGTTGAGGAAGTTGTACCGTCTGCAGAATAGACTGGGCGACAATTTCTGGGGTTAACATCGCTGAGCGATCAAAGTCGGCTTGGACTGTTTCTGTGTCCCAAATGGGAGTATTGACTGCACCGGGACAAATCGCACAAACGCGAATCCCGTGGGCACGTTCTTCGGCTGCAAAGGCTTTTGACAGCGCCATGAGACCAAACTTACTGACGCAGTAAGCCCCCCAGTTGGGAAACACTTGTTGTCCCGCAATAGAAACAACGTTGATGATTGATCCGCTTCTAGAAGAGCGCATTCCTGGTAATACTGCTTTTGTGCATTCAAAAACGCTGGTGAGATTAAGATCAATCACTCGTTGCCAATCCGATAGGGTAGTATCTGCTAAAGCAGCGGTGTAGCCCATCCCAGCATTATTGACTAGAATATTGATTGAACCAAAAGTAGTTGCAATTTTATCAATTTGCTCCGGGATTTGATCGATTTGGCATAAGTCAAACGGGTAAGCAGTGGCTTCGACTCCTGCTTGTCTGGCATGAGCCGCCACTGCCTCCAGGGGAGCAGATGAGCGACTGATTAAGGCAACGTGAATTCCAGCTTGGGCAAAAGCCAGAGCTGTTGCTTTACCAATCCCACTACTTGCACCCGTAATAAGTGCCCGTTGTTCGATGGGAGAAGTCATTGACAGTATTAAAGGCCTGCAAAGGGTCTGAATAAACGTATCAAATCTCTGAGAGATGCATTCTGAGAAACAATGTAAAGATTTGTTACTTGCTCATTATATCACCTCATGTTCTGGCTTAGGTTGCGAGATTTTTTCACTTGATTTTGCGATCTGCTTGATTCAATTCCCCCAAGTGAGTCTGAGTTCATTAGGAAACCTGACAACTGATTCAGATTTTTACTCCGGAGACACTTCAGTAAATTGACCCATTTGACGAAATTTCTGATATCGCAATTCTCGTCGCTGTTGACTGCTGAGGGCATTGAGTTGTTTTAAATTTTCTAAAAGAGCTTGCTTCAGCAGTTCTCCAGCTTGCAAAGGATGTAGATGTGCTCCGCCATCCGGTTCCGGCACAATTTGATCAATAATGTTGAGTTGTTTTAAATCTGGCGCTGTAATTTTTAAGGCTTGAGCCGCTTGAGGCGCTTGACGGGCATCCTTCCAGAGAATTGCTGCACAGGCTTCAGGAGAAGCGACAGTATAGACAGAATGCTCCAACATTAACAGGCGCTCTCCCACACCCACACCCAAAGCTCCACCCGATCCCCCTTCTCCAATCACGGTGCAAATAATGGGTACATCTAAGCGAAACATTTCTCTGAGATTATAGGCGATCGCTTCTCCCTGGCCGAGTTTTTCGGCTTCTACTCCAGCCCAAGCCCCTGGAGTATCAATAAATGTCAAAATTGGCATATTGAAGCGATCAGCATGTTCCATTAGTCGCATAGCTTTGCGATAGCCACCAGGAGCAGCCATGCCAAAGTTCCGAGCCACATTATCCTTTGTATCTCGCCCTTTTTGATGACCTAGCATAACCACAGGCCGACCCGCTAGACGGGCTACACCGCCCACTAAAGCAGGATCATCCGATCCACAGCGATCGCCATGTAACTCAAACCATTCATCACTCATCGCTTGGATATAGTCTAAAGTACTCGGACGACGAGGATGACGTGCCAGTTGTAGCCGCTGAGCAGGGGACAGGGTACTAAATATTTCCTGTCGCAGTTGAGTTGCACGGGCTTCTAGCTGATGAATTTGATCCGAGACATCCACCCCATTTTCATCCGCCAGTTGACGAATTTGATCAATTCGGGATCTCAACTCAGCCAAGGGTTTTTCAAAGTCAAGCAGGATAGGCTTACGGTTCGGATTTGGCACACTCAGCTCTCGTATAAATAACAGGATGAAGAACAATCTTCTAGTATTTTATCGAAAAAGGGGACACAGTTGCAGGGGTCGTTCTTTGTTATTGGTTATGTGAGGGAGTAGGGTGTGGGGTGTAGGCAACAGGGAATCGGCATACGTCCGACCGACGGGCTACGCCTACGGCATACGTCCGACCGACGGGCTGCGCCTACGGCAATCGGGAGATAGGAAGAAAAATATTCTAACTCCTGCATAGCTGCATAGCTGCATAGCTGCATAGCTGCCTTCTATCTCCCCACATCCAACTCCCTCAAATAACCAACAACAAATGACGAATAACGAATCACTAAAGCTCTAACGGCGCAATCACATTTAACTGTTCTTGTAAAATGAATTGCAGTAACCATTGAGTGATCCAAACTAATCCGAGACGTGCTTGCGCCAATTGAGGAGTCTGTTGTTTCACAGTGCCCCAAATTTGACATTGACTGTAAAACTGTTGAAAGGCTTGACTCAGATCATGAGCAAGTTGAGGCCATTGGGGAGAAGGGGCAGTCGTATAAAAATAATCTATTGTTGTGATTAATTGAGCAATCAAAGCTTGTTCTGCTGGATGACAGCATTGCAACTGTTGGCTTTCGGTTAACCAGGGGAGGGGAGTTGGATCAGACAACCGCCCTAAACTGGGTATTGTATCAGACTGTAAGGACATTAAAGTCATTAAACCCTCTTGATTAGCCCGTTGTAACAAAGAGCAGCAGCGAGCATGGCTATACTGTACGGCAAATAAGGAGTTGGGAAAATCAGGAGCAGGTTGGGTATCCGTATCTACAGGGGAAATTTGAGTCATTTGATGTAACCAATGGGCTAAACCAACATCCGTTAATTCCAAAAGAATCATTCCGGAGGCCTTAACTTGTAGGGTAAAATCAGGTTGTCTTAACTTAGGGTTCAGTCGGTCTGGAAACAGAAAAAACTCCGTGCTTTCACTTTGAATATGAGGGAGGAGTTGTGTTGCAATTGTGATTGCCGATTGCTTCAACTGAACTGCAAGGCGGTAGGCGATCGCGGATTGATAAGTGATCGGGAAATGCCCCGGCAGGAGCTTGAGAGGCATCTCGATGTCAGTTATAACTTGAGGGATGCTCAATCTCTGTAAGCTTTGCTGGAGTAGAGGAATGAAGCGATGCCTGAGGGGGGAAATGGCTGGAAACATGGATGATGATTTGAGGAGAAGACTAAACAAAGAATATATTCTGTGAGGCGAACGAACTCTGGAAAATCTGAACCCTAGGGTCGCCAAACAGATGTGTTTTTTGCTACATTAGAGCAGTAGGTTAAACTGACATCAGCCGAGTATAAAATGTAGCTTATGCTCTTGCAGGCATGAATTCGTCAGTCTCACTCCCTAATCAACTTGACTTGATTGTTTTTCTGGTCATTTTGCCATGAACTTAGTCTCTGAGCGTTCTGTTATGCCATCCCCTTCAATGTCTCCAGATAATAACCGACCTTTTTTAACCTGGCAACGGATTATAGACTGGGCACAAGAACATTACCGATGTCGCAGTTTTAACAAAGATGAACGGATTCCAGCCCGACCGGGTTTGCTTTATTTAGTACAACGGGGGGCGGTTCGTCTCGTCGGTAGTGCTCAACTGAGTGCGGTCACGGCTCAACTTAATTCTAAATCCCCATCGAGAAATTTAGACGAAGCCTTTTTAGGATTTGTCGGAGCCGGTCAGCCCTTTGAATTGGTGGCTCAGTCTCCCTTTTCCCTACAAGCTTATGCTCATGCCGATGACACCAGTGTTCTCTGGATGTACTGGGAAGATTTAGATAACTGGCCCCATTTTCGTCGAGAAGTGTTGGATGCCTTTCGCTATCAACACCAAAGAAAGTTATTGTGGCTCAGTACATTAGGACAGCGCCGTACCATTGACCGATTGTTAGGGTTCATTACCCTATTAATTGAAGAATACGGAGAATATTATGTCGGAGCCAATGGCGAAGAAGAATTTCGCGGTTATTGCTTACCTTGGCCCCTGACTCACTCCCAAATTGGCAGTGCCATTGGTTCAACCCGTGTTACTGTGACTCGGTTAATGGGGAAACTGCGTCAACAAGGCTTAATTTATACCCAAGGAGATAACTTAATCTGTTTACCCGCTACAGATGCAGAACCGGAAGAACCTTTGGAACTTTCAGAGATAGCTGAGTTAACTTGAAAGGAGTCCCTCTAAAATGGCTTTCAGTTCAGCCCAGGTTTGAGCTTGTTGTCCCGCCACGTCCTGGAGTTGATGCAACTCTCCGTCTGTTTGTTCCAGTTGTTGTCGTAATTGGTTTAGGCAATCTGTGAGAGGTTGTAAAAGCCCTTGATGAAGGTTAACTTGACCTTGGAGTTGAGCGAGGAACTGATATTGCTCCCGTAAACTATATTCATCAGAGCGGATATGCTGGCGTTTTTCTTGCTGTTGATGGGTTTGACGTTCAAGATTTTCTTGGGTTTGAATCATAGCCCTCTGTAGTTGCTCGATTTCTGTTTTAAGAGCATCCTGTTGCTGAGATTGTTGCTGCTGTTGGGTATTTAACTCAGCCATCACCGACTCAAAACTCACTAAACCATTGGGATTAGCATCTCCGCTTCCCCCTTGTCGTCGCCAGAGAACAGCTTGATGCTGCTGCATCTTTTCCTCTCGTTCCCTCAGGGTGCGCCGTTGACCGACCAACGTTTCATTTAACATTTGGTAAGCATCTTGTTCATCAACTAATTCAGCTTGCCAATGAGATCGTTCATGAGTTGCGACAGTAAGAATTTTTTGTTGAATTTCGTTAATATCTTCCTGTTTTGACTTGAGTTCCTCTTCCTGCTCTTTTACCATTTTAAATAGCCGATCCCATTCCTGTTTTAACTTTTCTACCTCAGTTTGGAGCTGACTAATTGGCATGGCTTCGAGGGCAGCAATATCTACCTTGACACTCACCCCTGTTGAGTCATCTGACTTAACGGCAAGTTGTTCCAGGTGCTGAAATAAGCGTTGACGGCTTTGCAGTTGAGCTTGCCACAGTTGAGCCTGATCTTGTTGAGTTTGCAGCTTGGTCTGTTCAGCCTGAAGTTGAGCCGCCGTTTGCGTTAATTCAGTTTGAGTCTGATCCCAATCTCGCCACTGTTGTTGAATCTGTTGGGAGCGTTGCTCAATTTCCTGTTGAACCTGATGTAGGGTTTGTTGCTGTTGTTGAAGCCGTTGGCTATATTGATCAATTAGTGCTTGGCTACTAGAAACCTGTTGCAGCATCTGTTGCCGTCGATTTTCCAGCGCTTCAGTCGGCAAGGCAGGGGGGTCTCGCTGCAACACCCCCTGAATCACTTGAATTTGTGCTTCCGACAATCCTTGGTTGGCTTGTAATTCTGCCTGCTGGGCTTCAAGAGCTTGCATTTGTTGCTGTAACTCAGCCCTGGCCGTTTCAATCTCTTGACGGGCTTGTTCTAACTCCTGCTGCAGCCGATTTCCTTCAGCTTGAGCCGTTTCAACTTCTTGCCGTTGCTGGTCTAATTGTTCTAATTCCGCTTCCAGTTGAACCAGTTGTTCTTGGCGAGCCTCCAATTCCATCTCTCGACGGTTCAATTCTTGACTTTGGTAGGTGAGAGACTCCTTCCACTGTTCAATTTCATCTTCTTGCCGTCGAGTTTTCTCATTTTGCCGAGAAAAATCTTGGAGAATTAAGACCAACTGACGAGCCGCGTCTTGAATGCGCTGTACCTGTTTACTCGAACTCAGATCAACCAGGACTAACGCTCCATCTTTAAAAGAGTTGGCATCATCAGCCACCACGATCTCATCACCTGATACAGCGCTCCACTGATTTTCACCTCGCTGACAGGCTAAGAGTTTGAGTTCCGCTTTAGCCCCACCCAAGCCAAAGCCACTTCTCTGCTTTTGTACTTCTGCTAGATACAGCACGGTGATTATCCTCGTCAGGTATGTTGTAGGATCTGCCTTAATTCCATCATAATATTCAGCAAACCTAAAGGATTGGCATTGATCTCCGACAATCATTTTACCCCACCCCTGACGGGTCGATGTAGCCACCTGATGAAATTTTGACACTCCCTCGTCCTAGAAGCCTGCCCCCGCAGAAGTTGGGGGGACAGGGATTCTTCCTTCATAGACCTAAATTTTGGACAAATTACCTATGAAACACTCTAGGCTTATGCTGAATCCAAACAAGTTCATCAATCTGAGGTTCTTAGGGATTCTATCAAAACCTTAAAAAAGCCGTCCTTCCAGGACTTGGATCAAGACCCAAAATTTTTGGTCAAATCGATTTTAAGTCACTCACAGCAGGGCCACGCAACACTTCCCCTTGGCAGTTAAACCGCGCCCCGTGACAGGGACAGTCCCAACTCTTCTCAGCAGCATTCCAAGCCACAATACAGCCTAAGTGAGAACAAACAGCGGAAACTTGGTGTAATTGACCCGTTGCGTCTTTATAGGTAGCGATCTGCTTGCCATTGACCATCACCACTTTACCTTGATCTAAGCCGATATCCTCAACCGCCTCTGTCATGCCTTTAAAGCGATCGCCAACCCAATGCATCCCGACATCCAAATTTTGTTTAATGGACTGTTGAGTGACAAACGGGGTAGGTCTGGTGGCTTCATATAGCTCCGCCCAAGGGTTGTCTCGACCTAAAATTAAATCAGACAGGATCATGGCTGACATTGTGGTTTTTGTCATTCCCCAAAGGCTGAAACCCGTTGCCACATAAGTATGATTGCTCATGGGAGTCAACTTGCCAATATAGGGGAGTGAGTCGAAAGACATCATATCTTGAGTGGACCAACGGTAAGCAATTTCATTCACACCAAAGCGAGACCGGGCATATTCTGCTAACCGTTCATACCGTTCTACGGTATCCGAAACTTCACCCACTTTATGACCTTCTCCCCCAATTAATAATAGGGTTTTGCCCTCATGGGGTGTAGTCCGAATGGAACGATAATTATTATCTGCACCGATAAACATTCCCTGGGGATCTTTCGCCGGATCAAGCCACGCCCCAATTAAATAAGACCGTTTTGGATAAGATTTTGCAAAGAATAATCCTTGATCTAAAATTGGAATATTGGTTGCAATCATCACATCTTTTGCGGTTACAATTGCCCCATTTTCAGTCACCACTCGACAAGGTTCTTCCCCTTCAACGGTTTTGACCCGACTCTTTTCAAAAATATAACTTCCTTCTCCTTGGATTTTTGCTGCTAATGCCAGCAGATATTTACGGGGATGAAATTGTGCTTGATTCTCAAACTTTATTGCCCCTGCTATTTTAAAAGGAAGCCCCGTTTCTTGTACAAAAGCCGCCGGTAAACCTAGTTTTGTTGCCGCTTCAACTTCAGATTTAACTTTGTCTAACTCCTGACTAGATGGGGCAAAAGTATAAGCATTTTTACGCTCAAAATCACAATCAATATTTTCAGTTTCTACAATTTTAGCAAGTTGTTCAATTGCGGCTTGATTCGACTCGCCATATAAACGGGCTTTTTCTTCTCCTATTTCTTTAATTAACTCAGCATACTTTAATTGATGTAAGGCGGTCACTTTTGCCGTCGTATGTCCCGAAACACCCGTTCCCACTTTTTCGGCTTCAATAACCGCTACATTTTTTCCCGCTTTTTTCAGTAAATAAGCCGCTGTAATTCCTACTAATCCTGCACCCACAATAGCAACATCAACGGATAAATCTTGGGTGAGCGTAGGGTAATTTGACTCCAGAGTAGAGTCAATCCAAAATGAGCGAGATTGATCTGGGATCGATGAAGTCATAATCCGCTTCCTGTTCAATTATTAGTAGTAATTCACTATTAATTTTGGTTGAGGTTGAACAAATTCTACATCTTTCTAAAGGTATAATTCAGTCTAAATTAAATGCTTAAAAGTATTAGAAATATCTCTATCTAAAGTGAGGAAATTTCATCTATCCCTGACAGATCTAATAATCTTCTTAAAAAATCGGTGTAAACGCTGCCATCATGGCAAAATGGTTGAGTTGTTGATTGCCCGAATGAGGAACCTAGAATTATGGCACGTTTAGCACTGCTGAGTACTTCAGATAAAACGGGACTGGTTGAGTTTGCCCGTACCTTAGTGGAACAGTATGAATTTGATCTCATCAGCAGTGGCGGAACCGCCAAAACCTTACAAGCCGCCGGACTTCCGGTGACTAAAGTTTCAGATTATACCGGCTTCCCAGAAATCCTCGGCGGACGAGTCAAAACCCTGCATCCTCGTATTCATGGCGGCATTTTAGCCCGTCGCGATCTGCCGGAAGATGTAGACGCTTTAGACCGTCATGACATTCGCCCCATTGATCTGGTGGTGGTGAATCTTTATCCGTTTGAACAAACTATTGCGAAGCCCGATGTGACCTTATCTGAAGCCATTGAACAGATTGATATTGGTGGCCCCACGTTGTTACGGGCCGCAGCCAAAAATCACGCCCATCTGACTGTTTTGTGCAATCCTGAACAATATTCCACCTATTTACAACAGCTACAACAAAACAGCGGCAATATCGCTTTAGACTTTCGTCAAGCCTGTGCCTTAGCTGCCTTTCAACATACCGCCGCTTATGATACAGCCATTTCGGCTTATCTCGCCCAACAACAGGCGACAGCAGATACCCCTTTACCCCCCACCTACACCCTCTCTGGCAAACAACGACAAGCCTTACGGTACGGGGAAAACCCCCATCAGGCCGCCGCATGGTATCAAACCGGAACTGTGGCAACGGGTTGGGCAGCGGGTGAAATTCTCCAAGGTAAACCCCTGAGTTATAACAATTTAGTGGATTTAGAAGCCGCCCGACGCATTATTACGGAATTTACGGATGAACCCGCAGCGGCTGTATTAAAACATACTAACCCTTGTGGGGTTTCGGTGGCTGGAAGTCTATCTCAAGCTTATGAACAGGCATTTGCAGCGGACTCTGTTTCGGCTTTTGGGGGAATTGTTGCCCTCAACCAAACCATTGATGCTGACACAGCCCTGGCGTTGACCCGAACCTTCCTTGAATGTATTGTTGCCCCCGACTGTAGTCCAGAAGCAACGGAAATTTTACAGAAAAAGTCAAAATTACGGGTATTAATTGTTCCCGATCTCCTCACCGGGCCAACCGAAACAGTGAAAGTAATCGCAGGTGGGTTTTTGGTGCAACAGGCTGATGATGCCGTTGAAGATCCGAACGCTTGGCAAGTGGTGACGGAAAAACAACCCACTCCCGAACAATTAGCAGAATTAGCCTTTGCCTGGAAAGTGGCAAAACACGTCAAATCTAATGCCATTGTCGTGACCCGCAACCGCACAACAGTGGGGGTGGGGGCCGGACAAATGAACCGGGTGGGGGCGGCAGAAATTGCCCTTAACCAAGCCGGAGACAAAACTCAGGGAGCCGTCCTAGCCAGTGATGGCTTTTTCCCGTTTGATGATACCGTGAAAACCGCTGCGGCGGCAGGAATTGAGGCAATTGTCCAACCTGGGGGAAGTATCCGCGATCAAGATTCAATTCAGGCGGCTAATGAATTAGGATTGGTAATGGTGTTAACCGGAATGCGGCATTTTCTCCATTAATTACTCTTCTCTGTAGAGGCGTTCAATTGAACGTCTCTATCCAAAAACTAATTTTTAAGATCAGTTCATTCAATACTCTTCTAAGCCGATTGCATGGCATTGAGGTGACTGGCATTTTCACGGGCTAAAATTAAGATATTCCTATTGATTAAACATCCTCCTTGAGGCATATATCGATTTATTAAAATATTGAATTTACAACAATCAATTAATCTATTAAATCAGAAATCATTACTTTTGATAGAGGTCATAATCATTTATTTTTGTTTCTATCAAGGTAGAGTAGCAATCAATACAATCAGGAGGCGAAAGTTATGGCAATTATTCAGGGAGCAAATCTTGCAGAGATTAACGCTTTGAAACAAGAAATAGATCGATTTTTTAATAATTATTATCCAGTTAAAATGCAAGAAAATCAAGAGAAAAGTATTTTCCCGCTGGTAGAAATGAAAGAAACAAACGATACTATTTACTTAAAGCTAGACGTTTCAGGGATAGACAAGCAAGATCTAAATGTACAGGCGACCCCTGAGGCAATCATGATTAGTGGGGAATGTTGCACCGAAACAACCATTGAAGAGAAAGGCAGGAAACAAAGTGAATTCCGTCAGGGTCAATTTCGCCGTGTGATTCCGTTACCCACAAACATTAAAAATACTCAAGTTCAAGGGCAATATAAAGATGGTCTTCTTTGTTTAACGCTGCCCAAAGCAGAAGCAGAGCAGGACAAATCGGTTCAGGTTAATCTCAGCTAAAAAAATAATCAAAGATCTAATTTTTAGAAAAGTGACATCATTAGTCATCAATTGTTTTGAATTGATGATCAACATGAAAGAACTCTATTAATCAAATGCTTATGAAAGTACCAGTAGAAATTACCTATCGTCATCTGGAAAAAATAGAGTCAATTCAAGAAATTTACTTTCATCGCCACAGTGTTAGCGGGGATAAGTTTGATCATCTCAAAGTAGGGACAGGAGTCCAATTTTTAGAAGAACAAGGAGACAAAGGCGCACAAGCAACTTCTGTCCGCATTGTCAATCAATCTGGCTCTCGGGCTGAGTCTGACCAGCAGGAAATTGAACCCCCATTGGGTTGGCGTTGAGTAGGATCTGATCCCTTGCACGCCACTGTCTCAATTTAGAAAAAGTGGGTGCATTAAACAAAGTTTAAATTAAACTAAGGAAATTAAACATCATGGCAAATAATCCCCTTTTAGAAATCAAAAATTGCGGCCAAAGTATTTGGATGGATAATCTCAATCGCAGTTTAATTGAGTCCGGTGAACTCGAACAGATGATCGAGAATTATGGGCTGCGGGGAATTACTTCTAATCCCACTATTTTTGAAAAAGCAATCTCAGGGAATCAAGTGTATGATGGGGATATTCAAGCAGGCATTGAAGCCGGTCAATCTGTCTCAGAAATTTATGAATCTTTAATCTGTGAAGATATTCGCAATACCTGCGATCGCTTCCGTTCTATCTATGAAGAAAGCGGTGGAAATGATGGTTTTGTCAGTCTAGAAGTCTCTCCTCGTTTAGCACTCGATGCTCAAGAAACAGTGGCGGAAGCCTTGCGACTAGCTGAGGCGGTAAATCGTGAAAATCTGATGATTAAAATTCCTGGAACTCTGGAAGGATTTCCTGCCGTCGAACGAGTTATTTCCCAAGGAATTAACGTTAATATTACCTTGCTGTTTTCCGTTGAAAGCTATGAACACGCGGCTTGGGCTTATATTCGCGGCTTAGAAGACCGGGTCGCTAAAGGTCAACCGATTGATAAAGTCGCTTCAGTTGCCAGTTTTTTCCTCAGTCGAATTGATACAAAAATAGATGAGCGAATTGATGAAAGACTCAAAACAATTGGCACAGAAAATTTAAACGAAGAAGCGCGTTTACAAGCTATTAAAGGGAAAGTGGCGATCGCTAATGCTAAAGTTGCTTATCAGAAGCATCAAGAAATTCTCCAAAGTGATCGTTGGCAAGCTTTAGCAGAAAAGGGTGCGAATGTACAGCGGTTACTTTGGGCAAGTACTAGCACAAAAAACCCTAATTACAGTGATGTTATGTATGTCAACCAATTGATTGCACCCAATACAGTTAACACCCTGCCACTGAATACAATTGAAGCTTGTGCTGACCATTGTAATCCGGTTCCTAATCAGATTGAAACTGAAGTTGAGGAAGCCTATCAACTACTTGAAAGTCTCAAAGATCCAGACATTAATATTGACTTAGATGAAGTAATGAATGAACTGCTGAAAGAAGGAATTGAAAAGTTTACTCAACCCTATGATTCTTTGATGCAATCCCTTGAAGAGAAAACCCAACAATTGTCCCCCGCTTAGTGTTGCTTAAATCTATCAATAAAGCTAACGATTATATCTAAGGAAAGACCAATTCTTCATCCTTTTTAGTGATGAGTCAGCCCGCTCTCCTCGATACACTATCAAGCAATAACTGAGAGAAAATCTAACTGGTAATTGATTTAAAAAAAGCTGAGATTTGAGTTAAAATCTTTTTTGATTCTACTCAATTTTTGCTTTTATTTCAAATAAAAATTACTCAGCAAAATCAACAAAATAGTAAGATTGATTGACTCCCTTTAATAAACATCTAAGTGCTAAGCATAGGAGAATAAAATGGTTCAACAAATGAAAAGAGAATGTGAAACCGGAACGAGTAATGAGCAATACGATTTGATTAGCATTATGTATCATGCTTTGCAATGTGCTGCTGTATCGAATACCTATATCCAAGATGCGGATGATTCCGGCGATCAAGAACTGAAAGCCTTCTTTGAACAAGTGAAACAGCAAAGCTGTCAACAAGCAGAAAAAGCCAAACAATTAATGGCAAAACGTATGAGTATGTAGTCTAGAATTAAAGTCTCTCTAAAAGAGAGGAAAGTTAGAGGAACTCTGTTTTTTATAGCAGAGTTTTCTCTAAAAAAATGAAGTCGATCATTCTATCTATAGCACTACGCTGAGGGAGGGTGTTTGACATTTATAAAAGTTGAATACAGCCGATTTTAAAGTATTGATTTAAAGGAGAATAATAATAATGAAAGTCGCAATTAATGGCTTAGGCAGAATTGGCAGAGCCATCTTCAAAATCATTCTAGAGACCCCAGAATTAGAGTTAGTTGCAGTTAATGACTTAGTTTCACCGGATAACTTAGCTTACCTATTGAATTATGATACAGTTTACGGACGTTATCATCAGCGCGTTCAGGCAAACCATAATTTTTTATCGGTTAATGGAACAGAATACAAAGTTTTTAATGTAACAGATCCGGCGGAACTGCCTTGGAAAGATTTAGGAGTGGATACCGTTTTTGAATGTACTGGAGTCTTTAGAAAAAAAGAAGAATTAGAAAAGCATATTCAAGCCGGAGCCAAACGGGTCTTACTTTCCTCTCCCGGCAAAAGTGAAGGGATAAAAACGGTAGTTTACCGCAAAAATCAAAACCAATCTAATTCAGCTCAAATTATTTCTTGTGCGAGTTGCACCACCAATTGTATTACCCCCGTGGTTGAAATTATGGGGCGAAGAATTGGAGTTCAAAAAGCAATGATGACCACCATTCATGCTTACACAGGCAGTCAATCAATCATCGACGGGCCAAGCAAGAAATTTAGACGGGGTCGGGCCGGGGCAGCAAATTTAGTGCCGACTTCTACTGGTGCTGCGATCGCCACCACGAAGGTTTTACCCCAATTTCAGGGAAAATTTGATGGTGTAGCTGTACGCGCTCCTGTACCAGTGGGTTCCATTGCCGATATTACTTTTGTAACGGAAAAAGCAACCACTGTAGAAGAAATTAATCAAGTGTTTCGAGAAGAATCTCAAAGCGATCAATATCAAGGAGTTCTAGGGATTTCTGAAGATCCGATTGTTTCATCCGACATTATTCAAGACCCCCAAGCCTCTATTGTGGATTTAACCATGACACAAGTGGTAGATGGAGATTTGGTTAAAGTCATGAGTTGGTATGACAACGAATGGGGATATGCTCACCAAATGGTGAGAGAGGCAATGGGGCATCACCATTAATTTTGATTCCACAATCTTCAGGAATGTGCAGTCATTTTGGGTGCCTTTCCCACTGGACATACCGTTAAACAGTGAAAATGTCATGAGAAGACTCCCGTTCTTATCTCTTTGAAAAAATCTTGTAGAAAATTGTATGGGTTTGATTTCTATCTCTGGGGGGAAGGCATTAATAGAATAAATTTTTAACTTATAAGTGACATTATAATAATTCCACTGAAAATCAATCATGAATATTCAAAATCAAGCGGCTGAAGAAATGGCAGCTCAACGTCAGCAGGATAAACATTTACAAGATACAACAGCCACTCGGGCTGAAGCGGAAGTTAAACAACCCACTAACCCGTCTGAGGTGAATGAACAAGCCCGTGAAGGGGTGACCCAAAAACGGCAAAAGGATGAACATTTACGGGAAACCATGTTGAATCGTTCTCAAGCCGAAATTAGCGATCGCCAACAGACGGATCATGATTAAACCTTTGTGGAAGAAGCACCCATAATACCCCTTGCCATTAATTGTCGAATAAATTTGATTTTTGAAGACTCAAACGGATTAATGATTCTTTAAGAAGACTGAGTCAAATAAATCCTTAGAAATTACATAATTTTATTGAACTGTATTAAATACCATGAATTATTTAATTGCTGTTTTAGCGAATCAACAACAAGCAGAAGAAGCCTATTCTGTTCTCCAGGCAGAAGGCATTCCTGCAGATCAACTGACAATCTTAGGTGAAGGCTACCAGAGTGCTGATGAATTTGGTTTTGTCGATCCCAATCAACAAGCTCGGATCCGAGCCAAACGCTTAGCCTATTGGGTAGTTCCCATTGGTTTTATGGCGGGTTATTTATTTAATCTGTTTACAGGTATTGCAATTTTCCCCTTTACCACCCCATTTATAAATCATGTCGTTGGCGGTATTTTGGGGGCAGCGTCTGGATTATTGGGCGCTGTGTTAGTGGGGGGTGGATCGGGTCTAGCCCTGGGTAGTGGCGATGCCCTCACCTATCGAAATCGCCTGAATGCCGGTCAATACATTGTGGTCACCCAAGGCAGTGACGATTTAATTCGTCAGGCGACACGGCTGTTACGTCAGTTTGAACCGGAATATATTCAAGGCTATGCAGAGCCAGCTTAGAGTTAGAGAGGGAATAGATCGATGAGTAACAACCTATATCGCGCCGCCATTTTAGATTTAGATGGCGTGATTACCCAAACGGCACACATACACGCTACAGCCTGGAAGCAGATGTTTGATGATTATCTCCAACTTCGATCCCTGCAAAACTCAGAACAAAACCCAGGAAATGATCAGTATGTGCCGTTTGATATTGACACCGATTATCGTCAATATGTAGACGGTAAGCCCCGTTATGATGGCGTTCGCAGTTTTCTTGCCAGTCGGGAAATTGAACTGCCAGAAGGCGATCCCAGTGACTCACCCGACACCGAAACGGTTTGTGGCTTGGGCAATTGTAAGAATGAGTTTTTCTTAAGTTTATTGCAGCGAGAAGGGGTTAAAGTTTACCCCGATACCATTAAGCAGGTGCATCGATGGCGAGAACAAGGGATGAAAACGGCGGTGATTTCTTCGAGTCGCAACTGTGCAGCTATTTTAGAAGCGGCGGAAATTACTGATTTATTTGATATCAAAGTCGATGGGGTTGATTCTGAACAACTCAATCTCAAGGGTAAACCCGCCCCGGATGTGTTCTTAGAGGCGGCTCATCAGCTTGCAGTACAGCCCCAGCAGGCAATGGTGATTGAAGATGCAGTGGCTGGCGTGGAAGCGGGGCATCAGGGTCAATTTGGATTAGTTATAGGAGTCAATCGTAATAGTAAGGGTGAGTCCCTGCAACAACATGGGGCAGATGTGGTGGTCAAAGACCTGGGGGAACTCAATTCTGTGCTGGATCATCAACCGCAACCTTCACCCTTACCCTCTGCCTTAGAACAGTTTAATCAAATCACACAGCATTTCAAGAATAGCCATCTGGCCTTATTTCTAGACTATGACGGCACCCTTAGCCCCATTGTTAAACGACCAGAAGACGCAGTCCTATCGGCGGAAATGCGATCGCTATTACAGCAACTAGCCGACCAAATAACTGTGGCGGTGATTAGTGGCCGAGATTTAGCCGATGTGAAGCAGAAGGTTAATTTGAGGGATTTACATTATGCCGGTAGCCACGGATTTGATCTCGTCACCGCTGATGGCGTGCATTTACAACAGCAGGATGCTCAGTTCACTTTACCCGACCTCGATCAAGCCGAACAGCAGTTGCGGCATCAGTTAGGTTCAATCGAGGGAGTTAAGGTAGAACGGAAACGCTTTGCCATTGCCATCCATTATCGAGAAGCGGCTGAGTTAGGGGTGAATGAAATTGAACACACGGTTGATCGAGTGCTTAAACAACATCCTCAACTTCGTCAGAAAAGTGGCAAAAAGATCTTTGAACTCCAGCCTGATGTGAATTGGGATAAAGGACGGGCGATTTTCTGGTTGTTGGATCAACTTAACCTGAATCAACCCCAAGTGATGCCTGTGTATATTGGCGATGACACCACAGACGAAGATGGGTTTCAAGCGTTACACCAAGAGGGGAAAGGCATTGGAATTCGGGTAGGGAAGCCGGATGAACCCACAGCAGCGGATTATTACTTACAAAATCCTGACGAAGTGAAACAGTTTTTTCAAGCATTGTGCCGCACGAAACTGAATCAATTAAGTCAAAAAGAGCAGCTCACATCATGACACCCAAAAATATTGCGGATTGGCAACTGACTTACAATGAGTGGAATCCTCAGCAGCAGCCTTTACGAGAGGCGTTGTGTGCTTTAGGCAATGGTTAATGTATCGGTATCGTCGCCTACCATGTGATGCGAGAAGAAGCTGAACTCTTGCGCTCTGTTTACCGCAAGTAGCATAATTTAGAGACCCTGCTTGCCAACCATATCTTGTTACGTTTGCGGAATGTGATTATTACCCCCCATAGTGCTTTTAATACCCGTGAAGCCCTACAGCGAATCTTAGATACAACGATTGAGAATATTATCGGCTTTTTACAAGGCTGCTCTAACAATATTGTCTCGAATGTGGATACATCAGCCTGACAATCCTAGTCATAGGATGGTAGGGGCAATATTTCTTAAAAAAGTAATTCGCTGTTAGAAACAATTTGTAAACATCTCATGAGATCAGCACCTTTTCCATGTGAGAAAACCTTGATATCCTACTGCGGGACTCATGATTAAGCACTATTATAGAGAAATCATTCATTCGGAGTCAAACCATGAGTGCAGTTAAAAAAAATTGTGTTGTTGTTCCTGTAGATTTTGGAGATCTATCATTTAATGCAGTTGATGTCGCTTTAGATTATGTTGAAAATCCCCAGCAAGTGCAAGTGATTCATGTTCTTGAACCCTTACCCCCTACAGAACCCGCTCTCTTATGGGATACAATTGACGATGAAATGCGAAAACGAAATGTTCAAGAAAACCTCAGCGCCAAATTAAATCAACCTCAATATCAAGGGATTCAAATTACAGTTCGGGTCGGTCATGTGGTGGAGGAAATTGTTGACTTTAGTAAAGAAAAAAAGGCAGACTTAATTGTGATTCCTACCTATGGTAGACGGGGAATTAGCCGGTTTATGTTAGGTTCGGTTACAGAACGAGTGATTCGCTTTGCAGACTGTCCGGTTTTAGTCTTACGTTAACCTTCAGTTCAGTTCCAACTTCTCCAGTAAGCTGATGGGGCGATCAGGTATGATGGTCAAGACCTCAAAAAACATCAGGTGGATTGAAGATGGTTTCTTTACCATTCAGAATTAGCCTTAACAGTAGACTGGATTGACTTATGGATAGCTGGACAATTGTCTGATTGAGAATTAGAAGCCAAACTCCTTCCAATTCTCCGAACACTAACCAAAGAAAAAGGATTTTTTTGGTTATTTAACGGCTTTTAATCCCTTCCCTCAACCTGCTGCTGATGTTTTCAGCGGAGTGATTAAGCTATCTGCTTCTTCAAGCCTGCCTTGTTTTTTAAAACAAATTGCTTGATCACGTTTCAGGGAAATTCATTATCAAAATTAAGGGGAATTAGAACTTGATCATGATCATGAACGGCTGAAACAACAATCCATTTTCTTTTTACAGAGTCTTCAGCTTCCGGAAGTTGCTTCCCAAGTTGAAAAATTTTTGATGACTTGAGAAACTCGTCAGGGTCATATCAAGAATTCATCAAACGCTGGAATTGTAATCAGCAGCAGTGTCAAGCGATCGCTTACATTATGACCTTGATTAATACCTTACCACCTATTGTGCCTTTTGAACAGGTTAAAACGCCGATTCACTCAATTTAGTATAAGTTTTCATCGCGGCATGATGATGTGGAACACGGGTTAAAGATCGCTATCCCAGAAAACTATTTATTGCTAAAAAAGGTCAGATCTTATTTTGGCTTGGGTTGATTTGTCACAGACAAATGACGAACGACCCATGACTCATGACTGACTTGATAATCGACTAGGGCTGTGGCAGAATAGGAGGCTAAGCTCATGTCCCATGAGTGGCTTGTGACTGATCTGGTGTGTGTAGTGGACGAGGAAACAAACATTGCTCAGAGAGATGAAGGGCATCACCCAAAAAGCGGGACGAGTTGGCGGTCGGAAATTTTTAACAGACCAACTTTCGATTAAGTTCAGCCTGTTAACCACATTAGTCCGCCGGGACTTAGAAGCCCGCTATAAAGGTTCAATCTTGGGCAATCTGTGGCCGTTACTGAATCAACTGGTTCAGCTACTGATTTATATCTATGTCTTTTCCATTGTGTTACAGGTGAAGCTAGATCTCCAAGGAATGCCACAAAATAGTCAACTGACATTTGGACTGTGGCTGTTTGCTGGACTGGTTCCCTGGTTTGCTTTTACCAATGGACTGACCCAAGCGTCTACATCCGTGGTCTTACAACCCAACTTAGTGAAAAAGGTGGTTTTTCCCTTAGGTTTATTGCCACTAGTTCCCATTTTTTCTGCCTTTATCGAAAGTCTATTGGGCTTAATGATTTTGATTGCCACAGTGGTTTTATCCTCACAAACCTTGCATCAGACCTTGTGGTTATTACCCCTTGTTTGGCTGTCTCAACTGTTATTAACAGCCGGTTTAGGCTATTGGACGGCTGGACTAACCGTGTTTTTACGAGACATTCCTCAAAGTTTAGGGGTGATTTTGAATCTTTGGTTTTACCTCACGCCCATTGTTTATCCCTTGTCTAAAATTCCTGAATCTTGGCAAGTTTGGATTTTATGGTTAAACCCCATGACCGCAATTGTTGAAGCCTATCGAGATTTAGTTTTGGTGGGTCAAATTCAACATGGGGGAGAACTGGCGACCGCATCAATTGTCGCTATGATTTTAATCAGTAGTGGATTATGGGTTTATCGGCGATTGCGTCCAGCATTTGCTGATGTTTTGTAAGCGGAAAGTTGAGGCAGTCCGGTCTTGGGGTCCCCCCAAGTAGAGGAACTGCCGTGGCGGTGTCGGTTGACCTCCCGCCCAACTTTTCAAGAAGATCATCACAGGGAATTAATCAATCACCCATGAGTGAACTGGCAGTTTCAGTAACGAAAGTTTCTAAATGCTTTAAGCGCTATCGACATCCGGTTGATCGACTTAAAGAAATCTTTAATCCTAAAAAAAATTTAGCCGAAAATTTCTGGGCGCTACGAAATATTAATCTGACGGTTTATAAGGGACAAACTTTAGGAATTGTTGGACGCAATGGTTCTGGAAAAAGTACGTTACTGCAAATTATTGTTGGTACTTTAACCCCCACAACTGGAAGCGTCAAAGTTAATGGTCGAATTTCAGCGCTGTTAGAATTAGGGAGTGGTTTTAACCCCGAATTTACTGGGCGACAAAATATTTTTTTCAATGGTCAACTGTTAGGATTAACTCAAAAAGAAATTGAAGCAAAGTATGATGAAATTGTTGCCTTTGCAGATATTGGGGACTTTATTGATCAACCCGTTAAAACCTATTCTAGCGGCATGTATATTCGTCTGGGATTTGCAGTTGCCACCAGTGCCGACCCAGATATTCTCGTGGTGGATGAGGCCCTTTCTGTGGGCGATGAAGCCTTTCAGCGTAAATGTTTTAGCCGAATTCATGAAATCCAAGACCGAGGGGGAACGATTTTATTTGTGTCTCATTCTGCCACTTCTGTAATTCAACTCTGTGATTCAGCCATTTTAATGGATCAGGGAGAACGCTTGATTCAGCATCGCCCTAAAATGGTGATTTCTAAGTATCAAAAAATGATTTATGCCGAGGCTGAGGAAGCCAAACGCTTACGGGAAGAAATTCAGCAAACACCCTCGTTAGAACCGCTGCAAGCGAGTGATGAATTAATTCAACTTTCGCCTAGTAAAATGCATCAGAATGGCAAGCCAACGAATGAAAAGAAAAGTAGTGAATCAGACTATCAAGACTATTATGATCCTAATTTAAACCCGGATCAGCCCATTCGTTACCCCTCACGGGGAGCAACTATTATAGATCCCCATATTTTGACATTAGATGAGCAGCGCGTCAATCATTTAATTAGTCGAAAAACTTATATTTATCGTTACACTGTAGAATTTTTTAAACCCGCTTCCCATGTCCGGTTTGGGATGTTAATTAAAACAGTAAGTGGGTTGGAACTGGCAGGGGCATCTTATACGGCTACGGATCATACTATTAAACATATTGAACCGGGAACTAAAATGGCGATTGAATTTGAATTTAAATGTCTTTTAGCCCCTAATGTTTATTTTTTAAATGCCGGAGTTTCAGGCATTGTTGATGGCGAATTTACCTATTTAGATCGCTGTATTGATGTGGGAATGTTTCGGGTTCAGCCCTGTGAAAGTTCTTGTGTTACGGGTATTGTTGATTTACTGGTAGAACCGAGATTAACCTTAACAAAAGGAACCTTACAGTCCGAAGCGAGAATAGAGGTATTATAAACTTGTCGTTTGTTATTCATTGTGGGTTGTTTGTGATTTAATAAGGTGGATAAAAATCAGATTTTTGGTATTAATAATAATCCGGTGGTTGATGCAATCATTCAAGCATTAGCGAAAGATTCATTAACCTTTAAATCTGAAATTGCATCAGTGGATGAGATGTATTCTTATGATTTAAAAGTCACTGATTATCAGATTAATAATCCCGCTTTGCTTTCTTATTATTCTTTGGGCTATTCTATTTTCTCGACAGTTCAACAAATTATCAATTGTCATTTCGATGGTTTTCAGAATCTCTCTTCTTTTCTAGATTTTGCCTGTGGGTATGGGCGGTTTACCCGTTTTTTAATTGAGGCATTACCGCCAAAAAAAGTTTGGGCTTGTGATATTTATGCGGAAGCGGTTCAGTTTCAAACAGAATATTTTGGGGTGAATGGTATCGTTTCTTGTTTAAACCCTGAAAATTATTCCGTTCATCAACCATTTGATTGTATTCTTGCCAGTTCCTTATTTAGTCATTTACCCGAACAGACGTTTAAGCCATGGATGAAAAAACTTTATGATTTAACTCATCCTGAAGGGTTATTAATCTTTAGCGTTTTAGATGAAATTACGACTCCCAAAGGGGTAGAAATGCCGCAAAAGGGATTTTTATTTAGTTCGGATACCAGTGAAAGTCGTTCTTTGAATAAACAAGATTATGGTACAACTTATGTGACTGAATTGTATATTCGTGACTTACTACATCAACTCAGTGAAGGCAAAGCCACAGTGTATCGGTTTCCCAGCGGTTTAGGTCAATATCAAGATCTGTATATTGCCAGCCAACATCCGTCTGCCAATTTAGACCAATTTACCCTTTATCAGCCTCCTCGTGGCAGTTTAGACAGTTGTTATCTGACTTCAGACGGAATTCTCTGTTTGAGTGGTTGGGGGGCTGATTTTAATCCCAGGGGTGAGGTAAAGGCTGTGGAAATTGTGGTCAACTCACAGAGGATACACAGTCTGAAGCCCTTCATTCCTCGTCCGGATGTGCTAAACACTTTTCAACGTTCTGACTTATTGGACTGTGGCTGGCATTGTCAACTGCAACCGGGTCAATTTCACCTCGATCACACCCTTTTAGTGAAAATTATCAATAACTTTGGCTTAGTTTGGATAATCGATGTGGAAGAGATCAAAGGGTTGATTCCTCGGAAGCGACTGGAAACTCAACTGGCATTAACAGCCAGTCAGTTGCAACAAGCGGAAGCTAAAATTCAGAAGATGGAGAGAACAATATTTTGGCGATTGAGACGAAAATGCTTTAAACTATTGCATGCATTGGGTTTATCTAAAATCGAGTCAATGGATTTTATGGTTGACAGCTCTGACCAAACTGTTAGACAATCTGATTCTAACTGAAATTACTGCTCCAACGGCTGCATTTCTCACGGGAGAACTATTAGAACATTCTGAGAAGCTATGAATCACCCGCAACATCAATCCCCTGTTGTCATTATAACTGGAATGCACCGCTCTGGAACTTCATTAACAGCCGCTTTACTTCAGAGTGTAGGAGTCAATATTGGTCAGCGGTTAGTGGGGTCAGATTATGGCAATGTCAGAGGACATTTTGAGAATATTGATTTTGTTGAATTTCACAAACAGGTTTTGCAGGCAAATCATTTAGATGAGTTGGGATGTGTCACTCAAGACTGCATTCAAATTGAAGATCAACAGATTCAACAAGCCCAAGAAATTCTAGAAAGAAATCAAGATAATGAACATCCTTGGGGTTGGAAAGACCCCAGAACTACCCTCTTTTTAGAGTTCTGGCATCAATTAATCCCGTCCGCAAAATTTATCTTTGTTTATCGTTCTCCCTGGGAAGTTGTAGATTCCCTTTATCGTCGCGCTACTGATTCCGCGATTTTAAATCAACCGGAATTAGCGATTAAAACTTGGCAGTTTTATAATCACAAAATCTTAAATTTTTATTCTAATTTTTCAGAAAATGCCATTTTAGTCAATGTTTATCAGGTGGGTCAACACCCTGAACAACTGATTCAAGAAATTCAAGGAAAGTTTGAGATTAATCTGGATGTTCCTCAAAGGGGAAATTTTGATCGATCTTTATTAAAAGATGATATTTTACAGACCAATCGTCCCCATTTAATTAAGCAATGTTTTCCCGATGTGATTGATTTATATTTACAGTTGGAAGCCATTGCCAATCCTTTTGATCGAGGACTAACTGCCGCAGAATCAGAGATTTTAAATCAATCTCCGAGTCCGAATTGGATGTTTAAAGATTGGTCAGAAATCCGAAATATTCAACGAAATCAAGATCGATATCAAGCTCAACTGGATGAAACGATTGACCGCTTAATTCATACAGAAACTGAACTGGGTCAAACTCAGTTTAAATTAGAAGGTTTAGAAGTCCAATATCAAGAAGCAAAAACGAAGGTACTGAAGATTGAACAGGAACTGGGAAAGAGTCAGTTAAAGTTAGCAGGAACTGAACAAAAGCATCAGGAAGCTATTTTAAAAATCATTGATTTAGAACAGGTATTGGGGAAAACCCAGGGAGAACTTCAAGGTACAGAACTTCAACTGCATGATGCGGTTGCTAAATTGATTAGTAAAGAGGAAGAATTAGGGCAAACTCAAGCCGAGTGGGAAGCCATTAATCTCCGATATCAAGAAGTGTTAGGGCAATGTATCCAACTTGAGAATACCTTGTCACAGGTGCAAGTTAAGCTGGTTACTTTGGAAACGGAATTAGGACAGTCCCAATTGAAACAGCGCGGGGCTGAAGCCCAGTTTCAAGAAGCAAAAGCCAAGGTGTTATCCTTAGAAACAGAACTGGGAAATACTCAGCTTGCTTTAGTTCAAGCCCAGGGTGAAATTGAAGCGATTAAAGCCTCTAAATTTTGGAAAATTCGAGATAAATGGACGGGGTTAAAACGTTGGGTTCGCCAAAACTTACGCCCTAAATATTTGTTCTCAATTGATAGTCCAACGACTTGGGAGTTTATCCGTTCTGGAGAGAGTTTTACTCAAGTTGAAGGCTGGTGTCTGTATACGGGTAAACAGACCATTCAAGCCGTTCGAGCTAAAGTTGGCAATCAAGTTTATCCGGGGAATTTTGGCATTGAACGACTGGACTTAGTTACCCTTTTTCCCTGGATAGAGGTAGCAGGAAATGCAGGATTTCGAGTTCAAATTCCATTGCCTGAACGTTCAGAATCGTTACATTTTGAAGTTCAAAGGAGTAATGGAAAATGGCATCGCTTCGCCACTTATCCGTTGCAAATTTCATCAGTAAAAGCGGCATTTGATGCCCCCACAATTTGGCAACAACGTCCGGGAAATGTATTATTTGCTGGCTGGTGTTGTCATCCAAAACATCAAATTACCCAATTGCTGCTAAAATGGAATGATAATAGTGTAGTCTGTGCATATCGTTTGCCTCGTGCCGATGTGGGGGCAGTACTACCGGAGTGGCCAGGGAGTCACACCAGTGGGTTTGAAGTGTTGGCAGAGTTACCGCCAGGAAAATGGGACTTACAGCTAGAAGCCCAACTGGATAATGGAGAAATTGTTACTTACCCCCATCCACAACCGCTAGTGATTAAGCGGGATGGAATTGTTGAAAAGATAGGCAGAAAAGGGCAACAAGCCACAAAATTTATCGCTGCTATTCGGCAACGGGCAAGGGAGAGAAAACAACGTTTAGGCAGAGTTATCCCAATGCCGTGGGAAATTCCAGCCATTATCCGCCAAACTCGCCTGATTTATCGTAAGACTCAAGCCCCAGCAGTCATGTCTTTGTTGCCTCAAGGGTTTCAACTTCCAGAAATTGCTGACCCTTACGAAGCTTGGTTAAAGGTGAACCCCTGGACACTGCGACGAGAAGCGGCGCTGCAACAACGATTAGAGAGTTACAGCGAAACCGAATTAGTGAAAATTTCGGTAATTATGCCTGTATATAATCCGCCCATTGATTGCTTAGAAAAAGCGATTAATAGCGTCATTCAACAAGTCTACCACAATTGGGAACTGTGTATCGCCGATGATTGTAGTTCTAAGCTGGAAGTGACTGAAACGCTGAAGAAATTGGCGGCAACCGATGATAGGATTAAGGTGGTTTTTCGCAGTGAAAATGGTAACATTAGTGCGGCAACCAATACAGCAGCAGAATTAGCAACGGGTGAATTCTTATTGTTTTTGGATAACGACGATGAACTCACTCCTGATGCTTTGGCAGAAATTGCCCTCTATATTGCTGAACATCCAGAAACCGACGTGCTCTATACTGATGATGACAAAATAGACACAACGGAGAAAAGGTTTGCCCCGCAATTTAAACCCGACTGGTCGCCCCATTTACTTTTATCATACATGTATATGAGCCATGCGTTTGGCGTAAGGCGATCGCTATTTCAACAAGTCGGCGGTTTACGACTGGGTTATGAAGGGTCTCAAGATTATGACTTGGCGTTGCGAACCACAGAACTTGCCCATCATATCGGTCATATTCCGTTAGTATTATATCACTGGCGTGCCGCTCCAGGTTCAACGGCAATTTCTGGGTCAGAAAAACCCGCCAGTTTTGCCGCAGGATGTCAAGCGGTACAAGATGCATTAACTCGACGAAACCAGGAAGCGACAGCATTTCAGCCGAAATGGGCAATTGATTTACATTTAGGTATTTTCAGTCATGAATTTCCCGATAATGGCCCCACCGTCACAATTATTATTCCCACGAAAAATCAACTGAAATTACTGAAAGCTTGTATCGAGTCTTTGCAAAAAACGACTTATGAAAATTACCAAATTTTAGTGATTGATAATGACAGTGATGAAGCGGATATCTTAGACTATTTTCAACAGCTTTCTCAAGATGATAAAATTACAGTTTTCAATCTTCCCAGTCAAGACAAATTTAACTTTGCTGCCCTGAATAACCAAGCAGTTGAAACAGTTGAAACCGACTATATTCTATTTTTAAATAACGATACAGAGGTGATTTCACCCAACTGGTTAAGTCAGATGATGGGATATGCCAAACTGGAAAAAGTCGGGGCAGTGGGGGCAAGATTAATCTATCCGGATGATAGGGTACAACACGCCGGAATTATTCATGGACTGCATCATGGTTTAGCCGGTCATGCCTTTAAATTAACCCATAAAGATGACTTTGGCTATTTGGCTTATTCTAAAGTTTTACGCAACTATTCGGCGGTCACAGCCGCTTGCTTATTAACCCCCCGTCAGCTATTTTTAGAACTGGGAGGATTTGATCCGCATCAGTTTGGTGTCGCCTATAATGATGCCGATTATGGTTATCGTTTAACTGAACAAGGGTATCATTGTATTTATTGTCCTGATGCCCAACTCGTACATAAAGAAGGGACTTCTAGAGGGTTTAAAGATCATCCCCAAGAAGTGGCTAGTTTTCGGCGTAAATATGCTGATAAAATTGATTCATTTTATAATCCTCACCTCTCCCTCAGTAACGAATGGTTTCAAGTTCAACCTCGCCATTTTACAACAGCAAAAACAGCCACTAAACCCCGTGTTTTGATGTGTAGCAACGCCTTAGAATATACAGGGGCACCGTTACATCAATATGAAATTGCAGTAAAATTAGCCAAGGAAAATAAAATTGAACCTGTTATTTTCTCGGTTTCAGATGGGCTGTTGCGATCAGCTTATGAACAGCATAATATTCAAGTGATTGTTGCAGAACATCCTTTAATCAATGTTTATCAGCAAGACGCTTATGAAACCGCGTTACAAGCCTTTGCTGAAGAATTGCAACTGCATCAATATGATGTGATTTATGCCAATACTTTAGAGAACTTTTTCATGGTAGACTGTGCCGAGAAAATAGGCATTCCTTCGGTATGGAATATTCATGAAAGTGAACCTTGGCAAACCTATTTTGATGGTTTTGGTTCAGAAATTGCCACACAAGCTTTAAACTGTTTTAAATATCCTTATCGGATCATTTTTGTTGCCGATGCCACTCGCAATTTATATTTACCGTTAAATAGCCATCATAACTTCACCGTCATCCATAACGGTATGGATGTGAAACAGTTCCAACAAACCGCTAAAACCTGGACAAGAAACGGGGCGAGAGAAGCCTTAAACCTGCAAGAAACCGAAATGATGATCTTGCTGTTGGGAACCGTTTGTGAACGCAAAGGACAACAAGATTTAATTAAAGCCTTAACTCAGTTACCTCCAGAATGGTATCCTCGTATCCGTTGTTTTATTGTCGGCGATCGCCCGAGTCTATATAGTACCGAATTATCCCAACTGGTGCAACAGCTTCCCGAAGCATTACAAACTCAAATAACCATTGTTCCCGAAACTCCAGAAACCGCCAAATATTATCAAGCGGCTGACCTCTTCGTGTGTACCTCTCGTATCGAAAGTTATCCCCGCGTTATCCTCGAAGCAATGGCGTACAACTTACCCATTATTACGACACCCGTCTTTGGTATTCCCGAACAAGTCCGTGAAAATATTAATGCTTTATTTTACACTCCAAACCAACCCAAAGAACTGTGTAATAGTCTAATTTCACTCTTAGAAAATCAAGCCATACGCCAGGAATTTGCAGAAAATGCCAAATTTGTATTAGACTCTCTCAATACCTTTGAGGAAATGACTCAAGCCTATTGTGAAATCTTCCAAGAAGCAGACTTAATTAACCCTCATCCGCGTCAATTTTTTACGGAAGAGAGAGAAGGAATAGAAGCATCAGTAGAGTCTCAAACTCAAGCAATAGAAACCCCGCAAATTGTAGAAGGAGTTAAACCGCCAATTCAACCCGCTGAAAATACGACGGCTGATAAAAGCTATTGGGAAACAAACCCTACCGCTGCCACTGCCAGTCAATGGGTATCTAACCCCATTATTGAAGAAGTCTTACATCAGCGAATGTCAGGGGGGCAAAGTAAAAAGTATTGGCTGCGATGGTTAATTGAAGATTATTTTGTAGGTCGAAAATTTGACAATCTTTTGTCTTTAGGATGTGGCATTGGCAACCATGAAATATTAATGGCAGAGTTAGAATTTGCCCGTGAAATTGATGCTTTTGACTTTTCAGAATCTTCTTTAAAAATTGCCCGTGAAGCCGCAAAAAATGCTAGCGTTAACATCAACTTCTATCAAGATGACTTTAATATCTTTAATCTTGGTAATGGCAAAAAATATGATATTGCTTTTTGTTCAGGTTCTCTTCATCATGTCAAAGAACTAGAACGATTTTTAGAAATTGTTCACCGTTCTCTTAACCCAGAAGGCTATTTTGTTATTAATGAATATATCGGCGATATCTACTGTATTTATAATCAAAAACAAGTCAATTTAATTAATCGCTTATATCGCTGTTTCAATGAGATATTAAAATCGGGACTGAGGGAAGAATTAATCAATCCAACCATTCATCAAGTGTTTGCCACAGATCCTTCAGAAGCGGTTCGATCTAAACTCATATTACCCTTTGTTCAATATTACTTTGATATCGAGGTTTATAATCCCTTTGGGGGCGGAATATTACATCCTCTTTATCCTTTACTCGACCACCATCAACTCATGGAAGATACCAAAGGAGAAACCATTGTCCGTTTATTGTTAGAATTTGAACAGATATTAATGGAAATTCCCGGGGGCTTAGAATCGGATTTTTGTTTATGTATTATGCGTCCTAAAAAAATGTAGAGTAAAAAAATGATTCAGGGAGAAATCAATCAAAAATATACCCATAAACTGCCTCATTTCATCATTATTGGGACTCAGAAAGGCGGTACAAATTCCTTGTATCATTATCTGGTTCAACATCCTCAAATTTTACCCGCAACTCAAAAAGAAATTCACTATTTTAGTTTAAATTATCAACAAGGATGGCAATGGTATCAATCTCAATTCCTCTTAGAAGCTGATGGAATTAATTATATTACAGGTGAAGGTTCCCCTTATTATTTATTCCATCCACAAGTTCCTCAACGGGTTTATCAAAATTGTCCAGATACCAAATTAATAGTCTTATTAAGAAATCCCGTAGATCGGGCTATTTCCCATTATTATTGGGAAGTGAAATTGGGGTTTGAATCTCTCTCTTTCCCGGCGGCTATTGCCCAAGAACCTCAACGCCTAGCCGGAGAAGTGGAAAAGCTAGAACAAGATCCCAATTATTATAGTTATAACCATCAACATTTTAGTTATTTGAGTCGGGGAATTTATATTCATCAATTGCAACGATGGCTAGACATTTTTCCACAAAATCAGTTCTTATTCTTGCAAAGTGAAGCCTTTTATGCTAATCCTGAAGCTGTTGTCAATCAAGTGTTTCAATTTTTAGGGTTAGAATCCTATCAACTCCATGAATATCCAGTGATTAATGCAAATGCCTACGCCAAAATTAGTGCTACACTCCGTCAACGGTTAACCAAATACTTTGAACCTTATAACCAACAATTAGCAGATTTGTTGAATCAAGAATTTAGTTGGAATTTACTGCAAACCCAGAAAAATATGAATAAAATTGACTATGAAGGGGCTTGGAATGAATATGTACAAAACTGGCAAAAAACAGATAATGAACAAACCCATCCGGGTGATGAATGGATTGGTAAAGCCGCCGGGGCAGCCAATTCTTTAGCCGAATATGAAACCTTGATCGAACAAAAATTTATTAAACCCTATATTCAAAACCATCAAACCGTCTTAGAAATTGGCATTGGTGGGGGAAAAACTGCTGCCTTATTATTGAAATATTGTCAGCGTCTCATTTGTGCAGATATTTCTCAAAATATGATTAATATTACCCGTGAGAGACTCGGAGAAGAACGGGTGAGTTATGTCAAATTAAACGGCTTAACTTTAGCAGGAATTCAACCGAATTCTGTTGATGTTTGCTTTTGTTATGATACAATGGTTCATATCGAGCCTCGGGATATTTTTAACTACCTGACTCAAATTCCCCGATTGATGAAAGGAGATCGGCTTTGTCTATTTCATCAGACAAATATTCTGAGTGATTTAGGTTGGCAAAAATTCCTGCAAGATTGGGATAAGAACCTGATGGGACAGCGTCATGGCACGGCATTTTCTGTAATGACTGATGCCATTATGGAAAAATTCTTAACCCATCTCAATTACAAAATTATTCATAAAGATAGCCAAACCGTTCCCAGAGATTGTGTTTGGATTTGTCAAGCGCCTGCGGAAAAATGAAGTAGTTTGTTATTTGTCATTTGTCCTTGGTTATTTGTTATGATTCCTGTTCCCTGTTTCCCGATCTGCTGTTCTCTTTTATAAGAATATTTTCTTACAACTCAGATAATATTACCATTTTTTTGATACAATGCTGTTAATTTGGGATTACAAAAAAACGAAATAAAAATGCAAGCCTTATTTTTACATCCCAACTTTCCCGCCCAATATCGCCATATTATTACTGCTTTAGGGGCTGATCCTAATAATCGGATTGTCTTTGGAACTAAAAATGAGCGTCCGGAATGGAAAATTCCTGGCGTAAAAAAAGCTTTATTTAAACCCAGTCGCGACCCGAGTCCCCAAACCCATCAATATGTCCGTAGCCTGGAAGGAGCGGTTCTCAACGGACAAGCCGTGTTTCGCATGGCAGAACAACTGAAAGCCCAAGGGTTCGTCCCAGATATCATCTGTGGTCATTCCGGTTGGGGGCCAACCCTATTTGTCAAAGAAGTCTTTCCCGATACACCCCTGCTGTGTTATTTCGAGTGGTTTTATCATTCGCGGGGATCAGACGCGGATTTTGACCCAGCAGACCCCCTTACCGTCGATGATATGGCACGCATTCGGGTCAAGAATACCCCCATCCTCATCGATGTCTATTCCTGCGACTGGGGGCTATCTCCTACCCGCTGGCAGCGATCACAATTTCCCATGGAACTGCAAACCAAACTCTCCGTGATTCATGATGGGGTCGATACCACCTACTTTAAACCTAACCCCGGGGCTAAACTGGTATTACCGAATCATGATTTATCCCATGTGGAAGAACTGGTGACCTATGTCGCGCGGGGAATGGAACCCTATCGCGGTTTTCCGGAATTTATTGAAGCGGTGGCATATCTCCAGGAAAAACGACCCAACTGTCATGTGGTGGTAGTGGGATCAGAACGGGTCTGTTATGGCAAATCCTTACCCGATGGCCAGTCTTATAAAGACTATATGCTGAAAAAGATCCCCTTGGATCAGTCTCGGATTCATTTCGTTGGGCCACTGCCTTATGGTCAATACCTACAAGTGATTCAAGCCTCCGATGTTCATATCTATCTCACTCGGCCGTTTGTGTTGTCTTGGTCTATGATTGAATCGATGTCTACAGGATGTCTGGTGGTGGGATCAGATACAGCCCCCGTGCGAGAGGTGATTGAAGATGGGAAAAATGGCCTGTTGGTAGACTTCTTTGCTCCCAAAGAAATCGCAGATCGAGTCTCGGAAGTCTTAGACCATCCGAACAGAATGGCGGCATTGCGTCAACAAGCCCGTCAAACGGTGCTAGAACGCTATGATCTCACAAAGCTACTCTCCCAGCAACTGCAACTGATTACTGAAGTTGCTAATCGTTCATTACCTGCCACAGTCGGCTGGGTTGAACCTCGGTCTCGTCTTGAGTTTTGACGAATCACACCAAACTCCTGTGGAACCTTCAAGTTGTTCTTGCGTCTCAACTCCTAGAGTTTCTCAAATATCATTCTTTACTATTTTTTAGAGTAATGATTAAAAGACGAGTCAAGGACAATTTATCTTGCAACAGATAATAATAAGATCTGAGCAATACAATTGACGAAGTACACTGTTTAAACAAGACTCTCAACAAGGGACTAGACTTGCTGAGGGCAAAAAGGTTAAACTACTGCCGAACAAATCATGGTGTTTTAGGCAGTGTCGTTAGTCCCAACGGCTCAAGAACATCATTGCAGAGGAGTGAAACAGAATGACATCAACAACCAGTCCACTAACTTTAACTCCAGGGCCTGATTCATTTGATCAGGACGTTGCGTTTGCTCCCAAACCTGATACGATTCTAGGCTTATCTGGAAACGATACCATTTTCTCCTCAACCTTAGGTGGTAGCGCCGTTGAGGGGAATGACGATAATGACTTTCTCATCTCCCGTGGCCCCAATGACACTTTATTTGCCGGAAACGGGAATGACTCTTTACGTGCCCTCAATGCAGGTAGTCGCCTCATCGGTGATGATGGTCGGGATACCTTAACAGCAGACTTAACAGCGACCCTCTACGGTGGAGCCGGACGGGACTCTGTCCTTGGGATTGCTGGCGGAAACGTTCTGTTTGGTAACCAAGACCAGGATACCATTCTGGGAGGGTTGCAAGGAAATGACTCTATCTACGGTGGAAAAGATGGCGACCTGATTGGTTTCTTCGATGCCACTGGACAGAGCAACCTCGGCTTCGATGTCAATCTCAGTGGGAATGGTGCTAACAACGGCAACAACTTTGTTGTGGGGAACCTGGGGTCTGATACAATTGTCGGGATTGGCAACGGCGATAGCCTCTACGGCGGTCAGGATGATGACTCAGTGACTGGAGTCGGTAGCAACACCTACATGGCAGGGGATATCGGTAACGATACTATCACCGTCGTCAACCCAGTTGCCACGGTTGTGATCCCGGGTCAAGCGGCTCAAAGCGCCTCTGTTCCAGTGGTTCAAGTGACTTTAACTGGCGGCGATGGCAATGACTCTGTTACAGGGGGCGTAGGTCGGTTCCGTGAGGGCAACAACTTATTAGATGGCGGCGCTGGCAATGACACCATTTCTGGCTTTGCCTTTGAAGATTCTTTAGTCGGTGGTGGTGGTGATGACATCCTCACCACTGGAGCCTTAAACGTAACCACAACCGAAGGTATTTCATCTCAATTAGCAGGGGTTGTCGGTAGCAGCACCCTAGATGGAGGTGATGGCAACGATACTATCAACGCCGCATTTGAAACTGATTTCATCGTCGGTGGGGCAGGCAATGATAGCCTTGTCGGTTCTTTCACCGTGATGGATGCAGGTGATGGCAATGATACCCTCGATGGTACAGCCTTTGTCCGTCAGTCTACGAATGCAATTGAGGTGAGCCTGTTTGGGGGTGCAGGGGATGACTTAGTGACCGGTGTTACGGTTACAGATGTCACCAATATTCTGGATGGTGGAGCTGGAAACGACACAATTGTTCTGACTTCCACAGGGGATCAACTCCTCTCCGGTAACGCCAATATTGAGGGCAATGACAGCATCTTCGCCGGTGGCATTGATCCGGGAACCAACACCTTCTTGTTGATTGATACCCTAGGCAGTAACCAAATTGTCGGAACCGATGGAGATGACAGTATCCGTACCGGTAGTGGTGCAGACTTCCTCATTGCTGGAACTCGGGCTGATGGGGCTTCTAACTCGGGTTTAGGAGATGATACCCTGATTTCTGGTGATGGTAATGACTATCTGTTTGGTGGAATTGGGATTGATGTCCTGGCTGCTGAAGGCGGAGATGATACCCTCCAGGGCGGCTTAGATGGTGACATCTTAACTGGGGGAGAAGGACAAGATACCTTCTACTATCAATTCAGAAGCGCGATCGCTGGAACAGTCATTGATAACATTACTGATTATCAAGATGGGGTTGACAAAATTGTCTTTGTCAGAAATGCAGCAGAAGGCGGCTTTGGATTTGCTTCCACTGGCAGTCCGGCAGATGCTGAGTTTATTGTGCTCAGTGGTGCCAACCAAACCTATCAAAACAGTGACGCAGCCATTAGTACTCCAATTCTGGCTTATGAACGCTCAAGAGGGGTGGTTAAATATGACGCAGATGGTAATGGCCCCGGAGCGGCAGAAGAAGTGTTCTTCTTCAATACCATTGGTCAGGCTGGTCCAGACTTAGGGGAAAATGACATCATCTTTATCTAGATGAGCTGTTGCTGAATAGACTTCTAAATCAAAAAGCCTGAAAGTCAGTAGGGTGCGTCGCTCGCGCACCCTATAATTTTGAGAAAACCTGAAATAGCGCGGGAGAAAGTTAGCCAGGTGGATTCATCCCCTGGTTGAATAGCGGAAACTAGGCGGAGTGGTTTGCCGTCCCGCCTAAGTTTTCAAGAAGCGACACGCGGGATTTATCCCGTCGTTAAGTCAAGGTATCATAAACGTTGTACGCAAATGTAGTCAAATGTCGTCAAATGCCGTCAAATCTGTCATGAGTTTCTGTAGCAAACTTTGCTGGAAAATTCCGTTAAAACTTAGTGACTTCACTCTCAAGTTTAATGGTACAATAAGCATCAAGAAAAATTGGGTGGAAACTCTGAGACTATTAGAGTAGCTAATAGGTTAAATGATTGCTCTGAAATTTAGCTGAACCCATGAGATTAGTAGAAAGACATATTATCCCACCCCGACATCGGTTTTTCTGTGAAATCGACCGACTGTGTTGGCTGTCCAAAAATCTCTACAACTACGCTAATTATCAGCTCAGGCAGTCTTTT